>WLWD01006159.1_pt1:402500-427870 | contig 427870 bp, 380 predicted proteins | sample 6712731 | NCBI WGS metagenome assembly WLWD01 (sample SAMN12718690, study PRJNA576275) | sponge metagenome | isolation source: marine sponge | host: Mycale hentscheli | place: New Zealand: South Island, Marlborough, Capsize Point | collected 2014-11-01
CTGGAGCTTTGGACATACTTTACCGACAGTGCCAGCTCATGCAGGAGTTGGTAGGCTACAATGCTGACGTAGTCAACCTCCAAGAAGTCACCACAGCTACCTTTGAGAAGTACATGCTGCCTTCTTTCACTGATAAGGGCTATGATGGTGTTCTGCAATTAAAAGGAGGCTCTGTAAGTGATACAAGATTAAATGATTTAGTGTTGTTGTTGTTGTTGTTTGTGTTATTGTTCAAGCTGTCACATTGCCAGCTGTAGTAATTTTGGTTTACATGCATTGTTTGTGGTTTAAGAGATATTTCATCTTCAATATCATTATTTCATGAACAGGCCTAACAAGTGACAAGGTTCTTGTGATAATTCTATTTTTACTTTCTCCCAGGTAAACGAAGGGGAAGCCACATTTTTCAACACATCTAAATTCAAACTGGTAGACAAAGACTCAGTTGTACTGGCTGACTTCTTCATGAGTCACCTGGCATGCAAGGATCTACTACAGGGTCTTCAAGATGCCCCGTTTCTGCCGCAAGTACAGCGTAAGAAAGCTGTTGGCCTTGTGTGCCTGCTACAGAGTGTTGAATGTCCAAGCCGCTATCTTCTTGTGGCCAACACCCACTTGTACTACCATCCCAAGGGGGACCTCATTAGACTTGTACAGGTGGAGACACTGTTACAGTACGTAAGGACCAAGTTAGACTTGTACTCTTCTAATCTCGGCCCTGATGCTGTCGTTGGCCTGGTTCTCGCTGGTGATTTTAACAGCTGCCCCTGCATCGCCGCTTACCAGTATTTGGTAAACAGTTCAGTGGGTAAGGATCACCAAGATTGGATGGTGTACAAGTCCAACGAAATACCCCGCTGTGAGTGTTTTCACAAGTATAATCCTGGTAAGGGTAGGTCGTCAGAAATGACCCTGCCCCCTCACGTGGTTGCGCAGATCGAGAACGAGGAAGAAATTGAGTCCAGCACAGATGGGCCTGGAGACAACTTCGCTGGCCTGGACTTGCAACACTCTTTTAATTTTGTCAACGTTACAGGGACAAGCGATTTGACTAATTATACGGCTGACTTCAAGGCGGTGCTGGACTATATATTTATTGATTCTGGTCAGTTGAGTGTTGATAGAGTGATCTCAACGCCTTCCGTTGAAGAGATGTCGGAGTTTGTGGCCTTACCCTCTGTCTACTTCCCGTCAGATCATGTAGCTTTGGTTGCAGATTTAAAGTGGAAGTAGTTGTAATGTTTGGAAGTAGTAACACTTAATCAATAATGTAATCATGTCACACTATCAAGATCATCATTCTAACTTTTCTATTTATTCTATATAATAATAATTTAAGATAACTTTTCTATTCATTCTATATAATAATAATTTAAGCTAACTTTTCTATTTATTCTATATAGTAATGATAATTTTTATATTGTGTGGGCACTTTCGGGCATGCGCGTTCTATGATAGAAAGTACGAGACAGCATGATGAATTTCACTGAGCAGCAAAAGAAGAAAGATAATGGTTGCTTTACTTGTTTTCCTGCTATACCGTGCTGTCCAATTATCCAATGGTCAAGGCAGGAAATTGTGTTTCAAGCTTCTTTTGTTTGTTTGTTGTTTTTTTTTGCTTTTTTAATTTTTTTTTAAACATTGCTTTATTATTTAGCTATTCAGGTTTATCAAGGAGTGTCACGCTGGATATATCCCATCATTGGGGGAGTGCTCATGGTATTGGGTATGATTGTGTCATCAGTACTACTAGCAGTGGGAACAGAATCAAAAAGAGAACTAGCAAGATGAATGTTGATGAGAATACATATAGTATAGTATTTACTGACTACGGAAAAACCTTCTATTGTAAAAATATCATTATCATTATAAATGTACATGATTCAGTACAATTCAGTTGTATGTAGCACCCCAGTTTGACTAATAAAGTCTGGCGTCGCCGACCCTTTACCTCCCCATCAATTGTCTCGCGTCTCGCAGGTGGACCCTTTACCTACCGCTAGGTTTGGTTGATCGATCCTACTTTGTAAGATTTACTCTTTACCCACAACTCAAGTTTGAAAAAAAAAATATGAGTATGTATGGCTATTGACCACTAGGATGTGGTGTCCGGAATCTATCAGGTACGGAATCACCGAAGTTACATGCTCGCAAATTAACTTTTGTAAGGCGCGGTCAATTATAATTTGACCACAGGAATGTAGGAAAGAAACTTGTGGTTTATTGTTTTGCAATGCTCTGCAGTTGAGAATCGCTGAAGTAGTGAGTGTTCATGGAGTCTTTTCTTCTTGTCCTAATACTGTCAATTCTCACTAGACTCCCACTATTGAACGGCCAAGGTAAGTGGCTAAGGTTCTAGCTGCAGACAATGGATGTTCATTCATGATCTGGTTGCTGCATTCGTCTTCAGGACTATTTTTGGGAATTGTCCCTCTTTCCAACGTGACCTTGTTGGAAGTTAACTCTGCAAGACGGAAAATAGACTGCATATCTCCAGACGGTGTTCCTGTGGGCCAGTGGTATTACCCCAGTGGCAATATAGTGCCAGAAGGCAGTAGCCCACCTGTATATGCAGTCTATAGAGAAGTTGCTAGGAAGGCTGAGTTAGTGGTGCAAAATTCACTGACTGAAGAAGGCATCTATGCATGTATGATAAAATATAATGGAGTTAAACTATATTCTTACTTCATTGGTCTGCATAACTCCATCAACAAAGGTTAGATTGTGTATTTATTTTATATTATTATTTCTAGTTTCAAACAATATAGCAATCTTCATAATTTAGAATGAAGATATGAAAGTTTTAAACAAATTATAGTAATCCATAGCAACAAAGTCATGTGAATCCCAGCATCTCTTGTGGTATGTGCAGAAAAAGTAATTATGATGTAGAAAAAAGGAATGCATAATTATAATTCTTTACTACTTGAGACACGCTATTAAACTTAATTAATTCTCCAAGTTGTGGTAGTTAATTAACCAAGTTATTTAAAAAAATGATACATTATTTGTATGTGTGTGTTTGCATGTGTTGTGTGTGTGTGTGTGCATGGGTTTGTGTGTGAGGCAACTGTTCAACCAACCCTGCAGGTCAACCCAGACTATCTGCACTCTCATTGACGGTGGTGAACTCTGACTCTGTGCTATTCTCGCTGAACTGCCCTTCCTCCTCCTTCCCTCCCACCTCGGTAGCCTGGCTACACAATGGTGCACTGTTCTCAGAGGGCCAGAGCTTCCAAGTGCTGAGAGAGGCCTCAAGTACTCGGTTTGACAATATCCTGCACGTGGCCCGCTCGATTGGCGGCAACTTCACTTGTACAGTATCCAATAGTGAGGGAAGTGCTACTGATTACATCATCATCAAAGGTACAAGTGGAGAAAATGAAACTTAAATTACTGGTGTTTGTAAGGAATGTTCAATATCACATGATTAACTTAAATTACTGGTGTTTGTAAGGAATGTTCAATATCACATGATTAACTGTTAATTTTAACATCAGTGATTTTTTTTTAATAGCAAAGAAAGATATGCAATGTACAGAAGCCTTTTGTGTATCATTTTGGTAATATGACACCCTTTAAGATCACTCACTATCTCACAATAAGATGTGATTCAAACATACTTATGTGCTAACAAATTAATCTCTTACTTATGTTGATGTCTTCCTCTCGGTAGTACCGTCACTCCAACCTGACGTACAGCTGAGGCCCATCGGTAACAACAGCGTCCGTGTGGAATGGACTCCACTTCTTCACGCGACACGGTATGTGATCAGCTACTCCACCGCCCAGGACGATGGGACTATGTCAATAGATGATGGCTCGGCAAGTAGCGCCACATTGAAAGGCCTATCAGTGGGTGTGGCTTATTCTGTGATGGTGCAAGCGAATGGGGACATCCCAGGACCTGTCAGTGATGCAATGTCTATTACTTTAAATGGTAGGCTGAGGGGGGAGGGGGAGGGGAGGGGGGGGGGGGGGGGGGGGGGGGAGAGAGAAAATGGAGATGGGAAGTAAGAGAGAAATCAAATTACATGTTATGTGTGAGATGTAGGTCAGATTTAATGATTGGGACTTCCTCACATACCAGTATAATTGTGGGAACATTCGAGATTTCGTGGACTTACTGGTCTTCTTATTGCTTTTCATAAAAATTATGTTAATACATAGCAATTTTAATACTTAACTTTCATGGATAGCAATAATTCTAACGTTTCGGCCTTCCACGAATGTTTAAATTATTTATAAAAAAAATTCAAAATGATTCTTGTATCTCAGCTTACTTCTGAAATTGATCCAGTAGTAATCTACTCTGTCCAGTAGTAATCTACTCTGTCCAGTAGTTAAAACTAAACTTTCTTTGTTGTTTTTACATAAACATTGACACTATTTCTCTCCATGATTGATACAGCTCCGCCCCCTCCATCATCAGTGGCCGTAGTCTCACACACGTCCACCACTTTCACTTTGAGTTGGGACCAGGTGTTGTCAAGCGATGTTCTCGGTTACATGGTGACCTACACTCCAGTGAACACCTCCTGCGAGGGAGTGTTGGGGGGCAGAGTAATTGTCAATGAGGGCAACACTACTGGATATCTCCTAACAGGACTACAGGAGTACATCAACTACAGTGTCGTCCTGCAAACTAAGGGAAACCAAGGATATGGACAGAGTTCAGCTCCAGTTTACCAACGAACTTTGCCTGCAGGTATGTCAGTGACGTTTAGCCATGGCTAGTCACATGCAAGCAATCTGATTGGTCTATTACTTGAATAATGATACACATAGGGACGGTGTTGACACATTTGAGACTACTTTTAGTTTGGATAATGTAAATATGCATCCAAGGGCCTCTAATCTGAAATCTTATTATCTGTGTCTGGAGCTGCTACTCAAGACATCACAATTAGATGTTCAATTAGACTTCTTTTTTACTCCACAGTCCCCGATCCTCCAGTACTAAAGTCAGCCACAAGCTATGATTCTCAGACTCTGGTCATCTCGTGGGCGGGTCTTGACTGCAAGAGTATCAACTCGGAAAGTGTGGACAAGTATATTGTGCGCTATGGCAACGCAGCCATAGGTGAGCAGAAGGCCATGGTGAATGCCTCCACCAACTCCACCTCTATTAGCAACTCCTTGCTCAGACCTTTCACGGAGTATGAGATGGCTGTGGCCGCCAAGAGCTCAGTGGGAATGAGCAACTACAGCTCAACTATGATGGCTGTCATATTAACAGGTAAAATAACAACAACAACAACAACAAACAACTTTTAATACCTCTAATGATTTTGTTCACCCGATCACTCTTCCCTGCCATTGCCCTCCCCTCCCCCTCCCACAACCCTTTTTTTTATTTTTATGTCCGATGAAGTCTTACCAAATATTTTTTCCCTTCTAATTTTGTCCCTCCTTGCTTTCTCAAACTCCCTCCTTCTCCTGCCTTCCTCTCCTCCCTCCCTCTCTCTCTCCTTTTCCTTGCAGGCCCCGACCAAGTGACTGGCCTGGGGGTGGAGTCAGACATCACTTCCCTCCAGTTGTCATGGGGACCTCCATCAGGTGACGGCAGCAGGGACTACCTCACCGGGTACTTGATCACTCACCAGCTCTGGAAAGGCATAAACCCTCTGGGCAAAGTCTCCCTGGAGAGAGACGCCACCCATTTCGAGGTGGAGGGTCTTCTTCCTAACCTTACTTATGAGGTCAGAGTGCAAGCAGTCGTGCGAGCCATGGCCGGTGAAGTGGTCGCAGTAGTGGTCGCTACCAAATCAATAGGTATGGTATCCATGGAGACAGTTTATTGGGTTAGGATGGAGGGTGAGAAAGCTTGCTTCCTTCACTAGGGGTTTCCCCCTTTCCTATGGGGCAAGTATTGATTATGTAAGCAGTGATGATTTGGAGGTATAACTGCTGGTTTCAATTTTTAGAAATTTCAAAGATTTGTCCCACCAGTTTTAAGTGTGTAGATTGAAAACGCTGATAACCCTTAGCACTGTTCCAGCTATCCTGTATGTAACTTTATTTGACTACTAATCTATTGCTGAATTAACATCATACTGAAAGTTTTTAGTTAGAAAATCCAAAACAGATACAATAATCAGTCCAAAACTTACGAAATTATATCTGTATCAATACGTCCCATTTTCCCCACAGTTTGTATTTGGTACGAGAAATAATTCTACTTTGATAAAAAAATAAACCTCTGGCTAAAGGTCTTAAGATCCTCCATTTTTTTGTTGACAGAAGGAATGAGTGATGGTGTCCACACACCTGCTGCACACACATTTTACAGTTTGTATGAAGGTAGAAGAGAGAGAAAGAGTTTAATAAAGATGGAATACATTGTGGTAATTTTGTGACACTCCAATACCATTGTTATGCTACCACCATAATTTTACTGGTAGTATTCAAACTTTGTGGTAAGTAATGAAATAAAGTTATACATCATTCTCTAAGTGTCAGTTTCTCCTCAAAGCCATGTAGTGATTATAGTGCATGGAAAAAAATTGCTAACATGTGGTGTGTTTCTTGTTTCAGTGTTTGCATGACATACATTCTACCATGTCTAATGTACCCATGCGTTTCCATGCAGATCGTGTGAAGGGGGTCAAAGTTCAGACACTCTCCCCTACGAGCGTTAACGTGTCTTGGGTCCCCATCGACTCTAGCGACGTCACAATGTATTTGGTGGACTATTACCAAAAGGCAATTTCAGGCAAGGTGACCAGAAGGAGGCGGCAGCAGCCGGTGGGTGTGACAGGGAGGGAGGAGTTTCCCGGCAACGCTAGTTGGGGTGTGGTCAGCAGATTGCAAGATGGTAGGGAATACGAGTTTCAAGTGACTGCAGCCGTGCTATTGACTGGCGTTCTCAGAGAGGGAGAGAAGTCCATCATAACCGTGGACTCGGCTGTTGCTCTCATGCCTGCAGGTAAGGGTCATCAAACATTGGGTCAAGAATACCATCCACCCACTCCATGCACTTTCCATACAAACTAAATTATGTTTAAAAACTAAATTGTTAGTTCCATAGAATTTGGCTTTTTTTCCCATTCAAACTATGTATATAATTGTATAACCATCAAATTAAAATTCTCAACAAAAAAAAAAAGAAAAATAAAGAAAATGGTTTCATTGATATGGAATGCAATTAGCATTGTGAGTTATTGCCTGTAGCTTGGCATTGCTATTGTTTTATTGTTCATTCTTATTAATTGGTTCCTAGGAGGTGGCCTTTCTGATTCTGCTATTGCTGGCATCGTCGTTGCAGTGGTGATTGCTCTGGTGTGTGTGGCTGTGGTCATCCTTGTTGGCGTCAAGCTATGGTGAGTCCGTTATAAACAATATGTGCCCAGCTGTGCAGAGTCGTGAATCTCATTATCAGCTGAAAGAGCTATAATTTCATTGCTAGCTTCCTAACTAGTTTCATGATGCAGTTAGAAGTTGTGGCCAGAGTCAACAACTCTTAGTAGTGATTAAATCAGCAATTCTTAATGTTTGTGCCTCAAAGAAAAAACTAATGTCTTTTTTTTCTTCCTTCTAGCACAAAAACTCTAGTTCGTGTTTTATATTGTGTTTACAGCCTCTGTGTGCTGTGTGCTGTGTGCTGTGTGCTGTGTTTGGTTTCGCTTGGTAATTTCTCCTGTTCATAGCCACATCCTTGTCATCTCCTCTAGTAATACAACAGTATAAAAACCACTATAATAATAATAATAATAATAATAATAATTTGGGTTAAAGAAACTAGATTTTGAAGTAAAATTTTTTTTTAGAAAATTAGACAGTTTTCATTTTCTGTCTCATTAAAAATTACCAATCATTCTGGTCTGCCTTCTTTGTGGTAAAGCATGGAGCCGGTTTAGGTGACCATACTTGTTGATGTTGCCTGACTCATGCATTTACAGGCACAGAGAAAGACACGGCAAGTTTGTCATTAGGAGAAGAAGCTATGACCAGCAGCCAGATCGTCCAGCTTCCATTGTGCTGCCACTGCCAGACTTTGAACCTTTCTCTCCAGGTATGCACGAATGGGAAGGTATATTCAATGAGTTTAGTAGAGAAACTCAGAAATTTTGTAGCGTCTTGAGGCTGAAGGCAGTGCTGTTAATTAAACAACAGTGAGTGGGTGTGATATATGCAAGGGGAGGGGCGAGAGCAAGTGATAATGAGAATGGAGGCAGAACAATTTTGAGGAAAACAAAACAACAACTAATTTAACTTGAACTATAATTTCTTATAGTAGTTAGAAGTGGATGAAGTAAATGTTTGTATGTGCTCTAGAGAGTGTAACAGTTTGTTGTTGTTTGTTGTTGTTTTTCTTAACAGATTTATTTATGATTTTTTAAGGGAAACATTTGTTCATGCTGTCTCTCCATTATCAATTATACTATTGCAGTGGCAAAGCCAGTGGTCACTCAGCGCCCAGCAGACACGACTGCTATGGAAGGAGAGATCGTTCGCGTACAGCCCATAGTGACGGGTACTCCCCAGCCTACGGTGGCTTGGTATTACGAAGGTCAGCTCATGGCTTCGGACTACGCCACGGAGCTGTCTGAGGATGGCACTCTGACCTTTGTGTGTGTGGAGACAAAGCACTCCGGGACGTATCGCTACACAGTCAGCAACAGTGCTGGCTCAGTTCAGGGACAGGTGAAGATAGTGGGAGAGGAAGGGAGAGAGGAAGGGAGAGAGGAAGGGGGAGGGGGAAGGAGTAAAGGGTGGGTGGGAAGGAAGTGGAGCGGGGAGGGGGAGGGGGAGGGGGGGGAGGGTTGGGGGTGTTCATGCAGATGCTATTAGTAGCAAGTGGCAAGAGAGCATTACACATCTCTGTGTGAATGTGTTTTTGGATTGCATGTGTTCATATAACATGTTTGTGCACATGTTGTGAACGCACATGTGCATGCACATGTTCCTAGGTGAAACTGACAGTGGTGACAGAGGACCAACAGAGAGATGAAGCCTGCACCGATCAAGTGGAGAGCAGTCGGATCAGAGTGGAGGAATTTGGCACTTACTGCGAGAGTCTTCATGACTCCAATGGCAAAGGCTTCAGAGAGCAGTTCTATGTGAGAAACTCAGTGGGCGTGAGGAATTGTTTGTGTGCATGGCATGTTTATAATTATCTTGGCTTATGGGCTTGCATGCATAGTGCCAGTCAAAGTCGAAGAACAGCTGCTTCTATTGAACTTTCTATTTTATTTTATTTTATTTTATTTTATTTTATTTTTTTAGAAACTACCAAGTGGGGAGGAAGGTCACTCAGATAAGTGGGGCCAGCATCCTGAACATCGCAGCAGGAACCGCTTCACCAACATCATCGTGTGTGAGTGAATTAGTACAGGAGGATAGTAGTTCATGTAGACAGACACTGGTAGGGATGCAGGCCCGTAGCCAGAGGTTCGCATTGGGGGGTTCGGATTTTAAGATGCAAAAAGCCACACCTACTTTTGTTTCCTCGTTAATTCTTCTACAATACTAAAAAAAAAGAAAGATATGTGCACTAGGTATTCTACTTCAAAACTATAATTCATTAAACACTGTTGATATTCGAGAGATATTATTCACGTGTAATCAGGCTTCTATGAGCTGTATATAAACAGTGTAACATTAATACGCCTTAATCGCTATAACTAAGTGAAATAGCGCGGGACAAAGTGAAATGCCACGGTAGCTTAAGAGTAAGAGCGCAAACATGCAGCTCTAGCCTTGAAAATGTACAGTTGTAGTTTCTAGTTGGAGACAACGTCATTCTTTAGCGCAGAAGCTATACCCCTATTAGACAGAGTTTTTTCCAACAGATTAGGAGGAGCAATCGATTAAAGCAAAGTTCAAGAGAGAGTTTATCCTGAAATACAGATATAGTGACTGCACTATACATAGTATCCACACTGTAAATGATGTTTAGCTTACTGTAGTCTCGTGCAGCTTACTGTAGTCTCGTGCAGGTTTTATAAAGCTGGCCTACTATTAGCGTGTGACCCGCGTGCTATTCGTGATTAATAGCACGAACAACACGATTAAAACTAGTGGTGCGCTCGAATAGCGCAAATGCATGGCGAGCGAGCAGACTACAGAAAAATAGGACAGAAATTACATCTAACTGTAGTGCACAGTGTAACACTTTCTGTTCCCAGTTAGCATCAGAGAATCTAAAGTCTCTGATCCCAGACTAAGGAAGTGGACCCATGCATTGTAGTAACAATAACAGAATTACCTGAATAAACTTCGAAAGCAGTGGCAAAGAAGCACAGCTTGACAAAGACTTCACAATTGTTTCAAGAAGAGAGTAGCTATAAACTTTTTGGCTGAAACAAAGTTGCGTAAGGCAGTGCAGCAGGATTCTCCGTGCTAAGTTAATTGAAAAATACTGGAACTGTGAGAATTCAAGCGCAGGTTCAGCACGATTGAACAGATGATGATATTCCAGAAGTTATATGTGGGGTGTGGCTAAAATATTTACTTCCGGTCACTCTAAAGGGGGGTTCGACCGAACCCCTCGAACCCCCCCCTGGCTACGGGTATGGGATGTTATTGATTGCCTCGTATCACCCGACCCCTCCCACTGGTGAAGGTGCATGGACGAAAGTAGCTCTGAATCAGCCCCTAAGGGCAGTCAGTGGTCATATGTACCGCTTTTTGAGTCTGTGAGTTAGTAGTTCAGTTTTAACCCAACAGTGTTAATTTTGCTTTGTCGTCAGCTGTGGGAGTGGCAGTAGATACTTAAGCGTGTGTGTAGTTGGTAGTATGTGTGTGTGTTTGTTTGTATTGTGTTCTATCTGTATGTTTGTGATATCACATTCATTTGTAATTCCATCTAGACTCCTCCCACTAATGAGGGGTCCGGGTTGGTTGGTGAACGACGTGTAGGAGCACGTATTAATTAATTGACACATCCTCTGAAGAGAGTGAGCTGTGAGCAAGCAGTCTGAGTTGGGGAATCTAATTGAGAAATAGTTTACTCTCTCAATCTTATTAAACCTCTCTTGGCACACACATTATTAACCTTGTAATCCCCCAATTAGCTTTTTGACTTTTCGTTTGAAGCTGGAAACCGGCTTTTTTTAGCCTGAGGCAGAAAATTCCTTCATGCTGGTCCCCTCCCTTCACGGCTGGCTCGTGTTTATCTTTTGTTGTCTTCCGCATGTTTTGTGCTTTCTGACAGTTCAGTGTGAGTGAAATTGTCCATTTGTAGCAGTGAGTTGTATTGTTTGTAAGAATGAGTTATGTAGCGTCTTCCTAGAGTGATGATGTTGAAGCGTCTTCCTAGAGTGATGACGTTGAAAGAGATGTCATTGTTCGTAGTAACTTGATGCTGTGCTACTACAAGGATGAGTTACTCTACTATAACTTATACTACTATGTGTCTCTCCCCCCCCATGTGATTGGTGCATGTGTGATTAATACATGTGTGACTGAGTTTCATGTACATGTGCAATTTACATGTGTCTGCATCCATGTACATGTGTTGATCATGTACATGTATGGTTTTACATACTGTACATGCATGATTTTGTGTGTGTACATGTGTGCTTGCATTAGATGATGATAATAGAGTGAAGTTGAAGCCGGTATCTGGTCTCCCTGACTACCAACATGATTACGTCAATGCCAGCCCAATCAACGTAAGTTCTTCTGAAACTGCTGGGTAGAGATGAGGCTGGAATTTCCCGGTAAAGCAGACATGCTGGCAAAGCTCCAGGCTCTTCAATGGTTTGCTTGATAAAAAAATAAAAATAATAAAGATTGAATTCTTGGTGGGTTTATGGCAGACATTTAAAGGTTAAAGGCATATCTGAGCATCCTTCTACATTTCTTACAGTAATTGAAGAGGTTTAGAGATGCAGAATTATGGCGACCAGCCAACAGGACAGACAACTAGAAAAAGGCGTGCACCTTTTATTACATCAATCAATATCACTCGACTTTATACAAGTTATAATGAAAATAACACAGGACGTATGCCAACAAACATGTCTCTTTTACTATTTGCTTCTAAAGCAGTACATATTGTACCCACCCTTCTGCTCAATCCCTATGGCTTTGAGGTTCCCTTTATAACCCGTTTGAATCTCTTTTGATTTCAAATGCAAGATACTAATCAGTGACTTATTAGTAGGGGCAGGGTCTAGTTGCAGAGTTGTATCCACAAGGACTTCCTAATTTGTCCCATACTAATTGTTGTTATTCACGAGCACATCTCTGTAATGTAACATGTCTGTCTGTGAAGTCATGCATACTACATAAAAACCCTTATATACATGTCATTATGTACTGTACAGGGTATTTTATACTTGCATTATGCTGCAGCCTATAGTTATATATAGTTATATATGTTTATTTGTTTTTGTTTTTTTCACAGGGTTACTTTATGGGCAAGAAATTTGTCACCACTCAAGGTAGGTTTGTATATGAGTTCGTGTGTGTGTGTGTGTGTGTGTGTGTGTTTCTGTGTGTTTATTGTTTTACTTTGGTTTTCTCTTATCTTTTTTTTCTTGTCCTCCCTTCATGTCTGTCATCTTTATCCCCCCCGCCATCCTTTTGCAGGTCCTACGGAAAACACTATGGTGGACTTCTGGCGGTTGGTATGGCAACTGCGCACACCCACCATCGTCATGATCACCAACCTGATAGAGAAGGGCAAGTCTAAGTGTGTCCAGTACTGGCCGGAAGGAGCGCAGGAAGACTATGGTCCCTTCAGGGTCGTAGTGTCCGGGGAGAAAGTGTACAGTAACTACACTATCAGGAGCTTCCATGTCAATGTGAGCACATGGCACATGCATGTAACCATGGTAGTAGGTGAACATATGGTAGTAGGTGAACATATGGATGAAGGCAAGAATAAATTTAGGGGACTGTTCCTACAGAAATGAATTGTAGATGAGATTTATTGCTTCTTTTGTTTGCTTCATGGTGTAAAAAATCAATTTATGAATGTATGGATATAAATTGGAATAGAGTTTTTATGGGCATGGAATAGAATGCACTTTGTAATGAATTGTGGCATGTACCATACATTTATGGCTAATCCACTTTAACTACAATTCGCCTTATTGGTAAGGTTACCTGCTGTCGTCCTCCTAAACTACAGATTGGCAGTCTGAGCTGATGTGAGCCCGCAGTCATGTGTGCGCATGCTCCTTGCGTGAGGCAGCGGTATGACCTTGGACCCACCCCCCTGTGTGGCCTTGGGGGTGAGAGACTCGGCAGGTCAGTGGCAATTAGCATTAATTGCCCTGCATCGCCGGAGTCCCCCCAGCTCAAATCACATCCAAAGAATTGGATGGAGTATTTCTAGCTATCCTTAATTAGGTGGTTTGAAATGGGGAGGTGGTGGGACTGAGAACAGTGGCTATCAGTAGCTGCTAGCTATCAGGACTAATATACTGGTACCCGGGTGCCATTGCTTCACGTGTGACCGCTTAGCACATGGTCGCCGTACTCACAGGTCCTCTGCCGACCTTTTCCTGGGCGCGTGTGATGCGTGGGCTACATCTTCGTTAACTACGTTTAACTACGTTAAACTACATTTAACTACAATTCGCCTTATTGGTAAGGTTACCTGCCGTCGTCCTCCTAAACTACAGATTGGCAGTCTGAGCTGATGTGAGCCCGCAGTCATGTGTGCGCATGCTCCTTGCGTGAGGCAGCGGTATGACCTTGGACCCACCCCCCTGTGTGGCCTTGGGGGTGAGAGACTCGGCAGGTCAGTGGCAATTAGCATTAATTGCCCTGCATCGCCGGAGTCCCCCAAAGGGCCGCAGGAGGCAGCCTATACCCCCAAGGCTATAAGTAATAGGTTAGGAAAGGGGGTTGACAGCTCTCTTACCAATGGTAGTAGGCTGTATACCTGTGAAAGTAAGTACAGACAAGCATACACATTGAGAACTGAGCGTTATGACAAGAGTAATGCTGAACTACCCATGACCCCCAACCTTCCCCCTCTCACTGACTTTGTGATGTGGCCATCCAGTGACTACGTATTGGTTCCTTAGAGAAGGGAGTGGTGCCACCGACCTTGGAGTTGTGATCAGTGCCTGGTACCTGGATGACTCCAGCCACCATGTCTGTCTCGGGTAACCCGAATGGGCACAGCTTCAGTAAACCAGGACTGGTGAGTACTGTATACTCGCAACTCACCTGCTTTCACTGCACACTGAAGTCTAAGTAGACTCTAGGAACACAACCAGGGTAGTGGCCGTCGGGTGAAGGAGACAGTAGTGGTTAATACGTGACGGACCCCATACCCCAGGCATGATCTGTCTGACCACCACACCCCTATTGGGTGGAGAATCTAACCTTACGTGCTAACAGTACCATCACTACTCTCTACACCACTCTTGCCATAGTCAAGTGGCGTGTGACTCCATGACTTACTCCTGTATCCTAGTACTACTGTTCAACCCTCCCCAAGCCGGCATTAGCTATTCAGTCAAGTGACCGTGTCTTAGTAATAACAGTGGGTGTGCCTGGTGGAGGCAGCAACTGACACAAGTGAGAAGGAGCATGTCCTGATTGCGTAATGGGATAATTGAGTGGGCGCCGTGTAGATGCATACGAGAGCCTCAGAACAAATAGGCAGCAAGCCTGAGAATACATAGGCAGCAAGCCTGAGAATACATAGGCAGTGAGCCTGAGAATACCTAGGCAGTGAGCCTGAGATTACATAGGCAGCAAGCCTGAGAATACATAGGCAGTGAGCCTGAGAATACCTAGGCAGTGAGCCTGAGATTACATAGGCAGTGAGCCTGAGAATAGCTGGGCAGTGAGCCTGAGAATATGTAGGCAGTGAGCCTGAGAATACGTAGGCAGTGAGCCTGACAATACATAGGCAGTGAGCCTGAGAATACATAGGCTGTGAGCCTGAGAATACATAGGCCGTGAGCCTGAGAATACATAGCTAGTGAGCCTGACAATACATAGGCAGTGAGCCTGAGAAAACATAGGCAGTGAGCCTGACAATCCCTAGGCAGTGAGCCTGAGAATACCTAGGCAGCGAGCCCCAGAATACATAGGCAGTGAGCCTGAGAATAGATAGGCAGCGAGCCTCAGAATACATAGGCAGTGAGCCTGAGAATAGATAGGCAGCGAGCCTGAGAATATATAGGCAGCGAGCCCCAGAACACATAGGCAGTGAGCCTGAGAATACCTAGGCCGCGAGCCCCAGAATACATAGGCAGCAAGCCTGATAATATATAGGGCAGCGAGCCCCAGAATACATGGGCAGTGAGCCTGTGACTAGATAGGCAGTAAGCCTTAGAATAGATAGGCAGCGAGCCTGAGAATAGATAGGCAGCGAGCCTGAGAATAGATAGGCAGCGAGCCTGAGAATAGATAGGCAGCGAGCCAGAGAATAGATAGGCAGCGAGCCTGAGAGTATATAGGCCGCGAGCCTGAGAATACATGGGCAGTGAGCCTGTGACTAGATAGGCCGTAAGCCTCAGAATAGATAGGCAGCGAGCCTGAGAATAGATAGGCAGCGAGCCAGAGAATAGATAGGCAGCGAGCCTGAGAGTATATAGGCAGCGAGCCTGAGAATAGATAGGCAGCGAGCCTGTGACTAGATAGGCCGTAAGCCTTAGAATAGATAGGCAGCGAGCCTGAGAATATATAGGCAGCGAGCCTGAGAATAGATAGGCAGCGAGCCTGTGACTAGATAGGCCGTAAGCCTTAGAATAGATAGGCAGCGAGCCTGAGAATATATAGGCAGCGAGCCAGAGAATAGATAGGCAGCGAGCCTGAGAGTATATAGGCAGCGAGCCTGAGAATAGATAGGCAGCGAGCCTGTGACTAGATAGGCCGTAAGCCTTAGAATAGATAGGCAGCGAGCCTGAGAATATATAGGCAGCGAGCCTGAGAATAGATAGGCAGCGAGCCTGTGACTAGATAGGCCGTAAGCCTTAGAATAGATATGCAGTGATCCTAAGAATACATGGGCCGTGAGCCTGAGAATACATAGGCAAAGAGCTTGTGAGTAGATAGGCAGCAAGCCTGAGAATACATAGGCAGTGAGCCCTAGAATACGTAGGCAGCAAGCCTGAGAGTACATAGGCAGTGAGTCTGAGAATAGATAGGCAGTGAGTCTGAGAGTACATAGGCAGTGAGTCTGAGAATAGATAGGCAGTGAGTCTGAGAATAGATAGGCTGCGAGCCTGAGAATACCTAGGCAGTGAGCCTAAGAATACATAGGCAGTGAGCCTGAGAATACATAGGCAGTGAGCCTGTGACTAGATAGGCCGTAAGCCTTAGAATAGATATGCCGTGAGCCTAAGAATACGTAGGCAGCAAGCCTGAGAGTACATAGGCAGTGAGCCTGAGAATAGATAGGCAGTGAGTCTGAGAATAAATAGGCAGCAAGCCTGAGAATACATAGGCAGTGAGCCTAAGAATACGTAGGCAGCAAGCCTGAGAGTACATAGGCAGTGAGCCTGAGAATAGATAGGCAGTGAGTCTGAGAATACATAGGCAGTGAGCCTGAGAGTACATAGGCGGTGAGCCTGAGAATAGATAGGCAGTGAGTCTGAGAATAGATAGGCAGCGAGCCTGAGAATACATAGGCAGCGAGCCTAAGAATACGTAGGCAGCAAGCCTGAAAGTACATAGGCAGTGAGCCTGAGAATAGATAGGCAGTGAGTCTGAGAATACATAGGCAGTGAGCCTGAGAGTACATAGGCGGTGAGCCTGAGAATAGATAGGCAGTGAGTCTGAGAATAGATAGGCAGCGAGCCTGAGAATACATAGGCAGTGAGCCTGAAAATACCTAGGCAGTGAGCTTAAGAATACATGGGCAGTGAGCCTGAGAATACATAGGCAGTGAGCTTGTGACTAGATAGGCAGCAAGCCTGAGAATACATAGGCAGTGAGACTGAGAATACATAGGCAGCAAGCCTGAGAATACGTCGGCAGTGAGCCTGAGAATACATAGGCAGTGAGCCTGACAATACATAGGCAGTAAGCCTTAGGATACATAGGCAGTGAGCCTGAGAATACCTAGGCAGTGAGCTAGGCAGTGAGCTAGGCAGTGAGCCTGAGAATACATAGGCAGTGAGCCTGAGAACAGATAGGCAGCGACCTGAGAATACATAGGCAGTGAGCCTGAGAATATATAGCCAGTGAGCCTGAGAATACATAGGCAGGGAGCCTGTGACTAGATAGGCCGTAAGCCTGAGAATAGATAGGCAGCGAGCCTGAGAATACCTAGGCAGTGAGTTTCTGACTAGATATGCAGTGAGCCTAAGAATACATGGGCAGTGAGCCTGAGAATACATAGGCAGTGAGCTTGTGAGTAGATAGGCAGCAAGCCTGAGAATACCTAGGCAGTGAGCCTCTGACTAGATATGCAGTGAGCCTAAGAATACATGGGCAGTTAGCCTAAGAATACATGAGCAGTGAGCCCGAGAATACATAGGCAGTGAGCTTGTGAGTAGATAGGCAGTGAGCTTGAGAATACGCAGGTGAGCAAGCCCGATAGTGCATGCAAGAATATATAGGCCCTGGGCCTAAGTGCGAGATTAGGTAGGCAAGTCTGATAGTGCAAGAACAGATGGCAGCGAGTTTGAGAGTGCACGAATAAAGCATGACAAAGTGCCACTAGATAGGCAGCCAGTCTGAATGTGAGAATGGATAAGAACAAGAGTGACAGAATAGATAGGCAGCAAGCCTGCGAGTGAGAGTATGTAGACATGCAGTGAGCCTGATAGAGAAAGACTAGACAGGCAGTGAGCCTGACAGTGAGAGAATAGACGGCCGTGAGCCTGATAGCGCAAGAATAGACAGGCAGAGAGCCTGATCATGTGAGAATAGACAGGCAGAGAGCCTGATAGTGCAAGAATAGACAGGCAGAGAGCCTGATAGTGCAAGAATAGACAGGCAGAGAGCCTGATCATGTGAGAATAGACAGGCAGAGAGCTTGATAGTGCAAGAATAGACAGGCAGAGAGCCTGATAGTGCAAGAATAGACAGGCAGAGAGCCTGATCGTGTGAGAATAGACAGGCAGTGAGTGTAATAGTGTGAGAATAAGTCCAGTACCAATAGAGTGAAGGGCAGCGTGCCCTACATAGACGCTTTTAAGGGGGCCCCGACGGACCGTCACACCTCTACTAGGTGGAGATCTAACCCTAATTACTAGAACCTACTACCCAAGTTATATATTATAATGCCACACTGACAATAGTATAGTGTAGCTTATGAGTCCTAAAACACTGCATCCAGCACTACAGTTCATTCTCTAATCTCATTCATTATGTAACCCCTATTTGTTCCACCTCTTCTCATGTAACACTCTCATGTCAGCATAAATATCAATTACAGCATGCACCTGACTGATTCAGGAGTTTCTGCTTCGAGAATACCGCTCACTTTGACAGAGCCAACCTTAGCAACACCGTGAGAGGGTCTGGCCACATACTGCAGATAGTTACTAACATGCACTGGACAATAATGATCATATTTTTTTTTTTTTGAATGAAGGTTATAAAGCAGAGAGTGGGAGCCGGCAACACATCCCACACATGTAATGAAGGCCTACGCCTGACCATAGCGAGGGTTCAGCGTGCCCTTGTGATCTAGGGGTTGTGACTGTGGGTAGAGAAACAGCATCAGGACTAGAGTCCAACTCTTAACCCAACTGCACTAGCTAAGCAAGGCAACTGAACTGGCAGCATGCCCATGTATTGTCGAGCCATAGAATTGCTGTTTTCTGCTGATTGCATCTGTAAGTATCAATGAAGGCCATTCACCACTGACTGGTGGTTTAGATCCCATATATCCAACCTGACCTGCAGAAAACTAATTATTTAGAGTACAATATATCTACAGCCCCTTACTATTCCAATAATACCACCACTGACGAGCAGCCATCCTTAGAGAGCTAATAGTGCCTGTGGTGGAACAGCCATTGGGCATACTATTTTACCTGATGAGAATTGCCAGTTGTAAACTCATGGGCCCCCAGCAGACTAGCGGTATTAGGTAGCTGCTAGGCTAGGGCTACCAGCACTGAGAACAGTGGCTATCAGTAGCTGCTAGCTATCAGGACTAATATACTGGTGCCCGGGTGCCATTGCTTCACGTGTGACCGCTTAGCGCATGGTCGCCGTACTCACAGGTCCTCTGCCGACCTTTTCCTGGGCGCGTGTGATGCGTGGGCTACATCTTCGTTAACTACGTTTAACTACGTTAAACTACATTAGGCACATCCCATTGGAGGCCATTTGCCATGTAAGCAGTAATCCAGACTAACTGACGAAAGATTAACCTTTATCCACCAAACAAAGCCTGTGAACATGGAATGGAAATGAGTGTTGGGAATGCATGCACAGGAATGGCAAGACTTTTCACACCGTGATACCATGAGTATACTGGTGATATGTCTCCTTTTACTTTCAATTGTTCTTAATAATGGTCATATTCACTCCAGGCACACATGCATGCATGTATGGACGTATCCACACACACGCACACACACACAAGCACACACACACACAGACACACACACACACACACACACTGGCATATGTGGGGGAACGGACAAACAGATCAGCTCATGCGTTAAATCCAATCAGCTAAAATAAACCGAGGTGAGAATGGCATCTGAATGATTTGCAAGATTGCAAGCTTGTGTGTGGTGTGTAAGTGTGGTGTGTGTGTGTGTGTGTGTAAGTGTGGTGTGTGTGTGTGTGTGTATGTATGGTGTATAAGTGTGGTGTGTATGTGGTGTGTGTATGTATGGTGTATAAGTGTGGTGTGTGTATGTGGTATATATGTGTGTAATTGTTTGTCTATGAGGCTCCAAATAGATAACTAAAACCTATAAAGGAAAAGCAATCTGATTTATAAAGAAGTCAATTGGACATATTTCTGCTGGTTTTGGTGGGTAGTGTTTACTTTGTGGATATCCCAATGCCTAGTGAAAGACTATAAATACTTCCATATATCTATTTGGTAGCACTGTAGCATGCGCGGTAGATACATGTAGGCTGTCATTTAATCTAATTGCTGTCTTCCTACTACCTTTTGATGAGTAGCTACATCAAGAGGATATAGTCCGCAAACGAACAATCTTTCTAATCTACCTGGCCTTGAAAGAGTTTTTAAAAACTTGGCAATTTCGCTTCCTGTATGCTGTTTCGTAGTCATCCATTACTGTCTCTGTTTGTTTGAACTTCCTGTATGCTGTTTCATAGTCATTCATTATTGTCTCTGTTTGTTTGAATTGGGCTGCAGATAAAAGTATGGGTACTTTAATAATGGTGTTGGAGGATGGGATTAAAAGAGATGCAGTACATGTTTTATGTTTTGGACATTTTTGTCAAACAATACCAGTCAGCAAGATTGCTCACATCCGTTGGATGTTTATAAGAAAGAATGTCAATATTGTATCTAAGTCCTAAATTTGTCTTGTCTTAGTGGCTACCACACTCTTAAGTAAGACTTCAGTTCCCACTCTTCTGCTTCTTCTTTTCTTTTTTTTAGCTTCAATCTCTCTCGTAATTTTTCACTGTGTTAATGTTTGTAGTTCACTCTGAAGCAGCAAAATCCTCTGAAGGTAGTCCAGTACCAGTTCACGTCCTGGCCAGACCACGGAGTGCCCGAGTACGTGGGGCCAATGCTGTCCTTCCACAGGCGCATCAAGGCGGAGCATTTATCCATGCTGGGACCCATTCTAGTGCATTGCAGGTAAGGAATCGCCAGAATATCTCTCTGTATGTCTGCTAATGCATGCATATGAGAGTAGGAGAAATTCTAATAATTCAGACATCAGGCTTAAGTGTTGTTTTTTTATATAAAACTTTATCGTGTAACAAGAATTGCATTGACTCAACTAATAGACACAACTGATTGTCCAAACATCTCATTATTTAGTATACCACTGGGGAAACTTTAAAAAAAAAAATTTTTTTTTCTTGTTTTGCAAAAGGTTATCTTGTATAGCTTAGCTGAATGAGGGGGGGGGGGGGGGGGGAAGGGGCATGTGGTTTACAGAGGAATGCTCTGCAAGTGCTTTCAAACCACAAGTTTACAAATATGGCCAGAGAATCAGTGAGGATCTCAATCCCTTGGTTGTCGTGGCAAAGCTGCTAATTGCAGTTGTGTAAACACTGAGCCTGGGGTTGTTAGGCAGACTTACGATACCCGTAGGTAAATTCCATTAGCTGGTAATTCAATTAGGTACTTCATAAAGTCTTTAACTCAATTAGTTTCAATACCTTACCTTCTTTGATCCGGGGAATCAGGGACCGTTTATACACTCCCTTATAAGCTACTTATGTCAGAGAGAGAGAGAGAGAGGAGGGGAGAGAGAGGAGGGGAGAGAGAGATGAACACTCACTGCTCAAACTCAACACCTTACTATATCTTCCATAATAAATTCCTCACATTACTGCCAATAGTGTTGCAATATTTACTTCCACGTTTTCCCGTAAGTGTTTACTATAAAGAAATGTATTTCTTCACTAAATACAGCATGTGACTGTGTTCTCTCCCAAGAGAATCTTTCTCAATCGCAAGTTAGTGCAATTGTCATCGTGTCTATTCCAAAAAGACAGGTAGCATAAAGAATAAAGAAGAAGTTTGCATGTTGGTGACATTTCTAGCTATTTTCATCTTTTATAACCATCACCATCATCGTCATCATCATCATCATCATTATCGTCATCAATAGTTTTGTAAGCTGGTCAAAGTATCTATACACACATGTATTGTATATTACTAGTAACCCTTCCTACCTCCCCATTCCTCTTTCCCCCTCCCCTCCTCTCCCCTCCCTGCCACGCCCACCTCCAGTGCTGGTGTCGGGAGGAGTGGCACGTACATCGCCATAGACATAGCTCTGCAGCAGGCCAGTGGAGAAGGATACCTGGACATACCAGCCATTGTTACAGGACTGCGCAACCAGCGCATGAAGATGGTCCAAACACAGGCAAGAAATAAATAGTGATTCAGTCATTCTCGGCTGAAATAATTATAATAAAGCAAATTTTTTCATTGGGTTAAGTTTTAATTAACAATATTGGCTGTTAGAACGAGAAAATTTGCTATTATTATAAGAAATGACTAGTGTACTGAGCAAATGAAAACAGCAACAACAAACAACGTCATTCACTTGTCTGAAGATAAAATTGCCTTAGACCTAAAACAACAACAACAATGAAAGTTTGAGTGCTGAGTTGTGTAATCACTAGATGATGGACACACCAACCAGAAAGTCAGAACCAAGGTTTGAATAATAGAACTATTATTACAATAAAAAATGACCGAAATTTCCATCCTTTTTTCATTTTCTTTTTTTAATAAAAAAAACACAAAATTCGAAGCATTGTTTGAGAAACCAGAGACTAAAACAAATGTTTTTTTTTGTGCAAAAAAAACACACACAACAAAAACAACAAAAACAGCAAAAAAACTAACTTAACAGTACAGCTTTGCAATACCCTATTATAACAATAATAATAATAGTAGTAGTATAATAATAAACATGCTACGTGTTATGATGCAGGACCAGTACATGTTTGTTCACAACGCAGTGCTAGAGAGCCTGGTGTGTGGGAATACACAAATCTTCATCCATGAGATGCAGCAAGCCATGGAGAACCTCCAGCGCTGGGATTCTAAAACAGGACTCTCTGGATTCCAGACCCAATTCCAGGTCAGTCCAATGGCAAAGTAACAACAACAACAACAACAAACAACAACAACAACTTGTGTTGTGTTTAGTTTTATTTCTCACTCTTGATACATTTTTTATGTTCAGGCATTGGAGCAAATGTCCCCCAAACTGTCATCTGTTGTCTGTTCCATTGGAGAAAAACACAAGGAGAAAAACCAACCCAACATTCTCCTTCCGAGTATGTAACATCACGTGATACACATTTGAGTTACATGCAACACATGCAATGTTATATGACACATATTACATACAATGTAACATGACACATGCATCACATGAAGCATCACATGATACATGCATGTTCTGGTTACCTCGGGAATAGTGCCCATGGCTACATATTCCTTCTTTATATTCCTTGTTATTATTTGTTCTGTTCTGTTTACAGCTGACTTACACAGAGTAGTCTTGAGGGCCGAACAGCCGGACTACATCAACGCCACTTTCGTACATGTATGTATGTGTGTGTGTATGTAATGAACGAAGAATGTGGCTAGTTGAATCCGAGAAGAATTTGATATAAAAATACAGGATGTCAGTTAGTTATAACGCAACTAAAAACTTCATTGTTGGTTAATATCTGTTCATAGTTCCTCAGGCAACATTAGATCACTAAACATATCATATACTGTCTGTATGTATGTATGTACATGTGTGTGTATGTGCCTCCGCCTACTGTCACGTAACAAAAGGTTTGTTATTGAATGTTACATGTTGAAACTAACACTGTGCAGTTGATAAGAAAGCGCGTGACCATTCATTTCAACAACTTAAAGAATTTCACTCCTATGGCAACACATACCAGTGCTTCTTTGACTTAGATTTTTATGCACATGTATGTGCAGATACGTACATGTCACATGCATGTCTAAAGTACATGCTTGCAACATGGATAGATCTGCTTACACAGTTCAATTGTAATCACATACATGTCCATCAGATTATACATAATGAAGCAGTTCTGAGCATGTGACATGTCACATGCATATGTACATACATATGTGGTCACATGCATGTCACATGCATATGTGGTCACATGCATGTCACATGCATATCCTCCAAGGCACATGCATATTACCTATGCAATCTGGTCGTGGAGGTCTGAGCATGTGACATGCATGCCCTACAAACACAATTATTATGCATGTATGTATGCCACTCGTGTGCAGGGCTACAAACACAAGAACAAGTACATCCTCACTCAAGGTCCACTGGAGCACACCAGCAGAGACTTCTGGAAGATGGTTTATGAAAGGAACGCCACCTGCATTGTTATGCTCTCTGGCATGATCGAGGATGAAGAGGTGAGAACAATGGCCGACAGTGAGTCGGTTCATTGCGCCAAGACAAATGGATGGTTTTTTGTTTACTTTACTAAAGATTAGTCTTAACATTTGAAGCACTTGGCAGTTGCTAGTAGGGGAATGATGTGTCGTGCCAAACTGATATCCATTACATGTATTTGTTTGTTATGGGCGTGTTCTAGGAGGTGTGTCATAAGTACTGGCCCACGAGGGGAATCGAGAGCTACGGTGAATTTTCCGTCAGTCTTTTGGAGCAGTCCATGCATGACAGCTATCTGGAGAGGACCTACAGCATCACTGACTCCAAGGTTCGAGGCTTGTGCCTGTAGTTAGTGCAGTAGGCATGTGTGTATATGTGTGTGTGTGCGTGTGTGTGCATGTAAGGATGAATAAGTAAGTTTGCTCACTTTGAGTTCTGCTCACAATGTGCTCTCCGCTAGACGTTGTGTTGCTCTTTGACACAAAAGCCTCCTTCATGTACATGCATGCACAGACAGACAGGTACCTCCTCCTGTGGTCCCATTGTATACTACATTCTCCTCTTGGCCTTCTGAAAGAGCTGTTTTTATTCTCTAGTCTTTTTACGTGCCCAGTGGGGAAATACTGTTCAAGTCTGTATCCCCAAATATAAACACTCTCTTTCACTTCACAGGAACTATGCCCATTTGTGCAATAGAAAACAAAAAGTCAAGACTTGCTCAAAGAACAGCTGCTTGGGTTAGTACCGGATTCTTACAACAAATGTCATGTGACTCTATTAAAGTATTGCGCAGTAACACTTTACTGGGGTAGTCTGTCCCTTCTAAATTTGCTAATTTTCTCCCCAATGGGAAGATTTCACGTACATAGCTTGAAAGAGTTTGGCCACAAAATAACTGACAAGGGGCAGGAAGAACTACTGGTCATGTGATTACAGTGTGATCACACCGGGTTATTAATTACAGTACAAGACCCACTTACTGTTGTTGAAGTATTTAAAACAAATCTGGCATACAAAAAAACAAAACAAAAACAACAACAACAAAAAACGACTTGATTTCTTCTAGTTGTCACCAGGTGAAGTAACCACGTATGGTAACTTCAGCTCTAGTCCAATAAGTCACTCTCTACTTGCTCCTAGTGTTAATCTATTGTGTGTGTGTGTGTGTGTGTGTGTGTGTGTGTGCAGTCTGGGCAAGCTCACCGAGTGACTCAGTATCAAGTCATCAACTGGGACAAGTATGGCATCATGTTGAACAGGATGGCCATCTTGAACATCATCAATGCTGCCTCTACCAGGCAAAACGCCAACCAACTAGGACCCATAGTACTCCACTGCAGGTACATACATCCATACCCACATACATACACATACAAGACTTTCATTTATATGAGCTACTTTTTACCCCAAAAAAAAAAAAAAAAAAAA
>WLWD01006148.1_pt1:0-80000 | contig 424141 bp, 320 predicted proteins | sample 6712731 | NCBI WGS metagenome assembly WLWD01 (sample SAMN12718690, study PRJNA576275) | sponge metagenome | isolation source: marine sponge | host: Mycale hentscheli | place: New Zealand: South Island, Marlborough, Capsize Point | collected 2014-11-01
CTATAATAGCAGTTATGACCTTTTATTTCAGCAAACAAGTACAAAATCACTCTCTTACCTGATTAATGGTAACTTTTGTAGTATCAAACATCTGCCATTCTGATAATCTCAATCACCAGTAACTCTTGAACAAGCTTTCAGCTACGATAAAAAATAAACCAGTGTTATTATTTGTAATTTTAGCCAACAAATATGAAATTACTACTTACCTCATTCTTGAGTATTCATAACTTCTGTAGTATCAAATTGAAGTTACTTTGGCCATCTGAATTACCTTGAATTCTTGACAACAAGCTCTCACCTACAAAAACAAAAGACAATCAATTTTAGCACACAAATACAAATTACTTTCTTACCTCATTCTCTTGAGCAGTGGTAACTTTTGTAGTACCAAATTTGAGTCCTTCTGACTATTTGAATTTACCAGTCACTGTTGACAACAAACTCTTAGCTATAAAAAAGAAAGGCCAGAGTTATTTTGCATATTTAGCTACCAAATATGGAATTACGTACTTACCTCGGCATCCCTCGAGCAGTAGTAGCTTCCTTAGCATTAATACTTTATGTGCTTACATACGCTTTTCAGAAGTAGTGATAGCTCTCTTAGTACTGACTACAGGTGGCTCTTGACAACTAGTAACAAGCCGCACTTAGCCGGAAAAAAGGCGAAGCTTTGAATTTAAATCTGGTAAAGGATCTTCAATGTCATAGTAACCGATCGAATCACCTTTTTGTTTCTTGAAAAGCAAGCGTTTTCGCAGGAATTTTCTAACACTTTGGAGCTTAAGTATAAAGTAAGGCTTGCTTAATGCCGTAGTTTCAGAATAAACTGGGGTCAAGCCTAAAAAGCCGTGTTTTTTTAAAGAAAAAACGTTCCCCGCGCGCGCGTTTAAAGGGCATACGTACAATCCATACATACATACATACATATATACATATAACATATACCCGATTTTGCATTATCCACTTGAATTCTTGACAACAAGCTCTCACCTACAAAAACAAAAGACAATCAATTTTAGCACACAAATACAAATTACTTTCTTACCTCATTCTCTTGAGCAGTGGTAACTTTTGTAGTACCAAATTTGAGTCCTTCTGACTATTTGAATTTACCAGTCACTGTTGACAACAAGCTCTTAGCTATAAAAAAGAAAGGCCAGAGTTATTTTGCATATTTAGCTACCAAATATGGAATTGCGTACTTACGCTCGCTCGATAATAAACATCCCCGATTTTTTTCATTTTTACCCCTGTAAGTGTCTCGCTCTCTTCATCCTTGTAACTCCAGCTCACATATAGTACAGTCAATTTAAGCCCAAAATGGGGTCAACCTCATAGTAATTGCAATTCTCAACTGTTTCCTATACAGAAAAATGTGCTCTACAACATACTAAAAGTCCCGAAGAATCTAATGAGGGGAACACTTAGAAAATTGGTCATATATTCTCAAAAAATGCAATTAATTAGTGAAAAATCCCCACTTGTTGCAAAAAAAAAGTTTCTCCACTGTTTCCTATACAGAAAAATATGCTCTATAACATACTAAAAGCCACCCAGAATCTAATGAGGGGAAAGCATAGAAATTAGGTCAAACATTTATCAATAATTGCTTTAAAGAGACATTCACTAGCCACTATCTGTTTTACCTGTTCTTCTACATTCTACATAATGAAAACCACGACTGTAATAAACACCTTATGTGTGATACTACAACTCAATTGACCTTTAACCTTAGTTCCATGTCATGATCTCTACGTGCTCTTTCTTAAGCATAGAGGCATCAGAGATCTGTGTGTTCTGTAACCAACCTGTTGAAGAAGCACCATCAGCAACTCTCACTGAAAAAGGTTGTAGAGGTATAAAGAAGGCTAGTGCAAAAAGAAAAGACCTTATTTGCTGTGTACCTGGGCAACAGGTACACCTGGAATGCCGGCAAAAATACTGTCACCCGAGTGAAATCTCCAAAGCCTTAAGTGAAGCTAAACACAGCAGATAAGATGCCGTTTCAAATTATCTCTGATTGCTTTTTTTGCGGCCCACCAGCTATAAATCAAGCAAAGAGAAAGAGTCCAGAAGTTATTGGAGTCAGGAAATTGAGTTGAAAGAGAAAATTTTAGCAGTTTGTCATCTACGTGGTAATTCTTGGGCTGCTACTGTACAAGCACGAATTTTACCAGTCCATGATCTTCATGCTGCGGATGCGGTATATCATCACATCTGCAGTAACAATTTTTGAACCAAGAAGCAAATCCTAGCTGCCTATCAAACTGAAAGAAGCTGTCCAAAGAAGTTGAAATTAGGTCGTCCAGAACTGCAAGAAAGAACTGATGCTTTTCTTGTAGCTGTTAGCTACCTTGGAGAGAATGATGATGAACAGATCACCGTTTCTGACCTGATCAGCCGTATGGAAGATGTTCTTATTGAATCAGATCAGAGTGCATATACTCCCCCACACATGAAAGTTAAACTTCAGGAGCTTTATGGAGATAGAATCATCATCACTGAAATCAATGGTAAGGCTAATGTCGTGACCTTTCGTAGCACAGCTAAAGCAGTCCTTCGGGATTTCTATCAGCAAGAGAAAATTGAATCTGATGCTGATGTAGAAAAAATCAGGGTAGTTAAAACTGCAGCAACACTCATCAAGAATGACATCAAAGTCATAGAAACCACTAACACTGTCTATTCGACTTGTGAAGGGATGGCGTCAGAAGATGCATGCATTAACTTTCTTCCAGAGACATTGAGGGTATTACTTGAACAGTTGATCGTTGGTAAGCCATATATTGTCACATAGCTTGAGATACTCATTACTTTCTCTCTTTGTAGGATCAGAATCCAAGAAAAAAAATTGCATCTGTTGGGCACGCTATTATGCAGGCGGTGCGTCTACGTGTATTATTAGCACCATTGCAAATAAAAGTTTCACTCAGGGATTTGGCAGCAGTTGGACGAGTTCCAATACGGTTTCACAAGGAAGAGAGTACCGGTATGATGGCCATTGTGTATGAAAAGCTATACAAAATGAAAGCCCAAGACCCAACAGCCAATCTTGATATACTGTGGAAGACTTCAATCCTTTTCAGATTTTCAAGGTCTGGGATGATGCAATTCGTGCAGAAGGGTGATCATCCTGGAATGTCATCCATTATGTTTCTTCCTATGATTGATATGAATCCTAGTGATGCCACATGTATCTACTCGACACTCAAGTTTTTAGCTGAGCATGCCAGACGTCATAGTGCAATGCCTGTTGTTACCTTCGACCAACCACTTTGGTGGAAAGCACTCATGATTGTAGATACCGAGCCTGTTGATAGTGATTTGAAGACTCTTGTGCTCCGCCTGGGTGGCTTCCACCTGGAAATGAGTTTCCTTGGGTCTATTGGTCATCTTATGTCTTCTTCTGGACTCCAACATATTCTCGAGTTAGTGTATACTCCTAATGCAGTTGTTCACATGCTTACCGGCAAGGCAATTGCCCGAGCAGTAAGAGCACACTTGCTTGTTGATGCAGCACTCAATGGCTTGTTGCTAGCTAATGCTTTGGGAGCACCTCTGCCTTCACAGTCAATCGGTGAATATGAAGAGGCAGATGAAGCTATCTCTGATTCAGAAGAAACTGCAGCCGATGTGGGTACAAACAGGGATCTGGATGAAGCTTATGCCCTCCATGAGAGCTTAATGGAGAAAACGATATCTGTAAATGATGTTTGCAGCACGGATGTCATCCAGAGGGAGGATCTCAACTATTTTAGAAGAAAAGATTGATTCTTTGAAGTCGTCTAGGACTGCTTCACTCTGGTTTCAGTTTATGAAGATGATTGATATACTTCGCCAGTATATACGAGCTGAACATACTGGCAATTGGGCACTTCATCTTAATGCTATTTCCAAAATGCTCCCTTATTTGGCTGCTTCCGGGCATAACCATTGCTCACAATCTGCATGGGTGTATCTTCAACAGATGTCTCAGCTGGAGGAACAGCATCCAGACATCTATCAACAATTCCAAGAAGGTCTCTATGTGGTGAGGAGAAGTGATCGTCTATGGGCTGGTTTGTCTACAGATCTTGTTATTGTATGAAGAGTAGTGGTGGACTTACAAGAGGGAGAAGCATGACTAAACAACAGCGTCTAGTATGGGTGATGTCCATGTTAGTTTGTGCTGAAGTCAACAGAGCAATGCAGGAGGTAAGCAGAGTTAACTATGACATAGGTGAGCAAAACAGAGACATGACGAAGGCAAGGCAGGCTCGAGATTGGAAGGACACGCACACGATTCTCAGTTACCTTCAAGAGAATAGCCCTTTAGCTTCGGATACCAACCTGAGGAGTATATCCACAGGTGTACATGCATGTGCTACAGTCAATGTTGACAAGGCAGAAGCTGTAGGAAGAGCTATTCTGGAAGATATGGAGGGGAAAACCGTGGGCAAGTATGTGTTCAAGAGAGTAAATCAAGCCATCACGCTGAATTGTAACTCTACAGTTAAGATAGATGGTGATGTTATTCGGATTGATCCACAACTACTCTTTCAGCAACTCACTCTGGTTGCAAAATCCAGTGAGAGTCTTGAAGATGTTTTCCGGTTTGAATTGTGTAGTTACCCACCAGCACTATTTAGTGGTGCACAGCTTCTTCGTGAGGCACAGAAGCCTGGCTAGCAAATGCCATCTGGTCTTTTCTGCCAGATCAAGGTATTCCTGGAATGCCTAGGGAACTTCAGTATGTGCTTGATGGTGGGGCATTGCTTCAGCGCATTCCATGGGCAAAAGGAGCTACTTTCAGGGAGATATGCACTGTTTACACAGAGTATGTGACAAAGAAGTATGGCAATGCAATTGTTGTTTTTGACAGCTATCAAGGCAAATCCACGAAGGACATGACGCATCAGAGAAGAACCAAGGGGCAGACAGGGGCAATAGTAACCTTCACAGAAAGCATGCATTTTACCATGAGAAAGGATCAGTTTCTTGCAAACAAGGAGAACAAGCAAAGATTCATCAACATGCTAAGCATAAAGCTGGTAGAGAAGAGCTGCATGACATATCATGCTTCCGGAGACGCAGATTTGTTGATAGTGCAGAAATCAGTTGAGTCAGCTTCAGCAGTTAACACTGTGTCGATTGGTGATAATACTGATCTGTTAATTCTGCTTATCTACCATGCAAACTTAGATTCTTGCAGCTTGTTTTTTAAACCAGAGCCAAAGAAGAGCACCAAGAATTCTCGGGTATGGAACATACATGCAGTGAAAAGGCAGTTGGGTCCTGATATTTGCAGTAACATCCTATTTTTACATGTCATTCTTGGGTGTGACACAACATCACAACCTCATGGAATCAAGAAATTTAGAGACTGCGATCACTTTCGTGACCTCGCCGAAGCCTTAAACTTTCCATCAGCTACTGCTGAAGAGATTGTGACTGCTGGGGAGTAAATCTTGGTTAGCATGTACAACGGTAAACCTGGAGAGTCTCTTGATTGTGTAAGATACAAGTGTTTTTGTGCAAAAGTTGCCAGGTACACATCCCACATTCAACCCAAGACTTTACCACCAACATCAGCTGCAGCTAAATTTCACAGTCTTCGTGTATATTTCCAAGTGCAGCAGTGGAAAGGAGCAGGGGATGACTTTTTGCCAGAAGAATGGGGGTGGAAGGAGAGTGAAGGAATACTTGTCCCAGTGACTACTGATTTGTTGCCTGCCCCAGATGATCTCATGCATATCATATGGTGTAACTGCCGCACTGTTTGCGGCACTATGAGATGTTCCTGCAGAAAACATGGGATAGCATGCTCCATAGTATGTGGCAACTGTAAAGGATCTGGTTGCATTAACTCCATCCCAAATGAATATGACCGTGATGATGACATTGATACTGATAACTGAATCTTTAAAAAAATAGTCTATTTCTGCTAAACGATTTTTTGTGCCATTCGATTGTCTCTAAATCCCCAAAAATGCCATTTTTGGCAATTATTGATGAACGCATAACCTAATTTTTATGCTTTCCCCTCATTAGATTCTGGGGGGCTTTTAGTATGTTATAGAGCATATTTTTCTGAATAGGAAACAGTGGAGAAACTTTTTTTGCAACAAGTGGTGATTTTTCACTAATTAATTGCATTTTTTTGAGAATATATGACCAATTTTCTAAGTGTTCCCCTCATTAGATTCTTCGGGACTTTTAGTATGTTATAGAGCACATTTTTTCTGTAAGTTAAGAAACCTTTCGTTGCAATTACTTTGGGGTCAAACAATAAATTGACTGGACTAATAGTAGCCCACAGGTCCGATAACCCTCCCCTTTCCATGTGCTGTTTTGAACTCTTTTGGCTCCCAAGATCCAAAGTTTTTAATCTTGGCTCCAGGATATTTAGTTGATATTTTATTCAGAATTTTAGGTTCCGGTTCCTTTTCGGTTAATGAAGAACTGCCTTCTTGAAGTTTCTTACTACCACTACAAGGTTCACTATGCAAGGAATCAAGGAACTGAGCATGTTTATACACCATTTTTTCAAACTCTTTGTCCATTTCACTGAAATCTTTAGGAAAATGGTGAAACTAATTCCTAAAAAGAGGTTCATTGAAGAAGTCACTTGCCTCTAAAAAGCTTGGCTTTCTCATTCTGTATTAGTCAGGGCTGTTAGGGAAAAAATGTTTACGGAGCGGACAAAAGTACCAAATTTTGCACAGAGGTAGGTTTTATTGTGTACATTATGAAATTCACCGGCTCCAAAATTTTCGGCAAATATTTTGGCGTATATGGACGCGCAACTTTTAAACAAACACGAAAATTTTAAAAATAAGGCAAAATTTAATATTAGGCTTTTGGAAGTTTAAAATTCACATCTGCAAGTACATAAGTTAGTGCACTGTAGTCCAGCTTTCTTGCATTTACAACTTGTACAGCCTCGGCTGGATTTGCACCCACACTTGATTAGTTCACTGCAAGCTCTGGCAGCTTCTGGAATTATCATCCAGAGAGGTTTCCAACCACTGTGGGCATCATCAACCCATCCCCACTTGTCTGGTGAGGGTACATTCTGTATTGAGTGATGACTGCAAATCCATATACTGCTCTGGTATAAGCTCGCTTGGCATGTTGAAGCAAGGCATCCTAAAAAATGATTTTGTTATAATATCATGTTACATTAAGCATAGAGATTCATACATTACCTGGGTTGGGGGTAAGTTTTCCATACTTCTATTTTTCTTGCAAAACAACTCCAGCCTTGCTTCATTGACTGATTTCAGGACACTACTCTTGTCATATAAAAGAATAGTGAATCGTTCCAGGAGTGAAAAAATTCACAAGAAGCACTGACATCACCAAATGCATTCTCCGCCATATGGAGAAAAGCTGCATTCACATGTGAAAAATGCATTCCAAGTATTCCATGCTGATCTCTTGGTCTTTCCAAAAAATGTGGATGTGGTATCACATCCAGTGAATGCATGAAATGGAGGGAGACAGCGTGATTTTACTTCTCCTAAGTGAGCACAGATGGTATTTAGTAACAAAAATGCTTCCCAGTGCCAAATGCTACCCACAAAGCTGCATTTGGATGCCGACTGATTACAGCATGGAATTGGCCAATCAATGCATGAAAGAAGAACTGATTTCTTGCCTATCCTTATTGTTCCAAAATCAGATAAAGAAGGGGGGTTGGTTTTCATGAGAAAAAAATTCCGTCGGATCTGCATTGTGCTGCTGATTGGCAATATACAGTCGACCAAAGAGAGATGTGTTGCTTCTATATGCAGCAAGCTGCTGAGATGTCTTTGACTTCAGTTTTGGCTCAGGAGAACGGAAGAGGGCCAAGGAATTCCTCTTAATCGTGTCACGAATGGAACCAGTTTTGTTTATAAGAACTTCATTTTTATACTTTAGGTACTGCTCTCTTCCAAGGTCTTTGACACGTTTCACTGTTTCAGCAACAGAATCATTTGCACAAGCACGTGTGTTTAGAACAACAAGTTCAGGGCAACCATCTTCGAATGGATTGCCAAAAGTAGATATCACATCCACCAGAGAGTTGACCTGCTGCTTGAAGTTTGTTTGAGCAGTTAGTCCTTCTTCATGATGAAGCTGACTTGAGCTGTATGAAGCATGCTCAATTTCACTCTCAAACTCTGAGATACATCGAGCAAGCTCAGGACCACATATTAGCCAGCGCTGCAATGCAGCTGGGTTCACAGTCAAGCCAATAATCCCTCCTTTCCCTTTCACCACGGCATTATGCTATTCATGAGCTTGATCGATTGGAATGCTTGAAAATCCGTGCTGAGTCTTTGAAACAACCCAGTTGTTTTGGAATTCTTGTCTAAAGGAAGCAGAAAGTGAGGACATGTCACTTATGTGGACAGAAAACCACCTGGCATAGTTATAATGATCAAAAGCAAAGAAATATCCTGCACAGCCTATGTACTTCAGAAGGCTTACGCTTGAATCGACATGCGGAGGTAGAGTTTCCTTCTCGGATGATCTCTTCCTTTTCTGTAGCCTCTGCTTCACACGCTCCAGTTTGGAATTGTTGAACTTCTGATGACACTGTTTGTGCCAGGATGCACTGTTCTCCACAAATGCTAAAGCTGTCCCTTGCTCACCATAGTCAACATTCACTGGCTAGGCATCAAGCTCCCTGAACTGTTAAACATTTTCCAAGAATACATTGTTGATATCAACTGGAGGCCGATCTGATGCACACTTGGTAGGGCAGCGAAGTTCTGCTGATGAAATTTACTGACAGATTATACACAAGTTCCAATCAATGGGCTTAAACATTGTTACAGCTACAGAGAATGTGGCGAGATGAGCGGGAGGCTCGCTAAGCAAAGCACACAAACACACTCAGCTCACTTCACAGGGCAGCACAGAGACTGATAGTCGCTGCCACCAAGTTCAGTCCAGATTCTAGCTAGCTGTTCAAAGCTAATACTAGATGCTCGAGAAAGAGTATCATAAAAGTTAGCGTGTGTGGATTCACCACAGAGAACAGTCAGAACTAATCTATATGTGCAGGTCCTTAATTGCAGCTGCTTGTCAATGTGCAGGAAATAACTTGCAGCTGCTTGTCAATGTGCAGGTACCTACTTGCAAGTGCTGCCAGTATAGACATCTAATTTTCGCCTAATTTCTCCTTTATTATCCATATCTCCGCTTCTATAAGCTAGTTTTTTTGGAGCCGGTCATTTTCTTGTTTAGTATGATCATATCTATCACCTGACTAAGTTTGGTGCTTTTGTCCAGCCCGTAAACATATTGCTATTTTTTTGCCCTAAAAGACCTCACTATATGGTAAATATGAAGGATGAAAGCAGAAATTGGTGTGTTGAGACTGAACTGCCTTGCTATTCTCCAAAGATTTATGACCTCTTGGGTCATGGTGATAGAGATGCAATTTCCATACAGAATCCACTGGAATTTCTTATGTTGTAGATAGAATCACATGTACTAGAGTTTATCAAAATGTTGATGAGAGATTTATATTATAAAGACACTGGCTTTCGGGGAATATTCTATCAGCTGTTTCCTCTTTTGTAAAAAGGAAATAGTGAGAAGCACATAATTTATTAATTTAATGATGACGATGATGATGTTAATAATGATAATAATAATAATAATAGTAATACTAGTAATAGTAATAATAGTAATAAATTAATGATGATGATAATAATAATGATATAGTAATAGTAATAAATAAAATTAATAATTGCTGTGACTTTGTTGTTATTGTTATTGTTATCATATTATAACAATATTATTATTTTATAATTATTATTATTATTATTATTGTTATTATTATTATTATTATTATTATTATTATTATTATTATTATGCTTTATTTTTAATTAGTCTCACTGCATAATATTCTCAAAGTGATTTGGATCTAGAACAACATTACTTGCTTGAGGAGGTAAGACTGAGTTTGGGGCTTGAGTTGTGTGTGAATAGTAGCTTCAACCTTCACCTCGGAATTTCCCGAAGTACTTGCAGGTGTAGAGCTATTTCTTCGTCCCTGGTAGGTCTTTTGTCTTCAAATTTGGTTTAAAAGAGTTGTCTGTTAGTGTCCATTCCAACTGCAACAATAAATTAAGCTCAAAATATACAGGAAAGTAAATGTAAATGTACAGCATAACCCGGCTATCTGCGGTTTCAAGTGGTACTGCACCCTTAAGGATTATCGTTTGTTAGGCTTATAATGTTTTACTCTAGACTGGAGTGAACTACTATATCAGAATCAAATGTAGAAAATACTAACTATTCCAATGATCAGCATGGCAACAGAGTAATGTACTATAAGAGGTCTTAAGGGTTTTCTATTTTGTAGTTTCATCATACTAGATGTAATATCATTTTTTTGTCATAATAACCATTTCACAATAATTTGGCAAAATACTCATCATTTTTTGTATCATACAACATGGATCACATTTATCCTAAAGTTTGACAAGAAGCTAGACAGGGGAAAACCACAACAGCTGGTTCTATGGATGCAGCAATTTCAGTTTCCTTTGGGGAATGTTCCATTTATTAAGCCTTTAGCTGTGGTTTTTTATTTCCCTTTCCTCCTGATCGCTATGTTTTAAGTAGTAGCTACAAACTTTCAGTTCCTGTCATACAGGATTTGGCCAGGCCATGTAGTATTAAAAATAATTATCTATATAGTTCATAATAATAATTTCATTATTTTTTTTCATCTGTCATCATTGGTGGTACCTCATTTAGGACCTTAACATAACTTTCAGAGAGTACGATCAAATAAGAAGAGAGGTCCATGGAATTTTAAAGAGTTATGCTAAAAAAAGTTAATGAGACTACCACACTTAGTAACCCCGCTGTCTTGAGGAAAGGGTTACTTACTGTTCCTCCAATTGCATAGCTAGGAGAGTACCTATGTTAAAAATTAGTCAGGTGATACACTTCACAATTGATTGCATTATATTGGCTCTTGCTACTTAAATGTTCATCTTCAGCTATTGGTTCGGAATATCTATAGCAGGATCAAGAGAGGATCCAGCATTAACAACAGGAACTCCAGTATATTTAGGTCAAAACTTACAAAAATAATAATTGAATGATTGATTGTAAACGATACATTAATTTATGAATGAGGAATATTAGTTGACATGCAGTTGTCCTGTGGACTGAATTATACATTATAATTTTCAATAAACTTAGTTGGGAGGAGGTGCTGGGGGATGGGGGGAGGCTGGATTTTTTAATCAGGGTATAAACTGTAACTTGTAAGTAAAGTCTTAATCAGTGCTTTTCATCAATAATCTATGTAGTCAATAGTAACATAATTAACATTTCAGTTGTTTTAGCTAGTAAAAACATTCTGGATTGCAAAACTCTCAAGTCTATTTATGTATACAAACCATGTGTATTAATACATTATATAAATGTATGTATATAAATACATTTTATGTGGATACACATGCGACTGTGGATACACATGTGACTGTGTATGGAGTTTCAAGTGCCTTGCACAGCTAGATTATATTTTAAGTTTGTACAAAATATTCAATTTAGTACAAGGCCAATTATGGACTATGAATCCTTTAATCACACCACAAAGATAACCATACAGGATTTCCTCATATCAGTGGGGTTCATCAGGTCAAAGAGGAGGAATATGTGGAATGTGGCATCAGTGAGTGGTGAATTCAAACTTTTCATTGTTACTATTTTTTTTTTCATAATTAAATGAGTGAGCATGTGCAATCCACTGGAGCTAGGCTATAAATGTAGCTGCTCATTGATGACAATTCACATCTCCCATGATATTGAAGATAGCTGAGGAAACAAAATGGCGCACGACTACGGAGTACCAGAAATTTGTGCCAAGATCGTCTGCAAGTATACAAGCAGCTACTTACGCGGAACTACTAAAGCGGCAACTTTTACTTTGGACTGCGAGAGAGATCGTATGTTTGAAAAAAGGACATTTATAAGTTATGATTATGTCTTTAATTGTGTGTTAAGTGGTTAGTATAATAGCTATGTTTTATTTTAAGAGTGGTGTAACTGACTAAAGCTACGATATAGTGTAATCGCGGTTATTGAGTGGGAATAATAATTCTTTCTCAGCCTTATTATTATTCATTGGATTTTTTTCACGTTTTCTTTTAATTCCAAAATTCAGAGTCGTTGTTAAGTACTACTGAAGTTAGTGATGCATATAAATTGGTACATCTATAGTAGCTTGATATCAGTTCATTCAATACAATTCTTTGTGTTAATTTCAGTCGTGTTCTATAATAAGAATTAAAACGAAAATGGCTTTAAATTTGCAGGATCCAAATTTTATTATGGCATTCGAATAGCCAATGGAACCTGGGACTATTCTGGGACTTCCAACCACATCTTTGTAGTTCTTGTAGGAACTAAAGGAGCAACCAACAAACTTCATATTTTGAGATTTTTTGGGAGGATAAAGCAAGGAACGTGTAAAGATCTCCTTGTGGAGGCTGACTCTGACCTTGGAGATATTCGCATTGTGATCTTTGGAAATGAATCCAATTGGATTTTCCCCAAGAATGATTGGTATGTCAACTATTCTATCATATACAACTATACAGGAAGTAACACAATGGCCATGGGGGAATGCTTTCCTTGCTATCATTGGATAGGAGATGGAGAAACTGTCAGCACAACGTCTGCTACAAGTAAGGTTCATATGTATTTATTTGGGTTATGCTGAGCCTATTCAAATATTTCATATCACTACACATTTACAGTATTTGATCTCTACTTTTTATACCAAATCAGAAGTATTTTAATTTCTGGCATAGTTTTAGCACAATAATATTGTTTCTGCTGTTTGTTTTTTTGATATTGTTATTATTACTATTACTATTATTATTATTATTATTATTATTATTATTATTATTATCATTATTATTATTATTATTGTTGTTATTATTATTACTATTACTATTATTACTATTAATATTAATATTATCATTATTCTTATTGCTGTTTATGTTGTTGTTGCTATTATGGAAGAAATGGTAGTAGTAGTAGTAGTAGTAGTAGTAGTAGTAGTAGTGTTAGTAGTAATGGAAAGGTAGTAGTAATAATAGTGGTAACTGTAGGAGTAGTAACAGTTATAAGAAAAGAAATAATGATTGTATTATTGTTATCATTATACCGTTATCATCGTCATCTTTAAATTTATTCCAGTGTTACGGCAAGATGTCAAAGATAAAATTCTGTTAAGACAACGAAATTTAGAATTAAGCGAAAGACAAGAAAAATACAAGTGGCACAAATTTTCTGACATCGGAGTTCCATCAGCCATAGATGAGACTACGGTGGATATCCCTGCAGATGAGCAATTCAACAGAGTGAAGAAAGTAGACTTCAGATGTGATGGAATTAAGGCAGCTGTGGACTTGTGTCTGACCAAAATTTTCACAGGCATGAACGATCTCAGTGACTATGCAACGTTTGCGAAATCCATTAACAGTGAAGAGGCCATCCCTCTGTACGGCGCTGGGCGGTGGACTTCGGATGTGGAATTTGGCCGTCAAATATTAAATGGAGTCAACCCAATGGTCATTAAAAAGTGCACGCAAATACCTGCTAAGTTTCCCATTACTGAAGACTTAATTAAACCCTATTTGACAAGAGGTCTTACCTTAGAGGAGGAAATTCAGGTAAATATATTATAGATTCATGCTATTCATGTGCAGTTGATGTAATTTACTACATACATACATATAGGCTGGTCGTATCTATATTTGTGACTTGGAAATTATGGATGGTCTCCCACCTCGTGAGGGATGTTTTGTTCCGGCTCCAATTTGTCTTCTCTATGTGAACAACACCGATGACCTGATCCCCATAGCTATTCAAATCAGACAAGGAGTAAGGGAGGAGGAGAAAGCAATTCCTAATCCTATATTTTTTCCAGGTGATCACTGGATGGATTGGATACTCGCCAAAATATACTACCAGAATGCACATGGACAGGTACTATTTCCAGGAAGTAGTAAAGGATGTTTTTTTTTGTCATCATTATAATTATTTATTAGGTACTGAACAGAGCCTGATAACCGTTGCCACATAGAAAATGCATTAAAGTAAACAGGATGTGGCTTAGGGCAATATTTTTCCATATCACCTGTGTTCATAGTTATTACGTTGGGTTATTACGTCCCCCTAGGTAAATTTCTTGTTACCAAGGTATTCGCGCATGAACAGTACCTAATAAATTTATTATCCATTGGATACCCGAGAATATCACTCGTCTGATTAGCGGTATTTGCGCTCGTGCCTGCGGCACTCGCGTAAATAGTAAGCCAACAGACTCGTGATATTCTCCTGTATCGAATGAATAATAATATATCATTTTTAGGATACCAGTACAATAAACATTTAAATACTATTTGATCGATTAATTACTGGTTCAGTGAAAGAGCATTGGAATAAGAGTGTGTTAGATTTTTGCATTTATTTCTGATACAAGTTACATGTGCTTTTATATATTTAGCTATTTAATTATTTTTGGCTGTTCTAAAAAATAATAATTAGTTCTAGAGGTATCTTCTTTTTTTTTGTTACTTCAGCTTATTTATTGTCTTGCTAAGCTTTATTTATAATATAACTACATGTAAGCATAAAGCACTGGTCCAGTTGATTTTTAATTAAAATTTTCTCGTAGCTTCACCAAGTTTTGACCCACTACATTTCCTGTCATGCCGCCATGGAAACCTACTGCGTGGCTACTATGAGAAATCTTCCAGATTCTCATCCCATCAACAAGCTACTGAGACCTCATTTTCGGTATACTGTAGCTATCAACACTCGGGCCAGGGCAACGCTTATCAACGATGGTGGAATCATCGACAAGACCTTTGGAATTGGTGGACAAGGAAAAAAAGAGCTATTTCGCAGAGCTTCCGAGTATTACACTGTGGACTTCACGAATATCAAGGAAAGCATTGCAGAACGCGGCCTAGAGGATCTCCCCAAGTTTTATTATCGTGACGATGGCCTCAAGCTCTGGGAACGCTTCGAGTGTCTAGTCTCAGATATTGTTGACGAATTTTACCAATCTGACTCTGAAGTCAATGATGACACCGAGTTGAAGAACTGGGCAAAAGATTTGCACACAAATGGGTTTCCTAAATTCAGGAAAGCTCCTGAGGGTCGAGGCTTCCCACAGTATATCACGACAAAGTGCGAGCTCATCAAGCAATGTACTCGCATAATGTTCACTGGGTCCTGCCAGCATGCAGCCGTCAACTTTGGTCAGTATGTAATTTTTAGCTTTGTGCCGAATGCACCATTTGCTCTTCGACGACGCCCACCAACAAAGAAAGGGGAGACATCATACGATACTCTGCTGCAGACTCTTCCAGACCAGCTGACTACAGTGAAAAGTATAATGATCACATACGCTCTTTCGCAGTATAGCACTGATGAGGTAAATAGATATTAATACAAATAATTTCATTTTGCGCCTCAATGGCTTAATTATACCCCCGTTATTTATAGATATATCATCCTATTATAACTTCAAACTGTATTTGATTGTCTATAGATTACTCTTGGCAAGTATCCAGCTGAAAGGTTCCTTGAAACTGGAGCTCTAAACAGTATTTCTGAGTTTGATATCAAACTGCGCTTATATGAAGATGAAGTAAAAGCTCGCAATGAGACATTGGACATGCCTTATACATATTTATTGCCCGAAAAAGTTCCAAATAGCATCACTATTTAGAAAACCTTTTTAATTATTAACCAAATGTGTAGTTACATAATAGTAGTGAAAATCAATGTATTCATGAAATGTAGATGTTCACTAATTATTATCTTTTGTGGTCATTTGTATTTTGCAATTGTATGTCATTTATATAATTTTTAATTAAAAAGTGTGAAGAATTGTATTCCCTTACACACATAAAAAAAAGAATAAAGAAAAACTTGTATCTAATTAGGAAAATGTTTTCGTCCAACTTATGTCTGTTACTCAGTTATTGTAAGAAATAGATCCCAAAATTTGATTACAGCCAAATTCAAAATCAATGACTTATGATTACTTAACCACACCCACTGAATTAAAGTACTAATAAGTGTACATGAGAGACAGTATTTTTTAAGTTCTATATTATACACTACTAGCTATTACTATAGGATTCCATGATTAATGTTATGATCACTATTGTTATACAAGAGTTGAAATTTTTTTTTAGCTGGACCTTTTTTATTGCAAGCTGAAAACCAAAGCAAATTCATCTGTTGAGAAAAAGACTACTCTTCAATAGGTCAATGATTTTGAAACTATAGCAATGCTTTGCTATTTTACAGTTATATTTTTTATCAGGGAATATTGTTTTTATTATCTCTCATATACTTTATTCGCTGAAGACACAAAAGAGCTGACTTACTGATACATACTTGGTAGATGCTTGTAAAGTCAAGTTGTGGTGGATAAATTTCTTCTCTGCTAATACCATGAAAAGTGCTCTCATATCATGTATAAACTTGGCCCAAACCATTTAATTCATAACTAAGAGTATGGTTCCATAGCAGTCACAAACCTTGAGTTGAGAAAGGATTCGTCATTTTTTTTTAATCAGGATGAACTTCTGATCACAATGTCCATCCAGTACAGACAAAAGCAGCATATTTGCGTGAAATATGATACTGATAAAGGTGCATCACCTAGGATTAGTAAGCTATATACCGCAGTATGATTCAGACTGTAACTGCAACAAAGTGTATCTTGCTGTGCAGAGAGGTTTCCCAGATATTAAAGGTATCCTCCCTTCTAGAGTATTGGCCACCATTTCTAAGCATCACATGCTGTCTGTCATTTTGGTGGTTGTAGTGGATTGCTGCCAGCCCTAAACAAATAAAAACAACAACAACCACTTTTGTCCCATGATGATTGATGTAAGGTGCAGTTTTGATCAGTAGCCAGTTATAATTTATAGTACTGTAGTAGTATATCATTAAGCAGATTTAATGCCTTGCTTCTTTATAACAAATCAAGAAACTCAAACCTAGTGTACTCCCAAGTTACACATGGAAATGTACTTCCAAATTTTGTTACAGCAGAAGTAGGCAAAGCAGCACAACAGGGAATATTTGTCAGCACCAGGGGGTGAGCATATGATATGCCAGTCACATGTCTGTACATTCTGGAATAAATAGTAATCATGTTTGTAAACTGAATCCACAGTATCCAGAAGTTTGCAGGATTCCCATCCATCCCAAGATACTGCTATGGCTGCCACAATCACTTTTGTACTGTCAGAAACCATAGTTCAAGCCAGAAAGCCTAGACATGAAATCTTATCTGTGTGATCGCGAAGCCCCACCCACTACAGGAAGTAAGTTTTAAGGAAGCTAAAAGCTGCAAATAATGGTGCTAATTATAGGAAGCATCCACTCAGTTTTGAGTTAATTGGTTTTGGGCCATGTTTATACATGGTATGATAGTCATTTTTATGATTTCTTTTCCTACACAGTTACTCTTTATATACTTTTTTAAAATGTTTTATTGATTTGATATAAGTTAATTTAATCAGTGTTGTTATTACAATTTCCAGTTTTGTAGTCGGATGAAGTATTCAAGCTGACATAATAACCCACCGGACCAACTAAGATCCCTTTACCAGATTGCGTCTCAACTCCTCTAGACTTCCATTGACCAATTGTTTCGATGTTAGCCCCAGGAAACATATCAGTCAACCTAATCACCTCGTGAGGCTTCCATGATCCTGCATCCTCTGAGCAAGGCATAAAATCGTTGTGTGACACTGCATGTTTTATCTTGGATAAGCATTCACGACTTTTTCGTAGTTCTGCATTATAGTCACCTTGGGCATGTGACGATCCTGATGTTTTACTATTTAGGTTATCCATTGTACTCTCATTACAACCTGATTGCTTATTTCCTTCGCTATGTTCCATTATTTGATCCGTTTTATCAGCCATGCCAGGAGCCACAGCAGTGGCCACATTTTCATTTAGAGCTTTAGTAGTATCCTTTGAATGAATTCTACTTTCCTTAGTAACTTGTCCCTCTTTACTCTGATTTTTCAGCAGTAGTAATTTTCTTGAATCATGATGTGTCGTATTCTTACTCTGATATGAACTTGAACGTTTCTTAGGGCTATACAGATATCTACTTTGAGTGCTAAGTGAGGACTTGTTTAAATGCAATGTTTGTCTTGACGATGGTATAACAGGCGTAGAGTGAACTTGTCTGGTTTTATCACACTTCCTCAAGCTAGACACTGGGTTTAATATGGAAGGTAAAGAATTTACTGGAGTTGATTGCTTTCTTTCACCACTACTACTGGCCAACATACTTCTTTTTCTCATAAATTTATGACTAGACTCCATCATATCAGTTGTTTGAGTCATGTTGTCTTTTGTTTCATTTGTTGGACCCAGTAATTGCTTTGTTGATGCTTTTCTGATGTTGGACCTAGTTTTAGAAGAAGAAGAAGTTGATTTGATATCACACAAAAACCCTTTCAAGCTATTGTTTACTTCTTTCAAGCTACTGTTGTGTTTATTAATGGACGAACGTGGTGAATTGTTTGACGAAGTTGCTATGAAGCTGCTAGAATGGTATTTTTGAGATGTAAATTCTGATAATTTGGGATTGCTATCGTAACAATATTTTGTGCTCGAACTTCGCGCACTTCCAACTACTGAAGATTTACCACATAGAGTCTGTGTAGCCTTGTTCAAATAGAACTTCCTAGATGGAGCTCGTGTTAAATATCTTGCAGTTGGCTTTGATCTCAATACCTTTCTCTTTTTCCTGTGTTGAGATGTTCCTACTCTTTTACCAGAGCTTGTGGTTCCATTTTTGCCTAAAGAGCTAGTCATTGGTGGCAATAACTTGTTTTTATACCGTGGTGAATTCTTAGCAAGGATAGATGTTCTTTCAATTGACTCAGCTCTACTATGTGTTGTTCCACTCATGCAATCGATTGAACTCATTGAATTCTTACTGGTAGAGATCTCAATAGGACGATCACTGTATTGTTGTAAGGGATCTGCAAAGAACATGTGCTGCATCGGATTTTTAGAGTGTCTCACACCAAATGGGAAACTGTGAAGAGGTGGCAGTGTTGTGTGTATTTTAGAACAGCAATTGCAAAAATCTGAAATGTGAAATCTCCATACAGTTTCCTCTGGAATTGACGACAGAATATTCTGGAAATCATTGTCAGTAGTGGCGGTAATTTTTTCTCCGTCGTTATCGCGATAATGGAGGTGCAGTGCTCTACCTGGGTCAAGCGAAAAAGTGGGGAAAAGGCTTGACACTTTTTCCCTTAAGCTGTCGAAAGTTGCTGCCGATGGATTGACCCAGAATTTGTGAGAGTCATGTCCGTCCGTGATTTTGAAGTACACCATTGCAAATTTGCACTGGTAGTAGCCAGTGGCATTTTAGTGGCAACGACAATGGAGTGGAACGCTATCTAACTAAGAACTTCGCCGGGTTGCCAAGCTACGATCACGTATACAGCGCTAACTAGTCGTAGAGAAACCCTTTACCCACTGCTTCGGCTTGTGATGAGCGCAGCGTCGGAGCGCTCAAAGTAAGATTAGTGGTTAAAACAGAGTAGTGTTATTTGATAGCTGTCAGAGTGCCTATAATATTTTGAGACGGCTGTCCTATAGTTAAGATGCACGAGAGTTGAATCAACTCATTAATTGTCATAATAATTATGTGTTTAATGTTTTGCATTTGTTTAATGTTCTTAGTAGTCTTCAGTCACAGTTGTGTGGAGTGTGTGTAAACTGTCAGAGAGCATTGCTGTATCACCTTTTTACTTTAAAATGATAATAATAATAATAATAATAATAATAAGCTAACAATAACAACAACGTCAGTATGTCAGTACGTATGTATGGCATCCATCACCTTAGCTACTTAGAATTTGTTGTTTTAGTGATGTCATTGTCACTAGCTTTGGTCCCTTCATCCTTGTAACTCCAGCTCACATAGTAGCCCACTGGTCCGATAACCCTCCCCTTTCCATGTGCTGTTTTGAACTCTTTTGGCTCCCAAGATCCAAAGTTTTTAATCTTGGCTCCAGGATATTTAGTTGATATTTCATTCAGAATTTTAGGTTCCGGTTCCTTTTCGGTTAATGAAGAACTGCCTTCTTGAAGTTGCTTACTACCACTACAAGGTTCACTATGCAAGGAATCAAGGAACTGAGCATGTTAATTCACCATTTTTTCAAACTCTTTGTCCATTTCACTGAAATCTTTAGGAAAATGGTGAAACCAATTCCTAAAAAGAGATTCATTGAAGAAGTCACTTGCCTCTAAAAAGCTTGGCTTTCTCATTCTGTGTGGTAAATATGAAGGATGAAAGGATAAATTGGTGTGTTGAGACTGAGCTGCTTACTATTCTCCAAAGACTTATGACCTCTTGACATGCAGAGATGTAATTTCCATACAGAATCCACTGGAATTTCAGAAAGAACATCTTGAAACTCAGAATCACTGGATATAGTTATGATGTCCCCATCCTCATCTGTGTAATGAACACAAAATTTGTCTCCCGTTCCTAACGAATTCGGGAATAAATCATTAATTCTTCTTTTTAAAGTCTCGAAATTCTCGCCTTGGCTTTGTTTTACTTTAGGTACTACATTGAAAAAAAATGGGTGCTTTGCTCTGAAGCCCTTTGTCTCTGCATTTATATAAATTTCAAAGTTAGATTACTTTAATTATTTAGGATGGATATTAACAAAAATTCAACATATTTATCAGCATAATTAAAAAAAGAAGATTACATAGCTTGGAATGTGTGATAAGTTATTGGAGTTGTTGTTTAGCATGGATATTGTTCTTTGATGTGTTCATAAATTGTTAAGAAAGGGTCCTGAGCTTTGAACTTTCTTCTCCAGAGGTATTCAGGTAAATAGGTCTGGAAAAGCTCCTCACTGGTGTTGTCAACCCCTTGCTTCCTAATCATTTTCTTTACTTGTGACCAAGTACTCTCTATATTTTGAGTGTGTGCACCAGTTACAGGATCAACAAAATTTATTGTGTGATTCACTGATTCGTGTGCCATGCCCAAAGAGGGATCTAAAGTAAAACCTAGCCATCGCCTAGTTGGGCGGAGCCCGGGACTGCAACGTACGTTGCAGCAGGGAACAAACCCGGCGGGTATACAGGGGAGTAAGAACCGGGGGGGGGCCGGGGGGGCCTTGGCCCCCCCAATGCTGCAGAGGAGGGGGGCCCGGCCCCCCCTTCAATCTTTCCTTAATAATGTATTGGCTATTTTTAATTAATGTTCCCTCTCATGCACTTGCTGTATTCCCTCCACCTGATCTATCTGCACTTCTATTCAAATTTAAACACTTTTATGATACTGTAGTAGTATTAAAGTCATCCAAAGTTTCTTGTGATCCTCCTGTTCTTGCAAGACAAAGGCAAGTGCCAAGAAGATTGGATGATGGAGCACCACAGCATTCCTTCAGTTCCGTAGAAGAATATTATCGAAAAGAATATTTTGAAGCGATTGATACTGTCAAGGGAGATCTTCATAGAAGATTTCAACAAGAAAATTTTCTTTTCATAAGAAGTGTTGAGGCATTATTGATCGATAGTGCAAATGGAAAAAACATATCTCTCTCTCCAAGATTTAAGAAGCTGTATAAGAATGATATAGACATGGATAAACTCATCATTCATTTAGAAGCACTTCAAGATGTGGTGAGATCAGCACATTTGGACAATATTGCAATCAAGCAGGTGACTAGAGTAAATACACTTTGCGATATTTTCAACAACCAACCTTGCCTCAAAACTATTTTCACAGAAATCCATACTCTATTAAGACTTTATCTTACTATTCCAGTCACTACTGCCTCAGCTGAACGTAGTTTCTCAGCTCTGAAGAGAATTAAAACATATCTACGCAACACCATGACACAGGAGAGATTAAATCATTGCATGCTTCTACATATGCATCATGAAAAAACTGATGAGCTGGACCTGGTCCATGTAGCGAGGGAATTTGTTTCAGTATGTGAAAGAAGGAAGAATTTCTTTGGAAATTTTTAAATCCAGACCCATGTATAACTGTGTTTTTATAACTGGTCATATATTTACACTTGTATATTATATTTCACAATTTACTAACATCAAAAATAAAAAAATAAATACTACATAATGGCCACGAAGTTCGGCCCCCCCAATCATTTTCATGTTCTTACTCCACTGGTATAGGCTTGTTCCGACCTCTCCCCAGCAGAGGTCGGGCTCCGTCCAACTAGCCATCGCCTTGACTAACTTTAAAATTTCTAGTAATTTTTCCGTCAGTGACTTTAAGAACCACCATTGCAAACAGAATATTTGTAAGGTATGGTTGCTAAGGGTAGTCTCACCCGCGGAGAGGTTGGGTAAAGGGTTTCGCGCGCGAGTTGACGTATGTAGCGAAAGGTTTGTTTGGCCGTGCTGGGCGGCGAGAGTGCCAGATAATCGCCTTCATAAAAAAATTGCTGTGAGTTCAAACAATGAAAATCTTCTTTATGGCTGCTATATACACATATGAACTAGTGGATATAAGTTTATTTGCAATCCTAAATTCTCTGTCTCTCTTTATTAGCTTGCTCACTGGGATAATAACGGTGGAACCAATTCCTATAGCTAAGTTCTCATTAAAGGAGTAGTCATACTTGCGTCCAAAATATCCTAACTAATTGGTCTTTTCGTTCTGTGTGGCATACATAGGAATAGAAGGAGAAATTAGTGTGTTGGTGAACTGCCTCCAAAGATTTGACATTTTTGGTCATAGAAAATTCAGCAAAAATTTGCAGCAGACTGAAATCCCACCCCACCCCCTTATTTGCACCAAGTAAGAATTTTTGTGCACTAAACTTAAAGCACTGTTCACATTAGAAAGAACAGCTATTACTTTATCTCAATCTTTTGCCACATTTGTGGTCGAGCCAACTCAACGTGGACATACTATAACCATCACTCTGTCAAAACCACTTCAACAATATTATTGTTTCTGAAGCAAAATTACTAAATAAGCTTGATGATCACAATCAATATATACTAATGTTAGACTTGAGGGGAAACATCATGGTTTGTTTAAGCAAGAATGACATGAAGGTGTTCGTTCATACAGTATAAAATGACATAAGGATTGATCATACAATATAAATAATGGTAAATTATAGGGTTACTCGAAATAAATACTAATGTAATGAACTTCAAGTAGACATACAGCCGTAATTATAGCTACTGGGAAGGGAAAAAAAGTACAATGATAAAACAACAAACAAAATGACTGGAGAAACTTGTTGAAAGAGATATCTCATGGTTTGCATATAACAATGAAAGTTCATGAAGTGTCTGTGGGTCTATCATCTGTTGGTGGAGCTAGCTCAGTGACAACACTGGCATTCCCCTAGATACACACATCACAGAAAAACAATACAATTAAATCACCAATACATATATATATACAGTAGAAGACAAAATAAAGTTCCAAATTCCGTTTCATAGAACGGCTGTCGCACGATTAAAAACTGGGGGAAAAAACAAACAAAAAACAACAACAAAAAACAGCTGTTCTGTTGGAACCGCATTACTATTGTAATATTTCTCATTCACCGTATGTCTCGCTCAAAGAAATATAAAAAATTGTGCATCCAATAAAATGTTCCAATTTTTTGTTTACAGGCTCCTGAGATGGAGCTTTTCGATTTGAAAAAAAATTAAAGCTGTCCTTGTCTCGCAAATTGTTAATTTGACCACCGCACAATATCGATTGTTTCTTGATGATTTTTTACCGTTTTAGTAAACGGTGTCGGTCGTTAGTCAAAACGGTATGGAACGCAACGATAAAAACTATGGTTAAAAAAAAAAAAAACTACCGTTTTACGGCCATACTGCGGAACGGAATTTTATTTTGTCTCCTGCTGTACTACAATAAGTATGACTTAAGCCAAGAAAAACCAGTTTCACTAAAACACTTTTTTTTTACTTTTATAAACTTAATAGGTCATAAAACAACAACTGCACAGTGCAAGGGATTATTTTCAGTTAATTTTTGGCTAATACATGGAATTGGTGTTACATAACATTTCAACCACTGAAGTTATCCCATTCACATAGACTGTACATGCAGTTACAAGACAAGAACACTCACATCCGTGCTACCCTCTTGGGGCTCCACCCCGGTCACTGGGTTTTCTTCATCCTCATCTGGCTTCTCTTCATCCTCATCTTCGAACTCATCAACCATTTCCTCGTTAGGAGTTTCTTTTTCTTCTTTGGGAAGCTCCGCCTTCCAGCCATCGAAGTTTATCTGAAGGTTAGTGAGAATGATACTCATGAATTTTGGCTCTGTATCATCAGTGATGTCACTCTCCATGGCGTCTTCTGAAATCAAAACACAGTTATAGACAACATCACGATCACACCGTATAAAAGTGTAGCTAAATAGACATAAGTCAATGAATTATTTCCAAAGTTAATGCACAGTGTGAGCAGTGTGATGCTTACTGTCCGTATAAACTATACTAGTAGGCACTGTTACACTAACAGCAATTACATCAGGGCTGTATACAGAAATTTTCCCAAGGGGGAGGGCAAATTTAGGGTATAGCCTGGTACACAGTCAAATACGGAGCCAAACCAATAATGTGCATTAACTTTTAATGCATACCGCAGTGGAAAGAACTAATTCACAAGCGAGCAACACTGGCAGGACACTATTACGGCATTTGATTAGAAAATCAAGTACACGTTCAAATGTGAAGTACTAGTCCCTTTTCAAACCTGCTCATACGGCCTTTTTCTCCTAGAAAAAGCTTTTAGAATCATTCTCAATTTAGTATTACGACCTAAACTGCTTGGCCTAGTATTTTACTATTCTTTTTTAGAATAATTGCACTCACCATCTACATCACCATCTTCTTTCTTCTCTATGGGAGAGACTGTCCTAGAGCTATTGCCTTTATCAGACTCCGCACTTAACTCAAGAATGCCAGGAATGATGCCGGCATCAGCACATGCCTGAAAGAGAGGAGAGACCAAGTGCTGAATGAAGGAGAGCTGGATGGCTGGCAGCTTCTCTGGGTGCTTGCGATCCATGAAAATGGTAGCAGGAAGATTGAGTGTAGCTTCTTCTTCACTCTGAAAACGATAGTACAGACAAACTTGGATTGATTGCAGTAATCTATCTGCTATATTCCCACTAACCAGCAACTACTCGACCACACCCCAAATATCTGATGAACTTTGACCACACCCCAAATATCTGATGAACTTTGACCACACCCCCAACACAAATTCAGTGTGCACTATCACCTGACCATATCATGTGCTATCCATCCCCTGACCACACCTCCGCAGATAATGTGGCATCCATTACCAGACCACACCCTCATGGATCATGTGCCATCCATGACCTAACTATACCCCACAAATCAATACCGACTATTATAAAATCATGTTCAACTTTCTTTTCACCCATGAGCTGGTTCCACTCCATTACCTGCTGGTAAAACTCCTCAGTAATTCTCTTGGACCAGCTGCGATGAAGGTCGAAACTCTTAGTGGGTGTGTTGATGTCGGCCATCTTGATGACCATCTGCATCACCAGTAGCCTGTCCATCTCTGACTCCCAGTCTATACCTCCACCTTCCTCCATGCTCGTCTGATGAGCAAACAAGAAAAACAATTGAGTATAAACGAGAACAACAAATGAGTAAACAAGTAAAAGAGAGTAAGGCAAATCATAAAACACAAGAAAAACAAAAAATGTGTGAACAAAAAAATGAGTAAAGAAAAAATTAGAAAAAATGAGTAAACTAGAAAAACGTAACAATCGAGAAAAATATTAAAACACAAACAAATAAATAAATAGAAAAAAGAAAAGAAAAAGTAAGTCTAAGGAAAAAACAACAACAAAGAATAAAAAGAATGTCTCAATTTAGCATAAAGATTCACACCTTCATTATTAAACAATTGGAAAAACATTATTAAACTCACCTTGGCTTTGAAGGTGGACAGGAGGTCAAAGTGCATCTTGAGGTCAGTGGCCAGGATGGCCTCGATGATGAGGAATCGGAGTCTCTTCATCTCTGCAGGCTCCATAGACACGAGGAAGTTGTTCTCTTCAAAGTTAGTGAGAAGATGCCAGCTGGCTGCAGCGTGGTGGTTCTCCAACACCGACCTATCATTGTACAGCAATGCCTGGGAGAAGAACAGGAGAAGATAACAAGAGATGAAGATATTAATACAAACAGGAGTTTCTATAACAATGTACTAATAATAAGAACTATAACTACAATTTAGCTCACATCTCATTTGTTTTAATTGGCCAGCTCCTATTAACTACATATGTGGTTATCAGGAGGTTCACAGTTAGCTAAAGTTAAAGCATCTATGTAGGTCTGCCCCCAAAGTTAGCCCAGCCTGCTTGCAATCTGATTGAACAGTCAGCAATTATACATGTTACTAATTATGTCAATATATATAACGTAAGTGTATATTATGTGTATATATATATAATACTTATAGCACGAGTCAGAGTACAATATGGGAAAATATTTTACGAGCACGCAAAATATTTTCACGAGCCAAAGGCGAGTGAAAATGTGGCGTGAGAGTAAAATATCATTCCCATATTGTACGACGAGTGTGATAAGTGATTTATTGCTTCTTTGAAAATTTTCTCAACCGGTTACAATACAATTTTCATTGATTTTACTCGCTACGCGCGCGCTACAAGTAGCGTACAATATAAACCGTACAATATGGGAGAATACAGAACGCTCGCGTGATGCGGAAATATTCAAGTAAAAATATCAAAGCTGCAATAAATATATATATATTAGATGTATTCTCTCTCTTTCACAGGCTTTTTTAAAACAATACAGAATTAAAAATATTTGGTCGCCACTGGAAATCAAACCCAGGACTGCTTGGTTAACGCGAATATTATTAAATATATATAATATATATTATATATAATTTGTACACTTCTGAATCTCCTCTATTCACTGAACTCGCTTGTCATTATAGTCATGATGATCCTTACCAGATGAGACTTGGTTCCAACAAGGAAGGCATTGGTCCTGCCAGGGTGGTCAAAGTCATGCATGGCGGATGCCATATAGCAGGCCAGGACTTCCAAGATGGAGAAGGCAGAGGCAATGTTACCACCAGCACTGGAACTGCGAGAATACCCCTGGCAAATTACACAGTAGCCATGGAAACACAAAAATACCATGGGTAAGGATAGGTTTAAGATATTTATTGAAGGAGCAAGATGTATTGACCCTGTAATTAATTAACTAATCACAACTGTACTACTAAACTAATTGAATGAAATAATAATTACGATAATAATAATAACAATCATCATAATAGAAACAATTGTAATTAAAATAATCACAACCAAATAACAACAAAATTAGTAATAATAATAAAAAGATGTAAATTAAAGCAGTATATCTTTGTATTAACACAATCTTAGTGACTCCTTTGGAGAAATTTTATGAGTTGAAACATTCAAGTTAAGTAAAACTAATACACACAGATATACCACTAAAGTCTATTCAGCCAATCACAAAAAACAACAACAATAATAATAATAACAAGCTGTAGTAGTAGTAATAATAATAGTAGTAGTAATAATAGTAGTAGTAGTAGTAATAATTTCACAATCAATAGTGAATTGCAGACTGCATGTTCGTTGATTATCATGTCTGCCTGTATCTGTATCATAATCTGGTAACATAGCCCCTCCCACTAGATCTGGTAACATAGCCCCTCCCACTAGATCTGGTAACATAGCCCCTCCCACTAGATCTGGTAACATAGCCCCTCCCACTGGATCTGGTAACATAGCCCCTCCCACTGGATCTGGTAACATAGCCCCTCCCACTAGATCTGGTAACATAGCCCCTCCCACTAGATCTGGTAACATAGCCCCTCCCACTAGATCTGGTAACATAACTCCTCCCACTAGATCTATCAATAGTTCCCTCTCACCTTCCACTCTCTGGTGGTATCATCAGTGTGGAACTCATGAGAGAACTCTGGAATAATCTCAAACGTGAGATATGACACTGCATGCAAGACGTCAGCCGCATGGGTCTTATTATGATCTAAACATACATACACACACACACACACACACACACACACACACACAATAAGCTTACATACATACAAACCATCTACACATGGACAAACCCAATGTATGAATAATTTAGCTTATACTGTATGTGTCTGCACTTCACAATGCAGTAAAAAAAAATAAAATAAACTCTACTATTCTTTTACGAGTGAATGAGACATTTGCCATGGGGTCAAGAGTGCACAAGTGTGGGGTCAAGAGTGCATGGAGTGTGGGGTCAAGAGTGCACGAAGTGTGGGGTCAAGAGTGCACGGAGCGTGGGGTCACATCTTGTTATGGAGTAAACTGACATGTGCATGTCCGTAGATGTGCTACAGGTATGTATATGTACGCATAAACTCACAAACGTTGCTGCCATAGTTTGCTTCAAGAGCTCTAAAGTAGTTGATAAACTCTCTCTGAGGTATTCGAAAGGTCTCCATTAATCCAGCCTCATGGAACAGCATATGCGCCATCTGAACATACACACAAACAATAACGAATGCTCAGTAAATAAATAATAATAAAATAATAATAGTAGTAGTAGTAATAATGATAATGATAATAATAATAATAATAATAATAATGATAATAATAATAATGATAATAATAATAATGATAATATTTAGTAAAACAATAATGGTACATGTACATATATGCAGTGGGAATCTTGGTCTACAATACAAAGTTCAAAAAACTTAAAAATATAAACTTTTACACGTACATACGCTGACAACTTATGCCAAGCTGTGGAATGCAAACCATAATGCAGAAAAAGAAGCCTGTTTTATTTAAACCATGCCCTCCCCTATACACTAGGTGAAATACTTCCTCACATGACTGAGGATGTGGTTGCCCGCCTTCCTCTCCAGCTCGAATATGGGATAGTCCCATATGGCCACATTCTCAAACATGTCCAGATGGTCGTTGGACGTGTACTCTGCCAGATCACATGATGACGACGGACGCTTGTACCTGTGGACCACGGGAACAGAAACAGTTGGAAATTGCAAGATAAAGACAACCATTCATTGAAGGTTCTGTGAATGGACCTTCACCATCGCAAATTACACACCAATCATATTTAACATGCATGTAAATACAATGCATTTACTAACTTTATTGGGTAAATCTGCGTATATACTATCTATTACGTCAACAGGATTTATAAAGGCACACACATTAATTAAAATAGTAAATTAGGATCAATTATTGAACGGTATATACATAAATCTAAAATCTATAATATTGAAATGCCACACTCATCAGTATCGAAACACTTCATATTGTGGCTCCTATAAACAACGCAGTTCCCCCCCACACACACACACACATACGCACCTTCCCACCACAATCTACACTTGCTAGCCTACATTTCACTCACTTGGTGAAAGTATAAAATTTGTGATCCTTAAAGACAGCCTCCCCAAACACTTTCTCCTCTGCTGTCTCTTCTGTACTTTTGACTGTCTTATCATCCTTGCCGACCACATCCCTTGACCCCGCCTTCTCCAAGACTGGAGACAGACTGTCCGTAGCTTCCTCTGATTCGCTCAGAACACCCAACTTACTCCGACCTAACAGGAATGAAGGACAGTAAATCATGCAAAAGTACCACAACATACCTCAACAGTTTAGGCTACAATAGTGAGAAATAATCATACCACATAAAGATTAGTACTATCGAATGATGAACAGAAAAGAAAAAAAGTTTTTATCCAAAGTGTATGCAGAATTCGAAATTATTAAATGTTCATAGAGTCTGACTCCATTAAAAATTGTAGTTTTTTAAACATGAATAAAAATATATTTATATTATATAGATCTTATCTCTGGGATGAATGTAGCTACAGCTCTGAAACTTGGAAATTCCTCTTTCTGGCCCCAAACAACCCCAACAAAGTGTTTATTTGTGTCTGTAACTCCTCCCCCTTTGATTGGAGCCCCTTACTACATGTTCAAAAAGTTCGGACGCTTCAATCAACCCAATTGTATAGGCCCTATTTCTGGAATAGGTGTAGCTACAGCTTTGTGTATATTACATGTACACACACACATATATATATATGCACTACAATAGTGCTCTATTGAATACTTCTATTCCCAACCATTGACTTGCATGCACATACTTGCACAGATCTATTTGGATTGAGTACTTAGTGGTAATCATGCCTTATGATGTCACTTTTTGAAACTAATGACCCCTTACCAGCTGGGTCTGTGAAGCTCCTTGGCCTGAGGGGACTCAGTGTCTCCACTGACTCCACCCCCTCGTTGGATCTCTCTGTTGTTTCATCACTGTCAGAGGAAGTTCGCACAAGCTTAGTAGGACTAGACTGACCTATGGATATAGTGTGTGTGTGTGTGTGCGTGTGCACAAGAAAGTATGAAACAACTAAGAACTGTGTGTGTGTATGTGTGTGAGTGTGTATGTGTGCTTGCTCGTTTGATAAAATGAAGGGTGTAATAAATATGTCACAAGTCACTGATAAGTTCCCCATGTCACAAGTCACCGATAAGTTCCCCATGTCACAAGTCACTGATAAAGTTCCACATGTCACAAGTCACTGATAAGTTCCACATGTCACAAGTCACCGATAAGTTCCCCATGTCACAAGTCACTGATAAAGTTCCCCATGTCACAAGTCACTGATAAGTTCCACATGTCACAAGTCACCGATAAGTTCCCCATGTCACAAGTCACTGATAAGTTCCACATGTCACAAGTCACTGATAAGTTCCACATGTCACAAGTCACCGATAAGTTCCCCATGTCACAAGTCACTGATAAGTTCCACATGTCACAAGTCACTGATAAGTTCCACATGTCACAAGTCACCGATAAGTTCCCCATGTCACAAGTCACTGATAAGTTCCACATGTCACAAGTCACTGATAAGTTCCACATGTCACAAGTCACCGATAAGTTCCCCATGTCACAAGTCACTGATAAGTTCCACATGTCACAAGTCACTGATAAGTTCCACATGTCACAAGTCACCGATAAGTTCCCCATGTCACAAGTCACTGATAAGTTCCACATGTCACAAGTCACTGATAAGTTCCACATGTCACAAGTCACCGATAAGTTCCCCATGTCACAAGTCACTGATAAGTTCCACATGTCACAAGTCACTGATAAGTTCCACATGTCACAAGTCACCGATAAGTTCCCCATGTCACAAGTCACTGATAAGTTCCACATGTCACAAGTCACTGATAAGTTCCACATGTCACAAGTCACCGATAAGTTCCCCATGTCACAAGTCACTGATAAGTTCCACATGTCACAAGTCACTGATAAGTTCCACATGTCACAAGTCACCGATAAGTTCCCCATGTCACAAGTCACTGATAAGTTCCACATGTCACAAGTCACCGATAAGTTCCCCATGTCACAAGTCACTGATAAGTCCCCATGTCACAAGTCACTGATAAGTTTCCCCATGTCACAAGTCACTGCGAAGTTCCAAGTCACTGATAAGTTCCCCATGTCACAAGTCACTAATAAGTTCCCATGGTGAGTCCCACATAATATTCCTGAAATATATGAATTTCACTCATCACATTATTTCATACCAGGAGAAACTGAAGTGCTGTCGTCCTGCGTAGGAGGGAGGGTGGAGTCATCGCTGGGCGGATGTATGGTAGACTCCACTTCGCTCAAGTCTGAGTCTGACTTGAAGGACGTTGTCGAGATGCTGCTCAGTCTGTCGACAGAGTTGGAGCCTGTCGGGCGACCCTCAAATGACCCCAGTCTCTCTCGGCCAAGCTTGTGGACGGAATATCGTTTTTCTCGCACGGATATCCTCGCCTTTACCTGCACATAGAAAGGATAAATTAAATGACACACGTCAACGAAAAGATGAATTTCTCCTTTGCACCCTCCACTATACCTCCCAGTGATGTGTACTTTGCACCCTCCACTATACCTCCCAGTGATCCTACACATGTGTACTTTGAAGAACACATCTACTGAACATATGCACAGCAGCAGAAGGACACTCAAACGTTTCATTAGCTACAATGCATAATAGATTAATATAGTGCAGAGAATATATTTGCTATGCACATATTTTACTCAGCCATGAGCACTAATAATACATGTAGCATGAAGAAACTTTATCACGGGAATAAAAGAAAAGAAAAAAGATTTGGTTGGAGGTTATAGTCACATGACAGAATATCTAGTGTACAAACAGCTTGTCTAGTATTTCACAATATACTTCATCTGTTTGTCTGTTTGCCACGGTGGAATGCATTCATACCAACTGAAAGCTCCGCCCACTAATCCCGCACAACTCACATCACGGAGGGCCACAGAGCGTGTGCGGTCCAGTGGTTCGTTCTCGAGCACAGGCATCCCGGAGGCTGTAGTAGTAGTGGAGAACTTGGAGCTGGATCGCCTCATCTGGACCACGCTGACACTACGAGGCTTCCCGGACTGAGAGAGAGAGGGTGAAAAGTGGGTGTGGCAAAATAGTAACAATATTAATAATTATCACCTTCAATGAAGGATTTGTTAATAATAGCAACTAAAGTGTGCCTATTATAATAATACGACTTCACTTACAACATATGTAGCAAAGAGCAACGAACTATAGAATTTTAATTAGCGAAACATCATCATCATAATTTCAGATGGCATTTCATTTTGTGTGTATGTTTGGCATTGGTGTCCTTTCAATGTGTGGGTTAGATTGACTTACACAATGCACTCTACATTATAATAAACAGCCACAAGTCCTTGTGTTCACATGCAGTTAAAACATCATCACATGTACATTGTGTATTGCATACACTTGAGGGTTGTAGGTATGTACGTAACTGCTCCAAGTATAAACACCGGCCTACCAACAACATGTATGTAGTCATGGAGACAGGATTATCTTCTAATCGTCCTGCGTGTTGTATGTGCATTTATGTGCATGCAATTCTAACCAATGTGTGATGTGTGTTGGGAGGGGGGGGGGGGAGGGGGAGGGGATAATTCTTTGCATGATCCTATTTGTTATTCTGAGCATGCACTTCAAATGAATCCAACAGCGTAGTTCTCATTGATGTGATAATAGATGTTGTTTCCTACCCAGAATAACACGAATTCCTTCCAATACTTGGGTAATTAAAAGAACAACTTTCTCAATACAGTACCCACTGTATTAGATTTCTTCTGATCTCGTATACAAAATGGCCGAACCCTGTATGTTTATATACAAATTCGGATACTTCTCCCCTAATACGTTCATTCTCAGTGGTCTTGGCAACCATCAACTCTGTGAGTCATATCAGGCACTTGGCAACCATCAACTCTGTGAGTCATCTCAGGCACTTGGCAACCACTCCAGGCTACCATTGACAACAACAACCCAAACAGGTTTCAAACCTTGGAGCTCATCTCGCCCTCCTGCCCCTAAATTGATTAATTTAATTATGCTCGGCTATGCAATTATGGTCCAAATTAAGTAACCCCAGATGTTAATACATTCCAACTTCTCAGGGGACAAGTTGTGGACACTGGTCTGTGATTGAACAATACTCTGGAGGAATCTCCTGAACTGGTAAGTAAATAAAACACACAAATAATATGTGTACCAGGTACATGTCAAATGTACTGCTATCACTACTTTTGGTAGCTAGCCAATTGTTTTCAGAATATTTCGCACCGTTCTTATTCCTAACTGATATTTTTAGTCTTATTTATTTAAGCTTTCATCTAACACAGACTGTATATGGGTAGCTATGGAGACTTTATTCAGAGAAAGGGACATGCCAATTTTGTAGAGTTGAAACACAAGCCTAGCACTAATCAAGCATATCTTCAATGTAGACAGCCAGTCTGTACGCTATATTCAATCAGGGGGTTTCTTTGAAGGCTGTTTTAGTGAGTATTGTTGAAATTATTATGCCATGAAAACATTAGCACCCAAATTTTCGTAAATTTCATGGATACCTAACCCAGAAATTTCAAGGGGGCATTTTGCTCCCCCTGAAAAGTGCGTGTATGACTTTCATAGTGACATTTGTCATATCAACTTCATGAAAACTAAAAGCCCCCCCCCCCCCCCCCCCCCATGAAATTTAAAAAAAAAGTTGATTCGACCCTTCTCAAGTTTGGTTTTTAAAATACCCTGCCTAACTGAAAATTTTTAGTTCTGAAAATTACCCCGTATACTACTACTAACACATAATTGCTGATGCCCAGGAACTGTACTGGTTGGTAATCATTGTTTCTAACCACACATGTGACAAAATCATTCCCTGGTGATCACCAGTGACAACTAGTAAGATGCATACACGATACATACATACATTCAGACTCACTCCTCATTCTCCCTCACAATGTGATTTCCGGTATATTCAAGCCCCCAACCCCAGAACCCCAACCTGCAAAGGCCGTGAATATGGTAACCTTATGTCCATCCCAGCCACCACGACCGAACCTCAGCTCGTGAATACCACTATTCACACATTCCTGGCTAGACAGGAGCCGAGATTGGAAGTACAGAACATAACATTATCACAAATCCAATTAATAATCATTAGCACCTTGTCACAGCATGTTCACTTACAGCTTACTACTCTGTTGATGTTGTTGTTTTCTTGTTAGTGTTCGTTTTTTTAAATGTTAACATCACTTCATTACACTGTTTTAGTTGACCGTGCGAGGGCTTACATAGTGCTTATTATTTACCCCATCATCAGCCAAGTTATTAAATTGTAGTATTGAAACTCACAAAACTAGACGTGTTACCATACATTACATACATACATACATGTATACACATCATACAACACTTTCAGTGGTAATACTAGCACATCTACCTCACCATGCTACATATATATATATATATATATATATATATATATATATATAACTATAGAAACAGCAAAAAGTGTATGTGTTCTCATACTGTCACATCCACCTCACCCTGGCCATCCATTATGTCTACCATTTATGAATGAACTCACCCAGTGTGTTTTCACAGACAAGGAGTTGGATCCAACCTTAGAAGACGATCGTGAAGAAACGTCACTTTCATAATCACGCTCATCTTCAAGAGAATAAGAACTCCCTGCCCAAACAAACACACGTCATGCACATGAGACAAAACACTCACACAAACACACGTTCATCTCTTCATTACACCATTTAAAACTTTTTACCAAAGAAATCAAGCAATACTTGCAATACCCCTTACATGCCGCTACTGCATTGTGTAACTAATTCAAACCAATACATCATTCATCCCACTGAAGTCATAAAACATTATTCCATGACCACACCCACTGCCCCTCCCCCTCCTGTGACCCTCACCATAAGTAATCTTGGGTGAGTTGAGAGCTCTGTCTGATCTGAGTGCCAATATGTCCTTCACCCGGCGCAACTTCTGCTGCGTGTCCTGCGGAATGGAGTCCTCGTTCATGAGCAGGTCAGAGATCAGACCTCGCGCCTCACTTACACTCTCCATATCAACACCCTAACACACATACATACACACACGTCATCAACACACACATACATACACACATACACACACACACACGTCAACACACGCATTTCACATAAATCAACATCAAACATTACTCAGTACCAACACAAGTGCTTGCACACAAATAAACTATGTACTATTGGTACATTTTTTTAGTATTCTGGAACTAGACATACACAAGTCATGCTACAGGCACTTACAGTACAACACCGCCAGCCACTAGCACGCAAGACTAAAGCTAAATCTTAACCACACAAATTCCACACCACCACACCTTGCCACAAACAAACTAACGACCGATACTACTTCACACCGAAAATAAAGATACTACGGACTCCTCGCTCGCAACCACATACACACACTTTTACTCTCACCACTACTCCATTATTCCAGACCAGGACTTCATACAGGATTTTTTTCTGGGGGGGGGGGAGTGAACTTTTTTATTCCTGCTTAGGATACCGTGTGGCTAAATAGGCCACAGAGAAGGGAGGGTGCGGGTCTTAAACTTCAGAGGTATACGGGGGATACTGAAAACACGACACAACCCTAACTCACAACCACATACACACACTTTTACTTTCACCACTACTCTCTTATTACAGACCGTGACTCAACATAATCATATGAAACACTAGAGCCAGTGAGTAGCCCTGCTGCACCACAAGAATGTCACACCAACACCTGAACTATAAATGTTTTCTAATTCTACTCCTCAAATACAGAATAAAATATCTCATCCCACAGGGGAAGATCAAAGACGTACTAAGGATCCGGTTTCAACATTTACAAAGTGTGGCACGCGCTTCCGAAATAACAACCTAGACCTCGTATTCGGGAGATGTGTAATTAACTGCCGGGATACATATACTTAAACACAGGATGATGATAGTTAACACAATGAAGGAATGCTAATGACGCATTACAAACACACACACAAACACATCTGGCGTGGCGCAATGTTTTTCAAAATCATAACTGGACAAAAGTATACAGAAGACATCCCCAGGCACGTACGTGCCGGTCACTAATCATACTAGAGGTCTAGACATACTCAGGCTGATCAAAAGATTAAAAGGAAAAAGTCACTCGAGAAAATGAAGCTCCTCCAGGAACATGAGTTTTCAAGTCGTGTAAACTCATTTAGCAATCTTACAACTGAACCTATGCTCGCACGCAAACACACATACATCAGCTGGCAAGTTGCTATTGAATGTAATTATACTCTGTGCATCTACATTTAATATTCTAAAGGTTTGTTAAGCCTAATGATCAGCTAAAAATCTCGAGAATCAGCCTCCATCAATCTGCATTAGTAACCATGGCAACAGAACGCACGGTGATGCTGTGGTTTCCCGCAGAATTCCATGCAGGCAGCCAGAGAAGTCCACCTGACCCAACACACGGGCCACTAACCCCAACACGCGGGTCTCTAATTAGATCTCCGACGAGCTATTAGCACCAACCTAGACCAGTGAACTGGTCGTTAGCTGCCAATTAAAATGCTTCAGATGTGGATCTTCACCAAAACATTTCACACGGCCGGCAAGGACATTAAATCAAACTCGTCTGCTACAAACTTCACTTACTAGACAACAGTCTTCACGGTCTGACTCCAAGGTTTGTAGGAGCATGTATAGCATGCACCTCTCAGCACATGTACATGTATGCATACAAGTCACACACACACACATACACCCATATGGCATACACCCATATGACATACATACAATAACACAAACAAACTGTATATAGACACATAAGACTCACACACCTCACACGCACACACTTCAAACACGTGAAAGTAAACAGGAAATCAAGCTCATAGTTTGTGAGATGAGTGATTATCCAAGCCAATGAACACTAGCAGTAAACAAGTCACCCCACCTCCTATGATAGAATCACATGTGATTGTATGGCTGACCACATCCTATTGACACGCCCACCAGCCTGCACTTAAAATCTATACATACTTCACCACAAGTTTAACTAATCCAGGAATGCTACACAGAAACAGATTTTGTCTATTGATCAATCTCTCTTTAACAGATCTACCTGTCTGTCTGTCTGTCTATCTATCTATTTATCCAAGTTTCTCTCCATATAGTATAATGGAATAACAGAAATATTTCATATTATGTATAAATTGGCTTTGTATTAGCATTAGCTGCACGTACAGAAGACCATAATGAAACCCAGGTACACGGGACTGGCATATAAACACTTTCACTGTACAGTCTACTGCTATAACTTATCATCACTTTACAAGGTATGTAATTTAAAATAAATAAATAAATAAATAAAAAGCTAGGAAAAGGTGAATCGGATCTTTATATACGTAGTACATGTATGCATATAACTTGAAAAAGGGAGGGAGAGGCTAAACGTACAGAAAAAAATTCAGCACCATTTACTGCTTCTTAGAGCTATTTATTTGTCACCAGTGTCGCATCAAATTCCAGCTCAAATAACACTTTATGGACGTCTTGAGTGACCCCCAAGAGAGTAAAACGGCTACAAAACGAACACAATCCACAACCATGAACTTACTAAACAGACCGGGCTCGTCTGTCACATGATCATTACCTGACTACTTACGATACATGCCCACTCAGAGTCAGTGATGGACTGTCCAATATGTCAGACCATGTCCCACTGCAGGATTATTCCTGCATCTCAGCCTAAAGTTGGAATCAGCCGGTACGTACAATCAATAACTAAAGAGATGCACTCCATTACCACCTGTCCTGTCATATCTCACAGATGTTATTTCACACCAGGCGCACATGTGACATCATCACCATGGTCAATGGTGGGACAGGAAATCTTTTCGGCCTCTTTGGGGGGTATGTTGCTCCAACCCCCCCCCCCCCCCCCCCCCCCATCCCTGAAAATGGTTTTTCCCCCCTTTGAAAATTACTATGACCTCCATGGTGATATTAGCCACAAAATTACACCAATTTCATGCAAATGAGAACACCCCTGAAATTTAAAACCGTTAATTTAATTCCTCTCAAGCTTGGTTATAAAAAATACCCAGGCAGGGCACAAACTCCACTAGAAAGCTACGTGCATAGCTATCGTCTATGAAAGTAGAACTTAAGAAAAGCTACAAGGTAAAAAACAAGACTTGAAACCTCTTAAAATGTTTACATCTTCTGAAAATGTCCTACACCATGAAGGGCACACACTTACAGTCCCTCAAGTTTTATGAAACTTACACCGCTATCAGTCAGCAATATATACACGCACCACACACATACCAAAACCACCTCTGCAACTCCAATATTGACTGTCATTAGTCAATGTGATTCTCCTCACTGGTACACTAGCCACTTTCTCAAAACAAGTCTTACAAGATCAGCGAAGGGTACAGAATGTTCAAAAGACAGTTTGCAGGCTATTATATAGACCAAAGACTTGTGAGCGCCAGTCAACTTGCTGGGGCATTCCAATTCCATCAATGAAACCAACACCTTCTTTGAAAGGCTAGTGCTATATCAACAAGAAGTCGGTGGACTTAATCATCTTTAGATGTTACAGAAAATGGCTTTACTTTGAGATATAGGTTTGTTTATGGAGGACACACCAAATCACACAATAACACGTCTGCCACTACCTCCTCCATTCTCTGCTGACGTAACAGTCTTCATTTCTCACCTCTAGTACCTTCAGTTTGTAATAACACGTGCTTATATGCATGAACCGACTCAAACACTTATTATGTATTCTCTTTCTCTCTCTTTGTGTGTGCTATGGAGTGTTGTGTGTGTACTATCCAGACAGACCTCTATGCATACCAGACTACTTGAATCGCTGCTAACGACCACAGGAATGTAAACTTTTTAAGGTAGTAAGGTTGCTATGGCTGGACTCTGACCTCTATACACTGCCTAAGACAATAGTGAAAATGTGAAGAAATGAATAGAAATAGTAAATTCAAATTTACACATTTCTTTCTTGGGACGAATGAAGGTTAAAATTCCTCACTTATAAAAATGCATGCAGCAAATGAGATCTATATTCACAAAAATGACATCTCGGCCTGAAGCAACGAACAGATGAGGAATTAGAGTCAAGGGGTGGAGTCTGAGTATGGGTGACAAGGGGTGGAGTCTGGAGGAGTGTGGGTGAAGTGATAAGACAACAAGCCCTTGATGAACAAGCATTTTGGGAGAAAAGAAGTGAGAATGTGCAGATATAAATACACCACCAACAACATGACTTTAACAAAAACCAAGATAGACAAATTGAGCAATATTGTGAAAATGTGACTTACCAAGCCATACTAAAAACAACAACAACAAAACAACAACAACCAGGAAGTACTACGTATGCCGCTAATACATAATAGAACTCAACCACAATAAGAACTGTGCATGTTCAGTAGCTGATAGAAGACATCTGTGGAGTGAATTCTCTAGCATACCCATGTGAGAACATGCCACACATCTTTAACTATAGACCCGATACATTGGCTGGCACCGGGCAAACACCACCGGTCCACGCTTGGCAACAAGGTACGGAGGATGGAGAACTACCACAGGAAGGCCAAAAGGTCAACTTCCCTTTGCCCCAGGGCAGACTAGAGCGGGAATTATTCCAATATTTTGGCAGTGATGAGGACGCACGTCCTGAGAGGGTGTCTGTCTGACAATAAAATGAAGCTGGAACATATGTGACCGGATTTGGGAAAATCCGCCTAAACGCGGCAGACAATTTTTTTCAGTATCACCGGGTGGGTCGATTTTTTTTGAAAAATTTTTTATGGCAGAAATGGATAGACACCAGTTAGCTCTAGCTTATGACGCAGTTGTAAGCTCTGGCGTGCTCTAGAACTCACACTAGGAGGCTAGAAACACTAGCCGGTTGGACTCGTGCACGGAGAGTTGCTAAGAAATTATTGGCGGGCTTTTCACTAACAGCCGGGGAAAAAACTGTAGCTAACTAATTCACTTACTATTCTACATAATTCACGTACTCACGCAATTCTCGTCATCATAGTTTCTTAAGGAGCCCTGCATTAAGCCTTTTAGACTTCTTTCAATCCGCCTGTAACCGATTTATTCCATAGTGTCCCGTAGACACGCAGTAATAGTATACGGACACAAGGCACGCCCCCCGACCTTAGCAACGCCTTTACCCTGCGTTTTTTCGAAATCAGCAATAATAAGTTTAGCAAAAATACTGAAGTGTTGTAGTGCGTAGGGCGAAGACGGCTTGTGCTACAGCTTCCAAATTAGGAGGAAGGCATCCCAAGGCCCCATGCAGCCTACTGGTAGAATAAATTAGAAAACTTTAGATGCCGCGTTTAGCCGGGTTTTCACAAATCCGGTCACATATTAGTTGGTACAGCCTGGCTGAAGTTGGAAATACGTACTATCATTGGAGAAGGGATGGTACAAGATGCAGACATACGTATGTAGGTGTGGCCTAGTCTCACATGTGGCTTTAAATTTCATTTAAGCAGTAACATGTGCAGTTGTGTGAGATGGTGTCGGTGTGGTACATACATCTGCATGTCGATTATACAGAGGTAACAATAGGTGTTATAAAGTTTCTGTTTGAAACCAGAAGATGTTTTCATGAATAGACAGAATGATGGGTGGATGGATGGTGTGAACACATGATCAATGGAAGGTGGGTGAGAAGAGGTAGGGAGACAGAGTTGTGGCAGTGAATGAGGTGCTATCTATGTTTCACTGATGATTGCTAGCTGAATAGCAGCAGAAACGTTTGATCAATAAAACATTTATGACTAGTATATATAATGAGTAAAAGAAAGCTGAGAAAGAAATTGTGAAATACTCATTCCCTATGATAATAGTTTCAGTCATAATAAAGTAGATCTGCCATATTAGGATATTATAGTCAGTAAGAGCCAGTGTGTATACTTCCTGTATAGAGCATTGAGACAATATTGATCACCTAGAGACTAATAGATTATAACGGACAGAAGAGAAGGAAGTGAGCTGAATTGACAGGATGTGAGGTAATAAGTGCACTGAAGCTGCCAAACTAAAAGTTCACTAACAATAGGGACTTCGGTCAGCCACAACGAAACTAGTCAACAATTGTGGGAGTTCGCCACAAAATGGTAGACAGAGGGGGAATCTATAGGCATGGTATCACACACCATGACATAACTGACAAACAGTTCTTCCTACCCTGTCAGGTTATTCTCAACATTAATTCCTTACCCTTCAAATACAATGTGATCCACTACAGATTCATTAACCTCCACACCCACTTTACCTGAGCATAGCTGGTCATGCTCGAAAGAGAAGACAGAGACACACGAGGCTTCGACTGAGTGGATGAATTTGAAATCTTCCTCGTGGAACCTTGAGGACTATGGTCCACAGATATCTCAGGAATGGAAGGTCGTGCTGGCTGCATCTTGGCCTCACCCCTTTGGTTAATCATCCAATAAAGCCCACTCGGAGAGATGTGCGGGAAGCGATAGCCAGCGAGAGATAGGGAGAGACCCAGAAACATGCCCGCATGCACCATCTGAGGAAGGATGAATCGAGGAAGAAACTCGCTGAATAGTCTGGAGGTGCTGAAGTTAAACACCACGGAACAGAGCACAAACAACACGCTCTCTCTTGAAAACATGGCGTTGAGTCCATTGTTGTGGAATAGAAGAGTGAAAGCGAACAGCAGGATTGTGGCGAAGCTGATGAAGTAGCTGATATCCACTGGGATATTGTTAGACGGGGGCACTCTGGAGAAAAGGTTGATGATGCGAGCCAAGATATCGCTGGCCACACACACTCCGTACACGCTCAAGATGCTGTGAATGTTAAACTTGATATTGGACTTGCTAGTGGATCCCCACCAGTAAAAAGTAGCTGAACAAGCAAGGAAGACTAGGACCAAAAGTATCATAAAACCAATGAACTGTGAGGCCACCTCAAGGGAAGAGCTACCCAACAGGCCTACTGAAACTCCGACCAGTGTGACAAGACACAGTGTAGCCTTGGCCACCATTGCTCCAACTGCCTCGAGCCCAAAGTCTAGCTTGCCGTGATCGTAAGTCGCCATGTTGTTGGAGTTCTCGCCGTCTGGTTTAACCACTACAGTTCCTTTATTAGTGTTGTGTACAATAGGTTGGTCGTATGCTCTGCTGTATCTTCTCTGAAACGCATTTCCATTAGTCTCGGCGGGAACAGCCATTTTAATATTGTTGAATTCCAGTATTATGACGAAATTACCGCTCAGAAGGCGTGTACAGTCAAAGTTCGCACCGCTAGCCGCCTACTACTATTTCTCTCCTCTCCTTAGTCCATTTGTTTACTAACTTTTACCATTACATTCGGGGTAACGCCGGCACGTCCACTTCAATTGAATCAAGCTCTAAAGATGGGTGGAAGTCACTAATTAGAAGGATATGGAGGAAGTTACAAAATAACTCGAGTAATGCGGGGGCGGCAATATGGCGCGCGCTTTGCACCAACAACTTTGCGAGTTAGTTTTATGTTGTACGTACATTATGTGCGAGCGGTATGTGTACTGTCTAGCAACCTACTGTACTTTGTACCAACAATTAGGTAAAGGGTCAGGCATGGGAGCCTAGGGTGTGTGTGTGTGCATGTGTGTATTTATTTTAAGAGTAAGACTATTACATAGTAAATTATTTTTGGCAAATAAATTGATGGCACTCATCTTGTCCACACACGCGCACGCACACACACACACACACATACGCACCACACACACATACACCACACACATGCACACCACACACACGCACACCACACACACATACACACACATTCATGAGCGCAAATTCTCTTGCTGCCCCTAGGTGGTCACATGCACCTGGTAGAGCCAGGATGCCTGTGCACTAAGCAGGCACTATGAGCCGGTGCAAGCAAAGCTCCTGGAGCCGGGCTAGGAACTCGCAAGAGAATAGGCCTTTCCTCACAGCAAGTGGTGTGGGCACCCGAAATCCCAGCTAGGTGGACTGGTGGGGTGGGGCTGGTGGGAGGCAGATGGAAAATCAGATGGAAAAATGCCTGAGTTGGGCTTGAACTGGGGGGAGGGGGAGGGATTTTAGGCCCCATAGCCAAGGACACAACCGCTACACCACACACACACACACACACACACACACATTGCAAATTCTCTTGCAACCGCTAGCAGATACGTGCACTTGGCAGAATCAGGATGCCTGTGCACTAAGCAGGCACTGTGAGCCATGCAAGCAAAGCTCCTGGAGCCAGTCTAGGAACTTGCAGGAGAACAGACCTTTTTTCACAGCAAATGGTGCGGGCACCCGAAGTCCCACCTGGACCATTGCTGTTTCATGAGAAAAGGCCTTGAATTTGCACCCCGGCAAATGCCAGGTCCCCAATCACTGCTGGGTTGACTGGTGGGGCTGACTAACACAACTAACTAACTAAATAAATAAATATACATACAAATAATTAAATAATTAAATAAAAAGATACATAGATTAGGTAGATGGATGAATGAATGCATGAATGAATGAATGCATGAATGAATGAATGAATGAATGAATGAATGAATGAATGAATATATCCAGTGGTGTAGGAAGGGGGCTCGGGGGTTGGAGTCTCCCCCCTGCACTCCCATAATTTCGGAGCATAATGTAACAAGGGGATTTCTCACATGAACACTTTATAACCACAAAAAACATGTCCTTGGAGCCCCCTCCCCACCCTATAGCAAAACATATTCCTACACCACTGATCTCTATGCCTTATTCATAATGATATTTGTCACTTTGTTTATATGAGAGAGATGCCCTATGGAACAACATAGTGTAAAGTGTCACCTCAAAATCACGTCAGAAATATTCAAAGCTACTCTTCAGTTTTTTTGTTACTAAATATGGCAAATACAATGTATGTTGTGGATTTGTACATACATACTGTATTTGACATAATATGTAATAGGAGTTAGCTAACTGTGTTTGTACAGTCCGTAAAATTCTTTAAAAATACTTTTCCACCCACATTAAAAGTCACTATTTACCACACAACTGATATCCGGTTACCTAACATTGTATCTTTAAATAAAATAATGCAATAATCCAAAGATTTGAACTTTTCCCAAATAAAGAATATTCACATACATGAAAATTCTTAGATAAAGCAGATAAATTATACTCACGAAATGATTCAAGGGCACCCATTCCTCAGCCTCATCACAAGGATAAGTCTTTCTCCTCAAACTCATTCTACTCATTCTTAGGATCCCCTGCAGCTGCTTTTAGTAAGCCCTTACTAATGACAAGTGATTAAATATGAAATTCAGAATCTCGTGTCAAGCCAACTTTTTTAAACTGCTTTCAAATAGAGTATGAGTGAACTGAAACATTTCCTAAGAATGGAAGCCTTGGAATCAAAATGTGATTCCTGATTTTTTAAATTCCCCAGGTTTTGTTGTCTGCTACTGAACATGAAACATCTGCTGCTGTTTCTCAATCATCATAATTATTCCAGATCACTGACCCAACCATCACTGACCCAACAATCAATTTTCAATTTTGTGTACATTTATGCTTTTTAAGGAATTAAAACTTCTTTATATCTAGCTAATTAGCATCAGCTAAGTAGATTACGGATCTATTTAATATAATATGCAGACTCAAGATTAAAGTTTATTAATACTGCCATTCAAAAACAGATATGAGAAGTATTTTATTCCACGCTAGATACCTCCACCACCATAGTTGGTACTAGGACAGGTAACTCACAGTGTAAAGTCAGGCAGTCCGTAAATGCTCCCAGGAACTCCCAGTTGATGTTTTAGCAGCTGAGGCTCTAACCAGGTAGGCTAGGCTACAGAAGTGGAAGGTAGCTGTAAAAACCACAGGGAAAACTGCAACCAGACCTTGGACCTTCCTAGTAGCTGTCGCTCTAGCGGCTCTAGCTCCAGTCTGCTCTAGCGCTCTAGCTCCCCAGTTTGGGTTATTTCTAGACTCAGTTATTTCTAGTCAACCTTAGTCTCAAGTAATTTCAGTACCTAAAAATAACATTTTGAAGATTATAGGGTGAATAAATATAGATTGATAGATTGATATTCTGCAGAGTCTGTGGCTAGCATGCGCTACCATTTACACAGAGTCTGTGGGAGTAGCGGTACTTTCCAATTCAATACATTTTCTATGATACTTCCCATTCAAATTCAATACAATATATAATATATAGGCCGATTATTATTATAATAATTATCTTCTAGCTACATGACCTTGAAATAACTCAAGATATTTCACAGATGTTTTTTCACTCTGTATTGCAAGCTCATTACTTAGCAGTCATAGCAACCAGCCAAACTTGCCACTTTTCCAGGTTTTTACAACTACATTCCTTTGGTGTAGCTTCTCCACAGGGTTAGAAAGCTGCAAAATATCAGCAGGGGGTTGTGGGTGGCCCCTACAACCAACTTTAGCTGTGAGTTACCAGTCCTCTACTACTAACTACAGCAGTGAAGATATCTAGTGTGGAATAAACCACTTATTACGCTCTCCAAAGTGATATGACCAGGTATTCCAGTCTTAGGCTTGCCTCTGGCTCTGAAAATATTGACTCATGTAATACGTTTTATTTATTTCATGCTAGATAGTATCTTCACCATGTTTAGGTACATGACCCATATGTGATAACTTTATCACTTGCTCATTACCCTACTAGTTATAGCAAGCTACCTTCCTATCACACCAGATTAGAGCTGCTAAATATCAGCTGGGGGTGTGGGGAGTACCGAGCTCTTGCGAACTTTTACATCAGGAGTTACCAACCCTAGTACAACTAGTTTAGTGAAGATATCTAGGTGGAATAAACCACTATTAAGCTTATCAGAGTGGTATGGCTAGACATTTCACTCCTAGGCTTTATTTTCACTCACCTTTATTTCACACTTATTGCCAGGCTCATTACCCTAGTAGTTACAGCAACCAGCCAAACTTGTCACTTTTCCTGTTTTTATAGCTACACCTTCCTCTAGCGTGTAGTGTACTCAACTGGGTTAGAACAGCTGCTTAAATATCAGCTGGGAGGGGAGGGGGGCGGGGGGGGGGGGGGGGGGGGGGTGTGGTGGGTAGCCCCTCTACAACCAACCACTCTCAGGCTTTATTTCACTCCCCTCTGGCTCTTGAAAATAAATTAGCCTGCTCCATGAAATATTTCACCATATCACACTATGACTCAAGTAATAAGTTTTATTTATTCCAAGCTAGATATCTTCACAAAGATATTTTTAGGTACCTGACCACACATAGTGTTATCTCACGGCTGTATTGCGCAAGCTCATTACCAGAGTATAGTAGTTATAGCAACGTTGACCTGGGGCCTGGCCTTACAAGTTTTCTGGGTTTTTATAGCTACCTTTACTCTAGTGGAGCCTACCCAGCCAGGTTAGAGCAGCTGCTTTAATATCAGCTGGGGTTGTGGGAGCCCCTAGTGAGTTTTCTGCCAACTTTACACCTTGAGTTACAAAAAAACTACTTCTGTGAAGATATCTAGTGTGGAATAAACCACTTATTACACTCATCAGAGTGATATGGCTAGATATTTCACTCTCAGGCTTTATTTTCAGTCCCTTTGGCTCATGAAAATAAATTAGCCTGCTTGTGAAATATTTCACCTTATCACACTCTGACTCATGTAATAAGTACTATTTATTCCACCCTAGATATCTTCACAGTGATATCTTTAGGTACAAGAGAAAGGAAATAACTCATGATATTTCACAGCTGTACTGCATGTGCCAGCAAGCTCATTACCCTTGTAGTTATAGCAACCAGGCCAAACTTTTCAATTTTCTGGTTTTTACAGGTGTACCCTGCTCAACAGGGTTAGAGCAGCTGCTAAAGTGTAGGCTGGGGGTGTGGGTAGCCCCTACAACCAACTTTACTTCTGTGAGTTACCCTTCCTCTAGTACTAACTACAGTAGTAAATATATCTAGTGTGAAATAAACCACTTATTACACTTGTCAGAGTGGATGCCAAGATATTTCACTCTCAGGCTTTATTTTCACTCTAGGCTCTTGAAAATAAATTAGCCTGCTAGGTGAAATATTTCACCATATCACACTCTGACTCATGTAATAAGTACTATATATACTATGCTAGATATCTTCACAATATTATTATTTTAGGTGCACTACCTGTGACATTGATACCACACCACAAGCTTTATTGAACAAGGTCATTACCTTCAAATAAAGCTCTAGTAATTTTAGCAACCAGCCTATAGTTTACCAGTTTCTGTTACAGCAGATTAAAATACCAGCTGGGGGTGTGGAGCCCTTGTAAATTATAATACTCTGAGTTTTACAGAGAACTTTACACAATGAGTAAACCACTTATTTATTTCACTGGTCAGAGTGATATGGCAAGATATTTCACTCTCAGGTTGTATTTTCACTCACCTTGAAAATAAATTTACCTGCTCATGAAATATTTCACCATATCACACTCTGACCCATGTTGGAAGTATATATAATAGCTATATAGATATATATAGCTAATGATTATTCCAAATGGAGTTGAGACTATCATTTAGCTATTCTGCATGTAATGTAGATTTTTTAGTTATTTTAATCAAACATTACTGGCTAATCATAGATAATTGTTCAGTAGCTAAACCCACAGATGAGTTTGGCAGGCACACTTTCTAAATTGGTTGGCTCAGTAGAGCTAATTCACATAGCATGGTAGCTACATATGGGAGTAGTCACTGGTAGACAGATAAATGCATAGACCACATCGATTTAAGTGTTCCAAGTGGCTAAAGTGCCACCCAGTCATTATAATGATAAAGTAAAGAGATCACATTGACTTGTCCTGCCATTCCCAGTTATATAACCATAGTATAAATTACAACCCCTAGTTAATACAAACACACATATCCCATAAAAGAATAAAATGTACTCTACAAATGTACAACATGTAATTAAATTCATTTATACATTAAATGTTTCACATCACACAACATCATGTCTTTGCAAATAGTTCCAACCAACAAACGGTTATGAGAGTACAGGCCCACAGTTACAGCACCTACGACTCCATCTTCTGCACTGGATGAGAAAACTTCCTCCACAGAAACCTTCTCAAAAGGAAGCTCCGTTGATTGGTCCATTTTAATGTGCAGTATCTTGCTCGCTACAGGAACTGTATGATCATGGAAGTAAGAATAGGCTTTGATTGCTTGTACTATCACAGCAACCCAAAGGTCTCCTGTCAATGGGTCCACAAAAAGGTTGTCATTGGCTGGCTGAATGTCAAGTTCCTAAATTTAAAAAAATCCCATCAGCTATGTCCTAAATTATTGGCTACTCATTTGCTACTTGAAGTGTGTAGGTAAAGTCATAATATATATGTGGTGAAAATAATTGTTCTCCAGTTGGTTTCTGATACTAAACTAAGAAAACACATTTTTTATCTACCTGCACTTTATGCAATGTGTTGTCATGGTTGCGAGTGAATGCCAGAATTTTGGCTTGTCCAATTTCATTCACAAATATGAACCTATAGATACAAAATAACAAATAGCTAACAGCTGGTCAATGAATTACCTCACAGCATGGACTTGATATTTAGAGAATTATTATAAGATATGATTACACTTTGAACCACCAAACACAATACAAATCCACCGGCTCTAGTCAGCAAAAAAAAATTAAAGCTAGTACAGTTGGTGGTATGTATAGCTGGAGATGATTTATAAAATCTTGTAGCTTTTTTTTTTCTTTCTCAGAGTCCAGCTAAATCGAAATAAATTTCACTCTAAGTGATTTTGTGAAGGTAATTCAGAAGTAGGCTAATTTTCTTTAACTTAATTTATGATACTCACTATTTTTCTTTGTTTAGTAAAAAAAAGTATACATAATTCTTGGTACCTGGTAATTAAACTTCCTATTTTATTTTAATTGCATATAGTGATTACTTACAGTTTCATAAATTACCAATTTGAGTTCTAGGAACCATTAGCCAAACTGACACTCTAATAGCACATTCATTCACTTTAGCTAGTAAACAAATGAGCATAGAAAAATAGCAAACTGACCTTCATTAGGAATAATTTGGTAAGCAAGTGGAGCGAGCGAGACAGTATTAGGGGTGGATAATGCAAAATCGGGTATATGTTATATAATATGTATGTATGGATGGTACGTATGCCCCTTAAACACGCGCGTGGGGAAACTTTTTTCTCCAAAAAACACGGCTTTTTAGGCTTGACCCCAGTTTATTCTGAAACTACAGCATTAAGCAAGCCTTACTTTATACTTAAGCTCCAAAGTGTGAGAAAATTCCTGCGAAAACGCTTGCTTTTCAAGAAACAAAAAGTTGATTCGACCGGTTACTATGGCATTGAAGACCCTTTTCCAGACTTAATTTCAAAACTTCGCCGTTTTAGGGGGGATACGGAGTGCCGATTGTTGGTTGTCAAGAGCCATTGGTAGTCAGAATGCCGTAGTATTAATGCTAAGGAAGCTACTACTACTCCAGGGAAGCTGAGGTAAGTACGTAATTCCATATTTGTTAGCTAAATGCAAAAATAACTCTGGCCTTTCTTTTTTGTAGCTAAGAGCTTGTTGTCAACAATGACTGGTAAATTCAAATAGTCAGAATGGCTCAAATTTGGTACTACAAAAGTTACTACTGCTCAAGAAAATGAGGTAAGACAGTAATTTTGTATTTGTGTGCTAAAATTGATAGTCTTTTGTTTTTGTAGCTGAGAGCTTGTTGTCAAGAATTCGAGGTAATTCAGATAGTCAAAATAAGTTAAATTTGATACTACAGAAGTTATTATAATACTCAGGAAATTGAGGTAAGTAGTAATTCCATATTACTAAAATTACAAATAATTAAACACTGGTTTATTTTTTTATCGTAGCTGAGAGCTTGTTCAAGAGTTACTGGTAATTGAGACTATCAGAATGGCAGATGTTTGATACTACAAAAGTTACCATTAATCAGGTAAGAGAGTGATTTTGTATTTGTTTGCTGAAATAAAAGGTCATAACTACTATTATAGTGTTTCCATACCTCCACTAAACAGAATTTTCGGTTTAGCGATCCCATATAATTCAAGGAAATTTATTGTTTACTCCTTCGTATTAGGTTGTTTCTGAATGACACAAGACGCACTTAAACCTTAAAAGCTTCTGTTAGATTCAACACTGTGCAGTAATTATTTAGAAATTCTTGGTTTTTCAAGTCCAAAATGTTATGGCGAATGGTTACTATGGTATTGAAACCCTTTACCAGACATAATTAAAAATAAACTCGGCCTTTTTAGTAGCTGCAAGTGTTCGTTGTCAAAAGCTACTGGTAATTCAGATCGCCAGTGACTAGCTCCCAGAAAATACCAGTACTCGGGGAAACTAAGGTAAGAAAGTAGTTCGGTAGTAGTTCGCTAAAGTATATAATGGTCACACACATCAATTACAGTACTAGTGATGTGCTTGAACACAAATGGCGAGTGAGTCCGTGCACAAACGAAACACTTCAAAATAATCTATTAGTCAATTTCTAAAAGTATAAGTACTGTAGCCGTTTGCATTTGAATTGATACATATAAACACTAAAATATTTCAACTAAGGTCAGATCGTGTCCAAGTATATAATATACAGATATCAATCGAGAAGTCCACTAACTAAATAACGAATTGCACTATCCCGACAACAATTCTTAAAAATTATATTAGTAGCTAAAAATTAGCTGCTAAGAACACACTGCTGAAAATTATAGTACATTATTTGTGAGCAAATAACCAATTATTAACCTCACCTTCCATCTAAGCTCTTTTCTATGCCATTCGGATACCTCAATCCTTCACTCGCCACCATTGCCTTGCCCCCATGATAATATAATACTGGGGCTAAAGGCCACGGAAGTAGATTAATGGATTCCAAAATTTTCAAGAGTTTATTAGTGAAGTATCGACCAACAGTAATGTAAAATTCATCATCTCCTACCATTACTAAATTGTTAAGATCTCTAAAAAGAGGATCTCTAATTGTCTTTCTGTGGACTAGAACTGATTGTCTTGGAAGATACTCAAACGATTCTACCACATCTCCTTCCTTTCTGTGGTTGATGAAGTAAAGTAAATATGTGCCATTTTCTAGTACCCAACCAGCCATGCCATGTGGTGCAAGGCAATCGGGATCTTTAGGGAAGCCCTGCAAGAGCAGTGGAATGGGTTCAGGATGGGATACATCAAGACGCATGAGGTAAATTCCAGCTGGAGATTTCTTGCTTCTTTCCATAGTTCCATATATGAAAAGTCCCTGTTTCAAAATTTTAAAACTTTAAGCAAGTTGGCAAGCAAATCATTATAAGGGCACACACTTACACTAGATATCAAGACGTGGGAGTTGGGATATAACACCATGTCTTCTGATCCTGCCACTACACAAGAGATAATACAGCAAACCAGTGGAATCTGTATTTCCAGATAACAATGATTGTAGCTACCAATGACAGAGTTATCTTTAGAACGAGCTTTACTATGTAACACTAGCCCTCATGAGGCATTACATCTCTGAAGACAGCATGATCTAGTAGCTCAACTCTCAATACAAAATTGTAGGCATGAATATCTCAAACAGCACAACCTTACTTTCAAACTTGGTGCAGTTTCCTGGGAGATGATTGTGGGTCACAGCAAACCAGCCATATTTGATCCTAGCAGTGGTGCACAAACAATGCAACAGTTATTATCTGCATTTTTGAGAGCTTACATATAATCCAGAACGTGAGATACTGACAATGCTACCACCAACAGTAGTGCAGCACTTTTCCACCCCATCTTAGTCTGCACGTTGGGTTAGGCACCTCCCGTACAATACCACTTTTTTCCGTTAAAAAAAGCCTGGCACTTTTAATGCTATTTAACGTAGTTAAATGAGGTTCATTAGAGGCTGGTTGATTGCCTGTCCCTGGCGCTCGCGCGACGAAGGGTGCACAGGCGGCTGAATGATAGTCCGGGCATGCGGGTTAGGACTATTGCTACACCAATACAAAAAGTGCTTCCACCAATACAAAAAGTGCTTCACCAATACAAAAAGTGCTTCACCAATACAAAAAGTGCTTCACTTAATGGACATTGACATAATATCAAATTTACTATAATCAGGGGCGTACGCAGGATTTTAAAAAGGGAGGTTACTTCATGACCACACCCAAACCACGCCCAGATCACACCTAGGCCACACTTTATTATTGAAACAGCAATAATTAATGAAACAGCAATAATTATTGAAACAGCAAGCTAGCACACTCAATTCTACGTGGATACTTTTCTAAATAAAGTTTGCAAACACTATCTACATCAATTTTTGTTTCATAGGCAATATGAATGAGAGCTAATGTACTTAGTCTCTCTGTAGTCTGTGAGGATCGAAGATAATTGTTAAGTCTGCGAAGTGCAGATGCTGATCTTTCGCAGGAACAGGAGCTAAGGGGGAGCGTGGCAAAGAACTTCAACAAAGCATGCACATTGGGAAGGTTATCAGGAGAACAATTCTTGAGGGCCTCACTCAAACTCTTTGGTTTTTCCTGTTCAGCTGCTTGTAGCCACCTTGTCTTCCAGCGATGTAATTCTTCATCTAGAATAGCAGCATTGGGAAGGTCATCTGAGTACAGACGGATAGCTGGCTCGATATCACTAAACGTTGTAGACCTAGTGATATTTATTGGCAAAATACCTTGCAATGTAGCAACTTCTTTGGAATGCTTGCTAAATCTTAAATTAACATCATTTATGAGGTGATCAAGAAAGGGAATAGCCACAGAAATCTTGAAATACTCTTCAACCGATGCATTGCTTGGATTGGAACGATGCTGCTGCCGCTGGTTTGTGCGTGGCTTTATAATAGGTATGTCTGATTGCTGTGCTAGCCTAGATGCATGTCGAAAAAGTCGTTCACTAAAATTATCAATGTCTTCCCTCTCTCTTTCCAATTCCTTACTACACTGTTCAATTATACCCATGCCAGAAACAAGGTCTTGGCTTTTTCCTTGTAGTTTGACTGCAGCTTCCTTCATGTAAGACAGAGACCTAAAAAGAGTAACTAGGGAGTAGACAAATTCAAAAGACTCCAAAGCTTTTAGATGTGCAAGAGCATTCTTCTTGTCTTCTGCAGACCAGCTATCATTAAAACTACTAAATTCACTATTGCCATATAAAACTACTTCACATAACTCAATCAGGAATGGGTGATATTGTGCAAATCTTTCCCAACCATCAATATTCTCCACCCATCTAGTGACACAAACATTAAGTATTGAAGACCTGTTAGTGCCAACTTGGGACCTCTTACTTACAATTGCCTTAAGGAGCCCTTCTCTCTTTGGAGAATACTTAATCCAAATTGTGAATCCTTTAATTTGGTCAATACAATTCCTAATAGGAGGAACAGAACATGAATTTAAGATTGCCAAGTTGAGAGAATGCCCTGCACAGTGTGTGTAGAGAGCCTTAGGCTGTTTCTCGCGAATCTTTGCTTGCACACCAGCTTTCTGTCCACTCATAGTGGATGCCCCATCATACCCTTGGCCACGTAAATCATTCAGTGATAAACCAAAGCCTTCCAATGATTGTATGATGGCATTTGCTATATCATTGGCTCTAACCCTTTCAAGCTTAACAAAAGTTACAAACTCCTCTCTAATTTCATCACTGTGGTCAACAAAGCGAATGCAAATGGGTAAATGTTCCTCATTGTGGCAAGAGACTTCATCAGCTAGAACAGAGAAATATCTAGCATTTTTTATATCTGAAATTATACTGGAAAGAATCACATCAAAGCCAATTATATTAATAATTTCATTCTGAGTTCTTGGAGATAAATGAGTTGCATTTTTGGCTCCTGTATTATAAAGATGGTCATATAAAATTTCATCATTTTCAGCAAAAGTTTTTAGTAGTGACAAGAAGTTGCCGGGGTTCTTGCTAGATTCTAAATCTTCTACTTTACCCCTAAAAGCAATGCCTTGTTTAGCTAAAAACAAAATAGCTCGTACAATTTGCCTAAGTATATGCCTATTCTTATTTATTGCAAGTTGAAGAGCATTATTTATCATGACATCAACTCGTGATGCAGGATTGAGGATGCTACCTCTCAAGGCTTCAGCAAGTTGTAGGCAGTCATGGTGATACTTAAGCTTGGAATGATCCAGCAAGGCACTGCTGATCTTAATCCAGTTTGAAAATGGCTTATTTACAAATTGGCCCTTGTCTTTCCGCTTTTCAGAAGACAGAAGAAGAGAACAAGGCCCACAAAAGATACCATCCAACTTAACACTATAAAGGAGCCAAGAATATTTCTGAAGCCAAGAGACTTGAAACCTACGGTTGAAACCATGTGAGAATCTAGATGGCAGAACATTTGGAGGCTGGACATGATGATACATAAGAGAAAACTTTTCACCAGTGGAAAGGCCGTCAATTGAAGTACAAAGTTCATCAATGGACTTACTTGGAACCAGTATGTTACCAATATCATAGCAGGATCCTTCAATGGTTTCTACTGGCAACACAGGAGAGGCTAAACTCTGTAGACCACTAGGTTGAGGATAATCTTCCTCGATATCAGATGCATGATCTGATGTAATCTGTATGGTACTACTGGTCTCCAGTAAATCTGGACAAAGCAATCATCTCATTCAGTGAGCCATGTTATATAATACTTTTACTTACTATCTCTTTCTATTGCTCTTTTTTTACTGAAATAAGATCAAATATCTTTAGACTGGTTCTGCCTCTTCATTTTAGCCTTTGAACACACTATACTATGCTTGCCTAGCTAAGCATCTGACAGTGCAGCTGCATTAGATTCAAGTCATGTCAGCATAATATTGTGGTTTTATAACAGTGCAAACTACAGGTTAGATTGAGACTTGCCAGTGCATGCATAGATAGCTTCAGCTCAACAAATGGGCTATGAATATAATTAATTTGAAAGGGGGGTTACCAGTAACCCCCTGAACCCCCCCTGCGTACGCCCCTGATAATTCAGACAATTTTGATGAATCAACTAGTTCTATCTTGGGTCCACAGAAGCAGTAGATGAACTGTATTTCTAACCCTCAGCCTACTCTCGCGTAGCCAGACTTTCACCAATCGCTAAGCGGAAAGGGGTCCGACCTAGGCCAGGGCAAGTTGTGCTTGCACAGAGCGTGTAAGCGGTGTACATAAAATGTGATATTTTAGCGACCCTTTTTTTTTTCTGCTCTTACTTCCCGAATGAAATTCAGTTACTCGCGTAGCTCCGTGAATAACTGAGATAGGGTATCCAGCTTGAGTCAACTAGATGAGAAGATGGTAATGATGGTGATAACCCATTTGTTTTCTCCTTCACCAGAGTTGAGGAGCTTCAAAGAAGCAACTGGAAAATGTAAGCTCATATTTGGAGTATCATGGCCACATAAAAGCAAAAGCTATAGACAGTTGTGAACTTAAAAGTTTCACTGTTAAAAAACTAGTTGATGTGATTTTTTAAATTAAAAACAAACAAACAAACAAACAAAAAAAAACCAATACATTATTGTTCTATTACTGAAGTGTAACCTTTTTTTTTTTTTTTTTCACTCCAGTCATTTACTCTAATAAACTTTTAAACAATCAAATGTTAGATAAACAGTCAAAAGTGATGGTTTCCGATAAAGGACAGCTTCTCAACAATGGACAAATCTGGCGTTCCCATTCTGTCCTTTATTCAGAAGTTCGCCTATAGCTACATATGAGGGTACAGTAACTAGTCTCTGGGAGACAGACAAGTGCATAGACCACATCAATTTAAGTGTTCCAAGTAGCTAAGATAAAGTGTTGCCCAGTCATTCTAATAGCTATGTGATAAAGTAAAGTATCACATGTCTTGTCCTGCCATTCCCAATTATAGCCATAGTAGTATAAATTACAACCCCTAGTTAATACAAACACACATATCCCATAAAAGAATAAAATGTACTCTATAAATGTACAACATGTAATTAAATTCATTTATACATTAAATGTTTCACATCACACAACATCATGTCTTTGCAAATAGTTCCAACCAGTAAACGGTTATGAGAGTACAGGCCCATAGTTACAGCACCTATGACTCCATCTTCTGCACTAGATGAGAAAACTTCCTCCACAGAAACCCTCTCAAAAGGAAGCTCCGTTGATTGGTCCATTTTAATGTGCAGTATCTTGCTCGCTACAGGAACCGTGTGATCATGGAAGTAGAACTCAACCTTAAGAGCTTGTACCAGCACAGCAACCCAAAGATCTCCTGTCAATGGGTCCACAAAAAGGTTGTCATTGGCTGGCTGAATGGAAAGTTCCTAAATTTAAAGAAAATCCTATCAGCTATATGTCTTAAATTATTGGCTACTCATGTGCTAGCTACCAACGTCGTAACATTCAAATAAAGATGACTTAATTCAATGTTGGTTTCTGACAACCAAACTATGAGAAAATATTTTAGCCATTTTAGAAAAAAGTGTTATTGAATATTAATTTACATACAGTGCTTAAGAAAGCATCAGTTATCTACCTGGACTTTGTGCAATGTGTTGTCATGGTTGCGAGTAAATGCCAGAATTTTGGCTCGTCCAATTTCATTCACAAATATGAACCTATAGATACATAATAACATTATAACTAACAACCTCACAGCATAGACAAGATATTCACAGAATAAATCAAAGATATGATTGCACTTACAAACCACCAAATAAAATATCAAATCACCAGCTCTTAGTCAGCAAAAAAAAAATTGAAACTAGTACTGATGGTGACATGTATAGCTGGAGATGATTTAGAAAATCTTATAGCATTTTAAAATTTTCTCAGAGGTTAGCTAAACCGTTTAAATATCACTCTAAGTAATTTTGTAAAGGTATTTCAGAAGTAGGATAAATTTTATCAACTTAATTTGTATGATTTTTACTTTCTTCCTAGTTTAGTAAAAATGTAAACCTAATTCTTCGTGTTCGTGGTAATCAAACTTCCTGTTCAATGTCATAGCAATTACTTACAGTCCCAAAATGACTAATTTAAGTCCAAGGAACCATTGGCCACATTGACACTTTAATAGCACATTCATTCACTTTAGCTTTAAAATGCAACAAATGAGGATAGAAAAATAACAAACTGACCTTCATTATGAAAAGTATCTGAACAAGCTCTCATTACAATAAAGTGTAATTTAGCTATATGACATATTTGAATTGGTACATATAACATTACAATATTTCAATCAAGGTTACTTGATTGATCCCAAGTATATAAACAGATACCAATCTAAGTATAAGAGAGAAGCCCACTAACTACATAACTAATTTCACTAACTTGACAATGATTTTTAAAAATTAAATTAGTGGCTAAAAATTAGCTAAGAACCCACTGCTGATATCGTAGTACATTATTTGTGAGCAAATAAAGATTATTAATCTCACCTTCCATCTAAGCTCTTTTCTATGCCATTCGGATACCTCAATCCTTCACTCGCCACCATTGCCTTGCCACCTTGATAATACAATACTGGAGCTATAGGCCATGGAAGTAGTTTAAAGGTCTCGAAAAATTTCAAGACTTTATTAGTGAAGTATCGGTCAACAGTAACGTAAAATTCATCATCTCCTACTATCACTAAATTGTTCAGATTTCTAAAAAGAGGATCTCTAATTGTTTTTCTGTGGACTAGAACTGGTTGTCTTGGAAGATACTCAAACGATTCTACCACATCTCCTTCCTTTCTGTGGTTGATGAAGTAAAGTAGATATGTGCCATTTTCTAGTACCCAACCAGCCATGCCATGTGGTGCAAGGCAATCGGGATCTTTAGGGAAGCCCTGCAAGGGCAGTGGAATGGGTTCAGGATGGGATACATCAAGACGCATGAGGTAAATTCCAGCTGGAGATTTCTTGCTTCTTTCCATAGTTCCATATATGAAAAATCCCTGTTTTAAAATTTTTAAATTTAAAACAGTTGGCATGCCAAGCAATATAAGGAAAAATACTTACACTAGATATCAAAACGTGGGAGTTGGGATACAACACCATGTCTTCAGAACCTGCCACTACACAACAGAAATTAGAACAGAGCGTGACTGAATATGTCAATTAGATCGGTCCGTTGCATAAATCTAATACACTTAGAATCATGCCCGGCAGCACTTAGAAAACACTTACTGTGGGCTATTGTTGCGTCTTATTGCCAAGAAATATAGTTTTAAAAATACCTTAGGTTGTTTTTTTTTACCGCCTTTGTTAAGCTCTGACAAATTCTAACGCTACAGTCTGGCACCTTATTTGAGTAGTTTTTAAATCCCGCAAATTTCCATAATATCGCACTCAAACTTTTTTAGAACCAAAGAATATGCTAAGACTGTACTACAGTGATAGAACTGAACTAACGAGTATACTGAATATTGTCCACTCATCTTGCCCCGGTGAACCTTAAACCAAGGTGTCATTAACAATGAGAATGCAGGAAGGATATAGCACATATGAGTGTATTTAAAATTAAGCCACTCTTTGTTTTTTGTTTATTTGTTGTTGTTTTTTGTGTACTTCTTCCATGTGCCTTTGGTGAGTGCGCTGTATTTGTGATAGAGGATTATGTAGTAGTGCTGTGTTCTTGTCTAGTCTGGTGTAGCTAGACCCTTTACCAAACCGCTATGCCAGTATGTGTTCTTGTCCTGAACGTAAGGCAAAATTGGTGCCGCACACATAGAAATTGTGTCAACTAATGCTCATGCACAGTGTTGTCCAACAAGCAAGCCTTTCTCCCACTATAATTCTTCTGCATCCTCAGCTCAAAATCAGGGGTCACAATAGTTGGTATATACTCTTAGCTAGTTACTTCAGTTCCATCACTGTAGTACAATTTTAGCACCTTCTGTTCTAAAGTTAGAGTGCAGTACCATGGAAATGTGCGGGATTTAGAAACTCGAAGGCTCCGGACTGTAGCGATTACTCTTAATTTATTACACTCTACCGGATCTTGAGGTCATTGTCAAAATGGAGCGGTCGAAATCAAGTAGTCAATAACTAGCTAATATCGATCATTTTGGAAGATATCCAGGAAACTCCATCAGCCTGGTCCAGCAATTGTTGGTTTGCAAAGTGGCCATTTTTGCATTACTAAGAGTCTACCAATTAAATTATTTGCCATACATACTTGAAAATGCTTGAAGAAATATAGCTATGACTGCAACAAAAGGTAGGCATTTGTAAGCTCCAATGATGATGGATTCAGATTTTTTTATTTTTGTTTTTGTCATTGTATTGTTTGCTTTATATGTAGTAGCTATATTAGCTATACAATAAATCTTAGGTTCATTTGATTAAAAAAACTTCTATACTGGCTTTTCTATTATCAAATTCATTAATTTAATGAATGAGTGGGTGTGGTTATAATGGCCGCACCAATTTGATTTGGCTTCCTACTCCACTGACAGAAATACACCAAACAAGCTGAATCTGTAGTCCCAGATAACAATGATTGTAGCTATCAATGACAGTTATCTTTAGAACGAGCTTTACTATGTAACACTAACCCTCATGAGGCATTACATCTCTGAAGACAGCATGATCTAGTAGCTCAACTCTCAAAACAAAATTGTAGGCATGAATATCTCAAACAGCACTACCTTACTTTCAAACTTGGTGCAGTTTCCTGGGAGATGATTGTGGGTCACAGAAAACCAGCCATAACTGATCCTAGCAGTGGTGCACAAACAATGCAACAGTTATTATCTGCATTTTTGAGAGCTTACATAGAATCCAGAACGTGAGATACTGACAATACTACCACCAACAGTAGTGCAGCAATTTTCCACCCCATGTTTGTTTGTTCGTTCGGTTAGGAGGCACCTCCCCCGTACAACAGACTAATTAGTTGTTGCGACCCTTTACCTTTAATATTTTACGGGATAATCAATACGATAAAACAAAAATAAGAATACAATTAAAACTTGCACACTATTTGTTGCTTGGCTCTCTAGTTATACAAATTAAAGTTAATTTGTGAGTGCTTACGTTTTTTTAAAGATGCAAATAATGAAATTTTGTTTTATAATATTATTATAAGTTATAGCTAATTTTTATTAGATCCCGTTGCTATATTGTTACTAGCTGTACTAACTTGGTAAGTGTGCACTATTTTTTGCCTTTAGCCATTTCTGCGAAAATGCTGATAAACAAAGTTGCTAGTGGTAACTGGGCATGCGTAAACGGGATCTAAAATAGTTAGAGCATGCCCGCTTAGGTACTGGTGGATTTAGTGTACTAAGCGCTTATGCTCTAACTATTACATACTACATGGCCTGGCCAAATCAATTGCTTCCCCAACCTGAATAATAATTATTTTTTAATTCAAAAAAATAAGAAAGTATTCTTTTTGCATCACATTACGTTTATGGTGTTTTTAATGACTAGCTCACTGAGTAGCTGACTTGCCCTTGTTATGACTGGTCAGGCAGCTCAGGGCAAAGATATCCTGTAGCAAGATTAGAGGATTGCAAACCCCACCAATACAGGGAGCCCATAACATTATATATACAGTCGAACCTCCGAATAGTGGACAAAATGGGAACGGGACTTTTGTCCATTGTAGGGAAGCTGTCCCTTATCGGAAGCAATTACTTTTGGGACAGTTTTCTCTTCTATTTTATGATTCTGTGGGCAATCATGCTGTCTCTATACTATTTAGAATAATTATATCATGTGAGATAACTAACATAGTAACTTTGTTGAGTGGACATGTGAAACGAGCATAAAAATACTAAACGTTTTTAATTGTGACACTAACTGGGCTAGTTTTTTCTACAAAGGTCACTCAAATCAGTCTGCTTTAATGATGAATAAGTCAAGGTTACTATGTTATCTATAGTTGTGCCCAGTTCTATTGTTTCTTTGGTGTGACCTCGATTCTCCAAGAAATGTGAAACATCCTCCAACACATTGATGGCGGCTTCTTTGTATGTCTTCAACTTGGGGGAAGGAGGTAGAGGAGAAGGAGCAGAAGTCTCATCTTCACCATCATCATCTTCTTCATCTTCTTGGTCATCAAGTTGCTCGAGGAAACTTGTGTTCCAGTCATCATCCATTCCAGCACACACCGCAAGATCATCATCACCACTCAAAAATTCTTCCACTGGGCAACTGTCAGTTGGTGCAGTCTCTGAAATGAGGGTCTGGATCTCCATTCGAGTGTCAGCTTCCAAAAATGGATCCTCATCACTTCCACTGCTGATCACTTCCAAATCTTCACTAAGTACACCAGCTTTCCTGAAACATTTACTTATGGTTTCTGGTATAACATCAGACAAAGATTTGGCTGCCCACCGGATTGCCATTAAAATGTTGACGGACTTGATGACCTCAGATGCATTGTCGCAACTATCTATCTTAGCTAACACAGCCTCAACAAATAGCGATGATAATGAGCTTTAAAATTTTGAATAATTCCAAGGTCTAATGGCTGAAGCTTAGCAGTAGTGTTAGCTGGTAAAAAACAGATATTAATTTGGGAAAATTTGGATACTAACTCTGGTGGATGGCAATCACATTGTCCATAAGGAGTAAAATGGAACGATTGGCAACAGACTGAGAATCTCTTCAAGTATATCTCCCGTCATCCAAGCATTTTTCTAATTAAAGTACGTCACTGGCAAAAGAGACTTGTCAAATCGCTGTAAACACCTTGGAGTTTTTGACCTCCATATGACAATAGGCTTTTATTTGGAGCCAGAAGCTGTTACAAAAAAAGCTACTGTTATTCTCTGCTTGCTCTTTTTACCTCCTTTACATTCTTTACTTTTCTTCCCAAAGCCTCGATCAAGCAATGCTTTGAAAAAAAGACCAGACTCATCCATGTTCCAAATATTATCCTTGTCATAACCTCTCTAACAATCTCGGGTAGCCTTTCCTTCCCCATGAATCTACCGTCTCACCTTGAACATCTCCAGATTCTCCACATATCTTTAAATATTTGACATTGTATCATCTCTTCTTCCACTTGTCTAACCAACCACGAGAAGCTTTAAAATTTGCTTTACCTAGGTGCTCAGCAATCTCTCTTGCCTTTTCAGTTAACTCTGGGCCACCAGGATGAATATTCTTAGAACAAGCTAAGCAATACCATTCATACAAAGCCTCATTAACTTCAACAAATTCTGATACCGAGAAATTTTTTTTGTATGAATTTTACTACCGACAGCTACTAGCTTCTCACTCTTCATGTCCCAGCCTCAGACAGCCAGAGACATTTTTTGGTGTTTAAAGCAGACAAAAATATGTGTAACTGAGTAAGGGTAGCTCATTTCATATGTTGGAACTCTCTGATGAGTAGGAGGATCCAAAGATACACATCAGGGTCAAGCCCACATACTCATACAAATCCTAATTAAGGTACCAGGTATCTCTTATTGTAATAGACTTCATCCTCATTCATCGTGTTGGTGTAGATGGTCTAGTGAACCAATTAAACTTCAGCTACAATTAGCTAGCTATCAGCAGTTACACAAGCTATACCTAGAATCCCATACATGAGGTAATGTGGTGTGTCAAATAGAAAGAAAGAGAAGAGGAAAAGAACCACAGCAATAACAAACAAGCAGGTGGGACTTTTAAGTATATATAATGCAGTTTCTCAATCAGCCAATGTTGAGTGATAGATTATCTTAATCTCAGCACGTGGTGTGTGTGTATGGGGGGGGGGGGGGGGGGGGGGGCTTACAGTTACAACTTAAGCTAGTGTACATCACACATGGTATGGGTTCACAGATGCAAAACTGTAATACATTTTCTAAATAGCACACACAACTGATCATGGCCCTGTGGGCAGGGCAGGGTGGGATTATGGAGCCATATGAGTTAACTGCTATCAAATTATTGTTTGATGATTTTTTTTTTACTTGGTTTTACCAATCTAGTTTGCAGTTAAATGAGTGGTGTTTAAAAACAACAACATAGAAGTCCAAGCAGATTCAATCCCATTTGCAGCCATAACTATCAACCTAGATGAGCCTCCGCTTTGAAATTTCTTGCTATAGCCCTGCTGACTAGATATTCAGTTATAGATGTAGACTACCGTGCTACTTTTGTGAGACTCATGGCATTCTTCAAAATCAAGGGGGGCAGAGTCTCCTTAAGTGATTGTCTACCACCCTAGCCCCACTGGTTCTTACGTGAGTGCTCAGGAGTAAATCATATTTACAAGTTGGCACCATAATTATGGACAGCTTAAGTCATATTATTGTAACAGCTGGTCATAACAATAGCTACTGGTTAGTGATAAATTACATAAGTGCTCTGTTTTTGCATTGAGCTCAGTTCGTTGTGAATTTATTTTATCCACCTCCCGGGAAGTAAAATAAGTGAACCATCCAATAAAGTATTTGCTTCTATGTGTTTCCTAGAGATATAACAAATGAATAATTACACTAGGTACAATATATGTATAATATTACATGTATATTATTATTAGATAGAAACTTTATATTTTATATTCTAAAATGAATGTTGAAAGTTGTTCAGTTAAACATTGCTCTTGGTACAGAAGATATGCAATATAGAAACTTCATTTTCCATACAAATGGATATAAAATTTGTAAAAAAAAATATACAATGTTCGTATTTTCAAATGACTGTTGAAGTAGACAGCCCCAAACCACATACAGTCGAACCTCCCTACAACGGGACTCCGAGAAGCGGTCAGACTCTCAACAACGGTCAGACCGTTGGGAACGGAGTATTTTCTGCATGTATGTAATGGATTTTCGACTCCAAGTAACGGTTGACTCTCTACTCCGGACAACGGCCAAGTTGTGTGCCCCAAATGTAATGTCTTGTACAAAATTTACTCCTTGGGACGGCCAGTTAGCCACACCCAACTTATTTGATGCCTCCATTTTGCCTAGCCTTTCAATTTTAGCTTGCCACGCCTAACTAATTTATGACTTGTGTGCCTTTCAATTTAATAAAAGACATAATACTAAATGAATGCTAAGACTAATTTTACATTCATTACAAATGTCCCTCTATTAACTAGTTCTCTCATTCGGCAGACATAAACAGGTGGGCCGAACACGCGGTAGATACTGGGCACTTCCAGGCCATAACCGGCGCCTTTGTTCACTCTCTCTCCTTGGCCACAGCGTGTGCTATCTACTGGATCCACGTCAACATGCGAATCAGAGGAAACTTGAATTGAATTCTGGACATTGAGTGAAAAAGAGGAGCCCTGGACTGATCCATAGACAGATCCATTTAAAAGAAGCTTGTTTAAGAGAATACTCTCAGAGTTTCTCTTTGAAGGGGTCATATAAGGTTTTATATACACCTTTCATTTGGTCAATTTACTTCGGTTGGATAGGATTACAGACACTTCAGTTGTTCTCAACAACTTGGGGGCTATGTTTACCCATTCTCGTGCAATCTCTAACAGAAAGCTTAGAGATATCAGGCATGAGTGAAGATAATACTGATATCACTTGCTTTTGATCACTGTCTAACCTAACCTGATGTGAAGTGCCTTGAAGACATTCATCAATATCGTATATCACTAAGCTAAACTTATATTTACAAATTCTGCGCATCTTCACTTGCACATACAGTTTCTCTTCTCTTTACTGTCATTATGGAATCTCATTCCATTCCAGCTGACTTGAAGGTACACAAATTATTTCCTCTCCACAAGAAAGGAAGTGTATCTGAAGTTAGCAACTACAGGCCTATTTCTCTCCTGAACATTCTTCATAAAGTAATAGAATTAATAGTCTACTCTAAGATAACAGATTTTATATATCCAAAAATTTCAAAGACACAATTTGGTTTTATCAGAAATAGATCCACTCTTCAACAACTTCTTCTATCATAGCTATACTTCAGTTTTCAATTCTGTGGAGTCAAAGCGACACACAGAAATTGTGTTTCTTGATTTTGCCAAAGCCTTTGATTCAGTCCCCCACGATGAACTTTATCTAATCCAAAAAACTCCGAAATAAGGTCAAACTCTCTACAAAGGCCAAAGGGTTCGTCCCCATGCATGGCTGTTGTTCGGAGGTTCGACTGAGATATAACAAATGAATAATTACACTAGGTACAATATATGTATAATATTACATGTATATTATTATTAGATAGAAACTTTATATTTTATATTCTAAAATGAATGTTGAAAGTTGTTCAGTTAAACATTGCTCTTGGTACAGAAGATATGCAATATAGAAACTTCATTTTCCATACAAATGGATATAAAATTTGTAAAAAAAAATATACAATGTTCGTATTTTCAAATGACTGTTGAAGTAGACAGCCCCAAACCACATATCTATATCAAAATTAACAACAAATGAAAAAACAACAACCAAAACAATGCTACATATTTTAGAATAATTGAATAGCTAGGTCTGCCTCGTTCTAGCTATCTCACATGAAGCTATGCGTACTTTTAGGTTAGAAAATTTTAATGAACATTCAAAGAACTAAACCTATTTACCTAAACCAAATTCGCAAATACATACCTATTAACTATGTAGCCTTAAGAGAGAGCACCAATTCATCAAAGCCTCCAATCTGAACCAAAATGTCACAAAATGTTTCCAAAACCTCTGGATTTGAAGTCATGTTTGAATGGATATTCAATAGCAGTTGCCTTGTCTTGTCAGAGTTAGATTTGTTCAGTTGCAGTATATCAGAGTAGGTCTCCTTTGATATGATCTTTCTGGAACAGCAGTGATCAGCAACAGTGTTAACTGAGTGCTGCAAAACATCCACGAGCTTCGGAAGTTCTTGGAATAATTTATCTACATTTAACATTAGACAACTGAAGTACACAAGACAAAGTTACACTACAAATTACATTATATTATTCCGTTAAAATTGGGTGTTTTAAAAACACCTCGCGAGGTGTTTACCAGGAGGCACTGTCTGGACACCCCACTTTGAGCCCTTATAACTTCCATACCAATACATTTCATACCAAATGAGCATAGGTATTAATAGCTTATATCCTCTAGTTTCTTCATTTAAAATGCCTTTTGGTAATGACTAACTATGGAGACAATATATTAGGTTTTAAACTGGGGTATCCAGGCAGCGCCTCCTATTTAACACCAAAACTAAGTTCTCCAAGCTCCCCATTTTTAACAGTGTATTATAATAATGTATTAGGGCCCCCCTACTTTTCTTTACTATAGAATGCCATATTTGTTAAAACATTGTACAGAAAATACTAACAGCTAATTGCACTGTAATACTGTGGCTAAGAGGATTCAACCAAAATATAATAATGAAACACCAAAGGTGCAAATCCTAAGTGCTACTATATAGCAGCTTTATTGTAAATTCACATTTTTTAGGATAAAACAATAATGCATTTGCATATCATCAAATCGATATGTAGCCCATGCAATGAAAAAGTAGATGCAACAATGCTGTCATCATATGGGAGCTGAGCATGCAAGGGATAGATACTAATTATTCTAATGGCAAACCACATTTACCAAAAATAGGAACTGAAGTGTTAAAAATGACTTTTTCTTTAGAAATTTTGACTATTCTCAATCAAAGGTTAAAAAAATAAATAAATAGAAGAAGCAGTTAAATCATTAGTAAAGTTTTTGCCAGGAAACAGAATCCAGTACACTACGCTTTAGCCACTAGCGTTCAGTCACAAAAAAATGCTACATTATACCTTAGATAATACTTGAAAGTTTCTTACTATGATCTTTGTCAACATTGTAGCTATATCCTTTGCAATGACTTCTGTTGAATTGATGGTATGTATACATAGAGTATCTGGTATGCTTCAAATTATTAAACTGAACATACCTGAATCTGCCTTGGGTGATGCAGTGAGAGTTGCTGCTGGAGCACTCTGTCTTTTGTACTCCTGCTCTAATATTCGAACTATGTCCTCGTACCTTGAGTGCTTTCTTATTTCATTCATAAAGATATGATACCTTTCCTTGTTAAGTTTCACTTTGTCTCTAAGCTCACTTACAATACTTGAACATTTCTCTGACTCTGTCAAAGGAGAAGGAGTTGCAATTGCTCTGTCATAAGTGATCTGAGACAAAAAGCCTCTGGCTAACAACCAGTGACGTATTTCTGTGTCATTTTTCAAGGCAGTCACTAAAGAAGAAGTACAGTTGATTATAACTTTCAACTCAGCAGTCTCCTCTTCCATCTAGGGCGACTGCAAACGAGACGAGACAGACGGGCGGAGGAGGGAGTACTAAGAATAGAATAAATAATAAGGGGCGGGGTTTATGGCCCTACACGGATATGGTAAGGCGTGCAGTCTAACTACTACGTGGGCAAAGTGTCGATTAGAACAAACTGCAAGGTTCTTCTAGCAACCATCGTCAACCATTTTTTGGCGTCTTGATAATAATCTACATTTTACTCAATGCGTTATGCATTCGTACTGCCAGTTTTAGTTGTTACATGTTGGAAGGGTATGAAATATGAGATTAGAATTTGTAGTGACAACTATCTAAATGTGTGATGTATGTATGATGTTGAGTAATTCAGTATACATTTTTTTTCCAACTAGTGGACACGTTTTACATAGCCATGCAGAATAAATAAACAAAAAAAGCAAAACTAGCCAGTTCTATTAATAGAGTATGTTAGCAGAATGACCAAGGCACGTGAAAATAATTGTAGTATTTATTTACATTGAGGGTTTAAGTGAGGAAATTTTGTTTTTAGGGGAAGTTCGAACAAATCCTCAGCCTTTTATATGAGGCAATAATAATCATTGAGAGTAGCTAATTGCCAGGGATATACTGTAGGTTCAGCTTAACGAGATACTGCACACAGAATGCAAATCTTTGAGGGGAAGCTGACTATTTTTAGGGGGGGGGGCGGGGTGGGAAGCTGAGGCGTTCTAGGTAAAGTTCCGCCCCCACCCCACCTCAACCTGGCATTTGTGTGAGAGCTTTAAATAATATCTTTTTTTATTTAAAGGTTTGTGCAATCAGAAACTGAACCCCTATGTAAAATTTGCTAGTGTAAATGGACGAACAAAATTTTCATGCCTGTCCGAAAAAACACCGGTATGGAAACGAGAGGGTGTACTACTCAATAATTCATCACGTATGCACATGCACTCCATGGGATACTACCACACTTTAGAGCTTATTCACATTGTTAAAGACATGGAAGGCTTGTACGAGTGCCAAGGATGGAGGCAAGGCAAATACTTTAGTATGACAAAACTGATAGTTGTTGGTAAGTTCATTAAAATTATAATAATAAATTTTTGATAGGAATTATTATTTTGGAGCTTGCACTCTCTCTTTCACTCAATTTTGAGCACTAGGGGTTGGGGAGGAATTCTATGTTTTGTTTCTTTATGAATGGAGTAAATTTCATGGAGGACTGGTAGGCTTCAACACAATCTCACTGTAAATGCTGTTATAACTGTGGTATGTTTTGGTATAGAGATTTTAGACATTGTTACTGTAAATCTTTCATGCTAACAAAAGAACTTGAAAGGTTAGCTTTAGTTTTATTTTCAAATATTAAATATTTAGTTAGTTTATACTAATCTTTGTAAAAGAAATAGTTTTACCTGAGTGGCTTCTCAAAAATTTCAACAATGGGGCTCCAGTAGTTCATGTGCTTTCTCTCAAACAACTGCATATTTTTATGAATCTTGGTTAACATTTTTTAGGGCATGTTTATGTTTACGGCAATTTATGTACACACAAAAATTAACATGATAGCTAACTATATCATAGTTGCAAAAAAAAAACACACACAATTAGTAATTTAGTTATTTTTCCATCCACTCTACAGGTAGTTTTTGTGTGGTTTTGGCTTCTTGTAAATTGTTTAGCTTTTAATTTTGTCAGGTTTTTAGCTGAGAAAAAATTTTTCAGCAGAATAGCCAGGTTATACTGAAACTAATCTACCACATGTGATGGTGTACCTATCTTTTCAAATGTATTTAGTATTAATCATCAATATTAACATTGATGGTATTGTGCTATAGTAACAGATGATGATAGAGTTTATCCCAAGGTTCTCAAGGTTCCCGTTGGAGGACATGGATATTTTACATGTCATGGAAAAAGCAAGCTATCATGGTGGCGAAATGGACAGCAAATACCTTCTTCATTCAAAAATAAATTTCTATATCTGGAAAACGTCTCATTTTCTGACTATGGTATATATAAATGTAAAGGTTTGTCAGCTGAAAGGGAAACTGAATACTTTGAAACATCTGCCTCACTCCAAGTCATAGGTAAGTAGAAGTAATAATGTCATGGGTTCATCTCAATCTTATCAGGACAGAATTTAGGGCTTCATTATGCAACTTATCATATGACTGTCTGCCTGCCTGCCTGTCCACCTATCTGCCTGCATATCTTTCAGTCAGTCAGTCTGTCTGTCTGTCTGTCTGTCTGTCTGTCTGTCTGTCTGTCTATATGTCTGTCTGTCTGTCTGTCTGTCAGTCAATCTGTCTGTCTGTCTGTCTGTCTGTCTGTCAGTCAGTTAGTCAGTCTGTCTGTCTGTGAATCTGTCTGTGTGTCTGTCTGTCTGTCTGTATGTCTGTCTGTCTGTCTGTCTGTCTGTCTGCATGTCTTTCAGTCAGTCAGTCTGTCTGTCTGTCTGTCTGTCAATCTGTCAGTCTGTCTGTCTGTATCTTCAGTTACTCAAGCATTTGATTGACAATAACTAATTCTTGACCTTACAACAAGAGCTCTGTCATATAATATGTCAGACATTCTTTAAAATTGCATAATGGATGTTGATAATTCTGGAACAATATATAATTATTCACCACAGACAATTCAAGGATTTTACCACACATGACGATTATGAAACTAGGGAGTCAGGTCATTGTCACATGTTTTTCTTATGCTCTTCCTACATGGCATCATTTAGGAACCAAAGAAGGCAAGCCAATGCAAATGAAATCTGCAAAACAACTTCATTTAATAGTTCAGATTACGAACCAAGGTGTATATGAGTGTAGTGGAAAAACTTCATCGGGGCATAAATTTATAGCACAGTTTATATTAATGGTTTTGGGTAAGAATTTCTCAATCAAAGCTTACTGTATATTACCAATAATTTGTCAGTAGTCTGTTTTTTTTTTAAATTTAAATGGTAAATTATTACTAAATTCAAGGTGTTACTAATCTAAACCACACATTGATTGTTGTATAATGATTCTGTGCAGTTGTTCTATTAATATAGAATTACTATATAGAGGGACTCCATATAGTAATGTGACTCTTAACAGCAGCCAATGAATGAATACATAATAACCTCTGGAAGTGGCCAACTCTGTACAATAGCAGTCATAATACTTGCCCCCAATAATGGCCTTTGTTGAGATTTTTCAAAAGTATTGCTGGAATTTCTAATTGCATAAGTTAAGTAGGTTCTTCCACTCTGTTGACATTGAAAAAAGTTCATGCAGCAAACAGACTAGATCTTTACTGACGGTCATTATTTCTTTCTTGAATTCTTGCCACGAGACTAATTACGATTTGGTTGGTAGTATGTATGATGGAATAGTATTTCGGAAATCTCAATATAATCAATTCTTCACATAATATCTAGTTATTTTTTACTATGACGTGTTGCATTTCTTTTACCAACATTTTTCAATCTTGCATTTATTTGCACTTTGGACCTAGTAATAATAGTATATTATCTTAGAAAGCTAGGTTACTCTGTCCTAACTCAGTAAAATGTGTTCCTTCACAACACAACATACTTTCCACTCACAACTTACTTCACTGATATACCATGTGAACATTATTCAGTGTTTTTTAAAATTAAATCACAGCATATTATACTTAAGTACATTTAGCTACTGATTAAATTTGACTGTTGTTGGTTTATTTATTGTATTAATAGTACCACAAAACACGGTTTATCCAGCACCTTACGTGTACTATAAAGAAGGGGAAACAGCTACAATTGTATGTCTGTCATCAAACACAACAGCGTGGACATTTAATGATAGGCTAACATACAGTCCAATGATCTTGCAATCATATGGAAATCATGTTCAAACACTTACTATACGTTCTTTTGAGAAGTCATTAGAAGGCAATTACAGCTGTTATTGGATGGATACCATTGATTACGACCCATACATAATTCTGTATTCTCAAATTGAGATTTTTTTAGCTGGCAAGTTGTTTGTGTTGCTTCAATATTGTATCACTACTTACTCTTGAGACGTTTTAGTGTTTAAGTTAACAGAGAATACTGTAATTGTTGGATGTTGTAGCTAAAGTTTATTGCTGACATATAAAACAAGTAAATAAGTATGAAGCATAATGCTAGCATTAGAGGCAAAATTTTAAACTTTTTGTGAATATTTGGCGGTTATTATGATAATTGCTGGAATAGATAATGTGATTAAATTAAAGTAAATTATTATGCCGACATGTTTTCACTTCCCTATACCCACAGTCCATATTTCTACCTCAGCCTACAATCTTTATCCCTTAACCCCATACATTGTACTACCCCAATCCTCACATCCACTACTTCCCTCCCTCCCTTCCCTCCATACTATTCTCTTGGCCCTCATCTTCACGATATTGGTCAATTAGTTGAATAATACATAATAATTGGTAGTTATGCTGTACAGCTCGTAAAAAAGATAAAAACAATTTTATATTTATATATCTTGCATTGTAATTGGTTCTATTAATGAGCATCAAAATCAATTAAATATTAATGTTAAAATTTACTTTAGAATTGAGCTATAATGACGTTATCGTGCCACCATATGTCAATAACCTCAGTGCACATGCTCCTGAGGATAATGATAGTCTTTTTGTCATTCATTTACTCTGTCACTCTATCAACACCAGGTTTTGAAGATGGCAGGCTTTTTAAGCCTTACTCAGACTGGAGTACTATTTATCATTAAATTTGCCACTTTTAATATCTATTTATTTTTGGAGAGAATGAGAGAATAGACAGACACTATGATGACTGTTGCTGTAAGGCCTTGCCCATTCATTCTTTCACCTGCCATTTTACTTGTGCTTGCTTAATTAAAGTGAGAGTACAATTTTTACCGCACCACTACCATGGTCAAATTGTTTGTGTGTTCTATTCCATGCTGATCTTTTCACCTGATCTATAGCTAGAAAGTCTCTGTTGTAGGAGATGTGACTCTTTCATCACCTATAAGTATGCCTGCTCTTCAGAAAGTGTGTTTAAGTGTTCATTTAATGTGCACGTCAGAAAATCCAATTGTTCCTGTGGTTACTGTACATGGAACTTATTATTGGTTGCTCAAACACCGAATCAGATTGTCTGGATTGATTTCTTCACTCTGTAAAACTAAAGTTGTCTGCACTAAGTCTTAGCTAGCATAATATATACACAGCTAGAAACTAACAATTTAAGATTTTTAGTAGTTTAGTTCGCAATTATTGCCTTTTTATAACAAACTAACTTTGTAAAGAGTTCACACTCTTAGTGTTCTAGTTTATCATAAATTCTGTTGGAATTAAGCTCATTTATTAAAAATTGATAGTTGAGCAACACTAAAATGTTTAGCAATGAATTACTGTGTTTTTAGATAATGCATACATACCTCAAAAGAAATATTTAGTACGGAAATTCATCAGTGATTACATAAGTTATGTGACACAAAGGAGTGAAGAAGAAGGAAATCATTTTAATTATAAAGAAGAATTGAAGAAACTACAACAAGAAAATAGAAAATTAGATTTCATTTTGCGACCTAGTAAGAAAAATTCTATACTTGGTTGGTAAAACCCACAAAATGTAGGTTTAGTCTTTTCTATCACTTATGGCTAGTTCAAAGATTTGCTGGGACATAATGATTATTCAATGATCCAGCTAGTTTTACTGTCCTAAAGCTATTCAATCATGTAGTTAATGTTTCTTAATTCAATTAATTTCGAGGCTAACAATGATATGACTGATTTATTCAGAGTTTCTCACTCCAGCACAACAATTAACAAAATATTATCAAATTATCAAGTTCTGACCCTCAAGTGGTACTACTCAACAGTATAAAGGTAAAATGTGAAGGTCTTCAAAGTCGTGGGTTGTCGTAGCTCAGTGGTTAGAACACTGGTGGCTAAAGCCAGTGGTCCTGGGTTCGATTCCCCGGCAACAACTAAGATTTTTTCACATTTTTTCTTTGCTTTTTTCCAGAAAGTTTCAATCTAACAATTAATGCCTAGCTAATAGAAACAATAAATTTAAGAGTCATATCTGCTGCACACATTCAGTTGTGCGTGAATTAAGTAGAAGTCAATTGTGGTTAGCCTATCTTCAGTAGGATTGTCTCTGACATTGTTTAGTTGTTTTATTTTACATTGTGAAATTATTTGACTAGCAGTATTTGTGTATTCATTTTCAGATAGTAGCAACTAATATTCATTGTGATTCACTTAATCCAGATATATTGCAGCATTGTGAAATTATTATTGTTATTATTATTATTACTACTACTATTATTATTGTTATTATCATAGCTTTAGCTATTATTATTAAGTTACATTGTTTTCTTTATGAAAAATTAAACTGTCTGCACATCATGAACTGAAATTTGCCAAAACATTAAAGTGTGTATCTGATGTACAACAGAATAAAATCAAGCATTTTGTTACAAAATAAGCTACAGTGAAAAAAATAGTGCTCTTGTTTACCAAATAGCTCTCATTGATTCTACATTATGGAATTGATATAACTAATTTGTAGCTAAATAAAAGTGTGACCACTAATGCTTGAGATATAGTAAAAGTATTGTACAATTCTAGCCGTACCACATAATTGAAGCTTATTAAATAAACTATATTATGTATGTTTTATTTTGGACTAGCAGTATTTGTGTATTCTCTTTTTCAGATAGTAACAACTAATATTCATTGTGATTCACTTAAATATATAATATATATATATGTATGTATGTATGTATGTATGTATGTATTATAATTATAATATCTAAGACATAAAGTCTGATGTAGCTATTCTTCAAGCAGATAAAGGTAGACACAGTCCTTATATTATATGAAGGAGTTAGTTAGAATACCATTCTAAGCACATCCAGTTGATACAATCTTGCTAAAAAAGATCCAACTACTTGGGAAACTAAGATGGGCCGTGTATTAAAGTTGGAAAGGTAAGGTAAAATTCCTACTATTATACAACATGCCTCTTTGTTTTTCCTAACATACACAATTTAAGAATCCCACTCAGATCTATTGTTTCCTGTAATGGATCATTATCCTACAATTTATCGAAGTTGGTTTCAAAAATGAAATCTCCATTGTTTCGTAAGACACATACATAAAAATTCAACACATTTAATGCAAACAGTTAATAGTATAATATGCTCGAGATCTGACAAAATGATGGTGAGTATGCTTTCCTGTTCACCATTGTTCCAATAAGTGGGGCAGTATCTGTGATCTGAAATATGCTTCAGAATGATGAAAGTCTATATATGAGAGAACATATCTATCTCTTAAATGAGTGCATCACAGAATTATTAGAGGCCTGTCTCTTAGGTTAACTTACCTTAGTTACAATGGAAACTGTTATGAACAAGTAGATGGAGCAAGCCATAGATTCTCCTGTTTCTACACAATAGTGGCCAAAAAGAAGGCAAAATTTATCAAATCTTAAGTCCACAATCATGATAGTAGGACAGAGATTCAGAAGCAGCAGGAGAGATAGAAAAGAGCTGAAGAAAGGAAAGGTGGAGGATAAGAAAAGCTGAGATACTTCAGAAGCAAGAGAGCAGGAGAGGGAAACTTATATAACCTTAACCAATGGTAGATAAACTAGTGGTGTGCTTGAGCACAAATGGCAGCGAGCTTAAACTAAACTAGTATTGTTAAATGATTAATTTTAACAACTAACACTCAAGCTACTAAAATATAGTCGAGTTTTTTAATTACGTATGCGGTAAAGGGGTTTCAATGCCATAGTAACCGCTCCCCGCAACTGTTTGAATTGAAAAAGAAGCAACAAAATCAAGTCACGTTATTTAAAGTTTTCTTTGCGACGCACAATACTTTCACACAACTGAACATATTATATGGAACTATGGAACATTACACTTCAGCTACAATTAGCTAGCTATCAGCAGTTACGCAAGCTATACCTACCTAGAATCCCATACATGAGGTAATGTGGTGTGTCAAATAGAAAGAAAGAGAAGAGGAAAGAACCACAGCAGTAACAAATAATTAAGCAGGTGGGACTATATATAATGCATCTCAGCACCTGGTGTGTGTGTATGGGGGGGGGGGATGCAAAACTGTAATACATTTTCTAAATAGCACACACAACTGATCATGGCCTGTGGGCAGGGCAGGATGGGATTGAAGCCTTATGAGTTAACTGCTATCAAATTATTGTTTGATGATTTTTTTAACTTGGTTTTACCAATTCTAGTTTGCAGTTAAATGAGTCGTGTTAAAAAAAATAACATAAAAATCCAAGCAAATTCAGTCCCATTTGCAGCCATAACTATCAACCTAGATGAGCCTCCTCTTTGAAATTTCTTGCTACCTGCTGACTAGATATTCATAGTTATAGATGTAGACTACCGTGCTACTTTTGTGAGACTCATGGCATTCTTCAAAATCAAGGGGGACAGAGCCTCCTTAACTGATTGTCTACCACCCTAGCCCCACTGGTTCTTACGTGAGTGCTCAAGAGCAATGTTTAACTGAACAACTTTCAACATTCATTTTAGAACATAATAATATAAAGTTTCTATCTAATAATGTACATGTAATCTTATACATATATTGTACCTAGTGTAATTATTCATTTGTACTATATCTCTAGGAAACACATAGAAGCAAATACTTTATTGGACGGTTCACTTATTTTACTTCCCGGGAGGTGGATAAAATAAATTCACAACGAACTGAGCTCAATGCAAAAACAGAGCACTTATGTAATTTATCACTAACCAGTAGCTATTGTTATGACCAGCTGTTACAATAACATGACTTAAGCTGTCCATAATTATGGTGCCAACTTGTAAATATGATTTACTCCTGTGGTACAGAAGATATGCAATATAGAAACTTCATTTTCCATACAAATGGATATAAAATTTGTAAAAAAAATAATACAATGTTCGTATTTTCAAATGACTGTTGAAGTAGACAGCCCCAAACCACATATCTATATCAAAATAAACAACAAATGAAAACAACAACAGCCAAAACAATGCTACATAATTGAATAACTAGGTCTGCCTCGTTCTAGCTATCTGACATGAAGCTATGTGTACTTTTAGGTTTGAAAATTTTAATGAACATTCAAAGAACTAAACCTATTTACCTAAACCAAATTCGCAAATACATACCTATTAGCTATGTAGCCTTAAGAGAGAGCACCAATTCATCAAAGCCTCCAATCTGATCCAAAATGTCACAAAATGTTTCCAAAACCTCTGGATTTGAAGTCATGTTTGAATGGACATTCAATAGCAGTCGCCTTGTCTTATCAGAGTTAGATTTGTTCAGTTGTAGTATATCAGAGTAGGTTTCCTTTGATATGATCTTTCTGGAATAGCAGTGATTAGCAACAGTGTTAACTGAGTGCTGCAAAACATCCACGAGCTTCGGAAGTTCTTGGAATAATTTATCTACATTTAACATTAGACAACTGAAGTACACAAGACAAAGTTACACAACAAATTACATTATATTATTCCGTTAAAATGGGGTGTTTTAATAACACCTCGCGAGGTGTTTACCAGGAGGCACTGTCTGGACACCCAACTTTGAGCCCTTATAACTTCCATACAAATACATTTCATACCAAATGAGCATAGGTATTAATAGCTTATATCCTCTAGTTTCTTCATTTACTAGTGATGTGCTTGAGCACAAATGGCGAGCGAGCCTAAAGACTATACTATTTTTATATGAATGATTTTGACTTCTAACACTGAAGCTACTGAAAATAAGGTCCAGTTTTTTAATTTAGCATACAGGGTTAAGGGATTTCAGTGCCATAGTAACAACTCTCTGCAACTGCTTGAATTGAAGGAAAAAAACAACAACAAAACAATACACGTTATTTAAAAGTTTTCTTTGTGATATTCTTTAGCTAAGTAGTGGTTGTAACACACAATGCTTTGACACAACTGGACATACACCTACACAGACTTACCTTCGCAGTAGTCTAGTGGACAATGTATTTTCAAGTAAATACTGTTGTGCACGGCTTATAGCCATGACAAAGAGCGCATTGACTTACCACCGCCACTAACTCGAATAGAAATGGAAGTCCCTTAAGTTTTAACTGCACCCGCAAAAGAATTCAAAACGGTAAACAATTCAATTTCTAGTATGATACGGGTACTGATCGATAAACCAGAGGATTCTGTTTAGTGTAATTTGGGACGGGGTCGACCACATAACTAACACAAAAACGCGAGGGTCAAAGTACAAAATGACATACGTACGTCCATACATATATACAAACATCCCCGATTTTCGATTGTGTTACCCCTGTAAGTGTCTCGCTCGCTACGCTCGCTCGCCAATAAAATGTCTTTTGGTAATGACTAACTATGGAGACAATATATTAGGTTTTAAACTGGGGTATCCAGGCAGCGCCTCCTATTTAACCCAAAACTAAGTTCTCCAAGCTCCCCATTTTTAACAATGTATATTATAATAATGTACACTGTAAAAATTATAGCGTGAAAACCCACCAAATTCACACCAAACCGGTGGTGTGAATGCCCACCACCTATGCATAGTGTGTCCTTCACACTTTCTTCCTAGTGTGAATGCACACTTAGTGTGAAATTCATACTCAATGGAATAGCATGGACTCTTTACCGAACATTAATTATATTCATGTGCAGGCAAAAACCGATGCTATTATCATTGTAATCTACCTTATAAATGTTTTGTACACTTGTGTGCTAGATAAGAGAGTTGACTAAAATTTTAGTCGTCTGATTAATGAGATCTGGGATTACACCAATCTCTTTTTGGAAAAAAAATGTTGATATGTATTACTGGAATGAATGTAACTTGAAATAATTCAGCATTAATGTAAGTATGAGTTCATGGTTATTGTGGTGAGAATTCACACTAAATTTGGTGTGGATTTCACACCCAAACGATGAGGTGTGCGCATCACACCATATTTTGGTGTGACTATTGTTACAAGTGATTCACGCTTAATTTGGTGTGAACTACACACCTTTTGGTTTACAGTGTATTAGGGCCCCCCTACTTTTCTTTACTATAGAATGCCATATTTGTTAAAACATTGTACAGAAAATACTAATAGCTAATTGCACTGTAATACTGTAGCTAAGAGGATTCAACCAAAATAAAATAATGAAACACCAAAGGTGCAAATCCTAAGTGCTACTATATAGTAGCTTTATTGTAAATTCACAATTTTTAGGATAAAACAATAATGCATTTGCATATCATCAAATCGATATGTAGCCCATGCAATGAAAAAGTAGATGCAACAATGCTGTCATCATATGGGAGCTGAGCATGCAAGGGATAGATACTAATTATTCTAATGGCAAACCACATGAAGTGTTAAAAATGACTTTTTCTTTAGAAATTTTGACTATTCTCAATGAAAGGTTAAAAAATAAATAAATAGAAGCAGTTAAATCATTAGTAAAGTTTTTGCCAGGAAACAGAATCCAGTACACTATGCTTTAGCCACTAGCATTCAGTCACAAAAAAATGCTACATTATACCTTGGATAATACTTGAAAGTTTCTTACTATGATCTTTGTCAACATTGTAGCTATATCCTTTGCAATGACTTCTGTTGAATTGATGGTATGTATACACAGAGTATCTGGTATGCTTCAAATTATTAAACTGAACATACCTGAATCTGCCTTGGGTGATGCAGTGAGAGTTGCTGCTGGAGCACTCTGTCTTTTGTACTCCTGCTCTAATATTTGAACTATGTCCTCGTACCTTGAGTGCTTTCTTATTTCATTCATAAAGATATGATACCTTTCCTTGTTAAGTTTCACTTTGTCTCTAAGCTCACTTACAATACCTGAACATTTCTCTGACTCTGTCAAAGGAGAAGGAGTTGCAATTGCTCTGTCATAAGTGTTCTGAGACAAAAAGCCTCTGGCTAACAACCAGTGACGTATTTCTGTGTCATTTTTCAAGGCAGTCACTAAAGAAGAAGTACAGTTGATTATAACTTTCAACTCAGCAGTCTCCTCTTCCATCTAGGGCGACTGCAAACGAGACGAGACAGACGGGGCGGAGGAGGGAGTACTAAGAATAGAATAAATAATAAGGGGCGGGGTTTATGGCCTACACGGATATGGTAAGGCGTGAAGTCTAACTACTACGTGGGCA
>WLWD01006148.1_pt1:85000-424141 | contig 424141 bp, 320 predicted proteins | sample 6712731 | NCBI WGS metagenome assembly WLWD01 (sample SAMN12718690, study PRJNA576275) | sponge metagenome | isolation source: marine sponge | host: Mycale hentscheli | place: New Zealand: South Island, Marlborough, Capsize Point | collected 2014-11-01
CATTGTTTAGTTGTTTTATTTACATTGTGAAATTATTTGACTAGCAGTATTTGTGTATTCATTTTCAGATAGTAGCAACTAATATTCATTGTGATTCACTTAATCCAGATATATTGCAGCATTGTGAAATTATTATTGTTATTATTATTATTACTACTACTATTATTATTGTTATTATCATAGCTTTAGCTATTATTATTAAGTTACATTGTTTTCTTTATGAAAAATTAAACTGTCTGCACATCATGAACTGAAATTTGCCAAAACATTAAAGTGTGTATCTGATGTACAACAGAATAAAATTAAGCATTTTGTTACAAAATAAGCTACAGTGAAAAAAATAGTGCTCTTGTTTACCAAATAGCTCTCATTGATTCTACATTATGGAATTGATATAACTAATTTGTAGCTAAATAAAAGTGTGACCACTAATGCTTGAGATATAGTAAAAGTATTGTACAATTCTAGCCGTACCACATAATTGAAGCTTATTAAATAAACTATATTATGTATGTTTTATTTTGGACTAGCAGTATTTGTGTATTCTCTTTTTCAGATAGTAGCAACTAATATTCATTGTGATTCACTTAAATATATAATATATATATATGTATGTATGTATGTATGTATGTATGTATTATAATTATAATATCTAAGACATAAAGTCTGATGTAGCTATTCTTCAAGCAGATAAAGGTAGACACAGTCCTTATATTATATGAAGGAGTTAGTTAGAATACCATTCTAAGCACATCCAGTTGATACAATCTTGCTAAAAAAGATCCAACTACTTGGGAAACTAAGATGGGCCGTGTATTAAAGTTGGAAAGGTAAGGTAAAATTCCTACTATTATACAACATGCCTCTTTGTTTTTCCTAACATACACAATTTAAGAATCCCACTCAGATCTATTGTTTCCTGTAATGGATCATTATCCTACAATTTATCGAAGTTGGTTTCAAAAATGAAATCTCCATTGTTTCGTAAGACACATACATAAAAATTCAACACATTTAATGCAAACAGTTAATAGTATAATATGCTCGAGATCTGACAAAATGATGGTGAGTATGCTTTCCTGTTCACCATTGTTCCAATAAGTGGGGCAGTATCTGTGATCTGAAATATGCTTCAGAATGATGAAAGTCTATATATGAGAGAACATATCTATCTCTTAAATGAGTGCATCACAGAATTATTAGAGGCCTGTCTCTTAGGTTAACTTACTTTAGTTACAATGGAAACTGTTATGAACAAGTAGATGGAGCAAGCCATAGATTCTCCTGTTTCTACACAATAGTGGCCAAAAAGAAGGCAAAATTTATCAAATCTTAAGTCCACAATCATGATAGTAGGACAGAGATTCAGAAGCAGCAGGAGAGATAGAAAAGAGCTGAAGAAAGGAAAGGTGGAGGATAAGAAAAGCTGAGATACTTCAGAAGCAAGAGAGCAGGAGAGGGAAACTTATATAACCTTAACCAATGGTAGATAAACTAGTGGTGTGCTTGAGCACAAATGGCAGCGAGCTTAAACTAAACTAGTATTGGTAAATGATTGATTTATGTATATTAACGCGTAGAGTTAATACAAGTTAACCTGGGAGACAAGCACCGCAAGGCAGCTGGGTAAAGGGTCAGTATAAGGGAGGACAGACCAACGCAGTTAGTATGCGCATGGCAACTCTAGGAGGGGTCACGTGCGCTATAACGTGGCACAAAAATCAGTCCGCATGCATGGTCAGACACCGAGCAAGAGAGACAGAGACGGGCACAAGAAATAATAATTAAGACCAGCACGGTTGTACGAAGAATGAGCGAGGAGGAGGCGTGCCTGAATCTGCCGGAGTCAGCTATGGATGAAATAGTTAAAAGGCTGGAAGCGAGGCTTGATGGCAAACGAAGGGAACAGGAGGGGAGAAGCGAAGCGGAACTAGGTGAGCATAGTGTGGGTAGGACTTAATTAAGGGCGTCCTCCTTAGCCGTTTTCCACCTGCAGTGGCAACTGAGGTGTGACCTTTCAGGCTCGGAGAGTGTAAGGCCAGAGAACAATTAGGGGGCAGTAGCTGAGGTAGTAAGGGTATTAGGAATTAAGGGGGGGGGTATGTATTAGGGGCGGGAGAAGTGCAGATATTGTAGGGAAGGCTGGTGTTGCCGAGACCAGCTGCCAGCTGGGGGTGGCTGGGGGTGGGCCAGCAACAATCTGGGCAATGGCTTTCCCTAGCTGCTTGTTTGCTGATGGCTGACACTAGCTGAGTATGCTGATTGCTGACGCTGGCTGAGGGGCTAATTGCTGACACTGGCTGAGTGTGCCGAGTGCTGTCACTAGCTGAGTGTGCTGAGTGCTGGCACTAGCTGAGTGTGCTGAGTGCGGACACTAGCTGAGGGTACTGATTGCTGACACTAGCTGAGTGTGCCGATTCCTGACTCTAGCTGAGTGTGCTGACACTAGCTGAGTGTGCTGAGTGCTGACACTAGCTGAGTGTGCTGAGTGCTGACACTAGCTGAGTGTGCTGAGTGCTGACACTAGCTGAGTGTGCTGATGGCTGACACTAGCTGTGTGTGCTGATTGCTGACACTAGTTGAGTGTGCCGACTGCTGACACTAGCTTAGTGTGCCGACTGCTGACACTAGCTGAGGGTGCTGATTGCCGACACTAGCGGAGTGTGCGGATTGCTGACACTAGCTGAGGGTGCTGATGGCTGTCACTAGCGGAGTGTGCCGATTGCTGACACTAGCTGAGTGTGCCGACTGCCGACACGGGCTGAGGGTGCGGATTGCTGACACCAGCGGAGTGTGCGGATTGCTGACACTAGCTGAGTGTGCTGATGGCTGACACTAGCTGAGTGTGCGGATTGCTGACTCTAGTGAGTGGGCTGATGGCTGACACTAGCGGAGTGTGCTGATTGCTGACACTAGCTGAGTGCGCTGATGGCTGACACTGACAGTGGGTACTTATAGCCGATTATAGTGTGCAGTGCCGTCCATTGACATCGGCAGAATGGGGTTAGCAAGGGGGGTCTCCTGAGGGGGTCAGGCCTATATAGTATATCGAGGCACAATAAACAGATAACGATGGCAATAAGTGTAATATGAATAGTAAGAGGGAATAGCACTCAGGATAGTGACATGATAAGCGAGGACAGTATAGTTAAGAGAGGAGCAGAGGGTATCAAGCAAGGCTGACACGATGTTCCATTTTGATAATATGCAGGGGCCCCACTAACGGCAGCAAGCCTGGTAGGGCTTGGCATAAGGGAGGAGCCGGCAGGTGACGACACGGGGATAAGTGTCCTGCAAGAGGCAGCAGACAGACTGGCACAGGCTGGGGGGTCGGCAGGAAAAGCGGAGGCAGTGCCGAGGAAGGCAGGCCCAGTCAAGCTGGGGGCAGGTCTATCGGCTATACCAGCGGTGTTGGCCCGGAAAATCAGGAGAGGGGAGTATATAGATTTTGCAGAACTGCCTCCAGCCTTGCCAGAGGGTACCTCGGTGAGCACAATGTCTAGCGAGCAGCTACTCATTGTACAGGCGGCAGACTACAGGAGGACAAGGAGGAGGATTCCGGATGTGATGACCTGGACAAGGTGCTTTGTGCTCTACATTGGCGCTGTGGCTACCACGGACTCCGAGAAACTGGTTGACTTCCTCGGTTATATGGATGCCATTGTTAGGGCGGCCCAGAAATTTGCCTGGCCGGCCTGCGAGGAATATGACAGGCGATTCCGACAGATGGTGGCGGGAGATGAGCATCGGAAGTGGGCAACACTGGATGCGGGCCTGTATACAGAATGCTTCACGGCGCAGGCCCTCCCAGTGGCAGCTGCAAAAGAGCCGGCGAAAGGGAGCCAGGCAGGGTCCAGAAAAAGGCCCAGGGAACATGCGGAGCTGGAGCAGGAGAGAGCCGATGCTGGGACCCCAGTATGCGGGAAATATAACCGCTACCGGGGGGATTGCAAGTTTGGCGCTAGGTGCCGGTACTTGCACGTGTGCAACAGGTGCAGGGGGGCACACCCAGTATCGCAGTGCCAGGCAGCCCCAAAAGTATAACTATCAGAATGTCATAATCACGAACATTAGCAATTGATGGCACATTGTCATGGATAGTTACATGCAGATGTAGTCATATGTATTGATATTAAACAAGTAATACAAGACAGGGGGGATATTAGTTATTAGAGGGGGGTAATTTGGCGCGTAATAATCAATAAGGACTGCAAAAAGGGGATAGGGGGCATAGAGTAAGGGAGGGAGTGAAATCATTACATGGTCTGCAGGGAATGGCACGGGCTGGCAGGCACAAGAGCTGGAGAGGAGGTCAAGTACGGTTCAGTGCAAGCTGCCTGCAGAAGCGCAGGCAATACACACCCCTCTCCAAGCATCAGCGTGGCAGGAGGTGCTAGCGGGCCACCCAGATAGACGGCTGGCAGAGTGGATGGTGAGAGGCATAAGGCACGGTTTCCGCATCGGATTCTGAAGAGCCCAAGTTTCAAGTAACACCCGCACGCGCGTTTAAAGGTCATACGTACCATCCATACATACATATATACATATATACTAGTGGTGTGCTTGAGCACAAATGGTGAGCGAGCCTGATAGTGTTAGGTAACATAAAACTAAGTTTGTTACATGTATATTAACGCGTAGGGCCAGGCTATTGTCACACAGTGACAGTATCCTGGAGGGAGGTGGTGGGCCCTTTCTTTTTACATACATACATATATACATATATACTAGTGGTGTGCTTGAGCACAAATGGTGAGCGAGCCTGATAGTGTTAGGTAACATAAAACTAAGTTTGTTACTATGTTTTAGCTTAGTTAGTTATGACCTTATATTATTTCAGCAAACAAATACAAAATCACTCTTTTACCTGATTAATGGTAACTTTTGTAGTATCAAACATCTGCCATTCTGATAATCTCAATTAGCTACCAGCAACTCTTGAACAAGCTCTCAGCTACGATAAAAAAAATAAACAAGTGTTATTATTTGTAATTTTAGCCAACAAATATGGAATTACTACTTACCTCAATTTCCTGAGTATTGATAACTTCTGTAGTATCAAATTTAAGTTACTTTGACTATCTGAATTACCGTCAATTCTTGACAACAAGCTCTCACCTACAAAAACAAAAGACAATCAATTTTAGCACACAAATACAAAATTACTTTCTTACCTCGTTTTCTTGAGCAGTGGTAACTTTTGTAGTACCAAATTTGAGCCATTCTGACTATTTGAATTTACCAGTCACTGTTGACAACAAGCTCTTAGCTACAAAAAAGAAAGGCCAGAGCTATTTGTGCATATTTAGCTAACAAATATGGAATTACTACTTACCTCAGCTTCCCTCGAGTAGTAGTAGCTTTCTTAGCATTAATACTACGGCATTCTGACTACCAATGACTCTTGACAACCAACCATAGTAACCGGACGAATCAACTTTTTGTTTCTTGAAAAGCAAGCGTTTTCGCAGGAATTTTCTCACACTTCCGCGCTTAAGTATAAAGTAAGGCTTGCTTAATGCTGTAGTTTCAGAATAAACTGGGGTCAAGCCTAAAAAGTCGTGTTTTTTTGGAGAAAAAAGTTGCCCGCGCGCGAAAGGGCATACGTACCATCCATACAACATACATTTTTATAGCCCGTTACCCGAGCGACCGCGCTTGTCGTTAAGAACTATAAATCTGATACAGTCTGGTATGCCCGTAAGAAAATGTATTAGCGGGGAAAAGTCTGATATAGTTCTTAGCAACCATAATTATGGTAGAAGGCAGATCAAAGCAAAATGGAATAATGAAGAGTTTGGGTACTTTAATACAATTACTAAGATAGCTAACGCTATACTTTGCTCGTTGTTTATGTTCTGGCTATAAAATAGTTATAAACCAAAATCATTAGGTTTGTATTTCGATTTATAAATCCTCGCCACTCGGGCTACGCCCTCGTGTCTCGGAGTTTATAAATCGCATACAAACCTCAATTTTGGTTTATAACTATAACATAACATATACCCGATTTTGCATTATCCACCCCTAATACTGTCTCGCTCGCTCGCCAATTACCCGGACCAAATCCGCAGAGGTAGGACCGAATCTTGCTAAGCGGATTTGGTCCGCCCGGACCGAATACACGGGCGGACAAAATCCGCTGTGACACCCGCGTAGTAACAACTAAAGAGCTCAACAAAATGCGCAGACGCACTTTTTGACGTTACATTTACGTACATGATTAATGTCACAAATTGGCGATCTTTACCATACAAAATTTTAACAAGAAAGCTAAATTAAGATTACGTTATGAAATTTATATTATAATAATTATAGCTGGCTATGTTATGCCAGACTCTTAGACATATAAGCTAGATTCCTGCACATATTTTGATTAAATATCAAATTTTCAAGGATTAAAAGCATATTATTATTATGGCACCTAATTTTTAATGATGAAACTTTAGCTAATATATAATCAGCATACCAAATGAGAAAGATTCATATTAACGTTTGCTCTTTTCTGGCTTAAACACTTTTAAATTTACTGTTTATGATCTCTCACTTCAGGTCCCTCTTACCACAAAAGTAACCGTATAACCACAAAAACTTTATGTGAGAAGGTTGATATGATATTAATGTGCAAGTATTCCGTTAAGCTGGAAGCACTATACTTTTTTTTATTTCATGAGAGCTACATACTGATTAAATATCAAATTTTCAAGGATTAAAAGCATATTATTATGGCACCTAATTTTTAATGATGAAACTTTAGCTAATATATAATCAGCATACCAAATGAGAAAGATTCATATTAACGTTTGCTCTTTTCTGGCTTAAACACTTTTAAATTTACTGTTTATGATCTCTCAGGTCCCTCTTACCACAAAAGTAACCGTATAACCACAAAAACTTTATGTGAGAAGGTTGATATGATATTAATGTGCAAGTATTCCGTTAAGCTGGAAGCACTATACTTTTTTTGAGCTACATACTGAACTAACACAGCCAAGCTGGGTTACAAACCCTGGTACAAACTACTGCAGTGAATTACACTAGGGGGTGATAATTATAGCAAGATCTCAGGCTTTATTTTCACTTGTCTTTGGCTCATGGAAATAAAGTAGCCTGATTGTGACATAAAAAAGATAATAGTTATTAATATAATAGTAATATTCAAGTATTTATTGTATGTTTACTCAATAAATTATTATATTTTACACACAATAATAAGAGTTGATGATGAAACAATTTGAGATTACAAAACATGTTCATTCATTACTTATGATAAAAAATTGATGTCACTTTTTTCATAGAAATGCTACAAATTGCACAATAGCCACTCAAGCACAAAAATGAGTAATCATAATTTTGAACATATACAGTACATAGATGTAATACCTAATCATTCCAAAACTTGTTTTACTTGCAGCTCTGACATCTGGAATGCCCAATTACTTCCTTCAATATCGTTACATAAGCACACTTACAAATACTTGGAATACAGCTAATTAGTCCGTATGAACATAGGACAAAAATTTAATGAAGCCAAATATTTTCTTAATTAATAATAATAATAATAATAACAATAACTACAATAATAGCACTAATAGTAATAACACTAATAAACCATAACAATAATAACCAATATTATTATAGCATTATGAATAGCTACAATAATAATAATAAACAATTATTGTTATTGCTATAATAATAATATAATAAGTCTATAATGTCATTAATAACAATTGTAGTAATTCAGTCATTCTTGGCTGAAATAATTATAATAATAGCAATTTTTTTCTCGTTTTCTAACAGCCAATATTGTTAATAAAAGCTTAACCCTATGTTTCGACTTCTGAAGAGGACTTCAGCAACCAGTCGAAACATTCAGGTTAAGTTTTAATTAACAACATTGGCTGTTAGAATGAAAAAATGTGCTATTATTATAATAGTGATAATAATATAAACATGAGCTAAACCAAAACCACACAAATGTAGCCATTGAAGCCCCTAAAATTGCAATGACTAAAAGAAAAAGTTAAAAGAAAAAAAAAGGAAAAGAAAGAAAATTATCACTCTAATGTGCCAAGGCTACAAATTTTGTTTCTTACAGGTTTTTGATATTAACAACAGTTGTGAATCTTTGTAGAGATCTATTTATTTGGTCTTACTGCGAGATAATTTTCTGGGGGCAATTCATCAGTGCCTTCGATAATTCTTACGAGAACTCCTCGACATTGTTGATTCCATCACGACACAGACCAACTTCTTCATGGCTGCATGTTACTCCTCAAAAGACACCATCAAGTGTTATATGCCAGAATGATTTTGAAATGTGTGGTCATTTGAACTTAAATTCAAAAATTATTTTTATGTCATTTTTTTCTGAATGTAACTTAACAATGGCTACACATTATGATGTAAAAACCACCTACTACTGATCTCTCTATATGTAGTTCTATTATTGGAGTGGAGTTGATGTCAAACAAATGAAAAATATTTGTTGCCATTATTATACATGTAATAATGTTAGAAAAAGAAAGAGAGCACCCAGCTGGGGGTGGAGTTTTAAAGAAGAAGGCCCACCACCTCCTTCCAGGATACTATCACTATGTGATAATAGCCTGGCCCTACTATATAAAATGATAGAAAGGGCCCACCACCTCCCTCCAGGATACTGTCACTATGTGATAATAGCCTGGCCCTACTATATAAAATGATAGAAAGGGCCCACCACCTCCCACCAGGATACTGTCACTGTGTGATAATAGCCTGGCCCTACTATATAAAATGATAGAAAGGGCCCACCACCTCTCTCCAGGATACTGTCACTATGTGATAATAGCCTGGCCCTACTATATAAAATGATAGAAAGGGCCCACCACCTCTCTCCAGGATACTGTCACTGTGTGACAATAGCCTGGCCCTACTATATAAAATGATAGAAAGGGCCCACCACCTCCCTCCAGGATACTGTCACTGTGTGATAATAGCCTGGCCCTACTATATAAAATGATAGAAAAGGCCCACCACCTCTCTCCAGGATACTGTCACTGTGTGACAATAGCCTGGCCCTACTATATAAAATGATAGAAAAGGCCCACCACCTCCCTCCAGGATACTGTCACTATGTGACAATAGCCTGGCCCTACTATATAAAATGATAGAAAGGGCCCACCACCTCCCTCCAGGATACTGTCACTGTGTGACAATAGCCTGGCCCTACTATATAAAATGATAGAAAGGGCCCACTACCTCCCTCCAGGATACTATCACTATGTGACAATATCCTGGCCCTACTATATAAAATGATAGAAAGGGCCCACCACCTCCCTCCAGGATTCTGTCACTATGTGATAATATCCTGGCCCTACTATACAAAATGATAGAAAGGGCCCACTACCTCCCTCCAGGATACTGTCACTATGTGACAATAGCCTGGCCCTACTATATAAAATGATAGAAAGGGCCCACCACCTCCCTCCAGGATACTGTCACTATGTGACAATAGCCTGGCCCTACTATATAAAATGATAGAAAGGGCCCACCACCTCCCTCCAGGATTCTGTCACTATGTGATAATATCCTGGCCCTACTATACAAAATGATAGAAAGGGCCCACCACCTCCCTCCAGGATACTGTCACTATGTGACAATAGCCTGGCCCTACTATAGAAAGGGCCCACCACCTCTCCAGGATACTGTCACTGTGTGATAATAGCCTGGCCCTACTATATAAAATGATAGAAAGGGCCCACCACCTCCCTCCAGGATACTGTCACTGTGTGATAATATCCTGGCCCTACTATATAAAATGATAGAAAAGGCCCACCACCTCTCTCCAGGATACTGTCACTATGTGATAATAGCCTGGCCCTACTATATAAAATGATAGAAAGGGCCCACCACCTCTCCTACCAGATACTGCCCACCACCTCCTCCAGGATACTGGCACTGTGACAATAGCCTGGCCCTACTATATAAAATGATAGAAAGGCCCACCACCACCTCCCCCCGGTTACTGTCACGTGTGATAATAGCCTGGCCCTACTATATAAAATGATAGAAAGGGCCCACCACCACCTCCCTCCAGGATACTGTCACTATGTGACAATAGCCTGGCCCTACTATATAAAATGATAGAAAGGGCCCACCACCTCCCTCCAGGATACTGTCACTGTGTGATAATAGCCTGGCCCTACTATATAAAATGATAGAAAGGGCCCACCACCTCCCTCCAGGATACTGTCACTGTGTGACAATAGCCTGGCCCTACTATATAAAATGATAGAAAGGGCCCACTACCTCCCTCCAGGATACTATCACTATGTGACAATATCCTGGCCCTACTATATAAAATGATAGAAAGGGCCCACCACCTCCCTCCAGGATTCTGTCACTATGTGATAATATCCTGGCCCTACTATATAAAATGATAGAAAGGGCCCACCACCTCCCTCCAGGATACTGTCACTATGTGATAATATCCTGGCCCTACTATATAAAATGATAGAAAGGGCCCACTACCTCCCTCCAGGATACTGTCACTGTGTGATAATAGCCTGGCCCTACTATATAAAATGATAGAAAGGGCCCACTACCTCCCTCCAGGATACTGTCACTGTGTGATAATAGCCTGGCCCTACTATATAAAATGATAGAAAGGGCCCACCACCTCCCTCCAGGATACTGTCACTGTGTGACAATAGCCTGGCCCTACTATATAAAATGATAGAAAAGGCCCACCACCTCCCTCCAGGATACTGTCACTATGTGACAATAGCCTGGCCCTACTATATAAAATGATAGAAAGGGCCCACCACCTCCCTCCAGGATACTGTCACTATGTGACAATAGCCTGGCCCTACTATATAAAATGATAGAAAGGGCCCACCACCTCCCTCCAGGATTCTGTCACTATGTGATAATATCCTGGCCCTACTATATAAAATGATAGAAAGGGCCCACCACCTCCCTCCAGGATACTGTCACTATGTATAATATCCTGCCCTACTAATAAAATGATAGAAAGGGCCCACCACCTCCCTCCAGGATACTGTCACTGTGTGTGGGCCCTACTATATAAAATGATAGAAAGGGCCCACCACCTCCCTCCAGGATACTGTCACTGTGTGAATAGCCTGGCCCTACTATATAAAATGATAGAAAGGGCCCACCACCTCCCTCCAGGATACTGTCACTATGTGACAATAGCCTGGCCCTGATAGAAAAGGCCCTCACTAGATACTGATAGAAAGGGCCCACTACCTCCCTCCAGGATACTGTCACTGTGTGACAATAGCCTGGCCCTACTATATAAAATGATAGAAAGGGCCCACCACCTCCCTCCAGGATACTGTCACTATGTGACAATAGCCTGGCCCTACTATATAAAATGATAGAAAGGGCCCACCACCTCCCTCCAGGATACTGTCACTATGTGATAATATCCTGGCCCTACTATATAAAATGATAGAAAGGGCTCACCACCTCCCTCCAGGATACTGTCACTATGTGACAATAGCCTGGCCCTACTATATAAAATGATAGAAAGGGCCCACCACCTCCCTCCAGGATACTGTCACTATATGACAATAGCCTGGCTTTTCATGTAAAGTGGCGGAGACCTATTTTGAAATATACCAATTAAATAAATTAATGAATAAATTAGTTGAACTTCTCTTATTCCAAGGAATAATTCATTATTGGAACACAGCTACCACATTACGTCTGTACACTTAAACACTTTTCCTAGTATAAAGATTCAAGTTTGAGTTACTGTCCCATTTCAAGTGCCCTTTGTTAATGTTGACTAATGATAGCTGCCTCTGGCTACTAGACATATTTTAACATATTCATATAAATAGAAGATGGCAATATAATTTTCTTTCCTCTATATAAAATTGCTTGACTTGAATGTTCTGCTATAATGTGATACATTAGAAAACTGGTATGAAATGTGATTTGTGAGTATGTCTGCATTTCTTGTCATTCCATGAAACGTTACCTATTTATGTTTGCAACTAACGTACTAAGAGGATGACTACAGAAAGTCGCACATGTTTCTACTCCAAACTACTTGTTAAGGTATGTATAAATAAACTCTGATGTATGTTATAATTGTGCAAAACAAGTCAAGGAAAATAAGTAGGTTAATACTTGCACCTAGACACAGAAATACTTGCATTGGCTCCTACTCCAAAGTGCATATGATACATGTGCTCCAACATAACAAGCTCAGTCTAATAGAAAACATGCCGAGTCTTTTTGATGGGCATAAAATTTTAAACTTCCTGATTTTTTTTCTGTTTTATTAGGAAAAGTTAATTTGGAAGATTGAGGAATAATTGTTGTCCATCTTTTGAATGCTTGAAATAGACTAAACATGGCATTTTCTGGTAGGTAGGTACCAGCTATTCTTTTTCCATACTATTATCACTAATAAAAAATTATTAACAACCAAAGTTTTAATCATTACTTTACTTACATTAGCATTACAATTAAACTTTCCTCAAGCATAATGATTTTAATTCCTATATGAGATAAATTGATCCATCACTATAATATAAAAGACTTTCCTTAATCGTGATTTCAAACAACTCTTCATCCACAGAGTATTTATGAGGTGCTTATAACAGAACAATGTAGCACCATAGCAACATATAACATGACCTTTAAAAACAATTAGCTAAAATATTATCATGGCACAATCCACTTAGATATCTTCAAGCAAATTATTTTAACTCGCATAAGAAAATAACTTGATCCACATTATATAATATAAGAATAGCTATTTTCCTTAAACTGTGAAATAAACTATTCATATACAGTACTTTAGAATTGCCAATTCCTGAATTGGATTGTATACTCCAGCAATTTATGAGGTGCACATAATAATAAAAATGTAGTACCTGCCAAGCAACATTCTCTGTCAGTCTTCTGGGATTCACAAATATATAGTGAACCTAAATGACTTACCTTGAATAACGACTCGTATTAATTATTAATTAGCATAGATATGATATGGCTCCACTAATGCATTCCCTTATCTATTTATGTGAACTGCTTTAATTGGTCCAATATTATTATGTCCTAAATTCTCAAGAAGTGCAGTGTATTGTTAGGACTGTCAATAGAAAGATGGGAATTAGTACCGTTATAAATTGTCACAATGTGAAGTGTACACTTTATGATATTTGAAATAATCAATCTCTTCTTGGAAAAGATAAGCAACCATCACTCCAAAAACAATAACAAAAAACATTACACAGTAAGAAACCTAAACATTAATTTTTTTAATATGCATAGGATGGCATTACCAATGGGTGACAATTTTTTAACAACTTACTCAACATAACAACAGTTCAATCCTGAGATATCAAGATACTTTATTGCCAGTATTAATTTATAATCACCACTTCTAAACTAACTTCAGAACTTAAGGTAAGTTCAAAATCACATATTATTGAGTTTTGGCATCTAAAAATATCTCGACAATCCTGAGCTGAAAATATTTTAACATATCAATTACAATGCCAACACGTACCCTTGATAAGAAGATGATGGCTAGGTCGTATTTCTCTTGGCTAGATATTTTGTGTGTTCCGCTACAAGATATAGACTATAATGTATGCTAGTCTATGTAGTACTTCCTGAGACAATTCTCCTTCAATAATTGTTATTTCTGTAACCAGTTTAGTAAACTTAACGAGATTTGCAAAGTTGAACAATTTGACAGAAAACAGTAGAGAGGAAAATAATAATAGAAACTTCAGTAATACCACGATCACTTGTATATTGTAATACGTGAAAATCATTTAAGCGTAGTTGTTTTTAATGTCAGGACTTACTGTGTCCAAATTCCTAAGATGATTACAATGACAGCAATTTTGATTTAGTGATAAATTTGTCAAAATAAATTTATACAAACTTAAAAATTTTTTCCTCTACTTGTACATATAACCAACAATAGCTAGTGCATCATTAGTGTTTATTATGGCAATACGACTCGTCTATATGTTTCTAATGATATAAATGAATCAGCATAATCTTGATTGTTTTTATGTGAACAAGACTGTCAAATTTCAATGTGTCCTTAAGCCAACCTAAACTAATAAGACAGTTTGCATTTACTAGTCCAATCTACTGAACTGTGACATGGAGCCTTATAACACTTTATTCATGGGCAATACTCGAAGTAGAGTTCAATATTTTTATCTGAGATAAAACACCAAATAAACTCGATATACACATCACTAAATGATATGATTATAATAATTATTGCCTTAAATAAAACTGACGTAGTCTTTGACCAATAATAGACATTACTGTAAAGAATGTTGATAAGATGAGAAAATCTTCTGAGAAAGTTATGGAAAAGACCGTTGTACCACAGATTTATCACTATAGCAGCATGGCCCACTATACAAACTAAAATACATGATTACCACCTCACTCCAGTTCTATGCATGGCCTTACTATATAAAATTATAGAGAATGCCCACGTCCCTCTAGGATACTGTCACTATGTGATAATAGCCTGGCCCTACATATAAATGATAGAAAGGGCCCACCACCTCCCTCCAGGATACTGTCACTGTGTGGTAATAGCCTGACCCTTCCTGTAAAATGGCATAAAACATTTTAAAGGAGACTTTGAAATATATTTTGAAAGGGTCCCATTAATATAGATACAAAATGTGTGCTTTTAAATAACATTATTTTGAAAGGCAAATGCATGCATTGATAGAACAAATATCACTTCTCCAGCACAGATACCATATCATACTAATAGCTCTAATACCCTACAGAGCTAGCAGACAAAGTCAGTAGACTGAGAATAATCAATATAATTCCTTTAAATTTCCGATGACTTTATGGAATGTATAATGAGTAATAGCCATATGTTATATAAAAGATGTTTAAGGAGATAGCTAAGCAATGGGTATATATATCATAATCTCTAATGTATTTACTGATTAATTATTCACATGAACTTCTTAAAAGCATACCTTTTCTAAATATGAGAGCACAGATCACAATAAAGAATTTTTGCTGCTGAATACAAAATTCAAAACTTCAAGCAATTATCAAAAATGTGAATGTTGCTCCACTTTTGCTCACTTGAAATGTCTTGCCATATCTGGTAAAGCTAAAAACTCTACAATATATACCTATAGAAGATGGACGTTTGAATAATTTCCATGTTCCATTACAAAACAGACCAGTGTAATGCATATTTGATGATACATATTATGCTTCTTATTATCTTTCCATCATATCTATTTTTAATTAAAGTGATACACAACTCAGAAATGAAACAGCCAGTATCGAATCTGAATAATCAACTTACTCATTTGTTAATCTAATCCATTTCCTTGAATATCATGTCACTATAAGCTATGACCATCTTGCTGGCTAATGGATACAGTTTTGATGTGTTCATGTAACTGATAAAAAAGACAATGCATGAATTGTATAGAAGCTCTAATATCTAATTTCAAAGCCACTGATTAAAGATAAATTGGGGAAAAATAACTTGAACTTCTCTTATTTCTTTGGGCCTTGTTTTTCTCTTGTTAGACATCTGTCACTATTTTTGGCTGACACATGAATTCATGCACTTCGAGCTTGGAAACTGTGTGGAAACTGGCAAACTTATTTGAATTTTGTGATATACAACTCGATCCTATAAAACTTTTACCTCAACATCTAAATGGAAAAGTAATATTGTGATGTGGCATCAAAACCAATGGAGCAATTAAAATTTATTTCCCACTTCTTTCTTCTGAATAGTCAAAACGTACAAGGCGACAACATTTACGACACACACCAAAAATTTACTTGTGCTTAACATCACTTGGATATGCTAAAGATATTGAAACACAGCTACCAAATCATGTCTATACCATTAAAAAAAATTCTGTATAAAGATTCAAGGTCAAGCCTCTGTTTTATTCCACGTGCCTGTTCTGAACTTTCAGTGTTGACTAATATTAGCTTCCTCTGGCGACTAGACATATCTTGACAGTCATATATATTTAAGTAGAAGATGGTACTATCATTACCTTCCCTATATAAAATAACTTGCTTGACTTGAATGTTCTGCTATAATGCGATACATTAGAACACTGGTATGAAATGTGGTGTGCGATTGTGTCTGCATTTCTTGTCATTCCATGAAACGTTACCTATTTATGTTTGCAAGTAACGTAGTAAAATAATGACTACAAAAATAGTCGCACATGTTTCTAGTCCAAACTGCTAGTTAAGGTGTAATAAACTTGTAATCAATGTATGTTATAATTTTGCAAGACTAGCCGAGTTATATAAAGAGGTATAATTATATTCCCATAAAGCATACCTTAAAAACATCTTAATGCTTGCAGCTATAGCTACTTGCATTGCTCCTACTCCAAGGTGCATACGATACCTGTGCTCCAACAATAGCAAGCTAAATATAATAAAACACATGCTGAGTAAATCTGATGGGCATAAAATCTTAAACTTACTTATATTTTTTTGTTTTATTCAGAAAAATAATTTGAAAGATTTAGGAATAATATACACTTCCTATGTCCATTTTTTGAATGCTATATGAATAAACTAAACTTGGCATCCATAGGTAGGTAGGTACCAGCTATTCTATTCCCATAACGGTATCACTAATTCAAATTTTTTACATAAAATCAAAGTTTTATTGTTAATCCACTTACAATAGCAATACAATTAAGTTTTCCTCAAGCACTATCTGATAACTCTTATGTGAAATAAATTGATCCATTTATAATATAAAATACTTCCTTATTCAAACAACTCTTCATCCACAGAGCAATTTATGAGGTGTTTATAACAGAACAATGTAGTACCATAGCAACATGACTTTTATGAACAACTAAAATATTATCACGGGCACAATCCACTTAGTGACCTTCACGCAAATTATTTTAACTCACATGCGAAAATAACTTGATCCACAATTATATAATAGAAGAATAGCTACTTTCCTTAAACTGTGAAATAAACTATTCATCTACGGTACTTTAGAATTGCCAATTCCTGAATTGGATTATACTCCAGCAATTTAAGCGGTGCACATAATAAAAATGTAGTACCTGCCAAGCAACATTCTCTGTCAGTCTTCTGGGATTCACAAATATATAGTGAACCTAAATAACTTACCTTGAATAGCGACTCGTATTAATTAATTAGCATAGATATGATATGGCTCCACTAATGCATTCCCTTATCTATTTATGTGAACTGCTTTAATTGGTCCAATATTATTATGTCCTAAATTCTCAAGAAGTGCAGTGTATTGTTAGGACTGTCAATAGAAAGATGGGAATCAAGTACTGTTACGATGTGAAGTGTACACTTTATGATATTTGAATCATCAATCTCTTCTTGGAAAAGAAAAGCAAGCGTCAGTCCAAAAACAATAACAAAAAAATTACACAAGTAAGAAACCTAAAAAATTATTTTTTCAATATGCATAGGATGGCATTACCAATGGGTGACAATTTTTCAACAACTTACTCAATATAACAGCAGTTTTATCAATCCTAAGATATCAAGATACTTTACTGCCACTATTTATATCACCACTTCTAGACTAACTTCAGAACTTAAGATAAGTTCAAAATTACTTAGTATTGAATTTTGGCTAATACAATCTTGACAATCCTGAGCTGAAAATATTTCAACACATCAATTACAATGCCAACACGTACCCTTGATATAGATGATAGCTCTTGGCTAGAAAATGCACTTTGAATATTGTTTGTGTGTTCTGCTACAAGATATAGACTAAAATATATGCTAGTCTATGTAGTACTTCCTGAGACCATTCTCCTTTAATAATTATTTCTGTAGCCCGTTTAGTAAACTTAATGAGATATGCAAAGTTGAGAACGATTTGACTGAAAACAGTAGAGAGGAAAATAATAATAGAAACTTCAGTAATACCACGATAACTTGTATATTGTAATACGTGAAAATCATTTAAAGTGTAATTGATTTTAATGTCGGGACTTGATTACAATGAGAACTATTTTGATTTAGTGATAAATTTGTCAAAATAATTTTATTCAAACTTGCGAAGTTTTCCTCTACTTGTACATATAACCAACAATAGCTAGTGCATCATTTGAAATGTTAGTTTTAGTGTTTAGAACCAGTAGTTACGTACCACTAACTTCTTAAGTTAACGGCAATACAACTCGTCTATATATTTCTAATGATACAAATGAATCAGCATAATCTTGATAACTACTACTTTTTATGAGAACACAACTCAAATTTCAATGTATCCAGCCAACCTAAACTAATAAGACAGTTTGCATTTACTAGTCCAATCTACTGAACTGTGACATGTTGGAGCCTTAAAACATTTTATTCATGGGCAATACTCGAAGTAGAGTTCAATATTTCAACCTGAGATAAAACACCAATTAAACTCGATATGCATGTCACTAAAATAATTTCCTAGATATTACTATAATAATATTGCCTTGAATATAACTGACATAGTCTTTGAACAATAAGACATTACTGTAAAGAATGTCGATAAAATGAGAAAACCTGGTGAGAAAATTATAGAAAAGACCTTTGTACCACAGATTCTATCACTATAGCAGCATGGCCCACTACACAACTAAAATACGTGATTACCACCTCACTATACAGTTCTATGCATGGCCCTACTAAGTTATTGAAATGCCCACTTCCCTCCAGGATACTGTCACTGTGTGATAATAGCCTGGCCCTACTATATAAGATTATAGAAAGGGCCCAGGTGTAATAAACTCGCAATCGATGTTATAATTTTGCAAAACTAGCCGAGTTATATAAAGAGGTATATATTCCCATAAAGCATACCTTAAAAACATCTTAATGCTTGCAGCTATAGCTACTTGCATTGGCTCCTACTCCAAGGTGCATACGATACCTGTGCTCCAACATTAGCAAGCTAAATATTATAATAAAACACATGCTGAGTAAATCTGATGGGCATACATATTAAACTTACTTATATTTTTTGTTTTATTCAGAAAAAAGAATTTGAAAGATTTAGGAATAATATGCACTTCCTATGTCCATTTTTTGAATGCTATATGAATAAACTAAACTTGGCATCCGTAGGTAGGTAGGTACCAGCTATTCTATTCCCATAACGGTATCACTAATTCAAATTTTTTTACATAAAATCAAAGTTTTATTGTTAATCCACTTACATTAGCAATACAATTAAGTTTTCCTCAAGCACTATCTGATAACTCTTATGTGAAATAAATTGATCCATTATAATATAAAATATTTCCTTATTCAAACAACTTTTCATCCACAGAGCAATTTATGAGGTGCTTATAACAGAACAATGTAGTACCATAGCAACTTGACTTTTATGAACAACTAAAATATTATCACGGGCACAATCCACTTAGTGACCTTCACGCAAATTATTTTAACTCACATGCGAAAATAACTTGATCCACAATTATATAATAGAAGAATAGCTACTTTCCTTAAACTGTGAAATAAACTATTCATCTACGGTACTTTAGAATTGCCAATTCCTGAATTGGATTGTACTCCAGCAATTTAAGCGGTGCACATAATAAAAATGTAGTACCTGCCAAGCAACATTCTCTGTCAGTCTTCTGGGATTCACAAATATATAGTGAACCTAAATAACTTACCTTGAATAACGACTCGTATTAATTAATTAGCATAGATATGATATGGCTCCACTAATGCATTCCCTTATCTATTTATGTGAACTGCTTTAATTGGTCCAATATTATTATGTCCTAAATTCTCAAGAAGTGCAGTGTATTGTTAGGACTGTCAATAGAAAGATGGGAATCAAGTACTGTCACAATGTGAAGTGTACACTTTATGATATTTGAATCATCAATCTCTTCTTGGAAAAGAAAAGCAAGCGTCAGTCCAAAAACAATAACAAAAAAATTACACAAGTAAGAAACCTAAAAAATTATTTTTTCAATATGCATAGGATGGCATTACCAATGGGTGACAATTTTTCAACAACTTACTCAATATAACAGCAGTTTAATCAATCCTGAGATATCAAGATACTTTACTGCCACTATTTATATCACCACTTCTAGACTAACTTCAGAACTTAAGATAAGTTCAAAATTATTTACTATTGAGTCTTGGCCACACAAATATCTTGACAATCCTGAGCTGAAAATATTTCAACACATCAATTACAATGCCAACACGTACCCTTGATATAGAAGATGATGGCTAGGTCGTATTTCTCTTGGCTAGAAAATGCACTTTGAATATTTTGTGTTTCGCTACAAGATATAGACTAAAATGTATGCTAGTCTATGTAGTACTTCCTGAGACCGTTCTCCTTTAATAATTGTTATTTCTGTAACCCATTTAGTAAACTTGACAAGATATGCAAAGTTGAACAATTTGACTGAAAACAGTAGAAAGGAAAAATAGTAGAAACTTCAGTAATACCATAATCACTTTTATATTGTAACGTGCAAAAATCATTTAAGTGTAATTGTTTTTAATGTCAGGACTTACTGTGTCCAAATTCCTAAGATGATTTACAATGAGAACTAATTTGATTTAGTGATAAATTTGTCAAAATAATTTTATTCAAACTTGCGAAGTTTTCCTCTACTTGTTCATATAACCAACAATAGCTAGTGCATCATTTGAAATGTTAGTTTTAGTGTTTAGAACCAGTAGTTATGAACCACTAACTTCTTTTAGCTAAAAAAATATGATATAATTATGCTGACTAAAGCTTGCTTTTTAGTCATTCTTATATTCTCATAGCTTATAGTTTTCCTACAAATATTAAACATACAATTCACTCACACTATTCTGATACATTCCTGAATTGAATAAAAATTACAGCAATTCATGAGGTGTTACTTGAGAAAAGTGTAGTACCAATGATATAACGTCAAGCAACTGTGATGCAAAAGATTCCAAGATAAACTTGTGGATCAATTTGATTCACTCGAATCTTCTTGTGACTATCAAAAACATAACTATAAGACTCTTACATCATTTCGGATATATAGACCAGAGAAAATTTGCTATTGGTGTAAATTTTCACCATGTGAAGTGTGCACACAATTAGAGATTTGATGTCATATCTTGGAACATCTGTTCCAAATAAATTACCATTGCTTCTTGGCCACTTGACATTAAGAAGAAAGTTGAAAACTATTTTTAACACATTGATTACAATGCTGACACATACCCGTTAGCAGATGGCTATGTCATATTTCTCTTGACTAGGGACACCCAATAATAATCCCAAAAATGAAAACATTCTTCTTTGATAATTTTCATTTTCTGTTTGGATTATTGTCATAGTGAACACTTATGAATACAAAAACTAACTCGGTCAAGATTTGTACCAGAGCATGAATAATGCTTGAAATAGAATCCACTAACAGTTAAACCTGTTCCAAAACTTAAAAAAAATATGTGAAGTTGAACGATTGACTAACATACTGCATGAGAGGGGAAAATAGCCAAAAAATGTACAGTAATACCATAATCCTTCATTCCTACATTGTGACAAAAAAATGACGTTTACTGGAGAGAGGTTTATACAAAACTTTAAGTATTAAATATGTCTAGCTTGTTTAGTTCTGTGAATATTTTGAATTTACCAAATAAGAAAACTAAACATGGACGAGTTTGCTTACACTAAATTCAAACAAACGTACCTAAACCCAAGTTACAGATACTAACATATTATGGATAATTTTACAACTCCAAAATACTTCTTGAACTATAAAATATACAGAGTAAACTCAATTAAACAATTTTAATGTAGAGTGATATTATAGAAAGAATTATATAATATTATGGTTCAATTCTATAAACTAAACAATAATTCCTTTGAATGTAAAAAAGTTGATCTTGAAAATAGCACAATAGTTTTTATGTTGATGAATAGCTAGTGATTACTTTTCTTCTAATAGAAATTAAAAATACGCTCATTATCTATGGACACTGAATGTTTGATGTACCGTGTGTATGTGAATAGTATAAGAAAAGAAAAGAAAAATTATAAAATAAGTCTTCCTTTGTCTGTCTTTTGGGATGTGAAGTGCTTAAATACACATCAACTTTAAACTATCATAAACTTGTCATTTAAATCATATTAGCATTCATAGTGACACCTGGTTTGAGGTGATCCTATGCATTGATCAAAAAAGTTGCTTCTGTTTGTTTGTTTTTTCATTCAATAGTGCAATTATTTTAAGTACTGTTGGACACCAGTGTTGTTGTGAATTCAACATAAATAAAACTAAAAATTCTGAATTCCAATTGAGATATTAAACAAAGCAAATTATTGATTCAATAAATGTATAAAACATTAACTTTGTCTTATCTACTTGAAGCATATCCAAATATTGAATGCTGTTCCTCTATTATTGTGTGACCACAGAATTACCCTGCTACTAATCTGAGAAACTCTAACAAAAGAAGTACTTGATGACATAGCTACTTATAATATTTGGAATATAGCTGGTCACTTGCAGGGCAGAATTATGACGGCAGCAATGTAAATCGAACGCTTGTTGCTACGCTCTGCCTGGAATCCACTTGCCTGGAATCCACTCGTATGCTCGGACGCTACAGCTTCCAGGCCTCAGATTCCTAAACGCTAAGGTGCTATATCTAGTCACTTGCGAGCAATCCGATTGGTCCTTACGTCAATTTATTTAAGTAGACCATGCTCTAGGCATTTAGAACATAGCTACTGTAGTTTTTGTATCGTGACAGAGGAACTTTAAACTGCTTAGATCCTTCAAAGAGGGACACTATTAACTTAGGGCAGGGACACTTAGTGTCCCTCCGATTGCGCTTAGTGTCCCCTTGTTAGGAACAGTCGCTACGTTCTAATTTAGTTAGGCGCTGCGCAGCCTCCGTGAACTACCACTTTTAGGGTCCTTCAGGCCCAAAGTAGCGCCTTCGCTGCGCTCGGGTACGCTACCACTTAGGGCCTTCGGGATCCTAAAATAGGTAGTTCCCTCCGAGGCAGCGCCTAACTACTAGTGATTCGCTCTAATAGCACAAAATAGCGAAGCGAGCGATGCATGTTCCCTGTAATTGCAGCTATTCCATGCATGCTTGGTGTGGCTACAAAATACTGTCAAAGTGAGAAAACAATAGTGGTAGTCTTTTCCTATGATGAGGAATAGTCTAATAAATAAATTAGGAACATTTAATGGCTTTTCAAAAAGAAAGATTCTTTAATTTGCTACCTGTTTCTGTTTCGTTTTAGCTCTCCTCCTCCTTGCCCTGTCTTTTTCTTTTTCTTACTAATTTTTCTTCTGGAGTTTCTAACGCTCTCGAAGCTCTTGACCGAGCGTTTCTAACGTTTTGTCTCACTTTCGCAGAATTTGTTTCACTGGGCATCGCTACTTCGTACGGCGGGTAAACAAAACAAAATGTTGCTAAGAAGGTTACCCGGCCCGCGCAAGCGCGTAGGAGAAAAGGTGCACACGTACGCCCACGCAAGAACATCTAGACCTAACTAGTGGTGCGCTCGAATAGCGCAAATGGCGAGCGAGCTGGCCTAGTTGAAAATACAATGAAACTAGTGGTGCGCTCGAATAGCGCAAATGCATGGCGAGCGAATAAATATATGAGTATAGGTAAAGATGATTTGTAAAGGAAATCGCTAAGTAATAGCAATGATTAGGCATGAAGAGTTAACAATAACAGAAGTACCTGAATAAACTTCGAAAGCAGTGGCAAAGAAGCGCAGCTTGATGACAAAGACTTAACAATTGTTTCAAGAAGAGAGTAGCTATAAACTTTTGGTTGAAACAAAGTTGCGTAAGGCAGTGCAGCAGGATTCTCCGTGCTCGTTAATTGAAAAATACTGGAACTGTGAACGCTTTACCTAACTTACGTAATTAGAAGCGCGGGCGAAACTTTTTGACGTACGCATACATATATATATATAATGTATATATATCTGAAATCTCAATTGAACACGACTGAGAGTCAGCTTCGCTCGCTTCGCTCGCTCGCTGAATAATGCCAATTAGAGAAAATGCAATTTAAAATGAGTACACTGTATGATAATTCTAGGGGGGGAAATGATTGTTTCGCTCTTTTTTGAGCTCATCAGCATACCATAACCATACACACATACAAAGTTACCAACCATTTCAAAGTTTTGTATAAACCAGATAGACAATCTGTCAGTTGATACTGTACACTATTCCAAGAATGTATTGCATATGTGGTATTTACTGTTGCTGCACACAATTTCATGTCTTTTAAAAGTTGGTAATTTTGGATGTGACATATGATAGATATGGACAATCATCTGTACTCATCTTCGACAGATGATTGCCCCCCTCTGAATATTTCAGAGGGGACCATAGTAGTCACATTTTCAAATGCACTGATATTTACTTTGGGTCCTTTTTAGAAAATTTTAATGAATGTAAGATCATTATTATTATTATTTGTGAAAATGTTTAATAATATATTTTGTGATACAAAAAATGCTTCAGAAAGAAGAAAGTTAATACTAAAAGTTAAAGCAAATAAGGTGTACATTTGTCAGCAGCTTGCTGCAGTTAAAAATCTTTCTTTACGCAGGTGTAAACTTGAAGCACTCGAGTATAAGAATTTGACTATAAAAATATTCAAAATTTATAAGACTTGAGTTCAATACTTGACATTGAAATTTTTAAGAACTTGAGTATAAATTTGATGAGCATAAAATATGATGTTTAGTTGAATATAGTTGATGAAAAATAACTTAGGACCTCCAGCTTAAAATACCCAGTTATTTATACTGGCACACAAGCTAGGTTCTAAATGGACAAATAATTTGAGGACTGTTTGGATGGCAAACTGTACCGAAATGTGTGGACATAGACGACACTTTGTGATTACTGGGACTCCCTGCCACCCAGTTAGTGAGCTCAGGAAACACCGGAAATCCCAGCAAAAAATGCATTCCTGGAGGTCGTCTTTGCAGAGGCACACAAAGAGCTCAGTGCTCCACATTATTACAGCCCACACATTGTGAAATCAGTACATGAGTCCAAGAATGCTAATTTTGGTGTCTCCTAATAAAGTCAACTCAAACTACTACCATAAAGACAATTCCCGCTTTACAGCAAGAAAGACAATAATTACAAAGCCTGTGCGCTATGCATTTGATGTGACCACTATTAAATTTTGCCAAATTTAACCAATTACTGCACTGAATTGACCACATCATAGTGGTTAACAGCATGGTGCACATACATAGCCATTTGATGTGTATCTGTATGACTGAAATTAAATGTACCATGCACCATACCTGGAATATATAGATTCCAACCACTCACGGTATCATAACTGTATATTGGGGTATCCAGAAGGTGTGCCAATGCCATGACTTCAACTTCCGATCCCCATGCCCTGTTTTGATTCATCCTGGTTGCTGCAATATACTGCTCAATTCCCAGCTCCCATTCTGCATCTGTATAAACTGAGCCAACAAGGTGCACTTCTCCAAGATTTTGAATCTGTCTCAGAAGAGGAGCAATCTGATGTGGCCATATCGCATCACCAATTGTTCTCATGTGCTGTACGATAGCACCTCATATAGCTAAGTGCTGCTCTTCCGATCCTGTAAGAATCAAAGAAAAGGATCGAAATAGGCAATTTCCATCGCCAACTATCCTCTTGAAATTGGTCGGACGTGTTAGTGGGACATTAGAACCACCAGGTGTGACTCCATTTGGTCCACAGTACTGCAATCCAAGTCTTTCACATTGTGCACGCTGCCACTCTTCATTGACAGGGTTATAGTGGAATTGGTGAGTATGAGTTTCAACGCTAGTGACAACAACATCATCAGTGAGACTCTTTTTTCTTTCGACCGGAAGAGGTGGTTCATTAGCGATAACATTTTTGCAGTCTCCATTACAGCAGGCATCATGTGCTTCCCCTGATGATGGAATTGGAATATGGGGCACATTTGTTGCTGTTTCTGCTTCTTCTGCCTCCTCGCTAATTCTGTGATCTGTGCACGACTCAGACTTGACTGACAGTGTTGTTTGTGAGCCTAAACTATTGCTGAGTTTCTCTAATCTGAGGTCTTCATTGAGTCTTTCCTTATGACGTCTGCTGCTGGCTAGATGTGCTACACGTTGAAAAGCGAACGGAGGATTGAAAAGCAGATCTTTTACATGCCGCACACGTGAGCATGCCACAAAAGTCAGTCCAGCCGAGAATTCTTTCTTCCCCACATCAATGACAACTTTGTCTAATGTCATACCTTGGGACTTGTGAATTGTAACTGCCCAGGCCAATTTTAGGGGAAGCTGGAGTCTCGAGCATGGGTAGGTAGAGGACAACCATGTGCGGCGTAGTGGAACTATTGGAACAGTGCCATCTGCCAGAGTAGGACCAGTGTAGAAATCAAACTTTACTGTCACTGCTACTGGTAAACTTGGTGGTGATTGATCTGCACCATCGTAGCAAATTGACACAACTGTACCAAGTGCTCCATTAACCAGTCCAACTTGAACCCACAGATTAGCAGTCAGCATTACACGTGCCTTGCATGCTAAAAAAATAACTGGTTCCAATCCACCAGCATCACTTGCAGGAATTCTGCTAGCTCTAGGACCAGAATGGATGGCTTCAATTCTTGCTACTGGCTGAGAATTTGTTCGCAATTTTTCAACATTGTACTCAGCCACTGCTGCAGCAGTTGGAAAAAGATGTAGAGCTTCCTGAAATGTGCTGGCATTTCCTACTGCAGCTGGAGTCTGTTTCATCAGAACTTTCCAGTCATCCAAAGTAATTTCACCATTTCTGAGACGCATGAGTAACTCTTTAAAGTCTAGGCTTTCTTGCCTGAGTACTTGTTTCAAAACAATACCACAATCAAAGAGACGATAATTAGCACTGCCAAGGTCAGACAGTTCAGATTTTGTTGCTGTAGTGTACAGTGGCAAGTCCATCACTGGTGGTAGTTGACCCCAGTCTCCAGTCAGTAGACAGGAACATCCACCCAGTACCTCATGAGATCTAGATTTTTTTCATTAAAAAAACAACATGAAACACAGTTGAGTTACGAGTAACAATAAACAGATACCTTTGAGGGAATGCCTGGCGAAGTCTTCTGTCTACCTGACCAAATAGTTTTCGGCCAACCATTGACATTTCATCAATTATCAAGTACCTAACGCCACAAAGTGATCCTTGAAGAGCACTGAGACGCTGTCCCTCCAAGTCCTTAAAGTCTCCAGTGAGAGGAATGCTGAGAAGCGAATGAAGCGTATAGCCATCTACATTGTAAGCTGCCACTCCAGTTGGAGCTGTCACACGAAGGCAATCGCCCAACAATTTCTTCAAGCACTTTATCAAATATGACTTTCCAGTTCCTGCTGTGCCAGAGATGATCATCCTTAGAGGTGAACCACACAGTTTGCCATGGTAGTGATTGAATACTATTTGGTAAGCTTCACTCTGCTTTCCTTTCAAATTTTGTGCTTCAGCCTCAGTTTCATATGCAGAGTAGACAAAATGCTGTTTGTGCTGTGCAATAAAGAAAGACATTTCCTGCAAGTTGTCATACTTTTTTCCAGCAGCAGACCAGTCGACTTCACAAGTAGAAGCAACTTGCTCAAATTCTGTGTGATGATAACAGAGCTGCATCCAATCCAATACAGTGTTCTTGTTTTGATCATCATTGTCATCGTTATCACATGCCTGCAAAAAGAATACATAAAAAAGAATACAAAATGAATTGTTTGAAAATATAAATTAGTCACCTCTTCATCAACAGTCTGTTGATCTTCTGCCTGTGCCATTTCTAGCCTATGAATATCATCAGCAAGAGATTTTGGCACATTACCAGACTGAAGAAAAGTAGCATAAGCAGCTGCATATGTGTCACATCCTCCAAGTAGCTCATCCAGTTGAACAAAAGGCTTGTGAGTTTCTGCTTTGAATATTGCTCATATTGTGGTCCTTGTGGATCTGGTGAGCAATAAGGACGTGGTATCACTATTACATCTTTGTTCCTTGGCACCAGTGCAATATTGAATATTGCTCATATTGTGGTCCTTGTGGATCTGGTGAGCAATAAGGACGTGGTATCACTATTACATCTTTGTTCCTTGGCACCAGTGCACTGCCAATTTTCTTGGGGATTCTGTACTTCTGAACAAATTTCAGCAGGGACACTTCTCTAAACTCTGGGACATCAGGACGAGCACAATAGTGGTCCAGTTGGGAGTCCACAGTCACAGATTTGTCTTCTTCAAATGTTTCGGTCACCTGTCGAGAACCATCAAGACTAAGAACAACGAAATCTCGAGAAGCTCTAAACAAGGGCAGCATCAAAAGAAGATGACATGTCTCCTGTGCAGAAAAATCTCTCTCTCCAATAGTGCTTGTTAATAGCTTTTGCACTACTTTGAGTGGTGTGGCATCCTCTTTGATGCTTTTCATGATTGTACTGTATACTTCTTGCAGACCTTTTGAACGAGGCTCAGATTTGGTAGCATATTTTGCCACATACTTGATGACTTTGTTTCTGGACACAATGTACTGCATATCAACATTGGCTCTCCAAGCTGACAATTGTACTGGGTTGTAGGCATTCAACAAATTGTCATTTCTGGAAGTCAGCCCTACAGGTTCACCTTCTTGTGTGGTGATAGTAGTCACTTGCTGTAATGGTTTGGGGTAGCCGAACCTGCACTCCTGCTTGCCTCTCTTACGCTTCAAGCAATATGATGTTGAGCATCTTGTGTGCCGTTGGCAAGTAGCAACTAAATCAACCAGGTCCATTTCCAAGTTATTTATGCCTTGGTATTGTGTTGGTTGCACACATGCGGTTTAATCTTAGGTAAGGGAATATAATTGATTATGTTGTTCCCATCAGCAGGAATTCCTGGGTTCATTGTACTAACCAGGCCATCAACATATGCAGTAATCCTCTCAGCAGCATCCAACAATTCAGCACTGTCATCAGATGACAATAGTTTCTCAATGTCTGGTGCATTGTGCAGCCAAGCTACACCATGTACATGAGGAGGTCCCCTGTGCTGCCACTCGAATCTGAACCAGTAATCTGTGGCTCCAAGAACATCCACATAAAATGTTTTCATGAACTTGCTAATTCGTTCATAGAAGAACCAATCAGCAATGGCCGGGTTGTTATTGACTGCAGAGCTGCGGCTGGAACTTTCATCTGGATTTTCAGCAATCAAACGAGCCAGCTCGGGCCACTGATTGTCAGCGGCACTATGAGTGAAAAATACAGTGGGCATACCGAGACAGTCAATCATGGAAATGAGCCTACTTCGCTGCTTGAACCAAAATTGTTTAGTTCCACGTAAGCTGGTGGCATAATGTAGTACTCGCTTGCTGAGCTCTTTCCCTCCACTACTGATCATTTCCTTCAAGTCTTCCAAAGACAGACGTGCATCTTTTGGGTGTTGCTTTATGTAAATCTTACCAGTTTGGAGGGCACGCCATCTCATTTCGGTGTTGAGAGCAAAATATCGAAAACGAGGATGTTTGGCAAACCTGCCATCTTCATAACGCATCAAATGCTTGAAGTAATTCCCCACCGTTACAGTACGCTGTCTTGGAGCCAAAAAATCACCATTACCAGTGGGAAACAATGTAGGGAAGGCACAGGAGATGTATCCTTCGGTGACAAACTCGTTTATTGGAGTGTCCCCTCGAGACGGCCATGGAATTATATTGTCTGGATGCGGTTTTTGTCGCTCATTTATGGACTTCTTGACAGTCTCTTCTTCTGTGCCCTTTTGCACAGTAATTGGAACAAAGGATCCCAATTCTTGATTACTTTCATCATTTTCCTCTTGTTGCTGGCTTTTGTCTTCAATTTTGATGGATGCATCTTCAATAGTGGTAATATTGGAAAGATTTCCATCAATAGGGAGCTGCTTAACTTCTTCCATATCAATTGTCACATCACGATAATACTTGTTGTGCTGTTTTAGCCACAGGAGAGCATGTAGGACAACTGAGCGTCTCACTCTAAAGTCCTTGTGAGTATTATCTGAGCCATGTTTCCTCACGATCAACACATCAAGATTTTTTGTGTTTCTTGGAAGGCTGGACGCAAAAGAAGTGACATCCTGTGGCAGGTTGATTACATGGCCTTTGTATCCATACTGACCATGGGGTAGTCGATAGATGGACATTAGTGGCATAACAGTCGAGATCAACATTTCCTCTGCTTGTGACAACCCCTTAATTTTGAATATAAATATAAACATATAAACATTATTTTATGGTACTCAGTTATATATCAATAGATCAATATAATATATTATATATTTAATAATTATGCTTCACAGCTTATTAGAATGCTTTTATTGCTTTATATGTAATTTAAATTTACTCAGATACAGTTACATGGATGGAATAACTATAAAATGTGTATAATGTGAGGATGCATTTATATTATGCAATGTTTATTATTAAAGTGATTTCAACGGGTTAGTTCTGTAATACAATAGAAAATTCAAATTTATGTCACAAACCTGTAATTCATTGGGCACTGCTCCAGGATTCATATTGTTTTCAGAGGAATAAAGTTTTGGGTTTGCTTTGTCTCGATAACATCGTATACATGTAGTTGACTGTGATGCCATTTTAGTGCCAGGAAATTTTTCTGAGCATACAATACATATTGTTGACTCGATTGAAGACATTTCGTGATGAAATTTGTCCATCTTCTCTTTCACAACTTTATTTTTAAGAATGGCTTGATGAATTAGAGGAGCAGTTTCATTATTATGTAAATGTTCAGCATTGATAACTTTTAATACTGCATCTTGAGCAAATTGTCGTTTATAGACACTCATGTTTTGAAGTCTAGCAGATTTTTGTTCTGGAGTTTCATTGGCCAAAGCATTTTCATTATAAGCACATTGACGCTTCAGTCGAACAGCTCGTTCATCTGGAGTTTCATTAGCCAAAGCATTTTCTTTATAAGCACATTGACGCTTCAGTCGAACAGCCCGTTCATCTGATGTTTCTTTAGCCAGTTTTTTTTCCTGCAAATTGTTCTGATGTTTCAGTCGAGCAGCCCGTTCATCTGATGTTTCTTTAGCCAGTTTTTTTTCCTGCAAATTGTTCTGATGTTTCAGTCGAGCAGCCCGTTTGTGTACAGTTTCGTTTGCTATTTTTTCTTCCTGAAGAGTGCTTTGATACTTTAGTCTAGCAGCTTTCTCTTCTTGTGTTTCCTTGGCTAAGCGTTCATCTTTAAGAACACTCAGGCGTTCCAGCCGAGCAGCCCTGTCATCTCCGGTTTCATTGGCTAAATGTTCTTTTTGCAAGATACTCATATTTTGTAGCCTAGCAGATCGATTCTCTTGGCTCTCAACTGCTAGTCTATGTTTTTGCTGAATTCTCATTTCATTTAATCTAGCAACTCTTCTATCAAGGGATTCTTGTGCTAGTTTGCTCCTCTTATGCTCTAATCTAACTTCTTTGTGCACTTCGGATTCATTTGTTTCATCAATTTTTCTGTTTTTTCGTCTTTGCTCAGTTTCTAGAGGACTTTCTGCTTTGCGTTTAGCCCTGTCCTTTTCATTTCTTTTTTTTAGGCGGGCTTGCCTTTCTTGTTCGGTTTCAGCCCTCCTCAGTTCTTGTGCCCTCTGGTTTTTTTTGTCAAGGCGAGCCCGTTTTTCATTCGCACTTTCCTTTTTCAGGTTGGGATTATCGAGCTCCATTAGTTATAAAGCACAAAACCTTGACAAGTAAAAGAAAATAAGAATAAAATAAATGAAACACCGCCACACAAATTATAGAACTTAGCCTTAGTTCGCCTAATCCACACCGCAATTGCTGTAGGAATCTCGTATCAAGGTAGCAATAACGCGGGTGCTCAGTTTATTTGGTTTTTATACAACTCAGAAAAATAACTGCGCAGTACGTGCAAAGAGTAAAAGGCGGGAGAAATGTTCTCGGCGCGACTACCATCGGTTTTGTGTAGTTTGCGCATGATCAGTAGCTACTTAGCGGTTAGATTTGTCACCTGCTTTAACAATGGAACCAGAGCCTATGGCAGAACAAGTGAGTAGATTATTTAGGAGAAGAATTGTATCAGTTGTGATATAATTGTGTTAGAATGGAAGACAAAGACAAAAGGAAGAGAAGACTGAGCCCCCAGTGGCTCAGGAAATAAAAAAAGTTTTAAATAATAAAGTGAGTAGACAGCTATATAGTATTAAAATTCTCATAATTTACTTCATTTTAATACAGAAAAAAGAAGAAGAAGAAAAAGAAATAGGTAAGTCACATTATGGTTTAACCTGTAGCTGTTATGATATGATGCACTTTTTTTTGTAGACAGCAATACCACCATCAGAAGAGCAAATACATTATAGTATTTAAATAACTTATTTATCTTAACTGTCCATATTAACTTATATATCTTAACTCCATATTAACCACTTAAAATATATATTTTAACCAATTATAAACATATAATATATGCTTTAAAATGTGTAATCTTCGTATTATCATGAAGAGTTATGTGATGGCTATCTAGCTAGCTCAAAACTCAGAAGTTTGTGGTTATGGGCATAGCGCCCTCCATGGCTTTAAAAGTGGCCACACCTTGAACAAGTCTACAATGGTTCTCTTCAATATAGGACCAAATGTAAATTTGCCATTTGAATGCTATCAGTTAGAAATTGGACTCAATAAGTACACAAGACGTAACTGTGTAGGCAAAAAATCAGATAGGTCAGAGACAAAAACCTAACCTGTCAATAAAGGTAAAGATTTTTCATTAGCTAAGCAGTCCTTGTAACACACGGCACCTTCACATACACTTGTTCACTTGATATACCAACACAAGACTTACTTTCTTCAGTGATTTGATATTGTAGTTCTTGTACGCACAATACTTCACACCACTGAACCTACCTAGCAAGACTACCTCGTGGGTAGTCTAGTGGAAACTGCCTTTAAAATAAATGCGTTGAGGCGGGTTATAACTGTGACAACTAGCGTATGTTACCACCCCCCACTAACTCGAACTAGCAAGGTGTCCAGTAAGTTTTTGCACCCACAAAACAACAAAGCGGTAGGTAAACAATTCAATTTCTAAGGGTGAACGGGGTAGTAATGGTCGCTAAAACCAGATTATTCTGTTTAGTGAAGTTTGGGACGGGTCGAGAGTGAGCGAACACAAACTAGGGCGGGTAAAGTACAAAATGACATACGTACGTCCAAACATTCTACCAAATAAATGAAATAAACTAGTTGGTGTGCTTGAGCACAAATGGCGAGCGAGCTGAGGTTAGGTACATAAAACTAAGTTGTACTATGTGTTTTAGCTTATTCATCAAAACACTTATAATAGAATGTTATGACCTTTTATTCAGCACTCCAAAATACAAATCACTCTCTTAACTGATCAATGGTAATTTTTAGTATTTAAAAACATTCACCATTCTGATAATCTCCAATCACCAGTAACTCTTGAACAAGCTCTCAGCTACGATAATAAAACATACAACGGTGTGAGATTTGTCATTTAGCCAACAATATTATTGGGAATATACTTACTCTTTTTGAGTATTGATACTTTGATTGAAGTTACTTGGACCACTGAATTACCGTGAATTCTTGACAAACCGGCGTCTCACCTACAAAAACAAAAAAACAATCAAAATTTTTTAGCACACAAATACAAAATTATTTCTTACCTATTTTCTGAGCCTGGGTAACTTTGTAGTACCAAATTTGAGCCAATGGACTATTTTTGAATTTACCAGTTCACTGTTGTTGACCAAGCTCTTAGTACAAAAACCAGACAAACAGCCGAGTGACAGAGGGAATTTTGCATATATTAGCTAACAATCTGGATTACATACTTACCTCAGCTTCCCTCGAGAAGTAGTAGCTTCCTTAGCATTAATACTAAGGCATTCTGACTACCAACAGCTCTTGACAACCAACAACCTAGTCTGGCGTAGCCAGACCCTTTACCCACTGATCGCTGCGCGGAGGGAAAGGGTCTGGAATCATGCAATACAGCGAGTTGTTCCTATCCGTTACAAAATTTCAGTAATGATGAATATCATTAATGACGCTTTGTGCCGTATAATGACGTTATATGACGCAATAATGGCTATTTCGCTCAGAGAAGCTGCCAATGAAGCTGTTGCGAGGCTCGGCTATGATAGAGGGATGAAGGAGGAACAATTGGAAATTACGACTAAGTTTTTATCTGGAAGAGATGTTTTTGCTATTTTACCTACAGGTTTTGGTAAGAGCCTGTGCTATGCTTTCCTTCCTCTTGCTTTTTTTCTTTTTTTTTTTCCACAATGTGTATATGTCAATGGACTTCTCAGAAAACAGCAACCTCCTCCCAGCCTTCCATTTCAAAACATCACGGCCACAACCACGGCACTGCTGTTCGGAAGCCATATTGCTAACTATACGCGTAAGATGACGTAACCGGACATACACTTGACGAAGTCTCATTACATCCTGTTGGAACAACTCGCTGTATTGCATGATTCCAGACCCTTTCCCTCCGCGCAGCGATCAGTGGGTAAAGGGTCTGGCTACGCCAGACTACCAACAACCGGCACTCCGTATCCCCCCCATAAAACGGCGAAGTTTTGAAATTAAGTCTGGAAAAGGGTCTTCAATGCCATAGTAACCGGTCGAATCAACTTTTCGTTTCTTGAAAAGCAAGCATTTTCGCAGGAATTTTCTCACACTTTGGAGGTTAAGTATAAAGTAAGGCTTGCTTAATCCTCTAGTTTCAGAATAAATTGGGGTCAAGCCTAAAAAGCCGTGTTTTTTGGAGAAAAACGTTCCCCGCGCGCGCGTTTAAGGGGCATACGTACCATCCCACATACATATATACCTATAACATATACCCGATTTTGCATTATCCACCCCTAATACTGTCTCGCTCGCTACGCTCGCTCGCCAAATATACTATAGTATGTCCATGTTGAGTTGGCGCGACCACAAATGTGGCAAAAGAGGAATGCACTTGGCGAAATCGGAAACCAATTAAGGTCACATGACAGTAGTAGCGAAAACGCGCGAAAACGTCGACGCCCACAGTAAAAACGGGGCGGGTCCAAGGTGCGCCCGTAAGTTTACTTGTTGAAATGAAAAAGAAGCTATGGCAGTTTCTTCCCTGGCTGTATTCAATATATGCCCAGTTATAACTAATCACTCGTAGTTTTGTAGAGCTTCTAGTTGTGTGCTAAAACTGGTTGAAGGTTGCGGAGGGTTATCTGGAGCTACAAAGCTTAGGGAAAGAAGCACAGGACCGCGGCTGAAAGCCTCCTCAAGTAAGTCTGATTGTTGTGTGCTTAAGCGTGTATTTATTCTTACTTTCTTGGTGTGACGAATTTCTGAAGTACTCAACAGTAATGTGAAGAATCCAGCACATCACCTACACTTTAGCTATGGCCACACACATTCCAGTATTACTTTGTCCTTCACACTGAATCATTCATATCATTTTATTCATGATTTTACTATATTTTCTATCTACTTGTTAAATTTCAACTTTTTTTAAATTTTATAATGACATATACAATAATATAATATTATATAATTTTATGATGACATGAAATTGTGGTAGATACAAGCAGCAGTTGAATTTGGAGAGATCTAGTATCTTCTGACCACAGGAAGAAGAAAAGGCTACATGGTCCTGGTTGTACATTTTTCAAAGAACTACTTCCAGATTTAGCAGGAGTTCAACTTGAAAGTTTTCCAACACTGTGTGACCAAAAAGCTGTTTTATGCTATGGCTGTAATTCTCTTTTTAATCACATCAACAAGCTTGAGAAGAATATTGTTGATGCAAAGGAGAAGATTGTGCAGGCAAAAGCAGATATTAATCTGCTCTACCTCGAAAGCGTCCCAGTAGCACTAGTTCCACAGACTGTCTACAAAAGCGTGGAAGAATACAGTCTTTTCCTTCCCCTGACAGTTTAAGAGATTGTGGGCTCGATGAAGTTGGAGAAATTGTTGCATCAGCCACTCCAACTCATTTGGAACCCAGCAATACTTCTGATGAAACTGAGCCAAGTGCTAAACAATCCATCTAATGTACAGGTAAGTATAACTTATAATAGGTAGCAATATCACCAGCTGTTGGCTAATCAATGTGATAAGAGTCACTGTCATATCAGAGTAGGACTTATACGTACAATATAGCCACTCCATCAAGAAGAAGCATTAGAAAGCTTGCCAGAATAGCACTCCCAAACTGTTATATACCGTATAGCGATTTAATATGGCGGATTTTTAATTTGGTGGTTTGGCGGTTCTGACGCAGATCGCCAATATTAATTTCGCCAATTGCAATAAGCCATATTTATTAGGGTAGGTTGCGCTTGCGCACGAGTGAGCGTAGCTTAGCTAGTCAGCTGCTTTATCATGGCATTGCTTAAATACTTGAAGAGGAAAAACCCAGTGGAGCAGGAGATTAGTGGGGCCCAAGATGGCCTTGCACTACCTACTCTGGACAAGTGTAAGACCCTTACTAAAGCTCAGCTGAAAGAGGCTAATAAGGCTGTAGAAGATGCAAGTGAAAGTGAGGCGAGTAAGAAGAGGGGAAAGTATAACCGGTATAGGAGGAGGATAGGGCCAACATTGGAAAATATACTGCAGAAAATGGGCCTACCAGAGCGGCCTCATATTTTTCTGCTCATCTCAGGTGTAATGTAAGGATAATGATTAGATCTAGCTATAAAATATAGTCATTATGAATTATTTTATAACAGGTGAATGAATCAACTTGTCGGAGACTAAGATCAGAGTATTTGGCACAGTTAAAGATCCAGAAGCAGAAAGGTAGTGATGGAGTTATAAAAGCCCTGCCTACTAAACAGCAAGGAAGACCACTTTTGCTAGGACAAGAACTTGATAACTCCGTTCAAGATTATATTGAAGCATTAAGAGTCCTGGGTGGTGTAGTTAATACTCATATTGTCATGGCAGCTACTGTTGGGATCATAAAGGCAAAAGACATTACATTACTTGCCTCACATGGAGGGAATATTGTTATCAATAAGAACTGGGCCAAGTCATTGCTTCACAGAATGAATTATGTGAAACGGAAGAGTTCAAATGCTGGAAAGGTATCTATTAATAATTTTATGGCAATAAAAGAAATCTTCTTGGCTGATATAGTGGCAGAGGTGCTTATGAATGATATCCCCAATGATTTAATCATCAACTGGGATTACACTGCTTTGAAACTAGTACCAACTGGGCAATGGACTATGCTGGGGATAAAATAATACCCATTGTAAATGTGGACGACAAGCGACAAATAACTGCTGTGCTTGCAGCAACTATGTCAGGTAAACAATTTTTCCATGTTATTAGAAATAGAGTGTCATAGTGGTTTATAGATGAACCACAGCCACTTTTACTGATCACAATCAGCAAAATTCATATCTGTAATTAAGACTTTAGCATGGGTCAATGTCTTATTATTCACTAAGAAACGATTATGTACAAGAGGATGGACAACCCAACTACAGTATGAAGCTGCCTGATGCTACACATTTTATTCCGTTTTATGTGCAATGTAGGTGACTATCTCCCTCCACAGCTGATCTACCAGGGGAAAACACACAGGTGCCACCCAAATACTACTTTTCCTACGGGATGGGATATATGGCATAGTGAGAACCACTGGTCAAATGAAGTGACAACCAAGCGATATAATTGAGATGATTTTGACCCATTTTGTGGTGAAGAAGCGTGCAGGGTTGGGATTAGAAAAGACATTTCCAGCTTTGGTACTTTTTGACTGTTTCAGAGGTCAAACTACTGATGCAGTCAAAAGAATGCTTTTAGAACTGCACATAGTGGCTATCCAGATTCCTCCTAACTGTACTGATACGTTGCAGCCCATGGACATCTCCATCAACAAACCTATGAAAGATGAACTCAAATCAAAATTTCAAGCCTGGTATGCAGAAGAAGTTCAGAAGCAGCTGAAAGCAGGTCCGGTTGAAGAAGTAAAGGTGGATGTGCGCCTGTCTAATATCAAAGGCAGAAGCGCTAACTGGATGATTGCGTCATGGCAGAGCATTGAATGTCGCCCAGAGTTAGCCATCAATGGATTTAGAAAGGCAGGAATTTGCAGTGCAATTGAAGCTGTGCACACACAGTAGCTAGCCGGTATCTTATATTTTAAATCATGTATCCATTATAGCATGATCATGCATGCATTACTAATTTATTTAAAATTAATCGTGTTACAAAAATTGATTTATGGAAAAAGTGATAATGACATACTTTCATAACAATTAATAAGATGCTGTCTAATTGTCTTTTGGGAAAAGGAAGGATTTTTGCCATGAGCCAGAGCCACAATAATAGCTATGGCATGCACACCACAATCACTGCCATTTATCTGTTGTGTACATTCTCCCATCTCTAGCGTCTTGTCTGGGCCAAACAATTTTACACATAATTTCAGTGTTTCATCATTCAGTCCTGAAAAGAATGAATCATAAACTTGAATACTTGGTGCTGACCCTCGAGTTGAATTTACAACCCAATGTTTACGCTTCTCACAGTGTAAAACTTGTATATAGAGGGAGTTCTTTGTCAAACAGAGGCGGCTACATGTATTGAGTGTCGTCAGTAATGTAGACTGCAGGCCACAGATTCTAGGAAACTGATTTTTGAGAAGTTCTTGTGCAAAATCTATGTGTTTATCAGTTAACTTATCTGAACACAGCACAGTTTTATCAGAATCCATGAGCTGGATACCACTGTATGCTACCCATAGCTTGTCTGCTTCTGGCGAGAGAGGATCTTCATCATTTGACGGAACTTCTTCAACTTCAATTTTAATCCTTTTTTGGGGAGGTGAGGTGATTACTGACTCTTGGGCTAATAGTTTTCTCATCTTCATTATGAGCTTACTTTCACCTGTTAAAGTGTAGAGGCAAGGTATCTCTAGACCTCCCTGAGGCAGATCTTCAGAATAGCGCCTACTTCCAGTAATGATACAGTTTATATGGCCAAACCTCTGCAAGAAGAGTGAGCAGGCAGCCGGTATCTTTCTTGGCACATGTCCAACAGTTACTCCGCCAGAAATAATGGCCACTGCATAGGGATCTTCACCATTAGCCTCTTCTCTCTCACAGGTATACTCTTGTCCAGCGAAAGGGTTCCATATAGCCTTGTAGACATGGTATCCCCTGACACAGCTAGCTATCTGGAAGATTTCCGCCATCAGAACATTCACCGCCAAATTTTATCCCCGCCAAATCGTACACTTTACCAGACCGCCAAATTAAACTCCCGCCAATAAAAAGCGCTATACGGTACTCCCTTAGTCTGTTACCACTCATCCAGCTACATTGGCAATAATTGATGAAGAGGATTTAGATGAAGATAATATTGAAGCTCCTACATTCAGTCCTATTTCGGTAGATTGCAATGAGGACATATCTGATGATGGATATCACATGGGCATTCCTGATGTCGTACAATTGCGGGAAAAGAGACAGCCTCAGTTCTCTGCCACCAGGATCCTGCAAGTCAGACTAAACCCGTCTAAAGGTCGATCCAGTCAGCCGCTCAAAGCTTCCCGGCCCCACAAACAACTATACCACCTAGACTAGCAAGAAAGTGTTCAAGCTTCTCCCGAAATTCTTTGGTGATTACGTTTGAGTAGCATTGACAAGTGCAGAACTCACCATAAAAAGGATGGACTGACCAATATACAGGAGAGAGAAAAGTGAAAATAAAATGATCTGATTGGCTGGAATTGAAGGTGTGTGCAGGCAGAAAGAAAATTCTAGAAGAAATGGTGAGAACACAACAACAAGAAACAGATGTCTAGAATAGTTCGTTATAATGAAGAAATGTGCTGTTGCTTGTTCCCTTGTGATGAAGAATGCGGTGGTGATTCATAGCATAGATATTAATAACAGTGATAGACCAATTCAATTGATGACCTGGTAATTTGTAACTAATCAAAAATTGATTATTATCCTTTTTCAATCGTTTTTGATATTGTGTTTCAGTATAAATAGAATAGGGCAACCATAACAGAACAGTTTTTTTTTATTGTGAAGAGAACTATAAGAGCTAACTACCTATAAAAAATGGCTATTACACCTTATTTTCCAGTGCATACTGGTGACTTTTATGAGCCTATGGCTATTTTTTTAGACACAGAATGTTGAAGAAGGTATCCAGATCCAAGACAAAAAGGACACAACATGGTTTGGATATCGACTTGTAGGAGACAATTTTGATAAAAACATCCATCCATCATTTCAGCAGCTAGAATGTCACCATGTACAGTCTCTGCATTATTTTTTTTTTTTTTGCTATGCTGTTAGAGACAGGGTGACTCTCTCTGAATATTCTGATGACATTCCACCATTTGTCACACCATATCCTAGTGTTCTCCTTCCATCAGCTATGGATTTATGCTCACTGAAGGAAGATCTGGTCCTTCTAATAGCTCGGTGGGTAAACATCTTGATTTTATTGCTTAAAGTTAAATATCAATCACAATTTGTACAGCATACTTCTTCAGTATATGGAGGAGTTTAAGGGGGAAGCGAAAATCCTTCCTCCCCATGTGTCGAACAAACATGCTAAAGAAATGGCATTTAAATCAGAAGTGGTATGTAAATGATTTGTCTTATTGCAAGAAACTCCTAAATAATAGAACAATGTGTTAGATTGTGAGTGGTACATTAGCTAGTGTATAGTTCTTTTTATTTGTTTTTGTTACTATTTTTTGCGTGTTACTGTACAATGAAAATAAGCTGGATGATATGAGCCATATGTCCCTAGTTCCTGCAGTGGAAGAGGAGCAAGAAACTACCTTAGCAGATGGTAAGACAATAAAATTCGACAACTCCCACTTTTTTCCTATTCTCTTTGGAGGGGACCAGATGACTGTGGCAAGGATACGTGTAGTGCAGTTGTTACGAGATACTGAGGTGAAGCGTGCTGATCGTTTTGAAGGCATAATACCAGTTGTTGAAGATTGGCACACTAGGATGATCATTATGAATGTAGGTAATGCTAACATAACTAAATGAACACAACAAACAAAACAACTATGATGATGATAATGATAATAATTTGACTTCGTGGAACCTTCATCAGTGACATTTTTAAGTGAGAAAAATATTAATATATTTAAATAATAGTAATAAATTTAGTTTATTTTCTCACTTTTTTTTAAAAAAGTCATTGATGAGGCTCCACAGAGCCAAAACGTTTGAACTATTATCACAGATACTACGGAAGTTAAAATAAGTTTATTTAGTAGCTATATATTTTACGTAGAGTATGAATATATCTTTATGAAATAACACGAAACTTGTTTTAGGCTATGGGGCCGTCTCTATAAGACAAGTTCCTCTGATGAGAAAGGAACCATGTATCAACTTCGGAATCTGATTCATCGCACAAACATTCCAACTACTCCTGACAAAAACATGAATGCAGCTGAAGACTTTCAGCTTTTGATGCTTCATACTCACATAGTCGCTGCTGCAAGGACAATCCAGGCATTAAATCCTGTGGAAAGTGTTGTAGACTTGGCGAAGTTGACTATTGTAAATTACACACATTTTCATCAATTCACCCCAGACAAGCTTGAACCTAACATAGATGGAGTTCACCTATATGCTACTAAGCTTGCTTCAAATACTAGAAATTTTTTCTTGTGTTATTCAAAAGCACCAATCATCGCAACTATGCAAAGAAAGCAGTTAACTTGCTCGTTCAGTATCACTACACTCTCTCTGACAGGCAGAAGGCTCAATTACTGTGGAGTTGCTGCATCAACACTCGAGGTTACGCTGGAGCCAACATTCCATGTGATCTTCATATGGAATACCTTAACCGGCATTTCAAGACAGTCATCAGAGGAATGGGTGCCAGTGTGAATGCTGATGCAATAGAAAGAGCAGGAAGATCCATTGCAGTTGTACATCATGTTGCGAGTATTTTCAACAGCATCCTCCATCCTATATTCATTCAGTTCCATCTTTTGGGGAAGACTTCAACAAAGTGCTGAGTGTTCTGGAAGAAGAAAAGAGAAACGTATTCATGACACTTTCTAATCGCCATAAGAGTTTCAAATTTGATTGTGGAGTATCGGAAAAGTTTACAATGAAAGAATTGGAAAAAAGTTAAAAGTTAAATCAAATATCATTCAATTAGTTCACACATGAACTACTACTAGTACATTGAACAGCACGTCACAACATTTACACCCATTAACAGTTATTCTACTTTCTGAATATAATTTTTTTAAATCTTGAAAATATAATTGCAACTGAAATAGAGAGTATTTTCAACATAGCTTTTAATGTTGATGAAACATTCTTTTCACCAGCTCCATCATACGAAATGGCATTTGAAATATGAATGGTCAATAATTAGGACTAAAAGGGGGCTGATGGACAGGACAATATTTCTAAGAAAAATTATTTAATCACTATAACACTAAATAAACAAAGCTTCAAACTCACTTTTTATTTCATCAAATAATACATATTGTAGGAGTACATATAATAATGGACTTTTCCAAACCCAGGAAGAGATACAAAAACGTCATTCCCAATAGTTTCTTGCTACTTAGCAAATAACAAAAAAATGTAACCAAGAAATGTAAAACTTCTTCTTCTTTATTTCTTGCATTCGCTGAAGGTTGATATGCGCATTGGTGAAAGGTACACATTCATCATATTCCAAAATTTCTATATTTTAGAGAGCAAGAAGCATACTATTGAAATTAAATAATCAACAGACAAACACTTAGGGAACTGTCAAAAAAATAACTTTGATGTTGAAAATATGAAATTACTTACTTGCTGATTTCTTCTCTGAATAGATATTTACAAAAACCAGCAATTTGTAGTGAAATCCTTGACTAGAAATTCGTCACTAACATTATTGCCCTTCAAAGCAACAGAAGCATTCATTCAAGAGTGCATTTTACAACAACACTACCTGCAAAAGAATTTTTGCATAATGTCTTTTGCATACCTAAAACATGCAGACTGTCTTTATGGTCTCACAATTTCTTTTAAACATCCATGAGTACATACAAGGGATATACAATTGACTAGAAACTTTAATAAATGTACTAACAATTACTGCAACTACAAAATAATTATAATATTGTTTAGAACAAGTTTTGCTAACAAAACACACACACTGTTTAGACTATCCACATTCCAATGAACATTACTAAGACTATAGAGCACAAGATGAGTAACTAACTGTTAATAAAAACTTTATGTGAATTGTATGGACTAAGTAGATATTCTGCAAGTGAAATACATAATTTTTGGGCTATATAGAAGTAAAAAATTATTCTTGAGTATTACTAAAAACCTCTTTTGTGTTTAACATTCTTTTTACAAACAATAACAAGTTTAGGCACAGGTCTTGCTAGTTTTTATAATTATTTTATATATGGGAAAAAAGGCCCTCCACCACCCTCCAGGATACTACCACACTGTGATACTAGCCTGGCCCTACTAGGAAAAAATCATTGAACAAACACAACTTTGATGCGCACTATTGAATACGACTATTTTTAGTAATTCAAAGTATTACTTACTTGTTGTAAACATCATCCTATCCACAGCATTATTTATAGAACATTTATAGAACATCTTTATCACATTAATTTATAATCACCGGCCTATCGGCAAAATAGCCATCCTATTGTCAAAAAACTTTCATGCAAGTCCAACACTTCATTGTGCTGCAGATTACAAATTTCTTTAATTTAACAATAAAATCGGTGTTCAGGTATTCCAATTGGAGAAGCTCATTCAAGCCATACTTGTTGATTACATTATTAAGATAGGAATGATTGAATTCAGACTGTAACGAGATTATACAAAGTACTGGAAGAATTTCTAGTGTTGGCAATAGGATACTTCATGAAATAGAAAACAATACAACTACTACGAGGTAGAAAATATTTTTTCATGGAATTCCTACTAAATCATGCCAATCATATTATATTATAATCAATGGAATATTTCATAGCTGTGACTACTACACTACTATGGAGATATGAATATGTATTTGTACCAACCATGAGGTAAATAAGGTCTAAATGCACATTTGCATATTAATTTCATGAATGTTCAATAAACATTGAACAGAATGAAGTAGAAAAGGTGGTACTAACCTGTCTATACATCTTCTATAATTATCTTCCATGTCCTTTTCATTGTTTCACTTGATAAGTTGAAACTACCTAAAGTTTTGATGGACAAATATTTAACACAGGGACCACTATGCTTTTGATTTTGCAAACAGATTGCACCAGCTTCACATATTATATATTCATCATTTGAGTTTTTTCTTAATTCAAAATACACATCACTGCTTACTATGCTGCGGATTACAGGAAAATATGACCGAGTCCTGAAGTATCTTGCACATTTGATGTAAAAAATACACGAGTCCAAAAGTTTTTGAATTGCATTTTCAAACCGCCATAAATAGTATATTTGTTTCAATTCAGTAGACAATGTATACCTTACTGAACAACGACCATGCTTATATACATATATTAGCTGTTGCATATAATACAGTAAATAAAAAAGATCGAATGACAAGTACATGGCAAAATATTATAAATACAATTCACAGAGTTCCTCACAAATAATTCAAATCAATATGGAGGTGTAGAACCTGTATTACAGTTTATTACTTTTATGTAAATGCCTAATGAAATAAGCAGATTGTAATCTTTAAAAACCCTGAAATCAATAGCTTTATCTAAAAATTATATTTGTGCAATTTCCAGTAACTGATGAATGTTTACTTTTCTGGTGATATAATTCATAAAGTTACCAAGTAAATATAAGCAATCAGGACAATGCAATGAGGAGAATTGACTACACATTTCACCAATTATTATATAATTGTAGTGACATCAGATTGCGGCATAAGTAAATGTAAGCAATCAGGAAAGGTGATTACACATTATATAATTGTGGTAACATCAGCAACACTGCTATCTACAATGTCATCATCTGACTTATATAATGAGCCAACACCAGTTAATAATTTATCTGTGCAACGTATACTTACAGTTAGTGCATGCATTAAGAATGTAGTACAGGAAAAGATTTGTATTTTCACATAATAATGCATGTATAACATAGTACGGCACATAAATTGCCCATTCAAATATGTATGGGAGAAATCACTGTTCAATTGAAATCGCACAGGGAAAGAGAAATACTGCGGTAGCTAGGTGAAATAGTACAGGTAAGTGCGCATGCGTGCAGCCTTAACCTTGGAAACGTATAGTTTGAGTAGTTTCTAGAAGGAAACAATGTCATTCTTTACCACAGAAGCTCTACCCGTATTAGACGGAATGTTTTTCAACAGATTAGGAGGAGCCGTAGGTTGAAAACGAAGTTCCAGAGGAATCTAGTCCCGAATATGGAGATAGTGAGTGAACAATACAGTGTAGCTAGTTACAAGTGCAACTGATTTAAAAATAAAAGCTGGACTATTACTAGTGAGTGATAGCATAGGTAACCTGTGCTATATAAGGGATCAATAAAATTTTTAAAAAGTGTTGACCGCTTACACTTTGATGCATAAGTATTTTATTCCCTATTGAAAAAAATAAACTAAATTACATGTAATACAAGCATTTCTTAAATGGAATCTTATATATGCAATATTTGAATATACTAAATTTCACGAAAATCAGCACAACATATGGATTGATGCAGGAATAACAAGTTTAAAAATAACCCAATTCATCCTTAATCCTATTCACGCATTTTATGCTTCAACTAAAGTAAATAAATATTTCAATCAGCTTTATCAAAGTAGTCCATCTGTACTATTAAAGGAATTTGTATTTGAATTTCTTAGCAATGGTAAAAATTCAGCACATTGAGTGAATATTCTTCATGTTAACATATACCTATAACTTGCTATGAATGATTTATTTATTCACGCATATGCTTCAACTAAAGTAAACTAATTTTTTAATTAGCTTTATCATAGCAGTCCATCTGTACTGTTAAAGACTTTTGCTTGAATATTTAACCCTCAGTCATGCTAAAAAATAACTCACTGTCTAGGCTATACACATTCCAGTGAATACAAAACTAGACAGCACAAGACTAGTAGCTAACTGTTAATAAAAACTTTACGTGAATTGTATGGTCTAAATAGATATTCTGCAAGTGAAATGCATAATTTTTTAACAATATGAAAGTAAAAAATTATTCTGGAGTAATACTTTGAAACTCTCCTGTGTTTACAAACACATTTAGGAATAGCTCTTGAATCTTTATAATTGTTTTTATATGAAAAAAAGGCCCTCCAGGATATTACCATGCTGTAATAATAGCCTGGCCCTACTAGGAAACAATATTGAACAAAGCATATCACCAAAAAAAATTTTTAACAATGCACTTCAAAATACTTATACTATTAAAATAACAAAGACCCTATTATACAACTATCTATATATTATAGCCCGTTTCCTGAGTGACCGCGCTTGTCGTCAAGTACTATACATCTGATATAGTCCCCGGTATTCGCGTACAAAAATGTATTAGAGGGAAAAGGTTGATATAGTTCGTAGCAACCATTAAAAGTACAGTAATGGGAAAATGACCAGAAAGAGCAATAGTTATCAACGGGCTATAAAATAGTTGTAAAAAAATTGGTTTGAATTGCGATTCAGAAACCCACGCCACTCGGGTTTTGCCCTCATGTCTCGGAAATTGTAAATCACATACAAACCTCAATTTTGGTTTATAACTGTTACATAATACCCGTGACCAACTACGACATACGTATTCATGAATAATTCATAAGCTAATGAGCTAGAACATGCAGACGCACAATACTTGTGAACTCACAATGAAATACCAGGTAAACAGAGTGCAGGAGAACTAGTTAGCAACCAAATCCGGGCACAAAAAATGGATAGTAGGCTGGAGTGGCACAGAAACAGGAGAGCAGCTTTCGTGAACTAGCAGTGAACTAGTTGAATTACCGAGTAAACCAAGAATTCAGTTTAAAGAAGTAAAGGGTTGGCTATGCTAGACGTTTGAAACCTAACCGGGTACAGCAATAAATGGAAAGAAGATGAGAGTGGCTGAACAGGAGAATGGGTAAAAGTGTTATCTCATTCAGTAGACAGTGACTACAGTCCCGCAGTTCTTATCAAAAAACTCATTTCATTGGTTAATCAAATCATGTGACCAATTATAGCACCGCGCGTGACCAATTATAGCGCCGCGCAAGGGCTAGGGCTAGGGCTAGGGGACCAATCAGAAGAATTCTTTGATAAGAACTGCGGGATGGCTCGACAGTGATACTGTAATTGTAACTAAAAGCGGGTGGAATAGACGAGGATAGGTGGCATAGGTTTTAAAAAAGATGGCTAAAAGTGAAGGCAAAAAAATCCGGTGAATTAGCCGGTTGAATTGAAGAGGAAAAGTGGTGTAGTAAAAAGGAGAAAGTATGAAAGATAAGGCAAAACGGGAACGATTAATATTGTAAAAAGCGGAAGGAATTGAATCGTCAAGTAAAGGCGGTGAAATTCCAATAAGAAAGGTGGAGTACAAAAAGAAGGCAAAAGTTTCACAGAGCTTAAGTCCACAATCATGATAGAAGGACAGAAAGGTTCGGATGCAGGAGAGATAGACAAAGGAGGAGAAAGGACTCCATGACTCAAGAAGAAAGAGCTAAAAAAAAGAAAGGTGGAGGATACAGAAATGAGATTGTTCAAGAAAACATAGAGCAGGAGAAGGAAACTGATGCAACCTTAACCAACGGTAGAGAATGATAACTGCATTCTTACTTGCGATACATCAAGGCCACTTGCTAGTAGTGAAATATTTTCCTTGATAACAAAAAATCTTTGTTTTGGTCAGAATTGTTTATGTTCAAATGAAAAATACAACTTCACGTTTCGAAGAAAAATATCAAAATATATTGAACACGTCCCAACATCAGTTTGCTTACCGTCTGTATTTCTATCTAAGTATAGAAACTTTCAAAAGTGCTTTTACAAGGGCACAAACATTATGACCTAGTACAGTAATACTGATAGTTAATAGTACTGATAACCATAACAAATACTACTTACTTAATCTGTTGGTCCCTTGAATGAGACATATGGGTGATCCCAGATGTTCCATTTATGAGCCCAATAAGAATGGGGAAATACCTAGCTAATAAAGTATTACAAAAAATATGTGGATAACTCCCGGATAATATTTGACATTCTATTCCTTTTGTTATTTCTACACATCTTTTGCTGATTGTAACATAAGCTTTGTGATAAAGTATTGAGAAAGTAAGTCGAGATGAGTGTATGTCCAACTTCTCTTGCTGCTGTTACTCCTTTAAATATTTGATTATTTCAGTCAGCAAAGTTGCTAATTGATTATTGAAATTAATAACTAAAGCTTCAATGAAAAAATTATGTGAAAAAAATCAAGGAATGTATGAAGAATTTATAATTAAGTGTTACGATTTTCTGCTTACAACAAATTAAACATTAATTTTTTTCTTCTCACACCACTGTAGAAAACACTTCTTACGTAAGCAAAAAGTGAACATTAGCTTATATTTTTCTCTTTGATAGGCACTATTGAATACAGGATTTTTGGTCATTGAAAGCATTACTTACTTGTTGTACAACATCCTCCTATTCACAGCTTAATTCACAGATAATCAATATCACATCTTTATAATCACTTCATCCATAAATTATTAAAGGTAGGCCTATCAGTGAAACAGCTATCCTACTGTCAAAAAAAAAAAACTATTTCAATTCTAAATACTTCATTGTACTGCAGATGACAAATTTCTTTAATGTAACAATAAACTAGGTGTTCAGGAATTCCATTGGAGAAGCTCATTCAAGCCATATTTGCTGATTACACTATTAAGATAGGTAGATGTGAATCCATACAGCCATGAGTAATTGTAAAAAAAAAACTGGAAGAATATCTAGTGTTGGCAATAGAATACTTCATGAAATAGACAATACAACTACTACAAGGTAAAAATAATTTTCATGGGTATACCTACTACATTATGCCAATCATCCTATACAATCTTCATAGCTATGACTGCTACACTACTATAGACATATGAATATGTATTTAGTACCAAACCATGAGGAAAATATGGTCTAAATGCCCATTGGCATATTTTATGAACGTTGAATGACATTGCACAGAGTGAAGTAGAAAAGGTGATTCTAACTTGACTAAGAATCTATAACTATCTTTCACGTTCTTTTCATTAATGTTTAGTTCGATAAGCTGAAATTATCTAAATTAGGATATAACAGTAACTATTATGCTTTTGATTTTGTAAATGAGCTTCACACAATACCCAAGTAAAAATACATGAGTTTTTCTATAATTCAAAATACACATCATCGCTTACTATGCTGCAGATTCTGGAATTGAACTTCTACAGCTAATTTCTATATAGTATATTAATGCCTATCTAACCACAATTGTTGTTCAGTAAGGTATACTGCAACAATACAAATAATTTATTATATATATGACCTTTTCTAAAATGTTCTATGAAAACTGTTGATCCCATGTATTTTTGACATCTAACATTCAAGATACTTACAATATTTTGTGGAATGCATTTCGTCAATGTCTGGATGCAGATAACACTATAAATAAAAAGGAGATCGAAGGACAACTACGTGGAAAAAATTATAAGTATATTCACAAAGTTCCTCATAAGTGCTTCAATCAATATGAGAAAGAAAATCTGTAGTAAATTTTACCATTTGGGTTACAGTCTATTTTTGTGTTTCAATAAAAGACGTTCAAAAGTTCTATTGATGAAAATCTTTAAAAATTGACACTTCTTGATTCTTGGTAAACTTTTGGTTAATACAACAATATTTATACACTTATATATTTATACAATTTCCAGTAAGTGATGAATGTTTACTTTTCTGGTGATACAATTTATAAAGTTACCAAGTAAATATAAGCAATCAGGACAATGCAATGAGGAGAATTGACTACACATTTCACCAATTATTATATAATTGTAGTGACTCAGATTGCGGCATAAAAACTTCACTCCTATACACCTATCTACAATGTCATCACCTGACTTGTATTATGAGCCACAACCAGGAAAATATTCATAATTTTCATGTGCATTATATATATATTGCATGTATGACATAATATTAGTCTGTATAAGAGAAGTTTAAATGTGTTGTCTGCTACACCTTGATACTGATCTATTTTAATCCCTGAAAACAAATTGTACTGAATTGTCTGAAAAATGAGCTTTTCTTATAATGGAATAATATATTCAATATTGAATATATTCAAGGTGCAGCACACACGAACAACACAACGTATGGATTGAATGCAGGAATAACAAATTAAAAAATAACACCAACTCATCCTTAATGCTATTTACACATTTTATGCTTCAACTAAAGTAAATAAATATTTCAATCAGCTTTATCAAAGTAGTCCATCTGTACTATTAAAGGAATTTGTATTTGAATTTCTTAGCAATGGTAAAAATTCAGCACATTGAGTGAATATTCTTCATGTTAACATATACCTATAACTTGCTATGAATGATTTATGTCAGCAGTTTAGTACTATCCATGAAATAAGTAATATGAAACAATTAGAAAAACATAATAACAAAAATTCTATTAGCATAATTCTATAATATAATCCTATTCAATGCATTCGTGTACCACTTGATATAGCAAGTTGAAGAATGTAGACTAAATTATAATAAAAGATGACAAGTACCAGTATTATATGCACCATCAATCTCACGCTTTCCCACTTCTGAAAACATTTGATAACATGTAGCTACCATTTACAACTTCAAAAATTCCTCCATTCAAAAAAAATGTCTGTTTACTAGGAAAAAACCATATATTCACTTCCAATCTTCTTTGACATACTCACCAGTATCTTGGTGTCATAAAATACGGTAGGACAAAGGGATGGATAACTATCATTACTTTTTCAAGTCGAATGTTCAGGCCAAAATTGTATGAGGTGGCGAAGTTTATAAATCACTTGGATACAACAACTTTTCATGTGAATTCTTTTGTGTATTCGTGCCATATAATATACTAATGCTATACAAGCCAACCTACTTATTCTAATTATTATTCTGTAGTAGTAGTAACAGGTGAGAATATATATATAAATATGTATATGTACATACAATATATATATATCCTAATATATCTATAGTTATCTTTAACGTGGTAGTTTTAGATTTGTGACCCAAGACAACTCACGATATCTCACAGTTGTTATCTCACGATATAATTGTGCACACTTGTTAATCTTGGTTAGGCTAATAGTTACAAGGGTAACACAATGGAAAATCGGGGATGTTTGTTTGTTTATATACATGTTTGGATGTACATATGTCATTTTGTACTTTGACCCTCGCGTTATTGTGTTTGCTTCATCCTCTACCCTTTCCCATACCTCCACTAAACAGAATCTTTCCGTTGTGATCCTGTATCATTAAAGGAAATTAATTAATTACCAGTTGTTTCTGGATGCCACAGGGCGCACTGCTAACACTGTGCAGTAAATCTTTAGAACTTCTTGTTTTTTCAAGTCCCTAAATCTTATGGCGAATGGTTACTAGGTATTGAGACCCTTTACCAGATGTAATTTAAAAATTCTGCCTTTTTTAGTAGCTGTGAGTGCTTGTTGACAAAAACTATTGGTAATTCAGATAGTCAGAATGACATTAGAGACTACAGAAAATACCAGTACTCGGGAAATTGAGGTAATAAAGTTGTTCTGTATTGGAGCTAAAGTATACAGTGGTTACAACGGCTATGTACTTATACTTTTAGACATAGACTGATTATTTTGAAGTGTTTCATTCGTTCACAGGCTCGCTCACCCTTTGTGCTCAAACACATTACTATAGTAGTTAATACTAACAATCCAAATGGTGGAGCCACTAAACCTAATAGACCATGACGACAAGGAGATACCGTATTTTAAAGATATCTGAGTAGAAAAGAAACAATCTGCCATGTCAACATATTTCACTTGCAAACTACATTTTTACTGGCCGGCAGCTTGTGAAAATATATTGACCTACTTGTGAATATCATATCACTTGACTCATGTAATGTAAACACTAAACATTTTTTGCATACTACAGATGCACTTAAAGATGTGATACATCATGATTACTATGAGAGCATAATGTGGTAATTGTTTATTAGATTTAATGCACCTTGTATATTAGTTTCTGTTTACTAACAGAATAATACTAATGTTGTCTAGATGCTAGAGTTCATTAGCTACAAATGTCAAAGGTTTAAAGTACGTAAATTTTTCCTACTTTTATATACTCATTTTGTGGTGCCTCATAAATTCATAAAATAACTTCTGAGGGCCTTGTAAAAAATACTAGCTAATTAACATGTGGGAGTGATGAATATATTATTCTCTTGCTATCAAAAGTGCCTAATTCTTAAATTATAAAGTTGTGTGCCAGGGAAACAAAAATCTTACTGATCTTGCACTACAAGCATTGATTGTATAATACACACCCTTTATATATATAAAATGTCAAGAAAAAGGTGAGAAATGTTCTCATTACTTGTAATGTGCAGGTAATTTGTGAATATGATGTAATATGGTATAGGTTACACAACGATGTGGAAGTCGGTATGGGATTTACACAATTGAGGGCCAAAGCCCTAGGATAGTGTAAATCCCATACTGACTGACTGAATATAAAGGGGTGTAATTGACTTCTACTGTGGTTATAAACTATAGGAAACGCATAAAAACAAATTTTTGATTGGACACATCACTTACTCCATTCCTAGAAGGTGGGTATAAAATATATTAAGCGCAAATTGAGCAACTTGATTAGACGGTTTGAACATAACATGGTACAAATACGTGTAATACATCATTTTAGAAACAAATTACTCTCTTGCCCTCAAAAGTGTACCAAATTCTAAATAATTATAAGAATTGCTATTTATCATAAATACTATATAAAATTATAGGAAGGGCCCACCACCTCCCTCCAGGATACTGTCACTATGTGATAATAACCTGGCCCTACTATATAAAATTATAGAAAGGGCCCACCACCTCCCTCCAGGATACTATCACTATGTGACAATAGCCTGGCCCTACTATATAAAATGATAGAAAGGGCCCACCACCTCCCTCCAGTATACTATCGCTATAAGACAATAGCCTGGCCTTTCGTGTAAAGTGTATTATATTTTGCCCATTAAATAAATTAATGAATAAATTAGTTGAACTTCTTTTATTCCAAAGAGTGCTTCAATTAGAACACAGTTACCACATTACGTCTGTACCATTAAACACCCTTAGTATAAAGATTCAAGATTGAGTCACTGTCCCATTTCAAGTTCCCTTTGTATGTTGACTAATGATAGCTGCATTCTGCTATAATGTGATACATTAGAATACTGGTATGAAATGTGGCTTGCAAATATGTCTGCATTCTTGTCATTCAATGAAACATTACCTATTTTTGTTTGCAACTAACGTAGTAAGATGACTTCAGAAATAGTTGCATGTGTTTCTAATCCACAGTGTTTGTTAAGGTATAAATAAACTTGTAATAGATGTACGTTACAATTGTGCAATAAAGTGTCAAGTAAAATAAGTAGGTTGATGCTTGCACCTAGCTACAGAGCCAAGGTATAAAATATATTCAGCGCGAATTGAGCAATTTGATTGGATGGTGTGAACATAACATGGTACAAATACATTTAACACATCGTTTTATAAACAAATTACTCTCTTGCCCTCAAAAGTATGGGATGTACATAATCGAAGGCCAAAGCCCCAAGAACAGTGTAAATCCCATACTGGCTGATTGAACATAGAGGGGTATAATTGACTGGTACTGTGGCTATAGTAGGAAACGCATAAAAACAAATTTTTGATGGACACTTCACTTATTCACTTCGTAGAAGGTGGTGAATTAGCAACTTGATTGGACAGTTTGATCATAACATGGTACAAATACATTTATCACATCATTTTAGAAACAAATTACTCTCTTGCACTCAAAAGTGTACCAAATTCATATTTTGAAAAATTATACGTAGAATTTTGCTTTCATACATAACTGGGTATGCTATTTACTTGTAGCCACTAAATTGAATCAACTTTGATTGTGTTACTAACATTTTTTAATGCAACATTTTTAATGTGCACGTTACACAACATTGTCTTACTAATATCTACAAATTTTGCATATAGATTAGAGAAAACATAGGTATAGCTAATAAAATCATGTGACAGAATATTCACAATTGATACAATTTAATCTTTTAAACTTGTTTCGTCATGTTGAATTTTTGCTTAAGTAGCAATAAAAATACAGTACACAATAATATTAAATACACCACCACAATAGTAAATAGTTCTTTGCTACCTAGCAAACAAGTTGATAATTTTGTGACCCAAAACGTAAAACTTCTTTATTTCTTGCATTCGTGAAGGTTGATATGCGCAATGGTGAAAGATACACATTCATCATATTCCAAAATTTCTATATTTTAGAGAGAAAGAAGCATACTATTGAAATTAAGTACTCAACAGACAAAAACTTAGGGAACTGTCAAAAAAAAACTTGGATTTTGAACATTCAAGATTACTTACTTGCTGATTTCATCCCTGAATGGATATTTACAAAAGCCAGCAATATGTGGTGAAATCCTTGCCTTGAAATTCTTTACTAATATTGTTGCCCTTCAAAGTAACTGGAGCTGTTTTATAATTAAAAAAAAAACATTTCATTGAAGTGATCATGTATTTTACAATAACACTGCACGCAAAAGAATTTTTTGCATATTGTCTTTGCATACCTAAAAAATGCAGACTGCCTTCGGTCTCATAGAATTTCTTTTAAACATCCATGGGTACATACAATGGATCTACAATTGACTGTCTTGCTGGTAATCCAAAGTAACTTTAATAAATGTACTAACTATTCCTGCAACTTACAAATTATATTGGCAGATATATTATTTAGAACAAGTTCTGCTAAAAAAATAGCACACAGTTTAGGCTATCCACATTCTAATGATGAACACTAAGACTAGAGAGCACAAGATGAGTAACTAACTGTTACTAAAAATAAACGTGAAGTGTATAGTCTAAGTAGATATTCTGCCAGTGAAATACATAATTTTTGGGGGACTAAACAAAAGTAAACCTCAACTAAAATTATTCTGGAGTTTTACATGAAAAAAAACCGTTCTAGTGTTTAGGGATAAATAGCTATTGCTAATTTTTTTAATTGTTTTATATTTGGAAAAAAAAAGGCCCTCCACCACCCTCCAGGATACTATCACGCTGTGATAATAGCCTGGCCCTACTGGGAAAAAAACATTGAACAAAGCATTTTAGCTCATTTTTATTCCATCATAAGAAAAAAAAATTTAACAATGCACTTCAGAATACTTACACTATTAAAGTAACAGATGGGCCTATTGTAAAACAATCTATATAATAATACGCTTGTGTGTCAGTAATGATGACCGACGGTGCGTGTATTCATGAATAATTCATGAGCTTTGTAAAGCATCATAGTTTTATGGTAGATAAAGTGTCATCACATTCAGTAGAATGTGCTGGTTATTTCTAAAATGCGGGTTCAATAGACGATGGAAGCGGGCGTAGGTTTAAAAAAGAAGGCGAAAGTACGGAAGAGAAAGTAAAAGGTGATTGATCGTAACTGAAAAGCGGATGGAATCGGCGAGGTAAGGCGGCATAGGTTTAAAATGGAAGGGAAGGGAAGGCAAAAAGGCGAGCGATTAATTATAACTAAAAAGTGGGTGGAATCCACAAGTAAAGGCAGGGTTAGGTGAAAGTACGAAATAGAAGACAAAAGTATCTCAAATTAGGACAGAAATTCAGAAGCAGGAGAGAAGGAAAAGCTCCATGACTCAAAAGAAGAGCTGAAGAAAGGAGAGGTGGGATATAAGAAAAGCTCAGATAGTTCAGAAAAGAGAGTAGGAGAGGGAAACTTATGTAACCTTAACCAATGGTAGAGAATGGTAACTGATCAAGAAAACTTGTGCTACTGCATTCTTACTTTCCAATACATCAAGCGCCACTATGTGGTGGGGTACTTGCTAGTATTGAAATATTTTCTTATGATAACAGATACTCTTTGATTTGGTCCTTAGTGGATAAATTATGCAGCAGAATCAGCGCTTTGAAGAATTATTTGTTCAAATGAACATTGTGGTCCTCTGCATACAATTTAATCATTAATTTTTGTCCTGATTTTCACATAACTGTACAAAACATTTCCTACATATAACAAAAAAGTGAACTTTCCTTTTATTTTTCTCCTTTATACGCACTATTGAATACAGGTATTGCTGGTCATTGAAAGTATTACTTACTTGCTCTACAACATCCTCCTATCCACAGCGTCGTTTATAGAACATCTATAACACACTCTATAATCACATTATCCACAATTTGCTAAAACGTGGCCTATCTGCAAGACAGCTATCCTACTGTCAAAAAAATTATCACAATTCCAATACTTCATTGTACTGCAGATGACAAATTCCTTTAATGTAACAATAACACAAGTGTTTAGGTATTCCACACGGAGAGAAGCTCATTCAAGCCATCTTGTGAATTCAAACAGTCATGAGTAATTGCAAAGAAGTACTAGAAGAATTCCTAGTGTTGGCGATAGAATACTTCATGAAAAAGACAACAATACAACTACTACAAGGTAGAAAAAGATTTTTCATGGTATGCCTACTGTATTATTCCAATCATAATTATTATATAATTGACAATGGAGTACTTCATAGCTATGACTGCTACACTACTATAGAGATATGAATATTTATTTAGTACCAACCATGAAGAAAATAAGGTCAAAATGCCCAATTGCATATTTTATGAATGTTCTATGAACATTGCACAGAATGAAGTAGAAAAGGTGCTGCTAAACTGTCTATGCATCCTTTTATAATTATCTTCCCAAGTTCTTTTCATTATTAGTTGATAAGTTGAAAATATCTAAAATTTTGATGGGCACGTATATAACACTGGGACAATTATGCTATTGATTTTGCAAACAGGTTGCAACCATTAAAAGCTACCCACAATAGCCAAGGAAATATACTAAACAAGTTTTTCTTTAATTCAAAAAACATATCATTGCTTACTATGCTGCAGATTCTGGAACTGAACTTCTCCAGACATTCACATAAAGTATTCCACAAAATATAAAATATGCACCACATTTTCAAGTATCTTGAATGTTAGATGTAAAAATACATGGGATCAACAGCTTTCAAAGAACATTTTGGAAAAGGCCAAACAGTCTTAAATAATGTATTGCTTCAATCCTTACTGAACAACAGTCACAGTTGGCTAGGCATTAATACACTACATAGAAATTAGCTATTACAGATAACACTATAAGTAAAAAGGAGATTGAACAACCACATGGGGAAAATTCACAAAGTTCCTCACAAGTGCTTCAAATCTATGAAGAAGTAAAACCTGTAACATATTCTCATAGGACAGGACACACTTCTGATACCTTGATTGGGAGACTATCCATAGAAATGTGCATAAAACATGGTTCATAAAACGGAATTGGCCAAACGTAAGTATAGTAAATGAAGGTTTTTGTATTCCAAATGCTTCATAGCCTCATAGCCTGTTCATGCATACAGTGTACCTCTAAATAACAAGAGCGACATAAATGCAAAATTTTAACTTCACTGTATTTTGAAGCTACATGTAATAAAGATGTCTAGCTCACCAGTGCTTTTGAAGATTTGCATATATCTTTCTTTTTTGAACTACTATTTAAGCATAATGACAATATTTAATTCTTACCTTTGTGGGAGACACTGCCACAAAAGCCACAAGAGGGTCACCCACATGAACAAACTGTACTGAACAATTTCTCTGTGTCACCCTTTACCGTATATTTTTGTTTACTTCCGGTACTACACCTTACCTAATCATTTTTGTTTTGTATCACTTTGTGTGCGTGCCTGGTTTTGTATACATTTGGCCAGGAGCATGCGCACGGCAGATTCTCTGATTGTCACAATTTTGAAAAGGAGTGAAATCCTGTGAGGAAGACGCCAGCGTGAAACCTGGGTCCCCGTGACTGAGTATCCCTGATGGCGGCATACCGTACAAACCCCCACACGTTGATGTTCAAAATTGCCTTCATAGATATAAACTCCAGTTCCAAAAAGTGTTTTATAAACCAAATTATTCTATGCCAATGATTTTTACTTGTTCCTTCAGATGATATTGAGATGTCACTGCATATGCTTCTGTATTGTAGACAAATAGATGTCTTAGACACATATTGTTGGCATCAAACATAGAGCTACAAATGGTATAACCCACCAGACTAGAACAATTCAAGGCTATAAAACCAAAAAAAAAAACACTTCATATCTATGCCTCATAACTTAATGAAACCAGCTTTATCGAAGCTTTCATCTTGCAGTATTCTTATCACTTCTTCCCTCTTCAACCAGGCCATTCTATATACATGTAGTATACTATCTTTTACAACCAAGAAAAAGTAAAAGACATACCTAGTTCCAGTGTATGTTGGTTGCGTTTCAATAAAAGAAATTTAAATATTCTATTGATGGAAATCCTTAAAAATTGAGTTGGTAAATTTTCGGTTAACATAAAAATATTTATACACAGATTAACGAATTATTTCATTACTGTAGATACTATAGCATTCTGTAAAGACACTGCCAGTTTATGACTATTATGTAAATGCATAATGAAATAAGTAGATTGTAATCACAAAAACTAGATAACCCTGAAATCAATAGCTTTACCTAGAAATCAAACTTTGCACAATTTCCAGTAAACAATGAATTCTTACTTTCCTGATGATGTAATTCATAAAGTTACCAAGTAAGTATAAGCAACTATTATTAGGTACTGAACAGAGCCTGATAACTGTTGCCACATAGAAAATGCATTAAAGTAAACAGGATGTGGCTTAGGGCAATATTTTTCCATATCACCTGTGTTCATAGTTATTACGTTGGGTTATTTCGTCCCCCTAGGTAAATTTCTTGTTACCAAGGTATTCGCCCATGAGCAGTACCTAATAAATTTATTATCCATTGGATACCCGAGAATATCACTCGTCTGATTGGCGGTATTTACGCTCGTGCCTGCGGCACTCGCGTAAATACTAAGCCAACAGACTCATGATATTCTCCTGTATCAAATGAATAATATATATGTCACAAAGTGACTACGCATTTCACCAATTGTATAATTGTAGTGATGTCAGATAGCGGTATAAATGTTCACTCCCATACACTTATTTACAATGTCATCATCTTGTATAAAGAGCCGACACCAATTAATAATTAACCTGTGCATGTTGTTGCAAGGTATATTTAGAGTTAGTGCATGTTTTAAGAATGTACAAGAAAATGTTCATATTTTCACATGCCTTATATAACTATTATATTGCATGTATAATATAGAGAAGCTTAAAACATGTTGACATTTTACACTTTGATACATGTTTCCTGATCAAAACAAATCACACTGAATTATGCGAAATATAAGCTTTTCTTAAAATGAAATCTTATATATTCAATATTGAATATACTAAATTTCAAAGTGCAACACACACAAAAATCAGCATGACATACGGATTGAATGCAGGAATAACAAAATAACCAAAAACACCAAGTTCTTAATGCTATTTACGCATATGCTTCAACTAAAGTAAACAAGCATTTTAATCAGCTCTAAGTAGTCCATCTGTACCGTTAAAAGAATTTTATTTGAATATTTTTGTAAGCAATGGTAAACTCAGCACATTGAGTGAACATTCTTCATAAACACCACATAACATGCCTATAACTTACTATTAGCAATTTATGTCGGCAATAGTATTATCCACGAAATAAGTAATATGAAACAATTAGAAAAACAATAATATAAAATTTCTATTAGAACATTCTGAGAATAATTTTTTTGTAGAATCCCATCCAATGCATTCGTGCATCACTTGATATAGCACACCAAAGAATGTAGTACTACTCAATATTAATAAAAGATGGCCAGTACTGGTATTATATATATCATCAATCTCACGCTTTCCCATTACTGAAAATGCTGAATCCTATCTTATAATATGTACCATATCCATCTTCAAAAATCCTCCATTCAACTATAAAGTTTCTGTTCACTAGGAAAAACCATATATTCACTTCCAATCTTCTTTGACATACTATTGTCAGCAGTTTCACCTCTGTCTTAGTGTCATAAATACAGAAGGACAAAGGGATGAATAACTATCATCACTTTTTGAGCATTGAATCTTCAAGCAAAAATATTGCAGCAGGTGGAAAAAGTTGTATAAATCACTTCGGTATAACAACTTTTCATGCGAGTCATTTGCATACTAGTGCCATATTATTATGTACTAATGCTATACAAGTCAACCAACTTATGTATTCCATTTATCTTTTTGTAAAATTTACAGATGAGAATATTACATAACGATTTAAATTTACAGATATCTTTAAAATGGTATTTTTAGATTTGTGACTCTCAAGATAACTCAGTTGTTATCTCACACTGAATTGTGCACGCTTGTTAATTTTGGATATGCACGTAGTTAATACCAACAATTCAGATGGCGGAAGCACTAGAGTTAGTAAACCTTGACAAGGAGATACAGCAGTTAAAGAAGAAACCCACTTAATACACTTATCACAGTGTGATAAGGCAACATATTTCACTCACAAACTTTATTTTTACACACCTACGGCTCATGAAAATACACTGACCTATTTGTGAATATCATCACACTAACTAAAGTAATATAACAACAAACACTTGTTGCATATTGTAGTTATATTTAAGGATGTGATGCAGCATAATTGCTTTGGGAGCGGAATATGCTAATTGTGTGTTTTTATTTTGGTTTGATGTGCTGAACATATTGTTTTTTATTTAATAACAGAATGATAATAATCTAGATGCTAGATTCCACTCAGCACGAAAGTCAAAGGATTACAGTACACAAAACTTTCCTTTACTTTTGTACTTTATCTATGAAACACTCATTTTGTGGTGCCTCATAAATTCATACAATAGCTTTGGAGGCTCTTGTACAAATATATAGCTAATTAATTTGTGCGATGATGGCTATGTAAGTTGTGTGCAAACAAAAAAAACACATCACACTAATCCTGCACTTGATCGTATAATATACACCCTTGTTAAACTAACCTGACCACAAAAGGTGAGAAATATCCTCATGATATGTAAGTGCGCAGCCAATTTGTAAGTATGTAATAAATAAATTTAGCACTTCATTTCAGTAACATAATTATAGATCCTCTTGTGAATCAAATGTGTGCCAAATTCATAAATTATTATAATTACTATTTGTATTGCATTAGTCGTAATTATATTTTTTACAATTCAAAGTACATTTTTGCTTGCATATTATGACTGGGTATGCTATTTGCATTGTAACCAGCTACTAATTTTGAAAATTGAATGAACTATGGTTGTGCTCCTACCATTTCTCAACATAACATATTCAATGTGCATGTTACAGAACATTTGTCTTACTAATATTTTTACGAAGTATACATGAAAATTAAATAGTTTCTGAGAATACACAAGTATACCTTACTCGTGTAACAGAATATTCACTATAGATACAATTTAATTTTTAACTTGTTTCCTTAGTACATAATATAGTTTATGTACAATTTTGGCTATGTAGCAATAAACATTTGGTACACAAATATTAAATATACCACCACAATAGTAAACAGTTCTTTGCTACTTAGCAATTAACAAGTTGATAATTCTGTGACCAAAGCATAAAACTTCTTTATTTCTTGCATTCACTGAAGGTTGATATGCGCATTGGTGAAAGGTACACATTCATCATATTCCAAAATTTCTATATTTTAGAGAGAAAGAAGCATACTTTTTAAATTAAGTACTCAACAGACAAAAACTTAGGGAACTGTCAAAAAAAATAACTTGGATTTTGAACATTCAAGATTACTTACATGCTGATTTCTTCACTGAATAGATGTTTACTAAAAGCCAGCAATTTGTGGTGAAATCCTTGCCTAGAAATTCTTCACAAACATTGTTTCCCTTCAAAGTAACAGAAGCTGTTTTATAATATAAAAAAAAAAACATTCATTGAAGTGACCATGTATTTTACAATAACACTGCCCGCAAAATTATTTTTCGCGTAATGTCTTTGCATACCTAAAATACAGACTGCTTTTGTGGTCTCATAGAATTTCTTTTAAAGGTCTATCCATGGGTACATACAATGAATATCACAATTGACTGCCCTGCTGGTGAGCTAAAGCTTGGTAATAGGTCTAACAAATGTACTAACGATGCCTACAATTACAAATTACATCAGCATTTAGAACAAGTTCTGCTAAAAAAATATCATATACTGTTTAGACTATGCACACTTCAATGAACACTAAAAAGAGCAGAAGATGAGTAACTAACTATTACTAAAACCTTTACGAGAACTGTATAGTCTAAGTAGATATTCTTCAGTGAAATACTTAATTCTTATGGGCTAAATAAAAGTAAAATTTAACTAAATATTATTCTGGTGTATTGGATAAAATTCTTTTCTGTATAGTATGCTGCATGTGACTGGATTTGGGAATCGGCCTAAATACGGCATCTAATGTTTTCTTTTTTATTTTCAACCAGAAGGTTACAAGGGGCCTTGGAATGGCATCCTCCAAATTTGGAAGCTGCAGCACAAGCCATCTTTGCCCTACAACACTTCAATGTTTTTGTTCAATTAATTAATGCTGATTTCGAGGGGAAAAACATATAAAGGAGTTGCTAGGCTAGGGGGCGTGTCTTGGTATTCCGTATACTATTTCTGCATGTCTTTGCAACACTATGAACAAAACCGATTGCAGGCGGATTAAAAAAGTCAGACTTTATTTAGGCTTCTTCGCTGGAGTTATGTGGCAAGAATTGCATGAGTTCGCAAATTATGTAGACAAGTAAGTAAATTAGTTAGATGCAGTCTTTTTTTCCTGCTGTTAGTGAAAACCTCATCTAAAGATTTCTTAGCAACGCTCTATGCACGAGTCTAACCGGCTAGTATTCCTAGCCTCGTAGAGTGAGTTCCAGTACAACTATGCCATAAGCTAGAGCTAACAGATGTTCATCCATTCTGCCATAAAATTTTGTTTGAAAAAAAGTCGACACATAAGGCTTTACCTGTAGATACTGAAAAAAATTATTTGCCATGTTTAAGCTGAATTTCTCAAAACCGGTCACATTTTATGAGCAAGCATAAGTTTAGGCATAGTAGTAGCTCCTGCTAGTTTTTATAATTGTTTTTATAATGTAAAAAAATGCCCTCCACCACCCTCCAGGATACTACCACACTGTGATAATAGCCTGGCCCTACTAGGAAAAATTTTGAACAGAATCTTTTAGTTCATTTATTCTACAATGAGAAAAAGTATTTTACCCAATGCACTTCAAATACTTGCACTATTAAAATAACAAGACTAACCCTATTATTAAACTATAGTGACATATCTTCCTATGATCACAGAAAATCTCTGATTTGGTCTAGAATTTACATTAAAAAAATACAACTAACATGTCTAAGCATTAGTTTTACTTAGAGTCTGTATTTTTATCTCAGTAAATTATATACCATACTATAAAATTTCAAAGAGAAAATCAGTACTACTTACTTAATCTGTTAGCTCTTTGATCGAGACATGTAGGTGTTCCCAGATGTTCTCATGTTTATGAACCCGATAAGAATGGGGAAATACCTAGCTAATAAAGTATTACAAAAAAAACTATATGTGGATAACTCACGGATATTGACATTCTATTCCTTTTATGTTATTTCTACACTTCTTTTGCTGGCTATAATGTAAGCCTGTGATAAAGTATTGAGAAAGTAAGTCGAGATGAGTGTATGTCCAACTTCTCTTGCTGCTGTTACTCCTTTAAATTTTTGATACTTTAATTGGCAGGTTGCTTAATTATGCTTGATGCAAATCATGTGAAGACGGCAAGAAATGTATTATAGAATTAAATGTTGCAGTCCTCTGCTAAAACAATTAAATCAGTCCTGGTTTCACACAACTGTACGAACTTTCAACGTAAACAACAAAAAAATTCAATTTTTTCCTTACATTTTTTCTCTTAAGCACTATTGAATACAGGTATTTTTGGTCCTTACTTGTACAACTTCCTATCCACAGTGTCATTTAGAGAACAACTATATCACATTTTACAATCACCTCATCCAGAAATTACTATGTCTTGGCCTATCAGCAAAACAGCAATTTCACTGTCAAAAAAACTATTGCAAGTCCAATAATTCATTGTACTGCAGACGACAAATTTCTTTAATGCAACAATAACATAGGTGTCCAGGAATTCCACATTGGAGAAGCTCATTTAAGCCATACTTGTTGAATAGATTATTAAGATAGGCAGATATGAATTTAAACAGTCATGAGTAACAGTAAAAGGAACTGGATAGATTTCTGTGTTGGCAATAGAATACTTCATGAAACAGATAACACAACTAATACGAGGTAGAAAAAGATTTTTCATGGTATGCCTACCATAATTATGCTAATCATTGTACATTATCAACAATGGAGTATTTCATGGTTATAATTGCAATACTAGTATAGAAATATGAACATTATTTACGTACTTAATAGTACCAACCATGAGGGCAAAAAGGTTTAAAATATTTTTTACATATGTTCAACGAACAGTGCACAGAGTGAAGTAGAAAAGGTGGTGCTAACCTGTCTATGCATCTTCGACTATCTTCCATGTTCTTTTCTTCATATTATATTTAACTTGTTAAATGTTTTTGGTCTTACAAATGGGTTGCATTCATAAATGAGCTTCACACAATACCAAAGTCAATATACCACATGATTTTCTTAATTCCAAACACATATCATTGCTTACTATGCTGTAGATTCTGGCACTGAACTTTTCCAGACATTAACATAAAGAATTTCACAGAAAAGAAAATATATAACCTCGTCCTAAAAACTTGGAATGTTAGATGTAAAAAATACATTGGATCAACAATTTCTTCCAATTATATTATGGAAAAGGTCAAACAACAATAAATAGTATATGAATCGTTGCAATCTTGTAGATAATGTATACTTTACTGAACAACCTTCGTGCTTGGCTGGCATTAATATACTGCAATATAGAAACTAGCTGTTGTAGATTACACAATAAATAAAAAGGAGACCGAATGACGAGTAAACAATAACTCGAAAAATATTGTAAACATAATTCACAGAGTTCCTCACAAGTGCTTCAAAACAAAATGGAGAAGTAGATCTGTAGTACATTTTACCGTATTCTTATAGGACATGACGGACTTCTGATACCTACTAAATTAATAGGGAAACTATCCATAGAAACATGCACAAAACAGAATGATCATTGTAAATGAAGGCTTTAGAATTGCAAATGCTTATGGCTTCTTCATAACCTTCCTGATTCATGCATACAATGTACCCCTAAATAATAGACGAAAATGCAATATTCCAACTTATATTTAAGAACTATCATGTAATGAAGATGTCTAGCTCACCAATGCATTAGAAGATCTGTGACCTTGTATCTTTCTTTTTTAAACTACTATTCAAAGTGATATGACAATCGTTAAATTCTTAACACCACTCTGCATTTGAGAATGCCTTCATAAGACTTGATATGAACTATCACTATTATCACTCCAGTTCCTTAAAGAAACGAATTAAATTTAAGCCCATGATTTTTGAGAATTGGAGAATATGCACTTACTTGTTCCTTCAGTACTTCAGTATCATCGAGACATAATTATTGGATCAAACATAGAGCTACAATTGGTATAACAAGCCAGACTAGAACTATTCACAAGGAATCAATCCTAAATAATCTTTGAAAAGAGCAAACAACTAATAGCCATGCCTCATAACCTCAATGGAACCAGTTTTATCCAAGCTTTCATCTTACAGTATTTGAATTGCTGCTTCCCTCTTCCACCAGGCCATTCTATATGTATACTAACCGTTCCTCTACAATCAAAGAAAAGTGAAACCTACCTGAACACTTTAGTTGGTAAAAGCCATACCTAGTTACATTAGAAGTTGGCCACAGTCTATTTTTACGTTTCAATAAAAGAAGTTCAATTATTATTTGATCAAAAATCCTTAAAAATTGCCACTTTTCTTGGTTCTTGGTAAATATTTACTGTAAATCTTATCATACCTTCTATAAAGAGTCTGCTAGAGTTACCAGTTTATCTATTATGCAAACGCCTAATAAGGTAAGTAAATTCCAATTTCAAAGACTGGAAAAAAGTATCTGAAAATCAAAACTCACCAGTAGCTTTACCTATATAATCAATCAACCTTTGTGGAATTTCCAGTGAATGATGAATGCTTAGTTCTCCTGTTATGTATATCATAAACACATGCAATCAGTACACAAAACTAATTTCATAGTGCAATGTGGAAAAACGACCGCTCATTTCATCAATTATATAATAGTAGTGATGTCCAATTATGGCATAAAAACTTTGTAGATCCGATGTATCTCTCAACATTGGAATCATCTGACTTGTATAATGAACCCAACACATATTATTAATGTTCCTACAATATATAGTTGTATGTGCACATGTTCTGTAACAAACATAATATAGGAACACATGCATGCTATATATTATGTATATAAAAGCATGTATAGCATAGTAGTGTGTATAATCAGGAAAAACTTTAAAATGTTGACCAATTACACTTTGATACATTTTACTCCTTGTTCAAAACAAATCGTACTGAATTATGTTTATACAAGCTATAATTAGAATACGCATTATTACTGGATTCCAAAGCGCAACACACAAAAAAATTAGCAGGATATATTGGTTGAATGCAGGAATGTTTATATATAAATTCAATTCATCCTCATTTTATTCACCCAGATGTTTTCCAAATAATCAATAAAAAAGCAAATATATATTTATAACCATCTCAAGTAGTCATTCCGTACTGTTAATGTGCAACATCCTTGTTAATGATGGTAAAAAATAATCAAATTGAGGGAATATCTTCATATTAACTTCAAACATGTTTGTCAACCACAATAAGTATTATCCATGAAATGAATATTTTGAAAGACTATTTTAAAATTATAATAATAATTGCAAAAAACCCACAAGCATTATTTCTTAATATTATTCAGAAGAAAAAAATTCCAATATCCACTTCATGTATAACAAACTGAAGAATATAGATATTTATTAATTATATGAATAAAAGACATCCAATACCTGTATTCGATGTGATCTATGCCTTATCAATGTCACTCAGGTCAACAAACTTGTCCATTCCCTAAAAAATGTGTCTATTCCCTAAAAAATGTGTCCATTCCCTAAAAACCTTATACTTACTTAAACTGTTCTTTTCTTTGATACACTATTTTCAGCAGTTTCAAGAGTATCTATTTCAATTCTGATATTGTCCCAAGCTTTAATATATGGTGCCATAAACTGGACATAGTTCAAAGGAGTGGACAACTGCATCGTCACTTCATGCGAGTTGTATTTTCAGGCCAAAAATCACAGCAGGTGACAAAGTTGTGTAAATCACTTGGGTTAAAGCCATTTGCTTAGTAAGATGACTCCACTAAAACTTATAAATCTGTAATACCAGCTAAAAATAGTACCAATACTCGCTACGAAATAGATTTTCTTACTGTTCTTCAACACTTCTAGCTACTAGAAAATAGCTTAATAGTTACAAAATAGCACAATACTATTAGCTACAAATACTCAATACTACTAGCTACAAATAGCTCCATACTATAAGCTACAAAAAAAATAGATACAATTACACAGTTCCATATAAGATGCATAATCGTCTGTACTGTAGGGTATGAAAATAATCCAATTCAGTAGACAAGCCATAGGTATGCTTAACGTAAGCTTACTGATAATGATTCAAATCTAGTCAGAAGTCATACTGTTTGAAGTTGTAACTACAGGGAAGTTAGTAGAGACTATGACTAGACTTCCCATAGCCATAAGTAATCCTAGCAACTTGTACATCAATAGAAAATCCACAATTGAAACCATTCATATTGGCAAGGAAGTTAAGGACAAATAATGTTTCTAAACATGGCATGAACAAATTACAACTTCACTTGGAATGTGTTGTCCTACCAGTCCAATTCATACAAGTGTACGTAACAGAATTCACAGCTTGTGCTAACAACTGTCTTCTTCAGTCATTCATTTCAGGGAAATCTGTTGAAGTCTGTTGAACTATTACAACATGTAGACTTAACAACCACACATCTCAGATCCATAAACAAAACAAGCCACAATAATATCTTGGAAGATATTTCACATACCTTGACTGTAGAGTGAACACTAATGAATGCATAATTGCTATATTTGAAACCCGTTATCCTTGACGTATAATAACTATCAATAAACACATGACTGAGTAGAATACTAACAAGTCTTCTTGCATTGAGAATGTCCTTCCTTGTACTTACAACCCTTATCAAACAAAACATTTTCCCAAAAAAACAGGAAAAAAGCCTTTATCTATATTACATACGATATAGCCTCTGTATCTTTGATAATATTATGTCCAACCTTTGTAATATTGTTCACTTTTAATAGGAGTGGTTAGTTACATATCACGTGTATGTACTTTTCGAATGCAGAAAATAACATTGATTAAAATGCTAGATTTGCAATTACTACAAATATCAACAAACCACAAAGTCATAACAGTATTGACTACTCAATCACTGAAAACAGACAATGGCGGCGCACAACATAAAATTTTACCGCAAATAGACGAGTCAACGCATTTTAAGACACAGCAAACATGATGGGTCATAGGACCTCGCCTGTTTCATGTTCACACCATGGTAAACCTTGACCTTTCACAGTGCAGGTGTTGAATGTAGCTAATTTGCAACTTGAAGATCTGGTACTACTCAGCTATGTACTCTACACTACACTTACATATTGGCACTAAATACATACCTATATAGCTATCACAAAATCTGTATATCCCTAAACATTAACTTATCTATACTAAAGTTCTGAACACCAAACTAGTGGAGCAGCCATATATAGCAATAGTAAACTCCTCCAGAAAAAAAAATGGAACTTATCTATACCAGAGCTCTAACACAACGTTAGTGAAGTGGCCATGACAATAGCAAACTCTGTCACTAAGAACTGGCTGAAAGATCTGGAGGGAAAAAAAGAATAAATGACCATCAATAATGGCTAATTCTACTCTCCACAATTGTGACTTACTTTATTATTTGCTACAGAAGAAGTGTAATAATGAAAACCAGATTCTTCTACGCATTTTAGTACTTATCCTGGCAAGTGACCGGTATCCCCTTCTTTTATAGAGAGCAGGAAGGTTGGACGTAATCCGGACGTTACCGCACGATTCTTGAAACAACTCCCCGTCGTCGCTAGGCAATGTGCGTTTCGCAATCCAAAGGTCATCCCCTTAGTTCCGCATGCGTAAATGACGTAATGTAACCTTTGAACCAAAATTATGACTAACCCGTGCTTTATATAGAACTTAACTCCATAAACATCATCTCGAAGAAAAGAGACTTTGTAGAGCAAAAGATGGTAAAGTTGTACTCAATAAGTATTTTCTACAAGGGTCTAAAGCCCGTTCAGAAAAAAGCAACATATGAACTTTCTTCCTTCAACTTTTTCCAGAGATCTGGGTAAGTTTTTTGGTTGTAGCAATATTTCTTTTTAAATGGCTGAACTTGAACAGGGTTCGAGAGTTTATGGCGTTTACAAGTGATGTCCTGGTGGGAAGGACTGATGCTGGACAGAGACACACTGTGAAAGAGCAAGGCAAGTGGTTTCTGTTAGTAGAGATCTAACTAGAGAGTCACACTTTTAATCCTTTTGTGTAGATTACAGGTGTCATGTGTATGTCAGGTCTGACTACCTGTCATGCGTAGCTATTGCTGATCATGACTACCCAGCCAGAGTAGCCCACACTCTTATGAATAAGGTAAGTATGAAATTGAGTCATAAATAGTTTCTTGCCAAACTAGTCTAATAAAACAAGTTGAAGTGAAGTTGAGTGTGGTTGCTAATTGTTATGTGCTACCTTTGAGAGAACTGCCATGTTTTAATGTCCTTGTAAGCTGTAGGCTGTAATCTGGAGCATAGCGAGGACGTTACTTGGTCGAGGTGACCTAAATACTGGTAGTTCTCGACAGCTGTGCAGTGCCTAACTTATTTAGAATATAGCTACCTATTACACCAGATATATATTATACATTAAAAGGGGCAGTGGTATAGGTTAGAAGCGATGGCGGAAGAAGGGAGAGGCAAATGTTTAAAGCATGTGTTGGTCAATAAGGGTGCGTATATGAGTAAATGATACAGCCAAAGCCGAGTAGTTATTGATTTTAATAAGTGTTATAGTATTATGTGCGTACATTGCTGAAAACTGTCATGTGGGTAAAATGAGAGGCTATCAGTTGACAGAAGGCATACTTTGGAGGATAGGGAAGTTTGGGTGCCTTTATTTCCAAATATTTCAGGAGATTTGGCCAATTTTGTGTGAGTGTTCATGACATACTATTGAGGCGAGGGCTATCTTTCGTGAAACTGAAAATGGCAACTGAACAAAAGTTTGTGCAGGCTAGCCAGTAATTGCCAATTGCTGAGGGGCGATTGTGATTGTGTGATGAGTTGTATTTCAATGCACTGCAGGCCATGGAGATGTTCTCAGCAGATTTCCCTCAATCATCGTGGAGTCAGGCTACTAAGTATGTATGTAGATGTACTGTGACACCTTGATTATCCAAGGTAGTGTAGGATCTACATTTTTTGTAATTTTAATAAAATGAAATCACTATTAACTATAAGATAATTCAAGGTCCATAAACAGTTGGACTGCTATCTTTAAGATACTTTTGAAAATTTGGTGATTAGATGCCAATATAAACGAAGTTTGCCAGTGTTCCAATGTGTAATGTTGAATGAATTCCAGTTCATAGTCACCCCTTTACACTGTATAACAATTCCAGGCGTAGCTAGTCAGTTTAGACAACAGAACACTAGTTTTGTATTGTAATCTTTCTCTTACATTAAGGATGCAGCAACGACTTAGCACGTTTGATGTAGTCTTCCTCTAGTTCTTAGTTTTCGATGTATAGCTACATGTATACCACTAGTTATTATGCTGGCCATAGTCCAATTGGCCACTCAGACAGGAGTGTGTGTGTGTGTGTGTGCATGTTTACGATTTCACATTACAATTTGCTGTCACTGCTAGTCATAGATTCCTTCTTTCTTTTTTTAACAATTCATTATAATTTTTCTGTTTTGACGTACAGAATGAATGAATAAACCTAATCCCATTCCACATGTAACTCCACTTGCATGTTTAATTCCACTATTTTTACACCCCTCTGTACAATGAATCTGACATAGCAGTGAACTAAACAGCCATGTCTTCCGTCTGTGCTGGTCTACACTCCTTCACTATTACATCAATACCATGTATGACTGGCATTATCATTGCATTGTGTTTGTAGTGATCTCTCTTATCCACCTTTGGATTCCTTTCTAAAGAAATATCAGGTTTGTTCTCATATTTCCAAGAAAGGCAATCAGTTTGTAGAGCTATGTGATAACATTTTTCCCAGTTGTGTAAGATGACAGTTTAAGGTCATGGTTATGAGCATGATGTCATGTCTTTGTGTCACTTTCATATTCCACTGTAACTTCCCATGATTCCTGTAATAGTCACATTATGTGGGGATACATTGTATGTTGCAGGATCCCCATGAAGCTGACCCAATACTCAGAGTGCAGACAGACTTGGATGAAACTAAGATAGTCTTGGTGAGTTGCTCAGGCTGGTTGGGACCTTGGCAATTGTTTAAATGTAGCACCAATGACTGATACTGATTCTAGAGAGAATGCAGTCTTCCTTGCGTGAAAGACAATGGAATGAAAAATTGTTGTGCATGGCTAGCGAACTTTGACATGTGTGTGTTTATGTGTATTCACAAGTTAAAACTAACAATGTTTTGTTCGCCTACTGTCCTAAATATTCATATCTTCTAGGCTATGACGGACTTGAGCTGAAATGAACTCTGTAGTAACAGTGGAATCTGTTAATAATGTGACTGATTGCGTGGATGACATTAACTTTGCATTTCAGCTAAAATCCAGTATAGCCTAAATTAGACTAATTTGTTTTTGTTTTTGTTTTTAAAATGTAATAAGAAATCATTTAAGTATTACAATTTCTGCATGCTACAATGCCCAGATAACTACCATTTTTAGTTCTGCTGTTATGGCATATGATCTATTATGGTACTAGCGGGTGTGGTTCAGGTTGTATTTTACATTAAATGGTTGCTATGCAGCACGAAACCATTGAGCAATTATTGGAGAGAGGTGAAAAGCTCGACGATCTGGTTCAAAAGACAGACAAACTCAGCGGAACATCCAAGGCCTTCTACAAGGAGGTGAGGGAACTTGAAAGTGCATGCATAATTGCTTGCATATTTTCTTCCCTCGTTTGTTTTTCTCAGTAAATAACACTGCACCATGGTAGCTGATAAACAGGATGTTAGGAGTGCGTGCTTGAATGTATGGTAGATGTAATGGCAAGCTTTGTGAGGACACTGTCAACTGACATATCTTCCACCATGCTAGCATGGGCCTTGCCTTACACACAACTAATAATAAATGATTGTGTGCACATTTGTTTTATGTTCATACACAGGTAACGATTGAAACTATTTTCAGAGGTTTGTGTGTGTGTGTGCATGCTACATTATTGTCTGTCTCCTACACTTCATGTATTATTATGTAGGAAATGCATTATGTTTGCCATTAGTATTACGTCGTTATATTAATTAGTTGCCCAATGCTTGGATTGAATCTAATGCTGTGTTGACGTGTGGCTAATTACATGAAGGGAAGTGCTGGCCACTCATAAAGACGATACCATTATACATACAACAGCTCAATCTAGCTAACTAGTTCAGACTTTAATCAGACATAAGAACTTAGTGTCCCTCTCCCATCATGTGTCCCTCATTGTTTGTTGTTGTTGTTTTCCCTGTTTTTATGCAGGCCAAAGGTGGGACTTGCTGTGTACTTCAATGATATCTCCTCCTCATGTATGTATTTGTTCAGCATTTTATAATACATATTTTTTTAACTTCTCCATTCTAATGCATCTAATTTGTAAAACGTGCTTTGCCTTGATACCAACAAAATTCCATATTTTTGAGCTCTAAAAGATATAAAAAATATGTACAGCACTAAAGCAATGAGCAGCTATAGACCTTTGTTGTAGAACAATGTCTTTCTGTCAGTCAGTCCTTTGAATCTTGGCTCCAGATCACTGACAGGAATCTACAAAAATTATGAACACAGTGCTGATTACCTCTGTAAAGCAAAAGTGAAACTGTCAGAGATCCTTTCAAACTTTGTCTATGCATGGTAAATAGGTAAATTTTACAAGTACAGTCGAACCTCTCTACAACGGGACTCCGAAAAGCGGTCAGACTCTCAACGACGGTCATTCCGCTGGGAACGGAGCTCCATCCGCATGTCTGTAATAGATTTTAAACTCTGAGAAACGGTTGACTCCCAACTCCGAACAACGGTCATATTACCGGACCCCACAGTGAAATTGCAATACAAAATTATCTCCCACAACGGCCAGTTAGCCACACCCATGCATAGCTTGCACAACAATTTAGTCATTTTAAACTCGAATATAGAGCAAGTCAGAATTACAAATGTCCAGCAGCAATCAGATCATTTACCAGCTCCCTCATTTTATTGATATAGGCTGGAGGGCCGTATAGGCGGTAGATGCACGGCACTTCCAGACCGTAACCAGCGCCTCTGTTCACTTTGTCCCCTCGTATCACGGCAAATGCTTTGTTGACGTCTCTTCTCAAAAACTGGAAAAGCCGTGGAGCCAGGTTTTGTGGTACATGACCTACAATAGTAGTCTCCTTCAAAATAGCCACTGCTTTCTTATCTTTGGCATTTGCAGGCTCTGGCTTTACCAATAGTGATTCCCCTACCATAGGTACCCATACATCAGTATATGCGTGGTAGCCCCTAATGTAAGAGTCTATTTCCAGTACTTGAAGTTCAGTAGCAGTAACGACCTGGCTAGCCATAGTTATGACGGACACACCTCCTTTGTGGTGGGCTTTACCTGAAAAACTCCGAAATAAGGTCAAACTCTCTACAAAGGCCAACACGCTTGTCCCCATGCTTGGCTGTTGTAGAGAGGTTCGACTGTACTACCCTGTTTCCCAAAGGGGAAGAAAAAAAAAGCATGGAAATATGTAATAAGATGGAGTAACAGACTCGAGAAAAAAGATGCTATATCATTTGATAATCAAGTTTCAATGAAACAATCGTGCTAGGCATGCTGCAAAGTGGATTAGATTGACCAATAACAGCAACAGAAACCTTGCAAGCATGAGTTGAGGAACTATGCAAACATTACACAAGTCATGTTCCCACGTCTAAAGTTGGACATCTGGGGACAACTCTCCTTACCTCTGACACTTGTGGGAAGAGTGCAATAGACACAGGCAGAGCTCCCCCAAATGAAATCACACACACCAGCACCTGGAGAGGAAGGTGGAACCGAGGTCTCTGCTTCAAAAACTTAGTTCTACAAAATAAAAAAGAATGACAACAAATTCAACACATTCTGAAGATTGTCATGTTGGTTTTTTGTTGTTGTTGTTGTTGTTTTTGTTTTTTGTTTTCCTCTCCTAAACTTGAATAGATTTTGTCCAAAGTGAACCAATATAATGACACTGTACAGGTTCGGTCGTTGCTTAGAGCTGGAGCAGACACATGGTGGGCATTAATCAGGGCGTCTAAAATGCCCACATTATAGATATTGTGGTCTCTCCTCCCTTAGCATGCCAATGCAATTTGTCTGTGAACAGAAATGGGCAGTTGCCGTCCCCAAGGTGATCAATTATACGGAATGCATTTAGACTGGGTTGGAACACAAGTGGAACAGGAGTAGCTGCAAGGACCCACTAGAAAAGACGTGTGTTAGAGAACATTGATGGATTCAGTCATAACATGCAACTTGCTTGTGGTTAATGGCCTCCCCTCTGTACCTATAGTGGGGGGAGAGAGAGAGTTATAGGATACACTCAGGAACAACACTGCTGATGAAATTAATGCATTGTGGGTGGCTAACTTGTATGACCAGACGAGGTTGAGAAATAAGTAATAAAGTAAGAGCCAATGTGGAGAACTCGGAGCTTCCGTAACTACACCACAAATCAAGATGGAAAAATATTGCTGGACACACAGCACCCGAATATACGTACTACAAAGACATGCCAGCTACACAACACAACACAACACTGGTGGTGCGAGTTGAGCTATCAGCATGCTCAGCTTGTTTTCCTTTACTTCCGAAATTCCAAACTAACTGGAATCAGTCAGTCTGTGATGTCAACCTTGATGCAGGAGTGATCTAGATACTTGATTGGAATATTTTGGATCACATTTGCCACGAAAATGTGTATACAGTACAGGACGGTTGCATACATGTTTGGTGAAAAATGAAATTAAAGGAAAATATTAGGCAAAATTTACTACAGCTATATTGCCAAATGCTGCCCACTTTGAGGGCTACAGTTGGCAGAATAACTAAAGACAGACATACCAGAGGACAGACAGACAGAACGGTAGTATGGAGGAAATTGATCATTATGCTAACATGAAATTTATGCATGAACTAATTGTGACCACACTGACTGACAGTATCATGACTACTCAAACCACTGCCTATTGCATGACTCACCTCTCCAGGAAGGCCATTACAATGGGAGGGATAATGAGGATGGGAGCTGGCAGAACCATCCTGGTAATAACAGTTTCACGGACAGCCTTGTCACACACATACACACAGAGAGAGAGAGAAATAAACTGTTATTCTACACTCCCTCGGACTGGGCTAAACCAACGTTCAATTAGTGATATACACAGGGGTTTGTCAAACAACAGAATGTCATACTTCTCTTGTGCAACAAATGACGCCTACCCTCTTAGCAGCAACTTGAGAAGTGCCAACAACTTTTCCCTGAGCATCTTCCACTTGTATTCCTTCAGTCAGTTCATGTCTTCTCATAAGGAAAGCATTAATGGCCGAGGCACATGCTGCACAACAAACACACACACACACACAACACAATTAGCCTGAACAAGTGCAATCAGACTAATGCATGCCAAACATGAATTGACTACTCTAAGAACTGAAACGTCCCAGGCTATCATGTGCCATACCAGTGGCTGGGAATGGGATGAATCTTTGGACTATCATTTTCTTGGCAGGAGAGAAGCTCTCAGCCTTTTGCAGAAGGAGGTTCAAACTTATCTAATTCCAGAATTTTCTTATCAATGAATCTATTTGCATTTAAAGATCCGTGTCACTTACAGCGATCCCGAGTGCAGCACTCACTGCACCTGCATAGCCCTGCACAAACCTGATGGTGGGCGTCTCCTGTAGTGAGGTGTGAAATCGGAGATGAGAAAATAAAGAGGAAGTGTTAGCAACCAAGACAATCACCGATAACAATGAATACAATGCAGAGTGCCATGAGACATTCTGTTAGCACAGGGAAACAATTATTCCATGTCTACAGTAAACAATGTTGATGACTTCAGGCTAGACCCCGCCCATCAGAGTTTTGACTTACGGCGGCTGTGCTTTTAGAGTAAACCTCAACAAAGTTGCTGTTAAGTGACTGACCTTCGAGGCATTTCTGTTGGAGTAGTTCACACAAGCATTGTGACTCTGATTCAACCACTGCATTAATAATAATTCATAAGATGCAGTGAACAACATGTGATAATAGCACATGGTGATAAAACAGTGAACTACAGTGAGTATAAGTGAATGCTTTACACATGTTTATCACAGAGAATCACCAGGTTACGTAACAGTTACGAGAGATTAACTATTGTATTACAGGTAATCTATTGGTAGCATATCACTAATTGTTTCATAGGATCATTTCTGATACATACACTTCAATAAAAATACATACTCCTACAAGCATGTGATGACGTCCAATTTTTTCTTTTCATTCTGTACAGATGTAAAAAAAACACCTGTGAATGTTGGAGCCATTTTAATGTCGAATAGAGGTTTAAAAAAGCACTTCTTGGAAGTGTGTACAGTAATATAAATAGGTATGTAACTATTTTTAGACAATTTGGGATTACAGCAAAAAAAACATTATTATAATTAATCTATAAATATATAATATTATATATTTTATATGAATATATTACATGTGTATATATTATCAGTTACAGTGGAACCTTACTTAACGGCCACCTGTCATTGGCAGCCACACTGTCTTAAGCGGCCACTTGGATTGGTCCAGACCGCACGACTATTGCTTTTAGTACTATAGAAACCCCTGCAATACGGCCACCTCTCTACTCCGTATTACGGCCACTACTATTAACACCACTAGTACAGCGAGACCTGCTTACAACGGACAGTTAGCTCCACCCCCAACACACCCTTCAGTATTTCATATACATGCATTCATTCAATAACAATAACACAATGAAAACTACAACAATCCATCAGAACGCTGCTTGTCCACAATAATTTTTAGTCTTTCTATATACAAGGACGATCCAAAGAACTTGCATGGAATCTCCAACCCGTAGCCAGCTCCACGATTCACTCTGTTTCCTGTCACCTCAGCCATTCCCTTATTTATAGGCCTCCAACCTCTGTACTGGCTAGTCATCGCTCCGGTTGAGATAGCGGTGGGTGGAGCTTGACCACATTGTGAAGTCTCGTGGCATCGACCCTTTACTCTCTATGGGTTGCCTGTTGTGCTGCTAAATCCATACTTCTGGAAGGAGCCATGCCTTCGACAAAGAAAGCGAGAAATGCTCTTAGCTTGAAGAAGAAATATGATTTGATTGAAATGAGGAAGAAGAACCCACACATAACTAGCAGGATTCTGGCTGATAAGTTCAATTGTGGAAAGACACAAGTTAACACTATTTTAGCCCATCAAGATAACATTAGAGAGCAATATGAATCCAATATTTCAAATGATAGTGTTGTGCTAGGCGAAAGATCCCGTACTTGTGAGTTCGGTGAAATCAATGAATTGCTTTACAAATGGTATTCTATTGCCACTGCCAGAAATATTTATCTTTCCGGTCCACAGTTGTGTGAGAAGGCAAGGTTAATTGCTGAGCAATTGTCTTTCCATAATTTTAAAGCTTCCAATGGGTGGCTAGACTGTTGGAAAAAGCGATATGATGTTCACAGGATGACAGTTTGTGGTGAATCTGGTGATGTGTCTGGAGAAACTGTAGATTCTTGGAAGGAACGACTTCCCGAGTTAGTTCATGGGTATTCAGCTGAAAACATCTGGAATCTTGATGAAACAGGATGCTTCTGGCGTGCTCTACCCGAGTATGGTTTTGGAAAGAAGGGGTCTCAGTGTAAAGGAGGAAAAAAGGCAAAACAACGCTTTACTATTTGCTTTATAGCTAATGCTGCTGGTGGTAAAGAAGTTGACTGTGTAAAAAAAAAACCTAGGTGTTCTAAAGGAATTGATGTATCAAAGCTTCCAGTACAATATTCCAGTCAACCCAATGCATGGATGGCCGGCGAAATATTAGACGAGTTGCTTTCGCAAGTTAATCGCCGTTTGTCATCTTCCTCTAGATATAATGTTCTTCTCATGGACAATGCTGGATGTCATCCTCACGAGCTGAAGGAAAAATACTCTAATATTAAGATCATTTTTTCTCCCTCCAAACACTACATCGCATCTACAGCCACTAGATTTAGGTATTATACAAAAAAAAATTTTAAGTGTTTTATCGAAAGCTTTTTCTAAGATTTGTGCTTTCAAAGATTGGCCAAACCACAGAAACAGCATCCCAACTAGTACAATCAGTCAATGTTCTTCAGGCCATTCGTTGGGTAGCTCAAGCCTGGGATTCAGTAAAGGAAGAAACGGTCATGAAATGCTTCCGGAAAGCAGGAGTTACTCGTACTGATTTCTCTGTTGTTGGCCGCCAGTTTTAAAATGAAGACCCGTCTGCTGATATGGAAGAACAAGAGGAATTGCAAGCTTTAGTTAATCAAATTTCTCAGACAGAAATGTGCTGTGGAATGGAGGAGTATATCAGTGGAGAAGGTGACATGTCCATTTGTATGGAACATGGTGATGACTGGGAGGACAGGTTTTATGCTGACCTTAATGCAAGTTCTGCTTCTCCTCCACAAGTAACTAATGAGGAAGAAGAAGAATTTGACTTGGAACCACCTCCACCTAAGATAACAAATACGAGGATGCAATAGCTGCTCTAGAAGATGTTAAGAGTGTTTATGGATAATAAAGGGCATCCTGAAGAAGCAACACGACTTACATTCACGGTAGATAAGCTGATTCAGCTTCATACTGCTAGCCTTTGTCATGGTAGACAGAGCACTCTACAAGAGTTCTTTCAGCCTCGTGATATATGATTTTTATAACCAAACTTTACAGCAAACAGTAGTAACACCTAACCATTGTCATTATTTATTCGACACTATTACCATATTTATTCGACACTACTATTATCATATTTATTCATATTATTGAAAACCTTTGAAATAAGGCCACCTTTCTATAAAGGCCAAAATTTTATTCCCGACGTTGGCCATTATAGAGAGGTTCTACTGTATTAGTATCAACTAACAGTAGTATCATAACTGCAACTGTCTATTAGTGATTACAAACTTTTGCAATGTTCCTCTATTAAATTTAAAGGGGACAAGGACAGGCTTTTCTGTAAGCCAAAATATTACATGTAATCTGCTATAATTTACTAAAAAAATATAGACACCCAACTTCCAACTTAGTGATGCGTAAAAATGACGATACTGTACCCAATACACACAAAACTTTGACCCTCGGCCAGCTACAGAAGCAATGGACTTCAATTTTTATTGCACAAAGGTACGTAGATCAAAGCTAATTCCTTAAAGCCTTCCAACAACAAACAGCACACATACCTGCCAAAAAATGACCTGAGGTAATGTCTGATTGGGCAAAAGCAATCCAACCACCTGAGACACACACACACACACACACACACACACGCAGACAACCACACAGACACACACAAAACACACAGAGACATGCACACACACAACACACACACACATACACATACACACACACACACACACACACACACAAGCAATTACTAATCATGTGGCACACAGGCAAGCGAAAGGAATAAAACTTACACTGACTGTCCCGAAAGGCACAAACCCTGACATCCGGAATGGCATGAAGATCTTCTCTCCAGTGTCAGGATGAATGATGGCCTATAAAGTAAGATATCTCAATACAAGTGTTCTAATTATTTCACATGTTACATACTAATATACATACCTGCTTGACCTTCTGTGCTTCCCATAACTAAAAGGTAAATAAATAAATAAATTACCAGTCAGTATACACTTACTACACACATACATACACGCCATGTACACATACTCTCATGCACACCCACACACACACTCTCTCTCTTGCACACGCACACACACACAGAGGGATGGAGAAACTCAAATTCTGCATACCTGTCTATTGGTCACTCCTGGAGCCAGAGTTCCTTCTTTGAAGTCATTGAGCAATTTTATTGAAGATTGCAACTTAGCCTATAAAATTACAATAATTTTTTCAATAAAACCAGCTGATGTAGCATTTTCTTTTGATCACTGGGATCACATGACCACCACCAATGTATGGCTGCAGGCTATGCTGGCATAATGTCAATTATTACACGTGCTAGAAATACATTCCAAAATGCTAAGAATCTGACTCAAGTAGGCACTAGCTAGTTCTAATACTACTCTTCTCCATACACTCTTTCCAACATTCTGCCCCTCCTTCCTCCCACCATTTCTATGCCAAAAAATCACTGGCTACTCTGAAAGTGAGGCAACATCCTACCATGGGGGAGAGAAAGGGGAGATGCCATATTATACCCAAGTAGTGTAGGGTAAAGTAGTGTAGGGTAAAGTCCCACTCACCCATTAGCACATAACAGTATGTACTGACTACGCCATCGCTGTCACTAGACCTAACAACTGGCCCTTCACATAATTATGTAAATACCATAGTATCGAAAAACAATTCCCTTTATATTAATATTCAGGGCTGCTATAAAAAGTTTACTAAAGTGAAACTTGAGTCTCATTAACCAGCCGTTCTCCGTCCTCCGTGCATAGAGGGGTGTGGCCCAGAGAAAGGAGAATGTCCGGTAACTGTGTGTGCCAGGTTTCCGTGAAGTGCCGGAATGCAGTTAATTTTGTTTCAGTGACATCGTAGACCTGTGCAAGATCTAGTGTGCACCTAGTCATGAAATAAAGTGCAGCAAGCATAGAGTTGAGTGATGCAGTCAATGCACAAGAGTGACGTTTACGTAACTCTGGTCACTATTAGTTGTTCCAACATTCTGGGACAATTTCATACAAACCTGGCAGAAGTAACCAGACATTCTCTTTCCCCTGGGCACCGCCCCTCTCCACACAGAGAAAAGCTGGTTACCGAGACTAGGTGAAACATACATTTTCTACACCCCCAAATCTCTGATTATCAGTTGGACTAATGTTACTATCATATTTACTTTGCAAAATCAGTTGTTGTTGTTGTTGTTGTTTTGTTTTTGGAACAAGTGATTTAGATTACTACATTGAAAATTCACGGAGGCTTTTGTTGGTTTTCAGGTATTAAAACATCGTCACCCAACCAATAACAAAAAATATATAATTACCTCAGGAGTGAACAAGGTTCGAGGGTCCACTACATCTAAGAAATGCCTCAGCCTTCCTTGAAAGGTTGACTATACATACAGAGAATTAGTAGCGAGAGAATTTCACTTTATCCTTGCTATACCTGGTCAAACCTCGGCCGTCCTAAAACGAATGGAGGATAGTCTTCACTCATTCTCTTGTTCAGAAAAAGGGTAATGGTCGACGAACATATTATTATTATTATAACTTTACAACCATAACAAAGAGAATTAAAAGAGATGAAATGTGATATGATGGGTGGATGAAGGACAAACTCTATGTACAAGAGAGCAGCCTAGTTAGCTAAAAGAAAAGAAAAGGGATATAAATGATAATAAAACAGCTAAGTGTGAGAGGGGAGTGATACATTAATAAAGTGACTGACATCTAGAGCAAGGACATAAACAACAAAATGTGCAGGAATTGTCTGAATCAAAGTGTGCAATAAATAATTCTTTACTAGCTAGGTGTCAGGAAGTACTACAAACAGTTCAGGTAGTATATTTTGCAGAAACACACACCTCCAGCACTCTCACATGCCTTGATTTTATCTATGTCATTCTAGCAATGAGGTCTCTGGTACTTGGTCGGTTTTTTTCTTGTGGTAGTTATTATTCTTAAGAAGTTTCTTGGTGACTTACTGAGGCGAGTGATTATTCCTATTCTATGGGTTATGGAACTTGCAATAAGAATATTTAAATTCTCTCCGATGCAATGTATTAATACAATAATAGTCTACAAGCTAGTCTAGTAAAAAGAAGCAGACCACACCACGAGCATGAAGTGAAGTGGGAAGTTACTTGTTGTAACTACATTCCTAGTGTCAGTTAAAATATCTAAACCCTTCAGTAACCAACTGGTATTAGCATGTGCAAATATAACTCTGAAATACTTTCTTATTGTTCAATTTCAAATACCTCTCAGTCCCAGCATTTTCGCACTGTGAGTTAATCCTTACACCCACGATTGTGGCTTTAGGATTAAAATCAGTCAGTGGATGTGGTTCTTAGAACTTCCTATGACTTTCCATTAATTAGTGGCAATTGTGAAACAAAAAAAGAAGATGCAATCCACCAAGGAATGTTACAATCCCCCTTTCATTGGAGTAAATTGCCCCCAATTGCGACCACTTCAATGCATGTTTTATTTGTATTATAAGGTTTTATTATTAGCGCTGCCAGCTGCAATAATTGGAAAGGAAAGATTCTTTAACATTACAGAAGAATGAATACAGTATTCTATGATATCATTGACCTACCAGATGCTTGTAACTTGATCTTTTGAATATTTTTGGAGGAAGTAGAAAACTCCAGAGGGAGGAAAGATAACAATTGGATAAAAATGCCAAAGTCATCCTAACTTTGCGCTCAAGTAACAGCATGCAGATGCTGATAATTGGGGGTAAATTGTAGAATCTGTTGTTTCAAAAGCTTAGGATGTACCGTGACGACCGTGACGATAACCAATTGCATGGTGTGTTGACAAATAGTAAGCCATTAATGTGGGAATGTGGCATGATCAGCATTCCAAGCGAGTCTTGAGTAAATATCTCTGTGTGTGTTTGCCCTATGATAATTTAATATGTGTGACTTTTATAACAGTGTATTATGTGTAATTTGGTAATTCATATAATTCATAGGCATAATGAGCAAGTGCAGCTGTTATTATAAGTCTGCCAATGATGCAATTATTTTAAGTGATATATTTAGGTTGCCACACAACATCTACTTGACACTAATCAATTATTGGTTAGTGAATGATGAAAAATAATTCATTTGTGAACAAGTTTGTTGGGTAGCATGCACGCACGATTGAGTCAAATATTTAATGTTGCTGTTATTTGTTGTTGTCTTTTTTCAAATATAGAATCAATAATTCAACGACTTTTATTTTCTTTAATGCTTTTAATGTTGTGCAAGAATGTACTTTATGATGCTTCAAATTATTTATCTTGAGTATTATTTATTGAATCGGCCAAAGCAGTTGTTCAAAGTATGTATATAAATAATACCTTACAATTTAGTTTCAAAACAATCGTTTAGATGGTATTTGTGTGTATAGGTTTCACCACGACATGGAGGTTGGTATGGGATTTATGCAACGGAGGGCCTAAGGCCCGAGGATAGTGTAAATTCCTTACTGACCAAACAGAGGGGTGCAAAAGACTTGTACCATGGCTCTAGGGTTATAGGAGATGCACAAAAACTATTTTGATTGGATGGTTTACTTATTCACCTCTTAGGAAGAGGAGGGCATAAACTATATTCACCTTGAATTGAGCGATCTGATTGGACAATTTGAACATACCATGGTACAAATAATATATTTAATATATATAATATAATGCATACATTTAGTTGTTAAAAAATCACTTGTTTCATTTTTACTACTATTTGTGAAAACACAGACAATGAGGGTGTGTGCATTTATAATGCACTCTACTAAAACAATCTAATTGATTGTCAAATAGTGACTGGCATGAATTGTCACACACTCCATGGGTCAAAGGGTATAATGTCTAGTCACTGCCATGATGTCCAACACTGGCTGTAGCCTCACTCATGGGTGCTCCAGACTCAAGGCTTTTCACACATTTTATCTTCTCTAAATAAAGTTTATTATTTAATTTATTATTTATTTATTATTTATTTATTCTTATTCATTCATTCGTTCATTTTTATTTATTTATTTATTTATTTACTTATTTATTTAATTATTATTTATATTAGATAGCAGTCCACAATGTTGAAGCTATGAAAATGCAATTGAGTTACTGAAGAGGTTGTGTTTGATACTAGAATATCTCTTTCATTAATTGCTACACTAAACATAGAGAGCTAGCTAGCTAGCCAGAGCACCAAGAAGGAGAGAATTAGCTAGCCAGAGCACCAGGAAGGAGATAGCTAGATAGCCAGAGCACCAGGAAGGAGAGAGCTAGCTAGCCAGAGCACCAGGAAGGAGAGAGCTAGCTAGCCAGAGCACCAGGAAGGAGAGAGCTAGCTAGCCAGAGCACCAGGAAGGAAGAGAGCTAGCTAGCCAGAGTACGAGATTGTGCAATTTGAACATCACATGCTTAATGTGGAGGATTTGCCGAAGGAGCAACATAGCTATTCCGATGAATTATTAGGTTGACTATACAAGCAAACTCATATTCAAATGTGTCTATGAAATATTGTTACGCAACCCAAAGTTTCTTCAAGAACATTGTTGGAATAACTGTCTTTGCTTATGCAGCACATATCATAGCTCATTTGAATATGCTTCATTCACTGCTGGAAGTAGAGTTTGGAATTCTCATTGCACAATGGGTTTTAATATGAATACAATTAACTTACTTCCCGTCATATGGCTTTGATAGCAACTATGAATATATTCAGATTATACTCTAATTTCAAATAAGGCATTCTGAAGCTCCTGGTATGCATATTCCAGCCAATGAGAGCAGGTTTACAGTGGATATTATATTCATGAGGTGACTATAACCAGAGATATACTGCCGCTGACGTCAAAAACCTTTATATGGTGATTAAAATGCTGTCATCTAATTTTTTATCCAGTTAGGGGCAAATACTGGCAAACATATTATGTGAATATTAACATGTACAGCACCATTAAATATATTCCCCTATTAGTCCTGTTTGTCCTCTTTGTGACAACATGCATCACTATGCATCAACCTTTATTTAACATTGGACTCTTAGTTAGCCAGCACAGGTAGACAACCATTGCTGCTGGGAGTAATATTGTGTTTGTGTGGATTTTCTTGGTTCTGGGGGTTTGCCAACAATTCTGGTGCAGTCTCTTAGCTATGGAGAATTAAGCTATACATTTATCTGAAATGTATTTTTTTTTAATTGTCGTCCTCGTCTGAAGTCAGTGGCCCAGAACATCTGAATTCATTTGGGGTAGTTCCACCAACTTCCAGCTGTGTAGAGGCAGTTATTAGCTTGATGAGGCAAGCGGCATGGAAGAAATTTGCAGTTGTGTACGACCACCGGAATGCTGCCTACAGTCACCTGTTATAAATTAACACTAGTGAACAATAGACGGATTCACTCAATGGTCCAAGATAAATCTCTAACTTAGGTCAATCTAGCTTGATTACAGAGACATGGTCAGTGGTAGGCTATCGTAGAGACCACTCACAAATTATTTTTCAAATATGGAACTTTTCAAGCTGAATGAAACTATAGCATTTATTTGGTCAGATGAACACAATTACTACATTATGAATCCATAACAGGATCAAATTACAAATAAACACGAAAGTAAACATTCAGTATCTTGCCATTGAGGCAAGACAAGTGCCGATGTTCTGTATTTCTCAATGAAGAGAGTGGGTGACTGTATTTAAAAATTTTGTGGGTTAATCAGTCCCTAGTAGCCCATCTGAGGTGACTTCTCCAAATTTGAGTATAAGTCCCAATGTTATAATATGCTTACTAGCACTTCTTTTTCCTTTCCAGGTAGTACATCTATTCAGTGTGAAGATCCCTGCTAATAATCCTTGTGTTGGTGTTGATATTTAGTAATAATAAAATGGTACTGTTATATTTCCCACTTGGGAGCTGAAAGTTTGTGAATTTTATGTCAATAATGCATTTTTGTTATTATCCCACTCTGAAATATCTCTTTTAATATTGAAATTGAAAGCTCACCACCTTGCATTTCTGGGCATAGTTTATACTGTGGTTTGTGAGGAAAGACCCAGTATGTGGGAATGGTGTTGCGATAACGCGATGATGATGATGATGATGATGATGATGATGATGATGATGATGATGATGATGATGATGATGATGATGATGGTGATGATGATGATGGTGGTGGTGATGATGATGATGATGATGATGATGATGATGATGATGATGATGGCGGTGATGATGATGGTGGTGGTGATGATGATGATGATGATGATGATGATGATGATGATGATGATGATGGCGGTGATGATGATGATGATGATGATGCTAATATATAAATACTACAAGTAAATACAATGAAATAAATAGTTGAATAAACAATATTAGTTAAATAAACAGTTACATGTTGGAGTGGGGTTGTGTTATATGTGTGGCTGGAGATGTGGTCTGTGCTGGAATCTCCACCACAAGTGTGGACATGTGTATCCATGCATGTACGGTACTGTATGTGGGTGTGTATGTGTGTGTGTGTGTGTGTGGGGGGGGGGGGGGGTTGGTTTTCAAAACTTAATGGAATACTTTTTTACACAAAATATTTCAAAACTTTTTCACTTATTACATCAACTAATAGACAAACTGAGCTAACTTGAGTTCCTTGGCTCTATTGAGGTTACTTACCAAGTTTGCTTATCTACTCCACTCTCTAGAGTTGCTCATTTTTAGACTTTAGCTACTGGCCACAATTTGTTTTGGATATTGATGTGGGAAATGCTGGGGAGTGAACACATACAAGTGTTTACTCTGACCTGAAAGTGATGACTTTGTTTGCCATTTGTGGCTATGTCTGTAGTCTCTCTCTACCAACAATAACTTTCATGATGTCACTGCTAACTCCTAGGTGGCTTCAATCTGGGCATAGCTATGAGTGATGTAATGAGCATCCATTGCTAGGCAGCTGGCACACAGAATGCTGGCATGCTGGAATCATCAAAGGAAAGTTGAACATAAGTTGGACCAGTTCTGCTTTTAGATATATCTGGCTCTGGTTGATTGCACTAATTATAGATCTGGAAGTTTCAACATTAAGTAAGTCATGTCTTAAATTAATTTAAGTGTGCCAATGTTGTTGAGCAAGTCGTATTTGATGTCAGCATGTTGTGTTCATCTTAACTAATTAGTTAGTGGAGGATTCAATGGAGAACATAAAGGATCATTGTTACAGGATTATCAGAATGTTTGTCACTCAGATGTCAGACATCTGTTTTAGTAATTGGTCATTACACTGCTACATGGAAGAACATGTAAAGCTGCATTCTGTTTTATGATACCATTTGTTGCATATTTTATGTCAAGTCTGTAAAAAATTGTTTTGTTTGATATTACATCTTTCGACATGAAAGTTTTTTTTTTGTTTTTACTATTGGAAAAATATTAGTGAAAAGAGTAACTTAATGTCTTTCATGTTAATGAGCCTGTAAATGATTGCAAAAATATATATATGTTAATGGAAATTTATGCACAAGCTAAACATTCTATTGGTACGAGACTAATATTTTCTTCTGCCTCACTCACCAACCCCATAACCATGTACCATCCTGATCATTATTATCATATTAGTTTGCGGGAGATATTGGTATAGCCCTGGTAGACAAAACAATAATGATGTCACTGGGTGTGGCTCGTTAACACATTTAAATTACAAATATCATGCCACAGAAGTTTCACAAATGCAATAAAACACTGATATTCGTGTATTTCTCAATGAGGAGAGTGGGTGGTGTGTTACCATAGATAGTGGGTGTGCTATCATAATGAATGGGTTCTGTTGTGGTATGATTTTAAAAAAGACAACAACTGGTGGTTAGTCACCATTGAGTAAGGTGGGTGTGGGTGTATGTCTATGTGACGTGACAAGTGACTACTGCATTCCTGGGAATCCCTGGTCCATCATCCACATCATTGTTTAGCCTAGCAAACTTCACCATGACCTGCATGCCTCCAGTGAGTGGCAATTCATGTTGAGACTATTCTCTCGCTACTGCTAGAACTCAACATGGCACCATTATGGCCTTAATATTAAATTCTACCATCCATATGGACTTGTTTGTACTTTGGTTCAAGTTATAAAAATCATAATAATTTAGTAACGTAATGATGCTCGCTCTGTAATTAATTAAATTCATAGCCATGATTATATTTCTCCAGTGGATTAGGTTTCATTCACTAGAATGTTCTGGAAGGTAACAAAACAAGTATGAACCAATATGTTAGTAAAAACAATAACACCCTAGTAAGTTTACTGGTAACCATGGTATTAAAGGTGCAAGAAGTCTGAAGTCACCTCAATTTTTTTCTAGAATTTTCAGGCCATCTCAATAACTTCTTTTTTTTTTATTGTTGTTGTTGTTGTATTGTGTTCTGTATATAGCTACTGCATACTACATCTGTGTGTCGTCTTTTTTTCTCTTTAATGGTACCATTTTACACCAGCAAAGTAGGCTATAGCAGGTGTGGCTATGAGCATTTCTTGTCAGGCCATGGTCATAACTAGCTAGTCCTTTTGTGCTTCATTTTGACTAATTTGAATTCAAACATTGCTTGGCAAAATTATTTTAAGATGGTATCTGTGTTACCTTGTGATAAAAGAGCAACCTCCGCTATCACCCAGATCTATCACTATATCACCTCACTTAATAATGAAGTTGTTTTTTTTATTATTAATTTGTGGAAGTAGCCAGCCAAGAGACTCTTTGATGTACTGGACTTGTGCATACATTCCCATTAAATCACAGCCCTTGCACAATAGTTCAACAGTTAACACCACTTGGAACTTCCTCCTCCTTGAGACTCTGACATAAGTGTGACTTCACAGTAAAAGCACAGCTTTTTTTTTTTCCTCCTCCTTCTTTTGTGGGGTTTGCGCTTTCCGCCCAAAGAACACCAGTTGTCTGGTAAACATACTCTACTATTGTGCAATGAGTTGTTGACCTGCTGTTAGATTGAAATCACACAAATGCATATTGACTTGTCAGCTCGTTAAGCAGCTATGAATTTCATTAGAGCATACCTGCATGAGTGACATCACTCAAGGCAAGCAACCATGTTTAAGCTCTTGTAGAAGATAAACTTTATTCAGCTGAAACTAATAGCTATTGGTGTACTGCTGAGAAGGATATATATCTTTCCCTCTAGGAATAACATGAATGTCCTCAAATACATCCACAGGTCACCTTTCAGGAAGTAATGTTAGCTATTACGGATCCAACAGTCCATAGGACACAAGAGGGAAGTGAAGGTTGTTGTAAAGTCTCTGTTGTCATTTAGTCTCAAGTGAGTGCACTTCCTAAGCTTCCACAAGGCAGTATGCATAATGAAGACCAAAACAATTGCATTTTTAATTGGTCTTGTGTTGCAACACAATGCCACAACCTACTTGGAGTACATAAATTCAGCATTGGCAAATACTGCCCTATAGTGCAATGCATTGTACAATCACAACACAAATCAATGTTACATTATGATATTTACAATTCAACATTATTACCAGTTGATGGTTCTAATTATTTCCAAGTTTTGTGAACAATTTACTGATCTTATTTTGCTGGGTCATGATAGATCCTAATAAAGAATCACGTGTTTCCATATTGAATTCGGGCTTGATTAAAATTGAAATGTGCATGATTCTAGTGGATGAGCTCACAGACCTAATTTGGTAGGCTATTAACTAACAATCATGACATCATTTGATATCTATATCTATCTATATATACACCATGTATGCGTATATTATATATAATATATGTTGATCTTATTTTCCAGATTTGTCATGTGGGAGTGGCAATAGCATTGAGGTCATGACCAACCATCAGAATCGTAACTTCTCTCTTATAACAACCAGTTTGGGAATCAATGGTGGTCATTGCTTTGTTTGAATTAATTTCACAAGAACACTTAACATTGCAATAGCTGTTTGTGAAGACACATCAAAAGTAATTAAGATGATGATTGATAAATGATTTATTAACACCTGTATATGACTGATTGTTTATTGGAGAAAGAAAATTAAAGACTGAGTTCATTGTTGCATGAGAAATTAAAAGGTGACTCAGGTCCACTCCCTAGTAACGCCTCAATCCTACAGGGACTGTTCTGATGGGAGGGAGGGGCCAATCGAACTGAAGAACATGTCGAGGAGATAGAGGAAGAAGACGATGACAGAGTATGATTCCTAAAGGGATTGTCCGGTGTGGTGGGTAAACTGGCAACAGTTTGTACTGGAGTCGACCTCTGTCGTAGTAGCCTGTGTGACTGCACTTCACTGACGTTGAGTCTTGTGGAGGAGTGTGATTTGACTTGCAAGAGAGGGAGTGAAGTAGGCTTGCGGATAGTTGGTTTAAAAGTCTGTTGGAGCTTAGTTTCAGCCTCCTCTTCCAATTGGAAGCATACCCTCGAATTTGATTCGGCGCTTACTAGAGATTGGCAGATTCCAAAAAGTGGGAGGTTTTTTGGCTTGGTTGGCGTTGTCTTTGCCTTTAATTCAGGTGAGAACTCCATAATGTCAGTTTGTATAACAGCAGAAGGGACACCGTCTTCTTCTGTTTGCTCACAAGTTAATGATGAGGGAGCACTGGCTGAAGGAATGGCAGATGCACTTGAACAGAAAAAGTTGTCACACTCATCCATTATAGGAGTTTCTAGATGTTTGGGTACAGGAATGGGCTGGAAGGGACTTGAAGCCTTGTGGTGTTGACTAGACATCAGTGGTGATGGGACACTCACGAAGTTGGCTGTGTCTGATTCAAGGTCTCCTTGCTCCTCCTTGAGTTGCTTCTCAAACTCAAGAAGCTGACCCATGAAGTGAAGGTTTGGAGAAATACAAGGTCTTTTGTGCTTCACAAACTCATAGGCTTTATGAAGGTCCCATCCCATAGTCTTCATGATGTAAGAAATGCTTATGGTTGCACTGCGAGATATTCCAGCATGACAGTGTACGAATACACAACCTCCTTTAGATTTTACAGAATCTGCAAGTAACACACACGCAAAAAGGAGAGAAAAGTTAAAATTTTTGTGCATTTAAAACTTCATGAGTTTATGCAACTGTGAGATGTGTAGATGTGTATTCATAAAACTTACTGATAAATTCTATAGCACTGTCCATTTTTGAGAGGAGATCAGCCTGATAGGAGTCTTCTACTGCTATGCATTTGTACTCCAGCACACTCTCGAAGTGATTGGGACAATTGTTGGACACATTAAGCACTGACGTAACTCCCATTTTTCTCAGCTGGGTCAAGTTGCCAGAATCCTTAGCAGATCCCAGCACCAAATGTGGCAGTATTTGTACTGGCGGTCCAAACCGACTGCTGGAATCTTCACTTGGCGTGCACAGCTTTTGAGTTGGAGTGGGCTTCTTGCCAAGAGAAAATATTGGTAGACTAGCACTAACTGAAATACCTAGAGGAGAGTGTCCCCCCTTGGTTGCTGTTGAACTAGCACAGTGTTGTGGGTAAGCAGCAGAGAAAGCTTCAAAACCTCCTATAAAATAAGAAACCACTAGTAAATCATGTTCTTTCAGAATAGCAGCCAATGCAGGTGATAGGATTTTATTGCTTACCATCTAAGAAGTACACATTGCAGTCTGATTGTCTTTCATGCTTGGTCTTGGCTAGAACATCCCCATGCCTCACTAGTTCAGTTCTGATGGAGGACTTGGTGGAGCAAGAGTCATACAGGACCAGTAACTCTTGCTCGCTGTTTCTGCTAGCCAACTTTTCGTAAAGAGTGCGGTCATAATGGAGCAATGATTTCAAATCTGCTACACCCTTGGAAAGACGTCTTAGCAAGATGCTTGAGAAATTAACATTTTCAGAAGTTGCAATGTGCTTGCAGAGGTGCTGAGCACTCGGCCTGACGTCGACGAGCAAAATAGATTTACACATGCCGGCTATATTTTGCAAAGCTAACGCATTTGCCAGTTCCTGACAAGACAGTGATGAATAGTTGTTAGTGCTCTCCATAATTCCTAATATTGACTACAATCACTAAGCAAATTCAGCTCAGTTTTTCAGATGAGCTGAATTGCCACGGCATTGCCTTTTATACTGCTGAAATATCTTGCGCGCGCGGTTGAGCGCTGACGCAATAGGGTGTTTTATTTTTAGGCTCAATTAGTGTGTGTGATGATATTGTGGCGGTTCGTTTTCCGGAAGAAAAACCACAAACAGCTGCTTCAAAGTTCACGTGATCGGAAAATGGCTCCGGAAGGAATTTTGTTTCGAATACGGCGAGCCATCCCGCAGTTCTTATCAAAGAATTCTTCTGATTGGTCACCTAGCCCTAGCCCTAGCCCTTGCGCGGCGCTATAATTGGTCACGCGCGGCGCTATAATTGGTCACATGATTTGATTAACCAATGAAATGAGTTTTTTGATAAGAACTGCGGGACTGTAGAATACGGCCAAGCTTGCCCTAAACATGGCGGATGTACGTGAAGGAGGTCGAGAGAGTGAAGTTATCCACGACAGCGTGAAAGATTACTATGGGAAAAGGGTGAAATCGTCAGATGACCTGATGACAAAGTGTTGTACAGTTGACAGGAATGCATTTTCTAGTGAAGTAAAGGAAGCCTTGAAGCAGATTCACCCGGAAGTTTTAGCGAAGTATGTATCTCATTTCCTTTTTTACTCATTGCAAACACACACTCTTACTACTCATGCACACACACCAATGCAAGCTAACAGTACTTAATAGTTTTACCTTTACACTTCTCACTGTCTTGTGTCATTGCAATATAGAAATTATGGTTGTGGAGCAGTATACCCAGAAGCAGTAGCTGGTTGCAAGGTGTTGGATCTGGGTTCAGGTGCTGGACTAGACTGCTTTGTATTGAGCAAGCTGGTTGGTCAGGATGGTCATGTGACTGGGGTCGACATGACGGAGGAACAGGCAAGTAGCAATTGATTGACATTATAATGAACAGGGGCAAGGAGTAAAGTATATAACTTGTATTATAATGATGCAAGAATGTTTCTGGATTCTATTCTGTCACATGTTCTTCATTGTGTGAAATAGTATGGATGATCTCATCAGTGACTTAGTTTGTATGTTTTAATATAAAACAAGTTTACAGTGAGTGATCTGTTGTGATTTAACTGAATGTTTGTGATGGATAAATGAGTGTGCTAGAAGTCAGCTGATCATTCTGGCTGCCTGTTATAATGTGATCTGCAATGCATGGGGAGTTTTCAAAGATGAGTCTGTTGTTGTGATTCCCATGGTTTGAACCTGTTACATCAGAATTAAGTCTACAGGAAAATTTGGTCATTTGACCTTGATCTCATTTTGATTCATTTTTGTGCTGTGAGTTGTGTCATTGTACAAAATGGTAAATTTTGTTAATATTCCCCCCCCCCCCCCCCTTTTCACACACACACACACACATTTATTATCCCCTTACTCTTCTCTCTCCTCTTTCATGTATAGAATTAAGTAGGTTTGCTGCAGAGTAAATGCTTTACAAGTTCATATGGTAAATAGCATGCTGTTAAAAGTCAGTTGCCAGTAGTGTGAGAAGTCACAGATTGTCTTTGCTCCATCTAAAAAATCAGTCAAAGTCGTTCAAAAGAAGTAAACACTGGCTTCTGTGTGTACACGTATATTTTTTGTTATGAACGGTCTACTAGCTGTTGCTAAAAAATTTCTGAATATGTTTGAGTGTATCTTCCAATGTCACTGTGCTCTTCTCTTCTATTCTCTCCTCCAATAGCTAGGTGTCTGGTGACAGAACTCTTTGATAGTAAACGTTTATTGGTCTGTGTAATTAAATAGCCTGAAATGTTGCCACTCCCATTAAGTAATTAGTATTCCATTTACATATCTGAATATCGTAGTCACAATACATTTATTGTGATATTAGGTAATCTTGTTTATACTATACTTAGTTGCTTGGCAGAATTTCCTGTGTACTTTGTTTGATGTACTTTCATTGAAGGAAATAATCCAAGTGTGAATATTTTGGTAGAGGTGCGATGAACTAGAGTGGTCTGTTGAACACCTATGCACCATTTGCTGCCCCATCCTGTGAGCATGTAATATACTGACACAACCAGGTGGGAGTGGTTCTTGAAGAAACTGTCTGAATACACTGTGACATTGCAGCACAGACTAAACAAAGGGTACCGAGTGATTGTGGAATGCATGGAATGCAGTGTCGTGTGACAAGTGAGTTGACAGTGAGCAGTCATGATCTAACAGTGTGCACGCCAGACTTACATGCAACTCTACACGCATGCCATTCTAGACGTGCAAAGGTGCTGACAGAGGTGGTTCCTCGTGTATGAGCACTGACATTTTATATTTCCTGACTTGGCACTACATGTGAGAGGTTGGGTGATTGGTAATAGTATTATTATATTATGGCACTTTTAAGGTATTTATGGCTACATGCATCAGCTTCTGCAAGCCTTTTAGGATTATCAAGTATTAAGAGGGAAAAGACCTCAAGAATATAATATATTTTTGAATTTTTTTAAAATTTAGGTGTGTATTCTGTTTTATTTTATTATTTTTTAACTTGAGGCTATTATGATCAGTATGGCTAGAATATACAAGAGAAAGTTGGAGAAGTATTAGTGATAACACAACCCTATGTGTTGTATGAGTAAAGCTTGAAGCCTGTCTTGCTTGAACTGCAGCTCAAATACTACCTAAGTATTATGCTTGGCTGTGCTGCCAATGGTATATTATAGTAAATACTAAATATATATGGAAATCGTCAGTGAGGCCTACTAGTGATTTGCTGTGCAATTAGACTGATGTAATTACACTCAGCAGCGTAGTCTTAATTTGTGGCGTGAAAAGTCATCTTGACCAAATTTTGTGACTTTTCTGTGAAATTGCGCAGTCATGTTCACGTGTGTGTGTGTGGGATGAGATGTAGACATCTTGTCCAGTTCATTTCTCTTTATGTCACAGTAGAGTTACTAGGACCAACTGAGTAAACATTCATTTGTATCTTCACATGTGAAAGGAATTTAGTATGTTTGTTCGGATCAATGAACTGTAAGAGTATGTCATTTTAAGTACATTCATCAACTGCAAATTTACTCACATGATAAGTTAGTGACATAATATGTTCACCTCTTATGAAGAATACATGTGAAGTATTTTTTTTTTTGTGTGTGTAGTATGCTCAAAATTACCCTTTGGTGGAGATGTGATATCAATAATTCTCCCTCTCTTCTAAGTTTCCTGAATTGTAATATTTCATCCCAATGCGGTGGCTATTTTTAAATTTTGTAACGTTTTACAACAATTTGACGGCAGTGATATAGTTATGCTCATAGATTTTTTATTTCACTTTTTAGAAAGTTCTCAGTTGACATTTCATATAATTGGTACTTTTTTGTTCTCTTTTATAGCTATATGCAAGTAGTACATGATAGTAGATTTGATGTGATTCTTTGGAACAGAATGCAGTCCAAAGATAACCAGGGAGAAACAGAGCAATGCACTATATTTTCTGTCAGTTGGTTTGGCGAAATGCGTATTGTTTCAATGTCCAACTTATAAGAGTTCATGTGTGTTTTTTTTTATTTCAGTTGAGCAAGCCTCGAATTAGTGTGTGTAATTTGAACTGGAACTATTGCCCACAAGGCCCGTATGGCAGAGACTCTGGTAAAAGATTACATCACTTACCTACTGGCTAGCCAGGCAGTAAAGCCCATTTCTAATTTGGGAAATATGACTCAGATGTGGCTTCCACTATAATTACCATTTTATTATTTAATTTTTTAAAATTTTTTTTATTTTACGTAACTTATATTTAGATTGAGGTGAGTAGGAGGAATGTGCAATATCACACTGAAGTGTTTGGCTACACAAAGCCAAATGTAGAGTTTCACCATGGATACATTGAGAAACTTGGAGAAGTAGGAATACAGGAAGGATCAGTGGATGTGATTGTGTGAGTGGTGCTCTGTGTGGGTGTGGTATTCAGTGTGGGTGTGGTGCTCGGTTTGGGTATGGCGCTCTGTGTGTGGGTGTGGCACTCGGTTTGGGTATGGTGCTCTGTGTGTGGGTGTGGCACTCGGTTTGGGTATGGTGCTCTGTGGGTGTGGCACTCGGTTTGGGTATGGTGCTCTGTGTGTGGGTGTGTGGGTGTGGCACTCAGTGTGGGTGTGGTGGTCTATGTGAGTGTGGTGCTCGGTGTGGGTGTGGTGCTCAGTGTGGGTGTGGTGGTCTATGTGAGTGTGGTGTGGGTGTGGTGCTCAGTGTGGGTGTGGGTGTGGTGCTCAGTGTGGGTGTGGGTGTGGTGCTCAGTGTGGGTGTGGGTGAGGTGCTCTGTGTGGGTGTGGTGCTCAGTGCAAGCGAGTGACACAGTTGGTCTTATTGTTTTGTTGGAGTAGTAAGGGAGGGAGCAGTAAGTTGAGAGTTGGACCGCTTCGTTTCTTGCCCCGCCCCTTCACATTCACTGGTTGTTGCTGTGTGTGTCACAACACCACATTAATCTATGCTTCTCCTAAGTTTATAGATAATAAATAGCAACAATAGCAACAACACTAGTAATGATGATGATGATGATGATGATGATGCTAAGGCATCATAAGACATTATTCAGTAATTTGCTTGAGCTGAAAGTATGCAATTCTTTATTTATATTTGTGCTAGCCATGTGTGTATTGTAATTCAGACTGTCAAGGTGATTGTATTGATATGTGTGCAAACACTATTGTGTGTGTTTGAAACCTTAGGAAAGACACAGCCCCTCCTACTCAGGATAATTCCTTGAAGTCTCAGAAACTAGCATGCATACACAAGGACCTAATACAGTAACATAGATACGGGAGTGATTCAGCTAGATGTTATCTTCAATTATGCACCACTGAATCACTACTGCACATGTAGAAGTCTTGCCATGACTTGAACAAATGTGGTGTGCTTGTAAAGAAGTAAACAAGTGCTTACATGGAGGGAGTCTTATTGTATCTCCAATTGTGACTGTTTTAAAAAAATTTAATCTGGGTGTTATTGAAACTAGTATAATCTTGTCTATCTTATAACTGATGATATTTCAGTCTAAAGAATCTTCACTAGTGCTAAATATTGAGTTAGGACTGTGGTGGCCATTCAGTGAATTAGTGAAGTTAATTTAGTCTAATTCTATTGAGGTCATGTCCAAGGTTCATAACTGCTGATCGGCTATGTGTAAATGACTCTAGGATATTTCAATAATGCCAGTGCTGCTCTGTATGTTGATTTAGCAGATTATGCAAGGTCTAGCTGTCATGTACAGCTATGCCATTATTCTTGTATCCCTTGAAGCTGAAGGTACTCCTTGAAACTTTTGTCAGACCTACCAGTAGAGCTGGGCGATATACCGGTATTATCGTTGCACCGCGATAAAAACCCGACATCGCGAAGCGATATTTCAATTGCATTTGCACAGTATTATTGTTTCCCCAGAAAACCGTTGGTACGGCTCGTTAAATTAATGCGGGAACTTCACGCGCATGACAGATTAAAGGAACAGCCGTTTCGTTGTTTGTAAGTATGGCCGTAATGCGGTACTAGCGAAGTTTTTAAAGGAGCTAGCAGTGGCTGCGAGTTCAAATTCTGGCTTAAGGAAGCAACACAGTCTTACTCCAGAGGACTAACTTTGGACTGGAAGTTGATGAACACGGCAAGCCAGTGTTTCATACAGAGGGGGGGACGCCGTGGAATTTTTCCCTCCCCAGCAAAAGTTTTCCCCCTCCAGAAAAATATTTTCCCCCTCCAGAGAAAAATATTCCCCCTCCAGAGAAAGTATCCCTCCTCCCTCCCACACACCAAAACTAGATTCCCCTACCCCACTGCCACTCCATCAACAATTTAGTTTTTGAGGGTCAAGTATGATATTTGCCTATTCTCAACATTTGCAGTCCCTACTGAAAGTACGAGAGTGATGTTTATATGTGTAAAAGTTTCTAATTATCCCCCTCCAACAAAAAATCCTGTATGAAACCCTGCAAGCTCAGTTTGGATAAAATTTACTTTGTTAAATTATTTATGAAATATCGTGATATATCGTTTTATCGCGATAATGCAGGTAAGTATCGTATCGCCTGTGATTATCCCATATTGCCCAGCTCTACCTACCAGTCTCTGCAGTGTATGCTAGGCCACATTGACAATATACTTGTTAACAACACCTGATATTTGATTTGCAGTACTTTATTTTCAGCTTGCATGGATTGTTGCATAGTACTTCAAAATCGTTCCGGACTTTTTTGTTTGTTTGTTTCTCTTTCGGTGTATTCTCTCTAACTTATATGCTATTTCCTGATTAACGAATTAATAGAAGAATAGCCGAGTTATTTCCACCTTTTCTTCTAACTTGTCTTATTAACTACTCATATATTAGTGCTTTATGCATGCCTATATTATAGGCGAGTGAAGCACAAGTGTAGACACTACCAGTGGTGTACCAATGATATAGAAATATGTGTGAGTGTTTTGAGGATAGAAATTGAATGGTTATAACAACTACTATTTTGAAATTTTTCCTTAAGGGTGCTGGCACACCGGATACGCGCTCCGCCCACACAAATCAATTAAGGTTAATTGGCTGTTGCTATGGAAAATAACTCCGATTCTATACCTTGCAGGTTCACGCAGCCAAGCGGATCTACGAGACATGCTGGCAAAATGTGGACTTACCAAGAATGACTGACACACGCACTGAACCAAAGAAGTTATGAAGCCTCAAAGTCCCAAAATAAACGGAACTTATTGGAGATAGTGGAGGACGCACAGAAGCCAGAATTTCGTCCACCGCTTCTTCAGCTCATTGTTTACAATATTGTCGTTTTTGTTTTTTCAATTCTATTTTGCTTTATGTTTACTCATATTTTTACGTGATTTTTTTCTTGTTGCGTCACAAATGTATACTGTATCGAAAAACAAAAACGACTACTTTTATTACCTTGTTAAGTTACGCCGCTGTACCAAAATTGAAACACTAATCATCCGCCTTTCTGTACTTGGAGTACAAAATAGATTCCAATTGTCCCGCACTTTTTTGCAGCTGTGCAATTTTCTAGCCCCGCCCTCCGTAAGCCGAGTTAACTATACGCGTATAAGGCTCTTATCTATGCGCGGGTATTTAAGGTCCGCCCTCTACCTCTACAACTCGGTGGTTTCGTGGTTTATTGCTCAATTAAGCCGCGCGCGAGCGTTGCTATGTGCCAGCACCCTTAAGCATGCAAGGCTAAAAAGATTCAATAAACACACAATTTACCTCTTTTTGAATATAATATCTCCAGGTCCAACTGTGTAGTTAACCTGTCTCCAGACAAGGAAGCAGTTCTCCGAGAGAGTCATCGAGTCCTTACGGTAAATTACCATGGGCATTCTAAACCTATAGTCATTTTGACCTGAACCAATGTGTTGTTGTGTTGGACTATTGTAATTGATACGGCTGGAAGTCAGGAAGGAGGCGAGTTGTATTTTAGTGACATCTACTCCAACAAGCCAATTCCTGAAGCCATTCAAAAGGACAAAGTCCTGTGGGGTAAGTCACATGTGTAAGGCACTTGGAGGAGTTAGGATGGAATGTATCGTTTGAACTATTAAAAGAATGCCCGGACTAGGATGGAAGACTTCGTTTTGCAGTCAAAAGAATGTGGACTATGTTTAACACATTCTTGTAATCTCCTAGGTTACTAATTCCCTTTAGGCATTTGTTGATATGTCAAGAGGCTAAAGGCTAGCTTTATTGCAGTCAGATTAGGAGCAGGGTAAGTCCTGTTGGTGTGATTGGTTGCTATTGATGGAGGTGTGTGTGTGTGTGTGTGCATGCATCCATTACTGCTCCTTTTGGCTGTTGCAGGCGAGTGTATCGCTGGTGCTCTGGAATGGCGGGAACTGATTAGAATTGCCATGGAGATTGGATTTGCACCTCCCATTTTAGTCACCTCGACACTCTACAAGTGTGGAAACTCTGCTGTCACGGACTTGCTGAGTAAGCACACAGGAATACATAGAGAATTGTGGTATGTGTGAGAGAGAGGGAGGGGCTTGAATACTGTGTGTGCATGCATGGTTTATACAGTAGTAATGACAGAAGGTGGTAAATAATGCTTCGTTGACTTTTTGACCTCTGTAAGTGTGGTTTTATTATAATTGTTATTATGTAATCTAACTTCACCAACCAGGCCATTGAAAACTTAATTAGACGTTTTGTGTCCCGAAACGTCTAATGAGTTTGTAAGTCTAGTAAAAATAAAGATTACATTGGAATGCCTAGTGCGTAACACAGCACTATTTAAATACTATTATTGTTAGTATTTAGCCTAAGCCTATGATTGAAGGCAACCTAATGTGTACTTTCATGACGGCATCATCTGATTTGATTGCTGGACGGATGTGTTATTGTTCAGGGTTTCATACAGAGGGGGGGACGCCGTGGAATTTTCCCTCCCCAGCAAAAGTTTTCCCCCTCCAGAAAAATATTTTCCCCCTCCAGAGAAAGTATCCCTCCTCCCTTCCACACACCAAAACTAGATTCCCCTACCCCACTGCCACTCCATCAACAATTTTGTTTTTGAGGGTCAAGTATGATATTTGCCTATTCTCAACATTTGCAGTCCCTACTGAAAGTACGAGAGTGATGATTATATGTGTAAAAGTTTCTAATTATCCCCCTCCAACAAAAAATCCTGTATGAAACCCTGTTGTTGTATTGTTGTAGCCAACTTTTAAATCCACTATCACTTTGAGTGTGAGGAGACGTTGCTCCAGAAGGGAAAAATCAAGGGGTTTCCTGACTATCATTTTAATTAATGATTTTTGTGGTGAATGACTTCAGTGTTTGTGAAGCTGTTGTCTAATGTAATGAAGAGTAAAATACACGCATGTAGTGCGTATTTGTACATGTGTGTGTATTTCTGCCTGTGTTATGACTGATTATGATGTATTTTAATAAGCATTAGCTGTCCGTGTTACATTCATGTGCTATTGTCATTGTTGCTGTTTATGTTGGGGTTTTAATTATTATAATTTTAGGTGTGGCTGAAAACGAGGATTTGCACTTCTGTTCTGCCACGTATCGCCTGATCAAAATCACATCTTCGGAGCTAATGCCAGCACAGAATAAAACAAAGACTGATGAAAACCTTGTTCCCATTCAGTATAAAGGTTGGTGACTACATGCATATGTGCAGAATTTCATTTCTGTGCTGGATGAAATGCATATGGTGTTTGTGTGTGTGTGTGTGTGTTAGTTTGATTCTTCTCTGATGTGATACCTGGTGTGATCTTGCTTTATATTAACGCTTGTCAGCTTTCTCAATAGTTTCTTTTTTTAATTTGTGGAGTTCTATTGCTGAGGTTTTGCATACCTCTGTTCCTAGTGAAGTTCCTAGCGAAGGGGGTATTAATGGGTTACTTCAGCAAGTTTATTGTTCCTATGAGCTTGTCACCTTGCTATGTCTCCATTCTTGGGTCTTTTCTTAATTCGCTTAGCATTCCAGCATGTTGGATTGGAAGTGATTGCACCAGTTAAATTATGCAACACATTGTGAGTGCATATCTGTCCAGAATCCTGCCCTGTGCCCTGACAATAAGCTGGCAGTTCTGTAATATGATCTCCCGACTGACTAATCAATGAATTTTTTAATGTGGTCGAGTAGAACAAAAGGATGTGATGCGGGCTTATGACGTTCAGTGTAGATTACTTGTTTGTAAGTGTTCTTCCACTTTGATTTGGAACCTGTGTCCTCAGGCTCTTTGGCTTCTAGTATGGGTTGTGACTTCATACACCTATCCCATTACAGTTCTAGTTAATCTATACTTGTAAAAGATCCAACAATTTCCTTATTTGTTTTTAGTAGGCATGTTCCAATATGATGGTGCTTATTCATTTATTCTTCTTTTCTTAGTGTGGATGATCTTAAGTAGCTTTTAGATAAAATAATATGATGGTAATGCCATTATTATTGCATGTGTGTGTATTGACTTTCCATTATACTATTCTCTTTTACAATTGTTGTCCCAAGTTTTTTAGGCCTTTGGGAGGGGTGGGGGGAAGGGGGCTGTTTGCCTTCCTCCTGTGAAATTGAATTTGTCCCCCTCCCTTCCCCTTTTTCCCCTTGGAAATCATCTTGTCCTTCGTAGACATCTGCTCCCTAATTTTCTGATATAATGAGCCCCCTTCCCTCAATTTCAATAGTCTAAATATAACCTCCTTACCTCCCTAATTTCATTCTTAAAAATCCTGTGATTCCAAAATGATAATACTGTTAGTGCTTTCTTGTGAAGTATTAGTAACTTGTGAAGCACTGCCTATGGTAAACTTCAGTACAGTGTATTTGATCCCCATGGAAACAGGTCCTGCAGTATCTAAAGCCCATAGTGTCTTTTGTTCTCCTTGAATAAACCATTTTAGTGGAAGAGTTTGAATAGCAGGAAAACAAAAGCCTAGCAACTGAAATCTTGTTTCTCTAAACACACACAGCATCAGAACTTGTGAGGAAATCGGAGGTCCGGGTTTGGTGGAGGTGATTTAATGCTGCTGACCTTATGAAACTGGCAACAGACACTATGCATTGCCTCAGAGACGTCATCCCCCAGAGAAGGGAAGATCGGTATGGGAGCAATATAAAGTTGCAAAATACGTATCTCTTGTTTCAAGATTCAAATTTGCTGCATGCTTGTTGATTCTGCAGCATAAACCAGCTTACATTGCCTCCATGTGCACACACATACATACATTTATGCACACACATACATACATTTATGCACACACATGTGTATGTTTATGCGCATACATACATTTATACACACACGTGTGTGCACACATGAATACACACACATACACACATGCATACAAACTCGTGCATGCACACACACATACAAGACTCCAACATCACAATTTGCTGACTAAGCATGTTGAATCATGTATGTCTGCATGCATTAACTAACAGACACCTGCTTTAAGTAAGTAGCTATTAATAACCAGCCATTACAGCATCTGTTTGTATACTATTTGGGGTCAGTGATGACTTGTTACAAGTTCAAAGTTTTCTCACAGTTTAGACTAGGTCAGTGCAAAGTTCATCTAGATAAAGGTTGTATCTATTAACAATTTTTCTATAAAAACAACAACAACAAGCCTCCATACTGAAACATCTTCTTACACCATTGATACAATATACTATGATTCTTTGTTGTTAGAAGCCAGTAGCTGTAGCTCTCTCCCAGTTGTGGCTTATTGGATTTATGAGGCTAAGATAATACATATTTGCTGAACTCTTTTGTTAATCTGGTAGGGCTTCCATAGGCACAACTGGCACTCTGCTACCTAAAATATTTGCTGTGATCTCTTGTAGTAGACACCTCACTCCTGAGAATAATCATATGATTAGAAATATTAGCTGTATCTGCACATTGCGATAGGTATCCAGCTCCATGAATATTACGTATTCACAATTTTAAGTTATTTGATTGCAAGGCACAGCTTTCTATTTATTATTATTATTATTTTTTTTTTATCCTTAACTAAGGATGGTGGAATTATGGGAACAGTACTTTTTAGACTAGTTATATATTATCTATATCTAGGAGTGGATGGTATTTCAATATTTAGTTGTTTCATTAGTGTTAACACTAGAAATCACTGCATAAAACCTGAAGAATTTTTTTTTTGTCCATACCACTGGGCTTGAACTTGCTACCCTAGAAATCACTGCATAAAACCTGAAGAATTTTTTTTCCCTTTTTCCCTTTTTTTTTTTGTTTGTACCACTGGGCTTGAACTTTCTACCCTCAATTTACAGCTCATTATTTTCTTTTTTCCCCCTCTTTTTTCTTCTCCATTTTTTTTTGTGTTTCCTCCTTTGTTCATTCTCTCTTCTTTCACTTTTGATCCCTAATCTTAGCTCTTGCCCCTCTGCCTTTCCATGCTTGTATGCTTCTGCTGAAGAAAAAGTTAAAGCTAAAATTGTTAGCACATAATATTTTTACTTTACTACCATTGTTGTAATTAAACCTAAAAATTTAGTCAATAATTAGTCGTATCGTGATAACTTTTAGTTAGTTAGTCAATATTTTAAAAATCTGATATCGGCCACTCCTATCTGTATCATGCTATTTCTAGGTTAGGTCTGGTCTACATTCATTGGGTACAATGCATTATCTGTATCTTATACTAATTAGGTCTCAAAGCAATCTGAGTTACGTACTTGTTTCTAGATTTGCACTGGATGACTCAATGCTACCAGTTTAAATACTGAGTGCAGTACACAATGGCGGGCATGCTCAGACTGTTCCAATTCATGTAAATACTCAATTTCCACTCACAACCATCAGTCTATCTAATTTGACTATCACGGCCTTCCTGAATGCATGACTTATGTCTGGTGAGCAAACTAGTGAGATTTATTATTCAGAGGTATATAGTATCCCTAATCTAAAACCAGATCCAACCTTTTGCCTCTTTGTATTTTCAAGAGGTATCATAAGATATCAAAGGATCTGAAAGTAAGAAATTTTTGATATTGTTTACAGAAATTTGACATGGTTTCCTTGTGCTATCTTGCCAACATCAACATGCTACTCAAAATTTTCCATACATACTGTAAACATGTGTCAGAAAGTCACACACACACACTCGCAAGTCAGCATGAACTTGCTACATTGACTGCAGCCTGTGATGTGTCTACCATGACCCAGCAAGCACCTCACCAACTACACCGTGAGTGACTGGCAGTCATAGCTATGAATGTAATTACTGTGCTAAAAATAGAAATATGAATACGTGTAATCATTTGCCACTGCATTCTCTTGCAAGTTCTCCGTAATTATGTATGCTAGGAAGTATAGCTATACATCTTACCAATTCAGGCAATTTATGCCAAGGCTTCATGCTAATTCTGTCCATGTAGTTTCATATTTCCTTCTCTTACAAGTTCTTTATTTAGTTACACAAGAAATTATAACTTAATAAGCCCATGGAACAAATTGAACCCACATGTGTGCGTTAAGGACATCCATGTAGGGCTGCACTGGTGTGTTGCCTGCCGTAGAGATGTGAATAAAGGCATCTAGAGATCTGAGCAAGGTCATCTGTGTATATGGCAACATGTCACTGCATGTGAATTATTCTCATGTGCATCTCCTGACTTTTAGAAAAGTTTCTACGTGACAGTTGAGTAAACTTTGGAAGTGGAGTTGTTCAATGCTTATTAAATTTCACAACAACGTTTGGTGTTATTGTAACGAGCGTGGGAATGGCATTGCCAATAACTACTGAGGCAAGTCCTCTCTCTCTCTCTCTGGAGGTGTTGCAACCAGATTAGTTAAACAAACCTTACTTGGTTGAAATGAAAAGTAAGAAAAGAAAAGAGGGGGAAATTAATTTAGTGAAGCTATATTGATGTACTTTAAACATCACTCAAGATGTTTGCTTGTTGTTGTTTTTCCTTCTGGTGGTAGCTTCTCTGCTGTTGTGCTGGGGCAGTGTAGAGCAGCTGGTAGGCTTCCTGTAGTATTTGTGATGTTCTTTCTGGAACTATTGTTGTGATATCACATTCAGTAATAATGTTAGTAACAATGCTTTTAGTTCTCAAGAAAAAAAATAGACATATTTGTTTTTTATAGAGTTCTTGTATAATAGACACTGATACTATGTCACATTCTGTTTTTGTTTCATCTTTGTTAAAGTTTTTATTCCGTTGTTGTAATTATGGTTCAGGCACAATAACTGGTTATGAAGATAGTTTCAAGTTCTCTTGTCACGGACCTATGCCGGTGAGCTGATATATTTAATAGTCCTTTCAGTTTGCTGCCTTGTAGTGCCATGTGGTGCAACTTGAAGTGTTGATTGCCACACGGCCAGGAATCAGGTGACTTTGTTGTGCAATGCAGTCTTAGTGACAGTTTTTGTTTGTTTGTTTTTCTTTGTCCCAGGCTCGAGTGCCTGTTTTAGTTCCAGAGTCAATATCAAAGCTCCTTCAAAATTGCCCAAGGATCAGTCATCACTTTGACTTCACGCCTTCATCCTCACAAAACATCCCGGCAGAGTCCGCTTTCCCGCCCCTTGCCAGTTTCGCCAGCCTGAACCCGTTTGATGTCACACACAAGTCTGTAGAATTAAGTATTCCTAAAAATCTCTCCTGCTGCGATGGCCAAAAGGAGGAGGAGTCAGTGCCTCCATCGGCAAAGAGGTCCTGCTGTGTTAACCAGGGCACATGTGTGCCTGACCCTGCGTGCTGTTCAGGGGGAGATGGAGGAAATATTCCACCTGAATGAACACTGAAGACCATTAACTCTAGCAACTGTGTCAAATGTTTTTGCACCGGCACATTTTTGTTGTTGTTTATAACAGTTTATTCAAGAAATGTTTATTTTATTCGTGCACAAGTTTTTGTAGAATCCCTTCGTGTAATTCATACATCCAACAATAGTAGATCAGATACTTTATGAAAGCTGTTTGGGACTGAGGTGATATTCAGTTAAGTTTGGCACCTCTTCATAGCCAATGAGCTGTAATTGCAATGGGACAAACAGTTCCCGTAAGGATATCTTGCACATTAGTGTTTCATGGCAACCAATTTAACACGGTCCTTTTCGTGGCAATCAAATTTGGCACATTCCTTTGACCCGGCGATAAACAACGTGTATAGCAGGAAATGTGCAAGAGTTGCTACTTCCTTGTGTGACAGGTGCTGTAACTATGGGACACATTTTTTTGGAGGGGAGAGGTTGGTTGGTCCTCATGGATGCAGATAGTGACAGGCATTATTTGGGGTGTGCTTTCTCGAAAAATTAAGGCAGGTGGTGGGCAGTACATTTCTTGGCAGTATGAAGTTGCACTCCCTCCTGTTTACACTAGACTACAATGGCTAAATTGTGGCAGTGTCCTTTCTAAACAAATGAAATGAGTAGCCCAGAATGTATAAAAACAACTGGACACTAAAACTGAAACCTGTCACAAGAATGTATTATTATACGGGTCTGTATAACATGCCACACACACACCTACATGATCATGTGCACTTGAAAAATAGCATCAGATAGTGCAAATGAAATTCAATGTGTGGAGAACACATTAAATTAAAGTGACAGCACAGGTTGGAGAAAGAAAAAAGGTCATTTGAACATCCCTTTCAAAGCACTGCTATACTTTGCCAGATGTGCCTTTTCTTGAGATTCCAAACTTCTAGTAAGACTGATGATGGCTTGGTTGGATGGGTCCAGCTCTGTGGCTTTCTTCAAGTCTGCCCGAGCTTCTTCAAAATCTTTCATGTCCAATAAAGCCTTTGCTCTCCTGTAAAGTCCCTTTACATTGGTGGGCTCTATCTGGAGCACCCGACTGCAGTTTGTAACCACATGGTTAGGAAGGTTCAACTGCAACTGACAGGCAGCCAAGTTCAGCATACACAAAGCTCCCAGCTTCGAAATTTCCTCTGACAGCTTTGATTCTGAACTGCCGATACCCGCAGGTGCCAAGTATTTGATGGCTTTGGAGTAGCGAACGGAAGCACCTCGATATCGCTTTTCTTTAAACAAATTGGACCCACTGTCCTTGTGCTTCTGAGCTAGATCAAGTCTATCTTGATCCGTTAATTCCCATGTTTCTTTTCCACGTGTTACAATGGAGTGAACTAATATTTTATAGCTGACTGCTGAGTCAGCAGGTTCCTGCGCTAGTCGGGAGTGGCTGGTTTGTGCACTTGGTGACTGGAGGATTACCTTCAGGCCGTCATTCAACATGAACTGTCCTTGTTGGTGTTGCTTCATAGTACATATGACATCCTCCAGAGCTGCTGCAAGCTCATCATCAGCTTCATCTAAAAATGTAATAAAAGTAATATCCATGTTTTAGGTTCCATCAGTTTTGACCTCCGTATTGTACTACATAATGAGTATCCATGCATACATACTTATGTTGAACTGCTAATATCCCATATTTCCAGTGGTAACAAGCTCTAGTGAAAAAATAAGGTAATGATAGAATCATTTCTCACGTTGAAAAGTGCACCCATGTGTTAGTATACCAACGAGAGGCAGAGGTGCGTGTACAGCTTACCTAGGTGCATTAAAATGTTTTCTCTTCTCTCAAATTCCACAGCCTGCTTGTTAGGAGCTTCAAAAATGCCTGAAAGAGTAACCAAAACTGACGACAACCTGTTCGGTCTCTGAGTCAGAAAGCCTAACCATTCGGCATTCTTCGCCATGATATAGATCTGGTAAAGGGTCGTAAAACAACTGGCGCGTATTATTACTTGCATGTGAGAGAAGGTAGGTTATGATATGGCTATTAGGAAAATCTCTGGTGTACTTCTTGACATCACTGGTGTTCTGTATGAAAGTTCTAAAGATGGAGGAAGAGCAATAAATGGTTCTGCAGAGGCAATCCAGAAGTAAGACTATTTGTAGTTCACCACTGGTTTTTATACACATTTATAGCTAGCTTTATGTTGAATACATTCAGCTCTACAGCAAATAAGACCAGATAAATTCATTAATGCCTCAACAATTTTTCTATATATCACGGTATCTTTAATCATTTGCAGAAATTGTTGTTGTGACAGAATGCAGGTGCCAGATCAACACTATGATGTTAACAAGTTTTTATTGCTTTACCAGTTACACAATGTGTGACTCTATTTAATGCTAGCGCACTCTGTACATTCACATTTCTAAATAAAGTTTCTTTATTACAGTACTGCCTAAATACACGACCACAAATCTTTGGGGTGGATGAATGTGAGACAACGAATGAGGATTGTTAAATTGCATTGCTGCTAAGATCCTGTCATGGAAACCTGTAGTGGCTGTTATTCCCCTAGTAACAATGCAAGCATAGATCAGGCACTGGGGAGAAGGGAGGGAGGCAGAGATGCCAGAAACTAAATTAGTTACTATTGCTGGTGTTGCACACTCTAGGTAGAGCTGTTTCTGTGAGATATATTATCTTGTAAGTACTGGTTTTTAGTGTACTTGTAATAGCAGTGATGTCATTAGATGCTATCTGTCCGATTACCAACATGTCACATTCAAGGCTGAGTTTGTGCCCAGTAGACAATAACATATCATCTTTCATTCGTAGGAAGTGATGTAGAAAAGGTCAAGCGAACAGAATATTCATGCCTCGTATTCAACCTTTATACCGGCTATGTATGGACATGTGTATACATGCTCAGTGTGTGTGTTTGCATATGTATGTGTGTGTTTGCATGTGTATGTATGTGTGTTTGCATGTGTATGTATGTGTGTTTGCATGTGCATGTATGTGTGCTTGCATTTGTATATATGTGTGTTTCATGTGTATGTGTGTGTTTTTCATTCTCTGAATTTCCCATTGTTGCATGCAGTTAGTTACTTCCATTCATGCCGGCTGGCTGGCTGATAAGCTTCTGTTGATACTTCCAGGGCTCACTTGTGTCTGAACTAATTCAGTTGTGGTTTAGAATTCAGGAATGATTGTATGTCATTTTTCCTTGTGGCTATAGTTTTGATTGCTTTCAACATAGCAATAGCAAAACAAAACTTTAGATAGGGAAGTACTCCAGCTTGCCAGGTGTATTGGATTGAGCCACAAGCAGAGGCAATGCAGTGACACTGAAATCTATGTCATTGGAGTCAATTAATGCTTGTGAAACATGGACTTTTTCTAGGGGGTCGGAGGACAGGGAAGATTGAGAGGGAAGGGGGATCTTTTGGGGGGGGGGGGGGGAGGTGCTTTCCCAGGGTCCCTTGGTCCATTAGCTTTCAATCTGTTTGTGTTAGTTGAAAAGAATTTAATGGAGAAAGGAGGAGTGGGATGTTTGCAGAGAAGAGGTGGGTAATTCCCAGGGTTTCTCCCTCTATTATTAAAAGCTCACTTTCACTTTACAATGGTTCTAATAAACAATCAACTTGTTAACCATGGACAAACTAAATATGACTTGTGTATCCAACAATTGTTCGCTGAGTATGAATTAGGGTTGGTTCTGTTTGTTGCTATGTGATCATTTTTCTTCTTAGTTACCTTATGCAGTCATTCACACCCGCACTAATTCACACTTCTTGTAACACTAAACCAACTCCATTCCATAGGAGCTCACTGCTCATTGGAGAGGAGGGGTAGGGGAAATGAAAGAGGACTATTTGCCAGAAACAATCAAGGTTTTGTCCGCTGGGTCAGTCTATTCTCTTGGGTAGTATGTGGCCGTACGAAGGTGGATAGTTATTAGGTGAAAGCAGCATAACATTAAGCATGGATATGCGAGACTCTCCCTCCCACACAATAACCTCTCAGTTGTTATTATGATGGGGAATGTATTTGTGTATGTGTTCAACATTGGGTGCTGATAGTGTAAAAATATTGTTGAAGGCTGCACCTCGGGTTGTAAATGTGACAGAGTGACAAGTAATGTCTCCTCATACTTTTCCTCCTCCCCTTACATGCAACCCTTGTGTGTACTGAGCAGACTTAGGGAAGCTGGATTCAAGCTGAAGTTCTGCACAAACGAGACCGTCATAACCAAAAAGTGTCTTGTGGAGAAGCTACAAGGTCTTGGCTTCTCTTTGTCAGAGGATGAGGTTCATTCCCCAGCACCGGCTTGCATCACACACCTACGAGAAAACAACCTCAGACCCCTCCTCCTGGGTGAGAGAGAGGAGTGAGCTATATTTAGTAACATCAGTTTTGCTAATACCTTATTTTCAATTATTGTGAAGTGGTTGCTTAATTAAATTCTTAGAGTAATGATTTCAGCTTTAACAGATGCACGAAATAAAGGGGGAATACCAAGGGGATTCCCCCACCAGCTATATATTTCCCCTTTATATAGTAAGTGAGAGTTTTTGTTTCAAAATGCCAGATCACTCTTGGATTGCATCAAAGTTGACAAATGCAGAGTTGGCCAAAGCTCCTGAGTTAGAGGAGTGATATCATTCCACTTGCGTGCACTTACCCCAGGTTAAATCACCAATATCAGTTGGTTTTGTAACTACCTCAGCTAATCCTGTAGTTGTCGTATTGATCAGCAATCACTCAAGAATAAAAGAGTGGCTGAGGGTCACAGTCTAAATATAGATGCTTGTGTTTAAATTTGTTGGATGAATACAAGTGTTTGCTTGTGATATCGGAGGAAAGATCCCTTTAATAGTTTAATAGTGTGTTTGTATGCATATATTGTATGTAAATGCATAGTGTGCATGTATGTGTATGTTTGTGTGTTTACCAGTTCACCCGGATGCTCTGGATGACTACAAGGAGGTGGAGACTACCCAGCCTAACTGTGTGGTCCTGGCAGATGCCGCAGGAATGTACATGTACAACAGCTTAAACTCAGCCTTCCAGCTTCTCATCGGCCTCAATCCAGACTCTAGCTCATCTCCACTTATTGCCTTGGGGAAGGGGTGAGGGATGACAGTGCTAGTGCTAGTTTGAATGAAGGGCAATGATGTAGTTAGTAGAATGTCATTCAAGAGCTCAAACATTTCCCTTCTTTTTTGAGTATTATAATATTTTATGTATACTTGTTTATGTCATTATTGGTCTTAAATTAAGGGTTCATTTCATTAATCCTTTCCCTCACTTGGCTCCCTTTCCCTTTAATTATTAGTCGATATTACAGAGAAGGAGACGAGCTTACTTTGGATGTGGGACCATTCATGGCAGCTTTGGAGGTATGTATGCCTTGCATTAATAGACTCTAGTTGTGGGGCTTTACTTGTAATATGCCATTTTTGCTTGGAAATATCCTGCAAGGGCCTTTGTGTAAGTTGTCAGCTGGGATTAGTGTGGGGGAAGTTTAGGACCTCCTTGGGTAATACATGCATAACATGTGCCCAACGTGTATGTTAGTGTGCATGCATCTGCTTGCTTTTAGTAACCCCTCAGTGTATGTATGTGTGGAGGCTGCATCTGGTCTGTCTCTGACTATTTATCAACAGCTAGAGAAAAAGACACAGACACTACAGACAGACGCTACAGACAGACACAAATACATAACGAACCTATCGACAAAGACAATAACTCCCTCACATTAGCTGTTGTTTTTAATAAGAAGTTTATCAAGAGTCATATGCCACCATTGATGATGGTGATGATGATGATTATGATTATGGTGATGATCATGATGAGGATGATGATTGATGATGGTGATGATGATGCTGATGATTATGATGATGTTGATGGTAATACCAGCAATGATTACACAGTGTGTTATTCAGCTTCCTGGGGCGCAATTGCTATTTGGTGTGTGTGTGTGTGTGTGTGTGTGTGTGTGTGTGTGTGTGTGCATATATGTGAAGCGCTTGTGCAAAATTTGTCATTGAATTAATTAAATATTTGGAGGGGAAGTTTTTGTTGTCAAGGTTGTCACATGTTGTGATAAAGCTATTTACTTCAGGAAATTATTTTAAGTGTGGAGGTCTAAAGGTGAGAATAACCATCAAATAGTGTTCTTGTCCTTGCCATGGAGATTAAAACATGTGGCTGAAGCACGAGAGTGAAGTCCAGCATGAGGCTTCCATATTGACATAGTTCTCTTTACTTGACATTCTGGGGCACTCTGAACTTATTCTGCTTTTCCTTCCTTTCGTGACCTTGTTTGGTGCGGCCATTTGAACACTCATTGACTAAATTTAGAACAACAACAACAACATTCGATACAGCAAAATTAATTTATAGACATTTCTGAGAAAAGCTTCCATCCTAAAATAATTAACTAAACACAGTTCACCAACATACACATGTGTATTACAACAACAGTCTAGCATACTGTTGTTGTAATACACATGTGTATGTTTGTGAATTGTGTTTAGTTAATTATTGTACCAGTAGTGCATCCTAACCTCTGGGTGGTGTGTATAGCAGGTAAGGTGTCTGTCTGTGTTACATTTGTTGTTAGTTACATAGTGTTACATTTGTTGTTAGTTACATAATTCGAATGGTGTTGTTGTTTTTTGTTTTAAGCCAACTAATGATGTGCTTTAAATTTAGCTAATTCATAATATGCCAACCTGCGTTTATCTCGGACAGTCCTGTGGCATACTGGAATAGATGTCTGAGGTTACCACGGTGTACTGGTATGCCATCAGTTCTGCTGCTCTCTCAGGCCGGGCCTGCAGAATGGCAGCCGCATAAAGCACGAAGCGCTGCAGCCATGTCCCAAGGTCTGGAACAATCTTCCTGGTACTGGCCAGCTCGGCAGCCTGTACCACCGCAATGTGGCCGCCCACGTCCTGACTGAGAGGTTTGGACTTCCCTCGTGCCGGCAGTAGCTCCATAAGGTCCATGAATTCGTTTGCCTGGATTCTGTCAACCAACCTCTTTGGCAACGCTGGCAAGTCTGTCCCCAGTTGCACCAACGAGGGTGAAGGACGGCAGGCCCAGTGCTGCTAGCTCCTCTGCAGAGTGTCCTCCACTCGCTGTGCCCCTGCCCTCTGCACCTGCAGCATTGACAAAAGAGTGCATCATTATCTGGCTTAGCCACACCCTCTGTTAGAGGGCTGGGCCATCCCTTCAACACCTCCACTGTCTTTTTTACCCCATTCCTCCCCACACTCTGGGGACCTCAGAATTCTTTACCTATTGCTCCTTGGGACCTGCTTTGCGAGCCCCCATTTTCTCAAGAGAGTATGCTTTTTTCCCCACCTTGCTACTCTGCTTTTGAGTCCTGCCTTCAATTGCTTCTGGTATTCTTCTTTTAGATAATTTTTCTCCCCTACCTCAGGGCCTTACTCCGGCTCCACTTGCTTTTTTACTAGTACTATATTTTTTCTTTTGCCAGGCCATGTCTGTTCCTTTGTTTATTGGCCTTGTCTCTGTCCCTTTGCTTATTGAGGCCTCGTCTCTGCCTTTTGCTTATTGAGGCCTTGTTTCTGCCTCCCTTTTCTTATTCGGGTCTTGCTACTGCCCCTCCCTTTTCGTATTGAGCCTTTGCTTCTGCCCCCTGCTTACTGAAGCATTGCTCCTGTCTCCTTTGCTTACTGATGCCTTGCATCTGTTCCCTTTGCTTGGGGCCTTTTTTTTGTTGTTGTTTTTTTTTCTTTTTTCTTTTGTTGAGGCTTTCTTCTGCCCCCTTCCTCCACTCTTATTACTATTATTGTCATCTCTAATAGGGCCTTGTTGATTCAAGGCTTTGCTCTGTAGACCCATCCCAGCATCTGATCCTATTGAGTCAGTTTCGCACTTGACCTTACTGCCCTTTGCTGATCATTGCTTACATCTCTTGCAGTTTTATCTTATTTGTTATTATGTTAATATTATTATTTACCCCACCTGTCATGGCTATGACCACACTTGGTTCCTCACCTTTTTGGCTGCCCTTTCGTTACCAGACCAGGTCGCCACTCCCTCTGAATATCACATCCTCAGGGGATGGAGGGGGAGTGGTGTATCTACACCTATCTATTTCGCTGTATCCTGCTCACCTCCTGATGGTCCCGCTGAGTCGAGTGGAGCACCACCGTCGTTGTCGTCGTCCCTGGTTGAGGGCGGCACGTCAGCAAACCTTGCGCGAGGATGTTCTGTGACTGCTCTGCGGAGCTTGGCTGCCACCCGGTCAACAATAGTCGTTAGCGTCTCCTCGCTCAGTTCTGTGCTGGTAGAAGCCATACTGTCAATTACTTCCTCCGTGCTGGGCTTGCGTTCTGCTGCCAACCGTCTCAACGGATCCTGTCTGTAGGCGCGGCGGAGGTTTTACTCAACACGTGCCTGCGCTACTGTAGCTCGACCGCGCGAGTCCGCTGTTGCTGCGATGCCTTACCCACTCACTCATTGCTTCCCCGTTAACTCCGTTTAATGATTGCATTAAACTTCATTATTATTGCATTTTTTGGGGAGTGGGTTTTACTCTTAGCTGCACATTCTTCACCAAGAAAGCTTGCTGAACTAACTCTCTGAGGTTCTACCTCAAAGCTTCAGTATGCATGAGTATATAACCTTGTTTGCAGCCTAGGATTCCAACTGCAGTTAATTACCAGGGGCATGCCTCTGTCAGGTAATGGATGTAGTATGTAGTGGCAACTGTACAGCAATGGCAGACAGTACCTGATGATGGCCCCATTAGAACATGTTACCATAATCTTCTGTGTGTGTTTGCCTTTGAGCCTAAAATGCCTATGTCAGCTTGTGCAATTAATATCCTTGTCCTTTCCCCCTTCCCCATTTTCTCCCTTCTAATGAAGAGGATAACATTGATTTAGTCATTGAAACTTTGAGTAAGTTAATTACATATTTTAGCTGTCAAAACATAGAAAAACTGGAATTGCAGAATTGTTTGGGCTTTCTTACTGAGCTTCAGTTGCAAAATCCCTTTAAAAACTAATTAGATATTCCTACAGGGCTAGTAGGGTGGGGAATAATTAGATATTCACTACAGCACTGCATTGGGAAAATCCATAGTATGTTGCCCCAAGGGGGTAGCACCTTGGACTGGCTGTTGTGTTCTAGATCTGGTACATCAGTTGTTCTAACCACATTTCCCCCAATTCTTTCACACGGGTTACATTGATATCCAGCTAGGAGAACTGGGGGAAACACTAATTTACAGTACTCACTTATAGTCAGTAACACACACACACACACACACACAAAACATTTCAGTTGACCCATTAAGATATAATAGCTCATACTAATTGATTGCATCTGTTTATTCTTTCTTGTGTGCTAAAACACTGCAAAACCAATTTGCGAAGAAAGAAAATAATTTTTTGCAAATTTAAGAAAATTTCATCCTGATTTCTCACTCCTGGAGTGTGCTAATGTTGATGTTAAGAAATAATTGCTACATCCCTGTAATTATCACACTGATCACTCTCACACGTTCTAGTCAATATCTCATTTATTCGTAACCCTTTAATAATATCATTTGCATCATAACGGCTTTCTGGTCCTCTAAGAGATGCCAACTCTTCTTTTCAGTGTGCTGTTAAAAAGTGAATACACTGCCTGCTACTAAGGATTTCTCTGGAACCTCAAGTAGACAGAGAAACTACACAAATTCTAAAGACATCAATTATTTTAAATATATTAATTCATTTGTAAATCTCTCCGTTGAATTGCTCATTAGCTACTCATAAATGCTTACTATATTTTTTTCAGCTTCAGCTATTAAACAATATACATTTCCTTAGCTTTCAAAACAATGTGTTATTTCGAACTAAATGGACTGTGGAGTAAGTGTTTATATAAAATACACAAGAACTACAGTGAATCTTATGACAGAATGGTACATTGAATTATACATGTATGTATAAACACTCAAACTCCCCTTTTATCCACTCCCCTCTACTGGGCACCCCAATACTGCATTATAGGTATGGTAAAGATCAGCTGGTCCATCAAGTATAGTATGTGTATGTACTGAGAGTTGTAGAATCAACTTACAGCAGCTGCTGGTTAGAGTAAAAAGGGTACAGTAAATTTACGGCAGCTGGATTATCTTCCCAGCTGGGCTCCCACCCTGTTCACCCCAATCTAAAATGTCTACGTCTACTAAGCAGCCTACTAAGCTGAGCAATAGCAAATCATTTCCATCTAAACAGGAAAAAGTGTGTGCTGTCCTTAGATACAAGTAGCTATTCCTCAAAGTATGTATAATTTTAATTATAAATAAGTTATTACAATTCCTATATATTAAAGTACAAGTGCAAATATAATTGTTCTCAGATACCAGGTATTAGGGGAGTTTTAGTACTTATTACATGAGTCAGGATATGATATGGCAAAATATTTCATGAGCAGGCTAATTTAATTTCACGAGCGCCAGAGACAGTGAAAATATAGCCTGAGAGTGAAATATCTAGCCATATCACTCTGCCAGAGAGTGTTTATTCCACACTAGACATCTTTACTACAGTAGTTTGTACTAGGATCTTAATTCAATATGACCTTAACTCACAAGGTATAAAGCTGGCTGTGTAGAGGGGTTCCCCAAACCCCCAGCTGATATTTTAGCAGCTGCTCTAACCCAGTTGAGTAGGCTACACCTCTACACTACCTCTGAGGAAGGTAGCTGTAAAAACCAGGAAAAGTGATGAACTAGGCTGGTTGCTATAACTGTAAGAGTAATGGGCTTTGCTGAAATAACAAGAGTGAAATATTGATAGTTATTTCAAGGGTCACTGGACATATGGCAAAATAGCAGGCTAATTTATTTTCATGAGTGAAATGAGAGAGTGAAATATCCTGCCATATCACTCTGCCAGGAGTGTAATAAGTGGTTTATTCTACCCTAGATAAGTGGTTTATTCTACCCTAGATACCTTCACAATGATATTTTTAGGTACATGACCCAGTGAAATAACTTAGATATTTCAAGGTTGTTATTCCACCAAGATGTATGCAAGCCAAACTTGTCATGCTTGGTTTTTATAGGCTACCTTCCTCTAGTGGGGAGCCTACCCAACCTGGTTAGAGCAGCTGCTAAAATATCAGCTGGGGGGTGTGGGTAGCTCCTACCACTAACTTTACCATGCCGGTAAGTTACCAGGAAACTGGTAAGCCTGGCCTGGTTGCTAATAACTACTAAGGGTAATGAGCTTGCCATTGCAGCCATGGGCTAGATAACACTATGTGATAACCCTAAAAATAACATTGTGAAGATATCTAGCGCTTGGAATAAATATACATGTATATATATATTATTCCAGTATGCTACAGGTCTGTCTGCAGTAGTCATAGGTAAACCTTCTCCATCATTCTTCAGAACTGCATTGCAAGACTTGCAAGTGGAACCAGATGAGGTGAGGATATGCAGGGCACTCCCTCCTCATTAGGAGTTAATAGACGTATATACTTCTAGGCAGTGATGGTGGGAGATGATGTTTTAAATGATGTGGGTGGAGCTCAGAGGTGTGGTTTAATGGGGATTCTTGTGCGGACTGGGAAATATAGGTGAGTCACAACATGTGTTATCATCATCATCATCATTATTATTGATTGTTGTTGGGTGCACAAGGAAGGACTGTGTTAGATAATAGGTTGTTGTGTTGTCATCTCTCAATTAGTACAATTACTGAAGTTCCGCACGGTCATCACACCTCCTTATTGATTCTACTTCTTCCTATACGCCTTTAGAAATAGTTCCAGTACCAGCTGGTACGAGACAGCCAGTGGGTCATGTTATTTAGGGTTGAACTCTTACAAAAGACAAGTTAGAGTTCATGTTAGGTTTTTGTGGAGAATCGAGTCTCAAGTGTAGCGTTTAGGAGACACTTACACTGGCTACACCTTTGGAAGACCTAGGTATGAAATGCAACTCAAGAAAGGCTTCTGGTAATAGTATTTGTGCAGACTAGACGCTAAGTTACGAAATAGAATCACTTTATCATAGTGTCACATTTGTATCAGGTGACCGATTATTAGAAAATGATTTATTTGATAACCTCTTACTTAACCTGAGTTTTCAGGACTGATTAATGCTGGGAAATTCATAAACTTGGCAGCCATGGAACCACCATCATAACCTTCACAGTGATTGGGTGAAACCTCTTGTACAAGTTATGTATCCACCTCTTGTGCAGTTAAAAATAATTGGTTAATATCCACTACATGTACTCAATTTATGCCCATTGAAAATTAGTATATTAAGTTTTCATTTCAAGAGAGTGGAGTGATATGAGGAATTCTTGAGAAAATTAGAATGGTCTGCTGTTCACATATAAAGTGTATATACTACCTACATGCATACATTACCCAAATTATCAGGGTTGGTAGATTCACAAGTGGAACGAAGCCCCCTCTCTTCCTTTCTGCTTTAATAATTTATTCATAAACTTGCTGACTGATGGTTTACATTAGGACCGAAGATGAAGAAAGAGAAGATGTGAAGCCAGACAGAGTGGTGGACAACTTGGCAGCTGCTGTGGACTACATTTTGTCCACAACTTTGTCAATGAATTGATCTTTTTCACTATCAACTTGTACTTCTTCTTTTCTTTTCTTTTTTAACAATTTCATCATTGTAATACATGTTGTTCAGAAAACTTCAGCTTTTACACACACATTGTTTTTATAAGGCAATCTAATAAATTATTCATACTTTATAAATTTCAATGTAATTTGTCGGCAGAGAGGAAAGGTTGACAACACAATAGGCAGAGAAAGGAAACTTATAAATCAGGTGTTTTGTGAGCCTCCACTTTCTCAACTCCCTGCCCCCTTAATAATATTGGCATTGTTAGAGATGTTTACAATATAAAAAGAAAATGCTGATTGAATGGCTGAAAGAATGCATCAATGTTAGCAACATGTAGGCGGATGTGAAACAATATGACTACAGGACAAGTTTGTTGAGCACAAATTCTGTCAAGGCATTCTGATCTGAGACATAGATGTAAGTATTTCTTTTGTAGCTGACATAACCCAGGTCAACAAACGCTTTGATGGAATTCTTCAGCATGTCCATGGAACAAGTCTCAACTACAACATGCACACACGGCATATTAATACAATTACAACTTGCACATGGACACAATGCATCACACACCATAGTCCAAGAATCCACATTCTGCTTTCCGAGCCAGGTCCGCCTGTAGATCTCTCAGAAACTCTGCTTCTACATTAACAAAGACAAATAAAGTTGCAGTATAGAAGGAAAGGGACATCTAACACCTAATCATAAAAAATAAAAATAATAATATAAAAGTTTGGTACCAGTGCATGCTCTAATACTCAAAATTTCATTCCATTAAATGAGTCTTGTCTAACCTTCTACAGGAACTTCTAATTTCAGCAACTCTACACTTGAATACCAGTATGCCTCCAGAAATGGACCTAGGATATTTCGCAGAGTTCGGATTTGTTCAAGCGATTCATACTCCGTGTTCACCTGAGTGGGTCATAAAGGTCATCTCAATGCAACACTTGAATTGAAAGGGGTAGCCAATTATTTACAAATAAATAAATTAATAAATTAATTAATTTTTATGCCTACTGCCCCACCTCCCGTCCCTTAAACCTGTGTTCACCAGTGGATGCATTGGGAACAGAGGAATAGCAACTGAAAGTAGTACCACATGAACCAGATGGACTAGTTGGGCACCCTAAAGGATTCAATACCCCATACAGCCAGTTTCCCCAGGTTGTTTTGCTCACAGAGTTTATCCATAGTTGCAACTAACCTCCAAGTCCTCTGACGAGGAAGAACTCAATAAGGAATGAGAGGTCCGGTCCCAAGATTCTTCATCATCAGACACTCCCTGCAGTTGTGGCAGCTTCTTCCCAGGATTCATTGGATTCATTGTTGTCTGGTTCAGTTACATTCATTAGATTATTATTAAACAACCTCACACCTGTCACTGTTCACTCATATTAACACTTCTAAGGACCGAAATGTCCTGAATTAGATATTATATTATTCTTCTTTACTGCGTTCAATTGCTGAATAATATTATGTACTATATTTCTAACTTCAAATAAGTGTTATTCCATTGGTAAGTGAGACACTATCAGGTGTCACAATTAACAATCGGGGATATTCTTTTTTTTACCCACGTGTGGACGTACGTATGTCATTTTGTACTTTGACCGTTGCATCTTTGTGTTCTTTTGGTGGTCAACTCTGTCCCATACTCCACTAAACAGAATCCTTTGCTTTAGTAATCCTTCCCGTATCATCAAAAGAAATGTAATTCTTTGAACTAGGTTGTCCCTGAAAGTGGACACAGTTAGGTCCTACAACTTAGTATACCCAGTGAACAAGTGTGTGTGTTAAAGTGTTGAGTGTTCAAGCAATGTTAAATTTGTGTGTGTGTGTGTTTGTGTGCTGTCAGGAGCTACTAGTCATTTAGATAGTCAGAATGGCTAAAAGTTGTCCAGCTTTTCCGTCAACTGTCCATGGGTATTCGTGGAAGGCCCCACCCACTTATATGGGTGTGCACTATAGTCTTATTGTCAAATGAACCCAAAATAGCTGAAAACATGTATTTGGACAGCATCTGGGAGGGAGCATTTTGGGTGTACCAGTCATGTGACTACAAACACAAAAGGCTAGCATGACTATTCAACCACGGGAGGATTCCCTGCAGTGATAAGTTACAAATCTAATTAAATGCCAAAATTTCGATGGAACTATCCCATGGGACTTTTGTATTGTCCCATGGGACTATCGACAGTGTTACTGGACAAACACTCAATGTATACTACAAAGCTACCACTATTTAGGCAAGAAAGTAATAGTTTTTGTTTAGTCAAAATTAATGGTCAATGGATATACCAAAACAAACTTACTTTACATTCTCTTCTTCTTGAACTATTGGACAATGTATTTTATGTAGTCAATACTAATGAATAGGAAGTATAGCTATGAGAACAGTGCATTACCCAAGATCACTTACCACCGGTCACAAATTAAAAAATGAATTCCAATAAGTTTATAAGACCTCACTGCGTCTTGCAACATTCAGATCATATATGGGTAAGGATTGATAAACCAAAAGATTCTGCTTATAGGAGCATGGAACAGGTTAGCCACCAAGCAAACACAAAAACGAGAGGGTCAAATTACAAAACAACGACGTATGTCCAAACATTCATGATATTCAACTGTGTTGCCCTTGATAGTGTGGCGGTTCGCTCTGCTCACTCGCCAAACAATTATTATACTATTATACTGCTACTACTACTACTACTACTACTAACATTTCAATGTGTTCATTCATTCTGTTAATAATCAGCTAATTACACCAAATGCACTTTAAATGATAGCCAAAATCGGCTGTGCAATTCTGCTTGGAGCAATGATGGTGCCCTGCATCTTGGACAGACACTGATAAACTAGCCAGCTGACAAACTGATAAAGAACATAAATTATGAGGTTAAAAAAACATTAGTCTAACGCAAGATACACCAGACGAAAAGATCAGCACTGGAACTACGTAGAACACACCGAACTATTTGAATCGCCAAGAAAGGGAAGACACTAATGAGCACTGCTAAATGGCCATACCAAGGCATTCATACTCATGTGATCCTAAGTGGCAGCGCTCATCAGTGTCCGCCTTATCTCTTATTTTCTCAACAAAAAAAAACAAAACAAAAAGTGGCAAATTAGAGGGACTTAAATCTGAGCTCCTCTTCTCACAAGGCATAAAAGTCTGCCATCTTCGAGATCCACTGTTGACAGAATGAATGAACGAATAACAAAGAGACTACGACAACGCTCACATGCATGCGCACTGAGGGCTAATAAAGTTCATTATTCCCTATAACAGAATAGCAACCAGTGAACATGACAATAAACACATACTTTTGCTAAATTCCTCAGTAATTCTGTTCTCTCCATCCACTCTAATGTGGCCTCCAATACAGTATGCAACCCTCGACAAGGCTGCAAAGAAAATGAACATTAAATAAACATGCATTGGTCAGCATCAACAGATAGCTAACCAACTTACTGGGGCAAAAACGAACTCCCTGGAGAAAATTTTGCACAGGTTTACAGCTTCAACGATGAGCTGTAGTTTAGGGTAATCAGTTGGTATCATTATTGGTAAGCAAAACTACCAACTCACCCTGTCTCTATTCAGTGTGACTGAGAAGGCATGTGGAACACGGAGCTGACTTCCAACCACAGAGTATATGGCACACGCTACACAATACAAGCTAACAATAATAGCAGCCCCCCACACATGAAACCACCCAATCAAGCATGTCAAATATTCTTCGTGCAAATAACCCAATCCACAAATGCCTACGGCAACCATAGGCACACGCTCCCTTCCCAACGGCAGATGCATAACCACACCCAGGCATATGGCCACACCCATAAGCATGTGCAATCTTCCTCTCCTCCAAAGTAAGCAACAGCCCCAGCCGTAAGGGGAGAGAACTTGCAAATTACCTACAACAGCCTCCAAGACCAGCAATGGAGTGACCTGGTTGGTGTGGTGGAACAAGTCAAATACATCGGGCAACTTCAAAGTGGGCGTTACGATCAGATCATGTGAAATGACCCCATTTCGCCTCACGTGCTCTGTCGTGTGCACCAAAGGACGGAGGTGAAGCAGAGCGTAGCGCACTGCCTCCTCAGCATCACCGACAAATCCAACAGATCTGTGCACGACGACAATGAGAATGTCATTTCAACATCCAACAGGCGCACACAAATAGTACATTACCAGTACCTATTCTTTGTCTTTGCCATTAGTTCAATGTACGTGTAACTGCTAACCAAGTCCGCCTCCGTCACACCCTGAGTGGCAAGACAAAAACAGGATTACAACTGAATGAAAAGTTTTACCTGAACTAGACAATGTTTCACCTATACTATCACAATAGTAGAAGAGAATTACTGTTCACTAACTTAGCATGACTCATTCTATTGGACTTGGCACTACAGCTGATACCGACTCTTAAATTATATCATTCACTTACTGCTCTGAAATGTGTGAGCAGAAGAAAGGCAACAATGCTTGTGGGCATGAGACAGGCACACTGGGTTATATCTGTACACATACATCACACACACACACACACACACACAAGGACACATATACACGGACATGCACACAATAATCTTATATTGATTCCTATCTAAAAGATCAACATTCAAAACTTGGTATTGTAACCAGTTATACTAGCTATGCCAATTAAACAAGATAACAATTACACCAAATCCACTGGACATAACTTCACAGGTGGTCATTTATACAAAGCATGTACAAACAACTTGTCAAATAATTCAGCACTATACTCACCCTTCTTATGTACACTAGGGCTAGTTAAGTAACATATTAGGTTTCAGCACAAATGGCAAGCCAGCTTATCTAGCTAATTTCAATAATACGGACTATATTAATTACAAATTAACTCATAGATGCATGATAAGTCTTTGTTTTGTTTTAAGAATGATTAGGTGGTCGACACTGGGACCAAGTTCCAATGTCCAGGTCTGCACAAAGGCCTGGAAGTGTTTAAACTAATGGTAGTCAATTTCATTATTCTATCAAAAGCACCACTGTATGCCACACATGTCTATACACACACACATACCGACAATTAGCTCAAATATTTAAATGCTCGATCGTGCCTTGTTTTGCTACACTTGCCATACATGTACTATACAGGCAAGTGTATATATTCACACACACACATACAATGCTCCCATGGCACCTACCATACACCAAGTGCTGACTGAGAGCTGCCACAGTTCTACGAAAGGCAAGGTCCCCAATATTCAGGACAGATCTGGACCCACTGATATTGGTCATATCTAGCTGAGACTCGTCAGCAATGGAGTAAGTGCTGAGGTATTCCTGCCAACACACACACACACACACACACACACACAAATCTAGATTAGAATAACAATTTGTCCTATGATTACTGCTTGACACCAGCCAGGTGATTAAAAAATTAAAAGGAGAAGAAGAAAAAAAAAAAAAAAGAAAAAAAAAGAGGAAAACTCTTGTTTATTGTTGAACTAGAAAAACATGTCCCATTGAGCTGACCTGTAGAGAGAATGGTTGTCCAAAGTCCACTCTAACAGAGCCACAATGACTGGTGAGGATGGTCCAGGCACCACGCATAGCTACCATAAACGTCTCCTTCTTCTTGTACCCACCCTACAGTGAAAGAGCACAAATTCAGAGTCTGGTCACAATATGTCCAGAACTCAACTGGCTGTGTTGCAACAATACATTTATCAACCCCCTAGTGTGCATGTGCAATAGCCAGCAGTGATGACTGGGAACACTCGATAATTTAAATCCCTTTGATTTTCCCTTTTGTTTCAACTATAAAAAGCAAATCGTGGAAGCAACCTTTAGTACAAGTGACTTAACATTACAGAATCATTATTAGAAAAGCATTCTGCTCCACCAAGGCAAACGACTTCATTGTTCCCGTTGGCAGCCTTAATTATAGGACCCTTGCCCATCATTACTTTCGTCCAAGCAAACTGAGCACATAAAGGACCAGCTGTTCTGTTCTGCACTTCCCGGTGTCTCATTATTTAATTTCTTACCATGAGTTCGTGACGGACAAAGTTACGTTCAGTTAGTCTGTCGTAAGAAATTCCTATGGGAACTAGCAGGACATCATTGATTACTCCTATAAAATATAATAATAATAATAATAGCAAATTTTCTCGTTCTAACAGCCAATATTATTAATTAAAACTTAACCCGACATTTCAACTTCTGCCAAAGTCCTCTTCAGGAAGTCGAAATGTCGGGTTATAAATTATTTCTTCAATTATTTCAGCTGAGAATGACTGAGTGAAATAATAATAATAATAATAATAATAATAATTATAATAATAATAATAATAATAATTATAATAAATAATAATAATGTGGAGAAATTTTAACACATCACTGAACTGAATGCCTATCTAGTGATCATCTATTGTATTTCAGAAGCAAACTACAAACATTTATGTTTTGATTGTTGTTGTAGAAGAACAATAACTTTCATTTTACCTTAACTTGAACAGGACAGACAACAAACTAATTGGCAAGCAAGACCATATTAGGGGTAAATAAAAAATTCGGGTATATTCTATATTATATTTATATAATATATATACTATAACAAATGGTCCCATATTAGTCACATGGGAAGATGCCTTGGTCTATTACAAAGGCAACTATATAAGCTTGTCTCCAGTTTCTGCTGGTTCACAATAAGCAAGTCATACTTTAGGGCTAGGCTCCAAACTGTGTGATAATTCCTCAGAAATGCCTGTCTTTTTTTTGTTGTTGTTTTTTTTTTGTTCTTTTTCTCAAGTCACAAAAGGTTGCAGCAAGTGGTTACTATGGTATTAGAAACCCTTTACCAGATACACTTTTAGAATACAAATTGCCATTATAACAGTAGCTGAGTGCTTTTTGTCAGGAGATATTGGTCAAAGATAGTCAGAATGGCTTATTCTTAAATAGATACTATAAAAGCTACCACAACTAGGGAAAATTGAGTTAAGAAAGTAATTCTGAATTATTAGGGTAGCCAAAACCAAATTAATGGTCAACTGCTACATGTACTTTTTAGAAACATGTATGGATTGACGCCTTCCTAATTGGAGCTACATTTAATTTCAGGTAAATTAAATAAATGGAGCCATTTTTGCTGTGTTGTGAGCAATTATTTCTGCATCAACTTTTTATCAGATTTTGAGATTTATTTAAAGTTTTTACCCTGTGTTGAAAACTCGTGCACACGGCTCACCTGCTTGCCAATTGTGCAAGCACAACACTAGTTAATAGTATGCTTCAGCAAAAATGTCGAGCAAGCTGGCCTAAACACCAAGCTTTCATGTTAGAAACAAATAATTCACTACTTCATTCATTCACTCTTGATATAGAGATGGAAAGCTTATTGTTGCTGTCTTTTATGGCCATTTCTTAGCAAATTCAGTTTCACACCTCCATTCTTGAAGCCCAAAAATAGGGCTTAGCCAATTACCAATGGAGAATAGCATTCTCCATTTCACAGCACGCTAAGTCAAAGAAAATTCCTTTTTTAACGGCGCACTGAAGAGAAACAGTAGTCTTAAATTCACTGTAATAATACTTATAGTCTGAAAGTTCTGACTTTTATCTCCATAAAGATGCCTGCTTTACAAGTCCTGAAAGGTTTTTACCAAATGATCATTAATTTCACTACTCGATCACTTGCACTAAGTGTTGTATGCCCTACACATGTCCATATATAACAAGTACAACACACACATTAGCCCTAATCTTACACCCCTTATAGTGTCTCGCTTAGATTATCTTGCTTGCCAATAAGTCTAGGTTATATTTATTTAAAACACTCTACACCTTCCCTTCTAACCTTTCCTGACTGCATCTACAATCACAGAGAGCAGACCAGCCTTGGGTGAGTTAGGCTTCCCACTACGAGAGCGTGAACCCTCAATGAAGATCTCTAATCCCTCACAATCATTCAGAGACTCCACTATGAACTGCAAAACACATTGTTCCTATTAATAAAAGGCTTCTCCTCCAGTCACCATTGACCCCACCCCCAAATCTGAGGGACCAACACTTACTGCACTCAAACATTTGCGATAGAGGATGTCTTTGCTAGGTCTACCACTATCAAGCTTGCGCTTGATGAAGAATCCTCCAAGATGAGTGATAATCCACCTATGCAATTGGGGTTAATAAATAAATAAAATTTAAAAATTTAAAAAAAAAAAAAAGGAACTGAAACCCTAATTTTTGTAAACATTAAGTAATTAGTTAATTTAAAAAGTTGGGATCAGTTCAGGAGGGAAAAAAAGGCGGGGGAATAAGGCAGAAGTACAAGCTTTTGAGGTTTATACTTGACATTTAGAATTTGTATTTCACGTTTATAGTAGTGTACAAAGCATGATAGCGTGCTTTTCTTTCTAATTCAACATGAAATAAACTAATTTACAAAATATTGTATAAATGCAAATGTTAGACCCTTCAACTGAACCTAGCAAAATGTTTCCAAGCTTACGATATAAAAGGTATTCTCAGGTTATCGCCAGCTGCTATACGAGGAACAGGAAGACCCATGCGGAACAGGACAAAGGTGACAAGGATGTAATCCAGATGACTTTTGTGGCCTGGCAAATACACAATAGGAAGTCCTCTCTAGAAAATTGAAATAAACATACGTATCTTTGAACAATGCCCAATCACAAGTTCTACACACTCTCCCTCACCTCTCTTGCCTTCTTTAACATTGCTTCTTGCGTTCTAGAAACTTGTATTTTGCAGAAGAGTTTCCCAAACGCCCACGTAGTTAACATGACCATTAATCTGGCATGGAAAAATGATCAGGGGTGAAAATGAGTGGACATAAATTGGCAACCCAACAACATATAAAAAAAAAATTCAACAAATATGTTTGTACTTAAGATCCTAGGAAAGCTCTGATGATGTTTATGAAGCTAGAAATCTACCCATGCACAAATGAAAAGATTTTCCTTCAACTGCATGTTAAAACCATCTATGTAAATACTTTGAAACATTACCTAATGGGAGTTACAATTACACAAGAGAGTTCTGTAATTGGCGAGGGAAATACCAAAGTGAAGTGAAATATTATCATGAATGTACCAATTTGGACCGACAGGTATATAATATAATATACATGTGGCAGACATTATTAGTAGCGGATGTGATAGCACCAAAATTTGGATGATCATTGGGTAAAAGACTTTCAGGTCTAAATGCCAAACATTTCGTTTCTGTTCAACTGTCCAATGCAACATATAACAGCAGCCTACAAGTAGCCATCAAAATGTGGCATTACAGTAGAATCTCAGAGATTCGAACATCAGACCACCGAATTAACCGGTTAACCGAACAGCGAAGGGACATCACGATGGGTACGGGATCGTCAACATGTTGTTGTTGGGGTTTTTTTGTGGAAATTGCAGCCAAATGGAAGTTACTATCAGAAGAAGCTTAATATTTGAAAAGAATAATAGACCAAGGAATATTTTTAGCTGGAGTTTGGCTTAGGAAAGTCCACAATTTCAGACATATAGAGAGACAGGAAGAATATAAAAGTTTTCAGCAGAATCAGCAGTCACTAGTGGCCTGAAGAAGAGGTGTGTTGTCAGGAGAGATAATTATAAAGATTTTATAATGCCGTGTATTCTGGTTTACTCAGGAAAAAAACTCAAGGGTACACCATTAAATGGTCCTTTAGTCATGAATAAAGCTGAAATACTGTATGTATGCATAGTATTTTGGTCATTTAAATATTTTAGTACAAAGTTAAATTATACATTCAGAGTTACGTACATTTCAGCGTTACGTACACCTCATTTCCCAAGGGGTACGTAACTCTGAAGTTCTACTGTACTTCTATTCAGCCGAAAAGAGAACAGCTACCTACACTGTGTGTGACTACTGGGTGGACATACAACAATGACAATGATTTTATTGTGTCATCAAATGACGAACACACTTCAAGTTAACTATGCTGCTAGAGAATACGGTTAGACTTGAAGATTTGAGATGAGTAACCATGCATAAAAAGGGATTCCTAGTAGCTCATTTGGAGCTCAAAACAAAGTCTCTCCTTTTTAGTTTATTACTTACAGAAAACGAATGCATGAATATTAGAAAAATTTATAGCTAGCTATGTTAAGCTCGTGACTAATACAAATGCTTAGCTAAGTAGCCGTTTTGTGGTGAAGCACACGACAAGTCACACAGGTAGATAACATAACTAGCTAAAATGTGTCAGTCACGGAGGAAAAAAAAAAACAAAAACAAAAAAAAACAATTTAGCAACAACAACAACAAAAAAATCATCAAAACCTTTTTTTAAATCTCCGAAGCCAGTTAGGCATAAGCAGTCAGCCACCCATTCATTGTCTGATTCTTACATCCCCTAAATCATTTCTGCAATTAATTTAATTTCAGTAGCCAGCCAGTCACCCAGCTTTATGTTTCTTACCTCAATAAGGACTTAGAGAGTGCTGACGACATGCTACCAATAATTTTCGCTGCTCTCCTCCTTTGCTTTTGTAGAGCCAGACCTCGCGCCTCCACAGACACGTCTGTAACACATCAACATGTATAACACAGGTGATTTAATTGGCACGTGCAACTGGCAGACATTCCAGTGGAGTTGCTAAGCTTTTCATGCATGCTGTATATGATAAAAGCATTAAACTTTACATTCTAAATGCACAAAACACTAAGATCAAGACCTGGTCCTGGGTTTGACCATTGGGGTGACCTTTAGGTGCTAATTAAACCCTTACATTAACAATGCATGGAAGTGTTCACACCATAACAAAAGAATTAATGACTGCATTATTCCAGGAAATAACTACCAATGAAAGAAAGTTTTAACTGTTAACACGTTTACGAGTGAAACGAATCAAACGTATAAATAGAATGAGAGTGACAACATACAATATACTCCATGGATTTTACAATGCATTTATTTATAGCACTGACACAAAAGTTCACAGGTGAGCAGCGCAGTAAAACTAGAGGAACACTGCTTCACTGACTAAGCTTGCAGGAGACATGATAGCTCTTGAGGCCAAGGGTCACCATGACTGCCTCATAGGTCTCTACAACAAAGCAATCTTGCAAAGTGTAGATACTCATAATGCAATTGCTTTTGCTGACTCGATAGCTATTAGAGGAACATAGGAGGAAGATAGCACTGCTCTTGATCAAGGCTTGATATACAACCGCAAGATTAGAATATCGTTAACCCTTTCAACGCCTTAACAGCATATATGCAGGCGAGGACAGGCTTGCGTTCTCCGACTTTTAAAAAAAATCCATTCAAGATTTTTACGTTATTTCGTTATTTTTTTATACATAAAGAAGGTGTTGCATTTCATTTTTAAAAAATTGTGTACAGGTAGGTTATGTATTTCTTTTCAATTGTCTGAAAACAGAGATCAAGAAAAAAACATTTGAATGAGAATTTCCAGGGCACCGAGTGTTGCCTATGAACTTCAAACACTCAGAATAGAAAGTATGAAATCTATATAGAGTCCCTCAGCATTTCAGAAGAATATGGATAAAATTTTTCCTACAGGACATCACAAGCAATCGATAGGTCTAGTTCCTCGGAGTCTCCTCAAAACTTGCTGCAAGATGGACTGGTTCCGGCTCATTTCAGGCTTTTAGAAGCTTTATTTGCTTGCTATAAGGCTATAGCTACATACTTGGGATACCTGGCTGGTTTGTTTATAGTTTTTGCAGTTGCATTGTGGTAGAAATTCAAAAATCAAATTTGAATTCTAAAAGCCACCAGAAGTGTTGAAAAAAGTCGGCGTTGAAAGGGCTAACTGCTATGCACTTTCATTGCCTCATTAGTATCAATTATCTTAAATGTTATCATTTCTATAAAAAAAAAAAATTTTAAATAAAAAAATGCCTAATTTCAGTTCCACTAACTGTACTCCAAACAAATTTAATGAAACCAATGAGGGAAAATAACTTAACTATAAATGGAAGTGCTAGGGAATCACAAGCTATTTGAAATCATTTGAGTTTTGATGTTACCAATAATGTCACATGAGGGGCAGGTCCTGATCTGATAATGACTCTCAAATTAAACCTGTGTACCAAAATTCATGCTCTTGAAGAACTAGAAAAATTAATTTTTGTGGTTACCAAAGTGCTAATCAGGAGTGGGTTGGAATCCAAAACGCATTTTTGGGAGACAGAACCTGTGTACCAAATTCATGTTAAATGATATTGAGGGAAACCAAGCATATTATGTTGTTGTTTCTTTATGATTTAATTTGTAATCGCTCAGATGGAAACTGGGGCGGGTCCTGACCTACAAGTGATCCTTGGGAGATATTAATTCTGCGTACCAAATTTCAAGCTTTTATCACAAACTGCACTAACACTTTCAACACTAAGTGACCCATCTAACAGGTAATTCTTAGAGCAACAGTCCAATGGCATTAATATAAAAAAGTAATAACAACAACACTTATCATGATAACTATTATATTGAGACATTCCACATTGAATCTTTGAATGAGGTGACACTTTTTTGCCACATAATTCATCCTCAATTAGCACCACAATGTCATTATGGCCTTTCAGATTTTGCCCTCAGAATTTTGAGCAAGTAGGTAGTCAAAACCAATTATGAGCATTAACTGGCATAATGGGCTATTCAGTGATCATCATTTTAGTCGAGTCTCACTAGCAACACACTTTAGTATACATGATATACTTGAGTACTGATGAGCAGTAAAGTTAGTGCAAACATTAATCAATGACTCCAACAAGAGTAGACTGGTGGGGGAGGCAGAATGAAGACACTTTACCAAACTGGTTATCTGCAGTGAAGAAGCCCTGTCTGTACAACTCTACCATGCTGCTCTAGAAATAGACTTATTAGGATATCTCCAAAAATTCAAGCTTAGAAGATTATGCACTTAATCAGCCTTATTTAGTGGTATAATGATAAATGAAAGAAACCATAATTCAACATACATTATTACTCTATTAACTGGCAAGTACCCCGCCACACAGTGGTGCTTGACGTAATACATTATGATTGCAGTAGCGTAAGGTATCTTTTATCCATTCTTATTATCCTCTGATTTAGTTACATCAGTTTCCCTCTCCTGCTCTCTTTCTTCCTGAGTCACCTCAGCTCTTCTATTTGTCTCTTTCTTCTCAAGTCATAGATTCCCTTCTCCCTTTGTCTATCTCTCCTGCTTCTCAGTTCTCTGTCCTTCTATTCATAAATGTGGACTTCAGCTTTGCAAAGCTATTGCCTTCTCTGTCCATTCTTCACTGATTCCACTGTCTTTCTTAGTTACAATTAGTCATCGTTTCTAATTCTAATTGCCTTCATTCCCTTCATTCCTCTACAGAATTTGATTACACTTTACCCGTTTATTTGGAGGCAATGGTTTACTATAAAGTTGGGCTCAGCTCATAAACTATTCATGAATACACACACTGTCATCATCGCTACTGACATACAAGCGTATGATTATTGGGTGAGCGAAATGAGACTCTCACTAACGAGTCTCAATTGAGATTTTGGTGTATATATGTATATATATATATATATATATATACATACAGCAAAGTTCAAGAGGTCAATGCGTGTCCACCACCTACTTAAAAATGTAAACATTAGCGCAGGCGCAAAAAATTTAGGAGAAAAGACTTCTAAATATTGCCAGGAAAACAAAATCAGGAAAGAGCTAAGAGAAAGAAGAGGAGAGACGTTCGCAGTTGGATCATGTAAACTTGGCGTAGTTCATATTAGTGGCGATGGTAAGTTAACTTGTTAATGCGCTGTCATAGCTATGCACCTTACGTAACAGAATTGTACTTACTTGAAAATTCATTGTCCAATAATCAAGTCATTTAGAGATAGCGTTATATACTAGAGCTCTGGCACAATAGAGCATTTTCAATGGAGTCAACTTTTTAAAGGTGGCTAAAAACAAAATCCTTTTGTTTAGCGATCCTTACCCGTATCATTTGACGATATTTAATTGCGTACCCTTTGAAAATCCATAGCCCAATTGTCAAGTCACAAAGATAATACAGTGTAAGTCTTGTGCTTGTGTCAGTGAACAGGTGTGTGTGTAAATGTAAAAATGTTGTGTGTTGCCAATAATAGCACAAATAAATCTTTAAATATTATTTGTGGTTAGCATCAAATTTAAATTTCAGTCAGACCAGCTCGCTTACCACTGTGATGAAGCACTCCACTAGTGTAGATGTGAGTGTAGTTCATAATCATTGTTATTAGTCGGTAAAAATAGGGGAAACAGAAGCAGTATAACTTGACGTTTGGGGCAAAGTAGGTAGAATTTGGGAGCATGGCCAAAACATAGGTGAAGAATTCGGAAAGCCCCAGCTGTCCTGCAACATACTACTACACGTGCATGTGTAATTTGGCAGTAGTAAGTTAACTTCCTGTGCTAAAAATTACATGACCTTAATTCAGGTAACAAGTTCAAATGTACACCACTAACCACAAGGTCAAGAGATTGGTTTTAGCCGAATTCACAGGTCAAGAGATGGTTTAGACTTATTCCCAGGTCAAGAGATGGTTTAGACTTATTCCCAGGTCAAGAGATGGTTTAGACTCATTCCCAGGTCAAGAGATAGGTTTTAGCCCAATTCCCAGGTCAAGAGATGGTTTAGACTTATTTCCAGATCAAGAGATGGTTTAGCATTGCAAGGAAGCAGAGCTGGTATATATCAGTAGACCTTTGAAAAACCAGGTCTTTATACTTGTTCCTTATAATAGACATACTGTATCCAGCTACTACAAGCACAATTATTCCTCGAGCAAACTTGCCAAACCAAACCTAGTGAGTATGCATTATTAAATAACATAATCCAGAGAGCTCTAAGAAAAGGGATTTTCGGAGCATGTGTAAACCCAGATACTAGGGTCTTCACCTCTCCATGCACATTCAGAGACTGCATACTATAAGAAAGAGCCAATACCCAACAAGGACTACAGCGTTTGGTGTAATCATCAGGTAAAAAGTACAAAATAATTAACACGATCCAGTGCTGCTAGACTTGGTCCATGTATGTAAAATCATTAATTACAGCTAACTAAAGTATGGCGTTTTTCTTACAAGTTATAACCAACACACTGCCCTGGCACATTTATTGGAGAGCAGGCATACTTATAATAGATGAAAGAAGTGCACCTCCAGCAGCAGAGACTTCCAAACACCAGACAAAAGAACTATAAAAACTGGAAACTATGTAGTCCCAACTACTCCTTTGTGACCTCTGAACTCGACTATATATTACTATTTCCTTATTGAGTGACTCCAAAAAAATCTACTTGTGCTTTTCCAGCACAAGCCTTCAGTAACTTCAGTAACTTAAGCAGGAAAACTAGCCTCACTTCCACCCTTCAATGATTGTGTTAGTGAGCATTGATCATTACACATTTAATATACTATCACTCAGAGAGTTATGTACTTACTTACCTCCCTGTTTGATAGCTGCAGCTTCTGCACATGAAACTATTACCTCTCGCATTCTGCATAAAAAAGGAAAGTTAATACATACTATTATATTGCCAATAAATAATATTAACAACAACATTAATGGATCAAAGAAAACACCTGAAGATAGTGAACTGGAACCAGATTTTGATATTTGATAACTAACTATCATGTCATTGATGCAGTTTACTGCTGCTATCCCAAAATAGCTTCAAGGTTTTTCACTATCCAGAAACTATACAGGAACCTCCTTGTGAGGAAATCCTCCCACAACAGAGGCAAAGAGAGGCTGAAGAGAGAAAAGTCGTGTCAACCTTTGCCTCCACCTCACCTCACGTGTGTGATTGTGTGACTATTTATTCCACTTCAGACACTCAGCCAACACTTTGTCAGAGAGTAACTTAGACATCAAACAATATGTATTGCCACCTAAAACCTATTCAATCCTCAAGTACTCTTATTTTGTTCAATTCCACTGGTTCCTGATTCCCAATGGTTCACTGAGTAACGGGAGACAGCATAACTCACTGGTTGTGATAGCTAACTCAGTACTACTTGCAGAAATAAACTATTTTTCAGTCAGTTAAACATTACAGCTCATTGCTTTATACGATGTAAGTACAGAATAAGTGGAACAAATTAATTGTTGTTGTTTTCGAGGATTCTAAACTTCTCCCACACCCTTCTGTGAACCCCCTTTCCAGTGCCAGGAATTGAGGTACGTATGTTCAGGCCAAACTATACCATATTTCATAGAGAAGGGGGGACTGGGATTTCCCACCCTGAGCAAAAGCCCCCCCCCCCTCTCCCCCCCACAAAAAATAGATCCAATGATTATTCTGCTTTAATTTGTCTTAAATACCGTTGCTATATTGTTGTCAGGTGTAATAACTTGGCAAGTGTGCAATAACACTTGCCCGGTATTTAAACTAGTTAAAGCATGAGCGCTTAGTGCCTAGTACATTTATCACACTCAGTCCTCGGGCCTACGGCCCTCGGGCTGTCGTGCAATAAATCGACTAGAAACTAAGCGCTCATGCTTTAACTATAACTTAAAATTCAATAAAATTATATTTCTTATATTTTTTGAAACCTAATGGTAAGTTGATTTCATGATTAAAAAAATCTCTCAGCTGTAGTAGTATACCAAATCAACCCTTTCGCGACAGAATTAATATCAACTATCAAGATCGACAATCTCAGGTAACGTGAAACAATACATTGTTTTATTTTTATATCATATTTTCTGTTGGTAAAACCCCTAGCAATACTGCAATATGCGTAGGAAGACTTAATTTGAAATGCTGATTGTATTAGTCCAAAACTTTGAGAGAATGAGTAAAATATGTGACTTTTACAAATAATGTTCAGGGTTTCATACAGACTATGAGAGTCCTAAGAGAGCCCCCCCCCCCCCCCCCCCCCCCCACTAAATTTTTTTTTGTTTGAAAAAAATAATGGTCAGTACAAGTATGAAAGACTATAGCTGAATTACTCTACTACTAGTTTCTTTAAAAATGTCCAACACTTCTTCAAAACCGAGTTCTGGTCCTTTAATAGCAATTAGTAATACAGTTAGCAGTGTTTCATCCAGACATTCTTGCAAGGGGGGGCAAAATAGAGTTTTGAAAATGTAAGGGGGGGCGGGCGGCACTGGTCACCATGGGAGTGAAATAGAATTATTGGAAGGCCTATGTCCAAAACATAATCTTATCTAATGAGGTCTGCATATGTCAGATCCTGACAAGTTAATTCAGCTACTCATTTTCACCTCCACAGTCTAGCAATTTTCAGTCAACTGTGACATTCACTATTTAGATGCTTTTCACACACTATTCAACTCTGACTCTCACCTCCCCTTAGGTATATCACACGTTGATTCACACTTACGGTTGCTGGCTGGCTATAAAAAGGCCAGCCCTCAGCTCACCGTAGCAGTTGTTGAGTTTTGATCTATACAGATTCTACAACTTCCAGAACCAGAACTCTAAGCACTCGTAGTCCCTGACAGCTTAAGATAGTCTCAAATGGATATTCGCTCTTTCTTCTGTGGTGCAAGCTCTTCAAAGTCACCTGGCCACTCAAGTAGCAGTGACACAGAAGATAAAATTGACAGCAATCAATCTGATACTGAGTTTTTGGAGCCAAGTCCTGCCAAGAAAAGATTAATTGTCCATGAGAAGCATGCAAAGGAAAGATTAACTACACATGAGAAAAGCAAGAAAATCACTGCAAGCAGTCGAAAATACAACAAAAAATGGGAAGAGAGCTTCAATTGGCTGATGTTTGATAAAAATTTCCAAGGAGCTTTTTGTAAGGTTTGCAGGAAGAGAGGAATTTCTCTTCAAAGAACAGGAGGAACATGGATCTCAAAACCTTTCACGAACTGGAAGAAGGCAATAGAGAAGATGAAAATTCATGCAAAGAGTGATATTCACCTCCTATCATGTGAAGCAGAGATGGCTGCAGCTACAGCACTACAAGAAGGGTCAGTCATTCAGCAACTCCAACAAATTAATGATGAGGAAAAGTTGAAGAACAGAATGGCCATTAAAGCTCTAATTCGTTGCACCCATTTTCTAGCTCGTCGCCACATTCCCCACACAACAAATTTTGATGAACTTATTGATCTAATCGTAAGTTGTGGTGCAGAAGATTTAAAGGGGTTCCTTGAAAGAGCTAGATTAAATGCAACCTACACATCTAAAGTTGCTGTTGTTGAATTTGTTGAGGCAGTTGGCTTATGGGCTGAAGAATGTTTACTGAAACGGCTTCGCCAAGCTTCCCATTTCAGCATAATGGCAGATGAGTGCACTGATGTGACGACCACAGAAGAGCTTTCAATTTTCTTCCGCTGGGTGAACATGGACGGTCAACCTGTTGAGCACTTCTTGGATATAGTTCCATTGAAAGCTACTGATGCAAAGACTATTTATTCTGCCCTTGTTGAATTCATGAAAGATAAAAACATACAGATTAGCAAGCTGGTGGGTATGGGATTCGATGGAGCAGCTACTTTCTCTGGGAAACACAATGGTGTGCAGAGTCTCCTGAAGAAAATTTCACCTCATGCACTTTTCGTACACTGCCATTGCCATTTGCTACAGCTAGCATGCGTTCAAGCAGCTAATGCTACCAGTGGGATAAAACATGTGTACATCACACTCACCACCCTCTGGAAATTTTTCCACTATTCTCCTAAGCGAGCTGAGAGTCTCAAAGCAGTACAGCAGGTGCTTGACTTACCTGAGCTGAAAGTTGTGAAACCATCAGATACTCGCTGGCTGTCCCATGAACGCTGTGTGAAGGCAGTCAAAGCTAGCTACAGTGCAATTGTGACTGCTCTAAACAATATCTATGAGCAGACACATGCACCTGAAGCTCTAGGTATCAGTAAAGCCTTATGTAGGCCCTCAACTTTAGTGGCCATATACCTCCTTGATTATGTTCTGCCACAAGTGGCGAAGTTGAGCAGAGCTCTCCAGACTGAGAGAATAGACTTGACAGCTATCACCCCTCTTGTTGATGCCACTCTCAATACACTTGATGATGCCATGTTACCTGCTGCTAACTGGGTATTAGAACTGATGGATGCAAAGAATGAGATCGAAGAAGTCACTGACATCACGTTAACCACGGAAAGCATTGCTACATTCCAAGGACAAGTGGCTGAACCGTTTATCAGGATGCTGAAGGCAAACATATCCAGCAGATTTATTTCACAAGATATTGTCTCCTCATTTGGCATCTTTGATCCGAAGAAAGTGCCAGCTGCTGACTCTTCTGACTTCCATACATATGGTGAGGACTTAATAGATGTACTATTAGCTCACTATGGTGCAGAGCTGCCTGCTAAGACTGCTGGTGGAGATGAATACACCAAAGAAGCTCTTATTTCCCGCGAAACCCGAGAGGAGTGGAAAACATTTCGAAGCTACTTATCGAAGAAGCCGAAAGGTAACCTGCACTTGCAGTTGAAAGAGCTCACCACAAGTGATATGCTTAGTGAAATTTTTCCAAACATTAGCACCCTGGCAAACATATGTCTATCTATCCCTGTCAGCACTGCTTCAGTGGAAAGGAGCTTCTCCAAAATGAAACTAATTAAAACACGAATTCGAAATCGAATTGGGCAATCACAATTATCCTATTTGATGAAAATAGCCATGGAGACACCCGAGACGCTCTCATCTACACAATTAAATGACATTATTACAGTATGGAACAAAAAACCTAGACGAATTGCTGTGTGAATATTGTTTATTATTAATTTGGTTTACATTTTTCTCTTAATAAATATCGGTTCTTTCAAAAGGGTGGGGGGCACTTAGAATCCAAGGGGGGGGGCATTTAGAACCCAAGGGGGGGCAAATGCCCCCTTTCGCCCCCCCTAAATGAAACCCTGGTTAGTCTCAGTTTTCTTCTAATAATAGTCATGACGTCACCATTTTCATGAGGCTAAAATATTTTGTGATTCTACAAATTTCCCCCCTCCCTCAGCCTGTATGAATCCTTGATGTTGCCACTGTATTGATTATATAACTTTCTTTTCACAGCACCAAAGGTAACATAAATACAAATAGTTTGGCCATCTCTTCCACCTGGTTCCTCTGCTACTCAAGAAGACTTAGCAAAAAATATATTTAATTTTACTTAGAAGCCAAAAGTTTTATTTTTCCTATGACGTTTTTCCTATGACGTCAAATGCCATAAGCAGCTATATGTTAGAGATAAAAAAAATTTTTTAAATTCTGAGAAGATGCGGAAGACATTTGGGTAAAAAAGGCACTGCCATTTTTCTTTAGTTTCGAGATCTCACTGGACTTGATACTATTTTGTTTTGTTGCTATTACAGTTATCTGTGAATGTTCTAGTCTGTCAATGAGTTGTTCAGTTCAAGGTAACTTCTATATATTTTGTTGAAGAAACCCTTTGTAAGCATTTACGTCACCCATAGCAGAAAAGTGTGTTTTTTTCCATATCTCAACAAAGCTGTACACACTAGAAACTTTTTAAATAGCTTCAGGATGCATTGGACACATTGGACTATGTCTACTAAAAAACAACAAATAAGAAGTCAGTCAGGTTTAATTACGCATGAAAGTGGTTACCAGCAGGAAAAGGTTAAAAGCACGATATCACTTAGTTAAAACGTCTAAAAAAATTCCACTGAAGACGACAGAACTTTTCAGTTCTTCTAGTATCTCTTAGAGCCCTGGTACATTCTCCAGTGACTTTGACCTTTGACTTCATAACCTTTTTTTCATTTCTTGAAGAAACCTTTTTAATTCTTATCTTATACTTAGTCCTGGTAACTTTCTTTGAGAGCAAAAAAATAAACAACAACAAAAACTCTGTTTTTACACTCAAAATTTCTCCCCACCCCCTAAAAATCCCTGTATGGAACCCTGCAACTGTGTTTAATGCAGCGTTGATATAACATTATATTCAGAAAGCGTTTTATCAATATTTTTTACTCCTATTATCATAATCTAATTGACACTTGCCCCCTCCCCATTCATTGAAAGTTCAGCAACTCTGGTTCCGCAAGACTGGAAACCGTTTACTGCAAGTAAGGCATCATCTACCAATGGCCTGAAACTCAAATCACACATAAGGTTGCAAGTGTCCAGAGTGCACCAATCAAGTATACTACAAAATGTAATTTTAGAGGTACACTAACAAAGGCTCCCACTCAGTAACGGTGTGCCACTGACTTCTAGTAATATTAAATACTTGAGTACTTCACTTTTCTGTTGTTGTTGCTGTTTTTCAACACGTCATATTCTTTCAGGGTTTCATACAGAGGGGGGGACGCCATGGAATTTTCCCTCCCCAGCAAAAGTTTTCCCCCTCCAGAAAAATATTTTCCCCCTCCAGAAAAATATTTTCCACCTCCAGAGAAAGTATCCCTCCTCCCTCCCACACACCAAAACTAGATTCCCCTACCCCACTGCCACTCCATCAACAATTTTGTTTTTGAGGGTCAAGTATGATATTTGCCTATTCTCTCAACATTTGCAGTCCCTACTGAAAGTACGAGAGTGATGTTTATATGTGCAAAAGTTTCTAATTATCCCCCTCCAACAAAAAATCCTGTATGAAACCCTGTCTTTGCTCCTCATGTTTTGCTGTTTTATAACTTATCAATCTATACCAGGTTAATGTAATTTTAATAAATCTATCAACAAGATAGCATTGAGGAATATACAAAAAAAGGCCCACAAAAAGCAACTTTTAGCTACGAATTCATATCACCTAACTACTCACCCAGCACTGCAAAGGATGTCCTTCCGCAAGTCCCTCAATTTGAAGTTCACTCGACTCAGTTTAACATACGCACTCAAAGGAAAGAGACGTCCAAGAAACCTGAAGAAAAAGAACTTTGTTATAAAGTTTCACATCCTATTTTCTGTAGCCATATATTACTATTGGTGAAATACAAACTAATGAATGGAGTGCTTCAGTTATAAGAATGACAGTTCTAGGTAGTTTTTAAAATGATGCATTATAGCAAGCTTTAAGAATAAAGAACAACAAAAGTTAGTGAATTGGTGTTTTCCAGCGGACAGTTGAAACCACAACAATCATCATACTACTCAAACATTGCCTGTTAGATGTAGAATATTTAAACCTGCCAAAATAACATCTCCGTATGTCGAATGTGAGCACACAACATCAGTGTTTCCAACTGAATGAATGTCTAAAATAGTTGTACCTGGCTTTTTTAAAGAATTGGGCACAAAACTGCTCGACCTGTTCACACACAACATGCTCATAACATCAAAACAACTATGTGATAATACAACACTGTGTTCTACTAAGTAAAGATGTGTCCTTGACGTGTAAAATAATAATTCAGACAGTAAACTGTGATCCTGGCTACAAGAGTTCAAGTAAGTTTAGATGCATGACTAAAAAATCTTTAAAACTTCAAAGTACAGGAGCTAAACTTACCCAAGCTTACTTTTGTCCACATGCAAGACATTTTTGAGCCCCATTGTCACAAACTCATGCACACTGAAATCCACCTATACAAACCAACACATGCACAGAATCAAAATAAAGGAAAACCACTAAAATAATATTTGCTTTTATGCATTTTTTTTGTTTGTATTTTTTCCTTACTCTGCTTTTAGGAACACATTTGAAGCAGCAATAGTGATCAGCAATATACTTGACTTCACTGGCTGCATGAAGTGTTGCTGATGGCACTCCCAAGGACGGTCGAAACGACTGAGCATGTCCAGTAGTGGGTCCCAGCACACCATTAGTTCCTTGTAACGCACCCAAAATCTGTAGTACACACAATACTGCTATAATACTTACATAAATATCGGCATTAAAAATCAAAATGTATGTGCCTTTAATAGAGTCCACTATTGCATAGGAAAGTTCCAATTCACATGTATAGTAACACTAGACTTAACCCCTTACAGTAGCAATACTACCTTACCTTCTCAGTTACTCTGCTCCCTCGTCCTGAGCTAAGGCTGGATGCACTGGAATATCTGGGAGCACGAACTGTTACCAATCTTGAATCTCTGCCAGTTGATCTTAAAAAAAACAAAAACAATAATGGTCAGGTACTTTATTCTCTTATTACTGACCGATGAGAGGATGACTCCCCAACACTCGTTACAACACTCTGTCTGCTCACAGCACCAGGGTTTCCAAAATCCCTGGACTTCTTCTCCCACCTGGAGTAAACATCTTCTACCTTCTTCTTCCTACTCTCTTCCATGCTGAATGGCTAATACGCCACTTTGGCATGCTAAAGGGGAAAAAAGAAATCAAAAAAAAAAAAGGCAGGTGCTCGCTCCACCACTACCGAACTCTGTCGTTCTGGACACAGAAACTCCAACTTAGCTCGCGGGGTCGAAAGTAGATTTATACGCGAAACCACGTGCAATCATACACACCTCTTTCCACATCCTGTATTATACCACGCCTATGCAAGTGCCTGCACACGCCCCACCTCATCCTTTTTTTTTTTTTAGTAATAGTAATTGTGGTCTAAGCCGTAGTGTATACCAGGAGCGTAATACTGCTACTTATGGATGAGACTAATGCAGAGGATGGCAACGCAGACAGAGTTGAAAAGAAGGAAGTTTTAATTAAAGATTGTCAGGTGCAAACAGTTGTAGTTTATCCAGATAGAGCGGAGGTGAGTATATCAGCTCAGTGGTGCTTTCTTATTAAACAAATGGCTAATTGACAGATGAAACCCTGCTCATACCACTGTCACACTGGTTCCTGAAACTTTGTTTCAGGGTGTGTGATTGTGAAAATGCCTCACTTAAAATGTACACTCAAATGGCAAGTTTTTCACAAATGGTGCAGAAAGCCTGCTTTTTTCATGCTCATATGTATAAGCATGTGGATAGTGAATAGTATTATGGGAATGTCTGCGGCACAGGAGAATGAAGGAAGGGGGGTAGGGGGTATGGTTATGTGAGAATCACCAACATAGATTGTGCCCAAAAATATTATCGGGGGTCTTCACCCCCTGAGCCGCCGCCCTCTTATTTTGTACACCACTGTTGTTGTAGGTATCCCGACTGGTAGAGCTGAAACTTGAAGCTGGAGATGTTGAAGTGGTTCTGAAAAACCTGTCTAAGTCACTAGATAAGGACTCGGTACGAGTTGATGGCATTGGTCCGGCCAGCATCACTGAAGTCTCCTACCAAGTTAGTGGTTGCTATTGTAGGTTTGGTATTTTTGTCATGTGAAGGAGTCAAAGAATGTAACGTGGGGATTCGTGTATCAGCCCATACAGTTTCATTCTAGTTTGTTTGTTTTTTATGTAGTCATATTATTAAGCTAATTTACATTTACTGTCACATAGTCATGTGGCTGCAATATGGTTGTAACTGTTAAATACAGTGGGTGTGGTTGGTAATGGTTAATTAACTAAACAAAAGGAATTCGAAAATAATACTAGTGATGCGCTTCAGCACAATTGGCAAGCGAGCTGATCTAACTGAAATTTAAACTTGAATGCAAACTGCTAATAATATTTATTTAAAATTATTGTTTATTTGTGCTATTCTTTAGCAGCACACAATACTTTTACGCACACATTGTGCACTGGATATACCAGCACAAGACTTGCATTGTATTCTCTTCATGAATTAACTTTTGGACAATGATTTTAAAGGGGTAAACTAACAATTAAATTTCCTTGAATGATATGGGTAAGGATCATTAAATCAAAGGATTCTGTTCAGAGCCACCTTTCCAAAGTACATTAAGCTCCACTATACCAGAGCTCAAGTAAATAAGGCATTACGTTGTATTCTCTTTGTGACTTGACTATTAGGCAATGGATTTTCAAGTAAGGACAGTTTTATTACGTAAGGTATATAGCCATAACAAACAGCGCATTGCATTTACCAAGATGACTTTCCACCTCCACCAATAGAATAGAAAATAAACTCCGCTAAGTTTTTAAAACCTAACTGCAAACGTCTCTCCTCTTCTTGTCTCCGTAGCTCTTCGCCATTTTTTTCCCAGCATTTTTTCGAAGTCTTTTTCTCCCGAATTTCTTGCACCTGCGCCATTAAAGTTTTAAAGTAGCCTCCAGAGGTGGACACGCATGACCTCTTTGAATTTTGCCACATATTATATATATACCGAAATCTCAATTGAGACTCATTAGTGAGGGTCTCTCTCACTTTGCTCGCCCAATAAGACTGCACAAACCAAGTATAGTGTTTCAGTTATAACCAGTTCAGTTATTAATGCATTTATTGTTTGTTTGTTTTGGGTTTATTTGTTGTTGTTGTTTGTCTCTCCTGTGTAGGAGATAGCTGTGACTCAGGAGGATGAAGACAAAGCAGCAGTGTCTGAGGAAGTTGCTGAACTTAAAGCTGCCATCAAAACCTTGACAGAAAAAATTCGAGACAGTGATAAAAAGAGGGTTCGTGTTACTTCGCAGACTGAACTGCTAGAGAAATACTCCAAAGGCTTGCTTGAGGCTGGAGAGGAAGCTAATACTTCTGAGCTACTGGATGTCAAAACTATTGGTAATAGATTATTATAAACATTGTGTTAAATTATGGATATGATAGTACTCTTTTCTTCGGTTCACTCAATAAGGCATGAAAGAGATGAATTTATGTTGCTTTCAGAGTAGTCACTGCTTCCAGGTTACTGTTACACTAACAGTGATGTATGCAAGCACCATTGGTGCACACCTTCAATGCTAGACTTCCTTAACTGCACCAAATTTGACAGTGTGCACATGCACTTGTATGTGTGTTGTATAATGTGTGTGTGTGTTTCAAGTGTTATACTAGAGCTTTTATGTAACTTCATTCACCAGTAAGATGCGAGCAAAATAATAAGTCCTGTAATTTACATGTACATGCTCACTGAAGTTTTACAACAATAAATTAGTGAAAATATGGACAGCGGTCATCTGTATGTTTATTCAATTGTTTGTGCATTATTTTACGTACACTTTACTTGTTTTGCAGATGGAGTGTTTGACTTCATGGATACGTATGAGCAACGCTCACTGAAGTTGAAGATAGAGAAACACAATCTTGATTTGGACATTGAGAAACTTGAAAAGCAACTTCATGAGGTACGAGAATGAGCTAAAGTTCTGTGGAGTTTTGTCATGAGTTTCAATTAAGATATTTATCTTTACTAAGGCGCGTGCCAATCTCAAGAAACTGGCTCCAACCTTGAAGCCCTCTGAGCCCATCAAGCAGCAAGTGATTGGTGTCCTTCTCTCTGTGAAGGAGTCGTCTGAGATTAAATTGAAGGTGACATACGTGGTGTCCAATGCCAGCTGGACTCCCAAGTACGACCTACGAGTCTCTAGTGCAGAGAGGAGCATGGTTGTTAACTACTTTGGTATGGTACAGCAGAACACAGGGGAAGATTGGTAAGATGCTGCTAATTTGATAGTGAAGGAGCTCAATTGCTTGTTATACTTACGTATATATATATGCACATCATTGCAGGATGGAGACAAAGCTTTCTCTCTCAACAGCCACACCTAGCATCGGAGGTTCTGCTCCCAAGTTAGAAACATGTAGGCTGACTCTAATTCCTAATGCCTTTCCGAACCAAGGTCGAGGTTCTATCAGGTAATGCTCTGTATCATTGTTGATGATGTGGTTTATCAATGAAACTGCCTATTACAGAAAGAAGAGTAGGTCCTACTTTGCTAGGGAGTCCAGTTCTATAATAGAAGCTCCAGGAGCTCAGGTTTCTGAAGGCCTCTCTAGTTCTGTGTTTGAGATTCAAACTGTCGCCAATATACCTGCAGACAAATCTGGTCATAAGGTATGTCAGTTTCTTGTTATCATAATCTGTGTTTGTTGTTTAGGATATAACTATGGTGAAGGCCAATTCCACGTGGGATATGGGTTAGGGTAAATCTGAAACGTTTTTGTTTTCCCCCTTGTTTACCACAGCAAGTACAGCCAAAATACGTACTAATGGTTCCTTTAACTTGATGTGTTGCCTTTGTGCTAAAGCTCTTTCCAGGGTCAGACATGCCATAGTGAATTTATATAATATATATTTGTAAGTCTTGTGCTGGTATATAAATAAAAAAGCATTGATAAGCTGCTATTTACTTTGAAACGACATCAATTCATCCAAGTATGACTGAACAGTTGGCTTTTTGTTCAGTGACATTTTCTTGGTGTTTGTTAGGTCCATGTTGCCACCATTAATCTTAAACCAACCTTTGAATATGTGACTGTCCCAAAGTTAGCTCAGCATGCCTTTTTGAAAGCCAAAGTCACCAACTCGTCCAGCTATGCCTTCTTATCTGGGCCAGCCAACGTGTTCCTGGATCAGTCCTATGTCACAGAGTCAACTCTTAAGTCTACTGCCCCAAATGAAGACTTCAGTTGCTCACTCGGTAGGTAGCATTCTTTTAAAGAGATTTAGAATGTCATCTTTATGAAATATTTATCTTACAGGGGTGGATCCTTCGGTGAAAGTTTTGTATAAACCTATAAAACGGTTCCGAGAGGAAAGTGGTATTCTGTCCAAGAATGTCACATATTCCTATAAACAGGTTACGGAAATATCCAACACGAGATCTGAACCTGCCACAGTTACTTTTCAAGACCAGCTTCCCAAAAGTCAGGATGAGAAATTGAAGGTAAACATTTTTGTATGGAACCAGTAAGTTGTTTATTTGTTGTTGTTTGTTTGTTTGTTTTTTGTTTTGTTAGGTCAATCTTGTAGAACCCGTTTTGGTGAAGCCGAAATCGGGATCGCCACCACCCAATCCTCATTTGAATGTACAGAATAACGTGGAATGGTGTATCGAGCTGAAACCTGAAGAGACCAGGACCATTACTATACACTATACTGTGGAGTTCCCTGCTAACAAAGCTGAAGATGTAGAAGGACTATAGATATTTAACTTTTATTCCATTAATGTATTATTTTTCACGTTTCATGAATGAACAAGTACAAATGAATTACCACTGGCAAAAGTCCCTCCAATTTTATGCGATACGCGCGTGCGTCTATGAGGGTGAGACTTTGACCCTGTACACTGCGCTCTAATTCAGGTGAAAAATCTGGTGGTGGAAACCCAATTTTCCTTCTAGTCCCCAGCCTAGTCGTTGTTGACTGACTACCATGGGTTTAGAGGCTACTTTGATATGGTACGTTAAACTAGCTTACAAATTGATTGTTGCTGACATTTAGGACTCTTCACTACTAGTGTGGACAACAGTGAATGGATGAGAAATGGAGACTTTGTACCCAGTCGTCTTCAGGTCCAAGAAGACGCTGCCAATACCGTGTGTCTCATGAAGACCAGACAGAGTATGGAAAACTCTGTTGGTCTACTTACATTTGCTGAGTAAGTGCATAGGGTGTACATAATTAGTGAGTAGCCAAATTTCCTTCTTTTCTTTTTTTAAACTTTCATATTTCACCTCAGCCCTCAAGTTAGAGTCACCTTGACTAATGACACTAATAAAGTCTTTAAAGCTCTTCAGGCAATTGAGCCTACTGGAAGCATTAATTTCATCACCGGCATAAGAATAGCTCATGTAAGTTGCTTAAGGACTAGTGCATTTTTTTGCTGTGTGCTGTTTTATTTGATATTTGAATTGATGTAGTTGGCTTTGAAACATCGTCAAAACAAGAACCAGAAATTAAGAATCATTGCCTTTATTGGAAGTCCAGTGGATGCGGAGGAGAAAGATGTGAGCAACAGACCCACACTATTAAATCATAGAAGTTATATTTGAGTTGTGTGTTTTACTCCAGCTTATCAGGTTGGCCAGACGACTAAAGAAAGAGAAAGTGAATGTAGACTTAGTGAACTTCGGTGAAGATGTAAGTATATCTTTAATTTTACTGATTAAATGTAATTTTTCCTCTTTTTATTTTTATTTTTTATTTTTTATTTATTTTTTTATTTTTTTTATTTTTAGACATTAAAAATACATGTAGCACAGCTACTTTAAAAAATATATATAAAAATTTAAGAGGAAAAAAAAAAAATAAAAGGCAAAGCAATACAAAAATACATACTATGACTGAGTAGGGTAATAGGTCGCAATTATTTATTTATTTATTTTTAGGAAGTCAATGCAGAAAAGTTGGCTAGGTTTATTGATACTCTGAACGGCAAAGATCAGAATAGCCACTTGGTTACAGCCCATCCTGGCCCTCTGCTCTCTGAAGTCCTCATGTCTTCCCCTATTTTAGCTGGAGAAGATGGTGTGCCACTGGCTCCCATGGGACAAGGCTTTGAGTTTGGAATTGATCCTACGCAGGACCCAGAGTTGGCCGTGGTAAGATAGGTGATGGATGTGCTCCATGGGGTGGTATCTTCATATCATGGTGTTTGTTTGTTGTAAGGTTTTGAGAGTATCAATGGAGGAACAGAGACAGAGGCAGGAAGATGAGGCTCGCAGGGCAATGCAGCAAGATGGAGGACAGACAAGAGCAGGTACATATGTGTGTGTGTTTGTTTGTGTGCTATTAACTTGTGCATAGGAATAAGTATAAGTGCATTTGTTGTTGTGTTTTGTTTGTTATTTGTATAGAGAGTAATCTGGGAGGTGGTGTATTGGCCCAGGCGGACTTGGCAAGTCTCCCTTTTGGTCAGGTAAAGCAATAGCAAGTTCAGAAGCATTAGCAAGTTCAGAAGCATTTCAAGATTTCAGTGCATATAATAATATCTTACTGTACCAATCTGGCTTTTGATTATAAATCCTTCCACTGGTGAATGAAGAGTGATATTAGGTAATAATAATAATAATAATAATAATAATAATAATAATGATAACAATAATGAAATAGTAATAACAATGAATTATAGCAAATTTTCTCATTCTAACAGCCAATATATGTTAAACTTAACCCGATGTTTCGACTTCTTGCCGAAGTCCTCTTCAGGGGTCAACTGAGGTCAAACTCTCCATGGTGAAATAATTGCTTAAAACAATAATAATAATGATAATTCTCTAGTAATTGTTAAATGCTCAAGAAATTAACACAGTAAGAAAAGCCAATGATTTCTCTTTAATATAACTTTTAATAAACATAAAGTGATCACAAGACAACATTGTGCTGCTTCTAGTTCAATCCGCATTGAACTTATGAAGCTGTATAGCTTTGCAGAAATATTATGGTGAAATTTTTACACTATGTGAGGTGTCGTACAGGATTTTTTGCTTGGGTTGGGAAACACTGCAGTACAAGTCACGCCCGTTTTAAACCCACACTACTTTGATGCAACTACCTCTATAAAGGTATATATAGTTCACACTGATCAGTGTTAGTTCATGTGCATGATCTCATAATCTTACTCATGGTATTCAACGTTAGCTATTGTACTATGTGGTGGGATCGGGACGAAGGCTCAAGTAGCTCGAGTAAGGCCAAGGGTACGCTGCCACCCGAGAAGTACAACCAGGCCGTTAAAGGCTCCCTCCCGATTGACAAGGGTTCCAATCTTGTAATAAGGATAGATTAAGGCCATAAGTACAACTGAGTGGGGCTCACGCGGAAAGGCTATTATATAGAAAAACCCTCCAAAGCATGAAATGATACAAAAGCATGTGATGCATGAGGGCGCTGAAAATAAATAACTGAAAAGGTGGCAAATCATTACTACTTGAAAGTGGGAAATGTTAATTGGTATTGATTAGATTCCAATATTTTTCTTACGATGGTATCCTTTTTAATTTCTGTGTTGTAGGATGTGTATGCTATGACAGATGAGCAGCAGCTAGCTCTAGCTATGCAAATGTCCATAGCAGCTCAGCAGCCTGAGCCAGATGAGGTGAAGATGGACACTGGAGATGCTGATAGTTCCTCCACACTGACACAAACTTCATCTGGTGTAGCTGAAGTGACTGGGTCAGGAGAAGCCACAAAAGTAATGCAATTATCGTATCATTTAGTACGATTGTTTTGTTTAGGACGGTGGAATATAATACATTATTAACCCTCAGCGGGCATACGCGAGAGGGTTACAGTAATTGTCCTGTCTGTCTGTCGTACTCTTATTTTGGAGGGTTACTGGGAGTCAGGGAGGGGTTGTTAGGTGATTGCTGCAATATGTTACCGGGAGGGACTTATTTACGCGAGTCCATTTGGTTTGTGGTTACAGTCTAAGGAGGGAGAAGCTGATGCTGGTGAGCAGCAGGCCATGGAGGAAGGTGAAGATGATGACGGAGTGGAGGACATTATGCAGAACCCAGACTTCATCAGATCAGTACTTAGCTCTCTACCGGGAGTCAACACAGAGGAGGCCATCCAGAACCTGGAACAAATGGAGGAGATGGAGAAAAAGGCCAAGAAGGTAAATAGAAGGATGGAGGGCAAAGGAACGACACAAGGTTGAGGAATTAAAGAAATTTAGGTTGAAAAAAATCGTACATCACTATTCAAAAGTTTATAAGTATCAAAGTGGAGTAATACGTTTTTAGGAGAATGGTTCGTTCTTCATTAAAGGAAGGGGAAGATTTTAGTGTATACGATTAATTTTTTGAAGTTATTGGTTCGTGGCTGATAACGTATTTATTTTTGTACAGAAATTTTTATTCAATTCTAGTGCCTTGTCAATCTATTATATTATCGAGATTCCTCCTTGCCACTTTAAAGAGCTTCATTACGCCATTAATATATAAAACTTAACTGATAGTTTTTTATAATTGTACATCACGTACGTGTTCTGATTGTGTAGGATAAAGACAAAGAAGGATCAAGTTGAATGGAGAGCCACAAGAATAGTGAACTACTTTTATCAAATGCCATTGTTTCTATATCAAATGAATTTAATCGCTGATTGCTATACCAGTGGAGCTATTAATAGGTCAATTGATGTAAAGATGTCCTGTAATAATCACTCAATTATAGCTGCTTGCATCAGTATGCGGAGAAAGCTGTGGTATAGAGAAATCTGATTTGTTTTTTCTTAGCTGCAAAGTAGTGTTGCAACTAGAGACAGTGTGTGCTTTTAGTGCCTCTGCCAAAGAGGGAGTAAATTTGGCGTAGCCAGACCCTTTACCTTTGCAGAGAAAGGGTCTGGTCAAATGCAATAGGGGGCACTTGTTCTATCACTCTATTGCATTTGATGGTAGGTAAAGGGTCTGTTTATGCCAGATTAATAAAAGAGTGCTGCAGATGGGCATGACCCTTCACCCAACTCTAATATTGTCCACAGTTGCATTCAATTATCCATACATGTACTTCTGTCCTGGTGGTGACCAATGTCATGAATTAAAACTTTGAAACTAAAACTAATGTACACAATCATCAAGAAATTAAAAACATAGCTGTCACTTCAATTACATATTTTGTTTGTTTGGCCACTCTTTGCCTACAGGATCTCAGTACCCTGTCAAAGTTTCAGGGGGCAAAAGTTGTGTAGGAAGGAGGGAAGCATTTTTCTAGTCCCATTTCATCACTGAAAGAGCCAAATCAGAAGTTCAAATGTGCCCAGAATTGAGCTTTACCATATGCTCTGGTATGTAGGATAGGAATGTGGGAGGCTCCCCTTTCAGGAATGGTATAGAAAAAAGTGAAGTGACAGTACTGGCTTCTGGGAAACTACATTAAAAAAAAAAAAAGGTAGAAAAGGCTGAACAATGGTGAATGTCCACCAGTGCCAATACTGATAATTCTAAAGGTACTCTTTCTTATATTTTAGCTTTAACAAATAAATCATGACACTAAAACAATGAGTAAGAAAATATATTTGTAGATATGGGTATATTTAATTAATGAAAAACTATGTACTTACACAAGACATGCAATTGGATATAAAAATAACAATGACAGGAGTTGGTGCTATTATAACACTGCAAATACAATCTTGGCAAAAGTTCTGTTTCAACTTTGCAAATGGGAAAGAGAGCATGAAACATAGTTGAAGCAATTGTAGACTGGTTGGTTCAGTTATACATTCTAGATGCAGCAGAGTCTTGTCTCCTAAAGCCAAGCCTAGTAGCTGACAGCTGCACGGAATATCACACTCTTGATATTGCCCCCACTCATCTCATATCTGGCTAGTCTATCAAAGTCCACATCCTCCGACCGTGGAGTCTCCTCAGGAACTAGCAACTAGTATAGAACACAAACACACAAAGTCAGGTGTTGTAAAACTAAGACATGGTTGATGCTGTTGTTTACCTTCCACAACTTGGCACGGAGTTTCTCGCTAGGAACATTGAGTTGGAGGACATAGCGCAGACGTCTGAAGAAGGCTTTGTCGATGTTGTCAATGAGGTTAGTAGTGAGAATAATGATGCCGGGAAATCTCTCTATGTGATACAGCAACACGCCCACATCCACGTTGGCATAGCGATCTGTGGAGCTCCTACAAGAACAAAGAATGCAGGAGTATTAGGAGAATTCAGAAGATGCTATGGAACGCACTTGTTGCCCGTCCTTTCTCCGAAGAGACCTTCAGCTTCATCAAAAACCAAGATGGCATCTTGGTGTCTGGCCTCCTGGAAGATGGCGTCGATGTTCTTGGTGCTCTCCCCCACCCATTTGCTGAGCAGCTCTCCACAGTTGACTACTTTGAGAGGTTTGCCCACTTCGTAGCCTATAGCTTCTGCCACGAGTGTCTTTCCTGTACCTGGAGCTCCATGGAGGAGGATGGTCAGACCTTGGTGGTTTCTCTTGGCAAAGCCCCACTGACCAAACAACACAGCTCTAATCGTGAAAATAAACGGGTATAAAAATAACAAACATGTAGGTTACGAGGCACGCTCTGTAGCAACCACAAAATATACCAACACACACAGCTCCAAACTCATTTCAGTTTCTTTGCCAACCCTTAGAGTTAGTTGTCCCGTGACTTTACCTGGCCTTCTCAAACTGAACTATCTGCTGCAGTTGCTTCATGATGGGGTCCTCCACAATCACCTCGTCAAGGCCGGCATTAGGAACAACTCGACAATCAAAGTCCTTCATCCTCAGACGCCCTGGCTCCTTGCAAGAGGTCTTTCTGACAAACGACAGGGTTATCCCCATCTCTGGACACAGCAATAGAGAGTGCAGATAGTATGGCATTCTTTATGAAGCCACCAGTCAGTTCAAAGCGAAGAGCCAGCTCAGTCTGCAGCAAACACAAGCAACACATTGTGAAGCTAGTCCATGTCAGATAAATGCAAGCGTGCACACGCACACACAAATAAATTATTACATCATTCATAATCTATTGATGACCTCTGCACCTTTCAATCTCGGTGAGAAGAAGATTGACTTGGTGCCCTCCACTTTCTCTGGACTCAAAAATAGCCTCACACTCGTCAAAGAACAAGATGGCGTCATTGATCTTAGATTCTCTGAAGATGAACTTGAAGTTCTCGCCAGCACTCATGGACCCCAGGGAGGGAAAGTTGATCAACAGAACCTTCATCACAATGACAAGAATCTCAAGTCCTCGTTGGTTTCTGGTATAGATGTCAATGGTTCATCTGATTTACCTATTAAGAGGTACACCCCTGCCAATCGCCGGCCATACATGCTCATGTAAGACTTTCACCATTCATACCACTGCACACTTCTACTCTACCATCTGTTTATTAGTGACAACTTCACATTTCAGAAGTGCTTGAGGAATATTTTAATTATGATATCTGAAAACGACTACAGAATAAACAAGTTCTGACTCTTAAGGTTCAATCTACTACAGTATTGTAAGTGAAGCAAATATACTGATGACTATTTTTCTTCATCTAACTCGCCTGTCACCTCTTCACCCTCCAGCATACACTACAAGCTATCACTTCTTCAGCTGTCTACCTTCTTGTTGAGTTTGTTGGCCAGAGCATTGGCCATCATAGTCTTGCCAGTTCCTGGGGCTCCATGGAACAACATCACCATCCCAGCTCCATACGTGATGGCGTCATCTAGACCCATCTTCTTGCGACAGCGCTTGTACGCCTCAAAGTTGCTGACTGTGTTGAGGATGAGGGACTTCTGGTCCTTGGGAAGGATAACCTGGGAGATTCTCAAGATTCACTTTGTTTCATAATAGGTGTTCCTTTTATTTTGTTTTGTAGCAACAAAATGACTGAACAAGTTCTAACATAGTAACTGCTACTGGTCAGATGAAGTGTATCACTCAGTTAACATAGGACACTGACTTAGGCACAATCATGATAGTCCTTGTTTGTCTTCTCTCCAGGATCTTCAGGATTGGGATCACAGCCCCAGTAAATAGAGTCTATATTCATGCAATAATTAAATAGATCCACCAGAGGTGCACCCAACATCATAAAAATGAGATTGGTATTTTTACAATAGAATCCTATCCCCTTGATGAGTGTAATATTATATATCTATATACTAATACACTTGACGGATTTTGGTAAGGCATCACCATCTTGGTAGGTAAAGTGTCGTCACTTCCAGTAGAAATTGCTGGTTAATTCTAAAAGCGGGTGCGCAGGCGATGGAAGGTGATGTAGGTTTCAAAAAGGGAGGCGAAAGTACGAAAGAGACGATTAATTGTAACTAAAAAGCGGGTGGAATCGGCGAGGTAAGGCCGCGTAGGTTTAAAATAGAAGGGAAGAGAAGGCGAGTGATTAATTGCAACTAAGAAGCGGGTGGAATCGACGAGTAAAGGCGGGTGTTAGTTTCCAAAAGGAAGGCAAAGTACGAAATAGAAGGCAAAAGTTTCTCATCTCAAAGTAGGACAGAAATTCAGAAGCAGGAGAGATAGGAAGAGGGGACTCCGTGACTCAGAAGAAGAGCTGAAGAAAGGAGAGGTGGGATATAAGAAAAGCTTAGATACTTAAGAAAAAAGAGAGCAGGAGAGGGAAACTTATGTAACCTAAACCAATGGTAGAGAATGGTAACTGAACAAGATAACTTGTGCTACTGCATTCTTACTTCGCAGTACCAAGCGCCACTATGTGGCGGGGTACTTGTCACTAATAATGCTATAATATATCTTATGGGCCAATGTAGTCATGAACCAACCTGGTCAAACTTGGTCTTGGGGTAGTAGAGATGAGAGCCCTCCACAATCTCAGAGAATTCTGTGTCCAGACCCACACAGAAATCCAACATACGTCTGTCCACTTCAACCTGTGAATAGAACATGAAGTTACTTAAACAGTTTATTATCACAAGTGTAATCATTAGACCCTGGATATAAGAACTTATCATTTTCATGGTTATAATTATGGCCAAATAAATGTTTGGAGGTATTAATTCAATGGCTTGGGTCATGAAAGTGCACGCCATATATCAAATTTTCTTATCATTCTGTATTCATTGTTGATCAAAGTAAGGAAAAATATCAAGCAGCATTTGTGAATGTGAAAAAATAGTAATGCCAAGCAATATGAACAACAATAGCAGGAATAAACAACAACAATAACAACAACATTATGCAAGAGACTGCACCACTCACTGAAGCACTTGTAGGGTCTCCACTGATCCCCAGAACTGTTAACAACTATCATTCCTTCATGGACAAGAGAACCACTCTTGAAGAAATACTTGCGATGTTCTATCTGCTCTTCCAATGTGTTGCACAAGAGCCGGAGCATCTCTCCCACAGTGGCACAATTGTTGCTACAATCTTGGGAATAATTCATAAACTTAGATTGCTGGATGACACAGCCAATGAGAGTGAGCAAGACGTTCTTCTCAAAGTCACACAGCTTGCGAGACTCCACCATTCTCTCCAAGCAAGGCATCCAGGATCCAGCAGCTCGAGTAAGCTGTTGGTGAAGATGTATCAGATGGATCAACTATTAATGACATCACAAATATGTACTTACAGCCAGTCTCTTAGTGCACTTGGCTGCTTGCACTTTGGCTTTGGTGTCTGCCTCTCTCTAGAATATAATACATTAACATGACCAGCTACTACTAATATCCCCTCCACATACATACCTTCTGCCGCTGGTATCGTTGAGTGTTTCTAAAACTGTCGTCAAAACGAGCCTGTAAAAATCACAACCTGTCATGACCGACCAGCCGTTAAAAAACATGTGCAGTGGTTGAAAAACCACACCTCATTCTCCATGCACTGGTCCATCTCCTTTATTTTTATCTTGTACAAGATAAGTTGGAAATGGTCATCAAGGTACTCCAGGTCTGTCTTGTACGGCTTTAGTTTGTCTGAGTCAGGATTATCGTCTGTAGTATCTTCTTCTTCTACTTCACCCTACAATTGTACAACAATATCAGCAACAATGTATGGCTACTCAGACTGCAGTAAAAAAAAATGTATGATCAACATTACATGGCGGAGGGTACAACCATTTTAATGGACAGGCAATTTTTAACTATCTGTGGTATACAAAAAAAGTAAAAGGTATAGCTAAGGCTAAAATTAGGAGAATGCTTGTAGGTGAAAAATATTACTCTAAGAATTTCATATCGTAAAGGTGTATTGCACAACTTTTAATGTTAATATGCCCCTACCTTCCCTAAAAAAAGCACGTCTAACTTGCCCTCCTTGAGTAAGAAGTTAAGGAAACCCTGATGTTCCGACCCATTTCATTGTCCAGGCTCTAACATGGCTGCAACTGCCTATCTATTCTCATCTTTGGCTACCTTATCCTTTCCAGTCTTTTCTTTCTCCCTTTCAGAATCATATCCTCTCACCTCCATCTAAACCAAACAAAAGATGTATGTATAAGTTATACCATGCACTATGTGGAGGTTGGTATGGGATATACAGAATCGAGGGCTGAAGGCCCAAGGATAGTATAAATCCCGTACTGACCAGTGACACTGACTTGTATCATGGCTCTATGAAATGCATAAAAACTAATTTTTGATTGGATGTTTCACTTATTCACCTCCTAAGAGGTGGGTATGAAATATATTCACTGCGAATTGAGCAATCTGATTGGACGGTTTGAACAAACCATGGAACAAATATATACATAGCTGGCAAAGCCATCAACTAACCTTTTTTATCTTCTTTCACCATTTCAGCTTCAGCATCCTAACCAGAGAACACGTGAGACAAATTGGCAGAATCACTTCCTTCTGAACTCACCTCAGGAATAGCACTCTCTTTCAAGGCTAAGTCAGTGCTAGTTTCTTTGAGGTCCTCGTGGTGCTGGGTCTCTGAAGCAGTTGTAGTCTTTATTGCAGAATCTTGATTCCTGCACAGTCAGCAATAACCAAAACAGATAGGACCTTGTTGTAGTAATTACTGCTAATGCTAATGGACTCAGTTACATCAAAATTCTATACATTTTTTTCTTTCAATTTTTGAACTGATTGTTAAAAAATTGTTAATTACAATTTCCAAACAATTTTGACTCTGAAGATCACTCATCAGTTGGTTTCATTGATATGAAAACAACAACAACAAACCCTGAAGCAATTAGGGAAAATAAACATGAAAAAATTTGAGTTCGGGTGCACAAGCACTTCTGAAGGTTCTCCTTTAGGTGTCTCATTAGTGACTCTTTATGTCATTACTGAACATTCAAACCAGTACTATAAAACATGGTTTCAAATTGATATATATTTTAACCTTCTACTGATGCAACCATATTATTATAGATCAGAAAACTATTTTCAATTTGATCACCACAAGTGTGAATGTGTGCTGAGAAAGAGTACGCATGCCTCAGCATTGGTCTTTTATTCAAAAGCAAAATTTGATGAGCTATTGGTATCACTTTATGTTTAGTTGAATGCTTACCTGTAGTGCTCATTACCAGGCTCTTCTGCAATAACATCCGCTAATTTAGTCTGTTCTGTCTTTAAGAATTTCTGACTGTTCATTTGCGAGCCCATCAGTGCCTTGCAGAAATCTGTGTCATAATGGAGGACACTAGCCATAATGTAGCCTTCTTGGATATCTGGAAAGAACCCTTGCTGAATGTGAGGTCTGTCTGCATCCAGAAACTCCAACATTTCCTTCAGGGAAATTTTTTAGCGTATTGCAGCAATTCAAAAAATCCATTTCAAGGCCACCTCTTCCTTCATTGTGTTCACAAGCTGCTTGAGCTACAAGAATGTGGGTGGCAATGGTGGAATCCAGCTCAGAGAACTGGAACTTCCTGCACAGCCTCACAATCCTGGGCAGGTAGAGTTCTCCTAGTTCCTGTTCAGTTGCTGCTAGTCGAGCATCAATGATGAACTTCATACGATCAGCAATCTACAGCACCACAGGAAAAACATCATTGCTAATCATATTACAAGTTCGTTTATTTTTTCACATTTAGCACATAATCTTTGCCTTTACCAAACCACTACACAGGGAATGGGTCTGGTGACACTGCAACACCTCAACGGTATTTTACCCTCAGAATCTGAAGAGTAAAATGGTCGGAACTAACAAATAAATATCATTCATGTAGCACTATTGTATTTAATTACCGTAGACTCAGTTTGTTAAGTGCCCCCGCTCATAACTCTAAACGGTAATGGGCGTTTAATTTTAAAAAATGGGTGCTTAACAGTGAGTGGTAACCTAAGAACTGAGGCTGAGCACAACAATCAGCAGTAGGCAGAATGCATGGAATGCTTAATAAGAAGTGACTAAATCAGGAAGAAAACGGGCACTTAAGATCTCCGGATTATGACTGACACTGCAGTGGCTATTTTTAAAGTCATCATTTTGTAAAATCACCTATACATAGATGTCAAATCTCTCTAGGTGATCAGAACTCCTCTTCTTTGTACCTGGTCTGTTGCCTTTACATTTCTTCATGGTTGGTGCAATCAGAAAGATCCAACACATATACAACTGATAAAAGTCAGTCATCAATCATCTCCATATGTTTAGCCAAATTAGAACAAATGGGCAAGACAGCTGGGAGGGAGGGGAGGGGTGCTGCAGTGTGGAAGTGGTGACACTGTTGTATACTCTCACTTAAATAAAAAGTATTAGTCTTGCGAGCAACCAAACTGCTCCGAGCGGGGAGATTAGGTAAAGGGTCTGGCTGCGAAAATGTAGCCACTATAATAGCGCGGGGGGGGGGGGGGGGGGGGGGGGGCTGGGCTTAGACCGGAAAAGTTACTATATTTAGATTATCCGTAACCTGAAAAGTTACTATATTTAGATCATCCCGCTGGGGGAGGGGCTGAAGTGGTGTTAGCTGATGCTATATAAGTCACCGGTTGGAATTCGACCTCGTTTGCGGCTGCTAACTAATTAGCGATGGAGGCTGTTGAGGAAGACCCCGTAGCTTTTCTAGCTAGAATGGCAGACGCCTGTCCGGACGTGTTGTCGTTTCTATCAATTAAACAGGCAAAGCTGTTGAGCAAGAACCCCACTGACACTTACAACCTGTTGGACGTAAATGAGGAATACTTGACGGACATGGCCTGCTATCATTCAGTGAGGACTAAAAGTAATGATTGTAGAAGTACACTTTCTAAATATTTGCTGACTCCAAGAGCACTAGCGAAACCCCTGGATGTGGAAGAGTTTGAAAAGAAGCGAAAAGTTCTGAATGAGGTAAGTGTAAACTATTTGTTTCCATAAAGAACATAATAAAATATCCTCTTTGGTGCTGTAGATTGCTGACCGCATGAAGCTAGTTGTAGATGCTCGACTAGCTGCTACTGAGAAAGATCTTGGAGAACTTTACCTTCCTAGAATCGTACGGCTGTGCAAAAAATTCAATTTTTCAGAAGTAGACACCAAGATAGCAATATACGCTCTTGTGAACCAGTCAGGCTATGACGCCGATGGAAGATTTGGTTACGGCATAGACTGTTTGAATGTCTGTCAGATGCTCGACATTACCCTCAGGGAAATGCTAGAGTTCTTGGACAAAGACAGGCCCCACATGGAGCAAGGGTTTTTCCCAGACGTCCAGGACAGCTACATTCTATCGAGCACCATTAACTACGACACTGACTTCTGTAAGGCACTGATGGGCTCTCAACTGAAGAGTCAGGAGTTCCTGAAGATAGAGCAGACCAAACTGGCAGATGTGATTGCTGAAGAGCCCGGTAATGAGCATTATCGGTAAGTATATTAGCAGCCACGGATGAAAGGGATTGAAATAGATATAGTACATGCGGTGTTTATTAATTTACACCTCATTATCGCACGCGTGTGTGTGTGTGTGCATATGTATGTGTACACTATATTATTCATTCAATAAATGTTTGATTAATAGGAGTGAAGATGCAGCCATGAAGACTTCTATTCCAGAGGCTGAGGAGCCATCTGACGTTGGAATGGACCTAACAGTGGAAGGCAGTGCTATACCTCCATCGTCTGAGGTGAGCCCACATAAAGCAACGCAGTGGGGTTGACAAGTTCAAGTGTTTTTTTATGGTTAGGACAATGCAGTTCCAGAGGATGAGGAAGCCAAGGAAGGTGTGTGGTGATATGGATATGTCATTCAGATTCTATTTACGGTATATTTGTTATTAGAAGGTCAAGATCAGATCCTTGACCTGGACATGATTCTACGCATGGAAAGAGAGAAAGAAAAGACTAAGAAGGAAAAGGGGGAGGAAGAGGAGGTGAGATGTGTACACGTGTTTGCACTCATGGGGTCTTGTTGGTTATTACCTGTGCTTGTTAGCACATCTGGGTAGCCGTGTTCATTAATTGTCTGTGCATATTTGCATCCAAAATTCAAGTGTTCAGGAATCCAGCTTACTTCAAATTTGTCGTTTTGAAAATAAACACCACTGCTACTTCCCAAGCTTGAATTTACTCCAGCACTTTGCACAGCTGATCCTGGTAGTTTGGTAGATAAACACAGACTGCTACTGCATGCCATGATGATGTTGCATCAGTTGGCAATTCCAACCATCACTTTAATTTTATAGCACAGATTAAGTGCTCGACCAAGCCTCTATATTTTAGGAAGAAGGAGACATAGATGAAGATACAGCAGCTCTGGCTGAAGACAGTGCAGAGTCTGACAAGCTTAAACCATACAAGACGGACCTGGAGTACCTTGATGACCATTTCCAGCTTATCTTGTTCAAGATGAAGGTGAAAGGCATGGACCAGCGCATGGAAATGGAGGTTTGTGTGTTTGTATGTGTATCCGGCTGTATCGAATACGGGGAGTCATCTTTAGAGTCAGGACTATTGTTGTTGTTATTGTTATTGTTGTTATTGTTGTTGTTTGTTGTGTCATTATAGGCTCAGTATGATGATGGTTTCAGACAGACTCAACGATATCAGCGACAAAAAGTACAGTAGTAAAAACACCTCATCTCTGATTATAATGTCAATTCATTTTTAGAGAGAGGCGGATACGAAAGCTAAAGTACAAGCAACCAAGTGCAAGAAGAGACTGAGTGTAAGTGTCACATTACTGCTACTAGACTCCATAATCAACTGTACAAATACAGCCCAGGCTTACCATTGGCATCCTCTACTCTTCCATATCGTGAGATGGTTAGACTTTATCAAGGAATGTTATTGAATGCTTAATACGACTCGAGACCTGTGAGGAAGGTCCAGTAGTAAGACTCGAGACCTGTAAGGAAGGTCCTGTAATAAGACTCAAGACCTGTAAGGAAGGTCCAGTAGTAAGACTCAAGACCTGTAAGGAAGGTCCTGTAATAAGACTCAAGACCTGTAAGGAAGGTCCAGTAGTAAGACTCAAGACCTGTAAGGAAGGTCCTGTAATAAGACTCAAGACCTGTGAGGAAGGTCCTGTAATAAGACTCAAGACCTGTAAGGAAGGTCCTGTAATAAGACTCAGACCTGTAAGGAAGGTCCAGTAATAAGACTCAAGATCCAGTAATAAGACTCGAGACCTGTGAGGAAGGTCCTGTAATATAACTCAAGGCCTGTGAGGAAGGTCCAGTAGTAAGACTCGAGACCTGTGAGGAAGGTCCAGTAGTAAGACTCGAGACCTGTGAGGAAGGTCCAGTAGTAAGACTCGAGACCTGTGAGGAAGGTCCAGTAATAAGACTCGAGACCTGTGAGGAAGGTCCAGTAGTAAGACTCGAGACCTGTGAGGAAGGTCCAGTAATAAGACTCGAGAACTGTGAGGAAGGTCCAGTAGTAAGACTCGAGACCTGTAAGGAAGGTCCAGTAGTAAGACTCGAGACCTGTGAGGAAGGTCCAGTAGTAAGACTCAAGACCTGTAAGGAAGGTCCAGTAGTAAGACTCGAGACCTGTGAGGAAGGTCCAGTAATAAGACTCGAGACCTGTGAGGAAGGTCCAGTAATAAGACTCAAGACCTGTGAGGAAGGTCCAGTAGTAAGACTCGAGACCTGTGAGGAAGGTCCAGTAGTAAGACTCGAGACCTGTGAGGAAGGTCCAGTAGTAAGACTCGAGACCTGTGAGGAAGGTCCAGTAGTAAGAAGACCTCCAGTAGTAAGAAGACCTGTGAGGAAGGTCCAGTAGTAAGACTCAAGACCTGTGAGGAAGGTCCAGTAATAAGACTCGAGACCTGTGAGGAAGGTCCAGTAGTAAGACTCGAGACCTGTGAGGAAGGTCCAGTAATAAGACTCAAGACCTGTGAGGAAGGTCCAGTAATAAGACTCAAGACCTGTGAGGAAGGTCCAGTATAAGACTCAAGACCTGTGAGGAAGGTCCAGTAATAAGACTCAAGACCTGTAAGGAAGGTCCAGTAATAAGACTCGAGACCTGTGAGGAAGGTCCAGTAATAAGACTCGAGACCTGTGAGGAAGGTCCAGTAGTAAGACTCGAGACCTGTGAGGAAGGTCCAGTAGTAAGACTCGAGACCTGTGAGGAAGGTCCAGTAGTAAGACTCGAGACCTGTGAGGAAGGTCCAGTAATAAGACTCGAGACCTGTGAGGAAGGTCCAGTAGTAAGACTCGAGACCTGTGAGGAAGGTCCAGTAATAAGACTCGAGAACTGTGAGGAAGGTCCAGTAGTAAGACTCGAGACCTGTAAGGAAGGTCCAGTAGTAAGACTCGAGACCTGTGAGGAAGGTCCAGTAGTAAGACTCAAGACCTGTAAGGAAGGTCCAGTAGTAAGACTCGAGACCTGTGAGGAAGGTCCAGTAATAAGACTCGAGACCTGTGAGGAAGGTTCAGTAGTAAGACTCGAGACCTGTGAGGAAGGTCCAGTAATAAGACTCGAGACCTGTGAGGAAGGTCCAGTAGTAAGACTCAAGACCTGTGAGGAAGGTCCAGTAATAAGACTCAAGACCTGTGAGGAAGGTCCAGTAGTAAGACTCGAGACCTGTAAGGAAGGTCCAGTAGTAAGACTCGAGACCTGTGAGGAAGGTCCAGTAGTAAGACTCAAGACCTGTGAGAAAGGTCCAGTAGTAAGACTCGAGACCTGTGAGGAAGGTCCAGTAATAAGACTCGAGACCTGTGAGGAAGGTCCAGTAGTAAGACTCGAGACCTGTGAGGAAGGTCCAGTAGTAAGACTCGAGACCTGTAAGGAAGGTCCAGTAATAAGACTCGAGACCTGTGAGGAAGGTCCAGTAATAAGACTCGAGACCTGTGAGGAAGGTCCAGTAATAAGACTCAAGACCTGTAAGGAAGGTCCAGTAGTAAGACTCGAGACCTGTGAGGAAGGTCCAGTAATAAGACTCGAGACCTGTGAGGAAGGTCCAGTAATAAGACTCAAGACCTGTGAGGAAGGTCCAGTAGTAAGACTCGAGACCTGTGAGGAAGGTCCAGTAGTAAGACTCGAGACCTGTGAGGAAGGTCCAGTAGTAAGACTCGAGACCTGTGAGGAAGGTCCAGTAGTAAGACTCGAGACCTGTAAGGAAGGTCCAGTAAGTAAGACTCGAGACCTGTGAGGAAGGTCCAGTAGTAAGACTCGAGACCTGTGAGGAAGGTCCAGTAGTAAGACTCGAGACCTGTGAGGAAGGTCCAGTAGTAAGACTCAAGACCTGTGAGGAAGGTCCAGTAGTAAGACTCAAGACCTGTGAGGAAGGTCCAGTAATAAGACTCAAGGCCTGTGAGGAAGGTCCAGTAGTAAGACTCAAGACCTGTGAGGAAGGTCCAGTAATAAGACTCAAGGCCTGTAAGGAAGGTCCAGTAATAAGACTCGAGACCTGTGAGGAAGGTCCAGTAATAAGACTCGAGACCTGTGAGGAAGGTCGAGACCTGTGAGGAAGGTCCAGTAATAAGACTCAAGACCTGTAAGGAAGGTCCAGTAGTAAGACTCGAGACCTGTGAGGAAGGTCCAGTAATAAGACTCGAGACCTGTGAGGAAGGTCCAGTAGTAAGACTCGAGACCTGTAAGGAAGGTCCAGTAATAAGACTCAAGGCCTGTGAGGAAGGTCCAGTAGTAAGACTCAAGACCTGTGAGGAAGGTCCAGTAGTAAGACTCAAGACCTGTGAGGAAGGTCCAGTAATAAGACTCAAGGCCTGTGAGGAAGGTCCAGTAGTAAGACTCAAGACCTGTGAGGAAGGTCCAGTAATAAGACTCAAGGCCTGTGAGGAAGGTCCAGTAGTAAGACTCAAGGCCTGTGAGGAAGGTCCAGTAGTAAGACTCAAGACCTGTGAGGAAGGTCCAGTAATAAGACTCAAGGCCTGTGAGGAAGGTCCAGTAGTAAGACTCGAGACCTGTGAGGAAGGTCCAGTAGTAAGACTTGAGACCTGTGAGGAAGGTCTAGTAATAAGACTCAAGGCCTGTGAGTAATAAGACTCAAGACCTGTAAGGAAGGTCCAGTAATAAGACTCGAGACCTGTGAGGAAGGTCCAGCAATTATCTGTTGACTATTACTTGCCATTTGATACTTTATTGTTTATCCCCTCACAATATTTCATTTAGTTGCAATTCTCTGTATGATGTGGAGATTTTGGAGTAGATTACTAGTTGCTTGTTTTTACCCATGCTTTCATTTTATATATTCACAGCGCGTGCTTTACTTATATAGTTGATCCATTGCTCTATTATTGACAGATGACTAAAGCAGCTGGATCTTGGATGCCTCGCCTGGAGAGAATGGTTGAGTCTCGCAAACTCTGTGACTTTGAGAAGAGCGTTCTTCTGGCTCTCATTGGCAGTGTCATCCAACCGTCAAAATTCACTAGCCACGAAATCCGCATCAGCAGTAGCCACGCCCAGATGGGAGAGTTGCTCCGCCTCTTTTGCGACAACTTGGAAGAGCAGATCGCACATCGCAAGTATTTCTACAAGAGTGGTTCTCTTGTCCACGAAGGAATGATAGTGGTGCACAGCTCTGGTCTCACGGGAGACCCTTCCAGTGCAATGGTGGGCACCACCCTGTTCTCATTTTGACTATTAATTCTATGAAAATCGATACATGCACTTACTCTTCTCATCAATATGATGAGAAGAGTCATCTAGACACTTGGATAATTACCAACCTCTTGTTTATGAACCCTAAATTGATTGTGGTTGCAGTGTTTGTGTTTGTTTGGTCTACTGAGTGTGTAGCTGTAATAGTTGTGTTGATTTGTGTCAGGTTGAAGTGGACAGACGTATGTTGGATTTCTGTGTGGGTCTGGACACAGAATTCTCTGAGATTGTGGAGGGCTCTCATCTCTACTACCCCAAGACCAAGTTTGACCAGGTTAGTTCATGACTACATTGGCCCATAAGATATATTATAACATTATTAGTGGTATATAATATTACACTCTCAAATGTCAAGGGGATAGGATTCTATTGTAAAAAATACTTATGATGTAGGGTGCACCTCTGGCGGCTCTATTTAATTATTGCATGAATGTAGAGTCTATTTACTAGGACTGATATCCCAATCCTAGAGATTCCCAAGATTCACTTTGTTTCATAATAGGTGTTCATTTTACTCTGTTTTGTAGCAACAAAATGAAACTGAACAAGTTCTAACATAGTAATTGTTACTGGTGAGATGAAGTGTATCACTCAGTTGACATAGGACACTGACTTAGGCACAATCATGATAGTCCTTGTTTGTCTTCTCTCCAAGGTTGTTCTTCCCAAGGACCAGAAGTCCCTCATCCTCAACACAGTCAGCAACTTTGAGGCGTACAAGCGCTGTCGCAAGAAGATGGGTCTAGATGACGCCATCACGTATGGAGCTGGGATGGTGATGTTGTTCCATGGAGCCCCAGGAACTGGCAAGACTATGATGGCCAATGCTCTGGCCAACAAACTCAACAAGAAGGTAGACAGCTGAAGAAGTGATAGCTTGTAGTGTATGCTGGAGGGTGAAGAGGTGACAGGCGAGTTAGATGAAGAAAAATAGTCATCAGTATATTTGCTTCACTTACAATACTGTAGTAGATTGAACCTTTCTCACTTGAGGGTCAGAACTTATTTATTCTGTAGTAGTTTTAAGCATATCGTAATTAATATATTCCTCAAGCACTTTTGGTATCTGAAACATGGTGAAGTTGTCACTAATAAACAGATGGTAGAGTAGAAGTGTGCAGTGGTGTGAATGGTGAAGTCTTACATGAGCATATATACCAGAAACCAACGAGGACTTGAGATTCTTGTCATTGTGATGAAGGTTCTGTTGATCAACTTTCCCTCCCTGGGGTCCATGAGTGCTGGCGAGAACTTCAAGTTCATCTTCAGAGAATCTAAGATCAATGACGCCATCTTGTTCTTTGACGAGTGTGAGGCTATTTTTGAGTCCAGAGAAAGTGGAGGGCACCAAGTCAATCTTCTTCTCACCGAGATTGAAAGGTGCAGTGGTCATCAATCGATTATGAATGATGTAATAATTTATTTGTGTGTGCGTGTGCACGCTTGCATTTATGTAGACATGATGGGTTGATCATCCTGGCCACCAACCGACCTTATGACCTTGACGAGGCCATGCATCGCCGTATCATGGTTGCCATAGAGTTCAGAGCACCAGATCACCTTCTGCGCAAGGCCATCTGGGAATCCCACATGCCCGAGCAGATGACCCTCGCCTCGGACATTGATCTGGTACAAAATGGCTGACATCTGCATGCATGTTGGCAGATCTGTTGGACTAGCTTCACAATGTGTTGCTTGTGTTTGCTGCAGACTGAGCTGGCTCTTCGCTTTGAACTGACTGGTGGCTTCATAAAGAATGCCATACTATCTGCACTCTCTATTGCTGTGTCCAGAGATGGGGATAACCCTGTCGTTTGTCAGAAAGACCTCTTGCAAGGAGCCAACCTTCAGCTTCGTGGGCGTCTGAGGATGAAGGACTTTGATCGTCGAGTTGTTCCCAATGCCGGCCTTGACGAGGTGATTGTGGAGGACCCCGTCATGAAGCAGCTGCAGCAAATAGTTCAGTTTGAGAAGGCCAGGTAAAGTCATGGGACAACTGACTCTAAGTGTCGGCAAAAAAACTGAAACTAGTTTGGAACTGTGTGTGTTGGTATATTTTGTGGTCACTACAGAGCGTGCCTCGTAACATGTTTGTTATTTTTATACCCGTTTATTTTCACGATTAGAGCTGTGTTGTTTGGTCAGTGGGGCTTTGCCAAGAGAAACCACCAAGGTCTGACCATCCTCCTCCACGGAGCTCCAGGTACAGGAAAAACACTCGTGGCAGAAGCTATAGGCTACGAAGTGGGCAAACCTCTCAAAGTAGTCAACTGTGGAGAACTGCTCAGCAAATGGGTGGGGGAGAGCACCAAGAACATCGACGCCATCTTCCAGGAGGCCAGACACCAAGATGCCATCTTGGTTTTTGATGAAGCTGAAGGTCTCTTCGGAGAAAGGACGGGCAACAAGTGCGTTCCATAGCATCTTCTGAATTCTCCTAATACTCCTGCATTCTTTGTTCTTGTAGGAGCTCCACAGATCGCTATGCCAACGTGGATGTGGGCGTGTTGCTGTATCACATAGAGAGATTTCCCGGCATCATTATTCTCACTACTAACCTCATTGACAACATCGACAAAGCCTTCTTCAGACGTCTGCGCTATGTCCTCCAACTCAATGTTCCTAGCGAGAAACTCCGTGCCAAGTTGTGGAAGGTAAACAACAACGTAACCATGTGGCAGTTTGTAAACACCGTGAGGGAACAGGTGGGGGCAAGGTGGGAAGCCACCTTACCAATATTTAGGACAGACTATTTTTACAGCTAAATTTTGGTAAAGAACAGGCTTAGAATCTTAATTGATAACTCAATACTATAATATGATTGCCTATCTGTAATAATGATGACAATGTGTATATTCATGAATAATTCATGAGCTGGGTCTGTTTGTTAAAGCATTCTCGTTAACTGATGGGTAAAGTGATCACGTTCAGCAGAAGGTGATTATGTGGTTAAGGAAAGATTGTTGTTGCTAAAAAGCAGGTGTAATCGAGGAAAAGGCAAAAGTTTCACAAAATGTAAGTCCAACATTGTGATAGAAGGACAGATATTCTCAATTTGCAAAAAAAAATGTATAGTACATCAAGTGCCAGGCACTGTGTGGCACGTACTTGCTAGTTATTAACCCTTTGCGGACGAACGCGGGCGAGCAATTATGTAATTAAATACGCGCACGCCGTAAAACCAATTAGTTGCCTGAGACGGCGTTTTACCAGTGGAGTTCGACACGTGGAAAAAGAAAACGGGCGAGTGTTTCTTTTGTGTTAGGCCTCAAATAATCTGCCTCTAGCGTTGTAGCTATGGTAATTCGTTAGTTTATAGTTTATAGAGTTGTTTTGAATACAAACTTAGTTGGAATTATCGAGGAGGCCATAGTTTGTTAGCTATTTTTTTAGCTTATATTTATGAAAGGAGAAATCACACCCAAGTGTAAGTTCTAGTTTTAGTTTGCTTATTTCTAGCTACTTTAGGCCTTTACTTCTTAGTAGATGTTCTATTTGAAAATAGCTAGACACAAAGTGTAGAAAAAAAATTTTTTTTTATTTAGTTGGTGCACTTGATATAAGTTAAACTTATTTTATAAGACTTATTTTGTAGAATAGAGATTGCAAAATGTATACTATGTAAGCTACTGAAAGTTTTAGCGTGCTATGCGCTCTGTAACTGTAATAACAAAGCGGGAAAGAGCTTGTCACGAATTCGTGACAGCCATATTCTCTTGACGCACCCGGTGTGTCACAGATTCGTGACCATCGTACGCGCGCGTTAAGTTCGGCGGTCACGAATTCGTGACAATCTTACGCAAAGGGTTAACACTATATGCCTTGTAGTGATTTGTGTTTTTAGTCCTTACATTTTTCCGACCAGTACAAAATAGCTTCCTTCACTAACACCTGTGTGTTTGTGTGTGTGTGTTTGTGTGTGTGTGTGTATGTTGTATATTAGTTGCTAGTTCCTGAGGAGACTCCACTGTCAGATGATGTGGACTTTGATAGACTAGCCAGATATGAGATGAGTGGGGGCAATATCAAGAGTGTGATATTCCGTGCAGCTGCCAGTGCAGCTCTCAGACCTGAAGGTAAAGAGAAGTCACAAATTCATTGTAGCTTTCCAGAGGATGCTGTGACACTTTATACTATTTATTGCAGTACTAAGGTCATTAGGTCATATTTAAAAAGTATGCCAGTAGCCTTGTAGAACAGATGAGGACTTCTCAGTCCAAAGCTTCTTTTAGTTCTTTTACTTCCTCTGCAGATAACCGTCGCATTTCCTTGAAGGACCTCGAGGATTCCTGCGAGGATGAAAGGTCGTCTACTAGGATTGGATTCAGGAGGCAAGATTCCGATGCTGCCAGAATGTATAATTAGAACTATGACAAGAAATTATTTTTTTATTTCAGTTTGAGTTTAGTATTCATTGTAGCAAATTTTAAGAAATGAGATTAGTAGAGACTACAAATGGATAAATTACAGCGTACTCATTTTATATGTGTACACAATCGTTGTTGCCATGGAGGCAGTCATGTTAACTTATTGATAAGATTGCTACCAGAAGCTACCTTGCACTAAGATTAAGAGCAAGGTTGGGGTCAATTACTCGACACGATATCTGTCAAGTTGAAACATCTTTCCTGCTATGCTTAACAATATTTGAACTGGTGCCGAAGTACTGGAATACAAATATACTGGAACTAGTGTTACAAGTGTGGGATGTTTTATTTCATTGACTTTCCATAATATCAAAAAAAATTCTTTTTGCAGGATGAACATAATATTTGGTAGATAGTGGAGGAGCTGTAAGCAAATCATCAAAAATGAAAAAAAAAAATGATGTGGTTGTAGGCAGGATGATGATTCGGCAGGCTCAGTGGTTTTTCTCTAGCTTGAAGATGCTGGGTTGGATTCACTTTAGACACAAGCATGCCCTTTATTCGTAGTTATTACAATTATCATTTAGCATGGACAAGCAACACTTGATTCCAGAACTAAACGATAGAATAAATCTGAATAGCTGTGTTCCAGGAAATCGTTGTTGTTGTTGTTGTTGTTGTTGTTGTTGTTGTTGTTATTAATCTTTCACTGCTCTTGCCTGGTAAAGAGTCGGTCAGCTACGTAAGAAAAAGGTAAAGTATCTCCAACACGACTTGTGCGGTTGGTAAAGGGTATAAGATTCAATGGCTACAGAAAGAAACGGAGTGGTAAAAGTTGGCATTTTGACTGTCAGTGACAGATGCTCAAGAGGCGAGGCGGAAGACTTGAGTGGGCCTAACCTGGCATCCATTGTCTCCTCCTCGGGATGTGCTGGTGTTCGTAATGATGAAGAAGTGGTCACTAAGTGTGTTCCTGATGATATTGATGCCATCCAGGAAGTTTTGAAGAGCTGGAGTGATGAGCTGAAGTTATATATGATTCTTACAACTGGTGGTACTGGATTTGCAGCAAGAGATGTTACTCCTGAAGCCACCCGACCGATTCTGGACAAAGAAGCAGGAGGCGTGGTCACAGCTATGCTGCTGGGATCGCTAGCCATTACTCCAATGGCCATGTTGTCAAGATATGTGTGTGGAATCCGGAAGTCCACACTGATATTGAACCTTCCTGGCAGCAAAAAGGCCTCCGAGGAATGCCTGCACATTGTTCTCCCGGTGGTGCCCCATGCCATGGATTTGTTGATTGACAACAAAAAAAAAGTGGAGAGTCTACATGGAGCCATGGCAAACTCCAAGCCTCTTGTATCATCCACCACACAGGTGGCTATAACTGGCTGCAAATGTCATCATGACTCTGCAGTCTCGACAACTGGTGCAAAGAATGTGGCCAGGCGTGCAAGGAAATCCCCTTACCCAATGGTACCCCTTGAAGAGGCCTTAGGCATAGTCATGTCACATGCAACAATGAAGTCCATGCCAGTTACCACAAGTCTACACAGTGCCCTAGGTCGAGTGTTGAGTGAGGATGTACTATCTCCCATAGCTCTACCATCCTTCCCAGCCTCTATCAAGGATGGCTATGCAGTGATAGCTAGCGATGGAGAAGGGGAGAGAGTAGTTCTACCTCCAGTGACTGCTGGCGAGAATGCAAGCACTATGGAGGCTGTGACTTCTGGCAGAGTGCGCAGAATAACGACAGGTGCACCACTCCCACCGGGCACCGATGCAGTTGTTCAAGTAGAGGACACAGAGCTAGTAAAGACAACTGAAGATGGTTCAGAAGAAGCTCTTGTTCGTATCCTGGCATCTGTGGGAGTGGGCTGTGATGTGCGTCCTGTGGGGTCTGATATAACTCTGCACCAAAAACTGCTGACCAAGGGTGGTGTTGTAGGTCCTTCAGAGGTGGGTCTCTTGGCAGCTGTAGGAAGAATGGAGGTCCAGACCATTCCGATGCCTAGTGTGGCAGTGTTATCCACAGGTAATGAAATAGTCGATCCCAGTGAAAGTACTTTGAATCCAGGTCAGGTATACGACAGTAATCGCAGCACTCTACTAGCGATTTTGAAGGAACAAGGGTTTCCATCTGTGGATTTGGGCATAGTTGAAGATAGCCGTAGGAAGTTGGTCCAGAAGTTGACAGAAGCTTTCAACTCAGCTGATGTTGTGGTGACGTCTGGGGGCGTGTCAATGGGAGAGCTGGACTTGTTAAAACCAGTGCTCATGGAAGATTTCGGCGCTGATGTACATTTTGGAAGAGTATTCTTGAAGCCTGGCAAACCCACAACTTTCGCCACTGTGAAATGGAATAATGCGAGGAAACTTGTATTTGCATTGCCTGGAAACCCAGTCTCATCTACTGTCACTTTCTACATCTTTGTGCTGCCTGCTCTCAGAAAGATTTCTGGGAAGAAAGACTTCAGCCTAAGGGAGGTGTCTGTAAGAACTTCATGGTCCATTAAACTGGACCCTCGACCTGAGTTTCAGAGAGTGCATGTAAGCTGGGATAAAGAAGAGGCTGTGTTCAAGGCTACTAGTACTGGCAAACAAGGCAGTAGTCGCCTTTTGAGCATGAAAACTGCTAATGCTCTGCTAGTTCTGCCTCCACGCACGGACTCACAGTCCCAGTTGCCTGCAGGAGCGTCTGTTAGTGCACTCCTTATTCCGGGAATGTTTTGACTTGCTGCTTGATCAACAATATTAATATTTACAATAGCTAATGTTTCACCCTCCCCTCTTAATTATTATCTATTTTGATAGCAACTTGTCTTGATTGTTAATTAAGGTGCAACACAGATAAGTGATGATGGAGAACAGGACATTGATGATGAAGTGCTAAAAAATAAAATATGGAGTGCTATGTGAAGTTGTGATAAATACTAATACTTGTTAGCAACAAGTATAAAGATGTGACGATGCTTGATGCCGAGCTTACTATGAAGTTATTGTCGGCTAATGGTGGCTTATTTTTGTCTGAAGTTTCGACTACTTTTTGAGATTGGGTATAGTCGTTTGGTTTAGTGGTGGAGCTTACTTCAGTTGGTGTCTCTATTTCCACTCTGTCGGCTTCAACCGGCCATGCTTCACAATTCAAACCTTCCCTTAAGGCGTTCTGAAAGTCATAGTTGAAACTGCACAAAGAAAAAAATTGTGATGAATAAAATATAAACGGCATTTGAATGATTAACTTACCAGTTAATAGTTCTACTACAAGACTCATAAGAGTTGATATATTCAACTCTGACACCATCTGATGAACATTTTCCTATGAAGTTGCAAAGATGAAATGCCAATGGCTCGGCACACCCGGATGAGTGTTGAGGATCGTATAATACTGAGTTCTCATTGCGGACAGTATGATCCACCGTCTGTATGTACTCCAGCATCCATGGAGTCATCAGTTGCCCTGCACTGACCGCACAACGGTTTAAGCTTACTTCAAATGTTTGTTCTCCAATAGTTCTGCAAGTATCATCAAGTGGCAATCGAATTTCTTCATTTCTAGTCCTACTCTGTATGAAAGTATTACATTCACTTGATACTGACATAGTTCTGCTCTGTTCCCCAAGTAGAATTGTCCCATTTCCTTCACATCGAGGGAATCGCTGCAGGCACAGGGTATTCCTGTACGCTTCTCTACACTCGTCACTCACGCCGTCCTCTAAATGATTATTAATGTGATCTTCCACTATATTGACGAGCCTGGCAACGGAGCTTGGCACTTCATAGTTTACAAGGTCTCTGCAAATGCTACCGGGAGAAAATGAAGGTGCCGTACAAGAATTGATTGGTCCTCCGTCAAAGGGGTTTGGATTAGGATCTACTACAGAATGACATACTCCTTTTCTTAGGACTAACGCAAAGGTCCATAAAATTACTGCAGTAAAGGTTAATCCCATCGCGACGCCGGGTAGTTTTATCAGTTTTTGCACGAATTTTCTTTAAATGCAAGAGTTTGGAGCATGCGCGAACGGATAAACTTGCGAGGAGGCGCGGACCTACGGCAATGAATTTTGCTGGCATTTTTTCCGTATTGTACAATGTTCTGTCAAGGGATTTGTGAAGTAATGAATTTTTCCACTTCACATGGTTGGAATGCAACTCTTTTATTTCATGAAAGAGATTAGCATGTTTTGATGCAAAGGTCAATGAAATAATTCAGCAGTAAACAACCTGTAAATTTGACATGAAAATAACTAAACCTCATTTGGAATGTTGTACCTATTTTTGGTGCAGCTATACTCTGATGCCAATAGATAAATTACAATCAGCTGAAGAAACTTTCCGAGATTGGAACTAAAAATTTTTTTTAATTTTTTTCCCTTATGTTAAAACTTCGCTGGTTTATATATATATATATATATATATATATATATATATATATATATATTTTTTTTTTTTTTTTTTTAAAGCAGTGGGTTGCCATGCTAGCATCTCTTCATGCACATGTCAGCTAACATGGGGACACCTGGGATCCAATGAGATCCAATGAATGAAAGCAAGATAATTATGAATATCACAATTATGTTTGTTATCACCGTATCAAATTTCACTTCCTCTGAACTTCTTGGCTCCATTTGCTTGCCCTGCAGAAGAAGCATCGTGGAGACAGAAATACCCTCCAGACATGCAGAATCCTTATTTTAGACATCCAGTTCCTTGCTCCTAGACAACATTCTGCTGGCTTGATAACTCAATAAAATCGGTAGTCGAATGACTGACACATGAGCATAGGCAAAGTCAGAATTTGGACTACTTACCACTGCGATTAATAATACAATGTGACTTGTTTACTTTATCAATAAAACAACTAATGATAATCTCCTTTTGAAATAGAATATGATGCAAATAAAATCATTCTGGGATTACCTCGCTTGGTGACAAGTGTGTTAATTACAGTGCAGCAAAAATTAAAAGGTGTGGTGCAAGTGAGGCTAGTGGAGGGAAAGATAGTTGGTAAAGGAAAGAGGGTTGGAGGGGGAGTGTGAATGCACAGTTGAAATAAATACACAGAGGAATGGACATGACTGAGTGTCTAAGCAAGTGACTGTTGAGTAAATAAATACAGAGGAACTGGCAACTATACAAGTGTCACTGGTCCACTGTCTTCAGGTGGCTGGGGGTCCTTTACCTGAGGAAATACAATATCAGACATGTATACATACATACATACACACATGTGCAGGACAAAGACCAATTACAAAACATGCATAAGTAAATAACCACAAAAATTAGTCTAATTATCTGGTTTTCTGCACGATTAAATCAATAAAATGAGGTTCCAATAGGTTCCTACGGCATAGTGGATTGGCAATGGTTTATTGTAGGGACCATCTGCTACTCTTCTAGGATCACTGACTGAAAGATGCAGAGAATGCAGCAAACCAAACAAGCCAAGAACAAACTTAAATTAACCGCTCCAACTACCCATTGTAATAATTAATAGAAGCCACACACACACAACGTGTATTTGGAAACTGCGCCTTAAGAACCGGAACAGTGAGGACCATAGCAATTCATCACTGCAACATCAAACCCCAAAAGGATAAGGAACCACAAACACCTTAATTAATACCGCAATCCAAATATTGTTATTTAAATAGATACCACAATATATCAGTTGGCACCAGCCCTTTAGGAAGACCAGCACACAATCAAAAATGTGTACAAACAAACAAGGTACATCGACTTATCGGAAAGGAAAAACAGGCCTTTAACATATTCCTAGCATAGTTGAAATATAGGAGTTCCAAGTAATATTGGACAGTCTCTGAGCATGTTGGATTATGTAGATAAAAATGTGAGGTATTCTGGCACTCGAGGAGAGAGGGGGGGACCAATGTTCTACACGCCATGTGTGGACATGTGGTAGGTCAGGCTCAATTAGCACCTAATGTAGCATCTCCAACTAGTCCCCCACAACAATGTCCTGGCAGGTGCCCCACAAGCACCAAGCAAAACAAACCAATTCCTAGTACATCGCCATGCACCTCCCAAATTAACACAAATTAGCTGATTAACCAAATAACTGTATCAGGTGGTTATTACTAATGAAGTTTAAAAAAATACTTCTGTGGCAGTTCTTTGGTCATAGAATTGTTAAAATGACTGTCAGATTACACTATTTACCATTCATTGAGCTAAAATATATATTTAATGGGTGCAATCATAAAATAGTTCACCAGTTAGAGATAGTAACAAAAAATAAGTAGTGACAACTTCTCGTGGGTTAAGTTTTAATTAAACATATTATATGGGCAGCTAGAACTGAGAAAATTTGGGTCAGCCACTCCCCCCGTGTGACCAGCAACTTCCCCAGTAACTTTCCACTCACCTGCATTGTGGGCTTGAGTACTGCCAAGAGGTCATTGAAGACCTTTACCCAATCCTCCAGATCTTCTTTACTGTCAGCTTGCACATAGAATGTTCTGCTAGGAGTGACAACTTCAAACAGATTCTCCTTTCCAGGTAGTCTACACCAAATTATAATGCACCATTAAAATTCAATTAAGATGAGAACAGCAATGAGGTATGCAGGCAGCTTCATTAAAAAAAAAAAAAAAAAAAAAAAAAAAAAAAATCAGGCAATAATCTTCACAACACAAACAGGGGCTTAAACTATTTTACTTGTACGGTCTTATCACTACGAGGCACCTATCAGAAATTACACCCTCATTCGTTTACATGATTAACACAGCGTTGGAGAGAGCATACCAACATGTGTGATATTTTGCAATTGCAAAGCTGCCAATGAAATGGGGAGGAGGAAGGAAGGGGTCAGAGAAAGGTGTGTGAAGCTATTTTAGAACATGATAGGTTTCCTCTGTTGTGTCATAACTAATTACTAATGACCACTTTTAGCTGGTCAGGAAGAGTGGGAGTATATACAGTTAAGGGGAAAGTTGGGCTGTGACAGACTGGGCAAAGGCAACCATGGTAACAGATATACAGTGGGAAATGAGTGGGAGTGTGAGGGGAGGGTACCCTAGGAAAGGAAGCCATTGAGTGGTGGGAGGAATAATAAGTAGATAGAGAGGGAGATAATGAAGAATGATGGAGTTGCTATAGTGTGTGCGTGTGCGTGGGAGAGAGGAGTACTTACTCTTTACTGAGTGTAACAGATGTAATCTCTCCAACTGATATTGTTTTGATGGGTTCTATCTCCTAGCAACAACAACAACAAATAATAATAATAAATTCTACAGATGCATTATTTCATCTATTTTAGAAAACAAACTTAACAACTCAAATAACTAATGTAACCAACAAGCATAGCTAGGTGAGTCGACCCAGTCCACTGACCTCCAGTGACTTGTAGTAGCCAAAAGAAACTTCAGTGAGAACAAAAAATCGTCTTTTCCAGTTCTTCATCTACACAAGCACACACAAACATTTTGCTGATGATAGATGACACAAAAATTCTTTCACTAGAAATTAGGTAATTATTTGGTTTTGCAACTGACACACGTACACACATTCTTCCCAGCGTACACATACACACAGTCTCCACACAGTCTCCACCCCTCCACAGTCTCCACCCAGCTCACCACAGCCCCTAGCTTGATGGCATGTCCAGCCTTGAGGATGCGTGGGAATCCTCGGTGTCTGGTAGTGGTATCTCCATAGTTCTCAATCACACCCTCTGCTCCAGGCTTCTGACCATTGGTCACCTAAAAAATATATCATTGCATAACAGAGAGTTACATGATGTTACTCGACCTATCAATATCTACAATCCAAACCAGTTACATGTAGGAGGTCTACATACTGCAGAGGTTGCTATTGTAAATTTCTGCTAGCATTCTCCAGCTATAAGAATGCACATCGCGTCTGCCTTAGATGCTTCCATACGCCTCACTATTGAAACTAAAACTGACTTTTGCTGGCACAAGAAGAGGAAGTGACAAATAATGGAAGTTGGGATGGCATTATAAGGAGGGAACACTTTAGAATTAATAGTAAAATAAATAGAACAAGCGAGCGAGCAAAGTGAAACACATTATAAAATGCTCTTATTCAATGCATGCCTTCTCTTGCACTATCCATTTGAGGGTCTTACGGCCACCTGGCTAGACGTTCTCTTTGTAAGAGTACAATGTTTAGACTGGCAGGACATACTGCAACCCTCACTGAGTCAGCTTCTCATAGACATCTCTACAAAACCCATTAAACAATCTCCCACTCTGAGTGGTTCCCAGCCTCCTTCACCTAAGTCTCTCTATTAGGCTCTCCTTTATAGACATAACTCGTGCCATGAACTGATGGTAGCTAGCTGCCAGTAAAAGAGGAAATTCTTGCGTTTCCCACTCAATTATTGTACAAGCACAGGCTACTAAACTTCCAGCACACCATGGGATGAACCTTTTCACTTAAAAGCTTGCCTGTCCTTGGAAGGAACTGATTGACATTGTTGCAGGTTTTTGTGTCAATCAGAATGACAGGTAAGAGAACAAAGTACTGCTAATTGGGTACAAAGTGTGCAAGTGGCTCAATATAATGGCACCATCTGACAGCCTTTAGTAGTAGCTCTTTGAATGCAGGGGGGAAGTTATAGTGTCTTGTCAACTTTATAGTAGCCAAGCAAGTTTCAACGGAATAAACACTTGGCTACTTCTTTCCCCCGCACTTCGTACTTTACAACTGCAGCCTAAATAATTTTCACCTGGTCTTTACGCAATTCTTGAGACAAGCCACAATTTGTGTTCCTTATTTGTACCCATTTTTGCGGTCACTGTTGGGAGGAATTGAGAGATGAATGGAGCCATGTTTCTAAATGAAGTCATGGAAATGAAGCCAGTCACTTAGACCCAACCCAGGTCCTTACTCTTATCAAGCTCAGTATGCATAGCATGCATGACCATACAAATACTTGAGTACCAGCTACATCATATTTTCACACACATCCCACATACACACGCACATACCTTGACCGTGACTTTGAAAGAAAGCCACCCATTGTATGACACTCCTCTGCCACAAGTGACAGACTAAATCATAAATCATAGCAAGTCATTAATGTTTCTTCAGATTAGTGGTGACACATCTGTGTGTGTGTGTGTGCGTAACAATGTTGCGTGTTAGTTAGAATGATAGTTCCCATGTGGTACACTGGTATGTGCTTCTGCCAATATTGCCTTCAACACGTGTCCCTCTGTCCCTCTAGCTTCACCCACGGCCTTCAGTCCTGCCCAGTAAGTATTCCTCCAACCACTCCTGTCTAGCGCCAGTCCATATCGTCTACTCTCTTCAACACAAAACTTCTTCAAATCCTCCCTCACACTCACATCACCGCGGAGATGCACGCACTTGCCACACCTACATCGTTACTAAAGTTTACTTGACTTCAGCTTGAACGTACATGGTAGCAACAGATGTATGCAATGAAGAGCACACTGCAACAATGTGAACATACCAAGTGCTATGGACTCTTTTAGTCCAGTTCGGTGAATTCTATTTTTAGCAGGTCTCTCCCCACCACTACAGCCACCACGTACCCTCACACAACACATTAATCTGCTTGGTGGACCAGAACAAAACATGATATACAAGCTCTCAATTTAACGGGTGGTTAACTGCAGATAGTTTGAACTAGACTTTCTCCTCCACCCTCTGTGCACTCCCCCACTCAATCAACACATGGTGGGTTTCATACTATGAAGCATTGTATATGGGTTCCTAATCCATTCATCCACGCCCCCCTCCCCTCCTCCATATACCAAGACTAGCAAGTGAGAGACTGTGTCTACATTTCTCTGGCTCCTTCATTAATTACCACTTCTAGTGAGAATGCAGTAGCAATCGTGCATATCCTCACAGCCCGGGAAGTACCTGGCAGCAACTACAAAGGACAGAACCAACTGCTTGTAGAGATGGGATGGGAAATGGTTAAAAAAGGAATGTGCCAAAAGTTCCTGGCAAGCCTTTGGCTACGTACCATAGTTAATAGCAAAGCTAGGATTACGTGATAGACAGTGGAATTAACTTCATCCTGCACTCTTCTGGTAAGGACCAGTTAAATTAAAGCATAAAAAACACCATTTGTTGTTATACACGTATCAGTCCTTGTCTTCTGTGCATAACAGTAACTAGTACAAACCAAAAATGGCAACTGAATCAAATGCTTACAATATTGTTTAAATTGAAGACTAAGAAAAGCTGACAGGTACAATGACTACATTGCAGTGAATTTCCAAGCTTTCAACCTGTTCGTACCACAAACACTAGCTCAATTCAGAGAACTGGACAACAACAGTAGACACTACAAGAACCATGTCTTACACACCACCATTTATGGAGCATAGAACATTAGGGAATTTATGACACACATCTTACTAACACAGGACACCAACCTATACACACCACTCTAACCACAGCTGAATACCCCAGACACAATTATGAATCCAGACAGATACGTAGCTTAAATCTAAACAGTGACAAGATGTTAGCCAAACCTGGGGGAGAAATAAGGATGTACATGAAACTTGTCTTCCATTGCAGCCTTACAACCCCCGCCCCACCACCTGACCTCTCCTTAAGACAGTCTGACAGACATTGCATCAGAAGACACACAGGAAATAACACAGTACACAAGAGAGGGCCAATAAATGGAGGACCAGCAAGAGTCCAGCAGACAGGCAGCCACACAACATGCATGACCAATCAATCAATCAATCACCCAGGCACATGCACGCACACATGCATGCACACATGTGAGAACTTGTAACCATGCACACACTCACCACACCAACAATTACATACATTTACAAACACATGCCATCATTATCTCTGCCACAAGATTCTAATTTTTTTAAAAACTCAATTTTTTCTGTAGGCCTGGTTGTCAAGCATTGTTCATCTATAATGACGATGGTGACTGACGACGACTGTGCATGTATTTCGTTAGCTGATTAGAGTTGGTAAAGCATCATCACTACCTGAATGGGGCCGTTTTGACAAGGAAAAAAATAGGAGGCATCCCCCCCCCCCCCCCCCCCGACTTTCTCAGGGTTTGAACCTGCTACAGCTGACTGCAGAGTGTGTACTCTAACCATTAGACCATAGAGACCTAACAGGTTGGAGAAAGTGCCTTATTAGCTATTGTATCCAATAAAATCAGAACACTGGGTCACAGAAAGAGCTGGGAAAGAGTGTACATCTACAGTAGCTAGCCATAATGGGTTTAGGTAGAGAAGGTTAACTACTTCAATGAAGAAGTGAAAGAGAATACACAGAAAGGACAGAGATACTGGGGAGCAGGAGAGGTAGATAGAGGAGGAGAAGGGAATCCAGGAGTTGAAAAGAGGAATAAGAAAATCAGAGCCATGATGGCTGAGGGAAAAAAAAAAAGAGAGAGGTGCAGGAGAGGGAAACCATGGATGATACAACTCCTAATTCGCATAAGTTAGTACGTCAGGCACCACTGTGTGGTGGGGTACTTGCCAGTGTTTCATATTGAGCTATGCTACAACCAGCAGTGGGTCAGATTCCTCCATGGGTCATTGGATTTGCTGAAGTGGGATCTCTGGCACATTTAACCTGTGCTCTCGTTGAAATGTTGTTTGTTACTTGTATTAACTAGAGTAAAAGTTATTTTTAAGCTCAATATAATTCAATGATGAACAGGCAACCTGAAAATTATTTCCACTTGGCAATTCAAAAAAAAAACAACAACCACGGAGGTGTGAACCTCTAATGATCTAAGTGTGAATGTCAGAGACTAAGTGTTCAAGACAATTTCTTCAGGGCATCACATGAGCAATCTGATATCAGATGCAACACACCCCACGCAGCGTCACCAAATTGAAAAGTGGCTTCTAATAAATACTTCAATGTTCTATAGTTATAATATTTACTTAAATCAGTGATACACATGAAATCTGACCCTGCTTTGACTTCACAGGATTCTACTGAAAAGGTACTCAACTACTTCAGAGAACTGAGAACAATTGTAGATCAATCAAGGCCACCAGACCTTGGCTATAAAAGTTACAACTTCAAACAGACTAGGAAGCCGGCCTGTCAAAAGTGCAGCGACTGAGAGCCCATGTGCAGCATGCATGTGGTGAAAACACGTGGTGACAACATGTGGTCGCTAATGACCAGCCCACAATGCTACAAAAACAAACACGCATTGTGGTAGGTAATTGAAGCACACCACAAAATTGGAAGTTTCTTATGACATGTTTCTTTCTTGCATTTGATGTGGAAGAAACCATTAATATTATAATTAGCACAATATGTGTGACTCACTCATAAATCCTTACTTACAATCTATGGTTTATCTTTAATAAGTATTTAATAAGTAACTAAGATGCCCTATATGAATTCTAAAGTTATTATTATTACACCCACAATGAAAATATGTGGACATAGACAAACAACAGACTCAGGGATATAATCAACTTACAGAAATTAAGTTTTATATTTTGTGCTATACTCAAAGATGTACAAAGTGCAGCAATAAGTTCAAATAACAATTAGCAGCAAAGTGACATGAAATTTGTCTCACCAGATCAGGAATAGTTTCTACCTAAAGGACTGTGGACTGTACATTAGCTACAAACACACTTAAATAGACTATTTATATAAACAGATAAACCATTAGTATATTCAGATATAGAAGCTGAACTTTCCTCTTCAAACATGCATGTCATTATTAACTGACACTTATAGTGTGAAAACAGGAGTCATAAACAAACACATGTAGCCACAACCCAATGTAAACAAATAACACTTTCTGCGGAGTTAGAGCAACAAACAAGAAGACATGCAGTGAATGTTTATACTGCAACTCAAAGCAGAATCCCGTCATCCAATTACACCGTCAAGGAACGTCTGAGCTTGCCACTGAAAAAGGACAAATGACCTTATAGAAGCCAATCCATAAAATAAACACTTGAAAGCTCAAAGTGAAGGAGTTGCACACAACTAATGTTTAACGAGGTAGAGTGTGCCTTAAAACTCCAATTTTTAGGCTCGCATTTAGTGGCACGCCAGCACTACTCTTACCACACCACCACACCCCACTAACGAGCAATGACTTAGGTGTGGCTCATTGGTTTGGCCACAACTGATTCATTACTCAGCTTAAAAAAATTCTATAATTGTCTTGTAAAAGTATTGTCACGAAAAAACAAAAAACAAAAATCAAAAACAAAAAAACCCGCTCCATGGAATATAGAACACATTCTAACTGGATAAGTTGTTTTGACGGTGACCCTGGAATGACAGCTGAAGCTATATTTTTGTTTCTCTCTCTGTGTTTAATTTGCACTCTAGCAGTTATATGCTCTCCTTATCACTAATTCAATAGTACAAGTTATTCTATCCCACCATTTAAATATAATAGTAATAATAACAACAAGGCCTTTGGTGAGTTCAAGTAAATTTCTTGTATCAGATGAAGAAGGACACTGTAAAATACTCAATACAGTGTTGTGTAGACCACATGGACTAGAATAGCATTAATGTAAAATACAGCAAACACACCAATCCTAAACTACAAATGAACATTCTCCTATATTTGGGGACATTATCAGCATGAGAAAATAGTTCCATTATGTTCATAATTCAATTTATTATTATTTGAACAAATTACTGTCATAGGATTGAGGCTGGGAATGTCATTAGACTGGACAGTTAGTGAGTGACCATTACCACATAGAGCATGCCTAGCAACAGGGACCACATGTAGGGCTGGCTATAGAGCATGCCCAGCAACAGGGACCACATGTACGGCTGGCTATAGAGCATGCCCAGCAACAGGGACCACATGTACGGCTGGCTATAGAGCATGCCCAGCAACAGGGACCACATGTACGGCTGGCTATAGAGCATGCCCAGCAACAGGGACCACATGTACAGCTGGCTATAGAGCATGCCCAGCAACAGGGACCATTCCCACACAGGCCATGCCTTACACTGTGTATCCCTAAGAGTTATGCTAGTTGTCTCTTTATGCAAAGACATTTGAAAGGATGAGGATATGATATTTCCTATGAAGACAATTGTTTCAATATTCTTACAGATCTAAGCTCTGCCAAGACTTAGAATTTTTTTTTTTACAGTTTATGTAAACACTAACTTTGATCTTTCAACTTTGAAGCCGTACTCCAATGGTGGATGTACACAACACAACACTCTCTAGCTTCCCATTATAGACCACAGCGCGAACACTGCAAGAACAACGTGTGACCTGCTCTGCCCACTCACAACATCTGTGGAGCCATTGGCACTTCGATGAGCGGACATCAATTCCTGTACCTTTCATTTCAACCGGAAAGTGTCATAAAAGCACTACATGTGAGAGCATGTGGGACATGTACAGACATGTGTCAGTGTGTAGACAAGCTAGCAGTCATGCTCCCTCTAGTATAGAAATACTGCAATGGAAAGCCAGCAAGGAAATCAACAAAAATGTTGATAATAATAACTCATAATAAAAACAAGAATAATAATTATTGATAATATGAAGACAGTCACAAACATAGCCACAACAATCGTGCGTAAACTTCATTAGCCACAACAATCGTGCGTAAACTTCATTAGCCACAACAATCGTGCGTAAACTTCAATAGCCACAACAATCGTGCGTAAACTTCAATAGCCACAACAATCGTGCGTAAACTTCATTACAAGTGCATTAAAAATTGCCCACAATGATGCACAAGCTATATAGACAACATTTCTGAGAAACAACAGTAAAAGGAAGAGGACAATGAGAAAGGAAATAAATGCTTATGGTTTCAATTTACATTTACCTGCTACATCCTCAACTATCTGCAACTGTATACTTGAAATTCCTGCCATTATGGCTTGCACCCAAGTGCAGTTTGAGGGTTCTCGACAAATATTTGCATGTCGCCGTAAGTCTTACACTTTAAATTAGAAAAACAACAACTTCATTTCAAATTATTTAAATGCCAAATACTGAGCACTGAAAAGCCCATGACAACTTATACTAATGAATTCCAATTAACATCTACAGCGACAAGTTCTCGCATGCCCGCAAACTCCTCCGTCTCATGAATCCCTCAAACTACCTGAACCCTACCAAAAGACTATTAATTAACCTTGCAAAGGTTCAGCTATAATCATAAATCATTTATAAGACAAATCCGGAAGAAGCACCACTCCAAAGACAGATGACTGAAATCCACACCTCCCAGACTGTTTCAATAGACTCTGCTATTGTAATATACAAACAACAATGATCTATGATTCATCATTCTCAGCTCTACGCTCTTCAGGATACAATAAACAGTAAGTGTACCCTCCAGAAATCTTGCTGTTTACATTGTGTTGATTATATCACCACAGAGAGTTTGACCTCAGTTGACCCCTGAAGAGAACTTTGGCAAGAAGTTGAAACACCGGGTTAAGTTTTAATTAACATAATATTGGCTGTTAGAAAATTTGCTATTATTATAACATTGATCTAACATGATGAGCTTTTTAAAAATTGTTGTTGAGTTGGGAAAGTATTCGTGGCAGTGGTTTAAGCTACTTGACTTATTAAGCTCATGAATTTAAATAGTAATAATCAATTCCAACGGAAGTGACAAGTGCCCAGCGCTGCAAAATGAGCTTTATTAAACATCAATACATGCAAACATATGCACATCTTGGGACTACACGAGTTTAAAAACAGCATTCAAGACATGAATTCAACACTGACTAAGCATAGCTACATGCACTGTACCCACCCCGACAGAATATCACACACAGAATGTATTTGGGCTTAATAACACCAGCCTAACCAGAGTTCAGCTAAGAAGACCCCACCCACAAGAACTCACTGTAATGGGGACTCTCTGCACCACTCCCCCGACCACCTTGGTGGAGTAACCCTGTCCATCCTTATTCCCTCCGCCTCCTCCTCCTCCTCCTCCTGGCGGCTTCTGAGGCATGTTCTTAGCTGCCTGTCTCATCTACCAACACACATGCCACAGAAAATAAAATAAATGCTCTATACTCCTTGTTTAACCTGGTATCACAACACAAACACCACCCACACAGCAAGTACCTCAGCCCATACGTCCCGCCCATCTCTACAGTGTATTATCATACTGTGGGACTATTTCGCACGATAGAATTATAGCTTCATTAATTAGTAGGTGATTAATTATCAGTGAACGGCTCATTAAATGTAGCTAAATTAAATCTAAATTAAATCTACACATGCCTTCACAAAAATTATATTAACAAATGTAATAATAAAATTAGAAAGTCTAAATACCTACATGGATAGGGAGGTGATGGGGAAAGTGTGTGTGTATGTATGTGTGTGTGTGTGTGTGTGTGTGTGTCTGTGAGAGCATCAGCACGTGCTATAGCCACTCACCGATGCTTTTTTTATAGAGTCTATCCAATCATCTCGTTCTGACGATGAATTAACTGATACAATGTATGGTCTTGTGGGAGTGACTATTTCTGGACATATACAGAACAGTATCAGACATACATTCACTATTAATAAAATGTTATAGCTTGATTTATTTTGTTCTTTCATTGACTTACCTAAACAGTTCAGTATCCTGGGTCTGTTACTGAAAGCATTTACCTATACCATACAATATCACATAACCACACTTTCTAAGCAGTATTATTACACACTTCTGACTAAGTCAGCCTCTTACAGGTGAAATATATTGTGACATGGATGTTTTTCTTCTTTTTTTTTTTTTTTTTTTGCTGGATAGTTTTATGGACAATAATGGCAAAGGAGACATCCTTGACTAACTCAGAGCAAAACTACCTGTTTCAGCAAAAGCACACTTACTATTTTCAGCTAAATGATCCTACTGTGCAAAAAACCACCCTTTAGCACAACCACCCTTTACCACTATTAGCACAACCACCCTTTACCACTATTAGCACAACCACCTTTTAGCACAATCACCCTTTACCACTTTTAACAAACCACCTTAAAACACCCTTTACCACTTTTAAAAACCACCCTATCACTTTTAACAAAAACCCTTTACCAGTACCACTTTTAGAAAACCATCTTTTATACCACTGTTAGAAAAAGCACCCATTACCATTTCACCCTTTACCACATTTAGCAAAACCACCATCCTTTTAGAAACCCACCTTTATTATTTTCATCAAAACCACCCTTTTCTTTCAGCAAACTAGCCGTTTAAAAAAACCCTGTACCATTTTCAGCAAAAACTACACCCTTTACCACTTAGCAAAATCACCCTTCAGTAAAACTTTGTGAGCAACCACCTGCCAGCTTTACTATCAGCAACAGCTGTGCATTTGATAAATGGTACCCTTTTGCCTAACTTATCATTTTCAGGAAAGCAACATTTTTTTCAGTCCAACACCTTTTACCATTTTCAGTAAACCATCCTATCATTTTCAGTAAACCACCTTTTACGAAAACAAGCCAGACCCATGCACTTGCAGCAAAGATGCAATAAAGAGTTCCCTGAAACATTTGTTTAATCATCTCCATCTAATAATATGCTTCTGTACACGCAACGACGGTGTATGTATTCATGAATAATTCATGAGATGAGCTGGGTTGGTAAAGTGTTATCAAAGCATCAAACGAGCCAGAAAGTACGACGACAGTTGAGTTGTGTGTGTATTCATGAACTGAACGGGCCGGGTTGGCAAAAAGTCGTCGTAACGACAACAGTGTGTATTCATAAAACTGAGCTGGGTTGGTGAGGTCTGACTAGCGAGACTCTATATACATATGGGTTAAGAAAGCAGACTGATGTAACTAAACAAGTGGTAGAGGATAAAATAAGACAATAAAATAAGACAATAAAAATAGCCTATGCTGTTCCATTCCTAATTTTATACATCAAGCACCACTGTGTGGTGGGGTACTTGCTAGTTACCATCATTCTAGCATGTCTCCATGTATCATCACCACCACAACCATTCACCATCACATCCACTGTAATCCCAGACCAGTCAGATCATCATAACCATCATCATCATTGCCTTGTTGCAACTAGTCTGATTTTGTCAAACATGTAATTTAGTATACGATTTACACTCTCAAAACAGTTTTTCATTTTTTTGGGAAAAGCATTTCAAGTCACATGATCAAGGTAACAGAATTCCTGACAGCTTACAAACAACTCAGATACGGATCTATCTACATTCATTCTTACTCAAATCTTTGTACTCCATGCTATGTTGAAAGAAAAACAACACTCATACAGAAAGACAGGTGGCCTCACTAGGAGAAACATTTTATATATAAAACCTCAGCTGAAGTCGGTACCAAGGAAGAGAAGCATTTCCTTATTTAACAAATGCAACTATTCTGCAATATATCACTCCATCAGTACTTCTGTAAGAGTTCATTCATAGGCTAAAAACTTAACCCTTCTTTTTTTGTTCTTAATAGTAAACAAACTAACTAACAAATAAATAAATAAACAAATAAATAAATAAATAATACATATTTAAATAAGTAAACAATATTTAAATAAATTAATTAATAAATAAACAAGTAAACAAACAAGCAAATAAATAAACAAATAATTTTGAATCTAGCCACATCTAAATTTCCCAATACTATACCTTTGTAATGTATTGACAGTTTATTTCTGTCAGGATGTCAAACTGGGAGAGATCGGAAGTGAATTCTGCTTCCTCTGAATAGAGTCTGAGTTTGTGTGTGGAGAAGTCAATGATCATATAGTTCCTGTAGTAGTTGCCATCCTCAGGCCGCTCCACCTGGACACACCCAACTGCATTACCATCATCATCCAGTAGCGGCATGACAAACTTGAAACAAACTACACAACAGGAGAAGTGATGAAGTGATATTTTATAACACACACACGTACACACACACACACACACACACACACACACACACATGCACACACACACACACACACACATGCACACACACACACACACACACACACACACACACACACATGCACACAAGGCTAAAGGGTGGCCAATGTACAATTACATACCAACTAGAACGTGGTTGTGAAAACAACTTATGCACTGGTTCCCCCACAAGACGTACGTTGAGGCTAACACGCTTGCCCGAAACACCCCAATAAACCATGTCTTCATCACTTTCAACTGATGTTCACAACACCTTCTCTTATTATGTAAGAATGGCTCCTTACAATCCACATCTTAAAATCAAGTTTGTAATTTATTTATTTTTCCATTATAGTATTAAAACCTAACATGTGATTTAAATTGTTTGATGAAAGAGTAGGTTTTATAGAGTTCTAAGTGCTTGTGAGAACCCTCAATGGAAGATCTATGAATCATTGGGTCTGCAAATTACTCTTATCTTACTATGGGAAGCAGTTCTACCTGGAATGAAGCCAATCACTAGGTTAGTTTGTCCAAAAAATAGAAAACTAAACATAAAAAATTAATAAATAGAAAAAAGAATGTTTAGAGGGTAATTTACAATAAAATGTGCAATTTAATATCCCAACACTTTTGGCGCGTAAATTGCCCATTAAAAAATGTATGGGAGAAAATCACTGTTCAATTGAAATCGCACGGGGAAAGTGAAATAACATGGAAACTAAGTGAAATACCACAGTAGCTAAGTGAAATAATACAGGTATGTGTGCATGCGTGCAGCTCTAGCCTTGGAAATATACAGTTTGAGTAGTTTCATGATGGAGACAATATCATTCTTTAGCGCAGAAGTTTTACCCGTACTAGACGGAATTTTTTTTTCTTCAACAGATAAGGAGGAGCCATAGGCTGAAAACTAAGTTCCAGAGGAAGCTAATCCTGGAACACAGAAATTGTGAGTGAACAATACAGTGTAGCTACAGTGCAAATGAAGCTGGCATACTATTAGCAAGTGATAGTCGTGCTATTACTCATGCTAATAGCTTGAAATTAGTAGACCTTAGTAATACAGGGATATTCCGTTTCTATTGAAAGGTCAGTTTCCTATTGAAAGGTCAGTTATCAACAAATCAAAGACGCTATAATACAGTTCAGTGTCAGTCTCTAAGCAACATCACTTCCACTCAACATGTGGCATGAGATTTTATCTGCTATCACCAGATAAAATGTCAGATAAGCAGTTAGAGTCCATGACCACAACTATACATGTACACAACTATACATGTACACAACTCTACATGTACACAACTCTACATGTACACAACTATACATGTACACAACTATACATGTACACAACTATACATGTACACAACTATACATGTACACAACTATACATGTACACAACTATACATGTACACAACTATACATGTACACAACTATACATGTACACACAGCTAATGCAACACCTTGCATCAGTAGCAAGTATGTATGTATGTATGTGTGGTACCCAGTAATTAATTCCAAAACACAGTCCATGACCCTTACAAAGAAAGACTTTTCTCAAAAGAAACCTTCTCTAAACAGATCTAGAAAGTGAAAACAAGTCAATTGAATAAAAAAAAAATCCCTCCATTTTTTTGGACTCTGCCATGTCTACCTTCCTATGAACGCATGCCTGACAGCCAGAACATCCACCAGTTTTTCCCATGCAATTGGTGCTTGCACAAATAAATTTCCCTTTATAGTAAATAAAATAAATGGATTGACCCTCAACATGTATGGACATTCGAGTTGCAGTTTTAAAATAGTGCATTACTTAATTAAACCATTCATACAGCAAATCTCAGGTACAGTACATGTAGTTGCTCCAATAGCAAGAGTGAGATCAAACTGTAGCATTAACCTGTTCATCTTGGAAGTAATGTTCAATGCCTACTATACCATGGCCAAAATTACGTCATCAATAGTTTTCATTGCTAGTAAAATGTATTCACAGAGCAGCAGTCAGCTAGGCAGACAACATGAAGTGTTCATTACACTAAATAATCAAGGTGTCCACACACACACACACACACACACACTCACACACACACGTACATAGACACAAGTGTGGCTAGCTATGCTTATAGGTTCTCTTTTCTTTTTTCTTTTTTTTCTTTTTTTATTTAGTAGTGATGTTTCTGCCCAAGGAAAGGTACCTGACTAAACCAGCATATGTACTTGAGCTAGTCTTTTATAACACTTGTTGCACGGGCACCTTTCAGTAGCACAGGCAAATCCATTCAGTAGCACGGGCAAATCCATTCAGTAGCACGGGCAAGTCCATTCAGTAGCACGTTAGCTTTAGAGTAGCATGTGGTCCTTCAGTAAGTTACGTCAGATTACCAGAACAATGAAATTGAATCCATAAGGACTTGAAGCATTCAACAACATAAATAAAATATCACAAAAGCACAAACAAAAACTCACAGACAGACAAATAAAAACTATCATATATCTAAAGCACCTACTGCCACTATGAACAGTGTATTCTGGAACTGACTCCTCCTCAATAAACTATACTGAAATAAAACAACTTCCCTGAAACTGCCTCCAACCTGGTGGGACATCAGAGACAGGTCCCTCTAAAACAAGCACTTAGTGCAATAGGTGAGTAAGGACATTGTCTACACTAACATTCACCCACCGCATCACCAAGAGGTACCAGGACTCTCTTGGGAATGGATACAACAATAACAGGAACAGGATATGAGGCAGAGCACCGTAACTTTGCAAAAGACTCCTTGCTTTATCTGCTTATACATTACAATTGTACCATAAAATAATAATATGGACACTTCAAACTTTAAATCTGCCAAAATATATCTGTGAGTTCCACGAGTTTGTCTCTCTGATTGTGTGGAGATTCTAAAGTGCATCATCCTCCTTCACTCCCTCCCTGGGGCTACAGTTGACGATTAGAACGAATTCCAGTCAGCTTTGTTAAATTTTATAACGGGCACCAGAAATACAACTCCTTATATAACCCCAGACATTATTTAATTTCAGAATATCATGATACAAATACGGCAGCCAAATGGCTCCATATTCACACACTCAGATTACAATCGAGTCTTCTAAATACTCTAAATACATGCGTGTAAAACAGAAAATGTTCAGATGTAACTCCGTCAAAATTAATTTGTCTAGAACTACGCAAGGGCGCGTTTGTTGAATGCTCGCATGATGTGGAAATACTCAAGGAAAATATCCAATGTATATATTTTTAGCTTTACTTTGTCTACTCTATGATACGATTCAAAGAAGCAGAGATAAACCTACAAGTGATTTGTAATAACTATCACTTATACTAGAAGACATGTGAAGAAGCCTTGCATCCACAACAGTTCTCTAGAGAAGTTTGCATTAGTTGCTACTCTATCCGGAGATTAAAGAATCTCCACACAGTCAGAGAGACAAACTCAAGGAATTCACTCCTCCTTACTTCAAAAGAAAAAGTCACCCACCAACCAACCACCACAAGGCAAGTGAAAGATGTGCCTTCACATTGTGCACACTTCAAATTCCCACACCTCTAACTTTCACATACTGTGAGAACAGGACCAAATTCCAGGAAAACAACACAATGACGAATATTTTTCCCAGAAATGAAAGCATTTAGGACAAATACTGGTTGGATAAACGGCATACTCACAACTGAGAAGTGTATATGTTCCCTATTATATATCAAGTAGAACACAGCAGTGTTTCTACAGTGCATAGCAGCGAGGAAATAGTTAATGATTCATTACCGACACATTTCTTTCACAACAACAACAAGGCTTCTGTAGTTTGTAGCTAGTGCTTACAACAATAGTGGATGAAGTTCTGCAGTGAGTGCCGGATGTGATGATCACAAATACAATAGCTTACATGTGAGTATGCATACATGCATGTGTGTGTGCATGTGCTATATGTTCTACTCAGCATGCATTACACATGACCATGGGATAACTGAAGAAAAAAAAATTAAAAACGATAATGAGCTATGTGATATGTGCTTAAAAAAGTGAATTATTATCATAGCATTCTTTACAGCACACTGCTAAGACCACAACTTTAGCACAAGGAAAACTAAAACACTAAAAACACACAAACACACACACACACACCAACTGGAAGCATCCACACACGTCAATAAGCTATTCCTGCACGCTTGCCACTCCCTGCATCCACCTTCACCCTAGAGCCGTGTCCAAGTCCCCAACTTGCTAGCCTTCCTCCCTTCACACACACACCATTTAGACAAAAAGAACACAAGCTGGAGATTGTTATTCCAGGCCACGTATCCTCTGTAAGAAATTCCAGGGCCATGTCTACAAAGCTATCCCAACATTCAATACTGGACAGGCTGCAGACACACACTAATACATGGATACACACGTATAGACACACTGTGTGAATGGATACACCACATATGCAATACCAAACTCGCACACACACTCTCAAAAAAACACATGTAACACATCACTTGCACATAGCTAATGACTGTATGCGAGCATATATACACGCACCTACTTAAAGTGTCTCAACTCAAGTGACAGTATATAGCATGTAGCATAGGGCTGCTAAATAATGTAGCTACCAAAATCCTATTCCTGCATCACCACAAAGGAAAAACTATTCAACAGAATAAGAAATAATACAAGGCATCATAAGACTATCTGCTGAGAACAGGCACACTTCAAAGTTAACTGGGACTAAAGCATGTGAGCACCTATTTATCATTCAGATGAACAATGCACTTGTGTATTGGAACTACCAATTCTTGTTCATTATTGCTGCATCTAAACAACAACTTAATTAGCACTTAAATCATGAACTTTTATAAATGATATGTGATTATTGTATATGTATGTATTACCCTGTCTGAGACTGGGTAGGTTGTTACAAAGATTGCCGAGTTCCTCCAAACCATGTGCATGACTGGAATCTTTCTGAGAACAAGAGTGTTTCTTTTACAAGGTGTGTAAAGTAAACTGTGATGAAGTGAACAATGCAGGTGTTGTTTGCTTGAAGGACCTTTTTGGTGGTGGCAAGAAGTTGGGACATGTCCAACTATAGCTCCATATACGACAGCAGTTGATGACTTTAGAGCCAAGCATAGCTGTAGCTCGCCTAATTTGCCGGAATATCGGTTACTTAATGCGCCCTGCACTTTGTTAATCCTTTACGTGCATATTGATGTTGGATATTTATATGGGTTCTAAATAAACATCATTTCCATGTGATACAGTAGGTTTTGGTTAAGATGGTGGTAGTTTCTATAGCAGTGTCAAATAAACAGCCAGGTTGGACTTCAATTAGCTGTCTGAGTATGTGAAGGGCTCATGTGCTGGTGGGTTTAACAGCAACTGCCAGTTCTGTCTCATTTGTATTATACCCGCATTCCTTGAATTGCGATTTTGCTCATAAAAAGTACAATTATCATGTAGGTGAAAAAATCACATTTTTTTTTACTAGCAGTTAATTTTAACCACCTTATGATAATTAATAACCACTTCAGGTTGCTTCTTGACTAATTATACACCTATGTATACAGTGTATTTAATAATCATTGTGATCTCTACCTTACAATATCAACACTGCTTATGTATATTGGCTGCAGATGCACCAATAAGAAAAACAATACTCTAGATGACCGGCACTGGTAAGAAAAAGCCCCAACTTACAATAAATACTACTACTACTACTACTACTACTACTACTATTGCTACTACAACTAATATTACTACTGTTGCTGCTGCTAATAATAGTAATAATAATAACAACAACAATAACAACATAAAAATAATAATATCTGTCAATCCAAACTTTACATATACGTAGCTGCAGAAGAACTAGTGCTGTGAAATAGATAGCAGTCAGCCAGAGTGTGAGCCAGTAGTTGCTGAAGTGCACCATCCCACTGACATGGTGACCAATGGATAACATTAGGATCAATGAACCAGCAATTCTTAGCTGCAGTTATCCTCCATATTTGGAATGAAAAATTGCAAAAACAAAAACAAAAAAACCCAAACAGGCAAATACACGCCTTCATTACTTCACCTTCTTCGTTGTAAGTAGGGCTTTAGAAGTAACCTACGTACTGTATGTGGTTTACTGTAAGTTACAAGTCAGTATAGTAGAGCTTACACAATACCTTCAACTCATAATAGGATGTCGTTGGTATACTGGAGATTAATTACAAATAGTCAATTCATAAGAGAAAAGTAACAGTCTCTTCGAATTTTAGTGGATACCTATTATGATCTTATAAATCCTGTGGCAACAGAAAGATCAACAAACATCCAGAAATGTGTCAGGGTAAATCATGGGCATTATGAAACTCTACTTCCTCCTCCCATACAATAATAACAACAATACCACCCAGGAGATGGGTAACTATGGCAACATAAACCCACATTCACAATTCTAAAATCTGCATTAAAAGTGAAAGTAAAATTTTCATGCACTAAATTTTAAAGCAATACTTAGGATTCCTTTCTGCCCCGCCGACATTCACAACTAATGCTGTCAACTTTGATATGATAACTGCTTATCATCAATGAAAAGCAGAGAGAAAATAATTCACACTTTATATCACAGCAGTCGTGGTGCTAACTTTCTGCACCAGCTGTTGCACGGAGTAATGTAAGCTAATTCATTACTTGGCTAGAAAGAGGCCTACTTTGCATACGTTATTTCCAGCTGCCAAAAGCCTTTCATCATCATGCATCTAGAAATAGGAAGGGCTTTGCCAATTATATGTATACTTCAACTATAAAGATTCACTGGACTTTATTGTTTGTCGGTAGGAACGAAATAGATTGAAAAAGTAAGTGTGGTCAAATATGTCAGTTATATGAAATGCGTAAAAGTAAGACTGCAAATAAAATCAGTGAGCACATGTAAGGACTCAATTCCCCTCTCAAGTTCAATATTAAGTATCCACGAGAGCCACTGTTGACAGACAGCACAGAATAAGTAGCTACAGTAACAATTATTACATATACGTATACTTCTACAATGAAATAGCAGATCCTTCTTGTCATACCACGGTAATGTCTCACTCCATAATTCAGTTTGGAGCACAATTTTGACACACACATGCACACACACATGGTTCAACTGAAAACATTCACTTTCAACACCACTAATTCGATGAATGAGCCACAATGTGGACTTGAAAACACACTTGCCCTTGGACCTGTATGCCTCCTCATCATGAAATACTATTACACTAGCATTCAAGGGACCCTCACATAAAAATGGCAGGTATTTAACTTATTCTCAAGTTCCCAATTGATATTGCAGACCAATGTAATGGCAAACAGAGCTACAAACCTCGCTTGGCCACAACCTTGCTTTCACACAGGAGAGGATCTGGTATATTGACACAGAGTAGTCATTGCCACATCATCAAAAACTAATAAGATTTGCTAAACTATGATTGCTGTGGTTTGTCCCAGTGGTTGCTGTGTGGTAAAATAAATCCAGTATCCCAACCCCCCCCCCCCCTTGGCTCTATATGAAGCCGCCTGATTAGACTCCCTCCCTCCCTCATTAGCATCTTTAATTAGGTGGAGCTACCCTATAATGTGCAAGCTGATATTGTAGGGGAATACCAGGAATCTGTTGTATACCCCCCACACTCCAGCATCATCAAAAAGGCTGTATTGTGAGTACTGAAATCAGTCAAGCAGCCAAACACAATGAGAAGGCCATTATGTCTTTGTTGGCCCACTATAACCTTTGCAACTGATGGAGTCATACCAACAAACCACAGCATGCATGCTACTTCTCCAGAGTAATAGAAGGTACAATAACTTTAAAGTATACTAATATAATAACCTCACACTTGCAATTATACATAATAATAAAGGCCACACCTAATGGGTGGAGTCCTGGACTCATGGCCACTCCCATGGAAATCAATAGAGCCAGGTCACATGTACACAAACATGATTAAAATGCTGACACATAACTCTGAAGGACAGGTTTCCCGAGTGAAAATTTGTTTTTCGGCTTGAATGTGGCCATTTAGGTTTGAACTATGGCTTTTTAGGCTTAACTATGGGGTGTTTGGGCTAGGACTCTAGCTTCTGAAGTAAAGAGTAATTCCAACAGCCATAGTGCATACAACCAACTACTGGCACAATAAAAACTTGTGAAGAATGAAAAGTCCATGGGATCCCACCAGCTCCTCTGTTGATATGGCCGGGTGTGCTGGTATGGGTGTGCTGACCGTTGCAAAGTGTATGCATTAGTGACGAGCATCCAATTTCAAGCTTTGTTCATTATTCCTGGAGTCTCCACCCACATACATGGACGTGTCCTATAGCCATATCATCACCTAACCAACAGGAGCCAAAAGCATGCAAGGAGAGGGGGGAAACAGGGGGGAGGGAGGGGGATATACTGAGTGAAGCCCCCCCCCCCCCCCCCCCCCCCCCCAACATCAGGTATACCAGAAAGGCTAACCTGACCATTCTTTCTAACCTGACCATTCAACCTCAAGGAAGAGTTTCCAGCAGAATACAATATATTTGATGAAATATCCAATGAGGATTTTCTAAGATTTCATTGGACAAATGATGGGACTCTAGGAAAATTTCAAAAAAAATTAATGATGGGACATCCAATGGACAACTCTCACAGCCTAAGGAATATATTGATATAAGCAGCAGTGAAAAAAAAAGGCCAGAAATAAAACTTAAGTACATACTACTTACTCGATCATAAAGTAAATGTACCCGGATAACACACTGGCAGCCCTTGGGTGAATTCTTATCTAAAATTGTCAAATATGTAAGGTGTAGTTCTGGCCGTTCCATGGAGAGTTTGAAGTTAGTGGAATAAGGGCTGGAGTTAAAGCTATAATTTACCAGCAAACTTTTCAAATAGATTGAGAGGTAACTAGAATGTTATATTTAGGCAGTCAACCCCCCAAATTAGTGGGGCTAGGGCTAGTACAAACACATTGATGAAATCTAGACAAGTAAAATGATAATAATAATAATAATAATAATAATAATAATAATAATAATAATAATAATAATATTAATAACTTATTATTATTAGGCTTTGATCTACTATTGACATTCCATACCAAAAAGGCATCATTGAAGCATGTAAGTTGTATTGTCTAGAGAGCAACATATGAGGCTGCAAGTGCAAGTAATGAGAACATGACAACCAGCTCACACACCAAAGGTGTGACAGTGTAATGCTGTGGGAAAAAGTTGGCAAAAATTATCACTCCCAAAGGAGGCTCCTGAAATCCAGCTGCTCTATGTATTGTTGTCTCACAAAAGTACCACTTGGAAATGAATGTGAAGTGGTGAAGAGAGGAAAGAGGGGAAAGAGAAGGAAGGGGTGGGTGAGAGGGGAGTGTGAAAAAAAATTTAAAAAAAGTAGGACAAAAACTCCTAAAATAAAAAAGTAGGACAAAAACTCCTATCTACCTTCTAAAACCAGTTCCTCCCTTATTGAGGAGGTAGTGAGGTAATTAGTAAACTTCCATATTCCATACTCACTTCATTCCATATGGGAAAAAAAAATGCTCACACTTTATCTCTTTCCATTCAAAAAGGACTAATGGAGTGACAACTACTGCCCATGTTGCTAATGAGAGGCTTATTTTCAAATTTGTACCTACCACTTCCCTATGCCAAGTTTCCCCATTAACTTGCTTTACTTTATGCCAGGTTAATGGCACAGTTTAATGGTCAGACTAACTGATGCTGCTTGCTGCTAACAAACTTAAAACTTCACCAAAAACACTGACTAAACCACTGACTTTAAACTTTTACCATCACAGAATAGAATTGGTGTCACAGTCAGCAGTGAAATTCTAGTAACTGGTGCTTTAAATTTGTGCAGACACCGTGAAAAGCTAGCTAAAACATCACACTGTAATTGTGTTCGAATAACTAAAAAAAAAATTGCGGGCTCTTATGTGTGGCTGACAACGCATTTGCAGTCTGTTGCTTGTAAGACTGAAGTACCAAAAGCAACTTCTCGAGGATTAAACATGCAATCCAGTTAGAAACGCCAAATGCACTTACCTTCTCTATTTCTTCAAAATAGCTTTATACTACCGGGCTCCCGCAAACTGCCCTGAGATTGGTTAGCAGAAATGTCTACTTCTAGTTCACCAAAAGAGAAACCCGGAATCGAGCCAACTGTACTGTACTTCACAATAAAATACTTTCAGCCTCTCACACGGCGGGGCATCAGCCTTCACTACTATAGCAACCCAACCGGGCCCCCTCCCCCTAATTTAAATCGTTGGGACGTCCCATGAATAACGCCAATAATGTCTACATACAGGAAATACCATTAGAACAGTATTAAAAAAATGAATGGAACTGTATAGTGACTACAATTAAACAATATCATCATCATCGTCATCATCTTCAAAATTTTCGTCATCAGAAACTTTGTGGTGATCTCCGTCCACTGATCCGCCATCACTGTCTCCTCCGTCGTACGGTTGAGCTGGTCGGCTGACTGGGAGAGGCTCGGCACTCACCTCACGAGACTTTTTCTCAAACATATCAAGCATCCTGCAAGAGATGAAGAATAGAGCAACTTTTATATCATGTGTTCACTTTGGCAGGCAGACTACAGAAGGAGGAGTCAAAAAGCTTCAAATTCTACACCACTCTCACAAACACACACACACACACAATACCTGAATACAAAAAATTAATACAGTGAGTGAAAAAAAAGAAAAAAAGAAAGACACTGTATAAAGCCCCTCCCCAGGATTTGTGTCTCAGGAGGGAGTCCTATTGATCCTGGGAAGGGGAGGGGGAGGGGGAGCAACAACTTTGATTAGGGGAAACTTTTAGCTCAAGAGGGGGAAATCCCAACATTCTCCCTTCCGTATCAAACACTATGCACACACACACACACACACACACACACACACACACAAGTCTTATTTATATTAAAAAAAAAAAAAAAAAAAAGTAAAACAACAACACCAAACATAAATGAAATTCATTAACACTAATTTTCACTGTATGACTTTAAAAACAGCCATTGCACTTCCAGTTGAACTAGTTAACTGGTAAATCTAGCTAAGTTATAAGCAGTGTGTGTGTGCATGTGTATCAATCCAGATTTCTCTTCATATTTTTTCATTCATTTACTCACACATCATGAAGCTCCACTAGGTCGGGTATTTCCACACCGATCTCCTCGTTCATCTTGCTGATAAAAGTGGGTAGCAATGTCTTAACCACAAACTGGCTGTCGTTCATGATATAATCCGTCTCTGCAATGTTCTCATCCCTCCCCAGAGCATCACTGTAAAGTACGCCCATGTTGCGAAATATATCACAGAAGCACACGATGAAATCCTCCAATAGTTGTGGGGTGTATATTTTGAAGACATCATTCATGTAGTCGATGGTCATGAGGCAGAAGTGAATGGTTGTGGCACTCAAGTCCACCATGCCTTCATGCACCATGTTGCCAAATTCCTTCACTCCCAGAGACTGCATCTGTAAGATGATGGCTAGAGAGCAGAAAGATAACAGCAACCAATTAGATTACCAGAAGCATTGCTTTTAATTATTAATTTATTAACATATTTACTACTGCTGCTTCTACTATTACAATACATACCACTATTACTACTACGAAATCACTATCATCTGGTTTGAAAGGAGTCCATAAATATTATAAGGCAAGAAAGATTCTTTAGAGGAGAAGAAGTCTTGCTACAGAGTAGTGCACACACAAAGTTTCCCTCTACTTATTGTTCACCCAAAGAAATAGCTCTCCATAATGTCCACTGCACATCACAGACAGTAACAGACCTCCTCATTCAACGCTGTATCAGAGACCTTACCAGTTAATTTTGGCTGATCTTTTCTGAGATCAAAAGGAGCCCAAGTTTCAGCAGTACCCAACGTGGCACACTCCTCCCTAATGTGCTTCCTCCCTTCATTCAGTGCCTACACAGATACATGCTGTTTCAAACCAATGCTAAAAATGTAAAAATAAATAAATAAAAACATATATATCTTTACAATTTTTTTCAGCCTATGTACTCTCTCTCTTCAAGCCTCTTCAAGCTTTCAGCAAACATTATTGTTTAAAAAAAAAACCTGTAAAGAAAGAGAATGCATCTAATAGGGTTTTCATACAGGATTTGTCAGGGGTCACACATGCACGATTCTATAATCTTACAACTCAAATATTTCAATTATAGCCAAAAAAAAAAAAAGGGGGGGGGGGGTGAAGATCCCAGGGCCAGCCTCCCCTCTGTATGAAAATCTGTCTAATTCTCTGTCACCCTTTTTACTGGCTTTTATGTGAAAGTAAAGCATACAAAAGATATATGAGATAAAAAATGTAATTACTCAAACAAGTGGACAATAAGATTATAAAAGAGTGAATAAAACATACAAATCGAGTGCCCTTTCCTGCTGCCAACTCAGGCAAATGTTTATGTACTATATAGTAGACAAACACACACACACACACGCGAGCACACACACTGATACAAACCTGAATGAGGAAAGGATGGTAGAGATCCCACAGGGCAAAGGTCAAGTCTAGGCCTATATTGTTGAGCGAGTCACACTCCTTCATAGTACTGAGAATACAGTCAGTCACTGTAGACAACGTGGAACCCTCAGTGCTACTTTTGTTGTTTGAAGATGAGAAGATGACTTTAGCCGACTTCTGGGAAAAGTACTTGAGCAGGTTATTACACCAAACGATGAAAGAAGAGTAGCTTCCATAGTTCTTATCAAACGCCCTCTCAAACTCTATGGCTGCATTTCTCAGGCCCATGAAAAATGTGGTGGCAAAGTTGGTGGCAAATAAGTTCAGACTGTCCTCCATTTTGACATCGCTCAGGTCTCTCTCAATAATTTGGCGGTAATTTTCGAGGAAGAGAGTGCAAGCCTTAGCGGACCTCCCAAACTGAATGAGAAATTTCACAGCTCTGCGAGCAGCCCTAGGACCACCCCTGAGAGAACCACTAGGAGACGCTTCCAGCTCTTTCATTAAGACGCTACTGAGTCGGTTGATGCGGTGATTTAGGCGAGCTCTTACATCCCTGAGGGCGTGACTATCCATCATGTCTTTCAGGAAAGTCTTGGTGCTAAGAATCAAGTCTACCGCCTGCTCAAACTCTCTCTGCTCAATAAAGACGTCCAATGTCTCAGGCACATCCTTGAGCCACTCCTCATTGAGCATGTCCGCCTGCTTCTTCTCCACACTGACAGGAGTAGTTGGAGTGGCCATCTGGAAGGCCCTCATCGAAGTGCTGAGAATGGTGGATTCCACTGTCTCACTCCTGGACCTTTCTAGTGCTTCCTTCTTTTCTGCATCCACCTCTTCCTTGCGTTTTCGCTTGGTCCCTTCCAGAACTTTGATCCAGTTCCTCTTGTCCTCCTCTGTCTCAGTCTGATACAAATGGCTGTCAGGAAACATGAGGATTTTGAAGGCCATGGTGAGAGACTCACAGTCCTTGATGTCCACAATGGCCATGTTGTCTAGCTCATAAAGAGACTGGAACTTGTACTTAACGGGTCCTTTTCTTTTGGATACAGGCACAGCCGTCATTAGGCTATCATTGAGTAGAAATGCCTTTACTTCTCCAAGTTCTCTATATGTTTCACGGTCTAGTTCATACAGTCGACCTGAATGGATTAAATATCTGTCCGGAACTTCAGTAACTATAGCACCTCCTTCAACGGTTTCCAGAAGGAAAGAGATGCTGTGTTGCTGCTCTTGTTTCTCTGCCCTCTCCATATCCTGAATTGCACTCTTGCTCTCTGAAACGGTGAGGGCCTGGAGGGATTTGGTCAGGATGCTCTGCTCATGGAGGGAGTGGCCCAGCTGGTACATCTCGGCCTCCAATGAAGAAATTTCTTTGGAACTGTCAATGAAAGGGACATAGTTTTTAAAGACATTTTGCTTCAGCTGCTGCGCTGTGCGATCAGCAAGGGCCTGGACCCTTTTCTTGTGCTGGTTCCACTCCTGGGCGCTGTCATAACTCTGAGCAACATCTCTGACAAATTGTTTGACATCAAAGTTATCAGAGCCAAGGCAAGCTTCTAATTCTTTGTCCTGACCAACAGCACTACCCTTATTTTTAGCTCCGGCTTTCTTGAATTCGAACTCCATAACTAATAAGAAGCGGAGAAGAGACGCACATCAAAACGACCTTTCACCTCTTGTATCTTTGCCACACCCGCTACACTTCGTAAACACAGGATAGGAGGCGGGGACACAATCCTAAAAAAGCGCGGGAAATACGCAGTTCTCCCTTTTAGAAGCCCATCTTTAGTTTAGGTTGTGAGGATAATAAATAATGGGTTCCCCTAATGTACCTTTACCAGAAAGTATAATACGTTTTCTTGATGAAGCTCAGAACTCTAGTTCCCTTCAGCACAAACTGGTTAATGGTCTTGCGGCTCTTTACAGCAGGACAGACGACCACAAGAGGTTTTTTGAAGCCTTCTTCCAACCTTTCAGCAATATATTGTTAGTGTACAAGAGAGAACCAGCAGTTGAAAGAGTAGTTAGTTTTATATCTAAATTTGCTGCCAAAGTAACTCCCAAGGAGAAGGAGAAAGGTGTGTGTCAATTTTACTTATATTTGTAAAACTAGTTTCAATAAGCTAAACATACTGAACTTGTTATAATTGTATGCAACAATGAAGGGGTGAGGTCATTTAATGAAGAGTGTGGGGCTGCATGATTACCATAATTCTATAACTACTGTGTGGTGTGAGAATTTGTGCATATTTTACACTTAGAGGTATTAAACTAGTGATGTGCTTCAGCACATATGGTGAGCGAGCTGGTCTGACGGAAGTTTACATTTGAATGCTAACTGCTAATAAATATTGTTTAGTTCATTGCTATTCTTTAGCAACACACAACACTTTTATTCATACTTGTTCACTGGCTATACCAGCACAAGACCTGTGTTGTATTCTCTTCGTGACTTGACTATGGGACAAATGATTTTCAAGGGGTAAGCAATCAAATTTGCAAGGATGATAGGGTAATGATCGATAAACTAACGGTTTTACTTTAAGCTGGTCGCCTTTCCAAAGTACACTCCGTTCAAAATGCTCTATTGTACCAGGGCTCTAGTAGATATAGCATTACGTTGTATTCTCTTAGTGACTTGACTATTGGACTTTGGTATTTCAAGTAAGAACAAATATGTTATGTTTAAGGCATATAGCTATTACAAACAGCGCATTAACTTACTACCGCCGCTAAAAATTAAATGAACTCGGCCAACTTTGGAAGACCTAACTGCGAACATCTCTACCATTCTGTGTCCGTAGCTCTTTGCCGTTTTTTCTTTTCCTAACATTATTTCTAAGTCTTTTGTCCCGAAATTATTGTGCCCGTGCTAATGTTTACATAATTTTAAGTAGCCTCCGGGGGTGGACACGCATTGACCTCTTTGAACTTTGCCATATATATATATATATATATACACCAAAATCTCAAATTGAGACCCGTTAGTGAGAGTCTCGCTTTGCTCGCCCAATTAAAATTCGTCTTAGTGGTTTGATGAATCAGCAGTTGCATTTATTTTTGGCAAATATTTTAACCTACCATTGCATGTGCTTCAATCAAGGGAATGTTTGTTGCAATGCATAAAAATAATCATTGGTGAGCAATGGGGACAGTTAATATCACGTAATAATATCAATACAATTTGTAAGTAAGGATTGTATGTGATCCTTTAAATACATGCACTGGGCCTTTTTTTTTTAAAAAAATGCAACTTTTACAGGCTTTCATAGATTCTTCTGGTACTGGAGCAATTAATACAAGACACTATTACTGCTTCATATTGTTTTTTCAGTTACAAAAAGTTGGGTTACTAGTGGTTACTATGACATTCATGACCCTTTACCAAATTTATTTTAACATTTCAGTAGCTGATACTATGTCAGAACTGGTAAGCTAGAGGAAATTAGAGAGTGATTCTGTAATAGCTAGCTGAAATTAATTGTCAACTGCTCTAGACGTGCTTCTATAAATAAAACTACTAAAGATATATCATCCATAACTACAGGTGGAAGGGAGCTAGAAGACTAAGTTCATGTTAAATGACAGTATTGTAGCTATGTCAAAGGTTTATTTGTAATGGTTAAAAAAAATCATCTTCATGCCATGGCATAGCATAGCCTGTGCACAAGCACACCACTAGCTGCAGTAGATGTGACAGCATCTCATGCCACCATGTAATCATACTGTGTAGGCAGTTGTGTGCATGTGCTGTAGTTACTTCAACCAATCCATGTCTCTCTTGACTCATATGTATCTGTCCAGACATATCTCGCCCACTATTAGTGACATTTTTACTGGAGTACGTCAGTCCCTGTTTTGACTGATGCTATGGCTAAGCATTTCTCTAATTTTTATAGCTGGGATGTGAATTGTGAGACTTTGACACCTAACTAGTATTACTACATTTTAGAAAATTCATCAGATCTTTCAAGCAGTGATGATGAAGGAGAATCAACCTTCCTGACACTCCTTATTGCCAAACTACTTCTGCTTCATGAATCCAAAGACAAGGCTGTGAGGTGAACAGAAGAAATACTTTCCCATTACCAGTTTTTTGTTTTTGGTTTTTTTAACAGTGATATACATGTATATTACTATATATGGGTATTTGTTTGTGTGTGTGTGTTTCTGTATTTGTGGGCGGGGATTCAGGTTCAGGGTGTGTCAGTTAGTAGCCAAGCTTCTTGGTGAAGCCACTGATTCCAACTGCAAAATGAGTTCAGGCATAGAGGACAGAATTCAGGAAGTTATGTTGCAGAGAGTGCAAGACAAGGTAACTGACCACTTAGTGGTGTGATCAATGTATGTATGTGTGGTATGTATGCAATACTAACCCATTGGAATGTTGTCAATTACGAAATGTCCTACTTAATTGCTGTAGGAAACCAATCTTGAATAGTCAAGCTAGCCTATTGTGTTTTTAATCACATAACTGGTTCACCCAATTGGGGTAGAGGGGGGGGGGGGCGGATAGAGCTTGCACTATCTCAAGGGGGTCACAACATTCATACATATACGTGCGTCATTACTAAGATGGAAGAGGGGCTGAGCAGGAAAGGGGTAGCTGAGGAAATGATTATATTATGGAGAGATAATGTGTGGCTATTTCGTATATTGGGGTTATATCAATTAAGAGCTAAAAATAACTTGTAAGGTCATCCTATGCTAAGTAAGCTTGCTTCAATAGTGTCATTCTCAGTCAATTACGGAAGTCCCATCAAAATGATTTAATTTAAAGTTTCACGACAGGAAACCTATTCTTGTGATTGAGACACTTACAAAGCATCCTCATTGACAAGAATATTTCTAACTTCAATTACCAATACAATACTTACCAACAGCAAGCATTCACAATCTCTGTCATTATTTCACTTTTTAACTTGTACATTTTGCATAAAATATTTTTAAGAATATTTCAAGGGGGGAGGGGGGCAGAATATACTCAGGGGGGAAGAATATGCCCTTTGCACCCCCAGGTGTTGTCATAAATATATACTTTTGGCTAATAAGGATTACACCATAGTTGCTGTGGTAACATTCCCTCTGGCATTGTATATTCCTCCTGTTACGTGCATTGTACTGGGACAGTTCTGCGATGATTCAGAAATGTGACAATTGTAATTATGGTATAAAATACATGTAGTTACTTAATTTGACCACATGACTATAGACACGCCCATTTAAGTGGGAGGAGACTCCCAGGAAGAATACCATTGGACATTGATAGCAAAGCTGGATACTTGTGATTTATTGTTGTTGTTGTTGTTTTTCCAACCTACACTGCACTTCGATTAATGGATGTACTGAGAGTAAACGTCATGTTAGTCCAATGGTCTAAATGCTTGGGGTAATCAGCTAGTACTAAACTTACCTTCCATTGCTGCCATTTGTGTGCGTGTGTGTGTGTGTGTGTAATGTCCAGATCCCGGTTGTTAGAGTGCATGCAGTAGCAGTGCTGCAGTTCTTCCAGGTTGAAGAAGCAGACTGTCCAGTAGTGGCCAAACTTCTAGAGCTCATGGAGAAGGACTCGAGTCCAGAGGTGCGAAGGTGTGTCCTCAACAACATCGTAACTATAGACCCGACTCTGGCAGGTGAATACATACAATGTGGTGGCCAGTTTGGGGGGGGGGGGGGTGATGGAGAAGATTGTGTGCTGGATAATGGCTCTTTTATTGACAGGATGATGAGAATAATGAATGGAGAGGGGCGTGGTATAGGGGATGAAAGGCTGAGAATTTCTTAAATTATGAGTGAATCTAAGTTTAAAGAGAAAATTGAATTCTTAATTTCCTCGAGTGTGGTGTGTTGTAACTGTAACCTGCTTTATTTTCCGTCATCCTCACTCGTATTTTAGCTGTGATACAGCGCACCAGCGACACCAAAGAGCAGATTCGGTGTGATGCCTTCTTGTGGATCTCCAACAATTGTGAAATTAAGCACCTGACAATTAGTAGAAGAATACATGTAAGTTCATGTAGGTGTTATATACATAACTCCACAACATACGATCTCCAACAAGTGTGAAATTAAGCACCTGACAATTAGTAGAAGAGTACATGTAAGTTCATGTAGGTGTTATATACATAACTCCATTTTAATACAGTGGTCACAATAGACTTGGTTTGGTAAGGAAATGTTGAACACTCCGTCAGTTTTAGAAGATATTTTCATGAATCAAGTATATAATAAAACAGTTATTGCTGATGGTTTTAAATTTTTATTCAGGAAAAAAAAATTTTTAATGAAAGAAAACAAAGCAAAATTTTGGGTGCAATATGTTAACTCTGCAAATGAGTTCATGGTATTTTATATACTCGTCTATTGCTATCCTTGAAACTGTTGAAATTCTGTGACTTTACGTGTGTTGTTGGCTTGTGCTTCAGCTGTTGAACGTTGGTCTACGAGACCACAGTGAGAAGGTACAGGAGGCATGCGTGAAAGGACTTTTGAGAAAGTGGAGTCTGGAGTGCAACGATGGTGATTTCCTTAGTCTTCTCGCTAGACTGGATGTGGAACATTCTTCAGAAGTATGTCTGCACAAACAAATATGACTCTAACATTATTAATACGGTACTTGAACCTATTTATTGCCCACCTCTTATTGTTGTACATTTATTAGATTGTCGAATTAGCTTTGCAGAAGCTCTTTGCCAACTTCTCTGAAGAGGAATTGGTGGCCAGCATGCGAAATGTCATGGATATTTCTAATGGTATCCAACCCACAAATAGGGGTGATACATCAGAAAGCCTGGACAGCAGTTTAAACCAGGCAGGGGAGGAGTTAGGGGAGGGGCCTAGGACATCTTCCAACCTCCTGTCCCGAGGGTTCATGCTCAGTGAGGAAGTGTTCTACTGGAGTTGCCTGTGTCGCTACCTGTACAGGAAAGGGGCAGCGGCCCAAGATGAACTTGACAAACTTCTGCCGACTCTGTCTGAGTTTGCGGACTATGTTCACAGGTACAAGAACTTTAGCCTTACTATGTGTCACTGGTTGCCTGTGCATGCTAGCATGGCAGGGTATAGCAGGTCTTGTTTTGTTTTTTAATCCGTACATATTATATCTATGATTCAATCATTCGGCTGAAATAATTATAATAATAGGAATTTTTTCTCTTTTTAACAGCCAATATTTTTTAATTATAACTTAACCCGACGTTTCGACTTCTTGCCGAAGTCCTCTTCAGGGGTCAACTGAGGTCGAACTCTCCGTGGTGATATAATAACAAAGTAAACAGTAAGCGTGCCCTCCAGAAATCTTGCTGTTTACTTTTTGTGTTATTATATCACCACCGGGTTAAGTTATAATTAATAATATTGGCTGTTAAAAAGAGAAAAAATTCCTATTATTATATTATATCTAGTTGTGAACAAAAATTGTTTCAAATTTCGAAATTTATGAAGCTAACGTACTTCAATTTTATATGCAATTATTGCTTTTTTAATGTCACTGCTACTTTCCAAACTTTACTGGTTGTACTGTGCACTATTATCTGGTGAATTTGATGCGCTTTACCTATTTTGGCTAGCCGTGCCTATTGTCATGTATTCTTACAATGTCATTTAAGTCCAAAGGAAACGTGGGAGTGCTGTGTTCTTGTCAGGTTTGAAAGCACTCTTACAGTCCTTGGAGGAAACATGAGTTTTCTGTTTATCAAGTACCGTTTATGCTAAGCAGTACTTGACCGAACCAAAAACACTACAGAGCGTAAGTCGAGTGCTCACCCAAGCTCTGGTTGAATGTGTGATTAAGCTTGTACCGGAGGCCTATCTTGTTCATTACTAGAGTGTATTGAACAAGTTGCAACTATGTATCAGGGTTTCCTACAGGATTTTTTTTCTGGGAAGGGGGGGGGGGGGGGGGTTTAGGAAGGAGGGCCACATGTTTGTTTGACCACATCCACTTTTGCTGAAACCACACCCATTTGATTAAAAATCGTTTCAGGTCTAGAATCAGTGGCATCAATCTTGAAAGACTAATGTGTATTGCAATTGAAGGACCTCCATTAACTGAAGTGAACTTTCACCAACTATTAGATATATACAAACAACAAACTCACAGAATACCATTATAAATCATAACCACAGAATACCATTAAGTAGTAAATATTATTAATTTATTTCATGAAATTTTGGGGGGGGGGGGATCCCAGGGTGCCCCTACCTCTATGAAACCCTGACTATTACACGAGACACCATTTGCCGTGAGTCCAGACTACTTCAGATAGACTTTGTTGTGCATGCACGCACACATGCACAAACATTCAACAGCTATATGGTGGAAGTTGTGTTGGAAGAGACAGATGACGAGGCGCTGAAGTCACAGTCTGAGTTTGTCGGCCAGCAGCTGTGCTCCATGTTGCCATTGTGTGACCTTACGGATGAGCACGGAAGGTGAGTATCCATCCCTCCAACTTGGCTTACAGACATACTCGAGTAATACATTATACCTTTGAGATTACAGATACTATAATGGTTGGTTGTTTGAAATTGATAACTGCAAGAAACAAGTTCATAATTTCATAGTCATCCTAGCACCTGTAGGATTTTGGTCTTTAGTATAGAGTATTGTAGGATGTTGTTGTTGTCTTATGTTGTTTGTTGTTGTTTTATGATCTTGCAGGTCTCGAGTTGCTAGTTTAGTCTGCAATGTGCTGAGTCATCCTCATGTCCCTGTCAAACTTATTGCCCCATTACTATGCCTACAGACGACCATCTGGCCCCAGGAGCACCAGAGGTATGTGAAGTAGGAACCTATTTTTCATTAATTTTTTTGTTTGAGTGTAGAGGATGTCAGGGTTGTTTTTGTTGTTGTTCTGTTCAGATTTTGTCATGGTAGACATTATCTGGACAGGTGAGGTGTTATGAGTCTTTTATGTGATCCGGTGGCTGACAATTATAGGAGTGAAATTTCTTCAATTGATATTGATTTTAATGGAACGTGTAAAAATAAGTTTGGCTTATTTTCTCTAATTGAGATCTGGGGCAGTTGGGAAAAGCATTTAATTCTAAAAGATGTACAGTAGCAGGTTAACATTGTCTTGTGGATATTTGTTTGTGAAACTGGCCCCAAGATTTGCTAGTTAAGTATAAATTGGTGCTATACTCAGAAGTTTTTAAAAGCCACTATGTACTATGTTTCACTTGATACAGTACCTTGTGGAAGTTGAATTACATGCAATTTATACTAGCAAGTACTCCGCCACACAGTGGCATTTGATACATGTTTGCTAATTAAGAATGCAGTAGCGTAAGGTATTTTTATTCATTATTATCATCTTCTACCACCTGATCTAGTTACATCAGTTTTCCTCTCTTGCTCTCTTTTTCCCTGAGGTATCTCAACTTTTCTTCTTCTTCTTTTTTCTTTCTTTTTTTTTCCTCCTTTCCTTTTTCCTTTAGTGTCACAAGCCTGACCCGGTCTGGCGTGCAAGACTACTCCTTCTTCTTGAGTCATAGAGTCCCTTCTCCTCCTTTGTCTATCTCTCCTGCTTCTCAATCTCCCTGTCCTATCATGATTGTTGACTTAGGCTTTGTGAAACTGTCGCCTTCTCTTTTGAAACTTTAGTCATCTTTTCTCGCCAATTCCACCCACAGTATTGGTCGTTTTTTAATCACCTTCTAATGAAGGTGGAGACACTTTACCTATAATGACGATGTTTTACTGAGCCATTACAGCTCATGAATTGTCATGAGTACACACACCATCATCATCATTACTGTCAGACAATCGTATTATTATATTGATTCATCCCCTTCCCACATTTATTTGTTGTTGTTGTTATTTATTATTATTATTTATTTATTTATTTATTTTCTTTCTATTCATTTTATTTTATTTTATTTTTTATAGAATTGATAAAATGGCAGAGATCATCGCTGAGCAACAGCAGCCATCCATGCCAGTCCCTGGGGCTATTAGCACAGGTGCCAGTTCTTCACACATCCAGGAGGACTCTAACCTCAGTGTCGCCAGTCCAGCCAGCACGTTTGCCAATGATGACGTGGATACACTTCTTAGGTATGTGTACACATGAATGAATGTACGATGAATGCATTGCATAAGTGTATGTATGCTTGTGTATTGTTGATGTGTATTGTATGCTTGTGTATTGTATGCTTGTGTATTGTTGATGTGTATTGTATGCTTGTGTATTGTATGCTTGTGTATTGTTGATGTGTATTGTATGCTTGTGTATTGTTGATGTGTATTGTATGCTTGTGTATTGTTGATGTGTATTGTATGCTTGTGTATTGTTGATGCATATTGTATGCTTGTGTATTGTTGATGTGTATTGTATGCTTGTGTATTGTTGATGTGTATTGTATGCTTGTGTATTGTTGATGTGTATTGTGTGCTTGTGTATTGTATGCTTGTGTATTGTTGATGTGTATTGTTGATGTGTATTGTATGTGGCTCAGTGAGAAGTTCCTTTCATGTCTAATTTTAATGCTAGTTAAAGTGGATTAACATTGAATGAGCTAACACAGTTTTGATGAAGAATTACCTTGCAATCAGTCTCTGTTCGTTTAAATATAATATATTATATATTTATTACAGTGTGTGTGTGTGCGTCACAAGTCTTATAATTCAATTTGTGCTTGTTGTTGTTGTTTAGATGTTTGACAATGACATGTGAATTGTTGAAGAGCCTGAGAAGACGTACACTGGACAACCCAGTGATCCTCACACTGTCTGACTCACTGGTGAGCCCTTGACCTGGCACCAACTCCTGTCACAAGGGAGAAGAGAGCACTATTTAAAAAAACAAACTGTGAGATTACTCTGTTATTGCTCACTTTAGAAGCCCTTTCAGTTGGGAGAGTTGAATAGTACAGTAGGTGTCACTGACTGGGAGGTGGTGAGGATATCACTGGAGTAATCTTACATAGCATGTCAATACACTACCCATGGCAACCACGATGCTGTCACTGTGTATGTGGCAAACCCAGCTCCTTGCCACACTACTATTGTGTCTTTACTTTTTCGATTTTTTTCCCCTCCATTTGAGGGTTTGCATTGTTTGTGTATTTGTTGTTGTGTATTTGTTGTTGTGTAGCTGTTCCCATGCATCCAGAATGTGAATCCGTATGTTCGAGACATGGCCCTCCATTGCCTGGGGCTAGCCTGTCTCATGGACCTCTCCATTGCAAAGAAACACATTCTCCTATTTGTTCAGGTAAAATAACACATGCCATGACTTTCTTTCTTCTTCTGGATCTGTCTGTGCCAACAGTGTATCTTGAAGACGTCATTTATTCTGAAAGCATTATCAAGCTGAAGTAGTTGACAATTATTAAAGTCGGTGTCTTTATATTTTATTCTCCAGAGCAAAACAGTCAAGCCATGATCACATATTGGTTGATCATGTATTGGTTGATGACGTGTGGTTGATCTCTTCTTGCTGGTGTAGTAGACCAATGCTCAGCTATTGCCTGATTCTCATTGTTTGGAGGGATATTACCTTGATACAACACAATGTACCGACAAGTTTGGCACAATTAGTAGAAGTAGTTGTTTTAATTTGTGCACACGCTTACTATCAAATCATCAGAATTAGTTTGTTTTTTTCGGTCTCAGTTTTGTGGTAGGAGCACTGATGTTTCACACTTGCTGGTGATGCTTTATTTTGTGCTTGTTATGTTATTTAATATCCCATAAAGAAAGTAGATACCTGTCCTTAAGGCTTTATCTTGCAGTTGTTGTTGTTGTTGTTTTTATTGTTCATGGTGTGTGTGTGTGTGTGCGTGTAGGTGACTCAAGTGGACCATGACATGGTGCGGGCTACTGCTCTGAAGGTTGTATTTGACCTGCTCCATGTCTATGGGTTTGATGCATTTAGCATTACTCCCCACAGCGACACCGGAGCCACTGGAGAAGAAGAGCAAGAGGTAAGTATCATCATCTACTACAAACCACAAAGAGTAACTAATACCAATTACTGTCATTTGGGTTTGTATTTTTAAAATAATTTTCGAAATTGCTGCATTTTATTCTGCAGCTAATTGCTATTAAAAATGAAGTACCACAAGGTGCAAGCCCTCAGTGTTACTATACACTAGCTAGCTACTATAAAATCAATTCTTAGACCAAAAGAACATTATGTTTGATGTGTACCTGACCAGGTATTAAAGTATGAAACAGTATGTGTAAATGCTGTCTCATAAGAGAAGCTAAACCTGCAAAGGACACTCATTTGTCGTTACTACAACACGAAGTTCCAGTTCAGTGTGAACCAAAACTACCATGGGCCAAGACTATTTGCTCACATGATTATGTCGAGGGAGCATTACCCACATAATAATCTATGCAGAGGTGACTGCTTCGTGTTTTCTCAATAATAGGCCCTAAATAAATAAATTAGCACTGTAACTTAAATTGACATTCTGAGCAAGTTCATACATACCTAATTAAACAGTTAATTGTCAGTCATCTCCTAATTCAGAGCGTGACTGACAAACAGACAGAAACAGCCCGAAATTAAGAAAGGTAGCACAATAAAAAGTATTCAATCATCGTTATGAGTACGTTCATCCCTAAATCAATGGTGGTAATGGTCAAGATCAGGGCGTGACAGACACACGATGATACTATAACCCTCTCGTGCATGCTCGCTGAGGGGTAATCACACTATATCACGCATAACTATCTTTTGTCTGATTGCGTGACTTCTCGTATATCTTGCTCTCTGAGTTGGTGCGAGTTAAACAGGTGTATTGATAATGGGATGTTTGTTGTTGTTGTTTACGACATATTTCCAGTTTTCAGTTATTAATACAAAAGAGAATGACAGAATTTGTTGGGTAAAGGGTTTATCTTCATAGCAGTAATTGCAGTTGACCAGTATAGTTTACTTGTTTAGCTTGTTTTATATTGCCCAGGGTGATGGTGAAGAGTTGGATGATACGGAAGAAAACAGAGGCAGTATAACTCAGAAGCTACTAGCAATTATGGTGGTATTTCTAGATGGAGAGGTGAGGCTGACCGTGGAACAAGTTGTACTCTGTATTGAAGTCCCTTTACCAAATATGGGGTGTTGTGACAGAGCCCGCTATTGAGAGGTGTGGCCAGTGAAGGAATCTGTAAACTTCTATTGATTGGGAGAGTCTCGAGTGGGAAGCTCTTGGCTAAGCTCATCCTCCTCTGGTACAACCCCATCACAGAGGAAGAAACAGATCTACGGAGCATCCTGGGGCTCTTCTTCCTGGCCTATGCTTCATTGGGCAGGTATATTCTAATCAGCTCTAGCAGTGTTTATTGTTTGTACAGCCAATATTATAAAAAAAGCTTAAACCAAGCATTTTTAAGTCCACAAATCATACAAAAAAATTAAGTTTTAATCTATATAATAGTACACTTTTGTGTCAGCGATGATGGTGTGTATTCATGAATAATTCATGAGCTTAGCATGATGGGTAAAGCGTTACCTCACTGAATTGATATAGTGTCATCACATTTCATGGAAGCCAATTTAGGAACGAAGTGATTAGAATTGATGATTAATTGTTACTAAAAAGCAGGTGAAATTGGTGAAGAATGGACAGAGAAGGCAATAGCTTCACAATGCCTAAGTCCACAATCAAATTAAAGGACAGAGATACTGAGAAGCAGGAGAGATAGACGAAGGAAGAAGGGAGTCCATGACTCAAGAAGAAAGGGCTGAATACAGGAGAGGTTATGAAGAGCTGAGGTGACTCAAGAAGAAAGAGAGCAGGAGAGGGAAACTGGTGTAACTAAATCAAGGATAATAGGAATGGATAAAAAGAAAAAGAATACCTTAAGCTACTGCATTCCTAATTTTCGAAAGTTGTTACATGAAGTGCCACTGTGTGGCGAGGTACTTTAATGTTGCCATTTACAAACTGAGAATACTGCCACAATTACCAAGTTTTATCTCAGTCTATCTAAGGTCCTGATCCAATACTTGATGTATTATTGGTCATTGTTTGCTAGGAATTCAAGAGTGGCTTTGAGTGACGTTTATCTTCCAGTTATGAGGAAGATCATTGAGGCTCCGCCCACTTCTCCTTTGGCCAATATAGATACCAACAATCTCTCAGACTTCATCCTGCAACTCACTCAACCGTTGCCTGGATCAGCAGTATGTGAAATATTGGTCAAAAACTTTTTTTTTCCATGATGATGTTCTCTGGCTATTATTGACCACACCCACTTTATGTTGGGTGTGTGTGTTGCAGGAGGAGTCGGTTCATGATGCTATGGCTATTGCTGTGTGCAATGAATGCTTGAAGGACCCTCTCTCTGTAGATTGCAGAACTTATTGCCGCACTCTCAGCTTGATGACCCTTACCTCATCTAATAAGGTGACAATTTGAAGTTGATTCAAAGTACCCCGACTTTTACAGTGTGTGTGTGTTGATTCAGAGTAATGTGTCAGATATACTGACTCTGTGTGTTCAAATGGAAGGCACTATAAAGGACAGGACGAGTCTCAGATACCTCAAGAAATTCAAGGATCCATTGGTCAAGATCTGCCCAAACCTATCTGGTAAAGGATCAGTCGACTTAACTGTTTTAGTACTGGGACTTCTAAAAAGTGTTTACATAATCTATTTTCCCAGGCGCAAAGAGTGTTGTAGACAAGCTAGAAGATCCTCCTGTTGGAGTCCACAGTGATCCTCCTGGAGTCAAGTCAGAGGTGAATGGAGTGGGGGGTTCCCCCAACCGTACTGTGGGCAACTCCATCTGCAATGGACATGTGGTTGAGGATATGAAGGCGGAAGTTAATGGAGGAGATCCACACAGCCATAAGAGTAAGATGTGGTCTATAAACATAGATAGTAATTTGTGGTTAGATATGGAAATGGAATGGAATTTTGGTTATGTAGTGTTTGTGGGCTAGGAAGACCTCAGTAACTATAGAGTTGTTCTTTTGTTTTTGTTTGTTTGGATTTTATTTTAATGGTTACATTAAATGGAAATCTGCCCTCAGCAGTTTAGCTATGTTCATGCAATGTGCAACTGGTTCACTTGACTTATTTAATGTCTCGATTCCCAATTAGCGTGAGCAGGCAGAGGCACTCCTGTAATTTCCAATCTGAAGGATCTCTCCATAGTTCTGCTGTACTAAGTTGCTTCCTCCCTCATGCTCCCCTGAAACATGGTTGTCATAGTGATTATTTATTTTTTGATTATTAGTATGAGCAATAGCACGGGTAACCATGCTATTAATCTCTAATAACAGGGGTTACCCGTGCTATCACTTGCTGGTAGTAAGCTAGCTTTTTTTTTTTAACCATTTGCACTGTAGCTACACTGTATCGTTCACTCACTATCTCTGTAATTCAGTATATGCTTCCTCTTCGTTTTCAACCTATGGCTCCACCTAATCTGTTGAAAACATTCCGTCTAATACGGGTAGAATTTCTGTGCAATAATGACATTGTCTCCAACTAGAAACTACTGGAACTATACGTTTTCTAAATTAAAGCTGCACACATGTGGACTTACTATTTTACTTAGCTACTGTGGTATTGCACTTAGTTTCTGTACTATTTCACTTTTACGTGCTTTTCACTTTTATCATGTGATTTCAATTGAACAATTTCTCTCCGTACATTTTTTTTGATTGGAAATTTACGTACCGTACTATTAGGAGATGGCATGGAAAATTGGTATTCGCGACTTATAGCACAAGTTGTGGGAGAAATTTTCACGAGGCGAAGCTTAGTTAAATACTCACCACATTTTATATTTCAAATTCCCCACTGCACTGTTTTGAGAAGCTAACTATATAAAGAGAAGAAGAAAAAAACAACACTATACTTTGGTGCGAACTTTGACCAAAAAAGCCCCTTTTTCTGCCGGACTATTATTCATACTTTCTCGTTTCTAAATTGTTGTAATGTTTTATCATTCATTGTTTTGACTATTATATTTATAATAATATGTCATGTATTTCCTAGTGAAATATGGAAGTGGTGATAAGAGTTCAAGTCTCTTCCACTCTGTCGTTGTTCATTTCTTTACTTCCCAGCACACCATGCCTATAATAGGAGAGACAACAAGTCAAGTCTTGTATGATGCAACCAGTGCTCCTTCCTTACCTTATAGTGTTGAGAAATAGTAGAGACTGAAGTCATCTCTAGGGGGGCAGTGTGATATTGTGTGGTACCACCTTCAAGGCTCTTCACACCTCATTTTACTTCCACTTGGTACCTCTACTTCCCCTCCACTTCCTTCCTCCTCATTCCTCGCACACACACACACACACACATAACCATGCACATACATGCATACACAATATACTGTCACACACACACATACATAACAAAACAAAAAACAACAACATCAACTAATATTGACACACTTGCACAAACATACACGATCACATATCAGCTAAAATACATACACACATACATACACACGTATACACAAATACAAACATGTAGACTTGAACACACTAAACACATGATTCAAATACAAACACATGTCATTACAAACACACACACACAAACATTCAGACATAAAGCCCCTCCCCCTCCGTGTCATCCTTAGTCCTGGGATTCCAGTAAAGGAATCTCGTCTCCATCTTCCACTGTTCCCTCATCGTCATCTTCCACTGTTCTCTCAGTGGATCTGTTCTTAGATGCTTTACAGCTTCTCCTCAAGGTAGATATTTTCTTCCACATTTTCTTGAGGGTAGAATTTCTCCTCTTTCTTTCTTTGTCCAGTATGTCCTCGCTCACCCAAACCATGTTAATAGCTGCTTCATCAGCGATGGACAGGTAACGTGATGGCATTACGTGATTTGAATGGCATTGTTGCGGCACTTTGTAGAAAGAGGAGGAGTTGGAATGCAGAAATACACTGTGGACCAGTAAAACTCGTTGATAATATTAATTAGACGTGTTTCTTTCTAATGCTCACCTTATAGAAGTTGTATGAATTGAAGAAGAACTTTGAAATAGCTTTACAGAACACCAAATAGCAGAAATATACCTACAGCCAGTACAACTGAGTGGTTACTCACAGTGAACTCTAGTTGCTAAGCAACAAGAGTCACCTCCCCTTAGGAAGCTCACAGACTCTGTGAGTGGGTGTATCAAAGAGAATCTTGTTTTTTTTTATTTCTTGCAGAAGTATTCTCTTTTTACAAAGCCAATACATTTATATTAATATTAACCTGACACTCCAACTTCTTGCTGAAATCTTCTATGGGGTCAAAATTGAGCACTCTGGAGATTTTGTATACGAAACGAAACAGAGATTATGGTGCATGCTTACTGTTTAACTTTGCCTGCAAGTTTCAGAATTACATTAAATTCCTGATCTGGTAACACCCTAGTTATAATACAGCATAGACAGCCAGCATCCTGGAAACTCCTAACCTAAGTCTGTGTTAGATTGACAGCTTTGCTTTCCCATGAGTGTCCCCCAATATAGAAGTCAGTACCTTAGCTAGAGGGTATAAACACTAGCATCCTCTGAACAAAATAAGAAAAAGCTATAGCAAGCTAGAGTCATGATTGAGGTTCTATTGACTTGAATTTCCAATTTTATTTGTTCCCTGCATTATATCTCTTCTCACTAAAAATTTTCCTGCGTCTAGCTTCTTTCTTTTTTTTTCTTTTTTTTTTTCTTTTTTTTTCTTATTTGCTTTGGAGGGTGTTTACTGTATGGTAGCATAACTATGCAGGTTACTTACTACTTTAAGAACAGAGTGATGCTTTGCTGTGTATTACATAATGTGTTATCCTTCATTGCTCTTGCCAGTACCACTAAAAGAAGTTACGGTGACCATAGAGAAGTTAAATCTGGAAGATGTCCGGCGTGCAAAGTTCGCTGAGTCCAAGACCAGTCCACAGAAAAGAGGGAGTAAGTCTGCTACTAAACCCAGAACCTCCAGGAAGAAGAAGGCCGCCCCAGCCCCACTGCCTGCCTCGTCTGATGAGGATGATGTGTCTGTCAGCGAAAAGTAATGTAACTCATGTCAGTTCTGATTTGCTTGAGTACTCCCCTCTCTCTCTCTCTGTAGCATTGTGCCTGAGGACATTGCTGGCATGCCTAAGCGAGTGTCTCATCACAGGTGAGCATTAGTTTGGAGACAGCACTGTATCTGTCAGTGATGGCTGGTCCACACACACACACACTGTATAGCTATTAAGATAGTGGTATTTACTGATAAATGTTGGAGCAAAATCCGTCTCTCAAACTCGACTCGGCCACAGGCTGCAATGTAATGCAAAATACTGAATTGTTTGTTTGTTTGTTTTATAAAACCTTATATTATTTCTATTATTCTATGGCCTTATGTGTATAGTATAATGTACAATATTTTATTAATGTTCTTTATATATATATATAGTGTGTGTGTGTGTGTGTGTGTGTGTGTGTTTGGTATTCAGATCTGCCAAGAGCTCAGCTAACAGGCAGTATGTGGACTCACCTCTGAGAGAGATCAGCTACCAGACAGCAGGAGACAGCGACGACTCCATCATAGGAGAACACTCTCCATTTATCAAACACTCCACTCGGAGGGCAAGGTTAGAGATTCACTAATTGCATCTCGCTAGCTCACACACGAACTATCAGCTCTGCGTAGGTATTAGCTTTTGTGGGTAACGCATCATGTCGTCATCACATGAGCAAATACTTTATTTTTTGTTGCCTGCGGTAACTAGTTTTTCCTTTATGTTGGGAGTTAACAGAGTGCTTGCTGGAGTGGTTTTTCACATTGAGAATACATACCGGTGAGAGTCTCTCTCTGGCCTGTTTAGCTTCATCTCTTATAAAGACAGCGTTGACATGTGCCATTTTCACTGCTGTAGCAATATTGATACCTGAATCGAATTGCCAATATTGTTTTTGGTCTGAGATGATTGGTGAGTGAGCAAGACACTATCAGGGGTAACACAATTGATATTTGTTTATTTGTATATATGTGTGTGGACGTACGTATGTCATTTCATACTTTGACCCTCACTTTTTCGCGTTTGCTAGGAGTCGACCTCGTCCCATAGACCACTTAACAGAATATTTTGGCTTAACGATCTTTCAAAGAAATTGAATTGTTTACTGCTTTGAATTCTTTTGCGGGTGTAGTTAAAACTTACCAGAGTTTACTTTCTATTGAAATTAGTGGCAGTGGTAGGTTAATGCACTATTTGTCATAGTTATACGCCCTACGCAACACTGTCATTCCTACTGGAAAATTCATTGTCCAATAGTCTAAGCATGAAGGTAAGTCTTGTGTTGGTATGTCCAGTGAACAAGTGTGTGTGAAAGTGTTGTGTGTTACAGCTACTGCTTAGCTAAAGAATAGCACAAAGTAAATGTTTGACTAACAAATAAATATATTAACTTTCCTTTACACAGCTTTTGGCTACTACAGCAGTAAGCATGTCCTAATATAGGGTTAGGTTCAAACTTATTGGCGATTCCTTAGAAATGCCTGTTTTTGTTGTTTTGTTGTTGTTTTTTGTTTTTTTGTTGTTGTTTTTTAAGTCAAAACAGTTGCGGCGGGCGAGTGGTTGGTTACTATGGCACTGAAACCCCTTTACCGTATATACCTAATGTAAAAACTCAACCGTTTTTTAGTAGCTGGAGTGTTAGAAGTTAAAATTAATCATACAACAGTACTTAAGTTTCTGTACGGGATCCTCACTTGCCATTTGTGCTCAAGCACACCACTAGTAGCTAGCTAGTGTATAGTAGCGCTGAGGGTTCACCTTTAGTAATTAGCGACATGTGCAGCTTGATGCGTATTGTCTGTGGAAGTTGTAAACTAATTATTGTCTATGCTACGGTGTGTGTATTCACAAAAGATCCATGAGATAACTGGACATGTGCATATCATATCTCTATTGGCAGTTCTATATTTAGCTCTGACTGAAATTACTGCTTATTGCTGTGTTTACCGTACGGTCGTGACTTCTGTCTCTTATTTTTTCCTTAATTATCTGTCTTTTTAAGCCATTTGATTAGTGTGTTAGTGCCACTGTGTAGTAAGGGAATAGTTGGCGAGCGAGCGTAGCGAGCGAGACACTTACAGGGGTAACACAATCGAAAATCGGGGATGTTTGTTTATTTATATATATGTTTGGACGTATGTATGTCATTTTGTACTTTGACCCTCCGTATTTTTGTGTTCGCTCGGCGTTCGACCCCGTCCCAAACTTCACTAATCAGAATCCTCTGGTTTAGCGACCATTACCCGTATCACCTTAGAAATTGAATTGTTTAACGCTTTGAATTGTTTTGCGGGTGCAGTTAAAACGCAAAAAATTATGGGAGCTCCATTTCTATTCGAGTTAGTGGCGGTGGTAAGTTAATACGCTATTTGTCACAGTTATAAGCCCTACTCAACAGCATTTACTTGAAAATCCATTGTCCACTAGACGAACCACAAAGGTAAGTCTTGCGTAGGTATGTTCAGTTGTGTGAAAGTATTGTGCGTTACAACTACTATTAAGAATATCACAAAGAAAATTTTAAATAACGTGACTCGATTTTGTTGCTTCTTTTTCAATTCAAACAGTTGCGGAGAGCGGTTACTATGGCATTGAAATTCCTTTACCGCATATACTTAAATAAAAAACTTGACTTTATTTTAGTAGCTTGAGTGTTAGTTGTTAAAATCAATCATTTAACAATAGTGTAGTTTAAGGCTCGCTCGCCATTTGTGCTCAAGCACACCACTAGTTAGTGATTGATTAGTGTGTTAGTGCCACTGTGTGGTAAGGTAATAGCTAGTGACTGATTAGTGTGTTAGTGCCACTGTGTGGTAAGGTAATAATAGCTAGTGATTGATTAGTGTGTTAGTGCCACTGTGTGGTAAGGTAATAGCTAGTGACTGATTAGTGTGTTAGTGCCACTGTGTGGTAAGGTAATAGCTAGTGACTGATTAGTGTGTTAGTGCCACTGTGTAGTAAGGTAATAGCTAGTGACTGATTAGTGTGTTAGTGCCACTGTGTAGTAAGGGAATAGCTAGTGATTGGTTAGTGTGTTAGTGCCACTGTGTAGTAAGGTAATAGCTAGTGACTGATTAGTGTGTTAGTGCCACTGTGTAGTAAGGTAATAGCTAGTGACTGATTAGTGTGTTAGTGCCACTGTGTAGTAAGGTAATAGCTAGTGATTGATTAGTGTGTTAGTGCCACTGTGTAGTAAGGTAATAGCTAGTGATTGATTAGTGTGTTAGTGCCACTGTGTAGTAAGGTAATAGTTAGTGATTGATTAGTGTGTTAGTGCCACTGTGTAGTAAGGGAATAGCTAGTGATTGATTAGTGTGTTAGTGCCACTGTGTAGTAAGGTAATAGCTAGTGATTGATTAGTGTATTAGTGCCACTGTGTAGTAAGGTAATAGCTAGTGATTGATTAGTGTATTAGTGCCACTGTGTAGTAAGGTAATAGCTAGTGATTGATTAGTGTGTTAGTGCCACTGTGTAGTAAGGTAATAGTTAGTGATTGATTAGTGTGTTAGTGCCACTGTGTAGTAAGGTAATAGCTAGTGATTGATTAGTGTGTTAGTGCCACTGTGTAGTAAGGTAATAGCTAGTGATTGATTAGTGTATTAGTGCCACTGTGTAGTAAGGGGATAGCTAGTGATTGATTAGTGTGTTAGTGCCACTGTGTAGTAAGGTAATAGCTAGTGATTGATTAGTGTGTTAGTGCCACTGTGTAGTAAGGTAATAGCTAGTGGCTTGATTAGTGTGCTTAGTTTGCCACTGTGTACGTAAGGTACTAGCTAGCGTTTGATTGTGTATTAGTGCCACTGTGTAGTAAGGGCAATAGTTAGTGATTGTTTAGTGTGTTAGTGCCACTGTGTAGAGTAAGGGAATAGTTAGTGATTGATTAGGTGTAGTGACATGTGTGTAGCTGTAAGTTAAGGTAATAGCTAGTGATTGATTTAGTGTGTTAGGTCACTGTGTAGTAAGGGTAAGAGTTAGTGATTGATTATTAGTGTGTTAGTGACACTGTTAGTAAGGTAATAGCTAGTGATTGATTAGTGGGTAGTGCCACGGTGTAGTAAGGAATTAGCTGTGATGTTAGTGTGTTAGTTGCCACTGTGTAGTAAGGTAATAGCTAGTGATTGATTAGTGTGTTAGTGCCACTGTGTAGTAAGGTAATAGTTAGTGATTGATTAGTGTGTTAGTGCCACTGTGTAGTAAGGTAATAGCTAGTGATTGATTAGTGTGTTAGTGCCACTGTGTAGTAAGGTAATAGCTAGTGATTGATTAGTGTGTTAGTGCCACTGTGTAGTAAGGTAATAGCTAGTGATTGATTAGTGTGTTAGTGTCACTGTGTAGTAAGGTAATAGTTAGTGATTGATTAGTGTGTTAGTGCCACTGTGTAGTAAGGTAATAGCTAGTGACTGATTAGTGTGTTAGTGCCACTGTGTAGTAAGGTAATAGCTAGTGACTGATTAGTGTGTTAGTGCCAGTGTGTAGTAAGGTAATAGCTAGTGATTGATTAGTGTGTTAGTGCCACTGTGTAGTAAGGTAATAGCTAGTGATTGATTAGTGTGTTAGTGCCACTGTGTAGTAAGGTAATAGCTAGTGATTGATTAGTGTATTAGTGCCACTGTGTAGTAAGGGGATAGCTAGTGATTGATTAGTGTGTTAGTGCCACTGTGTAGTAAGGTAATAGCTAGTGATTGATTAGTGTGTTAGTGCCACTGTGTAGTAAGGTAATAGCTAGTAATTGTGTGTTATTAATTATTATACTATTATTATTACATGTATTATTTAAATTATGTTGTTTAATTGAATAGTACAACACTTTCTGTCATAAGGACAGAAAGGTGCAAAAAAATATACTTTGTTAAGTCTGAGGTGTGGTGTGTACATGTACAGATCTTCATGCTGCACTGTGCAGCAACTCCACTATGATGATGAGGATGATGAAGTCTGACCCCTGTAATTATTACCATCAGTAGACTTGTTTTCTTTCATCACTCCAAATATAATATATTTCTCTCTCTCTCTCTCTTTTTTTTTTTTTTTTTTTTCCCCTCCCTCACCATTTGTTGGTATCTCAAGTTTTGTAACCAAATAGTTTATTTTACAGTCATTTTTCCCAGAAAATAATATTTTTTTCCAGTAGGAATAGACTGTGTACAGACGTTTTCCTGTTGAATATTCTTGGGATATTTTATGAGATTATGAAGACGTCATTTAGTATTCCATTTTCCTCCAATACTGTGTGTATGAAAGTGCATCATCAGATAATCATACAATAACTTGTTTAGTAAAGTTTTGAGGTTTTCACTGCGCATTCCTATTTTCACTTTGGACCAAGTTAACTCCAGCCACTCTGGGGTTGTGCAGTAGTACACACATCTTATTGAATGCAGCTTCTTTGAATTTAACACAGCATCTGTTCAATATAACTCAAGCTAAGGCTGCACGGATGCATTATTGTTATTATTGTTATCATTATTATTAAGTTGTTGTTGTTGTAAAGAATAGAATGTACCAAGGTTGCTTGTGCTGTGCTGTCTAGTGCAATAGCATGTTCATGCAAATGATAATAAATAATACAATTGTAAAAATATATATCAACGTAATAATGGAATAAAGAGAGAGAGCTAAAGTGAAGGACCATGAGGGATTTGTCTCTGCATTGGTATATAGTCCAGTATTATTTTCTTTGAAGATGGCACAAAATATATTTGATGAAGTAGTTAAAGTCATGTGAGAGGTGCTGCAATGGAAGGGGATATGTCCACTTAGTGCTAGAATAATGAGCAATGATAAAATATGGAATGTTTAAAAATAATTACATGATGAAAGTATGGTAATAATAAATTAGAGAATCTGGAGAAGAGCAAATAGAGCAGGGTGTAGTGGCAGGATTGCACGTCGCTTGACAGACACGGATGCCTTTCATCGGGTAATGGTCATCGCCCCTTGGTTGACCAACAGGAGCTTTTCCGACCACTGAGTCATTGGAGAGTCGTACATGTGAGGGGCGTGTTGGTTCAGAATAGCTGCCCCGCCCATCATGTGGTGATTGGCCTGCTCCAGCTCCACCCCCTGCATGCTGGAGTTGATGGTGGCGGAATGGGACAGCCCCCCCTGGCTCCCGGCACTGCTTGACGAAGTGGACACTGGAGACAAAGATGAAGGGGCGTGTCCAGTGTTAGACGTGGAGATGATTTGCTGGAAGTGGTCCTGCAGGTGGAAGAGCTTGCTCGTGTTGCCGCTGCCACCGAGTCCTGCCGGTGTGGGAGTTGGGGGTGTGGTCATGTTCACACCGTTCAAAATATTTTCACTCATGGAAGATGGCTGCATGCTATTCCCGATGGCGATAGTGGGTAGCGTCCCAGGAGAGGAGTTGGATGGAGTGGGTGTGACACTTCTTCTGCTGGTAGGTGGAGTTTGAGGCTCAGTTTTGCAGTTGAAATTGGCTTGTGAGTTTTTGTCAATCCTTTCGATAATGCGCTCGTCCATAGCGAACAGCAGGTCATCTAGAAATCAGTAAAAATAAAGGATTTATAAAATAACTTCTACGTACTCCATGTACTACAGAGAACGTGGTGTGGGAAAAGAAACTTGATCATGTGATACTTAGTTACCAGTAATTCTAGCTCTGCACCCTGGACCACAAAAATTCATATTTTGTTCAAAAAGTCTCCACAATTCCTGCCAATGTCTGAATAAATTATCTTGCATGTATCAGCAAAAGCTACAAATGTTTTAACAAAGTTTTTCAACAATTTAATATTTGCATCAATTGACAAGTCTTGGATTAGGAATCAAGATGCATTAATTTACCTGGATCTGGAATGTGGACTGGTGCTTCAGCCACCAGCAGGCATCCCCTCTTCACTAAACTGCCAATCTCACTCGAGGGAGAGCTGCGCTTCTTGCTGCCACTGTTGGTTCTGCTGGCCTTTGACTTGCCACTCCCAGCCCCCATTTTGCTGCCTGTCCCTCCAGCATTCGGATGAGGAACACAGGGAGAAGAGGAAGAAGGAGAAGGCATGATATGTTGGAGGGGGCCCACGGGACTCACTGTTTGTATGAGCGCTCCAGTCGACAGCCCGGCTCCTGACGCCTCACGATGCATGACTGAAGGAAGAATGACATCGTTAGAACTCATTTTCACAAATAAATTGCTATTACAATAAGTGAAGTTAGACTTGAAGGCAATGAATAGGGCGGTTTGAATTCTCTCTCTTGCCCAAGCCTCTATTCCTACTTGACTATATTTGGTATTCTATTTCAACACTTTTTGTCTTGCATCCAATTCTTACAACACTTGTGGTGTTAACTTTGTGTGGCCAAGGCAGCACAATTTGTTTACAATGACTGATACCTGCCGTGTTTTTCACAGCTAGCTGTGACATGTCCAGTACAGTAGACTTACTTTCCATTCCTGGAGGCATGGGAAGGAGATGAATGTTGTCTTCCCAGTGTCCTGGATGATGCAATCCACCTGCATCTACGGATGGACGTACCACAAAAAAAAAACACCAGAAATTTAAAATACTGAACTACTCCTAAAGGAACGAGCTAGATTTATAATTTAGATACAGCTATATGACAGGCATAGCATCTCTGGGAGAACTCAAATTTCTCTTACCCTTAATACCGTAATGGATTCAGTGAGTGTTTTTATTTTGAATGCTACTTGTAGAATATACTCCTAAATACTCTGATTGAATGCGATATTTTACATTCTAAAGTATTGTCTCATCTTGTGAGTCACTAACTGTAAAACTCTTCATTGATGGAGTAAATCTAAACTGAGGAAAGACTTCCTGGATCCAAGATGTCTGAATATTTTTTATAAAAAAAAAAATTTAACGGTGTGCCATCATCACTTACAAAGAATGTCCTCGCAGGAAATATTTTCTATCTCCTATTCCCACCACTCACACAAGTTGGAACTCAATGAATGCAAGTCAATCAGCTTCATGATCGAGTTGGTCAGACACATGCCTACTTCATATGTGACTCTACCCACCACAAAACTACTCCAAGAAGTCTGCTGCTAAAATGTTAGGTCTTCCATATTTGGCAAATATCCCTGAGAATACCACTAAATATTTTTATACAAGCAAGCAGACATATCTACGCGTGCAAACCAACCATACACACCCAAATAAATCTGTTATGTCTGGCATGACTGTCATTGGATTGCTAGGCAACCAGGGGTTTATGATTCATTCCCTCTCCCACCCCCTTTTGTTGTACTAGCTTAAAAGGTTATCCCTTGCGGTTGGGGGAGAGAAACATTAGCCCAGGCATGCATTGCTATGGCAATGATATGGGATACTACAGGCTCTAGTATGACTGCACAGCTGAGAGAAGTATGAATGGAACAGCAGGGATCACCCAAGATTATACCACAAGCATGGCAGACACACCTTCTGGTGCATGGGTACTAACTACCCGGGAAATGCCTGGGAATAAAATATTGATGCCCAACCCACTCGCCATGGTCACTACAACCCAAGGCCCTCTGTGTTATGTGTGCGTGAGCATGTCTGTATTTGTGTATGTGTGTGTGTGAGCATGTCTGTATTTGTGTGTGTGTGTCCATGTCTGTAGTCGTTATCCCTGCTTGGTTTATGACTTCCTGAGAAACAAACTTGTATGTCTTCCTCCTCAGACTGTATTTTAGCCAGAAACATGAACCATTACCTTGTTATCTCGTTACCTCATGCAGTTATGTACAGCCGGGCTTGTCTGCTACAGAACTGTGTATGTATGAAACACTACCCAGTATTCCTCAAGCAAAAAAAAAAAAAAGGCACCCAGACAGCAAGTAAACAAAATTAGAGCATTAACTATATAGTTTAGAATAGCGTGTATAACAGCCACCACACACACCAGGTATTTACTTACTGCTGGGAGTGGAGCCTTCCATGGGTGTGGCTGGTGTTGGGAAGTTATTGCTGTCTGGTGCTCTATGGTAGCTTCTATCTTCTGCTTCCTCGCCTTCCTGAAATAGAACAAGTGAGTGCATGCAGTCATCTACTTGCTTCTGGTATTGTGCAATACGCTAGCTTACTCTGAGAACTGCTAGGGTAGACGCCAACAGGCCTTTGGTGGTGATCCCTTCTGTGGCCACACCCACATTCTCATTCTGTTGTTATACACATAAATAACATTTCACTGCGTATCTATAAAACTGTTCACGTATATTGATTATTGCCCTCAGGCGTGTGCAGGGTCAAAGGTGGAGTACAATCCAGTGCCCTCCTTACCTGTTGTGTGGAGAAGTTATTGTTGCGTGGCACGTACTCCGTGTGTTCCTTGATGTTGAAGTACCACACCATGATGCGGGGGTTCTGGTCCAGACTGAACTCCATGTTCAGGTGACCTGTCATGCACACCTACACACACACACATACATACATACACATATACAGTATACAAATATACATGCATGCATACATACATACACACATACATACATATGAAGATGTTTAGCATTAAAAAATGCAATTTTCATCATCTTTGCTGCTCTAGTTTTTATGATCCTTTACATTATTATTCCCTCGCCTGTTTGGTGCTCCCAGAACAGCCCCACCCATTCACTGCTGTTTGGTGCTCCCAGAACAGCCCCACCCATTCACTGCTGTTTGGTGCTCCCAGAACAGCCCCACCCATTCACTGCTATTTAGTGCTCCCAGAACAGCCCCACCCATTCACTGCTGTTTGGTGCTCCCAGAACAGCCCCACCCATTCACTGCTATTTAGTGCTCCCAGAACAGCCCCACCCATTCACTGCTGTTTGGTGCTCCCAGAACAGCCCTACCCATTCACTGCTGTTAGATCACATTAGTACAACAACCTGGTACTCCAAGGACAGCAGCTCCACCCACCTTGCTAGTTTAAGTAAGGGTACAACCCCACCCACTTTCCCACAAGACCCAGTTCCCTGCTGCAATGCAGTAAACAGGATTCAGTCTGTCTTGTTGTGTCATTGTGACCGTGTGTCTGGGAATAGCAATGTCTCTTCTCATGACACAACTGCTGGAGCCCATGCTAGGTCATCGCAGATCCCACGACATCTTGTTGATGTCACACGTATCACACGCACACATTAAGTACACACACACATGTCCTCTATATACCAATATGGAAAGCCTAGAAGACAAGTATTGTTATATTCCTTGTATATCCTCTCAGTTGGCAATTTTTCCTTTCTCCTGTCCTCCTCCTACGCATTCCTTCACATCAGCTACAAGATTGGTGTTTTGTAATCTCTTTAACTACAAGCACAAAGAGTTGTGACACCTAAACACGAAGGCAAGCTTTGAAGATGCAAACTTCTACCTGGCCAGATAGTAATGGCAGACAACTTGTACAAACTTTGAAAGCTGAGGATAATACAATGAATAAAGCAGCTGGGTCAATGGGATAATGATTTATTATAATGTTATTGTTATTATTATTGTTGTTGTTGTTCTAAGTTCTGACCCTTGGGAAGGAAAATAATATTGGGGGGGGGGGGGGGGGGGGGAACTCTAGGTTGCCACTAAGAATTGAACCCACCCAGGACTCATGGTTATAATGCTTTAGCCTCTTTACATCCATGCTGTTGAGAAGTACTTCTTGCTGCAGTTTTTAACTCCAGCAGACCACCAGTCATATGCTGACTAGACATTATCCACTGGTAATAATCCATTTATGGAGAGGACCCATAATTAGTGGAGAGCTTACCCAACTAGCTGTCGAGAAGTAGTGCGTGCACATGACACACAGAAACAAAACAAACCACATATCCTTAGTGTTACCACGGCACACGCCAGCTGCACACATCACAAGGGGACCGCCATATGCCACCTAAAACATGTTGAGACTCGTACAATAGCCACAGACTCTGCATGACTTTACACCCTAATTCAATATGCCAATCCACCTCCCCTTGTTTTACCGATATCGTATTAGTTTGCACAACAAGAGAGATGTCTGTAGGTCTGAATTCATCCAACGAGCTCAAGGCTTCCTGGAACACTTCTTGACAACCTCACGGTCGGCTGCAAGTATCTGGCTAATGGGTGGTGAAGATGAAACCTAATCCATTGCTGGCCAGCTGCATGGAGCGGTTAATTTCTTTTAGTTCTAGATCTTATTTCACTGGTCACTAAAGAATGAAGCTGTTGGTTGAGTTGTGTCTGAAGAACTTAATGCCATAATTATCTGGTCCTTCTTTCCTGACTTTATAGCAAGATTAAAAATGGGTTTTCAAAAAGCCAGTAGCCACAATAATTAATTATTTCAATAGTGCAACTGCATTAGTTTGTAGAGTGCGTTTGGATAGTCACTATAATGGATTAAATGTTGTCATGGTGATAAATTATTCACCACAATGACTTTAATTGCTTCATGCTAGTAAGTGATAACTTATGCAAATTTTTAATGTTATATATATAATATATATACCCTTCAAATTCTTTTCTTTCTTTTTTTTTTTTATAAAAGTTGTTCATTCCAAACAGCACTCCTAAAAAGTTGGACATAGATGTATATGAAAAGTAAATACTTAAATAAAATTTGTCATATTTCTGTTCCTTGTGGTAGAGTCGAAAGTGTGTGTTAGCTGTGTGTTTAAGAAATGTGTTTCCAATAAGCCAAAGTTTATTTTAGCTGCTGATATGCCTTGAAACTCCAACGGAAATCTGCCAAACACGACAAACAGTAGTTGCTATGAGCTTCAATAAACCAGTCCAAAGAAACTGTCACATCTGAGAATCACCACACCCACACACACTGGATGTTTGTCACTTTAATAAAGTTTTTCAGGTGTCCAACACGGACAGCATCACTGTGCCCAAGAAACTCCACCCTGAGACACTAATGTTGCTGGCACCTCTAACTCCAATATACTAATAGAATTCACTATTAGATTAAATCCTAATATTATATTACTTGTACACACGTAAGCGGAATTTTAGCTATCTCCCTGGCCTTTGTTTAACACTCTAGCCACATTACGTACAGCCATTCCAATACAGAGATAGCTAGTGTAGAAGCACCAGTATTTCCTCAACAACCACAGCCAGCATGGCTGTTGCCAGCCACACACAAGATAATGTCAAACATTCCACTTAGGAGGATTGTCAGAGAAGCCCTCTTAGCGACAGTGGCCCGTGCTCCAGTACATCACAAAGGCTGTAGCAACTAAGCCTCCCCTCCACAACTGAGCATGTGTGATGACAATGTCCATTCTTGTTCCCCGACACTTGTGAGACATGAAAGGGTGGATGGAATAGGGAAAGTGGGGAGATTTAAGATTTTAAGGACATTGTTGTACGCATTACTGGCATTATTGATGGTTTTCTTTACTCAATCCACGCACAGGAAAACCCTTTTGCAATGCTGATAATGAAGTGCAGCATGTAGGTGAACAGGAGCACTTAAAAATGTTTCATTTTTTCCCCCTCTCCATTTTCAACCTTGAAAGTTCCGCTCGTATTAATCTTTTTAAGTCTAAACTTTTAAGCTTCTAGTGTCACTCCCCGTGTCCAAAAATTTTAATATCTTAATCACTCTTTTTTTAAGCCATATTTTTTTTCTTGGTAAACTAATAGTCCCAAACATGTCTGACCAAAGTGACCCTATTCATTCCGGAGGCAGACGAGAGTTCCCTCCGCTAACCCTCCACCATCAACCACTTCAACCAGTCACCATGGGGCCAGCTTTAATGGCACTCCACCCTGAGCAGTAGCCATGGACTACTCCTACCCTCAACAGAAGCCCCCCAGGAGCCATCCTGGCTGCTGCCTGTAATGCATATACTGTTACATACACCCAAATATTATTTTCACAAACCAGACTGAGAAATTTGAGGTCTGCTTTTTAAATAAATTCTGTTGTGAAAAAAGCAAATGTAAATGGCTAGTTGAGTGCAAAAGTTAATAAAACACGGAAGTCTGTAATTATTTTGATGTAGTTAAGTTAAAAGGTTGATGTGATAAAAAAAAAGAGGGTTAAATAACTTGAGCAAAAACAAGTTATATGATAAGAATAAGTTTTAAACCATGTAGTGTATTGCACCGTCTGCCAGTACTTACCAGAACTACCACAGCTATCTCCAGCATCTTATAGCTCATCATCAGACACACAATGGCCGGCACTTCTACAGTCTGTCTTATACAGCCGGACAAACGGTGTGAGTTTTAGGGATGCTTGCACGGTATGTTTGGCACTTAGTCGACTGCTTTCATTTTTTGGTTTTCGTAAGCCAGTATAAATATTTTGCTTAGAGAGAGATTGGTGTTCATAGGGACAGAAAAAATAACTGCTTAAAAAGTTTCCCAGAAATTGATTTACAACTGTAATAAGTAGGAGTTGAATAGATGGTGCGTTCTCGCTCAAGTGCAGTAGCGAATAGCATTGCAACAGGTAAAGGAAGCATTGCAACAGGTAAAGGAAGCATTGCAACAGGTAAAGGAAGCATGTTGTTTTAATTAACCTTTGTATTTTGAGGCGTGAATTTATTCACTGTAACTTTTCACAGTTCTGGTTTTTGTAAGCTGAATTTGGTTTATTAGCCTCGCCTACTGCCACGCCCATTAATAAATGATTACTACCGTATCACTACGTACAGTCGTTGAAGAGACAGAGGAAAGATGATTATAATGGTGTCATTTGATAGCATGCTATGCATCCAAGCTTTGTTTCTGTCCCCCTGACAAGCAGCAGGTTATCAGCTAGGAGTCATTTCAGAAGTTAAAATTTCAGTCTCATCATCATTACTTATAAAATGTTGTTACATGTGATTCCCAAACTCATTGCTTTCTTTAGCTATGACCAAACAGAAATAGGCATAATTCTAATAGTACAAACTAGCCTTCACTTTGTTTACGTCAACTCCAAACATCCTAAATTAATAATAAAAATACTGGCAGCATTTCCTCGAGGCACGCTGTTTGCTGCTGAGTCTACCCCGCACTGTTTGTCCGTATATTTTATGCCTGTGTTTGCACGGTGGGCTGTAATCTGCCTTTGCCATCAATATTTGCATCTCTTCTTGTATTCAAAATAGTTTCACTGCAAGTCTGGGTCCAAAATAAACACATGCTTTGGTAGACCAGCCTAACAGAAACAAAAAGGAGAGAGAGAGCTCAGCCATAACATGCACCCAAGTGACCTCAGAGCTGGTGGCCATAGGGAGGAGGAGGGGAGGAGGAGGAGGGAGAAAGGGAGGGAGAGAGAGGAGGGAGAGAGGGAGGGAGAGAGAGGAGGGAGAGGGACATTACTGCTTAACCATTTGCCCTCACCTTGGTGGCATGTGGGGTCACATGATGTGTTTCCATGGTAGCCATCCTGCATTCCAACTGCTGCAGATTCATCTGATAATTGCTGTCTACATCGATGAGGTCGAAGTGCACTGAAATGACGCCGTTGTCCATCATGCTCTGGAAGTATCGACACACCCACTCTCCCTTAAGTCCTGGAGGAAGTCGACTCATGATAAACTAATAGACAATTTAAGGAATTGTTTAAACGTACGAAATTTTTCCATTTTTCCACCGATCTCGACTTCAATCACAAGAGTTGCCTCCTCAACAAAGTATTCTCCCATGAAGTCCTTCCAGAAAGCTCCTCGGCTCTCCTTGGTAACCTGTAAATACATGTATCAGTTTGTATGTGTGTGTGTGTGTGTGTGTGCAAGATAGATTATAGTTAATAATTTTGATTGGGTTTTCTCATCTGTCAAACTACTACTACTACTACTACTACTACTACTACTACTTGATCTCTCCCTTTCCTTCCAACTCACGCTGGGATATTTCTGGAGGTGTTGGCACAAACAGAACAGGCGGAACTCCGGTGTAGATGGACACGGAGGTGGCGGAGGAGGAGGAGGAGGCGGCAACTGGTGGCTGTGTTAGCACATGTGTGTGATGTGTGCATACAAACAGTTAGCCTCTCAAAAATACTACCAAGACAACAAACAATAAACTCTTTGTAGGTCGTGAATATCATTAAAATTACATTAGCCTAACAACTCTTTATTAAGCCACATGTGTGTACATGTATCCATGACTACTATACCCGCCCACTCACTCCGATAAATGTTTCACTTTCAACTGAAATTAATTCCTTTGCCTCTAGTGATCGAACGTCCGATTATAAAATTTACATATTCCATTTACACACACAAACTCACACACATGCGCACACACACACACATATGCACACACACACGCATGCACACACACACACACAAACTCACACATACATACACACAGACTCATGAATTTAACATGCCTGTCACGTCTTGCAGTGATGTGTGCCTCACATGCTCTGCAGCTGCTTTCTTTCTCCTCTCATGGTTTGTTATTTTTAAAAATTGAATAATGCATGAAAACAAAGGTTCTATGGTTCTATTCGGAAAGTTTTGCTTTAACTCTGAGTTGTTACATTTTCTTGTCTTATAAACAAACATTTTTTTTTGTAGTGTTGCAATGCTGGGCCCCCATGTGTGTTGGTTATGGCAGTTCTTGTGTACATTGCCCACCACAAACTAGAAACTATAGAAATTGAATGTACAGCCTAAAACAATCTTTTCCATTACCACCCACGCACGAGACTGGACTAATAAGTTTCTGAAGAAGAGACTTCATTAAAGCTGTAGAACTCTTCATCTGTTCCTATGGACTTAGATGAGGGTTCTTTATGAGCAGTGGTTTGATATAGTGTATGCAATAACAACAATAACAACAAATAGCTAATAATAACAAAATTACTATAGCAGTGACAGCAAAAGCAAAAACTAAAATAACAATAACAACAACAACAATAATAATAATAGTAATAATAATAGTAATAATAATACAATAATAATAATAATAACAACAACAACAATAATAAAAATAATAATAATAATAATAGTAATAATATAATAATAATAATAATAATAATAATGAGGTATGGCATATTTTTGGTTCATGATTTAATATAAATATTCACAGTTTCAATTCCACTGCAGTATAAAATGAAGAAATGAAATGATATTTTCTAAGAAGCTGTGAAGACACAATCAAATTAGACAAACCAAAAGCAAACAAGATCCAAACTTTTGACCTAGACAGGGAGGCAAAATTTCCCCCGCCCACTTTCTTTCTCTCATTTGAGGGCATGGTAGAGTCAGTGTTCATATGCAACCATTTGCACCAAAGAGTATACACACTTCTGTGTTCATTTTCAGAGTCTTAAGGCGGGCAATTTGGGCTGAGTTAATACATCTGAGCAGTCAATACAAGACCCCATCTGTCAACACTACTGCTATTCTAAGCCAAAGCAAAACACACACTTCGACACTTTCGCAAATATCGATAACTAGCTGTTAAGTTTGCTTTGCTTAAATTGCTTTTACCATTACCATGAGATATTAAAGGGGCACTGAAAGAAAAGGGGAAATTGAAGGACTATATGAAACAAACTCGTCTTAAAAATAAAAGTCCTGACGATCTTTTAATTTTCCTATTTATGCACCCCATAATAACGAAAGAGAGAGAGAAAGAGGGATAGTGACATAACCATGTACCTAACATAAAATATTTGCTGCTTCTCTTTGACACAATGAAGACTGAGAGGTCAATTGCTGTTCACTAACGTGACATTTTCAAGAGAAAGCTCCAAGACAAGGAGAGACAAGATATTGTCACAAACTAAATGAAGTACTCGATGAAGCACCAGGCCAACACCAGAGGTACAACAAGACTCCATTGTTGGTGGTTTTGATGGAGGTAGCCCTACTAGCGAGTTAAGAGACGTGCCTCGAGAAATGCAGCGAAACTTTACAGGACTGTTCAGGTAATAGCCAGTGGTGTCGATGGGACTTCCTTACAGGAGCTCTGGTATGCAGGGCTCACAGAGATGGGGGTTCATGAACATGCATACTACAGAAAGGTGATGTGAATCACCACCAGGTTTCACAATGGTCCTCTGAACGAGCTCATATCACAGGCGCTGGGGTTTATCACGGGCGCTGGAGTTTATCACAGGCGCTGGGGTTTATTTATTTTACCTTCTCCTGCCAGCAACACAATGTATTCTGGCGGTATGTATTGTTGAGACATAGTATTAGATGAAATCACCATTAAAGTCACTATCAAGATGCTGTAATTAGCATAATGCAAGCATTAAAACTTACCAGGAAAACTTTGCACAATATTTATGTTCTATATATATGCATTCGTATGTGTGTGCCTGTGTAGTACATGTGCTAACATGGCGTGTCCACATGCCACATCTCTACGATCAGAACATATTACAAATACTCCATTGTATGTCGGCTGCACAGTGACTTCTGTTACGAAAGCACACACATCTCGCTGTTGACACTTCCAATTTGCAAAAACAACGCATCTCCTCAAAATGGTAACTCTTCAAAAGTTTCGTGAGCCAGTAACTGTTGAAAGGAAGTTGCCCATTACAGTCAATGGGCATATGCAATAGTATTTGGTTTCCGTGGGTTTAAGGATATATACTTGTAATCGATCCCACATGACTTGTTATTAAAGGTGACTGGCTATATTACTAGCTACGCACAAAGGTTCGTGCTTGTCTGGAGAATGACATAACAAAGAATGCTTTTTCAAGAATCTCCAGTTGAAATCTTGTTGGTAGAGATGTGGATCCTCCTCTTCCATCAGGATAGCTACAGGATTCTACAGCAAGTGTGGTTTATTAAGTAGATTTGTGGTCCCACTTGAAAGGACCAACCGCCACTGAGTTTTGGCAAGGTTCTATGAGCTTTGGTCTAAAGGAATTTATTTTTACAGCCACGTGGATTTGATGATCTGTCCGTACTACCGGGTGTGCGTGTACATGTGTGCTCGTGTGAATTGTACAACACACTTCTCATCTTTTGGTTGGCCATGTGGTTCCACAAGCCTGGATCTCATAGATCTGAAGCTTGTAATAATAGTGTCTATAGACCAGGCTAAACACAGCCCAACCCTCACAAATGACAGATGAGGTAGACCAAATCAACAATTCCCTCTCTTTCCACTGCCCCCCATGCTAGCCAAGCCAGTGACGAGGTCGCCCTCGCTCTACTCACATAATCTTCCAAATTACTGACATGGTTTCCCACCATCCCAGAGGACACAATACAGGCAGCAACAGCTGGACTGCTAGCCAGCCCCACCCTTTTTTCTTTTTTCTTTCTCTCTCTCTCTCCCTTTCTCTTTTTTTTGCATAACTTCTTCCTCCCTGATCACACTAGAGTGGTACGTTTAAATGGTATCTTCAATGCCTACCCTCCCACCTCTTACCATGTTAGTAGGCATTCAATCAGAAGTATACATTTTTATATTTTGTGTTCTTCCACTGGCACACCAAATCCCCCCCCCCCCCCCCCCCCCCCCCAATCCTCTCCATTACTCCCCACTCATGAAATCATTGTCGCTAATGGGCGAGGCATTTATTACACACTGTATCCTGTAGCTTCCGTGGTTACACTATGATCACTGCGACACTACACACCATCAGGGATGGAGTCATTAACATCAAAGAGAGACATACTTCTGAGATAGATTTACATTTCCTTTCATCAATTGCAATACGGTTCTCCAGCACACAGTGCAGTATTGTGCCGTACACTATGTCCTGCAATACATCCGCACATTCCAATACTCAATTCGCCCCAAACAAACTTATGTGCAAGTGCAGGGAAACTAAAATGTGTGAAGCTAGCACGTCTGGCTGTGTGAACAAGCGATGCCATTCAGACCTGTTGCTGCAATTGGAGCAACTAGCATTATATGCTCCGCCCCCACGCGGTACAGAGCGGCTCTGGATACAAAGCTAACTGCCATTGTGGTGCGGCCAGGCGCTTGGAGCCGGTGAATCGCAACAACTACAAGTCTACAGCTGATGTGCACATTCCAGTTCTCTGTATAAGTCGTACTTTAATGAACTGCCATTTTGTGAGTACATACGTCAGCTGACTCACTCGCCTTCCTTATTGCCTCCTTGCCAAGTAGTAAACATGACCGGAGCAGCAACGAGGCTGGGTAGAGTTAGGAGCTGCTGCATTCTCAACTAATTGGGGCTAGCTATGCAGTAGAGCTCATACGTTGGTTTGTTATTCATTAATGTGTTGGGCCAATGTTGGTGCTCTATAGCTATAAAGCCACGCATTGTGTTTTGCATGTTTTGTTTGTTGTTGTTGTTGTTGTTGTTTTTTGCATATTTTTGCTCTGATTTTTAATTAGAAATTTAACACAGAAAATGTTGAAAGACTTGGCCATTACCTCTGTTTTAGTGTGATAAAATTGTGTGGAAAGATTACGAACTATCAAGCTAGATAAGATTATCATTTTTATGAGGAGACCAGAAGTAACAGGTTCCTATAAACTTCACTCTATTACACATTTCTTCAAACCTATGGTCTACACTCACCCCCTTTCCCTAGACCTCCTGAGACAACACAACTAACTGTTGACTTACGTTTGGTGGTACAAGTTTGCCGGAGGAACGTCATGAAACTGGTGAATATTGCTAAACGGCGGTTGAAGAGTAGCTGGGGTCATAGGGGTCATGGGCGTGGCAGGAGGACTAGCAAAATGGGGGTGTGGGCCCGTTACAAATCCATGAGGTGGATACATATCTGGCATCATGGGGGGCCCAGAGGTGTGGTTGGTACTCCATAGCTGGTGCTGCTGGGGGACGTAGTCCCTGGATACCTGTTGACTGAATTCCCTGTAGAAGTACACAGAGAGATACTGATAGAGAAGTCGTAATAACATTGGGAAAGATATTGACCAAATGTAGTTCCATATTCTACTCAACCTCGTGAAAAAAGCACTACACAAGACCAACACCCAATTCTTGGTCATACTATTAAATCCACAAATTTAGAGAGAGTGTGTTTTTGTGTGTGTGCACAGCATATGTAAACAAACAAGAGAGTATTTGCTAAAATGCTGAGGTTGTGGTAGTAAAATATTACATAGACTGCTTGAGGGCAGGTGGGGAGGTGGGGCATAGAATTTCTAAGCTGTACACGTCAGAATATGAAATCTAGCTAATGTAGTTATGTTTGTTGGTGCTCCGTGAGGTTGCTAAGGCTCTATTTTTGACTGGTAGCTGTTTATTTTTTTGGAGAATCAGATGTTTAGCAAACTTATTATGCTTTGTTTTTTGTAGTGTCCCTCAATAGGCAAAATAAACGCTTTGTTCTAATGCCAGTACAACCTACACAACCTGGCTGTCTAACTTCTTAGAAAAACCGTTCTCACTGGACTGCATTCTTGGACTTTTGCTGGTGGTCAACACAGGCATAATGACACATAGCAGGTTGTACTAAGTGAGTGCAGGCAGTTCACCAATATGATGTCATTAAGGAGAATGAACTCATCAATGAAGAGTGGTAAATCAATACAACATAGCATCAAAATGGCAGCAAATATTAATTTACGATCTGAACACATTATGTATGTAGCTAAGTGTGCATATGTGTGTCCATGTGTGTATGTGTGTGTCGGAACAATAGTGAGTTTACCGGATGTTCTCCAGACATGCTGCAATAATTCTCACTTCCTCTCTCAATTTTGTACCATTAAATCAGAACAGTTTCTTTTTCGATATTTTGAAGCTCAAAATAATATTCGAACATGTCACTGAGTGCAATTTCAAGTACTGCAGGGAAATAAATCTGACTTTCTTACGACAGCACACAATTCCCCCCTCCCTCCCTCCCCAGACTTCAGTATACAGTGCTAAGAGTGTTAAGGAGGAATTAAGTCAGTCTGACCTCTACCATATTAGTTAAATAAGACAGGGATAAGATTTACAAGGACTTCTGGAGTGGAATTTGGTAGAATCTACAACAATAGACTAAACAGTTCAAAAACTAGTTCCAATTTACCTCCATTAGCACCAAAGTCTAAATTACACGAGTATATTGTAAACAAGTACTCATCACACCTATTAAAGACCAAAATGAAGCTAAAGGTGACAGAAAGAAAATACTCAAGATAGTTAAAATTTAGCAACACTAGTTGTACCACCACCCAGCACAGCTAGTAGCCTCCCTAATAAAACACTTCACCATTAGAGTTTATGATATAGCACCAAGAACACCAGTTAGCTACTTAACACAACTAACCAAATCACAAATGAGAAACGGGGAAGAAGGGTTGTCACATAATGCCTTCCCAGTGTGCCAACTTTAGCTGACCCATTCACAACTAGACCAGGAGTTAATGGGTCAGAACACAACTTCTAAGTGAGCAATTCAAATTGTGAGTTGATAAACAATAAGCCACGAGCACTGCTGGTACCAGGCTCTTCTGCTGCTAAGGCTATTAACTTGCATTGTACTTGTAGTTCACTGTAAGAACTTTCACTCTATCATTTCAAGATACTCTTATACTCCCATTGTCAAAGCCTTTAGCTCCATTTCCCCTTCCACCGGCTTACTGCCTTCATCTTTAAGTGTTTGACATTCACCATAACTACTGTTGCTTGCTTGCTACAGTTGCCATGGAGGACACAAAGAAGGGCAGCACAACTGCTCAGCCATACCACTACTGCAGTCCAAGATTAAAGAGGTTGCTAATGTAATCCAGTTACACTTGGCTGCCTGACAGTACCTCCTCATTTGGGTAAAAGTGGCACTAAATATTTCAAAAAAATCTACCAACACTGAGTCTAGCAAGAGCCAGTAGTAGTGCCTTAGTTGGTTGGTCACTTTTATGAATTCATTCTGGTACCCGGCAGCAAACTACTCAATATTTTTGAACTCTTACAGATGTATGAAACTATATAAGTGGTGGAGGTTAAAAATTATTTCAGCAGTTCTATAGATAAATACACAGGCAGTTTCTATACTGGATATATTTTTAAAGTCAGTTATATAACAGCTGCCTGCCCAATAGATTCTTCCATGCAATTCAAACACACAATTTGAAAGTGACACAGTGCAGTAGTTTGGAGGGTTTTTTTTAATGAGCAGTACTTTGAAGTACTTAGCTAGAAACTCAAATAGTCGGCATAAATGAGTTAGTTAGCTACTTAGCTAGTGCTAAACTGTTAGTTTGCATACTTACATGAAACTTTATTGCAAATGGAATTCCTCGTATTGCCAAAACTTCCAAAACTTGAAATGGTTCACTCGGCGCAAGCTATACGCTTTCCTTATAAAGCTTTTGAGGTAGTCAGCTAGGAGAGAAGAAGTGTATTATAGCCATCTCCTGCAGGCTCGGAGAATTTATCGCGAATATAAAAATGATCGTCACTTCCGGCTGAGGCATGCGCAATAACTGTGGTCGACACGCGCCAGACAAAAGAGGGAAGGTGAAAACAATCCTATGAGTATCTATGCTTGACAGTTATGTGACTGTATTCTTTTTATAGATTTTCTTTATTGTACTGTTCCCGTTATACTAATTTTCGATGCTTTAATTGGACGCAGGGACACGATTTTTACTGTGGAAGGAGCAATGTGCTGTGTCTAGTGTGACAGCAATTTAACTGCCAATACTCACTGTAACAGTATATGAAACTATACAAATTATTTCAATAGAAACAAATTATATTAACTACCCAATACAATAATATTAACTACCCAATAAATTATTTTAGCTACCCAATAAAGTTTTTGAAATTGTGTAAATGATGAAGGTATGATGCCTAAAGGAGATCTGAACTATAAACATGTATTTGACAGCCATGAGACTTGGGGGTGTTGTCTGGTTATTTGCCTTTTGTTGTCAGGCTAAGGCATGCTTTGCTTTATCCTTGTTTTGTTACCAAGACTCCAAGTGCATTACTGCCAGCAACTATCAATTTTTTCAATCAATAATAATAGCTCAGTATAAAAAATATCAGTTACTATAATTTCTCCTATTATTCTTGCAATATATATTGTTATGGGTCAGCTAGTCTTTACTATGTACTTTTTTTGGAAGGGTCTGCATGAAAATTTTCTCAATTAAAACTAGGTTTTTGAGGCAAACTAAATTTTTTATGTTTTAAAACATGATAAACTTTCAAACAGCATTTTAATACATTCTAGGTATTGAGTAGAACAACTACCTTTTGAGTTAGCCATACCTAAATAAAGTTCATGAAAGCAGAAAAAAGATTAATTCACACACACACATACACACACACACACACACACACTATATCTATATCTATCTATATCTATATATATATATATATATATATATATATTATACACACAACACACTTTATATCAGCATAGTGGAAAGTTATCAATATATAGTGAGGAAGCTAGTTTACCTCTGTCGAACCATTAGCATAGATAGCCTTGGATAGTCTATGAATCTATCAAGACTATACAAGATCTAAATTATTTTGGAATCAAGCAAGAAGAAAGATCTGTTGAAGTCACACATTAAATAAATCTGCTTTATTGAAGTGTATATCCACAACATGTTACCACTAACTATGTGAAGGAGCCACAGTCAACAGTACTCTCAGCTAAAAATGCCGGCCAGATATTATGCACTTCAAAGTGTTGCCTAATTCTGTATCCTAGTGGAGCCTTACGTCACAAATAGTAGCACATGACCTGCAGCACTGCTCAGGAACATATCAAGATGTCCATTCTTCAGGAACATCATGTAGAGCATCAGCCAGACTACATCTCATGACACTCAAGTGTCTCTCGTGCAACAACGCACAATGTTTGGTACATCCACAGCTGGATGTCTGGTCAGTGAAACAGACAAGTTGTGCAAACCTGGAAACAAGAATGAATGGTGGCTAAGCTGCATTCCCAATGAAGAACCCAGTGTATGTAATGAACAGTTTCATGTACACAATAAATAAGAAGAATCCAATTATGTGTTTTGTTTATTAATTTTCTATAATTTGTTTGTTGTTGTCACGATTCTGTTTACAAGGTTGAAAATACTTTTTCAACAAAATTTAAAGAAACATTTTGTATAACACTTAATCAATAAGGTGAGGCCAGCTCACTATTAAAATAAGTGCAAATGTAGCAGTCAGCCTGTCAGCTAAATTTAGAATATATTTGTGATTTAAAAATATTTTACCAATGTTAGAACTAGCTAATTGGAAGAGTCAAAATTTTAAAAATCAAAATTCTTCTTCTTTTTGTTAAGGACTATTAGTTCATAAAGCATGATGCACTGATTTGAAATAACGTAAATAAAATAGCAAACCCACCAATAAAATTAAAATCATACAACAGTTTGTAGGGTACAAGAAATTCAGTAATGAACACAGAATAATACAAACATAAAAAATAAATTGAAATACATGTACAAGGCTACTAGCTAGATGGTATGTCATAAAACCTCATAGCTGATCTGAAAGACTGTATTCTAGAGTGTGATAATGATGAGTGGGTGGCGGCAGTGGGGTGGGCTGACTGGAGGTCCACTCCAGAGTAGAGTACGGCTTGTCTGTGATGGTAGGCACTGAGTTGAAGATTCGGTTGGAACTTGTTGAAGCTGTGGAGCCTCTTCTGTAATTAAGTTTGGAATAAGGTTTGTCTGGATCGTGATTTCCTCCCCTTCTGGGATCGTCAATTGGAATGGAACTTGATATTGGAATGGAACCCGATATTGGGATTTTGACACTCTTCATACTGTGGCGGCTCGAGGGCCTGCTGGGAGGTCTGCTTGATGCTCCGGTAACAAATGGAGATGCTTGTCTGCTATGAGACCGGGGTTCAACTGAGCTAGGTCTCGATGCATTTCTGGATTTTCTCCCCCTGTGTGGGTGAGGGACCTCATAATCCATGGGCAAGACTGATATTATATCAGATGTTTGAGAAGCTGATACTGGAACTTCATACTCCATGGGAATTTTCAGGGTGTTATCTTCTTGTGAACACACACTGTACACGGGCTCATCAGGCTGGCTGTTTCTATCTCTCTGAGCTCTGTTCTGAGCAATGGATGAAAAATCTACATTGAGATAGGTGTGGTGAGTCTTGCAGTCAGCAGTTTCCTTGTCAAGGTCATCCTCTATGTTGCCTTCATACTTGACAATGTTGGCAAGAGACTTGACAATGGTCCTGAAAATGGGTCTGTCTTCTGGCTCCTCTGACCATGTATCCCTCATTACTTCATACCTGAGACAGATATACCACAGAGTGGCTAAAATAAAATGGCTGCCATTGCAATGCCATCATCACCTTTTCCCTAAAAGACACTAGCTACTGCACTACTACTGTACACTTACATTGCACTGGGACATCTTGAAGGCTTCTTGGGGCGGTACCCATGGCTGACATAGTCTGGTAGTTCCTGGTTTTCAATTCCTGAATAGGGTTTCTTTCCCAACTTGAAGATCTCCCAGCAAACAATGCCATACGACCACTGTCAAAAGTGTGCAATAATTAAAGTGTGACAAAAGGCTTGAAGATTTTAACTTACCACATCACTCTTTTCACTAAAGATATTTTTAAATAGACTTTCAGGAGCCATCCACTTCACTGGTAGTTTCTGCCGATGTGTCAACTTGTAGTAGTTGGTGTGCTGGACATCTCTAGACAAACCAAAATCTGCTATCTTGATTTTTATGTCATCTCCAACCCTGTTTGAAATATAGAAACTAAGGTGAAATGGTCCCAATAGGAGTTTGAGCAGTTCTTACATGCAGTTTCTTGCTGCAAGATCTCTGTGGACCAGCTTACACTGGGCAAGATAGTGCATTCCACGAGCTATATCCATGCACATGCCTAATAAGATGGATTCATTCAGGCCCTGGAAAATTTGATAACATTAATATTTGTTAACCCCTATAATTATTTGTTTATTTATTTGTTCCTTCATTTTATTCATTTATATTGCATGCGCACCTCTGGAAAATTGTCTTTAGAATCACACATTTGTCCCCTTTTGGTGAGCAGGAATTTCCTCAGGTCCCCATTGTCCATATATGGAAGCACTATTGCTGGGAGATTGTCTGTCATATTAAAGCACATCCCCATTAGGTTCAGGATATTTGGATGGTCCAAGTTCAGCATGATTTCAGATTCTGCTATGAATTTCTCAATCTCGTAGTTTTCAGACACACCTGCAATAAGTGATGCAATTATGGTATAATTATATAAACAAAAATTATCCCAAGTGGAAAATGGATGAGGAAAATTAAGTTTTTCACAATTTTTGTTGTTTCTTTTTTTAAAACTTTTTTAAGCACTTAGTGAATACAACCAGTGACTGAGTAAATAATTATTATAATGGGGTATTTTCATCTTACCAATACAACCTCACGTATGTCTGCATGTGCACACCACAAAAGTTTATTCCCTGCATCCTTACCTTTCAGTTTCTTGACAGCCACTTGCATGGGAGAATCCGTGACCACACTGAAATAAGTAGCTCTGCACACCAGACTAAATTCACCTGGATACACGACACAATCAAATAAAGATCTAGAGCAACCCACATTTTCCCAGCCATTCCTATGCCACTCACCTTCTCCAATGATCCTTCCAAATTCCAGCCTCTCAGCACTGACCAAAACCTTAGAGAACCTCAATTTCCACTGAGAGTAAGGCTCTGTGGAAGTATGCACATTATCTTGTGGATTATTCAACATTTCATCTGAAACTTTACCTGAGTCAGTATAAGCCACCTGTTCATAGTTTCCAGCAGGCAAATGAGTGGTGGTGGTATCGATGCTGTTGTCCAAGGCCATTGAATTGCTGTCTTGAGATACATTGGAAACGGCAGCGCTACTGCCTTGCCTCCTAATTACAGACATCAATAGGTCAAGCAAAGAACATAGTCCACCAGCACAATGTGGAGATGAAACACTTAGTTTTATGGAGCTACATGCATATATGAGAGATTAGTAATTCAATGATTCTGGTCTAGAAGTTGAAGTTAAAGACATTCATGTCAATGTTCCTTAGTGTCATACAAAGCTCTCAAAATGTTTATTGCATGCCTCAGTCATACATGCCAATTGCAACTTACTTTGGTTTGTATACCACCGATTGTTTACTGCTGACATCTACAGTACTATTGGTAGAAGACCTCTCAGCACTACACAGCAGAGTTTTTAAATGATACAACATTTCACAAAAGAGATAAATTATTAACATACTTCACTTGCTGAGTTTTTCTTCTTTTAATGCAGCAGATAAGTAAGGCAACAAACAAAGCTGTGGCTATCACCATCAATAGCAAGCCACTTACTGCTCCTGCTATTAGTCCTGCAGTCCCTTCCTCACTAAGAGAAGAAGGTCGGAACCGTTGACTATCTACAATCCAATACATATCATGCTTATGTATATTCATGAAAATACAGCTAAGCTATGATCACTGCAAGCAAACATTCGTAGGTTATGAAGAAAAATAAATGAACATTTTATTCTAAGCTCTTTAGATTAAGAAGCTGAGCATAGATGCATTATTTATGTTCTTTCATGGCTGATAATATTTTCTTACCATCATTGTTTCCAAGGATGGGAACAAAGGCAATTGGAAAGCAGGACTGAGGAAGGTCCTGTGAGCAACACTTCACCTCCACTGACCCACAGGCATCAGATATTTGAGTTGTACCAGTTTTAATACTCATCGTCTCTTCAAGAGAAAGTCTTGACAAGTAAATGACAGTTGCCCGACTACACGATTGCATGAGAGTGATGGAACAGTTGGTGTAACATGAATCATCTTCCTGATCCGCCTCTTCAATGGTAGAGAAATTCATAAACACTAAGCTGAGTACTTTTTGAACTTCTTCAGTACAAAATTCAATTTTTCTTTGCAATGTATTAGCAAGACTTCTGAAATGAGTTGATATCACTGAAGTAGTGTTTGGATTCAAAAAAGAAGAAATGCTGGATTTGTTTACATTGGAGCATGATAGGAAAGGGCGAGCAGTTTCTTCACATTGGTTTAGATTCAATGTTGGAGCGCATCTATAGACAAGTACAGTAAGAAAAACATCAATAAGAATACTTTGATAGCAAGCTAAGTAATAATAGTTCCCAGGCTCTTATGCAGAATTAATACCAATAGATGTATTTGTTACGAGGGAAGACAGCGCAATTACAGTAGGATCTTTTTCTCACCTGTGGATAATTACTGGAGAGAAATTGTTTTTTTTCCTTGTTTATGGTCAAATTATTTTGCATAAGTACAATATTAATGATGTAGCTAAATTAGGGTGGTCTATATGGCAATTTATAGATACACCCATCATTGAATAGCTCCCTGACATTTGCAGTCTATTGTACATGCTAGTTTAGCACTCTTTCATATAAACTACCCGGAGTTCAACAGTCATGAAATAGAACTTCTTGTAGATAGATAGATAGATTGAAAAAAAAAAGAAAAAAAAGAAAAAAAAAAGAAAAAAAGAAAAGAAAAAAAAAAGCAAGCTTATTATAATTTTCAATTCAAGGTATTAAAATAAAATTTTTATCGTGAAAGTAAGTGGGCATGGTTTTCATTATATGTCCCTAGTAACCTTCCTTTTCGAAATTTTACTTATGGGCCTGCAATATGCAAGACGATGGTTCTAAAACTGCACATGTGCACTTTGTGTTGAACACGAATGACATTTATTGGAGACTGACATTAATTTTGGTATGGAACATGACTTGGCTAGCTAGATACTATCATTATTGTCATCACCATCATGAGCTTGCACCAGTGGTCTTTACATTCATGGATACAATTCTGCCTAACTTTAGGTACCAAGTCATACCTGAATATTATGGTAAAGGGTGACTTGATTACAAAAGCCAATGTGTATACTAAAGAAGTCTGATTTAGTCAGATTTATACAAATTGATAGTCCTAATAGTAATTAAAATTGGGTACTTTATGAACTGATCAACATTGCTACTCATCATTTAATTTTTAATACAATATTCTTTATAATTTTAAATTTTCATTTAGCTTAGCTAGTTAACATCTAGTTATATTTTTTAGGTGGCTTCTATGAATATCACTCAGGAATGCTGCTGTCTGATACAAGTAAGCATTTAGGTCAGGCACTATACCTTTTCATCATGTGGTGGTTGGGTAAAGGGTTTAATGTCATAAGCAATGCATGTAAAGTACATTTGGCAATTGGAACACTACCTAAAGCTCTTAAATTAAGTTTATAACTTGAAAGTTATAAATGGCTGAAGACACATTGTTAAGCATAGTAAGCTACTTAATTAGTGAGTGAGTGAAGTGAATGAGCTATTAGGGGCAGACAATTGAAAATTGGGTATATAGCTATGTTACAAATAGTGCATGTGTCGCTTAAACGCACGTGCAGTTACTGTTTTTTGGGCTCAAAACTGTACAATAATTCCTTAGAAATACTTGTTTTTTCAAGTCACAAAAACCTGCGGCTAATGGTAACCATGGTATTAAGACCCTTTACCAGACTTAATTAAAAAAACCAAACTTGGCCGTTTCTTAGCAGCAGAGTGCTTTTGTCGGGAGCTACTGGTCATTTGGACAGTCAAAACAACTAATATTCCAATAAACTGGATCAAACCTTCTTTTGCTTGCTGCTCTCACACTCCTAGCACTTTTTATACTACTACAGATTCAACACCCTTCCTACTAATACCTGTAGTAGGTAAACTTCCATTCCTACTGGACTTAGTACTGCTTCATTATACAGGCTTCCCTGAGGCATCATCATCACTTTCTACAGCTCGTAACACTAAGGAAAACGGCTGCATGGGTAACTAACAATCTATCCTTACCTTGTTCTTCCCTAAAATTGCCGTTCTCCAGAAGCTCAGTAGCCTTGAAGGTTGTAAAACAAGAAGCCATAAGCTTCTGATAGAACAATCCAAAAATTGGTAAAGGGTCCACTGCAAATGAAGTTTGTTGCTATTTTTAACTGACTAATCGAGAAGAGCTGTCTTTTAGGCATCTTTTGATTACTGTATATCATGCATAGCTTTAAAATTGTATTTTTTATGATTAAAAAAAAAGTGATTGATATCCGTGGCCGCATTAATGTGGCTACAATGGTAGGGTTGACAAAATAGCATATATTTTGATACATATTATTCCATTATGTCTTTAAAACATCAACTATGCATGTTTGGCCACACTCATGGCTTGACGTTTTCTTCTTCTTACATACAGGACTGAGTAAGGTCCTCTACTTGCACTTTTATTATTTCTTTCATTAATCAACTTGTAAATTCATTTACGAGTTTTCAAGAGAGAGAGACTTTCACAGTTAGCGACACTATTTTGACACAAAGTACATAGGTATCAGAGTTAGCTAACATGGACATTGTTTTCCTCCTGATCAATTCAATGGTGATTATCATCAATTGTTTGGAGAAAGGAGAATTATAAGTTCACTCTGTGAAAGCCATCTTATAAAGCTTGAAATTGTATGTATATAAGTATACACCCTCCAAATAATCTAAATCAGCAAACTTGTTGGAGTCTGAGGGTTTGGGAGTGCTCGGCAAGTGGGTAGGAGTGTAGTACTATTTAAGCTAGCATTAACGGGAAGACTTAGAATTTTAAAATAGTGACCATATAAAGAAACTTTGCATCAGAGTCTGTTCTTAGAACTAGAGGGCTTCAGTGTATGTCTTGTCTGGGCACTACTATGACTCCATAGATTTATGCATACATCCATCCATAAAAACAAAGAGCAAACATACAAACACTACCAGTGCTTGGCACAGCTAAGGAAAGAACATACCTTTGTGGTGCCAGTGTCAGCTGATTAGAAGTGTTGTGCACCAGAATATCTCTGCACTCGCTGGCGACACCTACAACAGGGACATAATGCCCAGACACGAGACACAATGCACAGACAGGAACAGGAATCTCATCAGAAATAAGCTATTGTATAGTAGACATTTTATGTACATGTCTTTCTTTGAACTTCTATGGTCTCTTTAATCTATCATTAACATTCTAATTGTCCCGTTAAATAGCTTTATGGAAATTATTATCACACTTTCAAACTATTCATAAATGAGTTATCTACATGTACTGTAGCTAACTAAAACTTGTAAGAAAGCTGTAACTTAATTTTACACACAAAAGATATTTTACAAATTAACTATAAATATACTTCCTATTAAAAAAAATTCAAGCTGTTTAGTAACATTAAATTACATAACGCATTTAATAATATTACCATCATTGTCAATAATGACTGCTGGACATGGTACTGGACTTATGCCAGGAAGTTCTGCTATGCGAAGTGTAATTAAGAATTTTTCTAGTCCTTCTACAATTTCATCCTCTAAAGTGTGAAGAACAATACACTTCTTGCGTGCTTCAAGTATTGCTGTATTATTGACAAAGTCACCTTTTGATACTGAAAGGAAAACAAAGAAAGACATAAACATGCAGTGCTCATATGTTTCTCTACTTAACTTACTATGGTTGGTGGCAGTAATTGATAGGATTACTGGAAATCCAAGTAGTTGCTCATTTCTACGCGGGCAAATTTCTAACAAACCTCCTTCTTCAAAAGTGAATAGTCCGTGTGATGAATTGCACTGGAGGCCTGTGTGCCAAGTAAAGGAGGAAAGATTATAATGAAATTAACTCCATGAAATAATAAGGCAAGCCAGTAAAGATTAAAAGATAGTAATGAAATAATAATGCAGTACATGGAATGACTTTCTATTTAGGCTTTGTGAAATAATGAGGTAGTTGATGACCTACTGGGCCTCTATAAATTTGCTATAGATGGAGTGAAGTCATCCAAGTCTGACAACTGTTTACACTCTCTGACTCCAATGCACTGCAAGTCTATTATCATGGGCTTAATTACATTAGCGAAACTTGGCTCTCAGGCACTTGTACAAACTATAGTAAAATCATGACTCTGTATTTTGTGTGATTATTTTTCCGTTTTGTCTAGAAGTGCTTGCATATGGCGGTTTTCTGGTCTGAAGAGTAGACTTGTCAACGAAACAGAAGCCATCAAGAGTAGTGATCAAATGGTACCTTAGGGAAAAACAATGTGGAAGCTCTGACATGGGCTGGAAAAGAGTCACTTCAGTAGTGATAAGTGTCCAAAGGCCATAATTGTGTTGTTCAATTATTTAGTAGATTATTTTGTGTATGTCAACTCTACTGATTTGCACTTATAATGCAAATGGAATCTATTCTAAAATGTTCTAGGAACTGGCCTCTAAAGTATTACTATTTTGGTAGACACATATCATGTAGCTTTGTATACTTTAACTAAATCGTTTGCGAAACAGTTACACAGCTGTGAACGAGAGTTATATAGCTAGCTACTTAGCTAGTTAGCTAAACTCACTTGTTAAAATATTGTTGTTATCATCATCCTGATCATCTTGACAAACTCCTTCCCAACATACAAAAGTTAGTAAAATTAATGCAATCCTCATCTTGACACGCATCATAGCAGAATTCGCAAATTAGTTGCTTTGTTTTTTCTTTCTCCCTTCTCCTTTTGCAATAACATTTTTATACTTTTCACATGCGTGGGTGGGATGAACGTGACATGCGCGAGCCATTGGGTTGTAGGTGTGGTCCGATAAATAACCTTTGAACTCAGTGAATTTTCAGCAGGAAAGCGGGAGTTTGAAGTTGGGTAAGACAGAGAGGGAACGAGGGACTAGTGTGGTCGACAGTAACTGCCTTGGAGAGGAAGCGATTAGGCTGCGTCTGGTTAACTGTTTTCGTCTGTCTCTAAGCAATGGCTGATTTTGTGTCTGGCTCTAAAGATGCCATCATATTCTGGGAAAGCCAATCATTCTCAAGGAAATTAACAGCGCAGCCTTTCGCAGTTGCGATGGCTCCTTCATCCATCACTTGGAATTCACACAGTATCCTTGCAAAGGGTTAACTTAACCTTATGTAACCTTGGGTTATCTGATGGGCACTATTTCAATGTGAAAGTATTGGCTACACCAACAGCACATAGGAGAAGGAGCCTAGTGGTGGTTCTGTATCAAAAGCAGCTCTGTCAATATGCTTGGTATACTGTAACTTGTTCTTGTAGTGAAAAAATGGTGAGCTGTGAAAGTTCTAGAGTTGTTCCTTAATTTGTGGGTGTCCATGACAGGCACTAACCTTGTGGTGGTGCCTCAGCGAGGAGACTGTGCAGCCATGTGTGACACTGCAGGTGGCAACTTCACTTGGACCCACTTCAAGGCACAGGTACATAGAAACGTTTTACAATAATAAAAGGGTGTGGTCAAACATTTTTGTCAGTCAAGTGAATGTATTTGTTGCATACCTATTTGGATAATAGGATAGAGATGTTGGTGGTAAGTAAATGTCAGTCTGGAGTGTTGTGTGCATGTGTGTAAGATGAGGACTGAAGCTGTGATTGTGTCATTCATTTCATTTGTAGGACAGTGAACCTGGTAAGTGGTTGCCACTAAAAGAAGCATCAAGCTATACATTTGTGGTATTATATAATAACCCATTGTTAAGTTCTCGATATTGCAGATGTATTTTAAATTCAATCTTAAAGCCACACGTTTAGTGTATCCTACACACTTATTATCTGAACTAGGTGTTTGTTAATGGTTCTTGACTCTGGCTTTGATTTATTTTAACTCACTTTAGACCTCACTCTGGCTGGTTTGTAATTATACTCACACTAAGTGTATGAATTAGTCCGTGTAGATCAGCGTCCTTGTGAAGCTAGAATCCTCTTATTGCTATGTATGTGTAGTCTTCAGGCTCTGGAGACTTCACTTGTGGCTGTCTCCTTCGAAACACCAAGTTCTTTGCCAGTGGATCATCAGACAGTGTCGTGAGAGTGTGGGACATTAAGAACAAGACTGTGTTCAAGACATGCAAGGTGAGAAGTACCCATTGAAGTGACACATGGTGCTACTTGTGCTGGAAGAGGATCTGTTAATTTTTTTTTTTTTTTTTTTTTGAAGGGCTACAGTCATTTCATGTAGATGTACAACTCTAGTTATGTGTATCATCTCTATTCACTTTCCCTAACATTCATGAAACTGACCAATCAGATTACTCTCTCTTGTGACTGGTTCAAGTTCGGATGATTGCTGACTGTTGTTTGGTGTGATTGTGTTCAGGGTCATAGTTCACCGGTGAGGAGTATTTGTCGTAGTCATAGAGACAACTGGCTGGTGTCAGGTGGGCAGGATGGGGCCATTGCCATACATGAGATGGACAGTACCTCATCACCTGTACACTTCGTTCAGGAATCTCACACCGGACAACTTGATGTGGTAAAGGGTAGACTAATGTTTTTGGTTGTGGTGATACTTTACCATTTGTTGGAGAGTGAGCAAAGGAAGCGAGACACTATCAGGGCCAGGGGTAACACAATTGAAAATTGGGGATATTTGTTTATATATATGTTTGGATGTACGTATGTCATTTTTGTACTTAGACCCTGGTATTTTTGTGTTAGTTTGGTGGTCGACCCCGTCCCAAGCTTCACTAAACAGAATCCTCTGGTTTATTATCGATCATACCCGTATTATCCTAGAAATTGAATCGTATACTGTTTTGAATTCTTTTGCGGGTGCAGTTAAAACTTAAAAACGTACCCGCATTCCATTTCTATTTGAGTTAGTGGCGGTGGTAAGTTAATGTTATTTGTCATAATTAAACGCCCTATGCAACAGTATTTACTTTAAAATTCATTGGCCATTGGACTAACCATGAAGGTAAGTGTTGTGTAGGTACGTTCAGTGGTGTAAAAGTATTGTGCATTACAACTACTACTTAGCTAAAGAATATCACAAAGAAAACGTCTAAATAATGTGACTTGTTTTATTTATTTATTAAAAAAAATTTTTTTTTCAATTCAAACAATTTCGGCAAGTAGTTACTATGATTGAATTCCCTTTACTGTATACACGTAATTTTAAAACTTGACCTTTTTATTGGTAGCTTGAGTGTTAGAAGTTAAATTCAATGATTTACAAAGTATAGTTTTTAGGCTCGCTCGCCATTTGTGCTCAAGCACATCACCAGTATTATTTGGATTTATTATAATACGTGATTGGCACATATTTCTAGTGGCTGCCATTGATATAAATTAATTACGAAGAGAGATTGCATATGAGGGTTTGCCTCCCTCCCTATGAAAGCTTTTGCCCCCCCCCCCCCAATTTTTTTTAGTACTAACATTTTGACTATGTAACATGGAATCAGCCACTGTTGTATATTTTTAAGTATTAGCAGTTAGGGTCTCCATACAACATAATGTGTCTGTATTTTCCTCTCATTGCCCCTCCTAAAATCTAGGGAAGTTGTTATTGTCCTAGACTTGATTTCTGTATGCAGCCCTGTAGTGATACCATGCTTTAATTAGAATAAGGATATAATTAATTTAGTTCTGTAGTTTTGTCAGTGTGATACATACGGTATAGCAGTATCATGTGCACATATTGCAGCAGAACTCCGTGTTGATTTTATCTGATGTGTTCGTATCCATAGGCCGTTACCAGATTAAAGTTCTCCTTCATGGACAGGACACGGTTTGGCTCTGTGAGTGATGGAGGATTGACTGTGTGGAGTGCAGAGAGCAGACAGAAACTGATGCACTTCTCAGACCACACAGGTGAGAAAATGGAGGCAAAGGGGGTTGGATATTGAAAGAGTTGGTAAAGGGTCGTTTGACTGACCACTGTTCCCAGCCATGCTGAGAGAAGCATAGCATTGGCTGTTTTGAATGGTCACAAAATGATTGGTTCACTGATTCGCACAGAGAGGCATGGCAGTACGTCTGTGTGTAGCCGTGCATTCTGCATAGGCTCCCGGATGCTGCCAGTCCTAGCGTGCCTTGCTGTATTTGCACAGTGACACATTCTCACTTCCTTTGCATGTTTAATTTCACTTCTGTCTCTCTTCCTTTAGCGGCTATCTTTGTTATAGCAACTAATTGACTAATCATATTGACGAAATCAGATGATACTCAGAGCTCTCTTTCAGTTCATGGTGTTTATTGTTTTATTTATTTTGCTTATTGTTGTTGTTTATTTATTATTATTTGTGTGCGTGTGTTTAATTATATTAGGCAGGGTAACAGACCTGTGTTTCTCTCCCACTAATAACTTGCTGGCACTCAGTGTAGGCACAGATTCTTGCATCAGATGCTACGACATCACCACCAGAAAGTGAGTGAGCCATTGGACGGGATAGAAAGTGGGCGTGGAGTTAGTCGGGGAAATGTTTGTAGAGCGGAGCACGACCGTGTAATTGACGTAGGAGGAGGAAACACATTGATTACTTGAGCTATGCATAGTTGATTGTATCCAGCAGGGAGGAAAGTGAAGTAAGATACTATCAGTGGTTATGTACATTCAAGCCCATGGTATATGTATTATATATATATAATATATATACATATAATATACATATACGTATATGGACATACCGGTGGCGTATTAGTAGTGCACGTAATAGAGTAATGAATTTATGGCAGGTTGGTAAAAAAAAATTGTGGCCATCCTAAAATTGACTGCTTTAGGGAGCAGCTTAAGGTTCTTGTTAGTATGCTGCTCAAAATGACTTGGGATTCAAGAAAAGTTGAGCCATGGAAAATTGGCGAAAGATGCATTACTGAGCAAAATTTAAAAAGTTTGTCTGTATACAAAACCCTCCATTCCAAAATTTAATTTTTAATGTGTTCATACTACATGGATCTAAAACAAAAGCCGTCTTAAAGCAGTTTTGACACTTAGTGACAGCAACACATGTTACTATCCACCTTATAATGAGCGCATGATATGTTGAAACATGGAATGTTTTATCATGGAAAATGTTTTATGTGTTCAATGAGTAACTAATACAAGTTGTTTGCATACCAATTCTGGTCCAGTACTATGTTGTATAACCATCGGTGCAAGACAATAAGAAGAGTGTCAGTGAATATTGTTGTTTGTTTGTTTGTTGTGTTTGTATGCTGTTAGACCACTGACCTCGGTTGTCATGGCACCAGCTCCACTCACTAGTGCTGCTCTACTCAGGGAAGGCTTCATTCTAGTCGTTGGGACTGAAAATGGTAGGGTGGTTCTTTGTTTTTTTTGTTTGTTTTTATTTAGAAAGGGGAGATTAGGTGCATGAAAATTATTGGCGAGTGAGCGAAGCTCTTTTAGGTGTAACTAAGTTGAGATATATGTATGAGTAATAGCACAGGTAACCGTGCTATTGATCCCTGATAGTACAGGTAACCGTGCTATCACTGGCTAATAGTACAGGTTACCTGTGCTATCATTGGCTAATAGTACAGGTTACCTGTGCTATCATTGGCTAATAGTACAGGTTACCTGTGCTATCATTGGCTAATAGTACAGGTTACCTGTGCTATCATTGGCTAATAGTACAGGTTACCTGTGCTATCACTGGCTAATAGTACAGGTTACCTGTGCTATCACTGGCTAATAGTAGACCAGCTTTTTTTTTTCTTTTTCTTTTTTTAATCATTTGCACTGTAGGCACATGTATCTTCACTCACTATCTCTGTATTTCAGAATTAGCTTCCTCTTGAACTCTGTTTACAACTTATGGCTCCTCCTAATCTGTTGAAAAAATTCCATCTCTAATACAGGTAGAACTTCTGTGCTAAAGAATGGCATGGTCTCCACACTACTCAAACTGTACGTCTCCAAGGCTAGAGTTGGATGCATGCGCACTTACCCGTACTATTTCACTTTGGCTACTGTGGCATTTCACTTAGTTTCCGTGCTATTTCACTTTCCCCGTGCAATTTCAATTGAGCAGTGATTTTCCCCATACATTTTTGAATGGGCAATTTACATGCTGTACTATTAGTATGATCCGTGCGATTTGGGATAGTATGAGTAACGCGATTGAAATAGCACTCGGCTTTGCCTCATGCTATTTCAATTGCTTTACGAGTGCTATTGATCCCTAATAGCACAGGTTACCCGTGCTGTCACTCACTAATAGTAGGCCAGCTTTAAAAAAAAATCATTTGCAGTTGTAGCTACACTGTATCGTTTACTCACTATCTCCGTATTTCAGGATTAGCTTCCTCTGGAACTTCGTTTTCAACCTACAGCTCCTCCTAATCTGTTGAAAAAACATTCCGTCTAATACGGGTAGAGCTTCCGTGGTAAAGAATGCCATTGTCTCTATCTAGAAACTATTCAAACTACTGTACGTTTCCAAGGTTAACGCTGCACGCGTGCACACTTACCCATACTATTTCACTTAGCTACTGTGGTATTTCACTTAGCTTCCACTTAGTTTCAGTTCTATTTCACTTAATTACGCACTATTTCACTTTCCCCCCGTGCGATTTCAATTGAACAGCAATTTTCCCCATACATTTTAGAATGGGCAATTTACGCGCCGTACTATAAATGCTTTTATAGTATGCACATATGACTTAATTATGTATAAGTTGGTGAAGTGTCTTGAAAAATAGACGAAAAGAATGATGAGCTTGTTGACCATTTGGGAATGACTTTAGGAATGCAGGCAAGGCTAGCATTGGGGTGGACCTAAACTCATGAACTTTTCAATCACCTAACAACACATAGCACGTTATGAGGAGCCACTGAGAGACGGCACTACTTCTATAGACAGTGAGTACAGTTGACCCACTTCACTTTCCACCACGCAACCGCACAATCTGTGCTATAAGAACCCGTAACCTGGTTCAGTGTAGTTGCTGTGGTCGGTGTAGTTGCTGTGGTCGGTGTAGTTGCTGTTGTTCGGTGTAGTTGCTGTGGTCGGTGTAGTTGCTGTTGTTCGGTGTAGTTGCTGTGGTCAGTGTAGTTGCTGTGGTTCAGTGTAGTTGCTGTGGTCGGTGTAGTTGCTGTTGTTCGGTGTAGTTGCTGTGGTCGGTGTAGTTGCTGTGGTTCGGTGTAGTTGCTGTTGTTCGGTGTAGTTGCTGTGGTCGGTGTAGTTGCTGTGGTCGGTGTAGTTGCTGTTGTTCGGTGTAGTTGCTGTTGTTCGGTGTAGTTGCTGTTGTTCGGTGTAGTTGCTGTTGTTCGGTGTAGTTGCTGTTGTTCGGTGTAGTTGCTGTTGTTCGGTGTAGTTGCTGTGGTTGGTGTAGTTGCTGTGGTTCGGTGTAGTTGCTGTGGTCGGTGTAGTTGCTGTTGTTCGGTGTAGTTGCTGTGGTCGGTGTAGTTGCTGTGGTTCGGTGTAGTTGCTGTGGTCGGTGTAGTTGCTGTGGTTCGGTGTAGTTGCTGTGGTCAGTGTAGTTGCTGTGGTCGGTGTAGTTGCTGTTGTTCGGTGTAGTTGCTGTGGTCGGTGTAGTTGCTGTTGTTCGGTGTAGTTGCTGTGGTTGGTGTAGTTGCTGTGGTTCGGTGTAGTTGCTGTGGTCGGTGTAGTTGCTGTTGTTCGGTGTAGTTGCTGTTGTTCGGTGTAGTTGCTGTGGTCGGTGTAGTTGCTGTGGTCGGTGTAGTTGCTGTGGTTCGGTGTAGTTGCTGTGGTTCGGTGTAGTTGCTGTGGTCGGTGTAGTTGCTGTGGGTCGGTGTAGTTGCTGTTGTTCGGTGTAGTTGCTGTTGCCGCAAGGGTCGACCTATAACATTGAGATATTTTTAATATTTTCACGTGGTAAGGTGAGTAGTAATAGAAAAGTAAAATAGAATTCAACAAAAACTCAATGTTATGGCATACACGCAAGGGGTAAGAAAATGATATACAAAATATCGGCTTCTAAACTGCGGCAGTAGCTGTGTAGTACTGCCGTGAAGTCCAAAGTGGTGACGGGGCATATTTCTTACAATGCGATCGACTTCCAGTTTTCATTCCTTGGTAGGTGCTTTCTCCTAGTAGTACTTGCTGGCCTGCATAAATAAAATAACTCGGGGGGAGGGGGGGGGGGGAAGCAGAAGTAAGTTTAACACGCCCTAGCAACTGTGGCCTATTTGGCGGGTTTTTCACGCTCAAAGAGTGTGCCAGCACCCTTAATAAACCCCTGGTCTTCAAAATGACAATGATAGCAGTTTGTGTGTGTTTGTTTGTTGAGTGAAAGTGTTTAGATGTAGTATCTATCCCTTATTTATATTCTTAGGTACGATGTATGGCTATGACCTGCGCAATATGAAGAAGGTGTGTCAGACGCTCTATGGCCACACCTCTCCAGTCACTTGCATTGCTCAGGGCAAGGTAAGGGAGGACTTCAGTAGTAGTAGTAGTAGTAGTAGTAGTAGTAGTAGTGGAGGAGGAGGTGCATGTACTTTAAATACGTATACTGAATCTCATTAAATTGCTTCTTTTTTTTAAGGGTGCCGTCGCATAGCAACACAAAGAATAGTCGCATGTTACTTACCATGAAATCATGCCTCATTTTGCAACAAATGGTGCTTATACAGCTATGCTGTTCGCTTCCAGTTGGACGGGGCAGGGTGGTGTAGATTGGACAAATAAAATTCTCACGTAAAAATAATGGTACCAGAATCTGTCTCATGTAGTGTTTAGGAATGGAAGAATGTTCTTAGTTTATACTTGGCCTCAGCTTGGGGCTGTAAGGGGCTAACCCTATAACTAAGAGTTATTTTAATCGACCATAGCTCACATGCTATGGTGAGTAGATAGAAAAGTAAAATTAAAAATTAAAGAAGTCATCATTATGGTATATACACAAGTGGTATGCAACGATTTGGCTTCAAGTTTTACCATCGCTGTGCAAGATGGTGAGGGACTATTTTTTATATGCTACGGATCACCAGTTTTTATTTTTGGTTTGTGCTTTAGTAGTACTTGCTGGCCTGCAGAATATAATAACTCGGGCAAAAGCAGAATAAATATAACACACCCTAGAACCACTGCCTATGTGCCCAAAAAGTGTGATTGCATCCTAAATATCTTCTTTGAACAGTTTTTATATCTTTTGAGAATGTGTTTTGGAAGAGTGTAGAATTTGTTGTCTCATGTTTAGCCATGAATGTAGATTCACAATTTTAGTTTGTTTTGAGCTTAAATTTGCAATGTAGGAACTTTAGCACAGCCAGTAGCAATGGTTATGAGAAAGCTTGCAAATATTGAAAGTGGTTGTGATAACCATGCAGAGCAAAGATACAAGAAGATACATGAGAACTGCAGCCTTTCATTTTACACCAGTAAAGAAAAGTGATGCCAAATGATCAGCTACAGAATGTGACTGTTTAACAAGGTTTTGATGAGAAGTTTTGATCTCGTTGTGCTTTGTGGTCATGAACAAGCTCAAGTGTCCCCCCCCCCATAATTTTCAGGCACAATTTAAAAGCAATACTTCAGTAGATGTAAATGCTGTCCTCTTAGGAGAAGCTATGCATGCAAGGGACACTCCCACAGGTAGATTTAATGCAAAGCTGCAATTCCAACACTCTGTAAACTACTTGGCATAACCTATGCCTAACACAGGCAACAAGAAAGTCTTTGCTGATGTGATGATAGGGGCATTACCCACTAAAGGTACCATGGAGCTGACTGCTTCATTTTTTCTAAAGTGGCTCAATATAAAAAACAACAACAACACACAATAAAAGGACTTTGTAAATTGTCGTTCTGAGTTAAGTTCATACCTAATTCATCGATTGATTGTCATCAATGTCTACAATGTGGGTGTGACAGGACGAACCGACAAGACAACTACCGTGACTTGTTTGCACATCAGCTTTGCAGGATGCCTTGCTGTTGATAGAATGAATGATTGGTAAACGAGATAAGTGCTATTATCCTCATGTGCATGTACACCGTATGACAATAACTTTGCTTTTGTTTTTATAAATATTCTGACTTCAAAACATCCATGTTTATGCCACAGTCTGCAACCACTGGACAATAATTATAACTGGAATTCTGTTTCAGCATCCAATAATTACTACCGATGTAATTTGAAGATTAATCACAAATGTTGACAAGACTTTGATGGAGCAGCAACCCTTCAGTTATGGGTGTGGCTAAATGTCACAACATTCTCATAGGCAGGAAAGTACAAACAATAGTTGGCAGCTTAAATTTTCCATGATCCGTAGCAATGCTATGTCAAGCTAATGTGGTGAAATAGGTTTGATCATAAAGCCAAGTCGCTGACCTCGAAGCTGTATTAGTATACATCAACAAGATTTGTAAATTCATGCTTACTGTTATTTGCAGTATCAGATAGGAGTGGACGCTATTTCAGTATTTAATATTTTTGTTCAGTGTTTCCAGATTTATTGGGTTTGGTATCGCCAGTTTGAGATTAAATAGTATACCGCCAGCACTAGAATCACTGCACAGAGAAACATGTTGTTTTTTGTTGTTGTTGTTGTTTTTCCTGCGTACCGCGGCTTGAACTTGCTATCCTCAATTTACAGCCTAGGACACTCACGACTAATCCACCTGGAACAAATCCATGCCAAGGCTGTTGGAAGACCATTTTAACCTATTCTTAGCTTCTTTTTTTTTTTTTTCTTTTTTTTTTTTTTCTTCCCACTCTTTTTGTTGTTCTTTCTTCTGTTCTTCTTTCATTCCCCTTTCATTATTTCTTTTTTTTCCTCTCTTTTTTCCTTCACCTTATTTTTTTGTTTCTTCCTTTGTTCTTTCTCTCTTCTTTTAATTTTGATGCCTAATCTTAGCCCTTGCCCTGCTGCCTTTCCTTGCTTGTATGCTTCTGCTAAAGAAAAAGTTGAAGCTGAAATTGTTAGCACATGGTATTTTTTACTTTACTACCATTGTTGTAAAAAAAACCCTCAAAATTTAGTCAATAATAAATTAGTCGTTATCGTGATATCTTTTAGTTAGTTAGTCAATATATTGGGAGTCCACTGACAGATTTGCTGAACATTGCTCTTCCGATTCTGGACCGATAACTCTGATATGAAAACTGAGGGTAGCTTACTTATTGTCATTTACCTCTCTCTCTCTCTTTATGAATCTGAAAATGGGAATATAGAGAAAACAGGACGGATTGCAAGATAAAAACTATTACATTTTTTAAATTTTTATGCGCATTTCTCTCCTTTAATTCCATTGTTGTGAACTTGATTGGATGTTGGGAAGATTTTCTGATAGCTTCTGTGTTTACATTACCAGTAGATTCACTTTCACTTTCTGCTCATATTAAAAGTGTGCAGATGTGAATATTGAATTAGTAATGTTTATACCTGGTTGGAAAGACAGTCACTTTAGCACTAAAGACTGTTTGCTATGAATCGTGAACTCCAGTTTGATGAGTACACTAGGTATGCAGAAATAGATGCCAAAAAGAAAGACAAGCAACATACTTATGGAAATGTTGGTAGTCTCAGTGAACTTGAGTCTACTATATATGCAGAAATAGATGCCATAAAGGAAGGCCAGCAAGATACTTATAGAAATGTTGGTAGTCTCAGTGAGCCAGAACTGGTGGGAAGAAATAAGCTTGGTGACATTCCTTTTTCTGTCGTAAATTTTGGTCAGCCTTCACTTCCCACAGCTGATCCTTCATCAACTGCCTCATTGGAAGTTAAAAGTAATAAAAAGTCTGCAATTCTCCTTTATACTTGTTCTGCAGTGGTAGCGATAACTACTTCAGTGCTCGTGGCTTTTATCATAAGTACTGCTGCTGGTTTTGCTAAAGTTTCTAGACTGGAATCTGAGTTGAAAATAGTTCAAACTGAATTGCCAGACACACAATCCAACTTTTCTATAAAAATCGCTGAAACTACTACCAATTACACGTTATTACCAAATCCTTATTCTCAGTGGATAAAAGTTATTAATAGGAATCCAGTTCTGAAAGAGATAACAGAGAACTGTGTTTCAAGATATTTGTTTGGGAACAGTTCCTTAACCCAGTGTGTGGATGTCATAGCAACCACATATGGTACAAGTGAGTTCACTCCAGCTGCCTCCTGTGAAGAGATCCACATGATCCAGCCTGCTAACTCTGGCTACTACTGGGTGACATCTTCTAATGGATCCAGTGTGAGAGTGTTCTGTGAGATGACTCTGACTTGTGCTAACAGAACTGGAGGACTCACCAGAGCATTCGTACTCAACCGGGAAACCAAGGCACAATACTGCACGGGTGATGTTAAATCAGTGGGTGATAATGGTGGTTGTGTAAGAATATCTCCAAAACCTGGATGTTCAGAAATGAGTTTTCCAATGCTTGATATCCCATATTCTCATGTGTGTGGTGTCGTGGAAGGTAGCTGGTTTGGTCATCCTAACGGGTATTTGGGTCCCAATAGATCCATCAACACTACCTTAGAAGACAACTACGTAGACGGCTTAAGTTTTACTTACAATATTTCATCCCACAAATTTCACTTGTGGACATTCAGCGCGCAGAGTATGAACTGCCCTCAGGGTATTCCGAATTTCGTTGGAGCACATCAGTCCTGTTTGGGATTTCTTGTCCTGTACAACCGTGACATGTACGCCCTTTTGAACCCCAACTATCTTACCTTCATGCGCCATCTTCAACAACCACCAGACAGTATTGAAGTGCGGCTATGCCAAGACCAGCACAGAGATGACGATAATGAAGGAGTGTACCTGGAATACTTGGAACTTTATGTGTGGTAGTGTTTTTCTTGTGTATAAGGCTTGTTGTTGTTGTTGTTGTTGTTGTTTTCAAACTTGAGAACATATGGCAGTATAATTTACACTCCCAGTAGTCTAGCTCATGTTCAGTCGTGATTTGGTTCATTTTAAATTTCTGTTGGTATAGCATTTTTATTCTCAGTGTATGTATGTGACCACACCCACTTACACATGTGCATGCACTTGCACATTGGTAGGTGCTGGTAGTTTTAGAAGTGCATTTCACTGTAGTGTGTATAATCCTATTGAATTTAACTGAATCAGTGATGATGGTCCTCTTCCTGACTAGACTATCTCACACAGGAGAGGAGATGTATCATCCTGCATTATGTTGCCCATTGGTTTAATTTAAAAACACACACGCACACACACACACAGAGAAAGGTGCAGAAATAGTTGGAACTGAAAGGGTGATGATATTGCCATGTCTTTGACAGGTTCTGAGGTTTGTTGTGAGACAAGCCAATGAGGAGTACTAAGGTCTGTTTGATGTTTATAATCAATACTGAGGGTGAGAATTGACTAATGATATATATATATATCAGGGACTAAACAAAACATAGAGTTATAAATGATGCCATTCATGCGCATTTAACAAGTGTGCAATGACTGGGAGCTAATATTACCATAGTGAAGTTGTACAAGCTGGAATACAAAGATTCTAGTACTTCCACACAAAGTTTATTGATTGTCAAAGCCAATAAACTACTAGTTTGCCCATAGAATGCTGCTGCTATCTGTTGCCCATAGAATGCTGCTGCTATCTGTTGCCCATAGACTGCTGCTGCTATCTGTTGCCCATAGAATGTTGCTGCTATCTGTTTCCCATAGAATGCTGCTGCTATCTGTTGCCCATAGAATGCTGCTGCTATCTGTTGCCCATAGAATGTTGCTGCTATCTGTTTCCCATAGAATGCTGCTGCTATCTGTTGCCCATAGAATGTTGCTGCTATCTGTTTCCCATAGAATGCTGCTGCTATCTGTTGCCCATAGACTGCTGCTGCTATCTGTTGCCCATAGAATGCTACTGCTATCTGTTGCCCATAGAATGCTGCTGCTATCTGTTGCCCATAGACTGCTGCTGCTATCTGTTGCCCATAGACTGCTGCTGCTGCTATCTGTTGCCCATAGAATGCTGCTGCTATCTGTTGCCCATAGAATGCTGCTGCTATCTGTTGCCCATAGAATGCTGCTGCTATGGCCGCACACCGCCTACGCAATTTTTTGTTGATGGTTGCTATGTGTGGGGGGGCGTAGAGATCAGGACTGCTTATTTAGCTGGAGCCTAGGTGACGTCCCAGTCCCAGCAGGTACGCTGCCACCAGAATCAGTCTATGGAGTTGGCGTCTTCCTGTCGTTATCACCTAGAAGCCTATCGATTACCCCTAACTAAGCCCGAAGTCGTTCAGGAAGTTAGACTGAGGTAATTAAATATATTAGCCAAGGTATACAGTAGGTGCAGGATCTGACACAATCAAAGACTAACTGAAAAGGAGGTTGGACTATATGTGAATTTATAGCCAACCAGCCCCATAGTGATACATAAAAGGAATGCTCATGCCCAGTAGGCAACCATGTGTGTGTGTGGAAATGTTCTAGAATGTTCTTTCTTTCAGTTATGTGCATGTGGTGAATATGTGCTGCTGGCTAGGCGTGAACCACTAATTAGTGGCATAGATTACATCGGTGCCTGCCATGAACAAAAATACATAAACAAAACAATAAAGTTCTTTAATGAGCTTGCTCTTCCTTGTGGGTGGCCCCACATCCCCCCTTGCAGAGACGAGCAACCGGCAGGGAAGCTCCATAACTAGAATCATTAGGTTCGACCACTGAGACATCAACATCTTCATCTTCATCTGTGCTTGGGCAAGTCATATACTCAACTTCATCAGGCTGCCATGACTGTCGGCTCAGGCCATCTGCATTCCCATAACTTTCCCCCTCCCTGTACTGAATAGAAACATTGCATTGCATTATTTTTAGTGCCATGCCCTGTAATCTTCTGTTCAATGTTTTTGAAGTCAGCAGAGATGTCAAGGGGCGATGATCAGTTAGAACCGTGAATGAAGCCCCATACAGAAAGTGGGAAAAATGCTGAATGGATGCCACCACAGCTAACGCCTCCAATTCAGTGGCAGAATATCTACGCTCTGGTCCCCGGAGTTGGCGACTATAGAAAGCCACTGGGAGCTCTTCTCCATCTCGAATGACATTCAGAACTGAGCCCACACCAACACTAGATGCATCTGTGTGTAACTGGAATGAATCTGACAAACATGGTACAGTAAGAACACAATGATTACAGAGACACTTACGTAAATGAAGGAAGGCCCCAAGCATCTCTGAGGTCCACTCCACAGTTCCTGGTGCCATGCCTTTGATCGCAGGAGTCAATAAAGCAGAATGGTCAGCAAAATTTGGTATGAATCTGCGATAATATTTGACGCTACCAAGAAATGCCCGTAGGTCACGCTTAGTGAAAGGTTGCTTAAAGTTAGCCATAGCTTCCACATGATGATCTGGAACAGCTACCTTCCCACAGCCAACTCGGTGTCCGAGATAGTCTAGGTGGCGCCGTCCCCATTGGCACTTCCCAGGTTTGGCAGTGAGTCCTTCCTCATTCAAAGCCTCCAAAACACTCTTTATATGCTGTAAATGGTCAGGCCAACTGTTGGAGTATATAAGTACATCGTCTATATATACCGCAGCGAAGTCAGCACACTCCCTCAAAACAGACTCCATCAAAGCTTGAAAGGTTGCCGGAGTATTTCTCAGGCCAAAAGGCATTCGCTTAAAACGATATTTGCCCCAAGGTGATACAAATGTGGTGAGATATTTGAGTTTTCCTTCATCTGGACTTGATAGAAGCCCTTAGAGAGGTCCAGCTTTGACAAGACATTTGCTCCTCCTGCTCTCTCCAACACATCGTCAAGAGTTGGTATGTACTGCTGTACTTGTGGTGTCACTGAGTTTAACCTCCGATAATCAACGCAGAGGCGAACTTTGCCATCCGACTTTATGACGGGTACACATGGTGAAGCCCAGACACTCTCTGAAGGCTCTATAATATTGGATTCTAACAAAATGTCAATCTCCTGTTTAACCCCATCTTTGAGTCTATCAGGTATACGATATGGCCTTTGAGAAATAACCCGAGTCCCCTCTTCAATGTCTATGTTCATCTTAGATACTGCGGTTTCACCAGGTACATCACTCATGACTGATTGAAACCCACTAAGCACATTTAAAAGTTTGCTTTCGTTAAACCCATCACATGCATCGTCCATCAGGAAGACATTCCCATCATCCAAGCCATGATCTTCTGCAATAACCGACAATGCACACACTTCCAATTCACGCTCCTTAAACTTTTTTACCATATTAACATGCACTACTTTATTCCTCTTTTTACCATCCACCTCTCCAATCAGATAATTCACTGCATTAAGTTTCTTCAATACTAAATAAGGACCCTCCCAGGAATCGTCGAGTTTAGCTGCCATCCCTGGTATCCTACATAACACCTTGTCACCTTCACTTAACACTCTTTCACATTTACCCTTGTCGTAATAAGCCTTTCTCTTTCTGCTCTCTAACAAACTGTTTCTGACAGCAATATCACGCAATATCTCTAACCTCTCACAAAGCTCCTCAACCCAAACTCCCACTGCTAGATGTTCTCCAACTTTCCCTCTCCAACCTTCATATATAGCATCTAGGGGTGTCCTGACATGCTGTCCATAGACTAGTTCAAATGGACTAAAGCCAGTTGTGCGGTTAGGGGCTTGTCTTAATGCAAAAAGAACAAAGGGAACTTGCTGTACCCAGTCTAATCCCAAGTCCCTCGCCTTCCCCAGCATAGATTCTAGGGTTGCGTGAAGACGTTCAAGCACACCATTTGTTTGAGGGTGGTACGCTGTGGTGTGAAGTTATTCTATCCCCAATAATGATGTGAGTTGCTTAGCTAGCACCAGTAAACTGAGATCCCCTATCTGTCAATATTTGGTAAGGTAAGCCCATCCTGCTAAATATTTGAATAGCTGCTTCAGCTACAGACTTCGCCGTTATAGACTTAAGGGGTATGGCATCAGGCCAACGTGTAGCCATACATGCCGCTGTCAATATAAAGCGAGCCCCACCCCTTCCCTTAGGCAAAGGGCCCACAAGATCAAGAGCTATCTGCTCAAATGGTTGGGACAAAATTGGTCTCTCTAATCAATGCTTTTTTCTGACCAGTCTTGTTGTTTCTCTGGCATTGTTCACAGGATTCACAATATCTTTTAATGTCAGTGTTCATTAGAGGCCAGACAAAATTACGTTTGATGATGGTAACTACTTTTCTGTGGCCCAAATGACCAGTCTTATCATGAGCAAGGTGAATTAAATTATTCCTTCTATCTTTCGGTACAACTATAGTTTCTGTAGTACCATAAGCAATATTAATACACCTTTGCATAAGTAACCCATCATCCCAATAATACCCACGTTCGCCCTTATCAGCTAGATCTCTCAAAGGTTGTAGAGTGGGGTCTCCTTTAACTTGTTGAATAAACTCACTCCGATCACTTCCCTTCACAACACAACTAAAGTCCAGTGCATCTACCTCTCCTTCAGCTCCCAAAGACTTCCCTCCTTCTACCTCAACTTCTGCTAAGGCCTGCTCATCTGCTAAGATCGACTCATCTTCCTCACTTGCTGTTACTACCTGACAACTCTCTTTCTCCAACAAATCTAAGCTCTTACTCCCTGCATTTTCAAGTTCCATACACACTCTATCACTCTCCTCCTCGCACTCTCTTTCTTTTCTCTGATGTCTTGTCTCTACAGAATTAACTTCGAAAGACTTTCCCCTGAATTTACACATTATCTCCCATGCTTCCCTATCTCTTAAATCCACTGCCAAAATTCCCTTACCATCCAAATCCGACCCCTTAACCAGGGCTGCCTCCCCCTTCCAGATACGTTTCCCAACACATAGACTAATCTTAGCTAGCTCAGCTTCATCCACCCTACCATTGTAACCTTTAAGATGTACCTTATTGCCAGTCCTTGCAGCTGGAGGCACCATTTCTTCTGGAACTACTGACAGTTGTGCTCCTGTGTCCAATAAAAGGGGTAGTGGTTGATCATAGAGTGTAGCATCAACGGAATTTGTGCGGCCATTATTAAGAACAGAAACCTCAGCCTGTTTAAATGTCACTCCAGTCGACTTTTCGGGCTCCTTCTTGACGTCAGCATTGTTGTTGGTATTCTTAGTGGGGCACTCTGGACTCTTGTGTCCCATAACACCACAAGTGAAGCATCGTGGCTGAAAGGAATCGCCTCGTGACTGATCCAAAGAGGCTGGGCACAGTATAGCCAGTACAGGAAACCTGTGTGCTATAAATGTCACAAGCCGGGACACAGAGCATTTGATTGCCGCAGTAAAGAAGTTGAGATGACGATTTATCGCAAATATCCTTTGGGCGCAATTCAAAAAGTTGCTGTCCTGCTTGCAAACTTGTTTGCCCAACTCTATCCAAGAGTCTGTCCTTAATATCCTGGTAAGAACTTGAAGGATCAGCTTGCAGGTCACCAATGTGATCCTTCAATGCTGGGATGAGCCGTGGGGTAACCAAAGATTTCCATCTGTCACAATGAATGTTTGCCTGAATAAACTCATTCTCAAGACCTTGCAAATATAATTCTAAGTCGGTATCGTCAGTCATAGCTGGAATCTTTTCAATGATTTTCTCTGCCTGCCGTTCTTGCCGCTCTGTTCCAGCTCTAGACTCCCTTTCACGGTCTCTCTCTTCCACTCTTTCTAGCACCGTAGCCATCATGGACATAACACTAGCAAGGGAAGGTTCTGCCATGACAATGCTGTCCCTTCAGGAGCAATTGTGGAGTCCGATTGAATAGACTGCTCAGGGTTATTATCACTTTCACTAACGCTGCCTCGAGATCTTAAGGAATACTTATGCCGTCCGCTAGTCTCCTGTTGCCGATTCAAAGAGCGACTGGGATCGGAAGAGTACTGTAGTAGTTCAGTAGACTTTATCTTGGGGGGCATAGGCACCAGGTCCTGCTCATAGACCCTAAGACACCAGGGACCTGCACAAATAAAGAAAACAACAATTAAGAGAAAGTGATAAATGAGCAAACAGAACAATATGAATAAATATTGCACAAATGATACACATTTAAAGAAACAAATAACAGTTCCAGCGTTCTCGCTGCCAATTTGATTCAACAACCGTCAGGCGATAATCCGGCGAAGCCAACAAAGTTAATTAACCATACAGTAGGATGACAATCTGCCTCTCCTCACAAAGTCGATCGATGGTGATGGGGCGTTTCTATTTTCTCCGGACAGAGTCGGACCACCGCTGCCGCCAGTTGTGGGGGGGCGTAGAGATCAGGACTGCTTATTTAGCTGGAGCCTAGGTGACGTCCCAGTCCCAGCAGGTACGCTGCCACCAGAATCAGTCTATGGAGTTGGCGTCTTCCTGTCGTTATCACCTAGAAGCCTATCGATTACCCCTAACTAAGCCCGAAGTCGTTCAGGAAGTTAGACTGAGGTAATTAAATATATTAGCCAAGGTATACAGTAGGTGCAGGATCTGACACAATCAAAGACTAACTGAAAAGGAGGTTGGACTATATGTGAATTTATAGCCAACCAGCCCCATAGGGATACATAAAAGGAATGCTCATGCCCAGTAGGCAACCATGTGTGTGTGTGGAAATGTTCTAGAATGTTCTTTCTTTCAGTTATGTGCATGTGGTGAATGTTCTTTAATGAGCTTGCTCTTCCTTGTGGGTGGCCCCACACTATGCACGATTACTACTATTGTATACTTACAGGGGCTTCTCCACTACAACACAAGGAGAAAGTACCTGCCGAAGGAGCCGCTCACTAATTTTAGAGCGAATCTGGAGGAAATATCGGGGCCTGGTTATAAAACTTTGTAGCACTTTTTTGGAGCGGTGCGGTAAGTTGGAGCTCCGCAATTTGGTGCACTACTAGCCGAGCCGATACTCTACTGCAAGACAACGAGTTCCTCTCCATTTCAATATTACTCTATGATTTATTCGCAATTTTTTCTATTTATAAGATATTGAAAAATTCTCGTTGTGGTACGGTTCATTTTTTTTTGGTTTACCCGTGTGTAAAATTTTTTGTGCCGTTCTCATTATTAGATTCCAAGAAAAACTCATATAAAATTTGGAACTTTAATTCCACTCGCAATTCTTAAAAAATAGCCCCACCCCCATATCTCGTACTACGAGTACGCGAGCAATTTTTTTTCAATTAGGTTGTATTGGTTCTGAAAAGAGCCCGCCTATATCAAGAGTAAACAAACATCAATACAACAATAACAAGAGAGTCAGAAGAGAGAGCAGTTTATTGGAGATAGCCAGAGGTGAAGGTATTAGATCTGCGCAGCTTGGGAAGTCTTCGCTCCGCAGAAATCGAGCCTGGTGATCCATCCGCTTGAGTTCATGTGCGCAGAGTCCGGAGAACGGCTACTGGAGGAGAGGCAGCCTGGTACACCTTGCCCCGTGAGCTCAGACGAGTTGCTGTAAACGAATATGAGACAACAAGAAGCTAAACTAATATATCTCTCTTCACTTCGAATAACATGTAAGTAAAGGACTGTCATTGGGGATCTAACTGAGGACCTTTAGCTTAACTCACCATTACTCTATCACTAAGCTATATAACAAAGTTTGGATGCTTGCTGTTGTAGCTCAGTGGTGGAACACCTCAGCAGCAAACGGTCGATTAAAGAGATGGTTAAGGTTGCTAATTCTGCTATAATTTCTCAAGTATGTGTAATAGAAAGCTAAAAATTTGTATTAGTAAACTGATACTTTAATACCTGAAGTTTCATATGAGCCTGATTTTGTGGGCACACGAAATTTGAATCTCGAAATATTTTAAATTTTAAGAAAAAAGTGTTTAAGCCAGGAATTTTTAATTTATTGAGTTATATCTAAAACAATTTGGCACATGATGTAAAATTGCCTTAAAATTATTATGTATAACTTTGGTAGCTATATCTTGAAAATTAAGTGAGTTGTGGCTGTTTTTCACCAAAAAAAAATTACGCACGGCAAGGGTCATCAAATGATGACGTTTAGAGCGGGTTGTGGGCCTTTAGTACACGTAAACGCGACGTCACAAAACAGCGCATGTGTATTTGTGTCATAAAGGCACGAGGGCGCCAGTTTACCGCTAATTGTTGCACGGGTATGGCTGATTTAGCTACAGTTGTATCTCAGGCCCTAGGTATCAAGTTTTACGGCGTTACTGCCTATCACGGCCAGCGTTTTAGCTTCCGTCAGGAGCTGCACAACCCGTAGGACTCCAACTGCATCGCCCTGATGTTGTCAGAATACCGAATGCTGGGAGCCTTGGGAGTATTAAACTCCTTCAGCTTTTCTTCAGCTCTTGAAAAAGATGACCTCTTGGATAGGCTTGGCTCCAAGTTAGTAATACCAGCCAACAATTCTGACTGATTTCGACTTCGTTTACTGCTGCTTAGAACGATGAGAATCCATACAGCCGCTTGCAGTTAGGGAAAGTCCCGTCTTACCGCTCAGGGAAATAACCGTTCGACCTTAGCTCGTTAACTAGCTACGTTTAATGACAAACTACCTCTAAACAGGCAGTTTTACTATTGTAAACATTATTGGGATGATGAAGAAAATGTATGTGTAGTGAGGGTCTATACAGTAGTTTCAAAAAATCCACTCTTTAAGTTGGAAGCACTGTATTTGTTGTTGATACTACCTCAACCATCAGAGAAAAGTAAACTCTTGTGTTCTCTACTCAGAGCTTGTTGATACAAACCATTTGTATTACTGTAGTTCCCACTGAAAATTTATTAGATTATCTTTATATATAATTTAAAATACATTTAATAAATAAAAGTTATAAGGAGTCACTTATAGTTATAATATACAGTATGCTGAATGCTGGCACCACTGATAGGCTTTTTCTCTGGAGATCACGGGGCCAGACTTGCTGAGGGTTAGCACTTATTGAAGTATTCTGGTATTATCCAGTAGTTGTGTAAGGAGAGGTGTTTACTGCAACAGGCAGTGAAAGCTGGGAACAATCCCTGAGATGAGAAACAGGGCTAACAACAACCACGGAAGTTATGATTCCTACTTTGAAGGTCCACTAAAAATCAACACTTGGTTATTTCATCTACAGTGAAAAAGGATATATTAATTATCCCATTAGGCATCTCGGATAAGAGATATTCATAATGAGTTCTGAAGTCCAGTATGAAGTGTGTCCAGCTTATGGAGTAGTGGACAAGAAGACGATCAGTGAGCGAGAGGATTGTAAGGAAGACCGTACTGCTGGCAATGCCCAGGGTCCCTATTGCATTGGGAAAGAGGATGAATCCACTGATTATTCTTATGTTAATCCAGTCCAATTGTCTCTTCCTGCCAGTGATCCCCCACCAACTCCTTCATTCTCTGATGCTAAACGTAGGAAGTCTGCAAGTCTCCTTTATATTAGTTCTGCACTGGTAGTCATAACTTCTTCAATACTCGCGGCTTTTCTCATTAGTACTGCTACTGGTTTTGCTAAAGTTTCTAGACTGGAATCTGAGTTGAAGATGGCTCGAAATGGATTGCTTGACAGACAATCAAACAAATCTACAATTACTGCCAATTACACACTCTTAGACTCGTTATTACCAAATCCTTATTCTCAGTGGATAAAAGTTATTAATAGGAATCCAGTTCTGAAAGAGATAACAGAGAACTGTGTTTCAAGATATTTGTTTGGGAACAGTTCCTTAACCCAGTGTGTGGATGTCATAGCAACCACATATGGTACAAGTGAGTTCACTCCAGCTGCCTCCTGTGAAGAGATCCACATGATCCAGCCTGCTAACTCTGGCTACTACTGGGTGACATCTTCTAATGGATCCAGTGTGAGAGTGTTCTGTGAGATGACTCTGACTTGTGCTAACAGAACTGGAGGACTCACCAGAGCATTCGTACTCAATCGGGAAGCTAAGGCCCAATACTGCACGGGTGATGTTAAATCAGACGACATAGGATGTGTAAGAACATCGTCAGAACCTGGATGTTCAGAAATGAGTTTTCCTTTGTCTAAAGATACTCCTTTTTCGAATTTGTGTGTGAGAGCTGGTGGTAGCTTTTTTGGTTCCACAGATGGTTACCATGGTACTGAAAGATCCGTTAACACTACCATAGATGACAACTATGTGGATGGCATTAGTTTAACTTGCAATATCTCATCTCAAAGAAATCATTTATGGACTTTCAGTGCTAGAGTCGCCAACTGTTCCCAGGGTGTCCCAGACTTTGTGGGGACAAACCATTCCTGCCTTCGATTTATAAATTCTTACAACCGTGCATTGTGCACTCTCATAGAGCCGGCTCCTCCTACTTTTCTAAGGCATTTTCAAGAACCAGTACCAGACAGTATTGAAGTCCGGCTATGCCAGGATCAACACAGAGATAATGATCATGAAGGACTGTACCTCGAAGACTTGGAACTTTATGTGTGGTGATAATTTATTATACAATCCAAATAAAATGAGTAGTAGAAACACATTACCTTCCTCACTCGTCTTAGATTATATTTTATTTGTATTCTCTCTTCTTAGACAAACTCGTTAATTAATCTTACACTCCTTTTCTGGCATCATAACATGACAGTTGCCAAGTTTGTGCAGTATTTTATTACTCAATCATTGTGCTGTACTATGTGATATTGTCGGATGGAAAAAAAAAAAAAAAAAAAAAAAGAGGGAACTTTAATACATGAAGTACCTTTATGGCCGTGTCAAGCTAAAAAAGAGCTGAGAAAGAAGGTTACAGCCATATAATGTGATGTGTGAATCAGCTCAGTGAATGTGTGATCACTATGAACAAGTTAACTGGACACCCAACTTTAGTTGGTAATGTCTGACCTGCACATTGCTATTTCTCATATTGTTTATGTTCACAATGACAATACTTGTGTGTGTGTGTGTGTGTGTGTGTGTGTGTGTTGTCACAGAGTTCAAGCTCATCTTCCAGGTCCTCCCCTCGATCTCCAGGCAGGAGAAGTAAGTTAGAAATTGCTATTTGTGGGTATAGGCATGCATGTGTAGCTCAATTGTTGTTTGTTTTTGTCTGTCTGTTTGTTTGTTTGTTTGTTTCTTCCCCCTCAGTGAGGCATAGTAAAGGGGAGATATACTCTAGAGGTGATAGTGGTAGTTCTCTAGATGTGCCCAGTGGCTTCAACTCACCTGCCCTCAACTCACACGATGGACCTCTGCCCAAGGAAGAAGGTTTGCATAGGCTGATTAGTAGTGCAATGTGTAGTATAACTTCACAAGTGCACTGTGCCATCATCCCTCCTATACAGGAGATTGTGGGAGTGTACCTGACCAACTCTAGTATTTGACAACATGCAAGTTGCAAGAGGTTTCTCTAGTAGTAATTGGCCAGTGATGGTTGCCTTCAGTGAAGCTCCCTCTACTCAATGTGCAACACACACACACACACACACACACACACACACACACACACACACATGTATCCTGAACCTTAGCTGAGTGAGTGTCCATAGCTTCTCTGGCTACAACTGCTAATTGATAGAGTAGGCTGATTTTAAAGTTGTGATCTCATTGATTAGACGGGACTGTCTGCCATATGTGTGTATTTGATGTATTGTTATTGTAGAACCTAATGCTGAAGGAGGTAAAACTGATGGTGTGGTTAAAGTGGGTGTAGTCACCAGCACTGTCCCATCCAAGGATGTTACCATGGCACCCAATATGGGATATGATGACAGGCTCATGGCCACGCCTGTGGGAGATGATACTACTAATTTAAACAGTGAGTCTCATAGAATATACAAGACTGAAAGATTCTGGCAAGAATTATGTATCTGCCTCTTCCCCCCCCCCCCCCCATCCTTTTATTTTCTTTTTCCCTTCTTAGTTAGTCACTATACAACGAGTAATTTTATCATCTTCCATTTTGATTGCTACTTTATTATATTTCAAATTGTTAGTTAGGATAAGTGATATTTTACACTGTCAGATGCACTTTAAATATCTGTGATAATTTCCAAAAGTGAGACATTCAGATGGAAGAAAAATGGACTGACATGCATGTATGTGGGTTGGTGTGGGTGTATGTATATGTATAGCATCAGTATTATATGCTACAATGCAGATGCATATATAATTATAAGATTTATTGTATTATTTTGTGCAGGCATATTTAGTCCAGTAGACCCAAACTTAGTCACACCCCTCAGTAGGCACCACCCCATAGCAACTGTTGCCATGCCCACCTCTGCAGCCTTGGACAACACTACCTACACCTACCGCCCCGCCCATGCAGTAGTTTCAGACGCAACACCAGTGACACCACTGCCATCCTCGCAGCAGCAACCCCTTACCTCATCCTCTACTCCCATAACCACTGGTCCTGTCCCAGCATGTTCGACTCCCAGCCTCTCCGTGTCCACAGAGACCAGTGGACTGTTCTCACCTCTGGATAGCTCTTCTTCTGTTTCCAAGCATCTCTCTTCACGACAGCCCGTGGCATCTCCACTTCTAATAGCACATACCAAAGCCAGTGCTGCCCCTAGTGTGGAAAACGTCTTGGGTCACATGAGCTTCCCTAAGAATGCCAGTGAAGCATCAGGCCATACTAGGAAGGAGGGTCCAGCATCTCTCAGGAAAACCAATTCCGTCACTAATGAAGAGGGTGTGGTTTCGAGTGATTTGTTGGAGGCTCCAGCAAAGCATGGTGCAGTTCCCAAGTTGAGCTCGTTATGTTCAGATAAAGAACGGTTAGCTTTCTCGTCCAATACAGCTGGTGGAATGGACTATCCAGATTCACTTGAACCCACCAGTGAACTTGCTTCTGTCGACAGTTCCATCCCTACCAGACCAAGTGGTCCAACGTCCCTGGTAATATCTCATGTATACTATGACTCGAGGAAGGCTTTAATATTATTTATTATGTGTCTCTTTAGAGTGGAGTAGTCGTTACTGGCTCTGGAAATTCTGCGGAACTAAACTCTGAGTTACCATCTCTATCTGCAGCTCCTAATATGATTCACATGGCAACTTCTCACCATGAAGCCACACCCACCAATGACATACAGATGAAGTTTGTTAGAAATATGATCAGAGATGCTCACGAGGAGACAAGGTAAGTGTTTTCATATTAGGGTTGGAGTATAAAAGGCGAATGATGTATGATTTCCTCTGATAGAGAGATGCTTCATAATGATGTATGATTTCCTCTGATAGAGAGATGCTTCATAATGATGTATGATTTCCTCTGATAGAGAGATGCTTCATAATGATGTATGATTTCCTCTGATAGAGAGATGCTTCATAATGATGTATGATTTCCTCTGATAGAGAGATGCTTCATAATGATGTATGATTTCCTCTGATAGAGAGATGCTTCATAATGATGTATGATTTCCTCTGATAGAGAGATGCTTCATAATGATGTATGATTTCCTCTGATAGAGAGATGCTTCATAATGATGTATGATTTCCTCTGATAGAGAGATGCTTCATAATGATGTATGATTTCCTCTGATAGAGAGATGCTTCATAATGATGTATGATTTCCTCTGATAGAGAGATGCTTCATAATGATGTATGATTTCCTCTGATAGAGAGATGCTTCATGATGACATTAGAGCTGTCAATGTGGACTTCATGAAGGTCTTCCATGCACTTCTGGTGAGTGGCATTCTAGAAGCTGGTACAAGCAGACTCCTATAGGGTATTGGGTGTGGCTGTAATGGTATTAATTGATAACAATACTCTAGACTTCTCATACCTTTATTAATTGGGTGATATATAGTATTTGAAAGTGACTGTGTTTAGTTATTCCTTCACTTCTTTCCTTGCCTCATATTCTGTCTTGGTTCTATGTAAAAGTACAAAGTGCACGTGTACAGACTGTTTGAAATTAACTACATAGAGGAAGCATTAAAGTTGTGGTCTACAAATTGTTACGATTATAAAAACACAATTTGAAATATTTAAGCTGCTGTAGATTAGTATTATTATTGGATTGTGAAATGATGTAGCATCAGATGTCAGTCTTGACAGAGAAGGTAGACAAGCTAACTGAAGATGTAGCATATCTCAAGAGCAGAGATCCTCTGTATGCCTCCCAGCACCTGCCTAAACACTAGCAATCACCTGGACATCTGGCCCCCTCCCCCTCATCACTGTGATGGATACCATCTGGCCCCTCCCCTCATCACTGTGATGGATACCATCTGGCCCCTCCGCTCATCACTGTGATGGATACCAACTCTTTCCTTTCTTTTTTTTTAACTTTCACCATTTGAATTTCTTTTAATTTTTGTTTTCTCTGTCAAAATAATTATTTCTTGTTGCACACAATGGTATCAAATCAATACTCCAAATAGTTTAATGCCTGTGATTACATATTTAGGAATTTTTCTCTATTGTTGAAATTAGATACCTGTAGCTGCTTGCTAACTCGTACAAGTGTAGTTTTCTGTCCTGCAGAAATTTCATTGTCAGCTAGTTACCCAAATCTTGCATATTTTTATAGTCAACTAACTTCCTTTTAGCCAACTGTTTCTGTCTGTTGTCTGGAACTCAAAGGTGACTGTTATTTACATGCTGCAAATACATTATTCTTATTGAACTTTCAGTTGGTACAAGCAGACTCCTATAGGGTATTGGGTGTGGCTGTTATGGGATTGACATTATAATGGTTTGCGTCAGCACTTTGCATTAAATATATTGTGTTTTCTATTTTGCTGATTTTTTGCTTTCATCACTTTTTTTTTTTTTTTTTTTTTTTTTTTTTTTTTGCTTTTTTCCCTTACTCATTTTGCTTTTTACTAGCTATGACATTTGTTGAAATTCATTAAATTAAATGTTTAACAATGAAAAAAAAAAATAGAACAATAAGTTAGGTATTAGCCAATGGTAATTGAGTAACACTTCTACTAAAGGTTTTGGGTTGTGCCAACCTACCCATTGACTTTTAGCTGTTTTTCTTTGATATCGAACATTAGCTAAAAAAAAATGAATTGAACAATTAAAATGAAGTAGGGTTATTCAAACAAATGACAGTATATTATTGTGTTACTGTCACAAATATTGTTAGCTACCACACAAAAATGTCAAAGTAATGAAGATATACTCCATCAGAATCATAACCATGTCTGGCCTGGTCCTGACACAGCCTGACTTCAATACTGTCTGGTACTGGTTGTTGAAGGTGATGCATAAAGACAGACAGAGCTGTATGAACTGATACGTGTGGAAGACACGTCTGATGCGTTCCAACAAACTGTGGAATGTCCTGCAAGCAATTGCCTCTTGTAGCACTGAATCCATAAATGATTTCTTTGAGAGGAGATGTTGTAAGTCATACTTATACCCACATTGTTGTCATTTATGGTGACATTAAAAAAAGACCTTCCCGAGAATCCATTTGGATTACCAAACCAGCTAGCATCCACTATACCACATATAGCTATAGGAATATGGAATATTTGGTACAGGAACTCATTTCTGAACATCCCGGTTCTGAAGATGTTTGCACACCTTGTGTCGTCTGATTTAACATCACCCGTGCAGTATTGGGCCTTAGCTTCCCGGTTGAGTACGAATGCTCTGTGAGTCCTTCAGTTCTGTTAGCACAAGTCAGAGTCATCTCACAGAACACTCTCACACTGGATCCATTAGAAGATGTCACCCAGTAGTAGCCAGAGTTAGCAGGCTGGATCATGTGGATCTCTTCACAGGAGGCAGCTGGAGTGAGCTCACTTGTACGGTAAGTGCTGGCTGCAAATCCACACACATTGGTTTAAAGAATGGTTACTAAACCATCGTTCCACTACGCAGGCCTTTAAAATCCTTGTCAGAACAGCACTTTTGTTACAAATGTATCCACTTGAAATAATTGCTATTAGTTGGCAGTGAATTTAGGAGGGATGTGTAATCAATCAATGGCCTCATTGTTGTCTGGTGTAATTGCAGTTACAGCTTCAAAATCAGGCATTGGTTGTTTTTCTGCAAGCTTATTCTGAGCTAGTTTCAAATCAGATTTGAACTTTAAAACACTTGCGAACCCAACTGCAGTGCTTATGATGAAGATCACTATCAAGAGATCACAGTAGTTATGATGACCAATGCAGAACAGAGGCAGAGAAGCAATGTAGGTTTTTATTTTATTTTTAACACTAGTGAAGGGTGATGCTGAAGGTTTGCTGACAGAAACAGATGATATATCAGCAGGATTTGAAGAGTTGCTGACAGGAACAGACGATACAGTTACCAGATTGTTTACATCACAATAAATATTGGAATCATTTATTTCTTCTTTAACATCACTACAAATATTGTAGTCTTTGAGTTCTTCGTTACTATCTTTCATTTGAACTGTGTCAACTAGACTTTCATTGTTTTCATAATCCTCTTGTACATCAGTTGCACTTTGACCCACTGCTTCATAAGCTGGGCACTCATAGCCTTCAAAATCCTGACTCACAGTGAGATAGCTCATCCACACTGATCAACAAACAACTTTATTGATAGCTAATTAAATAAAAAATTATAGAGCATTTGATTTACCATACAAGGAATTGTATCATCATAGGTTTATCCCCCCAATGTGTCAGCTTCAAATATTTTCTGGACAGATAAATTCATGTGTAGGGCCTGTCGGATTATGCTCGAAATTTTTAGAATTTTTTTTTTTAATTCTAAAAGAATAGTATGTAGCTATATTATTCCATAAATTTTCTTATTATTCTCTTATTATTCCAATTAGGAATAAGTGAAATAGTAATGACTGCAGTAGCTATATACAGTTAGTATGCTATGAAATGAATAAGTATAAGAATCAGTCCCTCCTACTGCTATACTGAATTACTCAATATAGAGAGGCTAGCCTTTCAGTGAAAACCTTGAAAATCCCCACAAAGAATGGAGAAAACATGCTCTGCTACAGCTGAAAAACGTTCGAGAAACCGTTTAGCATAATTCTCCAGATGACTTGCTGACTCTGAGCCTGAGCTGACAGCTCTCCCAGTATTTCAAGCTTTTTTCATTTTTGGAAATACAATAACCAAGTGACCAACACAAACCAGCTGCTTTAATCAAGTAATGAAGATCTACCTTATAACCACATTTCTAAATGTTTATGTTCTTGTTGTAAAAGGAAATGAGAGAAAAAAAGAAAGCACTATTGATTTTCTTTATACTTAGGTTGAAATGTTTTCAGCGGGAGTAAAGGGCTAAATATTGAGCATTTTGGAAGATATCGGGAAACTCCACACCAACCCAGTCCTTCCTTATAGTTTTTGAAAATTATTACAATGATTACATCAAAGTAATTGGTAATTGTAGTCATTTTTGCTGCAATTATATGGCAATTACCAATTACTCCGTAAGATAGGTACTTTTAAGAGTGAGCTTGCTTAATATTCATTCATTATTTGCATCACAAATCATTTATGTGTCACATTCTCCAGTGTAGTGTCTGAGTCAGTAATAATGTAGTTTTGCACTTGGGAGACCATAAAAGTCTTAAATTTTTGTAATACATGTAATCAAAAATAATTGTTGTAATTGTAATCATTACAATTCCTTGAGGCCCCTATATAATTAGTAATCAGAATGATTTGATTACAGTGCTGATGTAATCGTAGCTATGTTAGCTATACAATATAGACACTCCACATATATTGTAATTATAGTTTAACAAATTTATTGAATCTACTGATTGTTTGTTGTCTTTTTTGTAATCAAATTATTAATTTGATGAACGAGTGTGTGTGGTTAAGTGGGTGTGGTTATAATGGCCGCACCAACCTGATTTGGCTTCCTAACTCCTTAGGCTTATGCTGCAGTTAAAAATGTCTACACTGTTGATATACTTAAAATTAAACAGATTCAACTTAACCCACATGGGTATTGGATAACCCTTTACCAACCAGGTCACATATGCCCACACCATCAGATGATGAGCCTATAATTAGAGCTGTGAAGTCACTGCTCACACAACTCACGAACGTTTTACCCTTACCTCCACACTTACTCAGACCAATACTACCTTCATCATCACAGAACAGGTATGACTTCACACCGAGTGTTATTATAGAGTAGCTAGTTCCTGATCGCTCATTGACCAAAATTGAGGTTAAATATTTTTTTTAGACTTATTCATCAGTCGAAACGTTGGTGTATTTGATAAAGAATTAACAAAATAATTTAATATATAATAATATTTTAATATCGATTTGTTAGATTAGGTGTTATGACTTTGATAATGTGTGCAATGGAACTGTTTGAAAAAATTCTCTTTCTTACTTGGTATTGATATAGGAAATTATTATTACCACTTCAGCTACACGAAATAGTAAGCTAAATTTAGTTTGAACTATTTCAGGCACCTTGACACCTTCATTAGCTTGCCAATAGTGGTGTCCTCAAGAATAGGTACTGAAAAGAAATATTCATCTGTAAGTTAAAAGTCTTCTTTTGAAGTCCAGCTATAAGGTAGCATGAATTAGCAGTGTCTCTTCCAGGAATAACATTTTTGTGTGAAATTTGGTAATGTAGAAAACCGATTGAATGGAGTTGTATTAACTATTTAATATTGAGAATTGGTTGGTGATAAGATATTTATAGGTTAAATATTGGGTCTCCCCAAAATGCACCTTAAATTTAAAGAAAGCATAGTGTGTGGTTAACAAGTACTATCTGTGCTGATCATTATTTATTTTCCCTATGATGTTCAGGAACTCAGAACAGGATCACGTTTTATGAGTATTTTTATGTCACCACCTTACCCATTTACTCGTATAAACTAGACGACTTCATGTATCCTCATTGGAATGTATCATCTCCATCCATCATACAAGTGTACTGTAAATTGCATGTGAACTTAATCGTACTGGGGTATCAGTTCTCTTCAATTTCCCACACTGCCCACTGCTGGCCCCCTGCAATCCACATAAGTGTGATGTGAGCATACTGTGTGTGTGTGTGTGTGTGTGTGTGTGTATGCTCTATATTCTGGCAGAACAAGACTGATTCCTGAAGTTCACTTTCACTGGATGACTCCTTGCCTTTATTTGGACTGTTAAGATGGCTAGCAAGAAAAGAAAAAGTTAGATGGTTGTGCCATCTCCTGAGATCATACAATTGTCCATCAACAAAGAACACACCAAGAAATTAACAATGTTGCATGTCATCATTTTGCGTGTAATGAATGTTGTTATATAGATAGTTATTAAGACTTTGAAACCTTCCACAAATGGAACACCGTTTTACTACATTTATCAAAAAAGTGGCTTCAGAATCCCATAACCTTTCTTCCCTGAACAGATATAGGTATGACTATATTCTCCAGAGACTGAGGAAATGACTTCACTCATCAGCTCAAGTTCTGCCTGCCATAGAAGTGTTCGGTTTCTTGGCTAAACTGTTATGTATTTTATTTTAGTCTAATTTATTTTGTCTGTCTTATGTTGCAATGAACATATGGATAGATACATAATACAAATTGTAATGGTTTAAAAAAAGAAATGGATTTGGTGGTCATTTAAGTTCATATGATGATGATGCTGGACAAATGAGGAAGAAACCAATGTGCGAGTATGCTGTATTTTATTAAAGAGGACCTATGGGCACGCTCAGTCCCAGTCTCTATGGGCATGCTCAGTCCCAGTCTCTGTCCACTGGTTCACGGTAATCCAGTCCCAAGTAGTCAAACACATCCTTCTCACAGCTCACTGGCAATGGCGTGCCTTCAAATATCTTCTCTCCATTCTAATACAAACCAAAACTCATGACAAATTCTTCACACACTCTCTGACAAATACCATCAAGTATTTAAATACTTCCTTGCATTTATGTTACTTTACGTTTATGCTTAAAACTTACACAAAAGAAATTGTGAGTATATAAACTGATAAAACAGAACTTGTAACTACAATACTACTGTGGACACATGCACAAACACACAAACACACACACACACACACACACACACACACAATACATGCCCACCTCTTCAAACACAAATGAGTAGTTTTTACCTTCCTGATGACTCCGGTGCAGAGTGCATGCTCAGAGAGAGACATTCCCTGAAATGAGATAAACATCATTTTATATAAGAACAGATCCACACAGGAGTGTTACTTTAGTTAATTGTAACAAAAACAAAAACTATATTTTAGCTAAACCAAAACTATAGTAGTAAAGCAATATTCATTTTAGTTGAATAAATTTAAGTAAAAGTAGTGTACTGTGTTTGAAATAGTTCACACTTAAAACTAAAACTAAAATGTTTATAATAATTTTAATTTACTACTGCATAACATAAAATACAGCAAAAAGGAAACCTTTTACTAAAACAGCAGAGCACCAACCTTCACAAAACCCACAGCAGAGCACCCACCTTCACAAAACCCACAGCAGAGCACCAACCTTCACAAAACCCACAGCAGAGCACTAACCTTCACAAAACCCACAGCAGAGCACCAACTGCACAGCAGAGCACCAACCTTCACAAAACCCACAGCAGAGCACCAACCTTCACAAAACCCGCAGCAGAGCACCAACCTTCACAAAACCCACACCAGCGCACTGTCTGGTGTTGTAATTGTACCCACAGACTGCTGCACTTAGTCTTTCATCTCCATCCATCCATCATCTGTAGCCCATACATACACCACACCACACTATCCTATACATGTGAATGCCTGTAAGTATGGCTTCATAATTAGATTCCGACTGAAAGGGTCTAAGCCACTGATGCAGTGCAGCCTACCAGGACAGCAATGAGTAGTGGGCTAGTTCACCAGGCCACCCGTAGGCTGTGAGAAATTAAGTTAGGAGCTTAATAGTCAATGAACTGAAATACTTTTTTGGCTACAGAACTTAGAAAAAAAAAAAAAAATGTAGATGCAGTAGAATCTCTTCATCTATATAGAGAGGAGTGACATATGGATGAACATCTATGAAAGCACTAGATCTGTGAGTGACTCATTCACTTTGGCCATTGCAAAACACAACTAATTCAGTTTGATATCTCAAAATCTGATTCCTCACTTTCTGTACCCATACCACCTTTATTTCCATTTCTCTATTCCCACTCCTTACTACCATTTCTCTATTCCCATTTCTCTATTCCCATTCCTATTTCATTACAGATTTGCCACACTATCCACCCCTTTACCCAAAGTCCTACCATTTTGTCAGCTTTGCTCCTCATTGATCTGTTCATGTGTCCAGAGCCAGTGAAGTGGAGTAGAGCTAGAGGGAACTCCTTGTAGGGCACCACCATGATGTCTAGACGACGATACTGGACACAACACAAGAACAAATGCACCATACAAACAGATATTCTAGTCCACTGCAGAAAGTTTGGAGTAAATTATTCGCAGATATTTTTTTTTTTTTTTTTTTTGGCTAGACACGAAGAGAAGTTTAATTGTCCTATTGATTTATTGATCATATGTTGTAGCAACTTTTAAAGTATATGTAAAGAATAACTGATTCAGTCATTCTTGGCTGAAATAATAATAATAATAATCATCTAAAAAAAAAAAAATAATAATAATAATAATAAAGCACCAAAGGTGCAAACCCTTAGCGCACACTACCTAAGCTATACAATATAATCTCCTTCCAAAAAAACAAGCAATCTATTAGCTATTTTAACGAGGCATCAAAATAGCTCGACCAATGAAATGGTACATGGAAACGCTGTCTTCATAAGAGAAGCTAAACTAGCCAGAAACACTCACTGATATACATTTTCAAAGCGAAACTTCACTTCTTTCAACTCCATTAAATTCCATGAGCATGAAGCGAACTACACCGCTGGCTGCAAGAAATTATTTGCTCACGTGATTATGACATGATGCTAGGGGGCATTACCCATAAAAGCTGGTACCTACCGCGGAGCTGAAAGCTTTGCGTTTTCTCAACGATTAGCCTGAAATTAAAAAAAGTAGCACAATAAAAGGTCCTAAATCTTCGTTCTGAGTAAGTTCATACCTAAGTCAATGGTTAATTGTCAGTAACCTCCAAAATCAGAGCGTGACAGACAGACAGACAGACAAAAAGACAGGACGACTACTATAACCCTCTCGCGCATGCGTGCTGAGGGTTAATGATAAGAACAACAACAATAACAGTTTTATTTGAAACAGATAAACTTTAGCTATAACCATAATCCAACCTTCCCTCCTTCTCACTCCCTCTCTCTCTCACCTTCCTCCCTTCTCCCGGCAGCTTGCACACTCCCAAGTACTTGCCAGAGCCATTGGAATCATTGCTCACAGCCAAGTCATCAGTCAGGAAGCCGTCCTCGTGGCCTCTGTCCAGCAGCGTCCCCAGCAGTCCCTTGTGAGAGCGGCCATCATGATGAGTCACCAAGATGTCCACGTCTCCACAAGTGGGTTTGCCACGTCTATATGAGCCACAGGTCACCACCTCTAGACCCGGGTTGATTGTATGGGCCAGCGACCGCACCTAAACCAAAAGATACCCTGTAAAACATGATGTCATTCGCTTAAAAGAATAATAAAATATCTGGTTATATCTTCAATGGTTTAAATCCATCACTTGGTCTTGTGGTGGCAATGAGTAAACATAGTAAAACTGAGGATTCAGAACACTTTAGAGCCTCATCACTGTGACGACTACATAGAGTAATAGAATTAGCTTGTACCTTGGCTTCTATTTCTTCCACTTCCTCCCTCTGCATTCTTTCAATGAAATCATGATAGTGCTTCAAGCCAATCTTCTGCACTTTATTGAGAATATTGTCTTTATCCAAGTCCTCCAAGCTGCGATAGTCCTACAGCAGAATGCAGGCATCACACCCAGTTCATGGGATCTTGCTAAGTGACCACTAATGGCCGACAAATACATACAATGAGATCACTGTGGGCTGCTCTCAGACACGAGAGAGAAACATGACCTTACTAGAGGTCTCTATTCTAGTATTGAACACTTATTTGTACATTACTGAGCTGTTGTAATGCTATTTGTGATATTTAACTATATCCCAAGACAAATTCACAATTTTTTTAGCTGCATAAATTTGTCATTGTCACTTTTCATTGGTGCTTGCTACTGACAACAGAAAATCAAGGGGACTAAGCTCCCACTACTTCTAAGTTGGATAGCTTCAGTCACCCCCCCCCCCCCCCCCCTCTTCCTCCTCCTGCCCACTGTTCCTACCCCACTTGTCTCAATCCATTGCAAAAAGATTCCACAAGGTCAAGAAGGCTTAGTGTCCTCATAATGACTTGAGAATAGAAGCATTTTTGGAAGTTGCCAAATACCAGGAAAATAACATAAATCATGACATTAGGAGTAAAAAAGTTACTGGACACTGCTTGTGTATCTTGTTGCCACATGAAAGCTTGAATTAAAATAAAATTACTGAAATAGCCCATGAAGTTCACACCCACTGCTGACCTGACTTCAAGAAGGCTAACATGGAGTACTAACATGGCCAACATTAAGAAGTGGTTCCTTTTCCTCTTAAGAACGACTGCAAGACTTGCATGCAATCAGGAGATGCTTATCTTTTGATTGTTGGTCAAGAGGCTGTTCAGTGTGTTACTACCAGCAACACTGTCCTAGTTGGTGACTCTGTCTTGCTCTGCTGTCATGCAAACCTTGAGTCTCATGACCTCTTCTTTAATCCTGAGCCTATGAAGAGCTCTAAAAAGCTTCACATCTGGAATATCAAGGCCACCAAAGAAAGGCTTAGCCAAGACATTTATGGCAACATCCTCTTCATACATATATTTCTTGATCATTTCTATATGGGATTAAAACAAGCAGTATGTTCCATGAGTGAGCAAAGGCCTTCAATTCTAATTCAGTGTCATGCAAAGTGATGATACAGCAGAAACTGCAATAGATGTACGATGGAAAGGTCATAGACACATTGCATTCCCTCCGACATAGTCAATTCTGTAAAATGGTGGCTTCTAAACATCTTATGTAAACCACAGTCCTTGCCACCACTCGGTAGCAGCAAAGGATCATGGCCTTTGTGTGTACCTTCAAGTTAGGGAATGGAAAGGATCTGCTGGTGGACTTCATCTAGCTGACTGGGGATGGCAGGAGTGTGAAAAGGTGTTTGTGCTACTCCAAGCATCTCTACCTCCTGCTCCTCAACACTTGCTGCAGATGTAATTGGCATATTGAATGTACTACTCTGAAATGCTCATGCAAGAAGTGCAACATTGAATGTACTTTTGTTGTGGCAACAGCAGGAAACTAGTTGCATGAACATGTCTCATGATGATGATGAGAATGAAACATTTGATAGTCAAGTCAAGTAAATTATTATCACAGATAATTGAAAAATATGTAACTCATTCATATTTTGTCTCTGACTACCTGTAGTATCAAAATGTTGGCCTATTCAAGAGCTTCTGATGGTATATCAACTTTTGATGCAAGCGGTACCAAAACGGAGGATTCCTTAATTAAGACTTTTTTGCTGTTATAGAGAACATAATAAAGAAACATAATCAGTTGAGTTTGCTTTTGTTGCAATTTGTTGAAGGTTGACTCAATATTTTTGACAAAATGATTGTACTATCACTAGAGGTCTCTATTCTAGTATTCAAACTTGTGGACAATTGAACTACCCAATAGCTGGCACAACATTACTACGCAATACTGTAGGCTCATGCTGCAGTTTCATACCACAATAACAACACACACACATAACACACACACACATAACACATACACACACACACACACTCTCTCTCTCGTTACATACTCCCCAATCTCCACTAGTCTTATTTCAGCAGCCCTCTACTGACTCCCATACTCTGGCATAGAAGTTCTGTGCTGTGACGTGTCCTACTCCATGTATGTTCTTAAACATGTCGATGATCCTTTCCTTCTCCTTGTCAACATTATCCAACCGTCTCAGATTGCCGCTGCTGGCAATCTCAAATATTTTGGCCGCCAGTCGCTCACCGACAAAAGGAACACTCCTGGCTTCCTGAAAAAACATAAAATATTTTAACAACGGTTAAATAATGGGTATTCACGAGCATATTGGCTTCTGGAACTTTGCTATTCATATGAAGTAGAGGAACCAACAGTACCTCTAGTGTGGTGATTTCTGTGGGATGCTTCTTGAGTGCCTGAAGGGCCTTGATAGTGCTCATGGCTCTCCACTTCTCTCCACTGTTCTGATACACAACTAGCAACTCCTACAAACAAGTGTGAATGGCAAGCAAGAGTGTTCAATAAAGCACGCACAAGCGTGCTCGTGTCCTGCCTCAGCACGCACATGCAGGCATGCTCAGTGAATTCTGCTTTACCTCCAGTTTGTCTGTAATGTGCTTGTTGTGGTTGACCCAAGTCTGAACAGTTGCAGAAGGCATTTCACAAATCCACTTCTTACTCTACAGCAAAAATCAATAAAAACCAACAACAACAACAACAACAGCATACTAAACAACAACAACAGCATACTAAACAACAACAACAACAGCATACTAAACAACAACAAACATCAATAGAATGGGAATATCCATTCTCTACTGCTGACCTTAGGATCATGCATTACCTTGCCTGTATAGGATGGTGGTGGATGTAAAGAAGAGGGGAGTGATAAAAGAAATGAAGAATGACAAATAAATAAATAAATATTAATTAATAAAAAAAAAAAAGAAATGTATAGGTGAATCAATTCCATGTAGCCTCCCATTAAATGAACATGTACATAGGCGAGGGGGTTAATTGAATTGCATCACTTGCTTTTTTAGTGGGCGGAGCTCCAGCCTCTGCATCATCAGCACTCTCTCCTCCTTCCTTATCGTCCATCCCTTCCTCTCCTTCTGACTCAACATAATCACTATCTGAATCATTCCTTGCCAGCACTTTTGGTTTTGCCACCTGTGATTTAGACTCCACCCATTTCCTGCCAGCGACAGAAAACATTCCAGCCTTTGGAGAGAGCATACGTTCCTCTGATGATGACTTGTGGGCACTTTCATCACTGACCCTCTTTGACGGACTTGGGGAGAGTGCTGGCAACTCTTTAGTCGGTGTAGTTTGTGGGGAGAGTGCTGGCAACTCTTTAGTCGGTGTAGTTTGTGGGGATATGGACTTTGCTGGTTGAGTGTGTGTGGTTGTTGTGGTCACTCCTTCTTGGGGAAGAAGGGAGTATTCTTTCTCAGGTACCAATTGATTCTTAGCTAAACAAGCACTCAGCCAATCTGCCCTGAGTACTGCAACGCCTTCAGGAACCGCGCTCAGCTTCAGCAGCGCATTTACCCTGGCTAGCCTGGTGTTGGAGCCAACGAGGATGTGAGTGGTGTTCTCAGACAGTGTTTTCACCACATCACCGCCTTTGCTCTCAAGTTTCTTAGCCAATATGTTCGCCCGCGTCTTCCCCAAGCCTTGCTCCAGCAGGAGGGCCTTAACGGACGAGAGAAAACCTCCCGAAGGTGAAGCCATGCTTCTCTAGGAACTGCAATGTATAGTATTTGTGGGCGGAGCTCTTGTCAAACTTTATACAAAGTTTGCGGTAAACTATTGCGGATACGTATTTAATTTCCGGTGCATGCAATCACTAACACGTACATACTAATAGAAAAACATGTTTATAAATTTTCTCAAGCAACTCAACAAACTGATGACAGATGACTGATGTGAATAAAAATACACAAAGTTGTGATTACAATTGGCACTATAAATAACAGGTGATCATGATCCAATATAATGACAGGAAAAATTACAAAAAAAACAACATTTGATTCTGCTGGACAAAAAAAAAAAAAGTGGGGAAGCAAGAGACATGTATCGCCATATGTAATGCATGTGAAATAACCAACACACATGTGTGGCTTAGTTATGTGAATATGTTTAGCATGTGAGATATGTAGTCTGTAGGTGATGTTGTAGATGATGCATCGAGTGTGATAGGATGATGTGTTATAGCAAGGCGATGTGAAGAGATGCTACGTGAAGTTTTAAAAAAATGGCTTGGAACAAGGGAGTCCTGTAGTGAATGGTAATCCCTCTAGCTCTTTGTGACGTGAGAAAAAAATATGCGGAAGTATTGGCAATGGTGGACAGTTGTATTCCGGACATTGCCGCCAAATGAGCAAACTCACTTGGTCAAAATAGACTCCTAAACAGAAATAAGCAAATATCAGCAAGCAGTATCTCTGGTGGTTGTGCGAGGAAGTGAAGGCAAGTCTGCAGTGTGCATGGATGTGTGAGTGGACAGGGCCAAAGCTCCATCACATGGTTTCTCTTCTATCATTGTTGCAATAGTTCTCGTCCTCTTCGCTCTCACTGGACGACACGTCGTGAATCTCAGAGATTTCAGAGAGTTGGCAAGTGGATGCAAGTGTGGACTGTGTTAACGTGCGTCTGAGCTTGATCCGCCGATTGATCTTCCTGCGCTGGTTCCAGTTCCTCTTCCTCAGCATCTTCTTGGGGAACTGTCCACTCTCAGAATCAATGGCCACTTCCAGAGCCGTCTTCTCCTCCTACACACACGTGCAAACAATATACTTCAAATTATACAAAAATTCGCTATAAAGGATTTCTAAGTAGACCAAATTCATTCCCACTTGGTGAAATGCATTTTAAAGCTGCAAATCTAGACATTGGTCCCGCCTTCTCAGTCCTTGATCTCATTAGTGATGGTCAAATATCAGGGTGGTACCACTTTAATTATGCTTTTCCCCGGGTACTTGGCAACTCGGCAACTCGCACTTACCTCATTAGTGATGGTGTCATCCGCCTTGAAGTTGAGCAGCTGTTTGGCGATGGGCTTGTTTCCGTGCCTACCAGCAATGTGCAGTGCCGTGTCTCCGAACTTGTCTGCAGCATTCACCATTGCATTCCGCCCCACGCCGCTGGGAGTGTCTGCATCCTTCTGGAGCAGTGCTGTCACCACTCCGATATTCTCCATGGCAACCGCATAATGGAGAGGGGTCTTGTTATCCTTTTATTTTATGGCAGAGGTTTGTGTGTGTGTGTGTGTGCGTGTGTGTGTGTAAGAAATCAAATATGAACTTACTGATAAAAAATGGAGTATTAAACATTCCTAAGTTACTCCAGTAATCCCCAGATACTATAGGGTCACTCAAATACCTGGACAAGTGTACAAGTTTAGTCTTCACTTTACATGTATTTGTTAAACAGGCCACATGTGTTCAACATGAGTACAACAAGTGTAACATTACAAAACTTCTCTCTATACACATGTGATAGCATGCCAACCATGTGTTGTACATGAGTATGGACAACACACTGTTACTACATGCATGTGGACAACATGTTCCAGACACATGTGTGCCCCATGCAGGGCATTCATACTACACCAACAGACAAACACACACTTTGCACGGTGCTTCTGTTTGAGTCTGGGAATGCCATAGCCATTAGTAACCACTTCAAGTCTTACATCAAAAGGAAGCCAGCCATATTGAGCTTATCCACAATGAGACTACTATGGAATGAAGTTACAAAATTCAAATACAACTCCAGATAGTGAGGGGGTCTTGCCCAGCAACAAGCTGTCTAACTCAGGAAACCATGACAGATGATACAGTCATGGTAGAATACCACAAAAAGGGGATTATCTGACAGTCTGAAACCAAGGAGACTAAACATGGAGGTGCTATACAATTAAATGGTGTCCTACTAATTTCCAGTGATGAGAAAGGACAGTACTGAAGCCTCCAAACAACAGGAACACAGAGGTGAAAAGCAAGAACAAGAACAGACATGGTCAGTGAGAACCAAGTCTATGGGATGTTGGGAGATGTTAGTTGCGAGTCTCGAACACATAATTACCCTTCAGTTGAACAACTCATCAACCACCACATACCTTGTCCAGCTTGAATGCCGTGCAGTTCTTGAGTTTGAGGAGCATTAGAGCCAGCAAACTGTTCCCTCTCTTGCAGCAAATGTGAAGGGGAGTCCTGTGGTTCTGTGAGTGTGTGTGTGTGTGTCAAGAGAGAGTTGTGAAGAAGACAGTTTGAAGTAGGTAACTGCTCACCATCCATCCACCCACCCAAGCAATCATCACAAGTGAGTGCCTCTAACATGCACTTCAAAAGCTTCTACACATGTGTAGCTCTACAAAGAAAGGCACCAACAATGATCACTTCCACTTTACCTTTACCAGTTCTACTCATACTTCAAACAAACACACACACACATGAGTGTAGCTGACTCAGAGGAACCACAACTAGATGCCATTTTTAAAAGCCAGCGACATTACTTTTTACAGAAGGGACGACTTACCCTGTCCAGTCCATCTAGGGAGCTCTGGTCGTGTGTGGCAAGATATTGGGCCGTGTCGATGTGGTTGTAGAAGCATGCCAGGTGTAGTGCAGTCTTACTCTGCATGGTGACAGTTAACGCAGGATAAAGAACAGTAGCAAACACCACCTGGGAATGTGGTATCCCTTACCTTATTGTTTTGTGTGGACGTGTTGGCCCTCTGGGTGCATAGAACTTTAACAATGTCTAGACGACCTCGTCGGCAGGCAACGTGTAAGGCAGTGTTACCACACTACAGTATACAGGAAAAACAATAGTTACATAAGGACATGAAAGACCCAAGGAGTGTGTGTCTTCTCTTAAAACAGCACTAATCAACCACAGTGCACTAAATCATGCTTGAGTGGATGGGTTCTTTACTCATAGACTATCCAGCACACACGACCAAAACACTTTGACTGTCTGAGCATGCTCAGTCTGTCCCAACAACTGTTTCAATCCAGGGGTGCTAATCAGACTAGGATCAAGTGCAAGCAGATATCCCATTCTTTGCATCTCACTAAACAGCAGTCTCAGAGCAAGCAAGCACGCTTCAGATGCTGACCTTGTTGACGATGTTGATGCATCTCCTTCCACCACAGCGCAACAAAGTTGCCACTGACTCACAGTCGCAGCGAAGTGTCGCCAGGTGGAGGGGCGTGTTCCCATCCTGGGAAAGGGAGAATAACAAATGAACTTAATTACAAACTCAGCTATCTGCTCCAACTTGCCTTGTCCTTGGTGCAGTGGTTGGCTCCATGACTCAAGAGAAGTTCTATCTTCTGCCTTTGATTAGCATTTCCTTCCTAAACATTAAAAAAAACAAAAAACAAAAAAAACCCCACAATATTTCAAATTCTGTATTCATAAAGAGGGAATCCTTGCTGCAAACCCCCCCCCCCCCCCCATATACCCTCAACTGTAAGGGAGTACATATAATGTGTGTGTGCGTACGTGTGTGTGTGTGTGTGTGTGTGTGAAGTCTTACCACTATGCTATCTTTGTCATCACTCGGTCCAACCACGAGAGCTGCACACGCCTGGTGGAGTGGCGTACGACCACACTAAACATTGAGAGAGAGAGAGAGGAAAACATGCGGACAGATAAACCAGCAGCCAAAACCATATCAACCAGACAGCAACAAATACACTAAACGTACGTGTGTGTGTGTGTGTGTGTTTTGTTTGTGTGTGTGTGTGTGTGTGTTTGCACGTGCTAAGTGTCTGTGGATATCCTTTCATATTAAATTTGAAACTACAACTTGTATCGGATGCTTCAAGGAAGCTGCATCTGATTAAACTTGAGCACTTGTACTCACTCACCTCGCTCTTGGAGTTAGTGATGCGGTTTTCTCCATTCTCGTTCAAAACGTTTAGCAGCAGTTCCAATGTGGATAAGCCCACATCTTGCATGCACGACTGGTTAACGAGTTCTACATCAACGCCCTGAGAGAAATGAGAGGCAATTAACATACGTGTTTGAGATTGTTTGATAAACACAAATGTACTTCGGGAACACAAGGACAAGGACAAGTACAAGAGCACAGATGGACAGACTTGGTTACCTGTTCTGAAGTGTACTTGAGTATTCTGGCAGAGGCTGCCTGCTTCCCTCCTTCCTCCAAGCTAGCTTCAATATTCTTTATCTAGAGCAAATACAGCACAAATAAAATACACAAGCACACACACATGTGCACACACACACACACATGTGCACACACACACACACTATCATAACTTACCATATCGTAATAAGACAACTGAGACGTCTGTCTGACTGGAATGGAATTTAAAACTGTAAGAAAACAGTTGCTCATGATATTTGAATTTGATTTTGGTGTGCACTAAGTTTACTAACTGCGTTCTCTCATTGCAAACACTTCCTCAACACATTCACTGCCTGGTAGAGTAATTACTAAAGTTAACAACTTACTGCTGCCAGAGGTAGAAGAGAGGACACTCATTTCTTCGGCTGGACACTCACTGTACACTTCATCTGAAAACAACCATTGCTTTATGTTAAAACCGTAATTTATTTAATCCTAGTCCACCCTGTCTTGGTTCAATGCCAAGAATTTTAAAAGCAGCTGAGCGTGTTGAAAATCATTCAACTCTTTTAAGTGCAGCGGTTTCAAAAGGCTGTAACCTAGCAACTAAGATGCTGCCAAATTCCAATTTCCCCTCCCTCCCTCTCTCCCTCACCTATCACTTGTGAGATGACCTTCACTCCGCAATTCCTCAAAATCTTACAGACATCAACAAACCACTCAGGACTGCGCCACAACTTCCACTTGATCAGCCGAACTAACTCCATCGCACGCTCTGTCTCGTCCCGACTCTTGTCCTCTGCCTGCTGGCGCTCCGTGACGTCAAGGATGCCAATACCGTACAGCTTCCCCGCAACCTCGTCAGCCTTCACTTGATCGATCAAGTCGTGCATGTGTTCAACAAAGGAGCGAGTGATAATCTTCTTTCTCTTCTGGGCTTCACTGGGGGTCAGTTGAGGAGTGAGACTGTTGTACAATGATGTAGATCCTGAAATAGAAGAGTGAGTTGGAGAGAGAAGAGGGAAAGGGAATTGAGATAAATGGATGTAATACAACACCTGATGCTGTGTGTCTGTTTAGCTCACTACAGTATAGAGTACACGCTGACACATTGCTAGGATACGCCAAACAAACATGTCCACTTGTAAGCACAACAGACAGTGGCCACAGCCATAGATGACTTCTTCACACCTTGAGCTGCTAACAACTTTGAACTGAATAACAAAGAGACCGAGACGCTAAACCTGATGTGTCAAATGGTAGTCTCCAGCGGCTGCTCCTCACACAAAACAAACAAGCCCCTGTCTAATGATGCCTATTTTCTGTGTATTTCTTCCTCTCCATTTAGTCTACTACCACCATACCACCATACAGTGGCCACTAGGCAGGACAAACATTGAAAGTCAAGGTATAAAGATTGTGGCTCTCTGGCGTAAATGTGTACAAAATTCTCCCGTGATAACATGGATAGCTGAACATTTGTCATCTCTGCCACACACCTTACCAATCACAACACACTTTATTATTTCACCACCACGGCAAAACACACTCTTACAGCTCTACCAGAATTTCGTAACCTCACGCTTGAACAGTCACCTTTTCTCCTAATATAGAATGCCAGTCAGGCAATTTAGAAGCTCTGAATACACTTGGTTTAATGAATACAACCAAGTCATGCACAGTTGAGATCCAAACCTGGAGACACTCACTGCTACTGAGGTAGCCACCAAAGGGCAGATCAGCTGCCTTGAGTTGTGATAAGCTATTAACTCTCCAGATTAGCTGTTCAATGGCTTTTGGTCCACATTCATTGACTTAATTAAGTGGTCCCAATTAATTTGGCTGGCCTGGGGGCATTCTCTATTACCACTAATCTCTCTCTCTCTCTCCCCAACTCTATCTATCTCTCTCTCTATCTCTCTCTCTCTTTTATTTTATTTTTTACCTCACCCTCTCTTTCTCTCTTACCTGTCAAAGGTGTGATGGTATCCATGACATTTCTTGCTGGATTAAACAAAGTGGCTGGGGAAGGTCTCCTCACTGCAGCTGCTGCCGCCATTGGAGGGACGTGTCCTGCTGGGGTTGTGTTCACCAGTCTGTCTCCACCTCCACCTGTGCAAGCCAAGGAAACACACACACATAACTAACTATCTTGAGAGAAGTCACCAGCAGCAGAAGGAACTATCAGTTTAAATGAATTATGTAATGAGATACACAACTAGAAGGAGCAGCTGTGAAATTACATTCATTAGTTGACTTCAAATCTCCTCAAGGAACACGAAGCTGTGTGATGTGCTTGTAAAAAGGTAATTCATTGAGTCTATTCCAATGCATCTGCTCTCTTGAACAAGCCAAGAATTGCAGAGGATGATGTCATGAATTAGAGCTACTGTGCAAGGGGCTGAACTGAGGGATATTTAGCCAAAAAGGAGAAAGTTCCATAATATATACACCTATACCAAACTCACCATTTGTTGGTTCTTGGTGAGTTGGATGTGACTTTGAAAAACCAGGTGTCTCTGAACTAGGATGATGGCGGTGGTTCTCTCTCTCAAAACTAGAAACAGAGTCTTGTCGACTGGAAGATGAAGTTGAGCCAGATTGTTCTCTAGAAGTCCTGCGACTCAATGAGATCTTCAGGAAGGAACCAAACTCTGTCGCTGTCCATGAAGACTTGTCAGCCAGCTCATCTTTGGGGCAGTCTGATACTATAGTGACATGGAAAATGGCAATGTGCTAATAGATTCTTATTTGTGTGCAATTTCCTTGAAGCGAACTAAATATTTTACATACTGGTAGTGTAACAAAGACCCCAGAGCAGAACCATACACAGCTAGCCTATCCCTCCGCAGGGTTACTAGATACCCACGAAAGCTGCGTCAATACAGCTAAGCTACGAAACCAAATTACTTACATCTTTGGCGTGACGAATTCCCTCCCATAGTTTCCCTCCGGGTGACGGAAGACTTAGCATCTAAACCTCCCAACCTCCACTAAGCACACACCGATCCGGGACGAAAGATAACCATTGTAATTTGGCATTGCAAAATTGCACTTTTTGTAATGTCATTGATAAGCCGTATGTGATGACGTAGTGACTAAGCGCACGCGCAAACATCCGGGCACGCACCTAACACGTTTTTAGCAGCTTTTTAGTTAATCGTTCTTATGCTATTTCCCTAGAGCGCACAGTAAAGCCATGTTAGTTTTATTCTTTTTGAGAATTATCACTCGACTTCTTTCGAGAGCGAGGGAATTGAGGCTCGATGGGAACTTTGGTTTTCTTTCTTTTTTTCCTTTCTTTCTTTCAGCTAGCCATTAGGATATTATGAGAATTACAATTGTGATTGCTCGTCCTTGGGAAAGGTAAGGGTTCTCTCTACGGTTTTCAGAACCTTGAGGTTGTTGGAATGAATATGAATTAGTGTTCTTTCTAAGGCATTTACCATAAGTAGTTTGGAAACGAACTGAAGTTATTGAGTTAATTTAAATTTATGTGGCCGTGTAGAGACAGTTCTTGAATATTTGGAGCTTGTAAATTCTATAAATGTATTTTTTCCTCTGAAGTCACATTTAAATATGAGAACACACCTGTCTAGAATGATTTTTAAAAATGTGGGGAAAGAAAACCATGAGGCAAACATTTCACATTGGTTAAAAAAAAAAAAGACTAGCTAGTCATAAATTTCATCATCTGCTCTGGATGCATTTTCTTCATAGTCATCCAAATCACTCTCTTCTTGAGAAGACATTCCATCTTGACTGTCATAGTGTTGGTAAAGATGGTTTTTATCTGCTTCTAAGCCAGTGGCTTGATCATCAACACTGGCTCCTTTCTTTCGAGAGAAATGCCACAAAGATTTTGTCTTGTCCAGCTTCTTGGCTATCTTATAGTTTTTGTTCTCTTTAGCCACATCTGCTGCGGTTTTCCCTTCCTGTGACAGAATGGTCAATGTGTTATACATACATACACACATACATATAACATGCATACATGCATGCATGCATACACACATACATACATATATACTACATACGTGCATATATATATTATATATATATAATATGCATATGTGCATACATACATACATACACACTCTTGGCTGAAATACTATAGATGTAACAGCCAATGCATAATTATGTATGATAAAACTTTCATGCTCTCCAATGATATCCTCATTGACAATGAACAGCAGGAGTTACTCAATTTGCATTTGCATGTAAGGGTTCATAGTGGGATTTTCCCAGGGGAATTCCACTGATATAATGTGTATGCTATTCCTGATGAACTCGGCTTGTGAGAGTCATTGCAGCACACATAGCCATGCATTTTAAGTCCATAGGGATTGAAGCTATATAAAGTTAAACTAGAAGCAGTCTAGTACAACTTAACCCGTTATGATAAGAGCTACTATTACTACAGTCTTGCTGTACAAGTCATATGTTCTTCATAGGACTGCTGTCTAAATGTCTATAATCGTAGTAATGACTATATACGGATAGATAGATTATCTGTACATACGGCAGAGTGGCTCTTTTCAGCTATAATAGAGGACTTGCATGATGACATCACATTTATCCATGCCACGCCCATTTATAGTATCACTGACCTTTCTGTACCATAGAAAATGTATTGGTTTACTCTACCACTGGCTCTATATCTTGCAGCAAGCTAATAGCTTGCAGCAGAGCTACCAAATTACAATAATAGATAGATTAGGAAATTTCTAATGTGCTCATACCAAAATTTGGATGGCTGGGTGGCGTGTTGTGGAAAAATGGGAGGCAAAAGTTGCATGCTAGATAGTTCTTCTTGGAATTCATTGACAGGTGTTGTTGTTGTTGCTGGTACTTCTCAGAACCAATGCTAACTCTCAACTTTGTATTTGAACTGCTTCAGTTGCTTTTATGGAGAATTGCCATCTCTGGGCTCAGGTCTCTTCTGAGTGTTTGGATGAGAAAGCAATAGAAATTGAATGGAATAGCAGCAGACATGCCACACTTAAATCCACCATTATAATGTTTTGAACAAACATGCACAATGGCTATCAAAAGGAGTGATTTCCATTCTTTTAAAATCATTTATCCAATTTATCTTTCAATAGTTTGTCTTTGGGAAACATATAGAAGACAACTTCTTATATATATTTTTGATAGCTACTATTATAACATCCTGAAACACAACAAGTATAGCTACCCCTCAAACTTTTACTGACTTTTACAACAGCACAAGCTATGGCTAGAGCAGAGTATTCCCAGGAAACCAGCAACTTCATATGCTAGCAGTAACAACCACCAGGTCACTTCCAGGATAGTAAGTTCACTATCTCCACCAGTAGCAACAACTCTTGGCATTGGTTCTGAGAAGAACCAGCAACAACCACAACTGTCAATGAATTCTGAAAAGAACTATCTAGCATGTAAATTCTATTTCTTCACAACACACCACCCAACCATTCAAAATTATTTGTATGAGCCCTTGGAAATTTCATAATCTATCTCTTTCTTTAATTTGGTAGCTCTGCTGCAAGCTATGAGCCTGCTGCAGCAAGAAATAGAGCAAGCGGTAGGATAGGGCTACCGGTAGGATACCGTAAATGGGCATGGCCCGGATATATGTGATGTCATCATGTAAGTTACTCATGACTACTACAGTCCCACTCATTGCTAATTGCCGAGAGTGAGATCATTAAGAGTTGTAGGCATGCCATCTTTTAATCTCCCCAATGGTACAATAGCTATATAAGTAGGTATTTTTTCATGAACTTGAAAAAAAAAGAGGGAAAAAAAAAAAAAAAAAAAAAAAAAAAGAAGAAAGGAATAGCTACCCAATCCCCATAGTCTTGTAGCTAGATTATGAAAGTGATGCTATTTATGCTATTTTTTAACTTACCACATTCCTCAGATCTTTGTTTGCATTTGCTTTCAGCAATTCTTTCACAGCCTTCCTGTAACCCCGCCTACTAGCAATATGGAGTCCAGTGTCTCCGTTCCTATCTTGGATATTGACAAGGCCAGACTTCTGCTCCTTCTCTGTCTCAATCAAAGGGAGGATTAGCTCCAGGTCTCCCCAGAAACAAGCATAGTGTAAAGCTGTCCGTCCATTCTGCAAGTGAATTGTATTGTAATTCTTATTTAGTTTTGGCAAGCAAACAATGTGGGCAAGACAGTCTCAGAGGTGATTAAAAACCAATTATGTGCATGTATGCAGCTATAGTGTAAGTGGTAGCTTAAGTATAATAGCACAAGTGACACTGCAATTTCCTCCTAAAATTCAGTTTTTGAGTTTACTTCAGCAGTAAGTAATCTCAGTTTTGTGTTGAAGTTATTTTCTTTGGTTTTTAAGTTTTACACGGTTTTGGTGGTTGATACGACATGACCTTTTCCAGACAAAATTAATATTTTTTATGTAAACTTAATACTAGGCCGGTTTTTAGTAGCTGTGAGAACTTGTTGTTCAAATTGTCACTAGCTATTTACTTGTTCTTCTCGCAATAGAAATACTCAACAGTGATAGAATAAGAGCTGAACTTACTTCACAACTAAATTACTTCTCTAGCCTTCAGCTTTTACACAAAAACTGATTTCTTAGAAATGCTGTTTTTATTTTCAGGGTCACAAAAGGTTGCAGCAAGTTGTTACCATGGTATTGAAGACCCTTTACCAAAGCAAACTCAGTCGGTTTTGGTATCTGAGAGCTTGATAGTCCAGAGTAACTGGTGCTTCATGTTATAGTAATACAGAAGTTACTATTCCACAGTAGAATGTCAGTTATCTGAATTTCAATTATCCGAACACTTCAGTTAACTGAACACCCTAAATCTAATAGTAACAAGTGCAGACAAGAAGAATTGATTGACCACGCCCCTTTATTAGTGTTTTTATAATACATTTTGTTCAGTTATCTGAACATTTCAGTATCCGAACACCTCTTGGTCCCAACGTGTTCAGATAATGTGCTTGGAAGGATTGAGGTAAAAAAGTCAGCCAAAATTAAACCTGTAATTATAGCTATAATTTTGTAGAAGTGAAACTACTAAATTTAATGTAGTCTTCATGAACAATAGTTAGAATATTAACTTCAAGTAAATATAGCTGTTTTTATTATAGTTTAGTGAAGTTTTGCATATGAATCTCATCAATAGTAAAGTCAACTTTTCAGATTTAAGTTAAATCAGTTGTTGCTTACTTATAATTAGCTAGCTAGCTAGCTAGGCGAACTCGCCCACCACTTTCACTAAAGCAGCAGTACCTTGTTGGGAATGGAAATATAAAACTTGGTTGCCAAATCTTTTTGAAGTAGAAGACTGAGTACTTCAGAATCTCTTCTGAGTGCTGATATATGCAACGGAGTATTTCCATCCTATAAGAATTGTGAGTTTGAATAATTGAAATATTATATGCCTTCAGAAAACATTGCACCAGCAGACAAAATGTACTAGATATCGGGGAAAAAGATACTAGATGCTGTGTTTAATCACTTACATAGTCTTGAATAGAGGTGTCTGCTCCATTCTTCACCAAACACTTGATCTTTTCCCTCTGCTTCTTAGTAATTCTTGGGTTCTATGTGACATGACCGCATTGTAAAGTTACACAATTGTAGTGACATTGTGTTTGAACGACCTTACCGGGGTATCCGACGGCAAACATAAACACGATATTAGAAGAGGAGTCCGTCCATTCTAGAAACCCATTTACATAAATGGCTCTTAGTCACCTGAGCTATATACTTACCTGATCTCGCGTATCAATGTCTAGTTCCTCAGTTGCTAGGAGAGTATCCAAAGATTTAGTACTTCTATTCACCAGGCAAGTTTGATGTAGCAGGAGATGATTTTTCTGTGATAGTATTTAATTCAGTGTTATATTAAGTTGTGCTTAAAATATCCAACATACAGCTCACCTTGGGTTTACAAGACGTGTGTTGAGGCTGAGGTTCAGATGCATGTGCTGAGTTGATGGATAACCTTGACCCATGGCTCACTGCATCTTCTGCTATGATGTCTGGATCAGCTAAATGCAAAAAAATTACACTTGTTTTAAATTTCACTACATTTTATCACACTGCATTTAGTTCATAATTTGGTCAATGGTGCTTTTGCTTCTATTATTTTTTCCCTACCATACTGAATTTAGTTAATTTTTATTAATAATTTGCAACAGTGCCATATTGTGCTCTATGTTCAGTGGGCAATTCTCCATTGAAAAAAATCGATTATCCAATATAACGTTCCAATTTTTTGTTAATACGTTGCTCTGAAATAGTAATTCCTTTAGTAAAAAAAAAACTTGTTCGCCTGAAAATTATTTATATTACGAGGTTCAGAAGCTCAAATTCCATTGAATAGAAGGTGAATAAGCTGTGTACTCTGTCTGAACCCCATAGCTGCTCTGAAATCGTCGAAAATTGAGCCTCAGTTAGTACCATTAGCAATGGCAAGTTTGAAATTTTTGCTCTTCTTCGTGTGAAACAATATTTTTTTGTACTTTTCCATGTTACTCAACTAGTCATCATAAATATGCCGGTAAAGGGTTAATGAAGTTTTGTGCACATGGAACTTGCATTAAAAAGGTAGAACTGACTGAGAAGGTTAGTTAGGGTTGCTTAAATTTTTTTGTCTATTTTAAAATTCCTCAAGAGATTATTCCCTTTTAACTGCCTGTAATATTTTACTGCTTGTATTATTCTCCTCAACTGCAAAGACATACCAGCTACTGGTCAGATTCATTTTATTGTGATAAACAACTGAGAGTGAGTAAATGAGATTACTCTAAGATAGCGTAAGTCCTCGATTATCAATGGACATTTATTATCGACCCCACCTACCTCTATTATTGTCCTAGTAGTATGTGGTAGAAGTGTGCAGAGTTTAGTAAACTTACTGCAATCACTTGGAGGTGCTTAGGAGAATGGTTGAGCTAGACTGTGTAAGTCATATTGGCTAGCTTTTTAACTTGTCCGCAGATAGTTGAGGGTGGAATGCAGTTACCTATTAAGACTTTAGCTCTCAGCTTTTAGTCCAATAGATTAGAAAACAGAAAATACTCTATTAGCTACCTCCTTGTAGGCTGTACATTTGTAACAATTGCTCCAAAAACAAACAAACAAAAAAAGTTCACCACAACAAAAATTACACATAAGAATAATATTAGATGTATTCTCTCTCTTTCACAAAATATTATTGAATACCTTTAAAAATTTTAATCATAGTGGCGTTACAATGGTGCCCGTTAAAAAGTGAAGCTTTACAATGTGAGGAAGTTATTCTGGAATCTTTGTTTGTCGGTCAATAATTGATGTATTACATGCAACAGTGGGCCAATACTTGATGACCGTAGTTGATAATTGGAGCCTGACTGCTTTTACTTAAGTTAGCCTAGAGTCCTACAAATATATAAAATGTGTTTATTGTTGGTTTGTCCACACAATGACTTTATAAGTCATTTAGCTGGCAAGTTGTTTCGATGCACAAAGTTTTGCTGATAATTAAGGACTTACACAGTAGATTTGCTGTTTAAAATACTTCAAAGCTCAGTAAATGGTCATGCTTTTACAAAAACATGATTTAGCAGAGGTTTCCCCCAGACCCAGTCTCATATGTAACAATACAACTCACTTGATGATGACTGAGAAAATACATCTGAATCACGTTGCAGGTCATGGATTGAGTCAATGGCAGGTCTATCACCTTCGGAAATTTCACCTGAAAAGACGAGAAAGAGTTTAATCAAAGTCACATCACCAGTAAAAGTAGATCTTACTTATGGTGTCAAGAAGGTTCAGAGACTGTTCTGGTGTGGGAGCCTGTAATTTCTCTGCAAATATGTCATTTTGTAAATGTAACACTCCTTCATATTAAATGTTTATACGTTACCATTGGCAATCTGAAGGGCAGGAACATGTTTAAGAACTTTACAGACATCTTCAAACGAGTCTGGACTTTGCCTCAGACGTCGCACAAAAGTAACAGCTAATATTTCAGCTCTATTAATGAGTGATATTGAGCATGTAGTAGCCACATTTAAATCCTGAAGATCTATGACTGATATTCCATAGAGTAGTCTGGCAATCTCTCCTGGGTTGTCTTCAAATTGGGTTATGAGGAGAAAGAAGATGGACTTTAGTGCTGATTCCAAACTGTGCCTTTTCTCAACTATTAGAAGCAAAGAATAAGAAACAAAGTTATCAAGACATCAAATCTCAAACTAGTGAGCTCAATGTAAGCATTATTCAGTGGAACCATTATTGAGTTCAATATATCCTATAGCAAATTATTGCAATTTGTAGAGTAAAATGCCTAGAAAAGTGATTACTATGTATTCACTGATTCTGCTGAAATCAATAATTTTTTTTAGCTACACTAAATTTCAAGTAGCTGAGTTTAAAACATTCTGGTTCTAAATCTAATAGTATGGTGCGTAAATTTCCCATTCAAAATTGTACAGGGAAAATCGCTGTTCAATTGAAATGTGCGGGGGGGGGGGGGAAGCGAAATAGCATGGTAATTAAGTGAAATACCTTGGTAGCAAGTGAAATAGTATGGGTAGGTACACATGCGTGCAGCGCTAGTTTTGAAAACATATAGTTCAAGTATAGTTTCTGGTTGGAGCCGATGTCATTATTTGCTTAAGTTCTTTCCATATTGGATGGCATTAATTCAACAGATAGGGTCTGTCGGATTATGCTCACATTTTTTTATAATTTTTTTTTTGTTCTAAAAAATTGTGTCATTATTCTGAAAGAATAAGATATTATTCCACAAATTTTCTTAATAATTCTCCTATTATTCCAATTAGAAATAATTGAAATAGAGTGAATTCTCTCAACAACGGGCTCCCTGAAGAATGGCTAGCCTCTCAACTTTTAGTGGAACAAAACATTCATAGTTCCAACAGTTTTGTAGCTTCCAATGGGAGGCCACCCCAAATTCTTAACTACAGCAGGTATAACTATCCTGGAGTGGTCAAAACAGTAAAATTATAGCTAATATACAATAATAATTCTTAATTGCTAGTTACAAATGTCCTGCAGTGATCAGTGGTTCTAGAATCTTCTTCTGTCTGTGTATGCACCAAGAAGGACCGTATAAACGTATAAACAATAACCAAAGAGTTAAAGACTGCTAGGCACTTTTGTCTCTGACATTTGGCGAGCAAAATAGTCAGTTCCCATAGAGTTTCAGTGTTTCAAGATGCTAATGAAGCTTTATATAAATGGTATATGGCAGCTTGTTATAAGAATATCTATCTTGCTGGACCTCAACTTATTGAGAAAGCGAAGCAAATAGCAGATAGTCTAGGAAAACCAGAGTTTAAAGGCTCAAATGGATGGCTCACAAAGTGGAAGACTAGGTATAACATCAAGAAAGTCAAAAGTTGTGGTGAGTCTGGAGACATGCATGGGGAAACAGTTCAATCATGGAAGGAGAGGTTACCTGAAATACTTCACGGCTTTAGTAAGGAAGATATCTGGAATGCTGATGAGACAGGTGTAGTTTGGAGAACTTTGCCGGAAACGGGATTTGGGCAGAAAGGAAAAACTTGCAGTGGTGGAAGGAAAAGCAAACAAAGGATAACAGTGGCATTTTTTGTTACAGCAAGTGGAGTAAAAGAAAAGCCCATTGTTATCTGGCACAGTGAAAATCCCAGATGTATGAAACGGTTTGACAAAACTGTACTACATGTTGCTTATTATAGCCAAAAATATACATATATAATTGGCGAACGAGTGAAGCGAGCGCGACACTATCAGGGGTAACTCAATTGAGAATCGGGGATTTTTGTTGGCGAGCGAGCGTAGTGAGCGAGACAGTATTAGGGGTGGATAATGCAAAATCGGGTATATGTTATATGTATATATGGATGGTACGTATGCCCTTTAAACGCGCGCGCGGGAAACTTTTTTCTCCTAAAAACACGGCTTTTTAGGCTTGACCCCAGTTTATTCTGAAACTACAGTATCAAGCAAGCCTTACTTTATACTTAAGCGCAGAAGTGTGAGAAAATTCCTGCGAAAACGCTTGCTTTTCAAGAAACAAAAAGTTGATTCGACCGGTTACTATGGCATTGAAGACCCTTTTCCAGACTTAATTTCAAAACTTTGCCGTTTTATGGGGGGATATGGAGTGCCGATTGTTGGTTGTCAAGAGCCATTGGTAGAATGCCGTAGTATTAATGCTAAGGAAGCTACTACTTCTCGAGGGAAGCTGAGGTAAGTACGCAATTTCATATTTGTTAGCTAAATATACAAAAATAACTCTGGCTCTTTTATGTAGCTAAGAGCTTGTTATCAACAGTGACTGGTAAATTCAAATAGTCAGAATGGCTCAAATTTGGTATTACAAAAGTTACCACTGCTCAAGAAAATGAGGTAAGAAAGTAATTTTGTATTTGTGTGCTAAAATTGATTGTCTTTTGTTTTTGTAGCTGAGAGCTTGTTGTCAAGAATTCACGGTAATTCAGATAGTCAAAGTAACTTAAATTTGATACTACAGAAGTTATCAATACTCAGGAAATTGAGGTAAGTAGTAATTCCATATTTGTTGGCTAAAATTAAAAATAATAGCACTGATTTTTTTTTTTTATCGTAGCTGAGAGCTTGTTCAAGAGTTACTAGTAATTGAGATTATCAGAATGGCAGATTTTTGATACTACAAAAGTTACCATTAATCAGGTAAGATTTTGTATTTGTTTGCTGAAATAAAAGGTCATAACTGTTATTATAGTGTTTGCATGAACTAAGCGCTCGCTCGCCATTTGTGCTTAAGCACACTACTAGTTTATATATATGTGGGGACGTACGTATGTCATTTGCACTTTGACCCTAGTGTATTTTTGTGTTAGCTCGGTGTTCGACCCCGTCCCTAACTTCACTAAACAGAATCCTCTGGTTTAGCGATCATTACCCGTATCATCCTAGAAATTGAATTATTTACTGCTTTGAGTTCTTTTGTGGGTGTAGTTTGAACTCAAATGCCTGAGTACCATTTCTATTTGAGTTAGTGGCGGTGGTTATGTGCTATTTGTAATAGTTATAAGCCCTATGCAACAGTATTTACTTGAATATTCATTGTCCACTAGACTAACCACGAAGGTAAGTCTTGTGTAGGTATGTCCGGTTGTGTGAAAGTATTGTGCGTTACAGCTACTATGGAATACCACAAAGAAAACGTTACTCGTTTTATTCTTTCTTCTTTTTTTTTTCAATTCGAACAGTTGCAGGGAGTGGTTACTATGGCATTGAATCCCCTTTTCCGTATATGCGTAATTTTTTTTGAGCTTCTAAGTGCAGCTTGTTGGTTGTCAAGAGCCACTGGTAGTTAGAATGGCTTCTAAAGTAGCTACCACTACTGGGCAAAGCTGAGATAAGTAGTAATTCCATATTTGTTAACTATAGTTACAAAAATAACTCTGGCCTTTTTTTTTCTTTGTAGCTGAGAGCTTGTTCAAGAGTTACTGGTAATAGAAGTAGCCAGAATAACTTAAATTTAATACTACAGACTTATCACTACTCAGGATATGAAGGTAACAAAGTATTTCTGTGTATATTTGCTGTAATTAATGTTTAACTACTAAGAATCCATTATTGTCATCATGTAATAAAAAAAGCAGGCAAAATTCATCATATAGCAATATTGTAGTTTTAAGCAAATAACAAGGCAGGCTCGCTCGCCATTTGTGCTCAAGCACATCACTAGTAAACTTGGAAGACAGGTGAATTGATGGAGGCATTCCTTACAAAACTGAACAGTCACTTAGCCCACACTAATTGGCATATCTGTTTATGGATAATGCTGGTTGTCATCCTCCTCATAGTCTGGCATAGCCAGACCCTTTACCAAACTGCTATGAGGGGAAAAGTTTCTGGTGTCAAACCTTATACCAATTTGTACCAGAAGACAACATTCATACGTGGCCAATGAAATCGCTGTATGCATATCACATGATCAATTGAGGTTTTAAATGCCCGTACAACCAGAAGACAATGATTATTGCGTAGGTTATTGCTAAGCAACTAGACCGACCACACACTATGAATATTTTAAACTGTTAAATTGCATTCCACAAGTACAATCGATGTTTGACACCAGACCCTTTTTTCCCCAAGTAGTGGTTTGGTAAAGGGTCTTGCTATGCCAGACTACCTCCTCATCTACGGACCATGTTCAACAACATAACTGTTTTGTTTTTTTGCTTGCAAACACTACTTCAAAGTTGCAGCCATTAGATTTGGGAATCATAAAGAATTTAAAAGTTGACTATTGCACATTGCCATTGAAATATATTATAACCAAGAACAATGCATCAGAAAAATCTAGAGTTGCACCGATAATCTATCGGTCTATCGTTTATCGGCCTACGTTTTCGATATCGGTATCGGTCATCAACACTACCCGCCGTACTGATATAATTAACTGATAGAATTTTTTTTGCACTCGCTGCGTGGACACGAGTTCCGCTTACAGTGTAAAGAAAAAGAAACTTAACTACGATGTCTAAAAAGAGGTCACCAATTTGGCACTACTTTGTTCCTGGCACTGAAGACTCTAGACTAGTACCATTATATTTCTAATTATGTAAAAATTAAAATTTCAAAATTCAATGAATATATCTATCTGTTATCGGTATCGGCTTCGATTCTAGATACAATATCGGTTATGGGTATATCGGTAAAATCTTCTATCGGTGCAACTCTAGCCAAATCTGTAAATTTGGTAGCCATCAGGTGGGTAGCACAGGTATGGGAGAAGGTGAAAGCAAGTACAATACAGAAATGCATTCGTAGAGCAGGCATCGTGAATAATGACATGTCTGATGACGATCCATTTCAAGACTTGGATGAAGATGCCAATCTACAAGAAGTGACTCAACAAGTCATGTTGCCTGATGCATGCTCTGTCGAGGAGTATGCCAGTAGTGATGATGAAGTCCCTGTTTGTGTTGACGTGGATTATAACTAGGATGAATCATTACATTAATGTTACAGCTCCAGGACCTGCACAAAATTCACGACAAGATGATGATGAAGAAAATTATGAGGAAGAGGATGAAGAAGGTGGTAAAGCTTTTAATCAACCCAAGCCAGCAGTTCAAATATTTAAGGAAGCCACTGATTCCCTAGAAGAAGTGCAGCAATTTCCGGAAAGAAAAGATCATTTAGTAGCGCCTCTTGGGTCGATACTTGATTCTGTAGTACCAATGAAAAATAAACCACTAACACAAAGATCATTATTTGACTATTTCTCACCTCAGTAAACCATTTCTCACCTCAGTAAACCATTCCTCACCTCAGTAAACCATTCATTAGTCTATTTCTATTATATGATTGTTACTTAAATTAATACTCAAAAACCTCCGAAGAGAGGCAACTCTCTCAACAAAGGTTAATACGTTATGAAATAAATGACTCTCACTTACTGTCATACTGACTAGAGGATCCATATTGCTAGCTAATTTTTCAGTGAAAACTTTGAATGTCCCCGTATTATGTTCAATGAAATGGGGGAAAAGCAGCTGAAAAAAGTTAAATTATGGTAAACCTTTCCAGACAATGTGGACAAGGAATTAAAGAATTTTAATATGCTCAGTAGTGGATGCACCTTGGTTGGTAATAATATAGGCTTTATTGTCAATTCTGAGGCAAGTTACTCAAGAAGAAAACCGTCTAGCATAATCCTCCAGATGATTTGCCGACTCTGAGCCTGAGCTGACAGCGTTTCAACTTTTCCCAATTTGGAAGTACAATGGCCAACTAGTCTGGTGTAGCTGACCCTTTATGGGCCCACATATAATGGGAAGGTATAGGGGCAACTATGCCAGACTAGTGGTCAACTGTATAACAACCTTTATAAATGTTTATATCCTAAAAGAAAGAAAAACCTACTGTTGGTTTTCTCTTATAATTATGGATTACATGGACTGATTATTATCATTTTCCTTGTTATTCTTTTAAATACTTATATTATTCTAGAATTATTCCACTACATGTCTATTATTCCAGAAGAAATGCTAGCATAAGCTGGCAGGGCCTATCAACAGATTTGTTGGAGCCATGGATTTCGAACAAAGTTTCGGAGGAAGCTAATCCTGAAATCCATTGAGACTGTGAGTGAATGAGTGTATCTACTGTACAAATGAGAAGAAAAAAAGCTGGCCACTATTAGCAAGTGATCATAGCATGGGTATCCTGTGGTATTTGGGATTAAAAGTTACTGTTCTACTACTCATACTGACCCTACCAGCTACTATTTTCAAATAAGGCCATGATGAGCAGTCACACAATGTGTATACTACACTCACTAGTCAAGTACACACATAAGGTCATAAGAAACACACTCATCTGTTGCTAGTATACCAGATTCAGTCACATGCTTGTGAGGTAGCATTAGCTATACTCACTACTTCTGACACTTTATGACTTCTCCTTTTCAGGACCAGGGCTTTCAGTTTACAAATAAAAGGTAATATTTTCTATGGGATAGGACAGGTGGAAAGCTCACCAATTAATTTGCTTGCTAGAGATGGTGCGTGCATAGGTTACACTATATGAACTCACTGGTTTCAGGATCTTTATCAGAATCCGTTAAAGCAAGTTTCAGATTGCTGGTCCCACCAAAGGCACATTCAAGGGGGCCTATTGAAAATTTTCAAATATGTATATAGCTATATATTATCGAGATAGCTAGCTAATAAAAAAATAGCTTACTTAATGGTAAGTGGTGACAATCCATATAGTACTGAACAAGTTGATCTAAGACAATATATATATATATAATAATAATGCATACAGTATGGACGCATAGCCTTTCATAGCAATATACCTTTATATTTCTGAACGTCTGGCCAAGCGCAGCACTGAATGCAGATCTTTTGTTCCCTACTGTCAACAGATAGCTGTGGGCTTAAAGCAGCAGCAGCCAGATGGGAATCTTCTGTAGCTTCAGTGTTGTTGGAACGAGAGACATCTTCTACATCACTGCCAGGTGTTTGCTCTTCATTGCTCGCATCCTGATCACCATCGCTGAATGCCTTTGATGATTCTTCATCAGAAACCACTGGATTGAAATCTATGAATTGGATGAGTGGCAGATGGGCATCGTAAAGATGCCTGCTGGGATTTTCATGGTCAAACTGAGCTTCATCTAAGGACTCGGATTCAGTATCTGTGAAGCTATTCTCAGAAGAACAGTCGGTGTAATCTGAAGAATAGGAAGAACTTGAGCTCACCAAAGAAGAAGAGCGTAAAACTTCATCTGATCTAATAGTATATTCTTCTATGAGTAGAGAGCATTGTTCTAAAAGGCGGTGAATGTTCAATTCTTCACCATTCTGATCAGAAGATGCACTCCTACTACTTAGCACAGTGGAGTTAGACGGAAGAGGAGAGCTTCCTGTCTCTTCATGAGAGACACTTACCGAATGACCTTCATCACTATATGATTGATCCTCCCTTAACAATCTCGCGCTATCGTTTACTGCTCCATCGCCGCCATGGACGGAGCAAGACATCGCGTCTTCGTCGCAGCGACTTTGACTTTTTACGCATGCGTAATCAGACGTTTAACTTTTTTTATTATTTTTAATGTGTTATACTACCTTACCAGATAAACGCAACGCATCATGATCTTGGTGGTAAATGTTTCTTTTAAAATTGATACGCTATGATTAAATTGTTCCATAAAATTATTTATTCCATCCCTTTGCAATGTCATCAAGTTTATCAATGCTTCTCTTCTTAGTCAAGACAACTGATATGCCATAATGATAGCTGTAAATACCAACTGAGTTGGTACAGGTCATCGTGATAAGAAGCTATTTAATATGGCCAATGAGTTAAAAGCCTAAATGGTGATACTTACTATGTGTAATATATCTGCAAGAAGCTGTGCCCCACCTCCCCCGACTTCAAGGTTGGCATGATGGAAATACTGTGTATGGTTAAGTCTTGCTTACGAGAAACTAACTATAATAATTGGTCTTGCAAGACCCTTTACCAGTTATATTTGCTGCCTACTTAATTTATTTGATTGTTAGTGTCTAGTATTTCATGCAAAATGAATTTGTATTCAGCCCCAAATACTGAACTTTGATGAATTAAATTTTAACACTGATGACTTGACATGAAAAAAAAAAAAAAGTTTTGTCTGAAGATGACATGCACACAGAATCTTTAACACCAGTAACATAAAATTGGTCATGTATCACAGTCCATAACTCCATAGCAAGGGTCAGACACTCCACAGCAGTTCAGCACAATGGTTGTTGGGTTAACTACCACAGAAAACTTGTATGCACTAGTAGGCTTTGTTAGAGGGAAACGATACTCAACAATGGTTTAGGTAAATACAAACAGAGCACAGTTTTTTTTTCTTGTGTTAATAGAAAGATGATGGGCCAGTGAAGAAGACATTGTTTATATCTCCATCAATGCCAATCCCTCTCAGTCCTCTGGGTATTTGATAGCACCTCCATCTCCCTCGCTCACATAGCGCTTGCGTCCTCGGCTGAAACAAAAGATGGGAGAAAAAGTAATGAATACACTGCGTAGAGATACGGATGTAATATCAGAAAATACCTGGCTGGCATTTCAAACTGGATTGAAGGAGGAATGAAGCCAGCAGAAATTCCATGATCCACAAACTTAGACAATGTCTGGTATGCATTTGGAACATCCAAAACGATGTCCGTAAGGTCCTGGAACACCCGTTTGAAACCCTACAGGAAGAACAACTACTTTATGAACAACATGTAAATATGTAACAAATAATAACACAAGACTTGCCTGTTTGAAATGTTCTGGGGTGATAACCACGACCTTGGCCATGTAATGGAGAAGAATGCACATCATGTCTGCACATAAAACGTTGTCTACCTCCAGCACCATAACGACTGCTTCGTACACCAACTCATGATGAAAATGAGGAACCTCTAGCTCCTTCAAGCATCGCAGAGCCTCCTCCTTGTCCCCTGAAGATAAGTATTCCTTCAAGAGCAAGTTAATCTGAAGAAACAACACGTTTGGCATACAACATAAGTGTGACAATCTCTGGGGCTTGCACCTAACTCACTTTGCTAATGAGAAACATGACTGGCCTCTGGCCTCCACCAACACCCCACACATTATCCAAGCGTGCCATGCCATGCTTCATAGTAATAAGCATCTTGGCCCTCTCCAAAGCAGTGCTAAAAATGATTTAAACATACATGACAGAGCTAATTTAAGGTAATATATGATCTACTTACTGCATCTTTGGGTCTGTCGGAGAAGACAAGGGTTTGGTGACATATACTGGAGGAAGACAGTCGTCGGCCACTGCACGGGCAATGAAGTTTCCCACGGCATCAGTGGCATCTGGAGTGTCCAACTCCAAGTCACTAAGCTGACGTAGGATCTGGTCAAATCCGGACCCCACTTCACGGCTGTTCAGAACCTGCCCATATAAATCTGAGATAAGCACTGATGCATTCTCTCTGTTGGCAGACTTCTCCTCGAGAGCAAGAGTAATCAGAATGCGAATTATCTGGAAAAACAAAACATACATAAAATCAAACTCATCATTTAGTGCAAACAGACCAATTCTGGTCAAGACAAGCCATTTTATTATTTACTAACCTCTGGCTTGAAGTTCTTAATATTGAGCTCATCGAGAGTGACAGCAACTTCTTGGGTGTCTCCATTCTCAAAGTACTCCTGAAACAAAGCAACAGCCGTTTTCTCAAACTCGCTCATGGTCATGTGGGGAGAAGATGGTGACACTATATACTCCTCCTAAAAGAAGAAATATCATTAATAAGTCGCATCATTTGGGATGTCAACAACATGTATAAACAATAAGGATGATGTTGTTGTGTGGGAAGCATAATGGTTGCTAACCATTGCTAATCATACAAGCTGTCACGAGGCACATGAGCTTCAGCTATAGGATGCCACGAGGCACATGAGCTTCAGCTATAGGATGCCATGAGCACATGCTCATAGCATGCAAGCAATAGGATATAATCAGATCATAAACAACTTCACTTACATCCTCTTCAATGTCGTAGTTCGGGTCCTTAAAATCCCTTGTCTTTCCATCCTCGTAGTATACATCAGTCAGCTTGCCCCAGGTTCCTTTCCCCCCAGCTCCACCTAATAAAATACACATTTTAATGTAATAAATGTATATTAAAACAATTTTTTTTACATGTAAATAGTGTGCAACTCTCCCTAAAAAAATTTTTTTTTGTCACACTGCATTTTTACTAGTTACCAAATTACAACACTCCACAACAGCAACAGGGCCCATCTGGGTAATTTGTTGTTCAACAACAAAAGTGAACCTGACATTACTTACCACGTTCTATTTGCTCACGCATACCAACTCTAGAGATGGTGAAACCAACTATCATCCAGCCGAGCAGGGCACCCTCATTAACCTCGAGGAATCCATACCAACTTAGCCACCACTATTTTGCACATATGGCATTGGGCCACCTCGCTAATTGGATCTTAACCAGAGTGGCAAAATAAGAGGATTTATTTCCACAGCCAAACAGCAGGCGAAGCACACAATAACAGCAGGTGTCTCCCCCTTCAATAAAAGGTGTTGATAACTAGGGACACCCCAATTGACTCAGAAAAAATGGTAATTAAAGTGTAAGCGCTGGTTAACACTTCCAACAAAAATCTCAATGTTAAGTGATTCCTGTTCAAAAGCATTGTACTAGTGGGCCATGCCTGTCAGAAACATGATAAGCTGCCTTGTTGCAAGGAACAGCCATTATGAAGACAGCTGCTATATACAAAAGCATTGATTTCAATAGTAGGAGGAGCAAAGGGTTAGCAAATGCATACAATATTTCAAGTCCCCTCCTATTCAAAGCAAACAGCATGGAAATGCATATCATTATACACAAACACACTGCTCTATATTAACCTTTCCTTTAGTAGTGCTCACAAACACTAATCAATTCTGGTAAAAAACAAAATATTACCTTTCTTTGGCATCCCACGACGGCCAGTTCGAGAGTGGCGGTCCTTTTCTTTCTTCATCTTTGACGGGGACAGTGGCTTGCCTCCCTGATGCAAGTTAAAGGTAGGGCTTGCTTCCCCATTGGTGACTCCCCCATCTTCACTCATATTGATCCTGGGTGGGATTCTCGCCCTCCTTCGTGACTTGTGCTTGGGTCGCTGGGACTCTGGCCCAGCAGTTGGCTGTCCATGGCTGGATGGGACAGCGTATGCCTTGACTTCAGTGACAGCATTGAAATGCACAGTGGTGTTGGTTGGAGATGTGTGAGCAGCAGAATTGTTGTTCCTGCTATTAAATTCTGCAACAGGAATGTCCACTTCCATTGATGTCATAGTGAAAAAATGTTATAAAAATAAACAGTAAGAGTTCAAGAATTAATTGGTAAAAAACAAAAACAAATGATTGAAGTTAAAAGGTCGGCCAAACTGATTATTGTAGTGAAGTGAACACCTAGAAAAGTGAATATTGGGTCGTTCGTAAGATTGCCTCAGCCGGGACACGAGTGCGATGGCACTTCCAGCTATTATATCCAGTCACCAAATGCTCATGTGTAGAAGACGAGTGGGAAACTTCAGCAACGGGAGCTTCAAGTCGCAGGTATACAGCCTAAGACCAATATAAGACGGATGCTTGCTCGTCCAACGTGTGAAGGTCACAGCACGCGACAAGAGGAGCGAGTGCGAGAAAAATGGAGTTGTAGTAGTGGTCCTCTCTCGACGCACGTTGAAAGAAACTTCAGAACTGTTCCTCCCGTCTGGGTTGGTGCAGCTGTAAACGCTGGAATCCGCGCTCCCTCTCCTTTCGGCTATATAGCCTCCAGTCCGTAAAGCAGTGGTCGCCGCTTTACCGCTGTTGGCACGCTTTCCCTCAACTCTCCCGGTTCTCTCTCTGGTCTTCACGAATAACCAACTCTACGGTTCCTTTTAGAAAACGCTAGAAGCTCCGTACACTTTATAGGCTTGACATAAACAGAATACGTCATATATTATTGTTGTACCGAGCATGCGCAAAATATGCCACGTCACTCATAAGGTGATGGCTGATGCAATCGCTTTGACAAATCTGAATAAACCCTTGCAATATATTTCAGGGGGAAAAATCAATGGAAAAAATACCTACATTACATACACAGGATTAAAAAATATATCTAAAACTAAAACACTAAGTTCTTAATTTCAGTATTGTTAGTTCATAATAGCACGGTGCTGTGTCTTGAACATGTTGATAGGGCTGTTGTCATCATCAAACAGAGCACCTTGAACTCCCAGAGTTCGCAGCAAACCAGTCTGCATAAAAAGTACATCCAGAGTAACTAAAAGCACTCTGAAAATTGTTATAGAAAAAGTATGCATGTATTTTAAAGAGTATATAATTATCATATTATAATTATAACCTACAAAGTTTAACACATGGTCATCGCACCAATTAACAGACTAACCTTGATCTTGGGTCCAGCCTGTGCCAAGGCTGCAATCGTTCCTCTTCCAAGAGAATCCACCATGTTGGAGAATTTGCCAGTCTACACACACACACACACACACACAGTTCAACACATGCAATTAAGGAGGATAACATGCACCCTTATAGACTGGCGCATTAACACATTGATCATAAAGGTTAAAGTGCATTCCAGATAATTCATAGTGTATAGTATGTATACTTGCCAACTGTCCCGAAAGCTCCGGGACAGTCCTGAATTTTTCACTTAGCCACTGTCCTGCAACGGAATTGTATCGTTTCTACTGTTAAGTCTAGGAAATGTATAAGGCTTTGATGAAGTTCATATCTGCTTACTATGCACGATCTGCAAACACATTATTTAGTAGATCCAATAGCTAGTAGTTGGTGGTGTGAAACTCGAAAATTCTCCACTTTCAGTTAAAAGTTCATAAATTAAAATGTTCAAAATAGCTACATTTAAATCAGAAATAAGCACAATGTTCAATCAGTCGACGTTGACCACTATATTGCCGCAGATCTGCTTATTGTATGGTTTCTCCACTGTTGTCATGAAGTTCAGTAGGAACTCGCAGTAAATCCATTACTATCATGTTATTGTGGTATAATTGATTCCTGGTGTTTTGGGTGTGGTATGGGGTGTTTGAAACCTGGAAATATCTCATTCCTCTTTGTTGCTCTGGTCTGTCCGTCATTGAATGAATCTACCAACTGGTAGCATTAAAGTATATAAAGGGTTTGTCTAGCTACTGGTTACAGTCAATACCCACAGTCAGAGGATCCAGTCAACTGAAGAGTGATGAAATATTGAATTGTACTTTAGGATAGTGGATGAAACGACCACAACCGCCATATAATAGCATAATGTCAGTATAGGCTGGCTCCGCCGATTTTTAGGCTATTCAATCATGAAACTATGTGTGTAGACATGCTTAAGGGCGTGGCACATGAGACTGGGCCCCTCCGTCAGTTTCTGTCCAGTCACGCCGCCACGCCACTGGATATAATTACGTATCCAATCCACAGAAACTAATTAACTTCATCTAAGCTATAACCAAGGCTGGTTATACAGAATGAGTAAATGTACAAGATTCAGTGCTTGCATTCAAAAAGTGTGGGAATCAATTAAACCTTTGAAGAGCAGCATGGGTTAATTAAAAAGGTTTGCCACAGCTGGCTAGAGTAGAGTACACATCTTATCACTTGACCTAATCAGACCAGCCACTGTTTACTCTCAACTGCACAGCTTGCCACAAAGGTCACTCACTACCATACTCACAAACAAACACTTGTAGCGGCGAGGCAGCCTTCAGCTCATGAATATTCATTTAAATCACATCTCTCAGCACAATTGCAAGGTCGATGGGACATTACACAATACCAACTCTGGCATGATTTAATGTTAGGTGGTTATTGCAGCAAGGTCCCCATTAGTAATTAAGGGTCAAGACATGACTCACTTCTATAGCGCTGAGGGCCGTGGCCTTGTTCACCTCCAGCTGGTTCTGCTCCTTCAGAAAGGCAATTTCAGCCATTCTGGCAGCAGTCTGGCAACTCAGCTCAGCCTCACTCTCGATCTCGGCTGCCTGAGCCTTCAACTCTGCCACTGTGAAAAATCAATACAACATGCATGTGATTATCCTGTATTAAACCATGCTATTAATACTAGATAATTTCTTACGCTCAATGGCACTCTTTCCCTCAATGAGAAGTCTCTCTGCCTGAGCTTGGGCCTCTGCCTTAGATTGCCCGGAAGACTCCACAGCAGCAGCCACAGCCTGCAGCTCCAACAAAATCCTGCGAGCCTCTTCTGATTCTTTCTCATTTTGCAGCTTTTGCCTCTCCAGCTCTCCACGCGCTTTCTGCTCCATCCTCTGGGCCTCGTGTTGAGCTGAACGCTCGATGGAGCTAAGTAGGCGTGAAAGGAAAGGGGAGAGGTACAGCGACACGTAACGGTCAGTTGGACACCAATAAAGATTAATAGCAGCTGATTGAAACTCATTCATGCGAGGGGAAGCCAAAGGGTCTACTAGGTTTACTCTATAGCATTAACTAAAGCCCATTACTAAACTGGGAATAATTGGTCGATTCAAAAACTAAAATAAGGAGAAAGTGCCCTCTATATGTGCTTGCTTCTTTGCCTGTATGTATGTATTGTGCTAGCTTGGCCATTCCCGACACAGTGCTAAGCATCTCCAATCTTCTGACACTAGTTCTCACCCTAACTAGTGGCACCATTAACATTTAAGTTTCAAAAGGTGTTAGATTTCTCATCTATTCAACCCCTACACCTTACTAAACCCTATATAGATTTGAATTCAAATTGACAGAGATAGAGAGGCACAGCTTCCTAGCAATGATGTAAGGTATCCCAAGCTGTAGTACCACAAGTTCAAAGTATACACACTACTCTATTGTCAGTATTTCAAGGATAATGAATTAGAAGACCCAACCCAACAAGGTTGGACCCATTTGTCACCCGAGACTGACTTTGTTGAAATCTCAATGGCCATCTGCACAGATTTCATGAGACTGTCTCTCATCTGATGGTCCACTGGCTCTATACTCTGCACGTCTATGTTGGTGATGACCTGCACACAGCAACACAACACAACACAGAACATAATAAAATTGAAAGATGAGAAAAGAGAAGACATAATGACTTTCATGAAGTTATCAAACTTAAAAATAAATTGTGCTTTGAAACAATATTCTTATGTGCTTAAACTAACTTTAGGATACTGAATATTTTGCTATCAAATGTTACCACACCTGTCAAAAACTTCATTAAACTGTGCGTATTCATAAGTTGGTGCAATAGGAATCATGATAAACAGAGAGTCCGTAAATTATCATGAATATAATTGATGGATACCAGACACTAGAAAACCAGGTGCTCCCAATTATATTCATAACTTATAAAGCTATCAACCTGTTTTAGCTGGGCAGAAGGGAAAAAAAAACATTGGGGAGGGGGGGGGGGGGGGGATGTGGGAAAAATCAAGCCCCCCCCCCCCCCCCCAAGCCCAGCTGGCCTAGACATAGACAGCCTATAGCACCTGTTCCATCTTACAAGGGTCTAAAGCCCCCTAAGGTACAGGAGAATTCCCATAGGCACCTAATAAGACATAGCTTTGATCTTATCTGATAAATGGTAGACCTTAGTACTCTGTTATTTCCACTGTCACATTCATAGCCTGCTAGGATGCTAATCACCACAACAGACTGGAACCATGAACCATGCAGTATCAGATAAAGACCAGTCCAAAGTTACAAAAAAAAAACACACACCAGGACCATGATCTATACATACATCCTCCAGTAAACCATGAGCTTCCACTAGATCCGCTGCCCTGAATTATTAGGCCTCTGGGGACTCTACTGGGTCCTCTGACTCCATGCCAACTGTCAGTCACCCAAACATAAAGCTGTGTGGTTAGGTTTTAGTAGTTACACTGCATGGACTACAAATCTACCATGCAACTGGCATATGAGCAGGTTATAAACACATAATTAATTTAATAATAACAAAATTGATAACGAAATTCAATAGCTTAGGACAGCCATTATGAAATTATAACAACAACTGTATCTAGTAGGAGAACTACCACTCGCCACTTATATGCTACACAAATAACAACAACAACAACAACAACAACAACAACAACAAAAATCAAACCACTATTCCCCAGAGAGAAGGCAGTCTCTGGTGGAGTCATCACCCAATGCAAAATGTAAACACTAATTGAAATGAACATTGCACCAAACACGGCATTTAGTTGACATGATAACTTCATCTGTGGATAAAATGGAGGAACAAAGATTAGACAGTGAACAGCTGGATTACTTAATGAATCTTGTAGAGAAAAAAAAAAAAAAAAAAAAAAAAGTTCCAGAAAAACTTGTGCCAGCATTATTACACCTTGCAGAGAAATAGTGCCAATTGTATTTCCCTCTCTGAGTTGACGTGATGAGTGAAGGAAACTTGGGAAATGCGGAGGAAGTTAAGTGGTAACATGGAACCAGAGCTTTGACTACAATCATTTAAATACAAAATTCTGAACAAATTTAGTTGATTTATATGTTTGATTAATATTACATCTAGCATTTTCATGTGATGAGTGGCTAAAAGTGGATGCTTTGCCTCTTTCTTTTCTTTTCTTTAGTCTTCTTTTTGCTGAATTAAATGCAGCAACAGCTGTGTGTGTGTGTGTGTGTGTGTGTGTGTGTGTGTGAGGGGGCTCCCATGTATAATAATTAGATTGCTAAAGAATAATGGGATTATCCAGCCTGTCTGACCTGTAAGTGATGGCGAAGTGAGAATCCTCACAACCGCCTCGGCTGGAGCAACGGGTGTCTAAGTGGCCGGCCATGTGCTTGTGAGGTAATGAAGTGGCTGCCGGCAGTCCACACTCCCTCGCCACACCCCCTCCCCTTTTGGACCTTAACTAGAGCTTGTGCTCGAGACCTTTAGGGATTTCACAAATCAGAATGGATAAGATAGTTCAATGGAAGGGAAACTTTAGCATTGAAGGAATCGACTCTTGAGTCTACACAGGCCAGATCTAGTTGTCCTTGGGATGGTAGAGAGAGCCAATGATAGGCTTGATGTACGCAGTATAAATCTTATCACCTAGCTCTGCCATAGTCTAACATAACAGCAATGTCCCAATTGACTTACGTACACCCTTCTTCCTCCTCCGCCCCTTCTTCCCTTCCTCAAGTGCTCTATTGCTTAATACCTGTTCACTTCATATTGAAATAAGTACTACCCACAGGGGAAAAAAAAAAAAGATTAAACATGAGACCAGACTCGATGCTATCACTTTGTTAACTCTCTTCACAAGATTGTAACAGACTTGCCCACACCTCAACCTCTTCCTGTCCTTCCCATGTCCACTGATGGTGTTACCTTGTCTGTCTTCACTATCATGCCAAAAGGCCGGATAGGCAAAAGATGGGTCATTGATGTAGCAGGGAAATGATGAACAGAAGGGGAGGGGCATGGTATGCAGTAGGAAGGGAAAGTACTGTTTCTAATACAAGTAGTGGAAATGGCATTTCAGTTTCAATAGCAATGTTATTGGCTATAGAGTAACTTATAATAACTTGGGGCTAAAAGGCGTCTATTACAAAAATGTTAAAAATCTTAAACAACACTAGTTGTACATAATACAATAACCACACTCACTTCACCTGAAAAAACCAGAAAATATAAGAGGGTTCTACTGTTTCTAATTTAATTAAAGAAGTAATTGTTTCATTAAGTCTCCGGCTTGGAGTCAGTGTCCATTGGTCTAGTCTGAAGAGAACTCCTCACAAAACCATCCTGTACAGTCAGTTTGTTTTGTTTATGTCAAGCTCATTCCTAATCAATGGGGAACGCCATCTGCACTCTATTCAACTTTCCCACCTCAAAATAGCTGGCGGTTGCCTTATCTCTTACCTATGTAAATGCAGTGCAAACCATGGTGGCCATTTAGTGGCTTCTCTACCACCCGAGACCCACCAGCTCCAAACAAACACCCTAGTTCACAACAGTCATCAGTCACACAAGGTGCAGGTGAAGCCTCAGCAGCCAGCGCCATTGTGCTCTTACATCCAATATGTATACTGCGAATAGCGACAAGAGGCTTGCCCTTATCTGGCCTTGGCCTTTAGCTTCATCAAACTTGCCTTTCCTTCCTGCTGTAGTTACAAAGAAAGTACCGCCCATATATCACACCGGTAGGTATGTCTTTCTTACTCTCATCTTACTGGGCTAAAAGGTGTCAGTTAAAGAGACTTCATTTTTATCTTGTCTGATAGCTAAACTTATTCTGTTTGGACACAAGAAACAAATAATGAGACCTTCTCCTCATGCATGCACAGTGTGGGATAATGAGTGTGTGTCAACTATGTTATTAACAGCTAGGGAGGAGTAACGGGGTATTAGTGAAGGTTTTCTGTCCCTGAGCATTGTTATGTCTTGCCATCAATTCACTGGATGCCAATGCTAAAAATTACTTGGCACCAGCTGGACGACCCTCATTATCAAATGCTGCCTTGGTAACCTGGCATGGGGGGAGGGTGGTTTGGAGCAAAACAAACTCTGTGAAGCTGTACTGGCATCCTCCATCTCATGATGCTGTCATCGTTGAATTAGTCTTGTTGAAGACTTGTAAAAAGGTGTTTGCGGTACACGAGTGTAAGTTTTGACTAGCTGGAGAGCCCTGAGCTTGAGCAAATTGAAGTGTTTGTCAGTAATTGCTTTGTGAAACCATTTTTTAATAGAGTAGAACAGAAGTACCGATTAGCCCACGCTGTCCTGAATAGTAACACCACCTGTTACAGAGTTTATCTTTATCAGAGCACCAGCTTTTTAACTACAGGTAATTATTGTGAGCATGCTTGTATTTTAGCAGGGGTCTCTCCAGTGGTTTAGATTATGTGGAAGGATGAATAGATGATGCTGTGTCAATCTACTTTATGCAGTTACACATGTTGCCAGTATGTGAGAATGTATTCATATCTATAAAAGTAAAAGACAGACATTATTATATTATATTCATAATAACTGCATTTTTTTTTCAGTCTTAACAGCCAACATTTCGACTTCTTGCTGAAGTCCTCCTCAGAAAGAAGTCAAAATGCATAATGTGGCCACTAGAATGCCTGCTTTCTATCAATACTCTTTTTTAAAAAGTATATTAACTAACTCCTGCTGGTTTTTGTTGTTGTTTATTTTGATTGTTTCACTCTCTTTATTTTAGCTAAAAATTGAGCCTTTCTGATGAACAGGCACATGTGACAGAACCAAAATATACTTAAAGTTGTGTTAATTAGTATTGCAATATTAACAATGTTGTAATGTGCTTATTGCTATTTTAAACTGGTTGAAAGTGAAGGTTACACTTGGAAAGCCTGTTGCTAGGAGTGATGTAACACTGAAATTCAAATTCCAGTGTTGTCCAACACCACACACAATCTTGTGTACAAACTGTCTCCTACATATGCGAGCTCTAAGGGAAGCCCGGGCAGTGGTTAGAAGCCGGACTTTTTGTTTTTTCACTCCGTGGTTACAGAGACACCTGTCCATTGAGGTTGTTGATAAGCAGATTTGGAGTAGGTCCAACAGTTTGGTGTGTGGGTAATGATCATGTTGGCCCACTCCCTTGAGCCGAGCTCACATTCCTCAGTGGCTGGTATAGTTTTACTGATATCGAGAAGTGTAAAGCATAATGTTTAATATATTCAAATGCTTACTGGACAATGACTGATTACAAATGCCAATGAAGACCCTCTAGTTATGGCTTTGTTTGTGAGAGTAAAATTCCATCAAATCAATTTTTAAGGTGTACTCGTCACTGCCCATCGGTGCTGTAATTCAGATTGGTTGGTATGAACTTGTAACTGCCAGTGATAGAAAATTCTTCCTGCAATTGACTCATTCATGCAAAGGAAGGAAAAGCACAGCATTAAATATTCTTTTTTTCAACTTTCTCTATCAGCTCATACTCCACATTTAAAAATTCTAATTTGATGTTGAGAAATTTATTATTTTCTTGTAATTTGCTGAAAGGCAGTGCTAAATGTTACAGGTGGGCTGACCCCTCCTCCTCAGGACAAGCAACTAGGAGGAGGAGGAGGAGGAAAAACAAGTAATCACAATTAATGGGTACAAGGGAAAGGCGGGTCCTTTCATGGAGCTGGGTGTTGGTTGTTATGGGGAAGGTCCAACAATGTTGACTGACATAGTGCCCATGAATGACTTGTCCAAACCTCTAGCTACCAGCAGCTGCTTCTGCTGCTCCTTGCAGCAAAAGTCTACAAACTAACCCCCCCCCCCCCTCCACACACACACACACACACACACACCTTCCCCATTTCCTTCTGTTTATTTGATACACTGAATTATTTGATTGTGTGTTTATAGCAGCTCACTGCAATCCATGGGAGCATGTGTGAGTGTGGTTTGAGTATGGTTCTGATAAATGGTGCTCAGATGTGCCATGACAGTTTGTGTAGATGATGGCAATCATCTTTCACACGCTCCAATTCTGGCAGCCTACCGGAGCCTGCATTCATAGACACTAGAGTGGAGTTGATTAAGTTAGAATGATATATGGTTTACACTTGTCAGAAGAAGGTAGAAGTTTAGCACTAATGAAGCATCAGTGGTATGTATGTAACACTCTCCTGTACGCAGACTGGCTATCAAAGTTGGCGTTGCAGACTAAGCACAGGTGATGGCTGGCAAGTCAAATGCATTGACAAGTCATGGCCACAACTACGGTGAACCAGGACAAGATGCACTGGAGACTGGTCCACTTCAAACTGCAGAAACACAGCTTCATTCCAGCTATAGGACCAGGCTGGCTCCAGATTGTCTTCTTGACTAAATACTCTAACTGTTGGAGATATGATGAGAATTAGCATGTGTGTGGTTACTATTAGTAGGGGGTATGTCATGGTTGTTGTTGTTGTTATTTTCCTGAATGTAGACACACCTAATTCCACATTAGCACCAGCCTGTCCGCCTGATTCAGACAATCAGGCATGAAACTTGGTAGTTCTAGACTCTAGATTAAAACTAACAATTACAAACCATCCGTTACAAAGCACACATACCAATGCAGACTAGCACACACACACACACACACACACACACACACACACACACACACACACACACACACAAAAACTCATTGTTAGGACAGAGACAGAAGAACGTATCTGTAATTGAAGGTCACATGCGGCCATTTTGTTTTCAGTAGTAACTGAAAAAAATCCATTTACTTTGTTCTCACGGATTCAGAGCAAATGGTGCCCATCCCACTTATGCCATCAGGTAAAGATCACCAGATAACCTGCCACTAGTCCGTTAAAAATTCATTTCCACTCAACTAATTACATAGTTGATACAAATTACAATAGAGTGACAGATGGGCCAGGGACACTGGGAAAACAAAGACTGAGTTGTAGCGTGCTTTGAGTGTGTATGTGTGCGCGTGCGTATGTAGTGCATACCTGAACCCATAAAGACGCCCCTGAGTGCAAGTGTGCACACTAATGCAATTTGTTTGAAATTCCTAAACACCAGCACACTGACAAGTGAGGCTGGGGGGGGGGGGGATGAACCAGTAGCTCATCCACTCACTCAATCCTCACTCATTTCTTATTATTCCTGACGTAAATACACACACACCGCACAGATTATTTTTCTACTGCTAGCGGGTCACGTGCACCTGGCAGAGTCAAGATGCCTGTGTACTAAGCAGGCACTGTGAGCCATGCAAGCAAAGCTCCTGGAGCCGGGCTAAGAACTCGCAGGAGAACAGGCCTTTCCTCACAGCAAGTGATGTGGGCACCCATCCCACCTGGACCATTGCTGTTGCATGAGAGAAGGCTTTGAATTTGCACCCCAGCACATTCCAGGTACCCAATCACAGCTGGGTGGACTGGTGGGAGGCAGAGGAAGAAAAACCAGATGAAATATTGCCATAGTGGGGCTTGAACTCATGACCTACAGACTCTCAGCCAAAGACACAACCACTACACTACACCACACAGTCAACACACACACACACATACATATGCATGCAGGCACACAGGCACACACACACACACACACACACACGCATGCATGCACAAAATATGCACACACACATATGCATGCACGCACACACACACACACACACACACATATGCACGCACGCACACACACATATATGCACGCACACACACACATATGCACACACACATATGCACGCACACACATATGCATGCACGCATACACACATGCATGCATGCACACACATATGCACACACATATGCACACACACATGCACGCACACACACATATGCACACACACACATATGCACACACACACATATGCATGCACACACACACACACATATACACCTGACTCATGACACTTCTAAACTAACACCTCCAAGTTCCTTGTGTTCCTTTTCGCTGCTTTGCAGTCATAACTAGATAATATAAGTTTCTGTTCCCACAGGGTCATAATGTCTTCAAGGAAACACTTAGTGTTGAACTTATTGCGACACTTTATGCGGACATACAGTAGACTTTTTTTTTCAGAAGAGCTCTTTAAAACACTTGGCCATGCCCACCCAAGTGTCATCAAGTTCCTTCTTCTTCACCACATGTGTTGACCCCATATTTACGACTCAACATAAATCCTCCATAATCCCTTAAAAGCATGAACCCCCGGGAAGGAAGCCTTGCTGATTCACGGAACAAGAATTAATATTTGGCCTATCACAGTGTGTGTCAACTACCAAATATCTCTCAGGTGATAGCGTCTCCAATAGCAATACCACATCATGCACGTAGAGATAGATAGATTACATGCAGTACAAGAACAGCATCTCACATTTCCTCTTCCCCTCGAAGAGACCACACCCTCCAACAAATAACCAACCAACCAGCCACATGCACTGTACAAGAAATAATTTACAGAAAACTAGCCTTCAGTTCATTATTTCAAAAGTGTATGCAGAACATTAACTGGCACACGACAAAGACCACCTGACAATCTAGACAAATGATCTGGTCGTCCCATACAAATAAGAGCTCCTGGAATCAGATAACCCTTTACCTAGAACCACACTCACTGCCACTCCCCCGTCCATCGCTCAAACACTCTTCACTCACTAAGTTATTAGCACTGAACAAGAGTTCCTCTTTGAAAGAGCCGTCTTCCTTCTTGCCAAACACTCCTGCTCTGATGATGTCTGTGGAGTATTTGTGGAAGACCTCGAAGGGAACTCCAGCTACAGCTCCCCGGATGCGACTGGCTACTTCACGACAGGCAAAGCCGATGAAGTCTGGCACAGAGAACAGCTTGCTGGAAGACTTGGGGTCATTAGGATCATGCTGATAGAAGGATAATGCACAATAAAAACATTTTATTATTATTATTTAACTAGCATACCCTGAAGACATTATTCATAGCAATGGCCACTCGTAGTCGGGCGTGGTCAGAGGTTTCCACAACAATGGAGTCTGAGATGAAGTCAGGACCCAGCATCAGGCAGAAGGAAATAAGAGCACCAGCCTTCTTAGGCTTACCAGCTACATGACATTTAATGCACAAGCAACATATAAACACATAAAAAAAAAAGCCACTCTAATGAGCTAATTATCACCCATCGTTTAATGCAATCATTAAACGGAGTTAACGGGGAAGCAATGAGTGGGCGGGTAAGGCATCGCAGCAACAGCGGACTCGCGCGGTCGAGCTACAGTAGCGCAGGCACGTGTTGAGTAAAACCTCCGCCGCACCTACGGACAGGATCAGTTGAGACGTTGAGATGGTTGGCAGCAGAACACAAGCCCAGCACGGAGGAAGTAATTGTCCCACCCACCCGGTACCCACTTAAAAGGGCAAGACACGACTCCACTGGGTGATGAAGGATCCCAGCGTGAAAGGTGCAGGGAGGTTGGAGTAGTGTGAAATGTAGCACCCATGGTGCTAAGTGGTGCTAAGTGGTAATTACCATCCAATCATACCTATGAGGAATCTAAGAAAAACATAGGATATACCTCCTTGCTCTGCCTCTAAACAAATCCACTTTAGAAGATTGCGCACAGCGTTAATGACATACAAAAGGTTAAGACTGTACAGATTTGCCAAATAAATTCTGGAACTATAAGCATATTATAGAGTATTGTGTAATAGGGTCATCATTAAAGTGGGCCAAGTTTTGTACTTGCAATTTGCCCATTCATGGTAAAGGGTGTCCCAATCCATAAACTGCATCTTCACAATACCACTCTCTAGACAAAATCTCAACTGTTGATGAGGAAATTCATTTCCACAGCAAGCACTACTGTACCATAACATGTAAACCATTTCAGTAAAAGCCAAATTTAAAAAAATTACATCCCAAAGCAATGGTAAAATATGAAACAATCTCGTCCACTAGCAGTACACCAGAATAAATTCAAGGACTAGAACCGTTTTTATATGCGAGTTATTAATGAAATTTAATGCTTGACACTAGAAGGAAAGACATGGTGATTGAACGGTGAAGTCAAGATGCAGGAAAGAGACATAGCTTGGAAGAGCCTGGACCAAATGGAGGTAAGCTGCAGAAGATGTGCAGGAACCAGGTAAAGGGCACGGAGGACCTGGTAAAGGGCACGGAGGACCTGGTAAAGGGCACGGAGGACCTGGTTAAGGGCACGGAGGACCTGGTAAAGGGCACGGAGGACCTGGTTAAGGTATATACAACTGGTGAGGATGCTATGGTGTCCTGTAAAGGGGCAATTCATCTGGTAAGAGATGGATAATGTAAGAAAGCTAGTCCGAGAGAGCATGTATTACCAGGATGCATGGCAGTTTCAAGATGAGGAGCAGGGTACATCTTGCAAAGGCCCAGTGTCAAGACCTTCTTCATTGGATTGACTGCTATGCCTCCTTGATTGCAGCTGTCTCCTGAACACCCAGACAAGACCCAATAATTCATAGTGTACATGAACCATCGGGGACGGTTGTGTCATGTATGATGTCTTTCTACTGATGCAAAGCTGCAGCATCCACGTCCTTGGGAGTGGAGCAGGCTGGATCTTCATCTATACAATCAGATATTTACAGGTGAAGCCAAGCCAAGGCACTACTGCGTTACAGTTCTACTGAGTTGCACATTTCTTCAGACTAGCCCTTAGCTCTCAAAGTACTTGAGAGACCTAATCAGGGAGTGAGACCAGAGGCGCCCAGGGTCTTGAACTACGTCTGCCAGCTTGGCTGTCCAGTTGCAGCAGTCTCAGTGTCTTCAAAGCTTCTTACGAATTTGAAGTTCACTAATACTATGCTGGACATACTTCAAAGGTTGGGCTGCCTTACCAAAGCCTTTCAGACACAGCTTCAGGGTTGGAGTGGCTATGTTTGCTACTGAAGTTGGCCTAGAAGACTATGACTTGCATACTGGGTTGGTGGAATAGTTTGAACACTTCAAGGAACAGCTAGCCCATCTCTCAACCAACTAGCAGTCTTCTCTCGTGTGGTTAGTTGACAAGTATTCTTCTGACTTAGCTGTATGAGACCTAGGTCATGGATATCTGTATTGGGGCATGTTGATGCTTGTTGAGGGGAGGATCATCCTCAGTGAATGGTCCGGTCAATTCAAGGAACATAAACCCTATCTATAGACCGGCTGTGTTAGTACTAATTAGCAGGACCAAAGTATACCTCCATTCTATACAATACCACTCAATTGATCAGAAAGTAAAGCTATCTTTGCATCCACATTAGAGATGTCACAATACACTAATGTATGTGATATAATTATTCAAATCATCTGACCCAACCGCACGTGCACAGTACAGCCATACTCCACGCCCAAGCGTTGCTATGAGGCAGTGCCTTACAACCATGTGGGCTTTTCTCAGCTAGAAGACCAAATGTTCTCGACCTTTGACCGCACATCCTTCTGGCCGCTCCATGCACATGTTTTCCTTCAAGACTCCATTGAGGAAAAGGAAAAGTGAGATCTTGTCAGCATGCACAGACGCTGACTGACCTGGAGATACTCATGACTAATTCTTCCGGATACTTTTTTTTTTGTCAGAGTTGTGGAAGAGAAAATTGAGAAAGTCAAAGCAAACTTGCCTACTGATATGTGGCACTGGTGAGTATTTCACAGGAAGAATTGGGATGAGGCAATTAATGAAAGCACTAAATCAGTAGTAGATAATAACAAATTCAATAAATTAACAATTCTTTTTTTCTATATAATAATACGCTTGAGTGTGGGGGAACATGGGAAAACCCCATATTGGCCACACCCACACCAGTGTCTGGGTCCATCGCTTATTGATTGGCTGGTTCCATAGATTTGGTTGGGCGTGTGGCAGGTTGATTGACGAGACCAGTGACGGAACGAGTGTTGTGATGACTTCGTGCCCCCTGGTTTGGCGTCACCGGGGGGGGACTTTGTCTCCGTGCTGATTGTCTTCGCGTCCCCCGGCTTGGCGTCACCGGGGGAGGACTTTGTCAGAGTTGTGGAAGAGAAAATTAAAAAAGTCAAAGCAAACTTGCTTACTGTGGGGCCACACCCACAAGGAAGAACAAGCTAATTAAAGAACTTTATTGTTTTATTTATGTACTTTGTTGCATGGCAGCACTGAAGTAATCCATGCCACTAATTAGTGGTTCACACCTAGCCAGCAGTATATACTCACTACATGCACATAACTGAAAGAACATTCTAGAACATTCTACATACACATGCCTAGCCTGAGCCTAATTCAAAGGGTTAGATATTGGATGATATGGTAAGTACATATCGCCAACAAAAATATTTTAGTGGGATATGGGATGGGGTCGACCATCTTGCGAACGTGAGTGTTAAAATGACATACGTACGTCCAAACATACATATAAACAGACAAAAAAAAATATCCCCGATTTTTAATTCTGTCACCCCTGATAGTGTCTCACTTGCTTTGCTCGCTCACCAATCTAATTCTACATGTTCTAATGAGTTTCCTCTCGTGTGTGTGCTGTGTGTGTGTGTGTGTTGTGTGTGTGTGTATTTTAGTTGGTGTGGCATTCTCACCAATCTCCCCTAACAAGAATGGACTCAACCATGTAGACTCAGGCCTCCCATTTGCCAGACAGCCAATGAGGCATGAGCAATCAATTATTTCCATTCACACTTGACACGGATTCATTCAAAACGACTCAATATTTAGAATTTCTGCAAACCTTTACACTTATGATCTCCCCTAACACCTCTGCAAGTCCACAGCCTGCTCTACACCTCCTGCTCACTAATGAGCACATAGTAACATTCAAATATGGGCACACACCTGTTGTATCCATGGCAATATTACAAAAGGCACTAAGCAAACTTGTGTAATTATGGTGACAGTTGTAATGCCACTTGGAGTAGTAGTCAAAGCATGTGCCACATTGCCACATTGATAAGTATGGAACACAAGCACAAGTGCTTCTACTGCTACACACACAGACAACTCCTTCAACTGTAAACTTGATCACAGGGTGCCACACCCACTAAATGCCACGCCCCATATACATACAAACATTACTTTCCCACTCACTCACCGCTCAAGAAGAGCACATTGAAGGTCTCGTGGGGATCCAGCATGACCAGGTCTGGTCCAAACACCACTCTGGCTGTCTTGTGCTGGTAGTTGTACACCTGGACGGCTGTGTTGCTAGGACAACGATATGTCACCACCGACGCCTTGCCTTTGCTCTGAGTAATGTAACATGTTCTACATAACAACCGAGTACAACACTCACTACCTTCCAAACTTCTAGTGAATTTATTATGCAATGCTAGCAACTTAACACATTACCTCATTAAACACATTTGCAATCTCCATACCTTATAGTTAGGGTTAATGGCGCTCTCAAAATAGGACATTTTCCTAATGCTGGAGTCTCCAATGCCTCCACCATGCCTGTGTGCAACACATAACACAGTGAACAACTGTCTTACATGATCACTATGCTGTATTCCAGGAGCAAGGAAGATAACAGCAGCTAACTAACTAATAGTCAGTGTTCACTTTCAGTGTCAACTTCACCACAACTGATGGTGTCTCAGAGTATAGTACTATTACACTGTTATGCAGCTGTCAACATGGCAGCAATGTCTCAATAGTAATAATAATAATAATAATAATAATAGCAATAGTTCTAATTAGAGTAATATTTAATACTTTTTTAATATTTAATACTTTTACTCTTTTAATACTAGTAATATTTATAAACGACTTTTGAACTCCAGAAGGGATTTCTTCAGTGCAATCAAAACTTGATAATTAGAATGGTATAAATTATTTATTAATTATTTAATTAATACTACTAAAGCTATGAACAGATATTCCAATTGGAAGTTATTGTACGTAATTAGTAAAAACTAAATGTAAAAGAACTCACACACAGTTAAGATTGATGTACTTCAAACCTCCTCCCATCTAGTCCTCTCTGAGAAAGGTTTGTTCTGAACACTCTCTAATGTAATCAACTCAGTCAAAGTGACCTACTTTCAGTGTATCAATCACTCACTGCTGATTATGAGTGTATCACTCACTGCTGATTATGAGTGTATCACTCACTGCTGATTATGAAGTGTATCACTCACTGCTGATTATGAAGTGTATCACTCACTGCTGATTATGAAGTGTATCACTCACTGCTGATTATGAAGTGTATCACTCACTGCTGATTATGAAGTGTATCACTCACTGCTGATTATGAAGTGTATCACTCACTGCTGATTAAATAAGGAGTTACCTAATCTATACTTCTATTGGCTAAGCAATCATTATTTTAATTATAAGTGCACACACACTTCATGTAGCTCATGTATAAATAGAGAGACAAGGCTACACATGTGTCAGCTAACTAGATGTCAGGTCTTGCGATCTTTAGTCATTACTGAGTTTATTTCCACTACAGAACTTTTACAACATGCATCTTTGAAAGTACACCCACAGAAATACAAGCTGATCAATTCTCTGCATCTCACACAAACAAACTGCACAAACACAGACACACTCGTGCATTGCAGCATGGACACATACTTGAGAAGGTCTTCCACCAATGGCTCCAGGTGTTTAGCATACATCTCCTCATTGGCTTTGATCATGTACGACTGCGGACCCAGCACACTCCGCACCTTACCCGTCTTGCAGTCCTGCACGTAGATACCTTCATTCTTGTTGAGAGGAATGCTCTTTCTGGATATTAGAAAAATGTACAAACACACACCCACACACCAATACCAGTTCAATATTGTAAACATCAAATAAGAAGATTTGGTTTACGGATGTACACCATGCACAGAAATTAGAGGGACTTTTAAAATAATGATGATTATGATGAAGATGATGATTATGATTACGATGACGATAATAATGATAGTAATAATGTAATATAATAATAATTATTATTAGTAACAACATAGTAATATAATAATAATTATTATTAAACATAGTAATAATAAGTGAAGAAGAAAAGAACATAGCATCAACTGTCAACTCCTCTAATTGCATTCCACACTTCCCAAAAAATTACTAACAGCAACTCAAGGCAGTTTTCCTCATAAAACAGAACTCATATAAGCTATATGTGTATTAACATTTCAACGAGGTCTTCCCAGGGAGATTACCTTACCAGTCAACACAAGCCTCTCAGAGAGTAAGTCTGTCATGTTCCTAAGAGATTCTTACCTCTTCTCAACCTTCCCCATCTCTATCCTAGGAATGAACTCCCCTGGACCATCCACCATCCACTTGTCCCCTGGAGCTCGATGAACTTTGGACCCTACACAAACACCCAAATTGCATGTGCTTGTGAAGTTGACACAGTAGTCAGAAGATAGGGAAGATGGGTTAGTTTGCATTATTAATTGCTGCCAGAATCTACTTACCAGCAGCTAATATGTAAATGGAAGATATTATTTTAAAGGCAATTGGATGTGCAGTATAGTTTAAAGTGATTTATATGCAACTCTTAATAATGTGATGGTTACAGATGGACGCGTGAAGAAGGATTCGATTAGGTTGCAGCATTAATGACTGCAGGAATCTATCCATAAGCAATAAATACATAAATGAAGGATAATCGAATATTACATCTGCAGTTGAAATTGACTGTGGATCTTTATAGAGTATATATCATTCCTTAAGGCCTCGGATTAAAGAACAAAGCCAGTATCAAGTTCGCCATAACCAACCACACTGCCCTAGTTTACCTAAACACTATTGTTTTAGCGGATTAATAGTTGACTTTTCTTCTGGTTGATATAGTAACATCAATTCCATTCACCACACAGCAGGGGCCACAGAGTTGTGTCAACAGTCCCAAAGAAACCTTTCAAAATAGCCAAGCGTGTGCAGCAATATACTTGAAGTGGGAGGGAATACTTATGTAGCCACAGGGCAGGAAGGCTCCAACATTCCACAGAAGCTCAATCAGTTAATTAGCCAAGCCAGCAGTGATCCAGAGGGTATTTAAGGCACCCACAGTCTTCAATCAGACAGTCAACAAAGCAAGTGATTTGTACAAGAATGACTGAACTGAAGAGCTAGTGCAGTGCTCCTTCTCATTAAGTGACTATGGAAGACAAGTTCTTGCTGCAGTTATGTCTCTTAGTTTCACTATCACTACTCAGCCTTCAAGAGAGAGCCACTTCACTTGCAGCTCCAGCTAATCAAACAACTCTTCATCTTCTCTCTCTCCTGCCTTACTACAACTCAACCTTCACACAGCAGCCATCTTGGATAGAAGGGCCGACCTTACTCTTGGCAGAGCAGATAGCAGTGGAGCTGCTAAATGCAAGGGCAGACATACTGCCAGGCTACAAACTGCAGCTTCTCCCTGCAGACACAGGCTGTAACCTACGGACCAGAGCAGTCTTGGCTGTGGTTGAGAGAGCTCTGGTGAAGGAGCCAGAAGGAGCCATAGTGGGCATGGTAGGGCCAGGTTGCTCAGCCTCTGCTGCCACTGTGGGACAACTCACAGGCAGAGCCACCACTTCTCTCCTCAACATCCACGGAGCAGGCAGCCTGGAGCTAGCCAACAGAACAGTCTATCCCAACTCTTACAGCACACTGGCTTCTACTCGGGTGTTCGTGGACACACTTATCAGATTGTTTCAGCGCAGGGAATGGAAGTCTCTAATGGCATTCTACGACGAGTTCAGACTTTACTATTCCTCCATAGCAGTGGAGCTGCAGAAGGAGCTGCGAGGTCACTCACAAAATGGCGGCAGCAGCAACACCAGCAGCGACCATGTCTATTTCATCACTGCCATTTACCACACCCACATCCCCTTACAGCTGGTCCGCAACCAATACCGAGTGGTGGTCCTTCTGGTAGGGCCGGATCTGCTCAGCAGGGTCCTGTGTCTGGCCTATCACTACGGGCTGAGGTATCCGGTGTACCAGTTCATAGTTGTCAGTAGAGCTGCTCAAGAAATCAGAGGGACAACCTTCACATACAATAAAAACATGTACACTTGTTCGGACAGAGACATGTTGGAAATGATCACCGACCTCATCATCATACATTACCAGTTGCGACCTCTTGACCAGGAAAGGCCCACCAGCTCAGGACTGTCTTACAACCGGTTCATACAGCTGTACCATGACAGAATAAACCAAACTGGTGAAACCGACATCCAGCCTAGTTTCTGGTCCACTACTTTTTTTGACGCCACTTGGTCACTCGGACTGGTCTTGAATAATTCTATGTCTGAAGTAAACCTGTCCAGCTATCGCTATGGCGACCTGAATGCTATTGAAACATTCAAGAGAAGTGTGGATAGCCTGGTCTTCGATGGAGTATCTGGTGCAATAAAGTTTGACAACAGAACGGGCTACATCCACCGAAACGTGGACATCTACAGAGTGACAGCTACTGGCGACATGAAAATAGTGGCGTACTATAATTCTCTCCAAGACAACATCACTGCGTTCAGCCTTGAACTCATTTCAGGTGACTTTGAACATTTACAAATTGTGCTCTCTGTTTCCAAAACTGCGGGGGCATGTTTGCTGGTTGTTACTGTCCTGGGCCTCCTAGTGGTCATAATCCTGCAATGCCTCACTATCTATGCTAGAAACTATAACTCGGTGAAAGCCTCCAGTCCTAAGTTGGCCCAGCTGGCCTTCTGTGGATGCTACCTGCTCATTATTGGCTCAGTGGTCTCCATAGTGACAACCGCCTACGTCGACCTCATCTCCCCCAAGGCAAACTGCTATCTTTGGAACGTTCTTAACATCATCTCCTCAGTCGGTCCCACCCTGATCTACGGGACAATCTGCACGAGGACTTGGCGTCTGTATCGCATATTTGTGCACTTCAACAACCCGGGCAAGTTCATTTCTGAGAGGGCACTCATCGCCATCGTGACAGCCCTAGTTCTCTTGTGTCTGGTCACATGTGTCGTATGGACAGTCGTGGACCCGTTCATTAGCCACGTTCTGAACCACAGCACGGAGCTCAGAGAGATCAAAGATACCAGCAACAGGACCGTAAACCTTCAAGTTCAAACCACCATCATCCACTCCTGCAAGCAGAGGATGGAGTACTTTGTGGTGTGGGTGCTCTTCCTGGTCCTCTTCAACTCATCACTCATGGCGGCCGCAGCAGTTCTTGCCTTTCTTACTCGACACATTCACCAGAAGAACTTCAGGACACGGCAAATCATGACCCTCACTTACTCCCTCAGTGGACTCCTGGGTTTGGGTATTCCTGCTTACTTTATTCTTCTCCACAACCACTCTGCCATATGGGCACGGTTTCTCGTCTCCACCATCCTTCTAAATTTCTACGTCTTCCTCGCCAGCTTTATGCTATTCTTACCTCCGCTGTACCCATTTCTCTGTGAAGCTGTCATGCTGAGATTCACAAGAAACCTCAAACTGAAACCAAAAGTTAGTTTTGAACCCAACCAGTCACACAAGACAATAACATCAACTGCATTATCATAAGATATTTATTGAAAGCTATGATAATTTCATAAAACACTACTAAAAAGTATTTATCCAGCTCTGTCTACTCAGGGTGAGGTAAGGTAGTCATACCTTCACTGGTTTATTTTAAAGCTTGGTATGATTTAGAACAAACTTGAACAATATCAGCTGAGTCAATGAGCATTACCCGCACTTATAATTTCTAGGTACAACTCTGAACAGCACTTATTTTGGCGTTAAAGAGAGAAAGAATATTGACCTCTTTTGTTTGCTTTGTATGTCATTTTGTGGTGTAGTTTCCTGTTTCTCATTCGCATTGTGAAGTAATGCTATTGCAAATTTAATTTTTTTTTACTTTCCTATTGTGAATTCAAATTTTTTACACAGTTGAAGACACTTGCAGAGAAGCTTGAGAGAATTTAAGAAATGTTTACTACTAACACAAGAGCTTAGCTCGTTTCTCGCATCAACAAAGAAAATTTATCTTCCATTTCCCCTTCCCTTCCTCCCAACCTTTAACCCCGCTGTCTTTCATTGCTTAATTTCACACACACACACACACACACACACAAACACCTACCATCAGAGAGAACATCATCAAACTCCTTCTCTGCAGTAATGACAACTGCCTCATCTGACTGCAACACAATGGAGTTCTTTATCCCGTGCTCGAAACTCTCTCCTGTAATGATACCAAAAAAGTTGTGAGTTAGAGCTGCTGAGTGGCTCATGTAGGCAACAATATTTTATCTACCTTCTGGTCCACTAGAACACATCATTTAAACTGCCGAAGTTACTTTTAATCTATGTCTATTACATCACAATTGACTGCCCAGTCGTCATTTGAAATAAGTTAAATTCTGACCCCAAAATGCTAACTAAAAGTTTCCTTAGTAACCCTAGAGATACTGTGCTACAGAGTTCGAACTTCACTTAATAGTTGAGGTCACTTATGGAGGCTATCACATTTGAGTGGGACAATGAACAAGGGTTACTGTTGTTGTAAGTTTGTCTTCTTTGTTGTTTTTTGTTGTTGTTTTTTATGTGCCATTATAATATAATTGTCCCGAACTGAATGAATGAATTGCAAAAATCAAGGAAAAATGTTTAACTTGTCAAAACTTTAACTAATCTGCACAGGTACTTTTTTTGGGTCCAGAATAAGTGAATAGATCAGTTAATCATGAAGTAAAAAAAGAAATCTGATTTATTATAATTGTAAATAAAGGGAAGTAGTTCACAAAGACATTAACAAAAGAAAAAGCTTCAACAACAAAAAAAAATTGTACATTTCTGACTCAGCATATTATTAATAAATGATGACAGGTATGTAGCTATTAGAAGACTGCAATTACTGGAGCACGCTCACAACAATGACGCGGGGGG